>Ga0136616_10000010_pt1 | contig 90268 bp, 88 predicted proteins | sample AntDrymUQ2992106_2_FD_106648 | JGI IMG/M metagenome (GOLD analysis project Ga0136616, IMG submission 106648) | Polar desert sand microbial communities from Dry Valleys, Antarctica - metaG UQ299 (21.06) | ecosystem: Environmental > Terrestrial > Soil > Desert | place: Antarctica: Dry Valley... | reverse complement strand
TTACCGCTTCTCGCCCCCGGCTCAACGTCTTCTAAGTAGGCCCAACCGGCACCGACTCCCTCGCCGACCGTGGCTGCCTGCTCGACCCGATCGAGCCGGCAGCAAATCGGCACTGCCGTCTCAAGCCGGTCCGCCCGTGCCCATCAGGGTCTCGTCGATTGCGGCGAGAGTCGCGGAGTTGGACGATACGCGGGTGGCGGCGCAAGTTGCTGTAGGTTCCCCTAGCGATCCAGATCCTTTGAGCATGAGGTGCGAGACGACGCGGGTAGTGACCACAGAACTTCTCGGTGGCCGCGTATTCCAGATCGACGACTTGGACGAGTCGACACTGGTGTCGGTCGGAGACACAGCCTTAAGCGGACCCAGCGGACCCTCGCTGGATGCCGTGGGGTCTGTCCTCGTGGCGGAAATGGACCTTCACGGAATTGCGATCGCGGAGCCAGGCATGGCTTGGACCCGGTTCGGGACGCGTGGCAGCGGCGACGGTGAGTTCATGCGACCCGCAGCCACGGCGTTTCTCGAGCTCGCCCGGCTCGTCGTGCTGGACTCGGGCAACTGCCGCTTGGTCGGGATGGACGACATCACAGGCTCTGGCTGGATGACGTACGGTCATCGCGGTCGGCCTATCCCGGGCGAACCCGCGGAGGGCGCCTTCGCTGACCCCCGCGGGCTGGCGGTCGACACCTCCGACCGCGTCTGGGTGAGCGACCCGGGAGCTAGCAGACTGATCCGCATCGACGCGCTCGACGGCAGCGGCTGGACCGAAATCGCGCTGCCCCCGGCGGCAGCGGTACCCATCCCGTACGGCATCAGCGCTCACCGGGACGGTGTTGTCCTCATCGACGCGGGCAATGCGCGGCTGCTGATAATCGATGGCGACGGAGCCACCTCGTCGACACTCGATCTCGCCGACGGGACGTGGGTCTCACCCGGTTTCGTCGCGTCCCTGGGCGACATCCTGGTGGTCGCCGACGTGGTGGCCAACGAGCTGCGCCTCCTTGAGCCTGACGGGCGCGGCCATACCGTCATCGCGAGCCTGCGCGGCAGCCCGCCCGACCTCACCGACCCACTCTTTGACTCGGTGGGCGGGGTCGGGTCATGAGCAGCTCGATGCGCATCCTGACCTACAACGCCCAGATGCGGTCCGCGCTGATGGAGATGGGCTTCCCGCCATCGATCCCGCCCGTCTACACGGCACCATCGCGAGCGAAGTTGATCTCGCGGGCGATCATCGACAGTCCGGAGGAGATCGACGTGGTCTGCCTCAACGAGATATTCGACGAGCCGGCACGAGCCATCATCAGCGGCGAGCTGTCGGGAGACTTCCCGTTCCAGGTCTCGAAGGCCGACACGTTCCACACCCGTATCGTGTCGCCCGGGATATCCGACGACATCATGGAGAAGGTCTGGGAGCTGACCTTCGGGCCACTGGCCGATTTGGCGGGCCTAGCGAAGTTCAAGCTCGAGGACAGCGGGCTGTTTCTTGCCAGCAAGTTCCCCATCGCAACCGTACCGACTCCTCCCGAAGTCATCGGGCTGCTAGGCCCCCTCGCCTTCCCGAACGGCGTCCCGGTCGTGCGGTTTCTCATGTACGCCGACTCGTCGGACAGCGACAAGTTCGCCGCCAAAGGCGTGCTCTACGTCCGGCTCGCGCCGCCCGGGAACGACCTACGGCACGTGTTCCTCAGCCACGCCCAGGCCGACACCGAAGCCAAAGAGGAGAACATCGGCGACCGCAAGAAGCAGTTCCAGAACGTCGCCGACTTCGTCGAGCGTTGCATCGGCGAGACCGCACCGTTTTCCCAGGAGGTGTTCTTCGTCGGCGACCTCAACGTCGTCGGTCATGGCGAAAAAAACCCTGACGCACACCCTGACGCACACCTACCGGACCCCGAGTGGACCAAGCTGTTCGGGACACCTGGCGCACCGATGTTCGACCAGCTCATCGACCGGTGGGGACGCGACCAGTGCCCCGGCGGCAACAGTGGCCGCACTGACCCGGGCTTCACGGCCGACGTCGTCTACCCGCCGGTGAGGCAGCGGCTCGACTACCTGTTCACGTCGGCCTCGTCGCAGCTGGCGGTCCAGCACCTCCGTGTGGACCGCGAGCTCGCTGATCCCCGAGGCCTGATGCCGTACCTCAGCGACCACCAGCCGCTGCTCGCCGACATCAACATCCTCACGCCGCACTGTACGCCGGCGACCGCGCTGGTCACACCCGACCAAGTCGACTTCCACCACAGCGATGCGCTGATGGAAGGCACGATGCGTTGGTACCGCTTCGACAAGCAAGGCACGTACGACGTGCGCCTGATCGTGGACGGCGCGGACACAGGCTACGAGATCTACCTAGGCGATGACTTCAGCACCCCGCAACCGCCTTACCGGGAGATCGACGACCCCAGACGCGGCACCCGCTTCGTTCTAGCAGCGCCGTTCTTCATAAAAGTGTTCCTGAAGAACCGGCGCAGCGAGGCGTCCTACAACCTCGCCACCCACCGTCACCAGGGCAAGACCCTCGCCGACGCGATCGTGCTTGTCCCGGGCGTGGGCCAGAGCGAGCACTTCCCAGCGCAAGCCTTCAACTCCGACACCAACAGCGCGGACTGGGACGACTCCGAAAGCAAGTGGTTCGTCGTCCAGACGCCGCGGATACCCGTCGCCCGGCCCATCCACCTTGCCCTCACGGTGAGCAGCCAGACGGAGGACCGGGGCTCCGGACCCATCCCGACGGACGTCATGCTGAGCCTGGGTAAGTGGGACGGGAACGGTCCGCCGGCATCCCTGATCGATCAGACCGGGCCCGCGACGGCCCCGCTCAAGCTGGATTGGCAGGCCAGCGACAACGAGCACTTCGTCGTACTCGTCCAGCGTCGCACAGGCACCAGCACCGTGGTCGCCTTCAACATCGAGGCAAGCACGAACCTGAGCCTTCTGCTGGCGCGGCCGTCGGTAGACACGTCGCTGACCTGCCAGGACGAAACGTCGGGATGGGGCGCTGATGACATTGCGCTCGAGATTCGTGCGGACGACGACCTCATAGCGGACATCCCGAACTCGGTGATCGGGGACTTCGAGGACGACTCGGTCCGCCACGTCGGCGACAAGATGCAGCCGATGACGCCTTACGTCGAAGGCATCGAGGTCAAGGTGATCGAGGAGGACGACATCGACGACGATGATGTCGGAACGGGCGCAATTCCGCTCGTCGACCGCGCGCCCGGTGCGCCCGCCTACACGGTCTTGCACTCCGGCATCGACGGCCGGATCATGGGCAGTCTACGCATCGACATCGACGACGGCAGGTACGCGTTCGCCTGCGTCATCTCTCGGTGGCATCCCTCGGCCTGAATTTCGAGGCGTCATCCGCAAGGCGTGATGAAGAAGAACCGACCCAATCAACCGTGTTCCCGAGAAGGGGTCCACTCCAAGTTGGAAGCGGTCACGGGTGCGGCTGGCAGCGGACCGCGTTAGGACAACCATGGTCAACGATTCAGGGGAGAGGCCGCTCGAAGACTCGGCGGGTGACGAGGACGACCGCGGGGGCAAGTCGGAGCGGACCGCGAAGGCGGCTGATGAGCAGACGGACCGGTCCGGGCAAGTGGGCGACCCTGACCTCGAAAACGAGGTGGACCAGGACGCGGTGCAGGATCCGCCGCGAGGTGCTCGCAAGCCGTCGGGTTCTCCGCCTGACAGGCTGCTTGGATCCATAACCGACGGCTTGGTGAAGGTCGTCGGCGCCTTCTTTACGACCGCGGGCTTCCTGACCTTTATTGCCGCCACTGGCGCGGCGGTCACGTGGGTCCGATTCTGGAGCGCGCAACTGCCGGCGGATCAAGCCATCCAAGTCGTTCCGCGGGAGACGCTGATCGCCGCAGGCGCGGTGGCGCTTGCTTTGTTCACGGTGTTGGGGCTCGTAGCCGTCGCGGGCGTCTATGCCATCGACTCCGCGGGTCGTGCAATCGACGGCATGCGGCCTGGACTCTTTTTGCTGGTTGCCGCGGAGGTGGTCTTGGCCATCCTGCTAGCTGTGGAGGATGGCTTGACGAAGGCGGTCGCGATCACCATCTCGATCGTTATTGGAGCGCTTGGGATTGTCACGACCTATTACCCGAAAGGGCCTGGCGGCGGTGACGTCGACAACAGACTGACGAGCGCAAGGAAGGGCCTCCATCGGGTGATGCAGAAGGTGGGATTGGGGGCGTTCGCGACCAAGCGCCAGCGGGTGCCGCCCACGCAAGCAGAGGTAGAGGAAGCGAGCCGACTCCATGAGCTCCGACTGCGAGAGTCAGCCGTCCCGAAGCCGCGCTACCGCCGCGAGCTGACGCCTGGCGCTCTCTTTCTCGGCCTCCTAACCGCTCTGGCGACGGCCTTGGCGTTCCTGGGACTTTTCGGTGAAGACGAGTACGTCGGCGCTTCGGTCCTCGTTGCCAGCGGCCTCGCAGGCATCTGTTTCGGCGTCGCGCGAACGTCGGGCGACAAGTTCTGGCCCTACGGACTCGCCGTGTTTTTTTCTGTCGCGCTGTTCGGGGCCTTCGTAAGCACAGCCCGGCTGTACGACCTACCGCAAGCGAACCCCGTTGCTTTGCTTCGGACCGGCGACTCTCGGGTGTCAGGCCTCACCGGCCTGCTTGTCGCCCGAGCTGACGACCGCTACTGGCTCGCCACGATCGAACTCGACTGCAAAGACGGCGAAGCCACGGCGACTGCCATGAAAGACAGCGGACGCATCTTCTCGATCCCGCAAAGCCAAGTCCTCGATGACGAGATCGGAGCGCCCGCCGATCTCAAGACCGCCGGCGAGCAGGCCCCGCAGCTACTCCGCGAGTTGATCAGGCGCCAGCCGCCTGGTGGCACCCCTCGCAAGCGCCGCACGCGCGGCTCGAAGGCGCGCGTCGCCAAAGTCACGAAGGTCCACGCTCCGCCCGCAATCGATCCTTGCACATGTGCGCGGCCACACCTCGAGAGGCTCTCCCCGACGCGCGTCGCTCCTAGAGATGCTGTGACACTGCGCGGAGAAAACTTGGGTCGCGGAGGAAGGGTTCTCCGCGTCGGTGGTAGGTCTGCGTCTATCGACCGGTCCAGCTCCACGCGCATCGGCTTTCGAGCGCCTCGACAGCCGGGCACCTACGCTGTCCGGGTGAGGCGCTGCCGACGGAGCAACCGACTCCGCCTGACCGTTGAGGACGACATCAAACGCATTGCGCTCTCCGCCCAGAACTTTCAGTTCAGGAAACATGGGCTCAACGAGAGAGGACGCCAGGCCGTGGGGAGATTGCGCGGACGCCTCCAAGGCCAAGTCGATCGCATCGACTTCATCCGCGTAACCGGCCACGCAGACTATGCCGGAGGACCAGCCCTCAACCGCAGGCTTTCGAAGCGTCGGGCGCGGGCAGTGCGTAACCTCCTGATCGCGAATGGCGCCCTCCAGAAGAATCTCCTGAGAACGCGAGGCCTGGGCGAATCACAGGCCAAGGGGTCCAATAGAGAGGACCCCCGCCGTCGCGACGACCGTCGCACCGACGTGAAAGTTTTCTACAAGTAGGAGCTAAGTTCGCATGGTTGCCAGCGCTTCGGCAGGTCGCTACGCGTTGGGCGGCGCTCACCCATGCCTCCACAGTGGCAATGCTGGTGATGTTCGTGGTCGCGGTCAGAGAAGCCCAGGCCGCGGAGCTGGAGAAGGCGTTCGATCTGGTCTCGCCGGGGTCGCAGGTCGACCGCGTCGCACCGTATGCGTTCGACGTGGCCATCGCTCCGAGCGGCGACATATACGCGAGCCCGGTCCCCCTGAGCATGCCTGACCGTCCCTGGGAATGGCCCCGTCCTGATCTTCGACGGCCGCTGGATTGGCCCGACCTCCCTCCTCTTGACACTAGGCACGCCGGCCTATTAGGTTACGCCCACTCGTCCGAAAGTCCGCTCGTGAACCGTCGAGAGTTTCTATTCGCCTCCGGAGCAGCATGCGCGCTGATTGTCCTTGGCCCTGCGGTCTCGACGGCGCAATGGGATGCGGCGCCGTCGGATCACCGCGCTAACACGTTTGCCGCTTTGCTGGCCGCCCTTTCGACGTCGCCTGTTGCTGGGCTCGCTGGTAGCGAGAGCCAGACAGGTCAAAACCGTTTTCTTGACCTGTATGCCAGCGAAGGACCGGAGCAGCGACTCCTAGTCGACCGCGCGCTGGACACTCTCGACGCACCCGGCGCTCCTTTCGTCAGCCTCACCCCTCCTGCTGCGCTGGCGCGGGCCCGCCTACTCCTCTATGCGCCGCCAATAGGCGATGCCGGCCTAAGTCAGCGGTTTCTCGCGAGCGACGCCGCGCGGCTTGTGTTTCGCTGCGCTGCCCCTGACCGATCGCTCGGCGCAACGGTTGCGGTGTAAGTCATGCGTAAGGGGCTGTCTCTCAAAGGCGACGTAAACCGCTACCACGACAGCGGTGCGTTCGACAATCGCAGCTATGCCAGGCGAAGTGGCAGTTGGGTGATCTCACTGTGGGTGGAGTGGCCGCTTGTTGACGCCGCGCCTAGAACTAGCCCTCCCACCAGTATCGGCCAAGCATGGGATAGATGGTCGCGTCGGCCGCCCTGGACGAGTCCCGATCTCCTTAATCCCTTCCTTCTAGACCTTGACGACCAAGTTCGTAACGCCAATTTGGACGGGCGCACGGTGATCATTACCTGTTACCAGTCGTTCCCGCCCTGGAGCTTTACCGACCGGCGGGCCCAGGGCGAGCTAATGGGGGGTAGCCAGGAAGAACTTGGTCACTATCCTGACAACCGCTCGTCCAATTCTCCGTGGGCCTGGTGGATAATGTATCTCTGCGCGCGGTACGCTGCCGGCAGCGCGATCAATCCGAAAGGTCCGCACCTCGCCGTCTGGCCCGGTGAGAATCCAGCAGGGTACAACATCGTCTTCGGGAACCCTGTCGGAGCGTATGCCCACTTTATTCAGCCGATGAATGAGCCAAATTTCCATTGGTGGCCACAGCGGAGCCTGTCGGCACCTGGTTCCGCAAACGATATCGGCTGCATAGTGGCGCAGATGGCTCAAAGTGCCGACACCGCGGCCGCCTGGGTAAACGGTAGCCGACCGTTCTCACCCTTTCTTCTCATTCCCGGTACGGCTGACAACCCTGCCGGGGGGGCCGCGGGAACGCCTCCCGCCGAGTTTACCCGAGCCGTGGTACACGCACTCGGGAACTGGAATCCGGAGATGAACTACACAGGTTGGGCACATCACCACTACAACGATGTCAAGAAGGGACGCCTGTCCGACGGTAGCTACCGGCTCGATCGAGTTGTCGACGAACTAGCGGGTGGGGGCTGGGGCGACGACGGTCAGGGCGGGATCTGGCTTACGGAGGGTGGCTACCATTTCCCCATCGTCGGGGGACCCGGCAACTGGAGCGTTCCCAACCCTGAAGGAGAGAGCCTCGTCCAGCAGGTACGGATGAAGATTCACTACCGCGACATGCGCCTGATGGGCGGCCGTTACCCGATCGAGCTATGGGCCCAGTACCTTATCCACGATGGAGAGCAAGAGTTTCAAAGCTCCCTACGAGGGGAGATCGAGCCTCGGCCAGGGATGACTCCGCCCTACAGGCCAAACCCTAACCCGTACCGGGTTTGGGCGGACTGGCTTGACGGGTCTCCGGGGAGCCCGTTCGAGAGCTAGACCATGGCCAAAAGCGGCGACATTGCTGGTTTGGCGATCGATTCCGTCGAGTTTCCTGGCCGGGCGGGTGAGCTGCACCGCAACGGCGCAACGGCCTCGTTGATTGCGGAACTCGGCGACAATTACGTCGCATACCACGAGTTCTTGGCGGGTGAGCTCAAGAGACGCAAGCCACCCAGGGCTTCAGGGAAGCAAGACGAGGAATCCATCAAAGAGTACCTTGAGGGCTGGTCGCGACTGCAGGACGTAGTGCGAGCCGAAGCGGTCTTGCGGGCATGTCGGAACTATCGTTTAGGTGGTAAGTTGGCTCCCGACTACGTGCGAGAAGGTCCGCTCTTGGAGAGCGGCGGGGCTACGCTGGGCTCGATTGACTCGCCTAAGCCTTCGCCGCCCGAGGGTGCGGCTTCTGTCCCGGACGGCTTTCTGCCGGAGCACGTGGCCGGGGAGATCACCGGCGAATGACGAGCAGCGAAACTTCCCGTTTGCGCGCGTGTTAGCTGGAGGGTGAGCGCAAGCTGGTCCTTCGAAGGGTGAACTGCCTGCAGAGTAGCCGAGCGGTTGCTTGCGGGGTCTTGACCATCGCGATGCTGGTCGTGTGCGCGCTTGGGGTAGGGCGGCCGGCAGTTGCCACTGGAGCACTCGGACAGGAGAACGGGGCCGGCGCGTTCGGGTTGCGCCAGTCGTTGGCCGTCACCGTCCCTCCCGGCCTGGGGTCAAACACCTTCCCTAGCGATGCCGCTGCCGATTCGAACGGCAACCTGTACGTGGTCATCGCCACCTTCGTCCAGAAGTACCGTGCTGACGGCACATTGCTCCATGCTTGGGGCGGCGAGGGATCCGGCGATGGCGAGTTTCTGGGCCCGGTCGCCATCGCAGTCGACGGTTCGGATCGAGTCTATGTGGCTGACAGTGTCCTGAACCGCGTTCAGCAGTTCACATCCGACGGAAGGCTGCTCGCCAAGTGGGGGAGCAATGGTGGTGACGGGTCGGCCGGATCCGGTCCGGGTGAGTTCACCGCGGTCTCGGATATTGCAACCGCCGGCGAGCGAGTGTACGTGTTGGACGGCCCTCCTGGAGACGGACGTGTCCAGCGGTTCTCCAGCGCTGGCGTTCCGCAGGTGTCAAAGCCGACTGGCGTTTCGCCTGGTTCTCTAGCCGCCGGGGGCAAAGCCGTCTTCGTGCGCCCGTTCAACAGCAATTCGATCGTTCGGCTGAACGCGTCCACCCTTGCGGGGGAGGCAAGTCTCTCGGTTTCGCTGTTTGACGAGTCTGCAAGGATCTCAAGCTCGTGTTGTGGGCTGGCGCTGGTGGGTGAATCCCTCTGGGCCGGCGATATGACGAAATCGCGCCTCGAGCAATTCTCTCTGAGCGGCACATTCCGCTCCGCGTGCGGAAGCCCGGCCCTTTACTCGGTGGCGCACCTCTCCCCTGGGCCGGGCGGCTTGCTACTCGCGGTCCGTAGCGGTGAGCGCTCGGTGCTGGTATTTGACAGCGAGCGTCAGGCAGAGGCCGCTTGCGACAGTTCGGCGCCCCGGATCAGGATCGTTTCGGTCAAGGCTCAGCGAACGAGGGGTTCCCGCTCCCAGCCGCGCGTCAGGGTGCGATTTCGAGGTAACGAGGCAGTCCTATTGACCGTTAGGCTATTTCAACGGCTACCCGGCCGCAGGCTAGCCGGTCGTTGCAAAAGGGCGGATCCCCGGAGGTCTCGCGGTTCCCGCTGTGTAAGGCTCGTCCGCCGGCTCGACCTAACGCGCGGCCAGGCCTTCTCGGCGCAACCCCCGAGGGTGGCAAGTATGCTGCTGTCGAAAGGACCGGACGGCAAGGCCTTCCCGCCCGGTCGCTACAGGCTCGCGCTCTCGGCTCGGGACCTCGCGGGTAACGTCGGCCCAACGGTCTTCCGCCGATTCAAGATTCTTCGCCGCGAGGGTGGCAGTGCTTCGGCGTCCCCCAAGCACGGCCGTCGACCGCCAATGCCTAGCCTCGATTGACCGTCGTGTGCTCCTCAGAGCGAGGGGCGACCAGCCGGTAGCGGGCCAGGTCAGCGACCGTGTGGAGATCCGACGGTGCGCTTGAGAGATCGAAAACGGCCCCAGTCCGCTCTTCGAGCACGATGAAGATCTCAACGTAGTCAATGCTTTCCAAGTCGAGAGTGGCCAGCGGTGTGCTCGCAGTCACCACGGGGTACTCGTGTCGGGTCTTCTTGAGCACCTCGTTCACTGCACGCAAGATGTGATCGGAGGTCACCAATGGAGGGTCTGCCATCACTGCCTTTCTCGGGCGCTCTCCCGTTCAGCGTGGCACGATCTGGCAGGCACGAAGCGGCCCCGCTTCTTATGTCAATCTCAACGGCATCTAGGTCTTGCTGAAGGCTATACGTATCTCACCCGGCGTTCTACGCCCCGCCAGCTCGCGGCAGCGGTACCGCTTGGGCTTGCCGGTCGGCGTCCTGGGGAACTGGTTGCGGGGGAGGAACAGGCACTCATCTAGTGGCAGGCCCGCGACCCTCCACACCAAAGCGCGGGCATCGTCCGCCAACGCTTCGAGATCGGTGATGCTCGGCTCGGTCTCCGCCACCAAGATGAATCGCCCCCGCCCTCTGGTCCCCGCGAGGTCGACTATCGCAATGCGCCCTCTCCTAAAGCGAGGCTCGCGCTCGAGGCGAAGCTCGATGCCGCGCGCGTGGACGTTGCGTGCGCCCAGGATCAGAACGTCGTCGAGGCGCCCGGTCACGTAGAGCTCTCCATCGATCACGAATCCACCGTCTCCGGTCTGAAGCTCGTCGCCCACAAATCGCTCCTCAGTCCTCTTCGGTTCGTTCAGGTATCCGCTCGCGAGACTGGGCGAAGACACGCAGATCTCCCCCATCACGCCGTCTAACGACGGCTGGTCGATTCGGACCTTCGAGCCTCGCAGCGGCAACCCATTCGAGACCAGCGGTTGAGAATTCTGGTCCTCGGCGGATGCCCGGCGAATCTCGCCCTGAACGAGAGCCGCGCCATCAACGTGAATTACTTGCGGAGCGTGTCCTGGCGACCCGGCCGTGACGGCTAGCGTGGCCTCAGCGAGGCCATAGGCCGGCGTGACGGCCTCGCCAGTCAAGCCGCGGGGTGCTAGCGCCTTCACGGCAAGGCTGATTGTCGTCCAGTCGATGGGTTCACCGCCGACGATGCACGCGCGTAGCGAGACCCGCCTTCGGGATGGTCGTACCTGCTCGACCCTCGCCGCGAGCTGAAGCGCGAGCGGCGCCACCGAGGTGACGGTCGCACCGTAATCCGCGCAATCGTCTAGCCAGCTTTGGGGTGCGCCGAGAAAGCGGTCTGGGGCGGTCGCAAAGTGCGGGATCCCGTGGGCCCAGCACGTTAGCCAGCCGAAGAAGCCCATGTCATGGGACATCGGCAGCCAGGACACGACACGATCATGCCGTTCGTCGAGTTCAAGGCGCTCCGCAAGTGCTAGCACCTGATTCCCTATCGCGCGCGGAGTGAGAACCGCCCCCTTAGGTTCGTCGGTTGACCCCGACGAGAACTGAACGAACGCAGCGGCGTCCAGCGCCGGCGGCGAGAGGATCCCGCGTCGGCCGGAGCCCACTAGGTCCTCAAACGCCGCCGCTCGGTCCGAGAGACCGGACTCGCCCTCGAGTGCTTCGAGGAGCGGTCGCTCGAGAAGTAGTAGCTGGCTGCCGGTCCGAGACTGCATTCGGCCGAGCTGAGACAGATACTCCTGCCGGGACATCCCGCGAGCGATGATCGGCAGTGACGCGATTGCCGCTCCGGCGAACCACACCCCCAAGGCTCCAATCAGCGCTGACCTCGAGTTTGTTAACACGCACGCAACCAGATCCCCCTCACGCACGCCAAGGCTCCGCAGGGCCCCCGCCACGGACCGCGCCGCATCGACCCAGTCGCGCCGGGAGCACTCGGTATGACCCTGAGAGTCGAGCACGGCTTGGGGACGGGTGAGCGCGTCTTTAGAGGTCAGGCGTTCCCAGAGATCCATACTCGCGTGAGTTCTAGGCGAAGCGTGGCATTGAACGCTGACCGGTGGCCGTGGCGGGCGCAGCCCTCAGACGCCGAGAGGAGCGTTCCGTCGGGCGAGAGGTATCCAGCGGCGGGCTGTGACCCGCCGAGATCCCAGTCGAAGCCCCGGACGTCCCGAAGCTCGTGTTCGTCTCGCTGGGCAGTGTCCCGGACCAGCTACGGGCACATTGCTATCGGCCCAGGCCTTGGGCTGCCGAAAGGACGTGACGCGCGCCATGAGCACGTGGGTCGAAGCCGCGCGGCCAAATCGGTCCCTCATTGAAGAGCCCCCCGCAGAGCCGCCCCGTTCAGGTTGGCACCCCGGAGATCAGTTGGCAGGAGGCCACGTAGCGAGAAGTGACCCGGAGAGACCACAGCTCCCTTCGACAGGTCCGAACGAACCCTGACGCCTGTACGCCCTGTAAGCGGCGCCTCGATTTAGGGGACATGCGCACGAAGGTAACCCGAGCGCGGCAACGCTCGCGGGGGGCCTTGCTCGAAAGTCGGCGCCGACAGGGATGCGTTGCGATGATCTACTCGCCGCACGTTGGCCCCTTGGAGATTCGCCCGGCATGAGAAGGTCCCTCTCAGGTCCGCACGGGCCAACTCGGCTCCACGCACATCAGCGTAGGCAAAGTCTGCGTTCTCCATCATGGCGAAGCGGAGATCCGCTACGGGCAGTTTCGCACGGCGAAGAAACGAACCCGGTAGCCCCCCCCGACGAAGATCGGCGAGACTCAGGTCAGCCGCACTAAACCGAGCCTGCGGCCCCCGTACCCGTCGCGGCGTAGCCAGCACCAGCGTTGCCTTGTCGAGCTTCGCAGCAAGGCCCCTGTCGAGACACCGAAGGATCGCACGACGGCTGCAGTCGTCTGGGCAGCCAAGGCGCGCACGGTCCAGGTGTGTCTCGACGAGATTCGCCCAGCGAAGATTGGCACCGATAGGTCGACCCCGGACATGTCCTTGGGCGCGAGATAGAACCGGGAAAGGTCCCGTCCGACGAGATCGAGATTGCGGAGCTGACGGCGCAACCCAATCGTCAGACGGAAGTTAGAGCGCGCGACCGCCAGCGCATGTCTCCTATCGCTGGCCTCTTGGCGTTCATCTTGCCGCTCCTGGACGGTGCGCACTCGGTCGGCAAGCGCGTACTGACCGATCGCGATAGCGACACCAACAAGCGCCCCGACCACGATTCCGGCTCCGAGCTCGCTCGATGTGTGATTCGGATCGAACTGGACCACAGTGACGCTGACCACTTTCTGTGGCCACACCCGGTAGTACCGTTTGCGCATGTCGCGCCACTTTGTGGGGCTTGAGGCGCTCTGGGACCGTTCGAGCCGTGCCGTGCTAGTTGAACTAGGGGTGGGCCCGGGATGGCACTGCCTAGAGATCGGGGCTGGCGGGGGGTCGATGTCCGCTTGGGTCGCGAGCCGCGTTGGACCGACGGGGCGCGTCGTCGCCGTGGATGCTGATGTTACCGACGAGCTTCGCGCAGTTCGCCTCCCGCGGCTGGAGGTCGAGCGGTGCGACTTGCGCACTGACGAGCTGCCGGGCGGGCCTTTCAGCCTCGTCTATGCGAGGCTCGTGCTCGGGTACATTGGAGACCGCGTGGTGCCGAGACTTACCGCGCGCTTGTGCCGGGGCGGCACCCTGGTGATCGAGGACTACGACTGGTACGCCGCACGAACCTCGTCTGATCCTCTTAATACAGCGCTAGCGTCGTATCGCCGGCTGCTCGAGAGCATCGGCTTGGACCCGCGCTTCGGCACCCGTCTCCAGGGGATTCTGCGTAGGGCTGGTCTGGACGCACTCGGGACATGCGCACGCACGCGCCGAGGGGATACCAGCGGGCCCGTCGGCCGATTGTTTCGTCGCACCCTCGACACCGCAGCCCCTGCTCTGCTGGACCGCGCGTTAATTACCCGCAGGGAGCTCCGAGCGGCGCTGCGAGCGATCGAGGATCCCGCCACGGAACTGGAGACGCCGGCTCTGGTCGCCTGCTGGGGCCGACGGTGGAGATAGCGCGGATCAGACCTCGAGCAGGTCGGGAAAGCGCCCCTGCCCAAAGGCATGTACTGCGCTCTCGGTCTCCTGCAGCGTGATCGTATGAAACTCGTGCAGCCTCTGCCGGTAGAGGTCGCCAATCCGCCGTGCGTCACCGCTCTCGGCCCAGCGCTCCATGATTCGGGCGGTGTAGCCGATGTGGCGGACCTCGTCACGCTCGAGCGCCCGAAGGATGCGGTGGACTTTCTCCTTTGCGTGATCGGGAGTGCACCCAAAGATGGCGGGAGCAAACAGGTGCATGTGCAGCCTCGTCCTGATCTCGCCGATATTGATTTGAACGAGGTAGTCGATGAGAATGTCCTCGCAGAGACGCTCATCCGTCCTCATGTGCTCGCGTCGCCGCACATCGGGCAACTCTCGGTTGAGACGCTCGACTTCTGCAGATCCCACCAGCTGTGGGAAGGAGTGCATCGCGAGCTTAAGAAACACTCGCGAGTGTCGCGACTCGTCCTTTGCATGCGCGAGCACCCAGCGCTCGACATCGGCGTTGTAGTCGACGCCGCGCCATAGCTCTAGGAGCTTCGCTGAGCCCTCGCTCTCTTTCTGAGCGTTCGCGAAGATGACCGCCGCGAGCCAGCCCGGCACCGTCGTCGCGCAATGCCAGAAGAAGTCTGCGTACTGTCGCCGCGCAAAGACAGGTTCGCTCACCCGGTACGCGCCGCGGAGACTGTCCGAAAAGTGCGGGAGGTCCTCGCCAACGTATTCGCGGACGGCAGCGAGGACCTCCTCGGCTTGGTCGTGAGGCTCAAGCTCCGTCATCGTCCGGCGTCAGGAGCCGGGTTCGCTGCGGAACGGCGCATTGCACGCGAGGAAGGGTGCGTTGCATGCGATAAACGGCGCGTTGCACGCAATATGCGAGACCGAAAGGCGGCCCTCCTCGAGGGTCCCGGCGATCGTTAGGCGGCCGGTTGCCTTCAGTAGCGGTGCAAGCTCCCCGAGCTGCTCCTCGGTTAGCTCCATTGAGAGCCGCCGTGGACGTTTCTCCTCGGCCATGTGGCACCACCTCCCGAGTAAAAATTGGATTGTGTGCGGGGGCATCTATTCTCCATCCCGGGGGTCCTGGCGTCAAGGCGATCTGAGCAATCGGAGGAGCTGCCGGGCGGGTGGACGCGGCGGCTGCGCAGGGCGGCCAGCCTATGTGCTCGAGCCCGCAAGGCCAACTCTGTGTCGACCGAACGGCCACGGCCAGCGACTCGTGGTCCGAGTCGCATGGACCTACCGCGGGGCATCGAGCGGGTCAGTGCCGTAGGCGAATCGTTACGAACTCTGTCTGTCGCCTTGATGCGCTCCTTCAGCGAGGAGGCCGAAGCATGCCGTTGAGCAGTCGTATAGGCAAGAACCCACGCCTGCGGCTTTTCCCCGACGCGCCGCGGCGTCAGAAGGCACCATTAGGTACCTATTGATGGAGGGCGTCTAGAACGACGAAAGCCGCACCAGTCCTCGGGCACACGGGCGGGCGGCCCCGGATGCTGGTCCGAGTCCGCCCCACCCTGTCTGCCTCGGCTCTACTCCACTCGTCCGAGCCGGCCAGGCTCGAGCCCGCTGAGCTGCTGCTCGGCCCGGTCGGTCTCAGCGACCAGACCAGTGCCGCCGCAACGCGTGCAGCGATCGCCGGGCTCCTTGAGCGACGAGCCGTAGCCGTTGCAGTGCTGGCACCAGTGGGTGCCGTCCGAAACCGCGGAGAACGAGTCGCTCGAGCTGTCTGTCATGTCTCTCCTCTTCTCTTCAGCCACTTGGGCGGACCTCTGCGCAGCCTGTGCGTTTCGCCGCCCGGCGGCGCTTCCCATGCGGTGCTGCCAGGGGTGCGCTCAGCGACGACAGGCGCCTGACCCCTACTCGGCGGGCAATGACCCACTCTGCTTGGCGCCCACTGAGCGGGCTATGCCGCACGTCCGTTGCCCGCCGACACCGCTTCGGCCAGGTCCTGTATGACGGGTGCCACGACGGGCCTCGCGCTGAGCTGGTAGCCGACCCCGCGTGTGTTTGCCACCAGGCCGGGGGCGCCCGCCAGGGCCAGCTTGCGGCGCAGCCGGCAGGCGTGCGCGTCGACGCTGCGGGTCCGCCCCGGCGACTGGTAGCCCCACGCGTCACGTGGGATAGGCGTTAAGGGCCGGGAAAACCGAACAACACCTCTGGGTTGGAGGGCAGGCACCGCGAGGAGGTGTAGTTCGCGGTTAGGTCGAGTGCGATCCGCCGGCGCCGGGTTTAGGCGGGGAGGGTCCGTCTTTTTCCGAACTCGGCCTGGTCGAGGGCGGGCCTGGCACATACGGCCCCGCGGCGGCGTTGGCCCACCATAGCTCGCCGCCGATCCACAGCAGCAACACGGCCGCGCCCCCAACAGTCATCAGTGTGGTCGTCGTATTAGTTATGTCCACGAAGGGAAGTGGAAGCAAGGCCACTCCGACCCCAAAACTCACAACCGACGCTCGTAGCGCCCAAGCCCGTGCAAGCACACCCGAGAACATCCAGTCCATGAAGGTCTTCAGCCGATACTCGGAGAGCCGCCCACCGATGCCCGACGGCAGGAGATTTCGCCTAGTCACGCTGCGCCTTAGGAAGGCGACGTAGAAAGCAGCAAAGACAAGCGCCGCCCCAAGAAACGCCACGGGGATCATGCCCCTCCCCGGTAGAGGCGTCTGACCGTCACCGATCCCATACACCAGTCCCAGCAGTGTGGTGTAGGTACCGCTGATGGCCGCGATAGTGGCCGTAAGAAACTCTGCGCGTTTCAGAGATCGCTCGAGTGACGCCTTTGTCACCTCGAGATACGAGTCGTGGATTGCTTTAACAAGAGCGACCTCGGTAGCGAGATCGAAGTCCTGTCGGGCGACATTTACAGCGAGCGCGGTGTCTTCGCGCTGCCGTTTGACTTCGAGGGTTTTGTCTTCGCGCTGCCGTTCGACTTCGAGCGCCTTGTCTTCACGCTGCCGTCCGAGTTCGAGGCTCGCGTCCTCACGTTCGTCCTCAAGCGTTCGTACCCGCTTGGCCTCCTCTACGGGGTCGCGCTCGCGACTCTTCCAGTCATCTAGAAGGACGCCATACCAGAGCTTGTACAGCTCCGCGTCCCAGCCGTCTGGAATGGCCTTGGGCAGGTCAGGTGGCTGGGGAAGAGGGTCGCTCATTCGAGGATGGACAGCGGGTCATTGACCTCGTCAGGGCCCGGCGACTCGTCGGTTATAGGTGTACCGGTGATCGTGTGCCAGCCATTCTCCGCCTTATGGACCCAGCCCCACACCTTGTCGAGGTAGAAAGCCTCGCCCTTCGGATCCGGGACCTCGCCCTCTATGCAGCGCACGCGATCAACCTACACCTCCCCTTCCGGCCGGTAAAGGGGGTCGCGGCGTTGCCACAAAGCAAACTCGAGGGGGTCTTCTGACCGCGCCTGATTCGACGTAGTCGACCCACCCGAGTGCCTTCGGTATTACCGCTGCTGACTGTCGAAGACGCGCCGTTCGCAGAACAAGCCGATACCGAGTGCCATCTCGTGGTCTTTCAGGGGTCGCGTAAGGCCATCCTCGTTCAGCATCAGGACACGATCCCGATGAACCCCTCATCCGTCAGTTTCGCCCGCCGCCGAGAGCCCCGCCGCTGGAAAGGCCTACTCGTCTCCCTTCAACACCGCAAGAACCTTCTGATGCACACTCTCAAGCGCCGCTCGGCGGCGGGGGGCAACTAGCGGAATTTCCCCTCGAAGACCTAGAACCTTGTTTGCAATCGCCGTCTTGCTAGGAGGCTTGATCCCTTGGGCCGCGGCCCAACGTGAGATGACCTGATGACGCTGGCAGGGCGTGGTCGGCAGATCGTCCGCGCTGAACTCCTCAGTTGCACCTAGGTCCGCTGCATAGTCGTTCACGGCACGGACGTATGCTTGTGGGTGAATCAAGTCCTCCAGGTCTAACGGCCCCCGACTTGATCGCAGTAGGAAGATGCGACTGCGGGGAATTCCCTCTCCTACCAAGAAGTCGCGACGATCGCGCCCGCCTTGGTCGCCGTCAAGTATCCACGCTGTTGACACTCCATGCAGATCCAGTCCTGCAATCCGCTTCGGGGGTACGCCCGCAGCTCCGGGAACGACTTGGAAACCGAGGATGTCGGCCTCGATAGCTTCCTTCATCAGGGAGGGCAGGAGGACGAGATCGGCGCCCCCTTCCACGATCGCCGCCGGCCTGAGTGGAACAAAAGCAAGAGATCCCGCACCCATGGCCAGGAGCAGCGTGCCGAGTCCCGGGTCGTCGGACCAGAACTGTTGACGGATGGTGCTTGCCATCTTGTCGCCGATGCCTTGTACGACCCGCACGGAGGCGCCCAGGTCTTCGGGGAGGGAGGCTGCGGAGTGAGTTGTGTAGATCACCTGCGAAGCCGTCCGCTGTTCGGCGAGAACCCCAATCAGGTCGGCTTGAGCGTCGTAGTGCAGGTGCATCTCAATCTCATCGATGAGGAGGATTGGCGGGACGCGATGTCCGCGCTGGGCTGTCAACGCCACAAGAGCCACGAACTGCCGCAGTCCCTCGCTTCGCTCTCGGATCTTCATGCTGGCGCCGCTTCCAGATCGGACATGGACGAAGAGCCCCGTGCCCGCAGTGTCGAAGCTCACGGTGACCGGTGGAACCTGAGTCCAGACACTGAAACGCTCTCGCAGCTGCTTGTTTGCGTCGTCAATCATGTCCGCGACGGTTCCCGTCTCGCCGGCCCGGATCTTTGCCAGGAGGAGACCGAGATCTAGCGCCGCCAGATTCGCGAGGTTAATCAGGGGCTTCGGCGGATCAGCGAGGGCCGCCTCGAGGTCGTACTCGTCCCGGATGTTCCGCTCGTCCTCATCGAACCTGACGAATCTCGGAATCAATGGCTCAAGTGCCTCAACGGCCTCGTCGGCGGGATGGGAACGTCCTTCCACCTCCTGGACGCCTCGCAGCTCCGAGGCCAGCTTCGGAAGGAGCTCTCGCCCGTCAAGCCAGTCCGCGATTTCTCCGAGTCGACCTCGGGCGGGAAGGGACAGGTGGCGCTGGTTCGACTGGAGCTCTTCCAGCAGAGCCTCCACCAGATCATCGGCTGCGGGTGTTCCAGCGGTTTCCTCCGGAGATGGCCAGTTGTCCGAAGCCATCGCGGATTCCAGAACGGTCGCGAGTTGCCGTCGGGGGCGCTTATCCCGGACGGGCACGGGCTGGACCTCGGTGGACACCCGGCCACCCACGTACTTCACCTGTTCGAGCTGCCGAACGTGCTCTAGGTCAGCAGCGCTGGCGAGGTCCGCGAGTACAGCGCGGTCATCGTTGGAGAGCCGATATCGGAGACGCACGATCTCGCGGTCGTGTCCAACGTCTTCTCCACGTGTCCGGTCGAGCGCGCTGACTGCCGGCCTCTCGCCGGTCTCGGGGTCAGGCGCCATCGCAGGAAGTTCAAGTGCGTCGAGCAGAGTCGACTTGCCGACCTCGTTGGCTCCAACGATGCATACCAGCCGGCTGTCCAGCCGAAGCTTGTGCAGGGTCCCTCCACCGAAGCGGCGAAGGCCGTGCACCCACATAGCATCCAGGTTCACGGCGGGCAAGCCTATTGCTGAAGGCGGCTAGAGCGTAGGAGCTACCGAGTACGCGCCATCATCAAGCCATGGCTGATCTCTTCGTTGCGCCGTACCTACCGGTCACAGCACGAGTCCAGGTCGGTGCATGGGAGCTGGTGCCATTCAAGGACGTGGAGGCCCCAGGAGTCATCAGGGAGGACCTCAGGTACCCGACGATGCGTCTGGTTGAGGCTTACAGCTTGGATTCCGGTGGAGGGAGCGTCTTGGGCGCGGTGGCGTTTCCGGCGGGTGGTCAGGTCGGATCTTCGGCAGATCGGTCCGAGATGGGACCGCTAGGGGGCGCGCTACTTGTCGGAACTCTGGCCGGAAACCCGGCCCTCGCGGCAGTCGACGAAAACCCGAATGCTGGACACGCCGCGGTCACGTCCGAGAACGCGCTCCTATATGGACATCCGCTGGGGGACGGGTCGTCATACGCAATTGAAGCCGGCGCAATCGTGCGTGTCACCGATCTGCGCCACGCTGATCCGGGCGAGCCTCTCCCGAAGATCGAGCCGCCAAACGAACTACCCAGGCCACTCTTTTCGTTTTTCGACGACGAGCTCGCCCATGCGACACATGGGCTTTTTTCTACTGAGGACCAAGGCTCGCGCCGGCTCACACGAGCGATTGACTGGTACCGGATCGCTCTCAGCAACGCTGAGGCCGTCAGCCGGATTGCGCGCGTCGGCGCGGTTCGCTCGGCATTGGAAGCCTTGACCGGCGTAAGCGACACCAAGCGACTAGTTCGTTCGGTGGGGCGGTTGTTGCGTGACCCAGACACTCGCGAAGAGCTTCGGACATCGCGGTTTTGGAACGAGCCAGTCCGACTTACGCCAGACGAATGGTGGCTCGCAAACTTCTCTGAGCTACGGAATGCGATCGTGCACGGCGACGAGATTTCGCCGGACCGCTGGACGCACGAGGAGAATCATCATCTCGACCTGGCCCACGACAAGCTGCTGGGATGTCTCAGAGCTGTCATTGCAGTGGGCTCAGGCGACTCCCTCTTGAAGCTCCCACGCCGAGAACGGGCCTCCGCCCGTCGTGTTGCTGAGTTCAACGAACTCCTGACCTCCCGGAGCTCGGCCGACGGCGACGACGACAACAGCGGCAGCTAATCGCAGCACTGTTGGCGGACGCGCAACAGCCTATCGAGGTTCACTTCGGGGCCGTCCTCGGACAGGTAGCCCTTAAGGCGATTACGGGTGCTCGCGAACTCGGGCGTGCGGTACCGCCGTTCGCCGTGTGATCGGTCGCTGAGTCGGCGCCGCCCCTCGGCGCGTAAGGCAAACGGCCTGGCCGATGTCGCGAGCCGGGTAGGCCCTTGCTCCTACGCCGCGTCGCGCAGCTCTTTGCGGCTACGCGTGAGCTGTCGGTTGACGTTGGTGTAGGTGAGCCCGAGCCGCTCTTGGATCTCGGCGTAGGAGAAGCCGGCGACCTTCAGCGCGAGGACACGTCGGCGCCGCCAGCGCAGATCGGCCAGGGCCCGCAGCGCCTCGCGAGCTTCAACGGCGAGTTCGGTGTCGACCGGTGCGGGCAGCCGGTCGGCCAGGTTCATCCGCTCGCCTGTCTGCTCGTCTTGTCCGGGTGGGGGCGCGTCGAGCGAGACGGTGCGGCGCTGGCGGCGGTCGTCGCGCAACGCCTCATGGCGGGCCACCACCCGCAGCCAGGCGGACAGCGAGTCGCCGCGCTCGGGCGGCGTGCGGCAGAGCTGGAGAAAGGCGAAGCTGACCGCGTCCTCCACCGTCGCGTCACTCGTGTTCACGTCGCGGCCCACCAGGCGCAGCAGGCGCTGATGGTGGAGGCGAAACAGCTCACCCTCGTCGCCCCGCAAGCGCGGACGGGGCTCGGAGGATCGGGGGTCTGGCTGCTGGGACATGAGGCTCCCTTCTGGATCGGGTCGTTTGTGCGGCACGAGCCGCGGGGCTGTCAGGACCTGCAGGGGGCAGTGGACATCCGGCCGTCGACCCGCTCGCCGACGGCGTCGGAGCTGGGGCTTCGGCGAAACCGCCGTTAGCGGTTAGGCGGCCCGCGTCGCGGAGCGGGCCGGGCGCTGGCTGCGATCGGCGAGATACCGGCGAAAGGCCCTGATCGCGAGCGGACGCTCGGCCTGCGACTTCACGCACAGGCGCGTCACGCAACGGGCGAACAGCCTCGCATCCATCTCCCCGCTCGACGCCTGCTGGAGGGTCTGGCCGAGGTCGGCCGCCTGCCGGGAACTCAGCCGGCGAAGGTCGGGCTGGCGATAGAGAACTGACGCGAGCTGGCCCACAGCCGTCGCGTCATACCCGGCCGCGCGACGCCGCCGCTCGACCAGCTGCAGATCGAGCCGCCGTGCTTGCGACTCCCGACGGTCGACCAGTGCCGGCCCGGCAGCCGCAACGTGATCGAGCGGCTCACCGAACTGCCGCTGCCCGTGCGCCTCCAGCCAGCGCGCGTAGCGCTCGCGGCACCAGCCCTCGGTCCGCCCGTCGAGGATCAGCTTTCCGGCGCGGTTGCGCCGCAGCTCGCCCGGCCCGCGCCCGGCTCGTAGCCACGGGGACGGCAGCGCATACAGCGCCCGGCCGATCCCGAAATGGACGGCGGCGCGCTTGAGCGCGTCGGAGAACGCGGCCTTCGGGTCGTGTCCCTCCCCGACGTCCTCGCGGGTCACCTCGAACACCGTTAGGCGGCAGCGGACGAAGAGCAGCAGGGGCTGACGGAGCTCGCCGTCCTGGTCGACGGGCGCTGGCACCAGCTGCTCGGGCAGCGGTTCGAAGCGGGCCGACCAGTCCGGTCCGCAGACCTGGTCAAGCCGGTCCAGCACGTGGCGGGCGTCGATGTAGGCGGCCACCGGGCCGACATCGCCCGAGACGGTCTGGAGCTTGAAGCGCACGCCTCCGGGACTTGGCGGCCGGCGCAGGTGCGAAAGCGCATCGGTCAGGGATGCGCGGGGGAGGTCGCGGCCGTCATTGCGGCCGTTTCTCTCAGGCATGAGTACTCCTCTCTGAACCCGCAGCCGGGTTCCTGTTGGTAGTTGTGTGATTCAGGCAATCGATCCGCCCCTGCCGGCACTCACACGTGGTCGCCTTAATTAGGGAGCGGCGACGGCATGCTGTTCTCCTAAAGCGTCTGCGGGGGCAGCGAATGTAAGGCGGACGGTGACGCAAGCGTCTACCGACCGCGGTTCTTGAGGCTGCTGCTCTAGCGGAGCAGCTCGAGAGAGAGCAGCATCAGGAACAACCCCAATCCGGTGTACGCACCGAGCAAGGTGCCGTACTTCGCGAAAGCGGCCTCGTCAGCGCCGAAGGCCACTGAGAGGGAGAGCGCGGTGAGGCTGCCGAGCCCGGACATTTGGAGCACGAAGCCGATCAGGTCGATGCGCTCGGGCAGCAGCTCGAGCGTTACGGCGAGCGTGGCGCCCGCGAGTGCCGGTCGCAGCAGCACCGCGCTAGCCGCCCCTGTCCGCTGGCCCGAGAGCTGCGCGTGCCAGCTCCCTGGCCGTGAGGAATGGCTCGCCGCGCAGGTCGCGCCCCCACGGCCCCGCAGCGAGCAGCGAGGCGAGGTCGTAGATGCGTCCGCCGCGGAGACAGCCGAAGCACCACCAGCCCCGTGCCGGTTCGGCGTACACCTGGCAGGAGGCGTAGGCGTCGTCGTGGTCGGGGAGGGGGCACTTGACTATCCCGCCCTCCGCTTCGACCTGGAGGCCGGCTAGGGCGTGAAAGTAGGCGGGCGGGGCGATCGCGCGGAGTGCGTCGTCGGCGTCGCCGGCGGATCCGCTGCGGCGGCTGGTCGACGGCGGTCGTGGTGGCTCGGGGTCGGGGAGGGCGGCCCGGATGGCGTCCGGGTCGAGCTGTCTGCGCGACCGGTCGGCGCGGACGATCCGGCACCAGGCGCCGCGGCGCTGGTTGAACGTGCCCGGGAGGCGCATGATGCGCCCGTACTCGCAGCAGGCCATGTCGCCGCCGAGGCGGTGGCAGAGCCGGCGATTCAGCTCCTCTATCTCGGCCGGTGCCAGCTCGTGGGCGAGGCGCCAGTAGAGGTGCTGGCCCGCGCCGGAGGCGACCCACAGGTGCGGCTTCAACCGCTCGAGCTCCCGGACCCCGTCGCCGTTGGTCTCGTCGAGGTCGACCCAGACCACCGAACCCCGCACGACGGCGGCTTTGCCGGGCTCCTTCCGCTCCCGCGGTAGGGGGGTGGCGAATACCTCCTCGCCCCTCCCGCGGGCCAGCGCGGTGCGGCGGCAGAGGGCGTGGGCGTCCCCGGCATGCAGGTAGCCGGCGGGGTCGCGGCGGCTGCGCATCCGCAACTGGCCCTCCGGACTGCGGGTGGCCCGTACCACCTCGACCAGACCGTGCTGGCCCTTGTGGACCAGCTGGGAGTAGAGCGCGACCTGGGCGTCGGGCGACAGCGCCTCCGAGCGCGCCGACCCGTCGGGGTCAATCAGGACTACGGGGGCGTCGATGCCCCGGGCCGACGGTCGCCTGCGGTGAAGCGGCCGGGCGCTCATGCCGCCAGCGGCGGGCACTCGGCCCCCGCCCCATGCCCACTGTCTGCCTCGGTCGCGTCCCGCTGGTGGGCCGGCGGGCGCAGGTCCTCGGCGCACAGCGCGCGGATGAACGGGCCGGTCTCGCGGCGGGCGCGGGCGAGGTAGCCCTCGTCGAGCGCCGACCCGTCGAGCAGGGCGCGGGCCTGCTGCTTTCCCTCCCCGGCGCCGAGCACGGCGACGACCCGGGTCAGCCGGCCGCTCGACAGGTCCATCAGCAGGTGGCGCAATAGCACGACCCGGTGGGGGCGTCCTTGGGGGTCGGTGTAGCGGGCGAGCACCGCTCGCCTGTCCTTGACTGGCATGTCGTTCACGCTCCGAATTCGTGGGGGCTCGCGTCGGCCGCGGCCACCAGTTGGCAGAAGACGTCGTAGGAGGCGGTGCGGGCGACGCGCACCTTGCCGGTCCGCGAGCAGCGCACCCGCATCAGGCCGGCGCGGCGCAGCAGCCACGAGGTGTCGCCGCGCCCGTGCTTGGAGACAAAGCCGCCGCGCTCGCACATCACTGTCAGCGACTCGCCGGCGACGATCAGCTCGATCAGCCGGGCCTGGATCGCCCGCAGCGACAGCCGCTCGCGCTCCCGCCCCGCCTGGACCTCGCGCCGCAACGTCGCCGCGATCCGGTGGCAGGCCGAGTGGCCGCCGCGCTCGAACCAGGAGGCCAGGGCGGCGGTCATGGCGGCGACCTGCCCGTCGAGGCCGGCGTCGCGGGCCACGGCCATCACCTCGCTGGTGGGTACCGCGGTCTGGATCGGGTCGCCGGTCTCGAGGTCGAACGACAGCTCCATCCACCCCGGCAGGCCAAGCACGCCCCGCCGCGGGCGAAACCAGAGCTCGTAGCCGAACAGCTCGTCGCGGTCGCGCACCAGCACCCGGCCCTCGGACGGATCTATGTCGATGCCGAGCGGCGGGAGCGTCCCGGTGTCGGGGACGCTCCCGCCAAGGCACTGGGGGACCGATGCCATCCCGGTCATCCGGGGAATCTCATTGTCGGCCCGTGCGCCCATCGACCTGCAACCGAACGTATCGCGCTCTGTCAAGCCCAAACCGAGGCCTGTGCGGCCGCGGCGGACGCCCCCTTGGGGGGCGTCCAGCCGCGTGACCGAGGACGGAGCAACGCCAAGAAGCCGTTCGCGGGACGCTCACGCTGCCTCCGCCAGATCCGAGTGCGTCGCGCCATCCGTCCCGGCAACACTTGCCTTTCCGGTTGCCGGCGCGTGTCCGAAGCCGGCGCGCCGCCGGTGAAGCGGCAGCACCCGTACCCCTGACCGAGCCACGCCCGTAGCGAGCAGCCCGTCGCGCTCGAGCCGGCGCCTGATCGACCCAAGCTCGGCGGCCGCCAGGATCGTCCAGGCCGCCCGCTCATCGATCCCCGTCACCAGGACCGCGTGGTGGCGGCAGCGGGCCCCGAAGCGCCGCGGCCGCCGGAGCTCGTCGACCACGACCCCGGGGTCGAGCGTCCGCAGCGCGAAGCCGAGCCCGAGCTCGGCCACCCGCCCCTCGCGGAGCTGGTAGGCGAGGCGGCGAACCTCCCGCTCCCTCCGGTTCCTTTCCTGACTTTCTTGTTGCGTCAAATCCTCCCGCTGGACAAGACTCATGGACACGCCTTTCTCCGGCCGCTCGGCCGGGGTCTGGTTTTGAAGAGGCCCCCGGCCGCTTGCCAACCGGCTGGTCGGGGGTCTCGCTTATCGGTGAGAGACGCCACGGGGCTAGGGCTGGACCGTGGCGGTGCGGCTGGGAACGGGCGTCGTGCTTCTGCCCGCGTGGAACGCCGACGGACAGAAGCTCCCGATCGCGGCCGAGGTCTTCGTCGATTACGGCGCCGGCCGCGAGGAGCGCGTCGGCGGCAACTTCATGACCGCAACCGTGCGGCTCGACGCCGACCCGACCACGGACCTCGTCAACGCCGCGCACAGCCAGCGCGAGCTGAACCTAGGAACCCTGCTCGGCGACCTGCGCATCGCCGGCGAGGACGTCACCCGCTTCGAGATACGCGACGCCGTTCCGGATCGAGCTCTCCGACGACCTACGCGAACGGCTGCGCGGCACCTGGAAGGACCGCGACCCTCACTGAACGGCTCGGTGACGACTCCCACACGAGCTGAGATGGCCCGAGGAGATTCGTCTGCTCGTGTTTCACTCAATTAGCGCTAGCCTTCCCACATGTTCCTGCGCGCCGGGCTTTTCGCGGGCTGGGCGGTCCTCGGAATGTTCGCCAGCTACGGCGCCCTGTACGCGCTCACCCCCTACGGTGTGGCGATCCTCGCCCTCTGCTGGCTCGTAGGCATGGGCCTGCGGTGGGCGGGTCGCGGCTCGGACCTCGAGCTCATCGGGCTCGGCGCTGGGCCGGGCCTCTTCTGCCTGCTCGTCGCGAGCAGTGCTGAGGGGGCTGCCGCGGTCTGGACGGTCGTCGGCGCCGCCATCATCCTGGCCGCAACCGTGGCGTACCTAGCGCTCGGTCGCACACGGTCCGCGCCGGGCACCTAGTGCCCAACTGAAGCGGCCGCCAGCTTCACAGCGCCGGGGTCGGGCAAGCGGGTCGGGCAATACTCATTGGGATCGGAGTCGCGTACGGGTCCGGCGACCAGCAGACGATGCTCGTGTTCGATCGCCGTACCAACGAACTGCTGGGCGAAAAGAGGGTGCCGGGCAAGGCAGCGTAGACCTTGAATCGGGATCGTCACGTCTCTGACTGACCGGCCGTGACGGCAGACCTCCCCATGAGCCGCCCTCCCCGATCGCATCTACTCGCGACACTACCCGGTACAGGCTGCCCTTCGCCGTAGCGGTTAAGGGGTTACGGGAGTCGGTTTACCCGTGATTGGGTCAGGCTCGTAACGCGGAGCTCATCAATGATCTTGATCGGCACTACGCCGTCGTCCGACCCCGTAGTTCGCAGTCGATCCCGTTTCGCGCGCCGCTTTTTCTCCTTAGCGCTGACGGCTGCCTTGCTCCAACCTGCTTGCGCGCGGCTCTTGGCCTTGCAGGAGGCACTGGGTGCCGTGCCGAGCATGACGGTGAGCGTCAGGCACATGGCAACTGCTCGCTTCATGCCAATGACCGTAGGCGCTACTCATCGTTAGCGTCCAGTCGTGCGCTCTCGCTCCGGTCGGCAGCGATTGCTCGCCAACCTCACAGAGGCGAAGGCTACTCGCGGACACGAGCGTTCGGAAGCGCTGGACCGCCAGTGCCGGTCAGCGCGCTCCCGCCCGGTAGGTCAGCGCGCACTGCACCCGGACGGTCTCGAAGCTGAAGCGTACGGCGGTGTCGACGCCGAGCCGGGTCAGGTGGTCCCGACAATCGGCCTCTCCGGGCAAGACAAGATTCGCCGTGCTCGCGGCTGCCAGCGCCCGCCGCTCCCGACTCCAGCGCGGCGGGGTTAGAGCAGGTCCTCCCGTCATCGGATCAAGCGGTCAGCCGCCACGCGTAGGCTCACTTCATGAGGCTGGCTGTCGCAGATTCTCGGTTCACGCAAGCGATCGACGAAGCAACGCGGCGACGGCTCGCGAGCTCCTCTCGACGCTTCGGGCCGTCCAGCACGACTTCGAGTTCAGCGAGCACTACTTCGCGTTCGCTGTTAGCTACCTGCAGGACGCCGGCGTGCTCGCCGACCTGGACCTCTCATACGACCTCGCCGGGCTCACCCGACAGCTGTTGTCGATGATCCCCCGCCGAGCGACTCGGCTCGAGCTGCTCATCGACGACTCCCTGGACATGACCGACATGCGACAGGAGTTTCACGGCGGCGGCTCGCTTGATGACCCGGTCGCACCCCAGGCGCTCCGGGCAGCCGTCGACACGTTGCACGCAAGCCTGAAGCCTCTCCACGAGTCGCAGGTCCTGATCGTGCGGCTCTAGCGAAACGTGGTCTGGGCTCAAGCCCGAGAAGGCGGCTGGAAAGCGAAGCTGGTTCCGTCAGTTCGTCCAGGCTGGACTGACCGCGAGGCCCGAAGCTGGACGCACGAAGGTGTCCTGCGGCGGTCCGTCGACGCCAAATGATCGGCCCGCCTGCAGTCGGTCAACCTCGACCTCGACTACTGCGACCACGCCTTGCTCGAACAGCCTGTCTGCCCCGGGTCCTTCACGCTCCGGGCGAGCGCGAACGGCTCGGGTCAGCAGAGCGTGAACCTCGCCGCCCCGAACGACACCACGTCCCCGGCCCGGACCTCGGTCGGGACCACGACTCGTCGCCCGTTGATCCGCGTGCCGTTAAGCGAGCCCAGATCCTCGATCGTGACCTGACCGTCCCGCAGCAACAGCGTGGCGTGGCGGCGGGATACCGACTGGTCGGCCACGACGCAGTCGCATGTAGGGCCGCGACCGATCACCACGCGACAAGTCGCCGTGTCGGGCAGCGCGAGACGGGGCGTGCGGGCCGAGTTCCAGGCCCGCTCGATCTCAAATCGGGCCGATCCGATCCGGTAGGCGACGTCGGCCATAAAGCGGACGGTGCGGCTGCGATGGGGCAGGTCGCTCGCCAGATCCTCCAGCTCGCCTCGCGTGCGCGAGGTGTAGGCCCGCTCCACCCGCCTCGAGAAAGTGTCGACCGATAGGCGGCCGTCGACGGTGCTGCGGGCCAGGCCGCGCACCGACCGCTCTCGCTCCGCGTCCGAGATCCTGAAGGGAAGCGGTGTCGACTCGGCGGACACTCTCGACGGATTCTCCCGCCGGGCGCCTGCCCTGTCCACCCCGACCCAGAGGAACCGAGCCGGCGTACCGAGCCGGGAGCGTCACGCGCTCGCCCGGCCCGGTCGCCTCGCCCGGAACTATTCGTCTCGTCTGCCCGGTAGGTGCACGTAGCGCCACAGCTCGGGGGTGGTGAACATCCGCTCGGCCTGGCGACGCTCGACCGGGCTACCGGCCATGCAGCTCGCGTCCACACCGAGCAGCCCCCCGCGGCACAACACGAGCGCCTCGGCGTGCCGTAGCGCCGAGCGGTAGGAGCCGAGCTCGCACCTCACCCTGACCGACGTCGTGCCCGGCCGCTCGGACCGCTCCAGCACCACATGGGCGCCGGGCTCGTTCTCGCTCCCCCGCGGCTTGGCCTCGACCCCAACGGTCACCCACGTCCCCTCGCGTGGGTAGGTGCCGACCAGCCGCACCTTTCGCTCGCCGCTCACAGCAGGATCCTTTTGGCCACGGCACCGGCGATCTCCTCGACGTGCGGCAGCCGCCCCATGTCGTTCTCGGAGACCCGCACGCGGATCGCGCCGGCCGGCAGCGGCCGGACCTCCCGGTCGAGCACCAGCCCGAAGGCCAGCTCACGGATCTCGACCAGTTCTTCGTCATCGCGCTCGAGCACATGCTGTGAGCGTCCCGAGCGGGTCTGGTAGACGACCTCGAACAGGGCGGGGCCGTCGTCTGTAACCTGCACATCGATGCCGGACATTGCGGCATCTCCTTCCTGCGACCCGATGGGTCGCGCTTATGGGAGGGACCCCGCTCGCCGTGACAGCGGCGAACGGGTCGGTCAGGGCCCCGATTACAAGTCGGGGCCTTGCCACTTCAAGGGGGCGTCAGCTAGCGACGACCCGGGGCGCCTGAACTACGGCGCGGTAATGCGTGGTCCAGCACTGTTGGTCCACAAGCCTCGATCCGGGTCCCCTGATCGACGATCCGTCACGGCGTGCCGAAGGCACCCGGTCGGGCTCGTCAGGACTGCTGGGACACCCGTGAACGCGGGGGGCTTGTGTGGTCGGGCTCAGGCCCGAGAGGCGGCTGGAAGGCGAAAGCAGCGCGGCTGGCCTCAGCCCGCCCGTAAAGCTGGGTCCACCGGTGTGCTCACTCGTCCTGATAGCGACCATGGAAGCGCTTGTGCGCCCGCTCATTGACGCTCCGGCCCGGCTTGACCGGATGGCGCTCGCCGAACGCGAGAAACCGCAGCCCGAGGCCCGCTTCGGTCACCACTACTTGAAAGACCAGCCCGAAAGGCTGTCCGGACGAAGCCGGGGCATGCAGAGGCACGTACGCCTTGAAGCATCCGACGAGGCGGGTGCCGTCGTGCCCGACAGCGTCACACCGACGCAGCATCTCCCGCTCGACACCGTCACGCTCGAGCTGAAGACGCCCGCTCGGCCGCTATGCGACCAACGCTATGCCGCCCGTGGCGCTCAACCTCGTCGACCCAGATCTCGTCGTCGATAGCGACCGGAACCCGCTCGGGTTGCCGCCCGCCAGATGTGGCCACGCGCCTAGCCCTCGCCGTCGCGAGGGATGTCGCTGAAGGCCTCGTCGATCTCGGCCTCGGTGGCGGGCCGCGTTCCGTGCCGCTCGTGCAGCTCGTCGGCGAACACCGTGACCGCAGGCTCGAGCGTCACCCCACCGGCCTTGTCGGAGACGACGTCGTAGAGACGGCCGCCAGCTTCGACGACCTCTCCAATCGCAAGCCTCTTCGGCACTACAGCCATTTCTCCCATGGTAGGTCCTCCCGTCGTCGAATCAAACAGTTGCAGCCCTCGCTCCTCAGCGGGTGCCGGGCGTAGGTCGACTGTGCGCCGGGGTCACCCACGAGAGTGGATGCGTGAGAACCGAAACGCGTCGCAGGTGTCGCGCTCCTGACCGAACGCCCCGGGGCCACGGCACGTCGAAGGCACCCGGTCGGGCTCGTCTGGACTGCTGGGACACCCGTGAACTAGGGGGCTGTGTGGTCGGGCTCAGGCCCGAGAAGGGCGGCTGGAAAGCGAAAGCAGTGCGGCCAGCCTAGGCCCGGATGAGGCCGCCCGCAAGGGGTCCCAACAGGAAGTCCAACTAAGAGGAACAAGTCTCCGTCTGCGTCAATCCGCGTGGCTCAGCCAGCAGGCGGAGTCTGGGCTCCACGGGACTGCAGCTAGAGCTGCGCCCAGGCTGGTTCGACGCAGCCCCGGGCCCAGCTGCCGGCAGATCTGCGCAAGAATCGGCCATTCGACGCACGACGTCAAACCCTGGCCCCGGAGCGCAAGGAGCAGGGGATGGCGCGTGAGTGGGACGAGTACCTCAGGAAAGCTGCGCCCGTCGGCTAGACAGCAGCTTGCCGCGTCGGCGCCTTCTACCGCCGACAGGAGAACCGTGTCTTCGCGTACTTCTGCGGCGGGTGGGCGAGCCACACGTGGCAGCTGACCTGACAGAGACCTTCGCTGCCGCTGTCGCCTGCGCGCATCGCATAGGCGTTGTCAGCCGGCCTATCGGTCCTCGGTGACGCCCTGGGCCTCGGGCACCGCGAGCAGAGCGTCGCGCATCTCGGCTGGATGGTCGTAGCGTTCGGAGGGCGCCTTCTTGAGCCCCCGGCGCAGGACTGCTCTCAGCTCGGGTGAGACCGGCACCTGGCTAACGTCAACATCCTCTTCCATAACGATCCGGAGCATGTCGGCTAGGTCAGAACCGCGCCGAACCGGTTGCCCGGTAATCAATTCGCACATGATCAAGGCCACGCTGTAGAGGTCAGCACGGATATCCACTTGTCCTCCGCCGATCTGCTCGGGGGCCGCATATGCGGGCGTGCCTACCATGACCCCCGTCCGTGTCAGTGCCTCCTCGTCTGAGCCGTTGACATGCTTGGCGAGCCCCACATCGAGGATCACTGGTCGCAGGTCGGCGTCCAAGAGGATGCTTGACGGCTTGAGATCGAGCCGCGCGAGACCCTTTCCATCCAAGTACGTGAGAGCGTCAAGCAGGGATCTAGCCACTGTCACCGCATCCGTCGGTGGCATTCCAGCTTGCTTGAGCAGTTGCCGCAGTGACGTTCCCTCGACAAACTGCATCACGATGCCGGGGCGACCGTCATCGTCGGTAAATACGTCATATGTGGAGACGATGTTCGGGTGTTCAACCTGCACCGCCAACTCGGCTTTGCGCGCGAAACGGTTCCGCATGCGCTCGTCCGCCCAGAGGGTCGAGACGTCGAGAATTTTAACCGCTACCTGGCGATTCATCGGAAGGTCGTGAGCGCGATAAACCCGGCCCATCCCTTCACGGTCGATCTCCTCCCGAATCTCGTAACGGCAGGCCACGACGCTGCCAAGTTCGACGTTCGCCCACGGTTGTCCCGATGGCGGTGGATGCGAGCCATCCTCAGTCGCCAGATCGGCTCGCTCTCGCTCGTTCACGCGCGCAAACGACGACAGTTTCACGCCGACATTCTCAGCCACGCGATAGACCGGAACCTGGGCGCCTGGCACATCACCAAAATACGTCTCGTCAAGCGCTCCGCCGCGAGTCCGCTCGAGCACTTCATTGCGTACAAGGTGCTCTACTAGGTGCTCGACCTTGGAGGGCGACAAGATGAGCAGCGGATCCACGCTCAGGCGGCCCTCGACGGCCACGAGATCGTCGACCGTGAAGGTTCCTCCCATTGTTCTAAGAATCCGGTCGGTGACGTAGTACGCACCCACCCGCCACCGATCCTCGTCGATCGCTACCGAGAAGGGGCGCGCCGAGGCGCCCTCGGCAAGGAAGTCGTCGAGAATTCGTTGCAAGCCCGCGTAGAACTCGATGCGGGCCAGGTCGGGCGCCCGTAGTGTCAGGTACGGGTGGCCAGATGCCCACTCGACGAAAGAGTTGAGCTCCATCAGCAGCAGTCGCGGCACGCCCCGGGCTTTGAACCTCAGATAGTCGTGCAAGGACGCCAACTGCGCCGAGTGAGCGAGGTTCTCATCGATCACCGCCTCTAGTAGCCGCCCGGTGGCGTCCCAAAGGCATGGCACGTACAGCTGCCATCCAAAGACGCTGTCGTAAACGCTGTTCCCCCGATGGCTCTGACGAAGGGAGACGTCATGCAGATCTGGGCCCGCTACGAACAGGAAGTGCACCCCCCGTGTAGTTAACAGGTTCTTTAGTCCAGTGAGCAGCGTCTCGATGCACTCCATTCCGTCCTCACGCGCCGTCAGCTTGTCAAGCTCATCGATTACGACAACGACCTTCCCCTCCCAGGGCGGGGGCGGAGGCTCTATCTCTGGGGGACGGCCGAGCAAGCGCCGCCACCAGCCGCGAGGACGCTCCTCGCCCTCGCCGACCCGGCGAAAGAGCGAGACGATGCGGAGGAAGTCATGCTCGACGTCGGCATCCGAGTAGGCCAGGAACGATGCCTCGGTGGCTAGCGAGTCGGTTGTCTTGCGCGACAGCTCGAGCTTCGGTGACAGGGTCTCCAACAGAGGACCTGCTGCCGACAGCCCGAGGGACCGGGCGTGCTCCACCGCAGTCCCACGGCTCTCCTTAAAGGAGAGGGATGTCCGAGTGTATGCGAGTATCAGCCTTCGTTGAACGTCGGGAGCGAGGGTGGGCAAAACCCGCGCATCTACGAGAGCCTCGAACAATCGACGGATGACCTCGAACAACAGCTCGTCGGTTGAGCGAGGGCGGGCAACGTTAAGGAACACGGGGAGCACCGCGGGAGCACCGTTGGAGCTGGCTGCGAGTCGCGCCAGGGCATGTGCAATCACCGTCGTCTTGCCGACACCTCGGAAGCCAGTGACGAGAAAGGAGCCGCCGCTCGAATACCGGATGCGCTCAACCAGGGCGTCGGCGACGGCCGTGTTTCCAAGGAGCGGGATTGCATCCGACTCGTCGTCGAGCGGTTGGTGCACGTAGCGGAACCTCGCATCGAGCCGAAAGCGCACAGGTTCGTACCGGCTCGGCACGAGCGCTTCAATCGGATCGCTGATTGGGGCCTCCGACGGCTCGGACGGAGCCGGCGCAGACCCTTTCGGTAGAGCTCCGGTTGCTGACGAAGATGGTGGAGTGGCAGCGGCCGTCGCAGACCACGGCTCAGGCAGCTGCGACAACGAGGTCAACGCGGGTGCGGCAGGGCCGAGCGCCGGCGCAGCGCTTGGGATCCGTTGTGGGGGCGGTGCTCCCTGCGCCACCGCTAACGCCGCACGGCCGAGAGCACCCGCCGTCGGGTAGCGGTCGTCGGGTTCCTTCGCCAGGGCAGTCGCGACCACCTCATCGAACCCCACCGGTAGTTCCGAGACGAGCTCTGACGGCGATGGTGAGGCCTCCCGGAGGTGCGCCCACAGCACGCGCATACCCTCGCGGTCCGAGAAGGGCGGCTGTCCGGTGAGCGCCTGAAAGAGCACGCAGCCGAGCGCGTACACGTCGGTGCGCGGGTCTGTGGCCTCACCCTGTATCTGCTCCGGCGCCATGTAGTCCATCGATCCGATTGCCTGGCCTGGCTTGGTCAGCTGGCGTTCGGAGTCGAGCCCGTACTTGGCGAGGCCGAAGTCAGTCAAGTACGCGTGATCTTGGGAGTCGACGAGCACGTTGCCCGGCTTGACATCGCGGTGAATAAGCCCGTGGACGTGGGCGGCGTCGAGCGCCGCCGAGATCTGCGCAACGATGCGTGCCGCCCGCTCATGCGGAAGGGCACCTTCGCTTTCAATGAGCGTCTGGAGGTCGGTTCCGTCCACATACCTCATCGCCAGGAAAAGGACCCCGTTCGCCTCCCCCGCTTCGTAGACGGGGACGATGCTCGGATGCTCTATCGCCGCGGCGGACCGCGTCTCTCGCGAGAACCGCGCCCGGAACTGCAGATCCGAGGCGAGTTCCCTTGTGATCAGCTTGACCGCTACCACGCGATCGAGGCTTAGCTGTGTCGCCTTATAGACGACTCCCATCCCACCGCGGCCGACTACCTCGTCAAGGCGGTAGCCGCCGATTTCGGAGCCGAGTCCATCGCGCGAGTCCTCGGGGGTCAGCTCCATCTGGGGATTAACGCCTCCACACCAGTTGCGGCCGCCAGCGACCACGCTCGCACGGCGCCCAAGGCAGCCATGAGACTAGGGTATGGGGGCGCTCGCTGCATCGTCAAGTTGGAGAAGAACCGGCCACCGCTCGAGCCTCCAAGGTTGCCGTTGACACGACCTAGCGACGCGCTCGGTAACTTCCGACAGCAGCCTGCAGAAATCTTCGGGACACCCCAGTCCTGTGGCGATCAGATTCACCAACCCGTATCAGGTCTTGCGAGGTCCTCGTGATGGGCCGAGCACGATTCGATCCAAAGCCCCCAGGAATTGGGGGCCCCCGCCCGGGGAAGCTTCGGAAAAGAGTCCGCCTGACACGGTCAGGATGCGCCCTAGCAGGTACCTCCCTAGGTCCCCACGGGGGGTAGGCTGCGGCGCACCTTAGGAACGCCGCATGAATGCTCGGGGCAGGATGCGTGGGATCTGCTCGGCTTGCAGACGCTGGCCGTGGCCTCGTAGTGCTTTACGTAGTGCCGGTGAGTGCTCGGGAAGCCGCTGGGCGCGCAGGGTCCCTTGGTGGACGTCGCATTCGGCGACGATGAACATGCGCCGACGTCCGTAGGCCGGCCACGATGCTTCGGGGGTTCCCCATTTTCCGACGCGGCCGGTGACGATGCGGTCGGCGCCGCCGAGGAACTGGCTCGCCTTGTCGTCGTCCTCGACGACGAACACGACGACGGGCGGTTCGCCGAGTGCTTTGTAGCGGGGGTGGGCCATGGCCCAGCCGTTGAGTAGGGCGTCGTAGCGGCGGAACTTGTCGTAGTTGGATGATGGCCGGCCGGAGCGGTCGAGCTCGATCAGCAACTCGACGTGCCGTTTCTGGTTGCCGAGTGAGAGGTCGAGCTCGATGGCGAGGTCGGGGCGGATGAGCTGGAAGGTGTCGAGCTGCAGGTCGGCCAGGTGGTGGCCGGTTCCGAGCGGGACGGTGTCGGGGTTGGCTGGCACCCATTGGCCGCGGATGCGTTCGCCGGGCACGTCGAGCCGTGCTGCTCGCGGGCCGCGCCAGTGCTTGAGTACGTTGGGTGCGAGTAGTTGTTCGAGGGCGAACAGCCAGGCGTTGGCGTGCAGGTCGTGTATGACGACGCGGGGGTCTTCGACTTCGGGGCTGCGCCATTTGGCGTCGGGGTCGACGTGGCGGGCAAGTGGTGTGCGGCCGCGGTTGGATTGGATGAGTTGGTAGCCGGCTTCGTCGAGGGCGTAGACGCGTTGGGTGTGGCCGCGTTCGCGGCGGGCGATCTCGCAGCGGCGGACCCAGCCGACGCGGAACATCTGGTTGAGCCGGTGCTGGACCGAGCGGAGCGCGCGGCCGGTCATGAAGCGCCGTCCGATCTGGGAGGCGAGCAGGAAGCGCAGTTCGTGCAGGGCGGCGAGCACCTCGAGGTCGTCTTTGCGTGGCAGCGGCGGCTTGTGCGGCCCCGGCGGGGGTTGCTCCCAGCGTAGGCCGGTGGCGGCGTCGAACTGGTCGAGCTCGGTGAAGCTTTCTGGGACCGCGGCTGTGATCGGCGAGCCGAGGGGCGCGACGCCGATGCGGTCGGCGCGGTCGTCGTGGCTCGATTTCTCGGGGTTGAAGTCCGGCACCGCGTGAGCCGGTCGGCTATCGGTTTTGCTCTGCGGTTTGGGCTGCTGCTCGTTGCCCGTCGCGTTCTCGGCTTCTTCGTCGCGGGGGACGAGGTCTTGGATCTTGAGGTAGGTGGATAGCCGGTTGGGTGGTGGGATCGGGCCGGGGTAGTGGGCGCCGCGGTCTCTTTGGGCTTGGAGGTGGCGTTCGATGCGTTCTTGGTCTTCTTGCATGGGGAGTGTTTGGGCGATGAAGGAGCCGACGCGGGCGCCGTTGACGATCCAGGAGCAGGCGGCGTGGTAGTTGGGCATGTGCATGAGCGCGTCGGGGGTGATGCGCATGCGTGCGCGGGCCTGTTGGTCGTCGCGGATTACGTCGGCGTAGACGGTTTGGAGCATGTCGGCCATCTGGCGGGCGTCGTCGTCGGCGACGGAGAAGACGAAGCGGTGGCGCAGCAGGTTGAGGATCACCGAGCGCAGGTTTCTGTCTTCGATCTGGCCGAGCGACTGCCAGGCGGCGACGCATTCGAGGCCGGCGGAGCGGTCCATGGCGAGCATGCGCGCGAAGGTGGCCGAGAACAGCAGGTGGGCCTCGTCGACCTTCAGCGCTACCCGGGCGCGGTCTGCTTCGGGCAGCTGTTGTTGGCGGATCATCGCCCGGTGGACCATGTGCAGGATGAACTGGAGCAGCACCCGGGCTGACCCTTCGCCGAAGGAGCCGACCGAGCCGGAGACGACGAGGATGTCGCGGTTTTTGATCAGCTCGTCGATCGACAGCGCGAGCGGGTGGCGCAGGATGGCGTCGAGCTTGGGCTGGCCGGTGAGCTTCTGGATCTTGTTGACCGGCGAGTCGAGGCGGGGGACGAACTGGCCGCGGGCGGCGTGCAGCTGGTCGGGCAGCTGCTCTCGCCGAAGAACATGGAGACGGCGGCGAGCTCGGGGTCCTTGCCGATCGCTCGCACCACCTGTTTGCGGAACTCGTCGGCGGAGGGCAGCAGCATGGTCCACATGTCCCAGAGCGTGGCCCGTTCTTGGCCGGTGCGCTCGACCCAGCCCATGCAGGCGATCGCCGCTTGGCGCAGGTAGCGGTCGGAGGAGGCCTGGATCGAGCCGTCCTCGTGGATGTCCTTGAACGCCTCGACGATGGCGTCGGCCACCGCGTCGCGGTCGGCGTCGGCGGTGAACGGGTCGACCCCTATCTCGGGGTGGGCGAAGTCGAGGTAGTGGACGCGGCGGTGCCCGAGCTGCTCGGGGATGACCGACAGGGCCTTGAGCGCGAGGTCGGACTTGCCGTCGAGCACGATCACCGCACAGTTGGGGTCGGCGGCGTCGGCGGCGATGCCGCGGCACATGACTGACGTCTTTCCTGTGCCTTGGGCGCCGAGCAGCATCGCGTTCATGCGCTTGTCTTGGTCGGCGATCGCGACGCCGCCGCGCTCGTCGCGGACCAGCGCTCCCTGCTCGTCGGTGCGCGGCACCTCCGGCGGGGCGGGCACGCGCGGTGTGGACGAGCGCTCGATTCGCACGCCCTTGACGAACGGTGACGGCAGCTGCCACAGGCCGGCGACCTCGGAGGACGACAGGACTCCCCTGCCCCACGAGGGCAGCGGGTTGCCGATAGCCCGCTCGATGCGGCGACGGTAGAGGGGGCGGCGCAGGACGATGCGGCGCTCGACGAGCCGGTTCTCGGCGCCGGAGCCGCCGCGGATGACCCCGGCGATGGCGTGGGCGGTCCGGTAGCTGGGGGCGCAGACCCTCAGGTCGGCGAAGAAGAGTCGCCGGTGCTGCAGCTCGAGGCCGCCCGCGAGCTCCTGCTGGGCTACCTCGGAGCGCACGCCCGGGTCCGCCCCGTCGGCGCGGACGCGGGCGCGTTCGAGCGCGCGCTCTTGGGAGCGGAACAGCCAGCGGGCGAAGCGGTCGAACGACGCCGGAGCGGGGGTCAGCGCGTACTGCACCGTGCACGGCTCGGACTGGCCGGACATGGTCGACACGAGGGCGTCGACCAGCGGCTCCGCGTGCCGGTCCGGCGTCTCCAGACGCGTTGTGAAGCGCTTGCGCTTTTTCAGGCGCAGCACACAGCCCCGCCGGGTGGGGGCGCCGCCGCCGTCGACGAGGCGGCTGTCGCGGTAGCAGGCGACCATGCGGCCGTCGAGCGCGGCCGCCAGTCCCGGGTCGTCTGGGCAGGCCACCATTAGCCGCACCCGGATGCCGCTGGCGTCCGGCAGGGCGTGCAGCTCCAGCGCCAGCGAGGGCTGGCCAGCGAGCAGCCGTTGCCACCAGCGCCGCTCGGTCATCTGGTGCCACGACTCGAGCAGCCGGCGCACCTGGTCGGGCGTCGCCTCGTCGGCCCGGTAGGGCAGCAGCCAGTACCGGCGGTAGCGGCGCCGGCGGCGCGCGACCAGGCGCACCACGACGAGGGACGCGACCAGGCCCGCATAGAGGAGCACAACCCGGCGGGTTACCGACCCGAACGCCGCCGTGGTTCGCGAGAGCCACCCCCTCGCACGCTCTACATCGACACGGAGCGGAGGACTGGTGTCACGCGCGCGGGGGCGCGTGCGCGGCGGGTCTGCACCCCGGCCTTCTCGCACGGTGTCGCGCACCCTTCCCAGCGGACCGCTCTCACTGACCATGTACGCCAGGACCCCGACGGCCACTGCACCGGCCAGCAGAAGCGAGACGAGCCGTCCGAGCAGTCCGCTCATCAGATCCGCGCAACCCCAAGGTGGACGTGGTCGTAGTGGTCGTCGTCCTGCCAGATCAGCTGGAAGCGGTAGGCGCCGCGGACGGCGTTGACCGTCCCGGTCCGGGTCGGCAGGTCAAGCGCCAGGGCGATGGCCCGGGCGGTGCGGTCGGCGTCGCCGCCCGGGTAGTCCATCGTGCAGGAGGCCGAGTTGATGTCGACCGCGTAGGCGTCGGCCTGGCCGACCCAGTGGTCGGAGATGCCGCCCGAGGCCGTGTACTTGCGCTCGCGCTTCTCCGAGGTCGGGAAGCAGCCGTGGCGCTCCCCCAGCCCGGCGAGCGCGAGCGCGAACTTGCGCGACCCTCCCCACGACCCGGCGGTGTCGGTGAAGTCGAGCTCGCCGAGCTCGACCGGGCCGCTGTCGAGGGTGAGCGTGCAGGCGCCCTGGTAGGAGTCGGCCAGGGCCAGGACCTGGCGCACGTACCAGTCGGCGTGGTTGTAGGCGAACAGCGCCCGGTGCCAGTCCCGCGGCGCGCCGGAGGCCGACAGGTAGCGGGCCGCGGCGTGGATCGCGTCCTCTGGGTCGGCCGGGTCGCGTTGCCCGTCGCCGTCGGCGTCGACGCCGTAGGCGGCCCAGGTGGCGGGCATGAACTGCATCCAGCCGTAGGCGCCCGCCGAGCTCGGTCCGAGGTTCTCGCCGAAGCCGGACTCGATCGAGTTGATCCCCGCCAGCACCCACTCACCACGCGTCCCGAGCCGGTAGCGGACGCTCGCCTGCCGGTAGACCGGGCGCAGCTCGGCCGGGATCGCCCGCTCGCCCTCCGGCGACACGGCGCAGGCGACTTGCCCGGACGCCTGGCCGCCCAGCAGTGCCCCGAATAAGGCCAGGAAACAGACGAGGCCGGCCAGTGCGACGGCCGCGAGTGCCGATGCGGCAGCGAGCGGTCTGGTCACCGCAGCTCCATGACGCGCCAGCGCGCGCGCCGGCGCAGCGTCAGAAGCAGACCGTCGCGACTTCCGCCTCGGTCGACGACTGCCGCCAACACCACCCAACGGCGTGCCTGGTCGACCGGCTCGAAGCGCCGCAGGCGCGCATTCGCTGACCGCGGCCTGCGCGACCGGCGGGCGGTAAGCCGACGCGCTAGTTGGCTGTCTGCGTGGCGGGCGAGGCGTGCCCGCTGGAAGCGGGTTGGTCGTAGCTCCCAGCGGAGCAAGGCGTGCACGAAACGCCGGGCAGTCCGGCGGGCTCCGCGTAGCGTCGCGGCGATTTGCCCCCGGAGCCGTCTCCCGACTCGATCTGGCGGGTCCTCGACCGCGGGCCTCGCGTCCGGTTTGGCTGGAACGGTCGCTCGCGGCTGGTCACGCGCGCCGATCACGACCGGTGGTCCGGCATCCGCCGTGGCCGATCGCGTTCGCTCCCCGCCGCCCTGGCCGATCGCGGCCCAGACCGCCGTCGCGCCGACGGCAAGCACGGCGAGCGCAAGCAGCCTCGTGCGTTCGTTCGCGCCCATCAACGGCGGTAGAGGTGCTGGCGTCGGCGGCGCAGCAGGCGCTCGTGGCGCCATGCCGTCCGCTCCTCGCTGCGCCGGGCGCGCAACGCGTCGCGGTCGAGCACCAGCTCGGCCTGCTGGAGGTCTTTGGGCAGCGGCGCGCGGCGGTCCTCGCGCGGGAGGGCGGCGAGCAGCTTGCGGTCGCGCTCGATCGCCTCGGCCGAGTGGCGCTCGAGCTCTGTCCGCCGGGGCGGGTCGGCGCTTGTGTGGTCGCGCGGGTCGATGTTGGCGGCGCGCAGGTTGCGTGGGTCGCCGGGCGCGAGCCCGGCGACTATCTCGCGTCCGCGCCGCTCGCGCCAGGCCGCCCGCTCGGCCTCCCCCAGCACCGCCCCCTCGCGCGCCCGCGACCGGTCGGTCTCGCGCTGGAGCGCCAGCGCGTGGCGCTGCTCGTCGGAGTCCAGCTCACGGTCGACCTGGGTGCGGGCGGCGAGCATCGCCGCCTCCTCGTGCGTGGGCGCGCGCGGCTCGCGGCCGAGAGCACCGGTCTCGGCGCTGTGGGCTTCGTAGCCGGCGAGCTTGCGGTCCAGCGCGGAGCGTGAGCGCTGCAGCTCGCGGCGCCGTTCGAGCAGCGGCGCCGCCTCGGCCAGCTCCGTCTTTCGGGCGTGGACGGCGCCGCGGTCGAGCTCTGACCGGGAGGCCAGCGCGATCGCGCGGGCGCCGGCCTCGCGCCGGTCGTGGCGCCCCGCGCTGAGGTGGCGATGGGCCAACAGCGGCAGCGCCGCGGCGGCCGCGACACCACCGGCGGCCACCGCCTTGGCGGCCCGGGCCTCCTGGTAGCCGCGCAGCAGCCCGGAGCGGCCCCGTTGCCCGCCCTCGCGGTCGCCGATCGACAGTACGTCGGTCAGCTCGTGGCGCTTGATCAAGATGCCCCACCAAAACGCCAGCTGCAACAGCCAGGTGCCGAACCAGCCCACCGGCAGCGCCGCGAGCGCCCCGGCGCAGACCACGACCAGCGCCAGCAGCAGCGCGTAGACCAATTTCGCCACGAGTGCGCCGACGAGCCGCTTGGCCCAGGAGACGAACGCCTCGCGCCCGGCCTCCCCAAACGCGGGCGCCAGCAGGACGACCGGCGCGAGCAACAGCAGCATCAGCGCCAGCAGTCCGGCGAGCACGAGCTTGACCGCGAGGTAGAGCAGCAGGCAGATCGCGCCGAGCAGCCCCAGCGCGATCAGGGCCAGCAGCGCGACGCGGGTAAAGGTGGCTTCCTTCTCCTGCATCGCCACCCGAGCCGGGTCCTCATCCACCAGCTGCTTGACGTCGTCGGGCAGCTCGCCGCCACGCCCTGCTTGATCGAGCGTCCGCAGCGTCTGCAGCGCGGGGCCGAGCCCGCCGGGCAGCGCGCCACCGAACGCGTCGGTGACGCTGTCGAAGATGCCGCCGCCGTCGGGGTCCTCGCCCTTGGTCAGCTGGTAGAGGCCCTCGCGTTGCTTGCCGTCGGCCGGGAAGGCGAGCCAGAGATCGGCGTTGCGAAAGCCCTCCGGTCTTCGTTGAATGCACCAGCGGACGTCGCCGAACTCGAGCGCACACCACGGCCTGAGCACGAGCGCGTCGAACAGCCGCTGCGAGGAGTCGGCGAACGAGCGCTCCGGTCGCTCCAGCGAGCCGGTCGAGGCGGCAGAGAGGAAGCCGAGCGAGGCCTGGTTGGCCAGCCGCGACGCCTCGCCCACCGTGCCGGCCGGGTCGCGGATCACCACCAGCCCGGCGACCATCAGCACGACCGTCATCAGTAGGCCGGTGGCGGTGTCGATCGTGCGCTGCTGGACGAGGCCGTTCCAGATCCCCCACAGCCCGGCGATGGCGAGCGCGGCCAGAAACCAGGCGGTGCCCAGCACGGATTGGTGCAGCCGCTCGAGGGCCCGGCGGATCGAGCTCATCGCCTCGTTGAGCAGGTCGAGCGAGAACGCCCATTCGAGCAGCAGCAGCACGCCCTTGAGCGCGTAGACGAGCCCGAGCCAGACCAGCGCGCCGACCGACTGGATCGCGGCGAAGAGGTTGTTCTCGACCTTGTCGATGCGGGTCTCGACCTGGATGTCGAGCCCGTAGTGCGAGATCGGATAGGTGTGGGCGATCGACCCGGCGACCCGGCAGCCGGCCCGCGGCCGTAGCGCGGCCCGGCGGCAGAACGGCGAGCGCGCCCCGAGAGCGCTGAACGGATCCGCAGCGGCCGGTCGGTCCTCACTCCTGGCCAGCGCGTCGCGACAGTCCGCTGGTGCCTGGCCGCGGTTGCAGTCACGCTTGGGGGCCGCGGCGAACGCCGGTGCGAACGCCATGACGGCCAGGCAGAGCGCCGCACACGCGGCGCTAGACCAGCGGCGAGCCGAGCCCATCCAGGTTGGCGGTGCCGGGGGTGGTGTCGAGGCTGGCCAGCAGCTCGGGGGCGGCCAGGTCGACCTGGATCGGCGACACCCGCCCCCGGTAGTCGCGAAACAGGCAGCGGCCCTGCCGGAACGAGGTGAGCTGGCGGCGCAGATGCGGGTCGTCGGCGTCCAGCTGCAGCAGCCGCAGGGCGCGCTCGGCCTCGGCCTCGGTCTCGACTCCGAAGCAGAACGCGGCGCCGACGAGCCCTTCGAGCTGGTCGGCGTCACCGAGCACCTGGGTTGCCAGCAGGGGCGTGACGTTCTGGGCCCGGCCGAGGCGCGAGATCCGGTCGACCAGCGCCCGGCCGGCGGCGTCGGCGAGCAGCACCCAGGCCTCGTCGAAGCCGAGCACAGCGTGTGTGGACGGGTCGCCGGCGGTCAGCCGCAGCGCGTAGACGGCGAGCAGGCGCAGCAGGGCCTGGCCGACCCGCTCCTCCTCCGAAAGCTCCGACCTCGCCGTCCCGGGCAGCGGCAGCGTGAGGTTGCGGATCCGCAGGCTCGTGACCTGCCGGCTGGCGCCGTCGTCGACCAGCCGCTCCGCCGGCGCGATCCCCAGCGAGGCGAGCCCCGATCCGGCGTGCGCCCCGAGCGCGCGGGCCAGCTCGCGGCCCGCCTGGTTGGAACGCTCCAGCTCGTGCAGCACCAGCTCGCAGCTGCGGCCCTCCTCGGCGCACACCGTGCGCAGTGCGAGCCGCAGCTCGGTCTGCCACTCCGGCCGGACCGGCTCGGGCAGCAGCGCAAGCAGAAACCCGGCGGCAAGGTCCTCGCGCGCCTCGTCCGGGCCGATTCGCAGCGGGTCGAGCAGGCCGCGGTACTGCTCGCCCGGGCACAGCTCGATCGCCTCGTGACGCTCCGCCACGCCGGGCAACTGGTCGAGGCGGTGGTCGCCCTTGGGGTCGATGTCGCAGACCAGCGACCCCTGCAGAAAGGCCTGATAGGCGATCAGCTGCAGCAGCATGGTCTTGCCCGACCCCAGCGTCCCGGTCAGCAGACAGGCCGGAGCCCGCGCGGTCCGGGGCGCCTCGGTCGGGTCGAACAGCACCGGCCGCCCCGAGCCCGACAGCGTGCGGCCGATGTAGGGGCCGACGTCGGCGCCGACCGCATGGGTGGCGACGGGCACCATGGCGCCGAACTGCTCCAGCGTCAGGTAGTCGTCGTACCAGCCAACCGCCGCCCGCTGGGCCGGCAGCTGCGAGCAGAACAGTCCCAGCTGGTCGCCCAGCGGCCGGTGCAGCTCGACCGGCGCGTACTCGCGCCGGAGCCGCTCGACCCGCTCCTCGAGCTCCGCCTCGCTCGCCGCGGAGACACAGAACGAGACCTGGGCGCGCAGCAACGGCGGCCGCTCGGGGCCAGCGAGGTAGCCCTCGAGCGCGCGCGCCGCCCGCGGCCGCTCGGCCGCGTCCGAGGTCGGTCCGTGCTCGCCGTGCGCCTCCTCGGCGTAGGCATGGTCGGCATCGACGATCCGCCGCCGCACCAGCCGCATCGCCTCCGGGTTCGCGACAAAGCGCGCGTGCAACGCCGCGTCGACCGCAAACGGCAGCGCCTCCAGCGGGGCGAACAACAGCTCGGCCTGGCGGCCCGGAAACGGCACCTCTTCCGGCAACGCGCCGAGACACAAAAGCGCCTGGTGCGAGACGCCGTCCTCGCCGTCGATCGTCAGCGCGCGAGGACCGACCTCGATCGGCGCGTCCATCAGCCGCAGCAGGTCCGCCTCCAGCGGCCGGTAGACCCGCGAGGCCTCGCGTTCCTCCGGTTCGATCACCAGCGCTTGGGGCCGAAAGCGCTCGTCCAGTCGCGGCTCCCCCAGGCCACGGCAGAAGGCGCGCCGGATCAGCCACTGCAACTCGTGCGACGCGGCCGGCTCGCAGCCCACGTACTCCAACACCCGCGCGCCCACAGCGCCGGCCTCCGACAGCAGCGTCTGCAGCCGGCGTTCGGTCAGCGCTACCGGGGCGCCGAGCCCGAACAGGCGCCGAGCCGCCCCGGCCCAGCCCCCACCCCTGCCTTCAACATCGTCGGTCAGCCGGACCGAGAGATAGACCTCGGGCACCGACACCTGCTGCCCGGCCAAGGCCTGCTCGTGGTGGTCGAGGTGAGGGGCCAGCAGCCCGGGATGGCCGAGCCGCGAGTCCGTCGCCCGCTCGCAACCCTCCCGGTAGTCCGTACCGGACCAGGCGCGGGCGACGCGCAGCAGGCTGAAGTCGGCCTCGAGCGCGTAGGCCAGCCCGGCCAGGTCGGCCAGCAGCTCGCGCTTGCCGCTCCGCCCGAGCCCGGCATACGAGCGCGTCTGCAGCCGAAACAGCGCCCAGACGTCGTCGAGGTCGCGGCCGAAGACCAGGTGGCGGTAGGCGAAGCGGATCGGCGCCCTCACCTGACGCGCAGCTCCTGGCCGGCGGCCAGCACGACCCGCCGCCCCCGCCACAGCGGGGTCTCGCCCGACTGGCGGAGCTCCATCCGGCGCCGGCTGATTGTCACCTGGGCGGGGTAGCGCAATGTCACCGCCGCCGGTCCCGCGACGCGACCCGGGCAGTAGCGCGCTCCCCGTTCGTCGGGCGCGATCGCAACGCTGGCAATCAGGGTCGCACCGAGCGGCTCGGCTGGGCGAAAGCCAGCCACCCGCGAGGACCGGGCCCGCTGGCCGAGCCAGGCGACCGCGGCTGCGTGCGCCGGCCGCCCGTCCACCCGCAGCCGCACCAGCGCCCAGGACACGCCGATGGGGAGCACCACCAACTGCAGCGCTGGATGCAGAATCGCCAGCAGCTGACCGGTAACGGGCAGGCGCCGCAGGACGAGCACCGCCAGCAGCACGATGGCGCCGTAGGCGATGCCGCGCAACGGCACCCCGTACGGGACCGGGATGCGCCAGCGCTCGATCCGGTGGATCCGCCGTTCGAGCTCGAAGCAGACCCGGTATGACCGGATCCGCAGCGTTTCGTCGTCCACCGCGCTGGCCTCTCAGGTGCCGATCGAGCGCCAGAGGGCCTCGATCACCGCCCTGACCGCGTCCTGGGCGAACACAAAGCCGCCGATCAGCACCACCAGCAGGACGAGGATCAGCCCGCCGTTGATGTCCCGCTTGGCCAGCACCGGGACCGCCATCAGCCCGGCGACGCCGAGCAGCAGCGCCGTTGCCCACGAGCGGATCTCGCGGCCGACGTTGCGGCCCACCTCGCTCGCTGCCAACGCCGGGTCGGCGAACGCCAGCCACACAACCAGCGCCAGCGGCACCGTCGCAATCAGGACGTGTCGGGACCTCACGTTTCTCCTCGTCTCGCTCGCGGGTCGGTCTGGATTTGACGCACGTACCAGCGCTCGCGCCGCTCGACCATGAGCTCGTAGCGAAGCGTCCAGGCGGCTCCGTCTACGTCCTCCGCTCGGACCAGGACGGCGGCCCGCTGCCCGACCTGCGCCCAGGTGATCGTGTCGACCGAGCGCAGCTCAAGTCGCTGGGAAGGCAGCGACACGACGGTCTCGGGCGCGAGGTCGGCGGCGAGGTCGCGCCGGTCGCCCGACAGGTAGTTTCGAACCGCGCGCTCGCAGACGGCGCGCAGCTCCGGGTCCTCGACATCACGCTCGACCGGGCTGCGGGCATGGCCGTCGGTCGCCGGTGGTCCCACCAGCGCCGGATAGGTGGGGACGGACAGAAAGCCGCGCTCGTCCCGGCGCACCGGCACAGCGAGGTAGAGCAGCTCGTCCCCCGCCTCGGCCGCCACCGTGACCGACGTGCGGTCGCCGTGGCCGTGGGTCGCCACCACCGCCGTCCACGTGACGGCGCGGTTCGCCCGGTCGGCGTGCGCGACGCCGGCGTCTGGATCAAGGTCCTCGGCTAGGTAGGGCGCGAGTCTCCGCTCCCTCGCCCCTGGTCGACCGCCGTCCGAGCCCAGGTACACGCGCGCGAACGACTCGGCGAACGCCGTCACCTGAGGGGCAACCGCGCGCGCCGAACGGTCCCGCGGCGGCGCGGCGGGAGCCGGCTCGACGACGGCCCGCAGCGCACCCAGGATCACCAGCCCGGCCGCGATACCCAGCAGCGCCGGGCCGGTCCTGGCCCGCAACCGCAATAAACGCAGCGACCTCGGCCTCACCTGGACGGTCGGACTCACCGCGCCCGTCCCCGTATCCCCCGGCCCGAGGCCTTTCCGGCCGGAGCGAAGGGCCAGTCGAAGCTCGGCCCGGAGCCCGCCTGTCCGAGCGCCGGCACGCTGCGGGGGATCGCAGCCGGCGTCGGGGTGGCGTCGCGCTCCGCGCGAGGCGCGGCGGGCTCCGGGCGGCGGTCGGCGGGAGGAGCGCCGAATCCGTTGCGAGGTGGAAGGTCGTTACTGACGTACGGCAGCTCGAGCCAGTGGCCGCACTTGGCGCAGCTCGCGGCCTCGGCCGGCTCACGTTCGACGATCGGATGGGCGCACGAACAAGTGCGGCCGGGGACGCCCTGGTCGTTCATGGTCCCCTGCTCGGGTCGAACTCGCCCTGGGTCGGCACGGGCGGCGATGGGGCAGGGAGGGCCGTTGAGCGCGACGAGTTCTCGATGGGCGCCGCGGTCGTGCTCGCGGCTTCTGCCCCGACCGTGGGGATCCCCAGGCGCGGCGACTCGGTCGAGCGGGTCCGCCGGCCGCCCTGAGTATCGGACGTCCTATCGCGGTCGCGCCGTCGCGGCTCCGCCGGCTTGTTCGCCGGCTCGGCCGAGTGTGCACCGGCCTGCGGCGCCGGGATCGGGGCGTCGCTACCGCCGAGTCGCTGACCGAACAGGCTGAAGGCGGAGAGGGTCAGCCCGAGGGCCGCTACGAGAAAAGTCGGCAACGTCCCGGTTCGACGGTCATCCCGCGATGACCGTGCTTCTGGGATTGTGTCCGCCGAACCGCTCTCGGAGTCAACAGCATCGCCGAATTGGCCCCGATCGTCGGCCAGGGGCAGCTCGTCGGCGGCGAGCGGCTCTTCGTCGGTGATCTCGAACAGGTGGCGGGTGAACATGGGCCCTCAGCCGCTGTAGTGGCGCTACGCGCTACTTCGCCCCCTAGTCGCATGCACGGCCTCCGTTCCAGATTGCCCCGCTACCTCCGCCAAGGGTCTGCCGCCGCGCAAGTCGTGGACCCGGTCGCTTCCAGCGCGTTGCGCGCCCACTCCTCACCAAGCGGATGCACGGGCGGGATTCGCATGTGCACACTTCTCGACCCGCGAGCGGGCGGTTACTGGCGGCCCATGCGATCCTCGGGACGGATGACGAGAAACCCTCTGTACGGCGGCGCGCCACCACCGCCCCGCCCCGCCCCGACCGAGCTCTGGCACCACAGCCTGTACTGCTGGAAGATTCGATCAATGTCTCACTTCCGCACGAGCTTGATGTGCGCAGGATGACCAAAATGCTGAAAGGTCTGTGGTTGGTGGGAGAGCGGCCCACCTACGACGAGCTCAAGGGCTACCTACGTCAACTGTGGCCCGCGTTCCCGTCAACGCAGCGGCAGGTTCGCGAACTCTGGCGGACACTTGAACGCAACCCGCACCACCGCTTCCGCCGCATCACCCATCACGACGAGCCGTTGTACATCGTTGACCTCGTCTGCGAGAAACACCAGCTGTCGCCGCCGGACGCGCGTCTGCGCTCGGTTGCGGTCTCAGCGCTCAGCGCAGTGCAAGACGCCGCCGAAACCGCGGATCCCGCTCGCTACTCCACGGCGCGCGCCGATCTCGATGCCACGCTTGCGGCCATCGAGCAGTTGCGATGCCTCCGCCATGGACCAAAAGCCCTCGGCCTGTGGTTCAACGAGGACGACCCTCATCGTGGCGGCCCTAAACGACCACCGCGGTGGTGAACGCACCAGTTGCTTGCCATTGTTGATTCTCTCGGGGCGACCTGTTCGTCCAGCCCCATCGGGCCGCTACTAACGGGAGGCGCGGTGGCGTTTCTCGCCTTCGGAATGGCGACCGCTCGAGAGGTCTTCGGTCGCCGGCGAGATAGCAGCCGCCGACAGAAGCTCGGCCTTGGAGCGTTCGAACGGGAAATGACCGCGAACAGAGAGGCTTCTGGAAACAACCTGACGCTCATAGCCCTCGAGAAACGGGATTCGGAAACCGGAGCGGCACAGGCTCTCCTCAATCCGCTGAGTCGGTTGGAGTCCGGTGCGTGGCCAGTGGCGCGCGTTGATCTACCGACCGTACTCCTTGAGGACGAAGACCTGGTTCGCAGGCTTCAAATCATCAACCGAAATACCAACGACGTCAATTCGCTCATCGCCAGCCGAGAAACGTTCCGTCTTCAGCATCTCAGCCAAGACGACCTTCTCGTCGACGGGCTAATCAATTACGCGGTCGTCCTGACTCACCTGTTGCGCGACCTGCAGCAGCGCATTGACGAGGCAGAACGCAAGATCGCGCCCTATATCTAGATCCAATTCTCAGCCCTTTGCCTCCCGCGGAGCGGCTGTGGTTGTGCTGAGCATCGGTCGGGCTACCCAAAGCGCGGGCTCAAGCTGTCGAATTGCTCGTCGACGTGTGCTTCGATCGCAACCATCGTGCCACGCTCGTCGCGGAAAGTCCGCTTCGGATCGCCCTTGAAGGAAAGCCAGTTAAAACTCGTGACGACGACGAACCTCCGATCGCAGATGAGCACCTTGGCGTGCGTCCGACCTAGGCGCTTGAAGTGGAACTGTTCGTGCTGGCGGGACAGGTCGGAAAGGGACGCGAGAACATCCTGATCGGCGTCGGGGCTGGCGGCCTCACTCGCGCTCATTCCCCATCCGAGGTAGACCTTGACACCCCGTTTCAACGCGCCTTCGAGCTTTGCGAGGAATGTCGCATTTACAACCGCCCGGCGCAACCAGGGAGAGACCAAAAGCAGCCGTTCCCTGCTCGTCCCAAGGGCCTCGCTGAGGATCGCCGGGTGTTCGTAGGTCTGGACAGTCCGCACGCCAGTCCCACCGCCCGCCGCAACCGCTGCTGGTTGGCTTTCCGCGCTAACAGTCGGCGCGTCGAGCTGCTCCACAAGCTCCGGGCCCAAGATTCGGGAGGCCATCGTACGGGCGTCCTCGATGCCCCGCTTGGCGATCCCAAGCTTGCGCCCGAGGCCAGCCTCGGCGAAGACTTGGGCGTGACGCTCCGAGAGTTGACCACCTACGGCAAAGACAACCTGGCCCTGAGATCGCCGACTCCCCTCGGCGCGGTAAACGAGCGCGATAGCCGGTTGGAAGATCCGCAGACGACGCTCGATCCCACGAACGGCGAGGACATCGCTCAGCTGTTGGCGTGGGCCTCCAGCCTGCCGGGCGATCTCCTCAATCGAAGCGACGTGGGTACGCAGTTCCACCTCGTCGGGACGCCGGGCCGGGTGGGGAGGTACCTCGCGAATCCCACGCTCTCCCAGTTGACGCGGCTCGAGGTACTGGGAGAGGAACGGGGTGGGCTCGCGTAGCAACCCGTCGAAGTCGATGTCGACGATGCGCTCGCTGCTGACGACCTGGACTGCGTCAGCGAGCAGGTCCTCGCCGCGAGGGGTCAGGCCTAGCGATTCGTCGGCTGTCTCGTCAGTGTGCTCGATCGAAAGCGCCTCGCGCTCGACAAGGGCAACGATCGTCGCCTGTACGACGTTGGCGTCGAGCCCCAGCGCCTGCTGCATGTTCGCGGGGTCGGTGATGCCGGCCGCGACTGCGCGGAGGGAGTACTCCTCGAGCGGCCCGACGGCCTTGTGTTCGAGAACTTGGAGCCGGAGTCGAATCCGGTAATACGGTAGGCCGACCTCGGCGTAGCTCGCAAGCACGAAGCCTGGCCGTGCGTCGGCGAATCGCTCGACGACTTCCTCGGTCGTCACGGCTCCATCTCCTGCAGCGAACAGCCGTCGTGGTCATCGAGGTAGTCCAGCACGGGGACGAATGGGTTTTCGCCGGCCACGCTACGGACGCCGACGTGGTCGCCAACGAGGATCAATGCGTCGCGGCCGCGCGAGAGGGCGACGTTGAGTCTTCTGCGCTCCCTAAGGAACCCGATCGTGCCGTCCCTGTTGGAGCGGGTCACCGAGTAGATGGCGACGTCGGCCTCGCGTCCTTGAAAGGCATCGATGGTGCTGCAGGTGATTTCAAGGTGCGTCCATGTGCCGAGCGCCCCGGCGATCTCTCGCTGGACGAGGTTGCGCTGCCCGGCGTAGCCTGTAAGAACAACGATCGACAAACGTTGTCGTGCCGCCGCTGCGGCGAAGTTCGCTCGCCCCAGCAGCGTTTCGATGCAACGGGCCTCATAGTTGTTGATTAGCGTCGTCCCGCGGCGAGTCTCGAACCGCTTCTTGGATCTGGAGGTGGTGAACCAGCAGACCGGGGTTGGGCTCAACACGTTTAGCCACGTCGGAGATCGGCGGGGAGCGCTCTCAAGCTCCCCGTCATAGAAGCAGTGGCTGACGAGGTCGCCTATCGCAGGGGCCATCCGGTGCTGGCGAGACAGGACGCGGATGCACTCTCTCGGAAGCGCCGCCCGCAGGCTGTCGAAGAGCGTCATCTCGACGTCGTCGGGCCGAAGCTTATGGTCGGCCAGAACGTCAGGTCGACGCAGGGCGTCATCGACGAACGGCGGCAGCTGACGGTGGTCGCCAACGATCACCCACTTCCGCGCCCTGGTCATCGGCACGAGCATTTCGGTCGCCGTAGCCTTTGACGCCTCGTCGATGATGCAGAGGTCGAACTCGATGTTCTCCGACCCCGGCACGCTCGCGTAGCCGATGCAGGTCGCCGCCACGACCCGGGACCGGAGTAGGGCGGCGGACCTAAACGCGGCCCCGCGCCCAAACCGCGCGTGCCAGTCGCTGATCAGGTCGATGAGCTTTCGACACTGGGCTGCGTCGGCCCCCTCGGTGGGCATTACCAGTCGCGCGCGATCCCTCAGCTCATCCGGCGTGGGATGCCTGAGATCGGTAGGGCGTTTGGCCGCGCGCAGCTCAACGAGCCGCCTCACCGCCTCATCGGCCGAGCCGGTGGCGGCGACCGATTCGTCGGAGATCTCGTCGAGCCGATCGGAGAGTGCTGCGCTCGCGTCGTCGTCCTGGTCACCTCGCTCCTTGCGTAGTCCGTCAAGCCTCGCCTGGATATCGCGGCGTTCCTCCGCCAGCGATGCCACAGCGTCACGCTCGGCTGCCAGCTCCTCGTAGCGCATGGCCATCTCGAGCTCAGCGGCGGAGAGGCCGCGGTCTGCGGACCACCGCTTTACCCAGTCGCGCCCTGAAGCGACCACCTCCTCGCGCCAGCGCTCGATCTGCTCATCCAGGAGCAGTGGCTGGACGGAGGGGGCCACGCGCGCGTCGCCGCGGCGCGCGATGCGGGTCTGTCTGAGGTCCGGCTCAGCGGCGATCAGACGCTCGAGGACGTTGTCGAGCGCTGCGTTGGTCTGCGACGAGATGAGGACCCGGTCATCGGGGTGGCGGTTGAGATGCTGAAGGACTAACTCGGTGATGAATGTCGTCTTCCCTGTCCCCGGCGGGCCCTCGACCACAAGCAGGTCCTCGGAGCCCAGCGCAGCGCTGACCGCGCGACGCTTGGGCTCGTCGAGGTCCGAGCGCCAGGAGATGCCAGTCACCGGGTTGGGCACACGCACGGACGACGGCTCCATCAAGAGCGCCCGGAGGTCGGGGCGCAACGAGCGGTCGTACTGGAGGACGTCGAGTGCTTGATCCTGCCGGCGCAGGGCCGAACGGGAGGCAGTCGTGTCAAGTTTGAGCTCGCCTTCACCCGGAAGAGAGTCGAACTGGCCGCGCGACGGCATAAGCGTGACCTCGGTCACGCCGACCTCCGTGATCTCCCCCGAGAGGTATCGCCCGTCAACGCAGCGCGCCACTCGCGGTTGGCCGATTAGCTCGTCAGAGACCGAACCTGAGATCTCGAACGTGATCCCGGACGGCGACTCAGAGACCGCGCGGTAGCGCAGCGGCGTCTCCTTATCGCGCTCGAGCGAGCGAAGGGCCGCGAGCGTTCGGCGCCAGACCTGGATCGGGCGCTCCCGTGCAGCGTGAATGCGGCGTAAGCGCTCCTCGGCCGAATGGTCCGATACCCCACGCTGGAGCGCGGCGACCACATCTTGGCCCGCGGCCTGGTCGGCGGGCCGGCCGAGGGCCCAATGCCACGGTGGCACCCAACCGTGGTCGCGGTCGCGCTCCAACACAGAGTTCTGCGCAGGCCACGCGTTGACGGCCACGAGGTGGTCGCGCGTTTCACTTGCCACCGTGACGTGGAGGCGTAACTCGGTTCCCACGACGTAATAGTGGTCGTCGGTCGGCGTGCCGTCGTCGAACGCGGCCCTGTCGTAGTCGAGAATCGCTGCCCCCTCGCCAAGGTTCTCGGCAACCGCCTCGTCGACCTGCAGATCGGTCTGGAGGTCGAGATGGTCCATCAGGGTGGCGATCACCTTGGAACTCAGAGAGATGTGGCACTGCTCGGCGGGAGGCGCGGGCGGCTTCGGACGCGCGGCGGCGCGCTTGTCCTCGATTCCACGAACGAGCTCGCGCAGGGCGACCGCGTCGTGAGGCCGAGCGTCGGGATCGTCATGCACACAGCGCTTGAGCAATAGCTCAAGCGACTCCGGCACATCGAGCTCGGCGAATGCATCGTCGATGGCACGATAGGGCTGGTCGTCGTAGCCATCAAAAGGGTCGACGCTTGTCATGGCCAGCATTGCCACTACGGCGTAGGAGTAGACATCGCGCTCGGTCGGATGCCGGCCGTCGTCGTACTCGGGAGGCGCGAAAGGCCGCGTGACGTGATCGCGCAGCGTTAGCTCGGGCGCGATCCGCGAGATTATCTTCGCGATGCCGAAGTCGGTGATGCAGGGACGACCGTCGGGATGGATCAGCACGTTCTGGGGCTTGATGTCTCGGTGGGCTATCTCCTCGCCGTGGGCATGCGCCAAGCCGTCGAGCAGACCGCGCCCATACCGCCCCCAAAAGTCATCCCAGCCTTGGGGCGGGTCCTCCCCAACGGCTTCGGCGAGGTCCTTGTCAAGCCACGGGAACACGAAATAGCGCTCCCCGGTGTCGGGATCACGACCACCGTCGAGTAGCTCGACGACGTTGACGTGACGCAAGCGTGACAGCGAGTCGTACTCGCGGCCGAACACCTGGTTGGCCAGCGTTGAGTCCCCGCGGATCGCCGTGGGGAGTACCTTTACTGCGACTCTGCCCTCGATCGCCCCGGTGACGTCGGTGGCACGGTAGACCTTCGCCGTAGCGCCGACCCGGCACTCGGCCGGGAGTGCCCAACGGCCGTCGAGGATGCGGGGAAGATCAACCGAAACGTTGTCGATCCTAGGCGTCCCCGGAGACGGGTCGGCAGAAGGGTCCGTGCGCTACCTCCAGCAAGCTGGAGCCCGGATAGGTTGAGCGCCCTGTGACTGGAGGTTTCCAAACTCTCGCATTCGCGTAACGCGGTAGCTACGCCGCGCCGACGCCCATCCACGAAGCGAGCCCGGCGGCTCGCAACGCACCCCGCGCGGACGACGAGCGCCACCTAGGGCGAAAACTCCCGCGTCGCGGGAGCGGGCTGCTTTGGATTGTCGGATGCGAAGGGCGCGCTCGCATCGGCCGGGCCAGCCGACTCCGCCGACGGGGGTGCGGCAGTCGGGGCGGGCGCGAACTCGGTCGCTGGATCCGCCAGAGGCAGAGGCGGCAACGTCTCCGGTGCTATAGCCGCGACGGTGGACGAGCCGCCGTCCCCCGGGTCTTTGGGCCGCGACTCGTCGGAGGTGGCGGTCTCTGCGACGGTCCGCCCGACAGGTTGGGTTGGCGGCGGGTCTCGCTTCTCCGGCTCTGGGGGGGGCCGGTGCTCGGTGGGAGCTGTTGCGTATAGCGGATCCGGTAGTCCCTCGACCGCGCAGTAGGTGGCGCCGCCTCCGATCGCAACGCAGCTGGCGATCGCCGCCACCGCGGCCCCGGGCCGGGTCCCGGCGGCGTACCCAGCCACTGAGGGGTCGGCACGGGCCGCTACGCCGGCGACATTGGCCTTCGCCCCACCGATCAGGTCGGACAGGTGGGACTTGATCCCGATTCCGAAGTCCGCGACCAGACCCAGGTCCCGACCCGAAACGATGGGCATGGGAAGCACTGCCGCTACCTGCTCAGCCGTCCGTCGCAGCTCGCGGGCCATGTGGGCGCAGCCGGGACAGGTCTTGAGGTGCAGCTGCGCCTCGCGCGTCCGTCGCGAACCCGCCACCCCGGCGAGATAGGCCAGCACCAGCGAGCGGCGCTCCTCGCACCAGCGCCCTTGCCGGACGAGCTCGTAGCGGTCTGCCAGCTGGGCGAAGGCGCGCTCGATCTCCTTGCGGTACGCCCGCTCCGAGATACCGAGGAAGGCCTTGATCTCGTCGGGGCTGCGGTCGAACCAGAAGCGCAGCTTGATCACCGCCCGCCGGCGCTCCGGCAGCTCCTCCACCAGCTCGCGGACGGCCAACAACCCAAGCTCGTCCTCCACCCGGTCCTCCATCGGCCTGGCCGGGTCGACCACCCCCAGACCCGGGTCGGCGGTGGGGACGGCCCGTCTGCGCTCAGCCCGCGCCCCTTCCCCGAGCCCGCGGTGAACCGCCGCCGTCAGCAGGTAGCCGCGCACCTGGGCGTCGTGCATCGCCTCCACATCCAGCGCTCCGTCGCGGTCCTTCTCCAGCAGGGTGGCGAACGCGTCGTGGTAGACGCCCAGCCGCTCATCCGCCGCCAACCACGGGCAGCGCCGGCGCAAAACCCGCAGCGCAGTCGGCCTGTGCCGCTCGTAAGCCTGGTCGATCTTCCCCGCCACTCGCCGTCGTCCTCACCGTGTGAAGTCGGCCGGGGCCATTCTCCGCCCCCACGGACGGCCGCGCGCCGCTAGCCCCGGATGGCCCACCGATTCCCGTGTGGGGAGCGAACCTCGCCGCCCGATGCCTTATCCACCGGTGATGGCTGAGCACATGCCGGCGGCTGTTCTTCGCCGACGACCGCTGCGCCGCCAACGCGAACTCCGGCGCGGCGCCCGACTTCGGCGGCACGCGCCCCTCCGTCGCCGGCCGTTCAGTCCGGCCTCAGCCGCGCAACGCACGAAGGTCCTCAGCGCACGCTGCCTTGTCTGCAGCGAGGGACCCGTCGACCCCGCCCACCTCATCCCGCGCTCGCTCGGCGGCTGCGACCACCCGGACTGCGTGGTCCCGCTCTGCCGGGTCCACCACCGCCTCTACGACCGGGGCGCACTCGACTTGCTGCCTTATCTCGAGCCGCGTCTCCGGTCGGAGCTGGCACACGGCCTGCTACACGTTGGCCTGACCGGTCTCTTCCGTCGCGTCACTGGGTCGCGGGGCCCCCGACACGATTCATCGTGTCATCGATGACACGGTCGCTCTGTCTTGCCGCGGCTCACCATCAAGTTGGTGGCCGACACAAGAAAGGACCCCGAGCCCTCGGGCGCAGAACCGCGGCGCGCTGCGCCGCATCTCGATTCAGCTGCGCGCGCGCTCGAGAGGATCCTCGGCGAGCTGCACCCCCAGTACCGATGGGTCGTCACGGTCAGGGAGCCGCAGACGCTTGATCGGCAGCGGTACTCCGCCTCCTCGGTAGCTCGTGACCATCCCGGCACCGTGGGCGATGACGCGCACGCGGTCGTCGATCGGAACCCGCTTTCCACGACCGCCCGCGGGGGCGACGAGGACGCACTCGAGCAGACCGCGTAGAAGGGTGTTTCGCCGACGAGGGTCGAGAGTGCCCCATACACGCACCGGGTCGCCATCGACAGGCGCGCGCACTGGGACCAAGGCCTGCGCCAGCTGCTCTCGCACACGGTCGGCCTCGTCGCGGCGAAGACGCGCACCCTTGGCGAACTGGTGGGGACGCAGCCCAGCAGCGTTCACCCCCTCGAGGTAGGCGGCAAGCTCAGCCTCGGCTTTTTTCAGTTCGGTGCGAATGCGATCGACCTCGCGGCCACGTTCGCTGGCCGTGGCCTCGAACTGCGCGAGCTCGCCGAGGGCTATCCGCTCCACATGCCAGTCGAGATGTCGGCGGGTGATGGCCGCCGGCGCCGGGCAGAGCCCGGCCGAGTGGTGGCGGTGGCAGGTGTAGACGTGATGCACAGTAGAAGCCCCCGGGCTCATGACGTGACCGCAGGAGGAGCAGCGGGCCAGTCCAGCCAGGAGCGCTATCTGACGACCAGACCGCGGCGGCCGGGCCGGGGTAGTGCCCTGAGCCGCGAGCCACTCGTCCTCGTCGATGAGCGCCGGGTGTGCCCGCGGATTCACATGAACGCCAACTCGAAGCTCCCCGAGGTAAACCCGATTTCGAAGGAGCGCTCGCACCCCGGACGACGTCAGGGCGAGCTCCTCGGCGATCCTAACTAGCGGCCTCCCCGCGGCACGTTGGCGAAACGCACGCGGGATCCGGGGGGCATCGGCGCTCGGTACCAGCTTGCGTGTGACCGGGTCGCGACGGTAGCCGAGCGGCGTCTGCCTCCGCTGCCAAATCCCTTGCGCTGTCGCCCGTCGTCGGAGCTCCTCGAAGCGCTCTCGGTGAAGGTCGAGCTCGTGCTCGGCGATGGCCGCCAGCACCGTACGCGTCAGTCGCCCGGTGGGGGTCGAGGTGTCGATTGACTCGGCCACCGCGACCACCTCGCCGCCCGCGGCCTCGATCCGCTCCCACATCTCAAGCAGATGGCGCACGGAGCGTGATGCTCGCGACAGGTACGCCACCACAAGTCCTCGGTAGCGCCCGGCTTCTATGCCTTCAACCGCCTGCGAGAGGATCGGGCGGTCGGCTCGTCCGCCCGACTCATCGAGCTCAGGGTCGAGGACCACGATGTCCTCCCCGCGGGAGCGAGCCCACGCATGAATCCGCTCAGCCTGCTCCGTTGGAGACCTAAACCCGTCTCCCTCACGATCTCCGACGTGTGAAACGCGGACATAACCCACCCACGGAACCATCTCGGACGTTATACATCAAACAGTAGCCATAGCACTACGGCTACGGCGCGAACCCGCGCGATCGCGCTCACCCGGCGCAGTACGAGCGCGGCTCGTGGGAGCCGCCCGGGGGTGAGCCGGGTCGAATCCACCATCGGCTGCCGTCGTTCACGCCGCTGCGCCTTCACGATCCGGTCGCGCGGGCCGCGCTGCGGTGGAACGTGCCGATGGATCTGCTGGCCGCCCAGCTCTACGCGGAGTCGGGCTTCAACCCGTTCGCGCGGAGTCCGGCGGGGGCGGAGGGCATCGCCCAGTTCATGCCCGGCACCGCCGACGCCTACGGGCTGGCCGACCCGTATGACACGGAGGCCGCCATCGACGCGCAGGCCCATCTGATGAGCGATCTGCTCAAACAGTTCGGAGGCAAGGTCGCCCTCGCGCTCGCGGGCTACAACGCCGGCGCCGGGGCCGTCGCCCGCTACGGCGGGGTTCCCCCGTACGCCGAGACCCGCGCCTATGTGGCGCGGATCTTGGGCCTACTCGGCGGCGCGGGCGCCCTCACGACGTCGACGGGCCTGGAGGCGCGGCTGGTCGAGTGATCCGACCTCCCTGCCGAGGGTGCGGACACGACGCCCGCTCCAGGCCCGACGACGTTGGTGAACTACCTACCCCGGTATGCCAGAGCCGGGTCCGAAGCCCGGGCCTCCAGGCCCGGGACCGCCTCCGCCGGGTCCGCCGGGCCCGCCAGGTCCGCCGAACGGGCCTCCCGGCCCGGGACCGCCTCCGCCGGGTCCGCCGGGCCCGCCAGGTCCGCCGAACGGGCCTCCCGGCCCGGGACCGCCTTCACGGCCGGGCCCGGGGAACTCAGGCAGCGCCTCGTCGACCTTGTCCTTCGAGATCCCGAGACGCTCGGCGAGGAACGTCACGAGGTCGGCCCGGAGGTTCTTCGGGCCCACGTCGGCGTTCGCGCGCAAGTCTCTGAAGGCCTTGCGCAGCTCCGGTCGTGTCACGTCGAGGGCCGTCGCGAGCTCACGGAGCGGCAGCGCACCCTTCCCGTGGCTCCGCCCCGGCGCGCCCGGGCGGATCTCCTGCAGCGCGTTCTCCACCTTCTCTGTGTCGACGCCCAGCTTGCTTCCGAGCTCAGTGGCAATGTCCCGCGGGTCGAGCTCCTCGTCGCTCCTCAGCTCGCGCAGGGAAGAGGCCACCCGGTCGCTGTCCACGCCGAGCTCATCGGCCAGCCGGCTGGCAATCCGAGCCACCCGCTTGTCGGCCAGTCCATCCAGCGCCGCCTGAACCTCGTCGGCCGACTTGCCCAGGGCCTTGCCGAGCGCCGCTGCGAAGTCCGCTTGCCGGTCTCCTCTGTGCTGTTCGTGGAAGTCACGGAACGCGCCCTCCAGCTTGGACGCATCCACGCCGAGGGTGTCGGCCAGGTTGTCGAGCCGTTCCTCCCGATCGCCCGGTCCACCGAAATCGGGACCGTCCTGGGCCGAGCCGGCCCGCGCCGAGCCGTTCTCGGCCGCCGCGGAGCCGCCCCCGACCTGGCTACCGATCCCGTAGGCGGCGGATGCCACGCCGATTGCGCCCGTCAATACCAGTGCTGTTGTCTTCTTGGAAGATCGCATGACGGTGAGGCTGGCCCATCAACGTAGGAGCGCCGTAAGCGGTTCCTAAGAATTGTCGAAGGGCGATCAGCTAAGCGGCGGCGCGGTGCTGCTGAGGGCTGACGCCCCGGATGCGCTTGAAGGCGGTGCTGAGTGCGAACGGGCTGCTGTAGCCGACCTGATGGGCGACGGATGAGATGGTGGCGCCGGGCTCACGCAGGAGGTCGGCGGCCAGGGCGATCCGCCAGCCGGTGAGGAACGTCATGGGCGGCTCGCCGACGAGGTCGTGGAAGCGCCGGGCCAGCGCCGCCCGGGAAACCCCGACCTCGCGGGCCAGCCCAGCCACCGTCCATCGGTGGGCCGGGTTGTGGTGCAGGAGTCGCAAGGCGTGGCCGACCACGGGGTCGCTATAGGCGCGGTACCAGTCGGGGGCCCGAGCATCGGGCCGCGCGAACCAAGCCCGCAAGACGGCGATCAGCAACAGGTCGAGCAGCCGGTCGAGCACGGCTTCCTGGCCCGGCTCGTCCCTGACGACCTCCTCGGCGAGGAGAGGGACCACGGGACAGTCCCACTCGTCGTCGTGCAGCACGAGCAGGCTGGGCAGCGCCCGCAGCAGGCGCCGGCTGACCTCTCCCTGCATCTGGTAGGTGCCAGTGAGCATTGCCGTCGCCCCGTAGGGGGTGTTGCCCCACGTGCGGACCCCTCGGTTCCACTGCTCGGCCAGCTCAACGCCATCCACCGTCGTGCAGCGCTGACCGGGATGGATCACGGCCTGCGGCGGCGTCTCCGGATGATCGGCGACGGTGTAAGGGTCGGGGCCGCGGAAGACCACGACGTCGCCCTGCTGCAGCGGCACCTCCTCACCGCCGTCGGGTATCGCCCACGCTTCGCCTCGCACGATGGCGAGCACCGTCAGGGGCGCCTCGTCCTGGATACGCAGTGACCACGGCGGGTCCATGCTCGAGAGCATGAGAAAGGCGTCGCGGGCTCTGGGCCCGTCGAGCAGCCCGGCGATCGCGTCCATTTCTGGATCTTAGACGCACAGACATGCTTTCGCGTGTTTGGGCTATGGACAGTCTGGGAGGCGTCGGTTTCCCTATGAGGCATGAACAGAGATACAGATGAGATGACGCTGGTGGTGGGCAGCACGGGCAAGACCGGGCGCCGGGTGATGGAGCGGCTGGAGGCCCGCGGCGTGCCCGTCAGAGCCGGCTCGCGTTCCGCCGACCCGCCCTTCGACTGGGATGACGAGGCCACTTGGGAGCCCGCGCTTCGCTGCGCGGCGGCGGCCTACGTGTCCTTCTTCCCCGACCTCGCGGTCCCGGGCGCCCGCGAGGCGATCGCCGCGTTCTCCAAGCTGGCCGTGGAGGGTGGGACGCGCCGGCTGGTCCTGCTGTCCGGCCGCGGCGAGGAGGAGGCCCAGCGCGCCGAGGAGGTCCTGCAACGGTCGGGCGCCGAGTGGACCGTCGTGCGCTGCAGCTGGTTAATGCAGAACTTCAGCGAGAGCTACTTCGCCGAGCCGGTGGCCGCAGGCGAGCTCGCGCTTCCCGCCGGCGACGTGTCGGAGCCGTTCGTCGACGCCGACGACATCGCTGACGTCGCCGTGGCCGCGCTGACCGAGGGAGGCCACGCGCGGCAGGTCTACGAGCTGACCGGCCCGCGGCTACTCACCTTCGCCGAAGCGGTCGAGGAGATCGCCCGGGCGACCGGACGGCCCGTGAGCTACGAGCCGATCCCGATGGAGGCGTTCGCCTCGGCTTTGGCCGAGCAGGACGTCCCACCCGAGGTCGTAGGACTGCTGAGGTACCTGTTCACCGAGGTCCTCGATGGCCGCAACGCGCGCGTCGCCGATGGCGTCCGGCGGGCCCTGGGCCGCGAGCCCCGGGACTTCCGCGACTACAGCCGAAAGGCCGCGGCCGACGGCGCCTGGGCGGCGTCGAGGGTGGCCGGACGATGAGCACACCGGTTCACGCTCTGACGGTGGCCGCCGCCATCGGCTGCGGGCTGCTGGCCGGCGTCTGGTTCGCCTTCTCCGCCTTCGTCATGTACGGCCTGGATCGCCTGCCCGCCCACCAGGGGATCGCTGCGATGCAGTCGATCAACCGCGCCGCGGTCACTCCGCTGCTCATGGCGGCGCTGTTCGGCACGGCCGCCCTGTGCGTGGGTCTGGTTGTTTGGGCTGCGGTGCAGTGGGGCGACCGCGCGGCATGGGTGCTCGCCGGCGGCGCGCTCTACCTCGTCGGCACCATCGGCGTGACGATGGCCGCCAACGTGCCACGCAACGACGCGCTCGCCGCCCTCGACCCCCACCACGCCTCGGCTGCGGGCCACTGGAAGAAGTACGTGCAGACGTGGACCACGTGGAACCACGTGCGAGGCGTGACCTCCCTGGCCGCGGCGGCCCTCCTGACGATGGGGCTGACCTAGACGCTCCTCAGCAACCCGTATCGGCCGGCGTGGAAGAGAAGCGGCTCGACCTCGGCCTCGGCGCCGAGGGCGAGCACCTCTCCGATGAACAGGAGGTGGTCTCCCGCGTCGTGGGTAGCCGCCAGCCGGCAGTCGAGGTAGCCCACCGCTCCGGTGAGCAGCGGCGATCCGGTGACCGCCTCATGGTGATCGACGCCCCGAAAGGCGTCGAGCCCGCGCGGGCGCTCCTTCGAGGCGAAGAAGCGGGACAGCGCTTCCTGCTCGGCGCTCAGGACGTTCACCGCGAACACGCCGTTTCGGCCGATCATCTCGCTGCCCTCGGAGCGGCTGGCGATGCAGACCAGGACGAGTGGTGGGTCGAGTGACACCGACGAGAACGCGTTGGCGGTCATGCCGTAGAGGTGATCCTCCCCGCGCGTGGTTATGACGTTCACGCCGGTGGCGAACGATCCGACCGCATCGCGGAACGCGCGACTCGTGAACTCCTGGGGCTCCAGCTCCGCCCGTCCTCCCGACGCCGGCGCCGTCACTCGCTCAGGCTCTCCAGCCGTCGCTGAATGACTCGGTCGAAGTCGCCTGTGGTTCCCAACGCCTCGGCCACCAGGTCGCGGAATGTCTCTCGTTCCAGCGCCAACAGCGTGCTCGGCACCGCAGCCCGGACGGTGGCGGACCTCGGCGACCCGCGCATGATCGAGGTCTCCCCGAAGAACTGTCCCTGGCCAAACGACCCGACCAGGTGCTCCTTACCATTCTCCTCCCGCACGAGCTCGACATCGCCGTCGACGACGATGAAGAACTTGTCGGCCGGCGCTCCCTGACGGACGATCACCTCGCCAGCGTCCGCGGAGATGGTCTGAAGCTCGGCCTCGATGCCCCCGACCGCCTGGTGCGGCAGGTCGCTGAAGACGTTCAGCACCTCGTCGCTGTGGTAGTTGACCCCGAACTCCTCGGGGCTGGCATCGCCGTCGGCCTTGGTGTTGTCGATGAACTGAACCTGCGTGGGGTTGACCTTCAGGAAGTAGATCCCCATCGTCGACGTGCCCGTCGAGACGGTCGGGAACTTCTGCCCGAAGAGAAGGGCCGCCCGGGCGATCTCCTCGCCGCTCAGCACCACCTCGCACTCGCCGTTGCCCTGGACGCCCTTCGTCTGACGCCAGTCCTCGGAGTACTCGTCCACGGTGAAGGAGACGAAGGGATTCTGCTCCACGTGCTTGGCGGTGGTGGACTGAGGTCGCACCCACAGGTAGAGCAGGGGGCCGCGGTTCACGTAGAGCAGCGTGGCCGCACGGGGCACGCCCGAGCTCGTGGCGGTCGCCAGAGTGAGCGTCGCCTCCTGGCCGAGGTAGTCGAGGACGTGCGGCGGAAGCTCGATCCCCGCTCTATCTGTGCCCAAAGCGTCTCCTATCCGCGCGCCGACTTTACGCGCCGGACGCTATCTCAACGGTCATGGCGCCGCCTGCTCACCTCGGCTGCGAGCTGCGCTGGTGAGGCCCTCGAGGGATCGCTCGCTCCAGCGGCGGAAGTAGAGCCTGCCGAGCGCCGCGTCGAACATGCGATCCTCCAGGCGTCTAGGCTCCATCCCCATCTCCAGCTCGACGAACGTGCCGCCCTGCGCCGGCATCAACCGCCAGTCGGCATACATCCCGGTGAGCCGGCAGCTCATGCGGACCTGCCGGAGGTCGTCGAGCCGCTCGAGGAGGAACGTCGTCTCGATGGTCCTCACGCCATCGCGCGTCACCTGCGCGTACTCGTCGCCCTCCTCGAAGCGCTCGCCACGCACCTCAACCACGCGCGGCCACCATTCCGGATACCGGCTCGGCGTGCCGACGAAGTCCCACACCAGCTCTAGGGGCGCGTCCAGGTGGGCCTGCCGCCGGTAAGCGGACATAGGCGGATTGTCTCAGGGCCGTCGAGGCTCAGCTGAACCGAGGCTCCTCCTCTCCCGGGAACACGTCGGGCAGGCCCGTGCTGACCAGGTCCGGGTAGTTCGCGGCGCGCTTCTCGAGAAACGAGGCGATCCCCTCTCGTGCGTCGGCCGACTGGCCGCGGGTGAACATCGCCCGCGAGTCGGCCCGGTGGGCCTCCATCGGGTGCTGGGCTCCGAGCATCGTCCACATGAGCCGCCGCGCCAGGGCCACCGACACCGGCGCGGCGTTGTCCGCGATCTCGGCGGCGAGTGCACGCGCCGCGGGCAGCAGGTCGTCCGGCGCGTGGACACTCCGCACGAGGCGGCCGGCCACTGCCTCCTCGGAGCCGAACACTCGGCCGGTGGCCACCCACTCCATCGCCTGGGAGATGCCCACGATTCGCGGCAGGAACCAGCTCGATGCCGCCTCGGGCACGATCCCGCGCCGCGCGAACACGAACCCGATCTTGGCGCCCTCGGCCACCAGGCGGACATCCATCGGCAGCGTCATCGTGATGCCCACGCCCACCGCCGGGCCGTTGATCGCCGCGATGACCGGCTTGACCGATCGGAAGATCCGCAGGGTGAGCCGGCCCCCGCCGTCGCGGGGGACCTCGTGCTCGGTCTCGCGCTCCCGCCAGTCGAACGTCTCGCCGCCGCGCTCCAGGTCGGCGCCCGCGCAGAAGCCGCGGCCCGCGCCGGTGACGATCACCGCACGCACGTCGTCGTCGGCATCGGCACGGTCGAAGGCCGCTAGCAGCTCGGCCTGCATCGTCGGCGTATAGGCGTTCAGCCGGTCCGGCCGGTCGAGCGTGAGCGTCAGCACGCGATCGGCCACCTCGTAGCGAATCTCCTGGAAGTCCAAGTCGGCTCCTGTCCTCGGGGGCGGGCGCAACGATTGTCCCGGTCCTCGCCTGATCCGTCTGGGCTGGCCGACGTACAACCAGTGAGGCCCACCGCGGCCTCGTCCAAGGGAGGAGCGGAGCGCGATCGCTGATCGCGCGAGCACCGCACCACCTCAGACGCCTGCGCTGCGCCCGAATCAAGGAGAAGTCATGCCCGGACCTATGGAAATCGTGATCGTGCTGGTCATCGCGCTCGTCATCTTCGGGCCCAAGCGGCTGCCTGAGCTGGGCAAGTCCCTCGGCGGCGGGATGCGCAGCTTCAAAGAGTCGGTGAGCGGCGAGGACGAGACGAGCGACAAGGCGCTCCCGCGCGACGCCTAGGTAGATTCCCGGCGGTGGCCATCACCGTCGAAGGCATAGACCAGCTCAAGGGCCTCCTCGGGCAGACCGTGGGGCCCACCGAGTGGCGAACGGTCACTCAGGCGATGATCGACACGTTCGCCGAGCTGTCGGGGGACGACCAGTGGATCCACGTGGACGTGGAGCGGGCCAAGGCCGAGAGCCCGTTCGGCACCACGGTCGCCCACGGAAACCTGACGCTGTCGCTGATCGACGGCTTCCGCAGGGACCTGGTGCAGTCGACGGGCTTCAAGCTGGGCGTGAACTACGGCTGGAACAAGGTGCGCTTTCCCGCCCCGGTCCCGGCCGGCGCGAAGGTCCGCGCCAGCTCCGAGGTCGTCTCGGTCGAGGACGTGGGCAACGGGTGGTGGCAGGTGGCCACCAAGTTCACGATCGAGGTCGACGGCTCCGAGAAGCCCGCCTGCGTGGCCGAGTCGGTCGGCCGCGCGCTCGTCTGAGAGCGGCCCCGGCCTTGTCCCCGGCGGGCCTATCCTCGGACGGGCATGCCCTCCGACTCCCTCGCCGCCCAGCGCAGGTCCCTGCCCGACGCCCCGGGTGTCTATCTGTTCAAGGACGCGGCCGGGCGCATCATCTACGTGGGCAAGGCCAGCTCGATCAGAAAGCGGGTGGCCAGCCACTTCTCGAAGCCCGGCGGCGCGCGCGGCTCGGTCGACATGGTCGCGGCCATCGCCGAGATGGACTTCATCGCCACCGAGACCGAGGCCGAGGCGCTGCTGGCCGAGCAGCGCTTCATCCGCCAGCACCGTCCCACCTTCAACGTCAAGCTCCGCGACGACAAGTCGTACCCGTTCATCGCGATCTCGATGGACGAGGACTTCCCGCGCGTCTACTTCACGCGCGAGCGCCACCGCCGCGGGCGCGCATACTTCGGCCCGTTCTCCAACGCCAAGCGGGTGCGCGAGACGCTCGACCTGCTCGGCAAGATCTTCCAGCACCGCAGCTGCGACGGCCCCGAGCCCGGCCGCGCGTCGGGCAGCCCCTGCCTGGACTACTACATCAAGCGCTGCCAGGCCCCCTGCGTCGGCCATGTGACCAAGGAGGAGTACCGGGAGAACATCGACTCGATCATCGACTTCCTCTCGGGCCGCTACCGCCAGATCGAGCGAGCGCTCGAGCAGGGGATGAAACGGGCGTCCGAGGAGCAGGAGTTCGAGACGGCCGCCAACCTGCGCAACCGGCTGAAGGCGGTGCGCTCGCTGCTGGAGCGCCAGCGGATCTCCAACGCCGCGGTGGGCACGCTTGACGCGATCGCCGTGGCCGCCGAGGGCACCGACGCCAACGCCCAGGTGTTCCAGGTGCGCGACGGCGTGCTGGCCGACCGGCAGAGCTTCTACCTCGAGAATGCGGCTCGCCGTGACGAGGGCGAGGTGGCCGAGGAATTCGTGATCCAGTACTACGCCAGCGCGCTGGCCGTGCCCCCGCAGGTGGTGGTGCCCATGGCCGTGGAGGGCCTGGACGCGCTGGCCGAGGCACTGTCGGAGCGCCGCGACGGGCCGGTCGAGGTGCGCCACGCCGAGCGCGGGGACAAGCGCCGCATCCTGGAGCTGGCCGAGCGCAACGCCCGGTTCGCCCTCGACCAGGATCGGCTGCGCTCCGAGCGCCGCCGCACCCAGCGGATCGAGGCGCTGGACGGGCTTCAGACCGCGCTCGGCATGGAGGCGATCCCGATGCGGATCGAGTGCTTCGACATCTCGAACCTGATGGGTGACCACACGGTGGCCTCGATGGCGGTGTTCGAAGGAGGTGCGCCGAAGAAATCCGACTACCGGCGCTTCGGGATACGGGGTTCGGTGCAGGACGACTTCGCCGCCATGGGCGAGGTGCTCGGGCGGCGTATGGCCCAGTACGTGGGCCAGCGTGAGCGATCGCCGCACGATCCGGACTTTGATGAGAGCTTTGCCTCTGTGCCCGCACTGATCGTGATCGACGGCGGGAGGGGGCAGCTGTCGGCCGGCCTGGCCGAGCTCGGGCCCTTCCGCGACCTGGGCGTGACCGTGGTCAGCCTGGCCAAGCGCATTGAGGAGGTGTTCGTGCCCGGCCGGCGTGCTCCGCTCGTGATGGCGCACGACACCCCGGAGCTGCAGCTCCTTCAGCGCGTACGCGACGAGGCGCACCGCTTCGCCGTCGAGTTCCACAGAAGCCGCCGTGACCGCGCCATGACGCGCTCGATCCTCGACGAGCTGCCGGGGGTGGGGCCGGCGCGCAAGCGCAACATCCTGCGCCACTTCGGCTCCCCGGAGCGCTTCCTCGAGGCCTCCCGCGACGAGCTGGAGGCGGTGCCGGGCCTGCCGGGCAAGATCGCGCGCGACGTCCACGAGTACGTGAACAAGGTCCGATGAGCGACGGTCACACCGGCCCCGTCGAGGACTTCGTCCTCATCACCGGATTCTCGGGCGCGGGCAAGTCCCAGGCGATGGCCACGTTCGAGGACGCGGGCTACTTCTGCGTGGACAACCTGCCGCCGGAGATGATCGGCTCGCTGGCCGAGCTGTTCGGGCACGAGGGGAGCAAGGTCGAGCGCGCTGCTGTGGCCTCGGACGTGCGCGGGGGCGACTATTTCGACTCGCTCGCGAAGGTGATCGACGACCTGGATCGCAGCGGGATCCCGTACCGCCTGCTCTACCTGGAGGCCAACGAGGAGACGCTCATCAACCGGTTCAAGGAGACGCGCCGGCGCCACCCGCTCGCCAACGGCGGCTCTGTGGACCTGGCCATCCGCGAGGAGCGGACCCTGCTCGCGCCGCTCAAGGAGCGCGCCGACGTGTCCATCGACACCAGCGACCTGTCGGCGGCGCGGCTCCGCCGGGTGGTGGCCAACAAGATGCTGCCGTCGGGCGGCCTGGGCAAGCTGGCCGTGACGTTCATGACGTTCGGCTTCAAGCACGGCAGCCCGCGCGACGCCGACCTGACCTTCGACGTGCGGTTCCTGCCGAACCCGCACTACGAGTCAGAGCTGCGTGACCTGACCGGGCTGGACGAGCGCGTGATCGCCTACGTCGAGGGCTCGGCGGGCATCCAGGACTTCTACGACCGGCTCACCCCGCTGCTCGACTACCTGTTGCCCGCATACGACAGCGAGGGCAAGTCGCACCTCACGATCTGCATCGGCTGCACCGGCGGACGGCACCGCTCGGTGGTCATCGCCGAGCACCTGGCCCGCATCTACGCCGCCCGCGGCGACCTGCTAGTGGATGTGGTCCACCGCGACGTGGACAAGCCCCCGCGCCGCGCGTAGGTCCACCCCCGGGTGGTTTCCGGGCCCGTCGCAGGGTAGGAGACCGTTCGGTACATTCACCGCGCTCACGAGGAAAGGACCGGCACATGCCCCTGCGGGCAGGCATCAACGGCTTCGGCCGCATCGGGCGCAACGTGTTCAGGGCGGCGCACGCTCGCGGCGCCGACATCGACTGGGTCGGCGTCAACGACATCACCGACAACCAGACCCTGGCCCATCTGCTCAAGTACGACTCGATCCTCGGGCGCTTCCCGGGCGACGTGGAGGCTACCGACGACGGCCTGATCGTGGACGGCAAGCAGCTGCGCGTGTTCGAGGAACGCGACCCGGCCGTCCTCCCATGGTCGGACGTGGGCGCCGACGTGGTCATCGAGTCCACCGGCCTCTTCACCAAGCGCGCCGACGCCGCCAAGCACCTGGACGCGGGCGCCAAGAAGGTGATCATCTCCGCTCCGGCCACCGAGCCGGACGTGACGCTGGCCCTGGGCGTGAACGACGACGCCTACGACCCCGACAGTCACCACGTGATCTCCAACGCGTCGTGCACCACCAACTGCCTGGCACCGGTGGCCCGGGTGCTTCACGACACCGTGGGCATCGAGCGCGGAATCATGACCACGATTCACGCGTACACGGCCGACCAGCGCCTTCAGGACGCCCCGCACTCCGACCCCCGCCGCGCCCGGGCCGCCGCCGTGAACCTCGTGCCGACCTCCACCGGCGCGGCCAAGGCGATCGGCCTGGTGATCCCCGAGCTGGAGGGCAAGCTCAACGGGATCGCCGTTCGTGCCCCGGTCATCACCGGCTCGGTGGTGGACCTGGTCTGCGAGGTGGGCCGGGAGACGACGGCCGAGGAGATCAACGCCGCGTTTGCCGAGCGGGCGGACACCGGTGCCCTGGAGGGGATCCTCCAGTACAACGAGGACCCGATCGTCTCGTCGGACGTGATCAGCTCGCCGTACTCATCGGTCTTCGACGCTCCGCTGACCATGGTCATCGACGGCAAGCTCGTCAAGGTCGTGGCCTGGTACGACAACGAGTGGGGCTACTCGAACCGCGTGGTCGACCTGGCCCAGCGCGTTCTCGCGGGGTCGCCGGTTGCCTGACGTCTCGAGGCGGCCCGGCGGCACCGCGGCGGGTCTCGGCAAGCGCACCGTCCGAGACTTGGAGGCCGAACGCGGGGCCAGGGTGCTCGCGCGGGTCGACTTCAACGTCCCGCTCGACGGCGGGAAGGTGACCGACGACACCCGCATCCGCGCCGCGCTGCCCACGATCGAGATGCTCGTACAGCGCGGGGCACGGCTGGTGCTGTGCTCGCACCTGGGCCGCCCGAAGGGCCGCGACGAGTCAACCTCCCTGGCCCCTGCCACCGAGCGGCTGGGAGCGCTGATCGAGGCTCCGGTCACGCAGGCCGCCGGGGTGGTCGGCGACGATGTGGCCGAGCAAGCGGATGCGCTCGGCGAGGGTGAGGTCCTGGTGCTCGAGAACACCCGCTGGGAGCCGGGGGAGACCGGCAACGACCCGGCGCTGGCGGACGCCCTGGCCGAGCTGGGCGACGTTTACGTCAACGACGCCTTTGGCTCCGCCCACCGCGCCCACGCGTCCACGGCCGGAGTGGCCGAGCGCGTCAAGCCTGCGGTCGCGGGCCTGCTGCTGGAGCGCGAGGTGCTGGCGCTGCGCTCCCTCGTGCACGCTCCGGATCGACCCCTGGTGGTGATCCTGGGGGGAGCGAAGGTCAGCGACAAGGTGGCGCTGATCGACCGCTTCCTGGATACCGCCGACACACTGCTGATCGGCGGCGCGATGTGCTTCAGCTTCTTCCGTGCTCAGGGCCGGACCACGGGCGACTCGCTGGTCGAGGAGGAGGGCGTGGAGCTGGCCCGCACCGCGCTGGCCAAGGCCGAGTCCAGCAACTGCCGCCTGGTCCTGCCCGTGGACGTGGAGCTGGGCGACCGCTTCGATCCGGACGCCGAGCGCCGCTCGCTGGACGGCACCGACGTGCCCGATGGCTGGATGGGCCTGGACGTGGGCCCCAGGACCTCCGCGGCGTACGCGGCCGTGGTCGAACGGGCGGGCAGCGTGTTCTGGAACGGCCCGATGGGCGCCTTCGAGCTGGCTCCGTTCGCAGCCGGCACGCGTGCCGTGGCCGAGGCCGTGGCCGGCGCCCCGGGCACCACCGTCGTGGGCGGAGGCGACTCGGCGGCCGCCATGGCCGCGTTCGGCCTCGCGGAGAGGGTCGATCACCTGTCCACCGGGGGCGGTGCGGCCCTGGAGCTGCTGGAGGGTCGCGCCCTTCCGGGCGTCGAGGCGCTCGACGATGCCTGAGCGGTCCCGCCGTCCCTACGTGGCCGGCAACTGGAAGATGTGGGGCACTCGCGCGGAAACGGCCGAGTACTGCGACCGCCTGCTCGAGCTGCTTCCCGATTCGGAACGGCGGCCGGCCGACGTGGGTCTCTGCGTGCCCTTCACGGCATTGGACGCCTGCGCCGAGAGGCTGAGGGGAAGCGGCGTGCTGGTGCTGGCCCAGAACATGCACCACGCCGGCTCGGGCGCCTTCACGGGCGAGGTGTCGGCCCCGATGCTCACCGAGCTCGGCATCGACGGGGTGGTGCTGGGACACTCCGAGCGGCGCCAGTACGACGGGGAGACCGACCGGGCGCTCCAGGAAAAGGTGCCCGCTGCGCTCGAGGCGGGGCTGAGGCCCATCCTCTGCGTGGGCGAGACCGAGGAGGAGCGCGAGAATGGAGAGACCGTGCGCAAGCTGCGTCATCAGGTCCAGGAGGGCCTCGAGAAGGTGCCCGACGAGCGCCTGGCCGAGGTGACCATCGCCTACGAGCCGATCTGGGCCATCGGCACCGGCCGCGTGGCCTCGCCCGAGCAGGCGCAGGAGGCGGTGAGCTTCGTCCGCGCCCTCGTGGGCGACCGGTCCCCGGCGGCAAGCGAGGTCACGCGGGTGCTCTACGGCGGCAGTGTCAAGCCCGACAACGCGGCCGAGATCCTGGCCGAGCACGACGTGGACGGAGCACTGGTCGGAGGCGCGAGCCTCGACCCCGAGGGGCTGGCCCGGATCGTGGCTGCCGCCGGGTGACGCCCTCCGGTGAACCGGGGCGGCCGCCGGTCGACGGCGTCTGCCTGGTGGTGTTGGACGGCTGGGGCCTTGCCGAGCCGGGGCCGGGCAACGCGGTGGAGCTGGCGCAGACGCCCGTCTTCGACGAGCTCTGGCGGCGCCACCCGCGCTCCACGCTGACCGCCTGGGGGCCCGCCGTGGGCCTGCCGGAGGGACAGATGGGCAACTCCGAGGTGGGCCACCTCAACCTCGGTGCCGGCGCGGTGGTCAAACAGGACATCACTCGCATCGACGAGGCGGTGGCCGACGGCTCCTTCACCGCCAACGTGGCACTGCGCGCCGCTTGTGCCGCCGCGAAGAAGGACGGCGCGCGGCTGCACCTGCTGGGCCTGGTGTCCGACGGCGGTGTGCACTCGAGCATGGAGCACCTGCGGGCGATCGTCGAGATGGCGTCCGCCGAGGAGGTGCCGGACGTGGTACTGCACGCGTTCACTGACGGGCGCGACACCGCGCCGGACTCGGGTGCCGGCCACCTGGCCGAGGTGGTTGGCTGGCCGGGTATGCGCGTGGCCACCGTCACCGGCCGTTACTGGGCCATGGACCGCGACCGCCGCTGGGACCGAACCGAGCGCGCGTACGACGCGCTCGTGCACGCGCGTACGGGCACACCCCACGCCGACTCGGGAGAGGCGGCGGTGCGGGCGGCCTACGACCGCGGAGAGACGGACGAGTTCGTGTCGCCGGTCCTTGTGGGGCAGGAGGGGTGCATCCGCGACGGCGACAGCGTCGTGTTCTTCAACTTCCGCCCGGACCGGGCGCGCCAGCTGGTCCGCGCTCTGGGCGAGGAGGAGCTCGGAGAGTTCGGGCGCGGACTGCGCCCGCAAGTCACGCTCACCACGCTGACGGTCTACCAGGAGGAGTGGGACTATCCCGTCGCCTTCCCCCCGGCGCGGCCGGCCACGACGCTGGCCGCGGTCCTGGCCGAACGCGGCATCGCGCAACTACACGTGGCGGAGACCGAGAAGTACGCGCACGTGACCTACTTCTTCAACGGCGGGGAGGAGGAAGCCTACGAGGGCGAGACCCGCCGCCTGGTGGACTCGCCCCGCGACGTGGCCACCTACGACAAGAGACCCGAGATGTCGGCGGAGGCCGCCGCCGCGGCGTTCGAGAAGGGATGGCGCGGCGGGAGCTTCGGCTTCGGGGTGATCAACTTCGCGAACCCCGACATGGTGGGCCACACGGGGATCATCGAGGCCGCCGTGAAGGCGATCGAGACGGTGGATACATGCCTGGGGCGGGTGGTAGCCGCAGTGCACGAGAGCGGCGGCGCCTGCATCGTCACGGCCGACCACGGCAACGCCGACCACATGCTCGAGCCCGATGGGAGCCCCAACACCGCGCACTCCATGAACCCGGTGCCGGTCGTGGTCACCGCCGACGTGGCCGGACTGCGCAGCGGAGGCGTCCTGGCCGACGTGGCGCCCACGGCGCTGAAGCTGTTGGGCGTGCCCCAGCCGGACGGAATGACCGGTCTCTCGCTTATCACAGAACGCTAGAAGAAAGTTGACACAGCTCGACTTAGGTTTTATCCTTACGGGCGGTTAGGTCGCAAACAGCATCAAGGAGGTTCGGATATGGCCCTCATAGTCAAGCCACAGCCGTTCACCCGGGAGGTAGACCGCTTGTTCGATGCGTTCTTCGGTGTCGGCGGTGAGCGGGACTCCCGTCGCTGGGTGCCCGCGATGGACCTGGTGGAAGCCGACGATCACTTCGTTCTCAAGGCCGACCTCCCAGGCCTGGCCGAGGACGACGTCGCGATCGAGGTCCAGGACGGCACGCTCACTCTCACAGGAGAGCGCTCGGGCGAGGACGTCGGCGAGGGAGGCGGCTGGGTGCGAATCGAGCGTGCATACGGAGGCTTCAGCCGCTCACTGACTCTGCCCGACGGCGTGGAACGCCGACGGCATCGTCGCCGATTTCGACCGTGGGGTGCTCACGATCCAGATCCCCAAGCCGGCCGAGCGCAAGCCGCGCCGCGTGGAGATCGGCTCCGGCAACGGCACAACACCACGCACGGTGGAGAGCACGGCCACGGAGAAGTAGCCGAATAGCCTGGCGCGGGTGAGCCGCGCCTTCACGATCGACGCCCGCGACGGGTCCGCCCGCGCGGGCGTCCTTCGTACCGACCATGGCGAGGTCCGCACCCCGGCGTTCGTGCCGCTGGCGTCCACCGGCGTCGTCAAGACGCTGACCGCCGCCGATGTGGCCGCGCTCGGGTACGAGATGGTGCTGGGGAACACGTTCCACCTGTTCATCCAACCCGGCGAGGAGCACGTGGCGCTCCTGGGCGGGGTGCACGAGTTCATGGGGTGGGGAGGGGCCGTGATCACCGATTCCGGCGGATTTCAGGTGTTCTCGATGGGCCATGGATCGGTGGCCGACGAGATCAAGCACCGCCGGGGCCGGAGGCGCTCGATGGTCCTCTCGATCGAAGAGGAGGGCGTGCGCTTCCGCTCCTACCTCAACGGCGAGGAGCGCTTCATGGGCCCGGAGACCTCGATGGCCGTGCAGGCGGCGCTGGGATCGGACATCGCGCTGGCCTTCGACGAGTGCACCCCCTTCCACGTCGACCGCGACTACACCGCGCGGTCCATGGAGCGCACCCACCGCTGGCTCGACCGCTGCGTGGCCTACCACCGCGCCCACGCGCCGAAGGGGCAGTTGCACTACGGCATCGTGCAGGGAGGGGTTTGGGAGGACCTGCGCGCGGATTCCACCGCGTACGTGAGCGCGGCCGACGCCGACGGAGTGGCGATCGGGGGGTCCCTCGGCCAGACCAAGGAGCAGATGCGGGAGGTGGTGGGCTGGACGCTGGCGGGCCTCGAGCAGGCCAAGCCCCGCCACCTGCTCGGGATCGGAGACGTGGACGACATCGTCCACGCGGTCGGCGCCGGCATCGACACCTTCGACTGCGCAACCCCCACCCGTCTAGCGCGCCACGGGACCGCGCTCGTCCCCGACCCGGAGCGCCGCTGGCGGCTCGACCTGACCAAGGCCTCCCACCGCCTCTCGAGGGAGCCCATCTCCCGGGACTGCGACTGTCCGGCGTGCAGGGACCACACGCGCGCATACCTGCATTACCTGGTCAAGGCGGGCGAGCTGACCGCCAAGCGGCTGCTGACCCTGCACAACCTGACCTTCATGGCCCGACTGATGGCGGACCTACGGACCGCGATTGCGGCCGGTGACTACGCGGCCGCGGCGCGGAGGATCACCGGGAGTTCTCCCTGATGAACTCGCGGAGCCCGTCGATCTGCTGCTCGATGTCGCTGGTATCGACGGGCTGAACCCGCGTCTCGTCGGAGGCCAACAGCACCAGGCTCACGGCGACGATCGCCCCCAGGATGGCCAGCAACCCGAAGAACGCGCCCAGTCGCCGGTTGCGCTCGGCGCGGTGGTCGGGAGGCTGCTCCTCGCGCCGGCTGGGGCGTGCGGGCGCCGGAGTGGGCGCACTCGCGCGCGGCCGCACCGGGGGCACTGGCCGGGCGGGGATCGCCCGCGTGGCCGCCGTGGTGTCGAGCGCTTGGGTCGCGTCCTCCCCCGCGGCCAGACGACGCGTGACGTCCGTGCTCTGGCCCCTCACGCCGGCCTCGACCGCCTGGGCGAGCTCGAGGGCGGTCCCATAACGGGCCTCCGGCCGGCGCTCCAGGCACTGGCGCACGGCCTCGTCCAGCTCGCTCGGCACCCCGGGCCGGAGCTCGCGGATCGGGGTCACCGGCTCCTGCTCCTGCTTGACCGCGAGCTCCGTCAGCGAGCCGTACTCGTGGGGAAGCCGGCCCGTGAGGAACTGGTAGGCGCAGACGCCCATCGAGTAGATGTCGGACGCCGGCCCGGCCTCGTCCCCCCTCGCCTGCTCGGGGGACAGGTACGCGGCCGTTCCCAGCACCGAGCCGACCTGGGTGATGCGGGTCAGTTCGGCCGCCAGCGCGATGCCGAAGTCGGCGATCTTGGTCACCCCCATCTCCGAACTGATCAGGAGGTTGCCGGGCTTGACGTCACGGTGCACCACGCCGGCGCGATGGGCGTAGTCGAGGCCGTGGCAGGCGTCGCGAACGACCTCGGCGGTCTCCTCGACCTCGAGCTGCTTGCGCTCGCGCAGCAGGTCGGCGCAGGAGGGCCCGTCCACGTACTCCATGACGATGTAGTGCCGCCGGCTCTCGGGGTCCTGCCCGGAGTCGAACACCTGCACGACGTTCGGGTGCTGGAGGCGAGCGGCGGCCAGCGCCTCCCGGCGAAAGCGCGCCACGAAGGCCTCGTCGTCGGCCAGATGCTCGGCCAGCAGCTTGACCGCCACGGCGCGCTCCAGCACGGTGTCGGTGGCCTGGAACACGGTGGACATCCCGCCCGCGCCCAGGCGGCGCTCGAGCCGGTAGCGGCCGGCGATCTGCGCGGGGGCGGTCATCCGCCGTCTTGGGGTGCCGCGCCACCGCTGTCGTCGTTCTCGTCCCCGCCGGGGTCCGGGACCGTGGGCGTGGTGGGCACCTCCGGGGTGGTCGGCACGGGGTCGGTCGGGGGTGGGGGCTCGGTCGCGGTCGGCAGCGGCTCGGTCGGCGTGGTCTCCGGCGTGGTCTCGACCGTCTCGGTGTCCTGCTCCTCGGCCTGCAGCTCCCGGCAGCGGTCCGACACGAGCTCGAAGAGCCGGTCGAAGCTCTGCTGGAGGGCATCGCGCACGTCGGCATCCACGTCGGCGGGCAGGGCGTCGATCTGGTCCTGGACCAGGTCCAGGTCGTTGTCCTCACCCTCGATGGCGTCGTCGCAGGCGCCGGCACTGCCATCCGCGATGCGGCCGCTCACCGAGTCCAGGCGCCGCAGCAGCTCAGTCGCCTGGCCGCTCGGGATCGGCGCGCCCTCGTCGTCGCCGCCGCACCCGGAGGCCAGGACCAGCGCGGCGAGGATGGTCGCGGCGGCGCGCACCCTCACCTTCCCTCGTACAGGCGCCGGCCCAGATCGTTCGGCAGCCCCGCCTCCTCGATCGCCTTCGCCGCCTCCTCGACGTGGTAGTCCACTCGCCTCCAGGACGCCATCCAGGTCTCGGTGTTCAGCAGCAGCCAGGCGGCGCGCGGATCGCCGTCGCGGGGCTGCCCCACGCCGCCCGGGTTGAGCAGCCACTGGCCGGCGGACACGTCCAGCTCGGTGCCGGCGGGCGCGGGAGCGCCGTGCACGACGGCCTCGTTGTCGTCGGCCTCCTCCCCGTCGCGACCGAAGTAGAGGGCGACGTGGGAATGGCCCACGGCGGCGACCCGCACCGGCATGTTGTCCATGCACTCACCGGCCTGCCAGTTGGCGAGGACGTACTCCCAGACCGGATCGCGCGGGCTCGCGTGGTAGAGGCCCACGGCCTGCCCGGCGTCGCTCGGCTCCAGGCCGCGGAGAAACTCGAGCGACTCCTCGGCGATGTGCTCGCGTGTCCACAGGGCTGCGTGTGCGGCATCGCGCGAGAAGTCCTCGATGTTGATGTCGCCCGTCACCACCAGGTCGTGATTGCCGGCCAGGCAGAGGTCGCACCGCTCACGTGCCAGCTGGACGCAGCCATCGGGCTCCGCCCCGTAGCCCACCAGGTCTCCCAGGCACCACACGCGGTCGACTACGGCGGCGCCCACATCGTCGAGCACCGCGCGGAAAGCCGGCAGGTTGCCGTGCACGTCAGAGAGCAGGGCGATGCGCATGCAGGTGCCTTCTACAGTGTCCGGGGATGGGAGCTAGGCGTTCGCGGCTGCCGCTGGCAATCCTTGGAGCGGTTGCCGCCGCCGGGGCGGCGACGCTCCTGCTGAGGCCGCGCGGCGGCCTCGTGGAGCCCGCGTCGGTGAGCGTGGAAGCGTACTTCAGCGCGGCCCAGCTCGATCGGGCCGAGGACTTCCGCGGCATCCAGCGCCTGATTGGACTGGGCGGCCTGGCGGTCACCGGCACCACGCTTCTGCTGCTGGCAGCGCGTCCGCCTCGCCGGCTGCTGGACCCGCTCAGCCGGCGGCCGATCCTCGGGGGAGCCGCGGCCGGGGCCGGCATCTCGCTCGTGCTCGAGGCCACGGGCCTGCCGCTCTCGGCGGTGGCGCATGACCGCGCCCACGACGTGGGTCTGTCCACGCAGTCCTGGGGACCCTGGCTCTCCGACCTCGCCAAGTCCGCGGCGCTCGGGACCGTTTTCGCGGCCGCCGGCGGGGCGGTTTCGATGGCGCTCGTCCGGAGATTCCGCCGCAACTGGTGGCTGCCCGGCGCGGGCATCGTCGTCGCGTTCGGCGTGATCACGATCTGGCTCTTTCCGGTGGTCATCGACCCGCTCTTCAACCGCTTCGAGCCGCTGCGCGAGGGACCGCTGCGGGCGCAGGTGCTGGAGCTGGCCGAGCGGGCGGACGTGGACGTGGGAAAGGTGCTGAGGGTGGACGCCAGCCGCCGCACGACGGGAGTCAACGCCTACGTCAACGGGATCGGCCCGACCAAGCGGATCGTGCTGTACGACAATCTGATCGACGACCTGCCGCGGGAGCAGGTGCTCCAGGTGGTGGCTCATGAGCTGGGCCACCAGCACCACCGCGACCTGTCGCGCGGGCTGCTGTGGCTCGCCCTGGTGGCCCCCGCCGGCACGCTGCTCACCCAGCGTCTGGCCGAGCGCTTCGGACGCGGTGCCGGGCTGGACGACCCCGGCTCGCGGCCGGGACCCGTGGCGCTGCCGGCCATCGCCCTCGCCGTGGCGGCGGTGTCGTTCGGCCTCGGTTGTGCGTCCAACCTGCTCTCCCGCGAGGTCGAGGCCCGGGCCGACTCGTTCTCGCTCGACCTGACCGCCGATCCCGCGGCACACATCGCGCTGGAGCGTCGGCTGGCCGAGCGCAACCTGTCCGATCCGGACCCGCCCGCCCTGCTGCACGGCCTGTTCGGTACCCACCCCACGACGCTCGAGCGGATCGGGATCGGGGAGGCCTGGGCGCGGGACCACTGAGGCGGGCGCGCTTCGGGGCTCGTGCCCCGCTGGCTACTCCTCCTTCTCGCCGTTGTCCAGCTCGGGCAGGTCGCGTATGCCCTCACGCGTCTGCCACTTGGAGAAGTTGTCCTCCATGGCGTCGATCAGCTCCCGCATGAAGCGCGGGGCCAGGCTGATGCGGGAGACCACGACGCCCGGTACCTCGCCCTCGTCGACCTCGTGGTCGACCCGCGCGAAGGTGACGGTGAACTCGTAGTCGGAGTGCGAGACGTTGGCGAAGTTGGCGTAGTGGCCCGCCATGGTCTCGGGATCGGTGTGGATGTTGAAGTGGCGCTCTTGGTCCTCTTGCACGCGCGTAGTATCGCAGCGCAATGCGGATCTCCGTAATCGCGGTTGGGCGCTTGCGCCCGCCCTACCAGGACGACGTGGAGCACTACAAGAAGCTCCTGGCCGGGCATGCGCGGGTGGATCTGGTGGAGGTCAGGGAGGACGAGAAGGTCGCCCCGCGGGTGCCGGAGCGGGCGCACAAGGTCCTGCTGGACAGCGACGGGACCGAGTATGACTCCGTCGGCTTCAGCGAGTGGCTCGAGGCACGACGCCAGAACGGTCGTGACGTGTGCTTCGTCATCGGCGGGCCGCGCGGCCTGCAGCTGGAGGCCGACACGCAGCTCTCGCTCGGCCGCATGACGCTGCCCCACCAGCTCGCACGGGTCGTGCTGCTCGAGCAGCTCTACCGTGCCCACAAGATCCTGGCCCGGGAGCCCTATCACTACTGAGATGCCCGCCGACCCCCTGACCAGGCTGCGCAGCGCCGTCAGCGGCGCCGCCGAGGCGCTGGCCGACGGCTCCACCAAGCAGACACTCGACCGGCCGCGGCAGGCCGGGCATGGCGACTACGCCACCAATGCCGCGATGCTCCTCGCGCCGCGGTTGAAGGACGCGCCCCGCGCCATCGCCGAGCGGCTGCAGGGCGAGCTGGACGGCCGCCTGGGGCCCACCGTGGAGCGCGTGGAGGTGGCCGGCCCGGGGTTCCTGAACCTGTTCATGGCCGACGCGTGGTACCTCGACGCGCTGGCGTCGGTGCTCGATGCGGGAGAGGGCTTCGGCTCCGGGGTGGCCGAGCGCCCGGAGTACGTGAACGTCGAGTTCGTGAGCGCGAACCCCACCGGCCCGATCACCGTCGCGTCCGGCCGTCACGCTGTCTACGGCGACTCGCTGTGCCGCATCCTGGAGTATGCCGGGCACCGCGTGGACCGGGAGTACTACGTCAACGACGCCGGCGGCCAGGTGCGCCGGTTCGGTGAGTCGATCCAGGCGCGCGCCCGCGGGGACGAGCCACCCGAGGACGGCTATCAGGGCGATTACGTGGCTGCTCTCGCCGCCGCGATCGACGGCGCGGCCGAGGCCGATCCGGACGAGGTGGCAATACGGGGGATCGAGCTGGTCTTGAAGGGCGTGCGCGCCTCCCTGGAGCGTCTGCGGGTGCGGATGGACCGGTTCTTCGCCGAGCACGAGCTGCACGGCGTGGTGGACGAGACGCTCGGGCGCCTGAACGGCGTGTACGAGGCCGAGGGCGCGCTGTGGCTGCGCACCACTGATCACGGCGACGACAAGGACCGCGTGCTGCGGCGCTCGACCGGCGAGCTCACGTACTTCGCCCCCGACATCGCCTACCACGCGGACAAGCTCGGCCGCGGATACGACCGCGTGATCGACGTCTGGGGCGCGGACCACCACGGCTACATCCGGCGGACGCGCGCCTCGTGGCAGGTCCTGGGGGGCGCCCCCGATCGCCTGGAGCTCGTGCTCATGCAGCTCGTGAACCTCACGGAGGGGGGCGAACGGGTGCAGATGTCCAAGCGGGCCGGCACCGTGGTCGAGCTCGATCACCTGCTCGACGACATCGGCGTGGACGCGGCCCGCTGGTTCCTGCTGCAGAGAAGCCACGACACGACACTGGACCTGGACCTGGAGTTGGCCCGCAGCCAATCGCAGGACAACCCCGTCTACTACGCGCAGTACGCGCACGCCCGGATCGCCGGCATCCTCAAGCGGGCGGGAGAGGAGCGTGTGGCCCGCGCCCTCGCGGCGGACCTGCGCGCCAGCGCCGAGGGCCTCCACCCCTCCGCCCGCTCGTTGCTCAAGCGGATGATCGAGCTGCCGGACGAGGTGCGCGAGGCGGCCGAGCGCCGGGCTCCGCACCGGCTGACCGTCTTCGCCCACGAGACCGCGCAGGACTTCTCCGCGTTCTACCGCGACGTGAAGGTGGTGGACGCCGAGGACGATGGTGACGAAGATGTGCGGATCGCCATCTGCGTCGCCACCCAGCGGGTGCTCGCCCGCTCCCTCGACCTGCTGGGCGTCTGCGCCCCGGAGGAGATGTAGTGGTGCGGTGCTCGCGCGATCAGCGATCACGCTGCGCTCCTCCCAGGCTCATGCTCGTGCCCGCACTCGTTGTGGTCGGCGCCCTCGCTACCGCCGGTCCCGCGCTCGCGGTGGATCGCTACGCGCCGATGAAGGGCGCGCCCGGGCCGGGGCCGGCCCGCTACGACCGCGTCTGGGTGCAGCAGCTCGGCCCGAAGTCTGCCCGCAACGTGCTGGTCCTGGTGCCCGGCACCAACGGCGGGGCGGGCGGGATCACCCCGGTCGCCCGGGACATCGTCAAGCGCGTTCCGCGAACGCAGGTGTGGATCGTCGACCGCCGCCAGCAAGCCTTCGAGGACACCTCGGTGTTCGCCGCCGGCGGGGATCCCCAGGCGGCCCAGGAGTACTACCTCGACTTCAAGTACCGCGCCGTGCGCGGCGGCGACGTGCCGTTCGTGGCGGATTGGGGGCTCGAGTTGTCCCTGGAGGACCTGCGGCGCGTGGTGCTGCGCGCCCGCGACGGCGGGCGCCGGCGGGTTCTGCTCGGGGGCCACTCGGCCGGTGCCTCGACCGCGGTGGCTTACGCCGCCTGGGACTTCCGCGGCCGGGCCGGGCACCGCGACATCGACGGGCTGGTGCTGATCGACGGAGGGCTGCGCGGCAGCTTCTCGAGCTCGGACCTGCCGCGGGCCCGGAGCGAGCTGGCCGAGATCCGCGGGGGCCGGGTGTTCCTTGACCTGATCGGGTTCGGTCTGCCCGAGATCAGCGGGATCTTCGCCCAGATGGGCGCCGTCTGGGCTGCGCAGCGGCCGAACGACCCGTCGGTGCTGCAGAACTACGCGCCGCTGCCCGACATCTTCAAGCCGGCCTTCCGCGTCACCAACGAGGCCATCTTCGGCTACGCGTTCGACAAGGACACTTCGCCCGAGGGCCTCGAGCTGATCCGCGTGGAGGCCGGCAGCCTCGCCACGAGCGGGGACCCACGGGGCTGGAACGACAACGGGCTCACGTCGATCAAGCGCTTCGCCCGCGCGTACGCCGCCAATGGGCCCAACGCCACCGAGTGGTACTACCCGCGCCGCCTGCTCCTCGACGTGGACGCGGCCAGCGCCCTGCGTCAGACCCCGGCGGCGCGCTACCTCGGTCTGCGGCTCACCCACACGAAGGAGATCGCCGACCCGTTGTACGCGTACGGCACCGCCCTCACCGATGGTGCCGTGGAGCGGGGTGCCCGGCGCGTCGTGCGCGGCTCACGCATCCGGCGGTCGCGCATCGTGGGCGATCCCGGCGCCAACCACCTGGACCCGCTGCTGGCCCGTCCGGCCCGCAACCGGTTCCTGCGCACCGTCGTGCCGTTCCTCCGCCGCGGCCTGCGGTAGAGGGGAGGGGCCACGCCCCGCCCGCGCCTGGCCATCACCGCCGTCTTCGCCCTCAACGGCGCGCTGTTCGCGACCATCTTCTCGCGCCTGCCGGCGATCCAGGAGCGCACCCAGATCGGCGACGGCCGGCTCGGCCTAGCCCTGCTGTGCTCGATGCTCGGGCTGGTCGTGTCCCAGGTGGGCGCGGGCGCGATCGTGGCCCGCCTGGGCAGCCGGCCACTGGTCCTCGTGGGTGCCCTGGGTTACGCCGCCGGGCTCGTGCCCGTGGGTCTGTCGACCTCGTTCGGCGCGCTCGCACTCTCCCTTGGACTCGTCGGGTTTGCCAATGGAGTGCTGGACGTGTCGATGAACGTGCACGGGCTGGCCGTGGAGAGGCACCTCAAGCGACCCATCCTCGCCACCCTCCACGCTGCCTTCTCGTTCGGCGCTCTTGCCGGTGCCGCCTTCGGCGGGGCGGTGGCCGCCGCCGGGGTGGGCGTCGAGGAGCACCTCACCTCGGCGGCGGTGCTCGGCGCGCTCGTGGCGGTCGTGGCGTTCCTCGGCCTGCTGCCCGCCTCGGCCGATGCCTCGCCCGAGGGACCGGCGGTGGCGCGACCCACCCGCGCGCTGGCCGTGATCGGGCTGTTCGCGTTCTGCGTGCTGCTGTCGGAGGGCGCGGTCAACGACTGGTCGGCCGTCTACCTGGAGGGGGAGCTGGACGCGTCGGACGGCGTGGCCGCCGTCGGGCTGGCCGCCTTCTCCCTCACGATGGGGATGGGGCGGCTGGCGGGAGACCGCATGTCGCTGGCCCTGGGACCGGTGCGGCTGGCCCGTGGCGGTGCGGCGCTGGCGGCCACGGGCATGACCATCGCGCTTGCGGGAGGCGGGCCGGCGGCCGCCATCGCGGGCTTCGCCGTAATGGGGCTGGGGCTGGCTGCCCTATTCCCGATCGCGCTGCGCGCGGCCGCTGAGCGCACGGGCACGCCGGGCCCGGCGGTGGCCGCGGTCTCGGCCACCGGCTATCTCGGGTTGCTGGCCGGGCCGCCGCTGGTGGGGCTGCTCTCGGACGCGGTCGGCCTGCGGGCGGCGCTGGTGCTCGTCGCTGGGCTGTGCGCCGCCGCCGCCGTGCTGGCCGGTGGCGTCCGGGCGCCGGTCAGATCTCGCTGAAGAAGTTGATCCCCAGCTCGTCCATGAGGGCCAGGGCCTCGGAGTTGAGCCGTGTCAGCTCGTTGGTGTAGAGCAGCACGCCCATCGCCACGAGAACCACGCCGGAGACCACCGCGATCACCCGGTAGTGGTCGCGGAAGAAGCGGAAGACCCCGGACACGGTCGAGAAGGCCAGGGCGCTGAGCACGAAGGGCACGGCCAGTCCGAGGGAGTAGAACGCCAGCAGCACGCCTCCCTCGCCGACCGTGGACTCGCCCGAGGCCGCGGTGAGAATCGCGCCCAGCGTGGGGCCGGTGCAGGGCAGCCAGGCCACGGCGAACGCCACTCCGGCCACGATCGGGCCTCCGGTATGGGCCTTGCGCATCAGCTTCTCCGGGCGCAGGTCGCGGTTCAGCAGCGGCACGAAGAGCATGGCCACGAACAGCAGTCCCATGGCGATCAGCACGATCCCGGAGATCTGGCGCAGCAGCTGGCGATGGTCCAGCAGCGTCTGACCGAGGCCGGTGGCGGTCATTCCGAGCGCCACGAACATGGCGGTGAAGGAGAGGCAGAAGAGCAGGGCGGGCCCCAGCACCTTGGCTCGGCCGCGGCCCTCCTGAATGTCGGCAAACGACACGCCGGAGATCGTCGACAGGTATCCCGGCACCAGCGGGAGCACGCAGGGGGAGACGAAGGAGATGAAGCCGACCGCGAATGCGGCCACCACCGTGGTGTCCACGGAACTGGCGGCGATCACAGGTCGTAGCGCTCCAGGTCGGTGTCGAGCCGGGCGGAGGGAGCGGCGGCCGCCTCGGCGGGGGCGGGCGCGGTGCTGCTGCCGCCGCGCCGGCGCCAGCGCAGGACCGCGACGCCGATGCCGACGGCGCCGAGCAGCCCTCCCAGCACGGGCACGGCATAGACCAGCACGTCGCCGATATCGGCGTTCTCATCCCCGGGAAGGGCCAGCACCTCGTCCCCGAACTGGGCCACCAGCGCGCTCTTGACCTCCTCCTTGGAGCGACAGTCGTCCACGAGGCCCTGGATGAACTCGCGCTGCCGATTGGCCTGGGGGGCCTCGGTGGCCAGCCCGAGCGGGGTGCCGCACACGGGGCACATGACCTCATCCTCTATGTCGCCGAGCGTGGTCCTCGGGCAGCTCTGGGCGAGCGCGGCCGGGGCAGTGGCCAGCAGGACGGCGACCAGTGCGAGTGCCGCCGCGGTGCGCCTCATGTGGACTTCTCCAGCAGCGGCGCGACCGTCCGCCGCATGAACTCCTCGTCCACCGGTCCACGCCGCACGGCCGCCACGCGCCCTTGGCGGTCGATCACGAAGGTCTCGGGCAAGCCCAGGATGCCGAAGTCCTCGCGGGAGTCGCCCGGCCCGTCGCGGAGCATCGGGTAGGTGAGCTCGAACTCGTCGATGAAGTCCAGTGCGTCGGAGTCCACGTCCTGGATGTCCACGCCGAGCACCGTGCCGCGGCCACCCCTCGAAGCTCGCCGGTGCCATCGCTCCAGGAGGGGTGCCTCGGCGCGGCAGGGCTCGCACCACGAGGCCCAGAAGTTCAGCACTACGACCTGGCCGCGGTAGCCGGCGAGCGTGCCCCTGCCCGGGGTGCCCAGGCGCGGCAGCTCCAGGGCGGGTGCGGGCTCGGGCCTGCCCGCGGCCGCCGCCGCCTCGAACCCGCGGTCGGGCTCGTTGGACGCCAGGCCGTAGGCCAGCAGCAGAACCAGCGCCACGAGCACGCCGATCACGGCCAGGGGGATGGGGGAGAGGACCCGTTTCATGGGCCCGCTCCACGATAGACCGCGGCCGGCGGCCTCAACCTGAATCCAGGCTACGGCAGGACGATGACGGTCCGCCTCACGGGCCGGGCGTCGTTGCCCGCGCGGTCGCGGACCCGGATCGTGAGCTTGACCGACACGGGCCGCCCCTTTCTCAGCGAGCGAAGGATCGCGCGCTGAGAGGCGCTCGTGGTCGGGAGCAGGGCCTTGATGCGGCGGCCCTTGCCGCCGAGGGCCTGGCTCGCGATCAGCTTCTGCGCTCGGCCTCCGACTCGGGCGCGCCCGGTGGTGGCCACTCCGCAGCTCTCGCTGCAGCGGGCGTAGGCGACGATCCCCTTGTTTCTCTTGACATTTTGGCGGCGCGGGAACTGCACTCGCACCTTCGGCTTCTTGCGCTCCAGAGGGCAGTTGGAGGGCCGCGGCTGGCGCTCGGGCGGCGGCAGGGTGTCGACCTCCTCCAGCGCCCGGAAGTAGGGCGCCCGGCCATAGCCCCTGGGCCACAGCCTGAGCTTCGTGGCCGACACGTTGTTGAGGATGTTGCTCTCGCAGAGCGACGAGTCGCGGTTGGCCCAGTGGACCAGGTAGTAAGTGCCGGCGGGCACGCCGGTCACGTCGATGTTCTGGCCCTCGAGGTTGGCCTTGTAGAGGTCCACGTAGCCGCGTCCTAGCCCCTCACGCACCTCGAGCGCGTTGGGATTGCTGGAGCCGCAGTAATCGGGCGTGAACAGGTGGTCGGGCATGCAGAAGCCCGTCTTGTTGTCCGGGCGGACGAAGCTCATGTCGCTCGCCCGGCGCAGCTGGTAGCGATCGAAGTCGTCGTAGTGCCAGTGGGCATGGTCGATCGACGTCTCGTAGGTCAGACCCCCGATGGCCGGCCGGATCGTCTCGCTGCCGTTGGCGTTCATCAGGGCCTGCTCGGCCACCATCGGCTCGGACAGGCCGGCTCGGCGGCCGCGCACGATGAGGGGGCCGACGCTGGCTGAACGGCCGTTGCCGATGCGCGAGTCGAAGGCCAGGGAGAAGCGCGGCTCGGTGCTGGGCACGGCGGTCACGCTGATCTCAGTGGGCACGAGCTGGTCCAGGTCGGGCAGCTTGGCCGGGCTGACGCCGGCTGCGGGCGCGCCGACGAGCCATATGCCGAGCGTGCCGGCGATCGATAGTCCCAGTGCGACTGAAAAGGCGAGCCAACGCCTGGCGCGAGCTTCCATTCTCGAAATCCTTTCGGGCCCCGGCGGCGAAGTCCTTCCGTACCCCTGTGGGGCTATATACCGGCAACACGGCCAAAGTAGTCCTGGCGAGTGGACCAAATTAGTCGGTCTGCGCCACTTTGGGGCGGGGGGCCGCGGTTAGACTCGGCGGCCTGCGGACGTAGCTCAGTTGGTAGAGCGTTGGCTTCCCAAGCCAAAGGTCGCGGGTTCGACCCCCGTCGTCCGCTCTCAAGGAAAGCCCCGCTCAGGCGGGTGGCCCCACGGACGCTACGCCCGAGCGCCAGACAACGCAACGAACACGAACCGCGCGCGCCGTAGGCGGCTTAGGTGATGCAGTGGGATGCCGTCGTCGCCCCCGGACCCGGACCCCGTACCCCGAGGGACCCGGCGGGCCGCGCGAATGAGCGTGAACGCTTCGCCATCAGTCCTGAGGATGTGGAGCACGGCGAGGGTCGCGGGTTCGACCCCGTCGTCCGCTCTCGAAGCTCGGTTGGCCTTCGCGTTCTCTAGGTCGTGGGTTACGCCCCGCCCGACAGAGGTAACACTGGGTTGGACACGACCACGAGGCGCGCCGACGGACATGGCCGACGAGCATCGAGAGGACACGACGGGGACTGTCGGGGAGAAGCGCTCGGGCCGCCGGCCAGAGGGGCCGCCCCATCCCCGCGAGTCGGGGGCCTGGCCCACGCTCAAGCGGACCGTCGCTGAGTTCCAGGAGGACAACCTCACCGACTGGGCCGCCGCGCTGACCTACTACTCGGTGCTGTCGATCTTCCCCGCCCTGATCGCCTTGGTGTCGATCGTCGGCCTGGTGGGCGATCCGCAGACGATCACGCGCGAGCTGACCGACATCGTGAGTGCGGTCGGTCCGTCGTCGGCGGCCGACACCCTCGAGGGCCCGATCGAGGGCGTGACCAAGAGCGGCGGTACGGCGGGCGTGCTGCTGATCGTCGGGATCGTCGCCGCTCTGTGGACCGCCTCGGGATACGTCGGGGCCTTCATACGCGCCTCCAACGCGATCTACGAGGTCGAGGAGGGGCGGCCGTTCTTCAAGCTGCGGCCGCTCCAGATGCTGATCACGCTCGTCTTGGTGCTGCTGCTGGCGGTCGTGCTCCTGGCCCTCGTGCTGACCGGGCCCGTGGCCGAGCAGGTGGGTTCCGCTCTGGGGATCGGCAGCGCAGCCGTCACCGCCTGGGACCTGGCCAAGTGGCCGGTGCTGGCCGGGCTGGTGCTGCTTGTGTTCGCGATCCTCAACTACTCGGCGCCGAACGCGAAGCTGCCCGGCTTCAGGTGGGTCACGCCCGGGAGCCTCCTGGCCCTCGTGTTGTGGCTGGCGGCCTCGGCCGCGTTTGCGTTCTACGTCGCGAACTTCGGCTCCTACGACAAGACCTATGGCACTTTGGGCGGCGTGATCGCGTTCCTCGTCTGGATCTGGATCACCAACGTGGCCATCCTCCTCGGCACGGAGTTGAACGCCGAGCGCGAGCGCAGTCGCGAGATCGAGGCCGGGATAGCGGGCGCAGAGCGCGAGCTGCAAATGGAACACCGCACCGAGCCCAAGGACGAGAAGCGGGCGCGGACCACCTGAGCGCAGAACGCCGGCCGGGCTCAGCCCAGGCCGGGACCGGCCAAGCTGATCTGCAGCGTGCTTCGGCCTCGGCCGAGGGCCCGCAGCGTGACGCTCAGCTTCGCCGGCCCTGCGCGGCGCACACCGGGGTCGATCCTCACGCCCGCGCGGGCGCTGCTGACCAGCAACCGGCGCAGCGGCTTCCCGCCCGGCCGCACGGTGATGGTCCGGCCGGCGGCCCTCACGCCTCGGGCGGCGCGCCCGTTGACCTTCACCGTGAGCGCGGCGCCGCCGGCGAGCCTGACCCCGGCGGGCAGGCGCAGGCGCACCCAGCGGGCTCGCCGGGGCGTTCCCAGGACCACCCGGGCCGCCAGCCGGCGCGCGCGAACCGCGGCCGTGGCCGACGACGGAGGACGCACCCCCGTCAGCGGCCGGCCATCGAGGCGCCAGCGCGGGTCGACCCGCAGGCCGAGCTGATGGATCACCGTGGGCGCCAGGTCCACGATGCGGGGCCGGGCGACGCGTGGCCCGAGCCCCGGCCCGGAGCCGATCACGAACACGGTCTGCTCGAGCGCGGTGCCGCCGATGTGGCTGGCCGGCGTGGGGAACTCATACGGTCGCTGTCCGTGGTCGGTGCTGACGAGGATGGTCCAGCTCTCGAACGCGAAGCTCGGCCGGGCGCGGACGGCTCGCAGCAGCCGGCCGATGCGACGGTCGGTGGTGGTGATGGAAGCGGGGTAGGCGGGCAGCGCGGAGCCCACCAGGTGCGCGGTCTCGTCGACCAGGCCCAGGTAGACGAAGCCGGCGTCGGGGTCGCCGCGACGCAGGTAGCGCTCGGCCGCCGCCGTCACCTGCTGGTCGCCGCCGTCCCACGCCTCGAGCGTCTCGACCTCGGTGTCGAGGGCGAAGCGCGCGTCCATCGCGCTGCCGAAGATCGGACCGCCGTTCTGCCTCAGCCCGATGTTGGCCCAGTCGCTCGCCAGGAACGTGCTGAGGCGCGGGCGTGACTGCTCTATGCGCGTGAGGAAGTCGAGATAGCCATTCTTGGTCGCCTGGCCCGGGTCGGCGTTGAACTTGCGACCGTCCACGCCGTGCTTGTCCGGCCACACCCCGGCGGCGATCGACGACCAGCCCACCTCGCTGAGGGTGAGCGCCTCCGGCGGCTTGTAGGGCAGCTGAGACGGGCGCCCGAACCCCGATCGTTGCAGCCGGGCCAGGTTGGGCGCCCGGCCGGCCCTCATCGCCCCGCGGAGGAGATCCCACCGCGTTCCGTCGATCCCGATCACGAGCACCTTGTTGAGGCTCCTGCCGGGCGGGCCGTCCAGGGGAGCGGACTGGGCGTGCGCGAGCGGCGCAAGCACGGCGAGGAGCGATGCGGCCAGCGCAGCGGAGCTACGTCGCCGATCCGTGGCTCAGCCCTCCGCGAACGGGGCGAAGCTGGTGGCCCGGGCGTAGATCTTGTAGAGCCGGAACGTGGCGGCGAACGGCTTGGAGCAGGTGGTGTCGAGAATCCGGTAGGCCGCGTTGTCGGACAGCTCGGGCGTCTTCTTGGCGCTGTCCTCGAGGTTGATCTGGCGCTTGAGCTCGGCGATCGTGGCCACGCGCTCGTCGCGGGTCCCGCCCTCCCAGTCGCGGCACTGCGCGAGCGGAGCCACTGAGCCGGCCAGCTCCTGACCGACCGGCTCGGCGGCCCCGCCGGACTCGCCGTCGTCGCCACCGCAGGCGCCCAGCGCCAGGGCCGCGACGAGCGCGAGTGCTCCCCGGCGCCGGGGGCCGGCTCTCATGTGCCTACTTCGAGGGCTCCGAGTCGGCGATCCCGCTCACTCCGCCCGTAAGGCCCTTGACCCGCTCCCTCAGCCTGGCCGCGCGTGCGGTCTTGAGGAACTCGCGCGTGCCCTCTGCGAAGGCCTCCTGCTTGGCCGTGGCCGCTGCCGATCCGGGCCGGGGCGGGAGCGTGTACCAGTCGCACCGCTCCGGCGGCAGCACGCCGTCGCGGGCCAGGAGGCACGACAGCAGGTACTGGAGCTTGGCCGTGTCGCCTGTGCCCAGACTGGTCGCACAGTTGGAGGGGAGCACGTCGATGCCCGCGCCCACGCCGGGTCCGGTCACGCTGGCCGCCGTGCCGTCGGAGCCCGTGTTCTCGAACCAGCAGTTGCCGACCACGGTGCCGAGGTTGCCCTCGTCCCACCAGAAGTCGTTGCCGTTGGGCGACGAGCCGCGCGTCGGGCCGACGTTGTTGCCGAACTCATAGAGCGCGGGGAAGGGACGGAAGTCCCGCGGCACCTGGCCCATGTGGTTGCGGTAGTAGCGGTTGCCGCAGGACGTGGACATGATCGGGTCGACGCACGAGCCTCCCGGGTTGACCGCGCCCTCGGGCGTAACGACGAAGTCGGGGACCGACAGCAGGAAGGCACCGTGGCGCCAGTTGTCCCAGATCCAGTTGTCGTGGACCCGCCCGTTGTTGTGCCCGGCCCAGAAGATGCCCACTCCGACGGGGATGACCCCGATCACCGGCTCGATTGGCGGGTTGGGCTTGAACAGGTCGAGGTTGTTGGAGTAGATGTAGTTGTGGTCGACCTCGACGCTGTCGGCCGGGAAGCCGGGGTGGCCGGCGGCGGAGACGGTGTCGGTCGAGATGCCGGCGGTGTTGTTGTAGATGTGGTTGTTGGTGATGCGGACCGCATTGCCCATCGACCCCGAGTAGGCCAGCACGCTGCCGCGCATGTCGCATTTCCGCACGGTCGTGTTGATGCGCGGTGCGTCGGGGTAGAACGACAGATCGGCCTGCTCACCGGTCTCGGGCGC
>Ga0136616_10000009_pt1 | contig 90988 bp, 70 predicted proteins | sample AntDrymUQ2992106_2_FD_106648 | JGI IMG/M metagenome (GOLD analysis project Ga0136616, IMG submission 106648) | Polar desert sand microbial communities from Dry Valleys, Antarctica - metaG UQ299 (21.06) | ecosystem: Environmental > Terrestrial > Soil > Desert | place: Antarctica: Dry Valley... | reverse complement strand
CGAGCGCGATCCCAACGACGACAAGAACGTGATCGTCGAGGTCCGCGGCGGCGCGGGCGGGGAGGAGGCCGGCCTCTTCGCCGGCGATCTCTACCGGATGCTCAGCCGCTACGCCGAGCGCCGCGGGTACAAGACCGAGCCGCTGTCGGGGGCCGACGGCGACTACACCTTCGCGATCAAGGGCGCCGCCGCCTACAGCGTCTTCAAGCACGAGGGCGGCACCCACCGCGTGCAGCGGGTACCGGAGACCGAGTCCCAGGGACGCATCCACACCTCCACCGCGACCGTGGCCGTTCTCCCTGAGGCCGAGGAGGTGGACGTGCACGTGGACCAGAATGACCTGGACATCGACGTCTACCGCTCGTCCGGTCCGGGGGGCCAATCGGTGAACACGACCGACTCGGCGGTTCGCATCACGCACCGCCCGACGGGCCTGGTGGTCTCGATGCAGGACGAGAAGTCGCAGCTCCAGAACCGCGAGAAGGCGATGCGCGTGCTGCGCGCCCGGCTGCTGGAGCGGGAGCTGTCCGCCCAGCGGGCCGAGCTCGCGGCCGACCGCAAGGCCCAGGTGGGCACCGGCGAGCGGGCGGAGAAGATCCGCACCTACAACTTTCCTCAGGACCGGGTGACCGACCACCGGGTGAAGCTCACCAAGGGTGACGTGACCCGAGTGCTCGCCGGAGAGCTCGAGGACTTCACCGCCGCGCTTGAGGCCGACGAGAAGCGGCGCAAGCTGGAGGCCGGCGCGCTCGTCACCGGGTGACCGTCCGCGACGCGCTCGACGCGGCCGTGCCCGCCCTGACCGCCGCCGGATGTGACACGCCCCGGCTGGACGCGGAGCTGCTCGTGGCCGACGCGCTGGGTGTGGACCGCGCCGTGGTGGTGGCCGTGCCCGAGACGCCCGTGCCGCCGCCTGCCGCACGCGTGATCGGAGAGCGCGTGCGGCGGCGGGTGCTGAGAGAGCCCGTGGCCTACATCCTCGGGACCAAGGGCTTCCGGCACATCGAGCTGGCCGTGGACCGGCGCGTCCTGGTACCGCGGCCGGATACCGAGCTGCTGGTGGAGGCGGCTCTGGAGCTGCCCGCGGGCGCGCGCGTGCATGACGTCGGCACCGGCTCGGGCGCGGTCGCGCTGGCCCTGATCGACGAGCGTCCCGACCTGGCCGTCACGGCTTCCGACGCCTCGGCCGCGGCGGTGGCGGTGGCGCGGGAGAACGCCCGTCGCCTGGGTGCCGCCCTGGACGTGGAGTGCGTGGTCGGCCTACCCCCCGGGGACTACGACCTGGTGGTGGCCAACCTCCCCTACGTGCGCGACGACGAATGGCCGCGCCTGCCGCCAGAGATCACCGGCTACGAGCCCCGGGCGGCGCTCACGTCGGGGGTCGACGGGCTGGACGCGATCCGGGCGCTTGTGGCTCAGGCGCGGGCCGGCACGAGGCTCGCCCTCGAGCACGCCGAGGACCAGGGTGCCGCGGTGCGCGCGCTGCTCGGGGAGGCCGAGACGCGCCGTGACCTGTCCGGGCGCGAGCGCGTGACCGTGGGCGTGACGGAGTGAGCCCCGAGGAGGTGGCGACCTTCGAGCGCTGCATTGCCGTGGGCGGCGTCGCGCTGTTTCCCGCCGACACCGTGTACGGGCTGGCCACCGAGCCGGACTCGCGCGAGGGGGTGGACCGCCTCTACCAGCTCAAGGGCCGACCGCCGCCGCGTCCCGCCGCGGTCATGTTCTTCTCCCTCGGGCTCGCGCTGGACGCGGTCCCGGAGCTGGCCCCCCGCACGCGCTCCGCCGTCGAGCGCCTGCTGCCCGGGGCCGTGACCCTGGTCGTTCCGAACCCCGCCGGCCGGTTCCCGCTCGCCTGCGGGCCCGTTCCCGAGCGCCTGGGGCTGAGGGTGCCGCGGCTCGCCGGCCCGCTGGCGCCGCTCGCGGCCGTGCGGTGGCCGGTGCTGCAGTCGAGCGCCAATCCCTCGGGCCAGGCGGACGCCGCCGAGGTCAGCGCGGTGGACGAGCGCATCCGCGCCGGCGTGGACCTGATCCTCGACGCGGGCCGGCTGCCCGGAATCCCCTCCACGGTGGTGTCCCTCGTCGATCACGAGAAGGACGGCTCCTTCCGGGTGTTGCGCGAGGGCGCGGTCCCGGCGACCGAGGTGACGTCCCGGCTGACGACGCGATAGCTTCGCGTCGATGAGCGCTGAGCTCCCAGAGGTGGCGGGCGTCTCGCACTCCTACGTGGACCTGGGCGGGATGCGGGTGCACGTGGCCGAAGCGGGAGCGGGCGAGCCGCTGGTCCTCCAGCACGGCTGGCCACAGCACTGGTGGGCGTGGCGCTTCCTGATCCCGCGGCTGGCCGAGCGCTACCGCGTGATCTGCCCCGACCTGCGCGGGCACGGCTGGAGCGACGCCCCGGCGGGCGGCTACGAGAAGGAGCAGTTCGCGAGCGACCTGCTCGCCGTGATGGATGCCATGGGCCTCGACCGCGTGCGCCTGGCCGGGCACGACTGGGGTGGATTCGCCGGGTTCCTGGCCTGCCTGCGGGCGCCCGAGCGGTTCTCGGGGTTCGTGGCCATGGGCATCCTGCACCCGTGGCCCCCGCAGGAGCGACCCGGCCCACGGCGGCTGGCCAAGGCCTGGTATCAGGCGGCGATGGCCGCGCCCGGGCTCGGCCAGCTGATCGTCCAGCGAGGCGGCTTCGCGCCACGGGCGCTCGCGGCGAGCCGGGTGGCCGGGTCTTACGAGAAGGCGGAACTCGAGGTCTACGGCGAGCGCTTTCGCGATCCCGCGCGGGCCCACGCGGTCGTGCAGCTGTACCGAACGTTCCTGCTGCGGGAGCTCAAGCCGCTCGTGGACGGCGCCTACCGCGGACGCCGGCTGGAGGTCCCGACCCGTCTGCTGATCGGAGCCGAGGACCTGCTGTTCAAGGGGGAGGCCCTCGATGGCTACCAGGCCGACGCGCCCGGCATGGAGATCGTGCGGATCCCGGGGGCCGGACACTGGCTCCCGGAGGAGGCGCCCGAGGCCGTGCTGGCCGAGATGGAGCCTTTCCTGGCGGCCGCCGGCCCGGGGCCGGACCCGGTGCTACGGTGACCGCGATGACCGAGTTGCCGCCTGACTTCTTCACCAAGCCCCTCGCCGAGGTCGACCCGGAGATCGCCGAGGTCATAGCCAACGAGGAGAACCGCCAGGAGACGACGCTGGAGATGATCGCCTCCGAGAACTTCGTCCCCCAGGCGATCCTCGAATGCCAGGGCTCGGTGCTGACGAACAAGTACGCTGAGGGTTATCCCGGCCGCCGCTACTACGGTGGCTGCGAGTTCGTGGACGTGGCCGAGACGCTGGCCATCGAGCGCGCCAAGAAGCTCTTCGGGGCCGAGCACGTGAACGTCCAGGCGCACTCCGGAGCCACGGCCAACGCCGCCGTCTACCACGCGCTGCTCCAGCCCGGCGACCGCATCCTGGGCATGAAGCTCGACCACGGCGGACACCTGACGCACGGGATGAAGATCAACTTCTCCGGGCGCCTCTACGACATCGTCGCCTACGGCGTGCGCGAGGAGGACTCGCGGCTCGACATGGACGAGCTGGCCGAGCTGGCGGAGGACGCACAGCCGAAGCTCATCCTTGCCGGATGGTCGGCGTATCCGCGCCATCTGGACTTCGCGCGCTTCCGGGAGATCGCCGACTCGGTCGGCGCCTACCTGGTCGTGGACATGGCCCACTTTGCGGGGCTCGTGGCGGCCGAGCAGCACCCCAGCCCGATCCCCTTCGCCGACGTGGTCAGCACCACGATCCACAAGACCCTCGGCGGGGCGCGCGGCGGGATGATCATGTGCCGCGAGGAGCTGGCCAAGAAGATCGACTCGGCGATGTTCCCGGGGCAGCAGGGGGGCCCGCTGATGCACGTGGTGGCGGGCAAGGCGGTGGCGTTGCGGATCGCGGCCACCGAGCAGTTCCGCGAGCGCCAGACCCGCACCCGGGAGGGCGCGGCCGCCGTGGCCGAGCGGATGGTCGACGCCGGCGTGAACGTGCTCACGGGCGGCACGGACGTGCACCTGGTGCTGGCCGACCTGCGCGAGTCCGAGCTGGACGGCCAGCAGGCCGAGGATCGCCTGGCCGCCGTCGGCATCACGGTCAACCGCAACGCCGTCCCGTTCGACCCGCGCCCGCCGGCCGTGTCGTCGGGGCTGCGGATCGGCACGTCCGCGCTGGCCACGCGCGGCCTGGGCCGCGACGACTTCCGCGAGATCGGCGCCGTCATCGGCGAGGCCCTCACGGGCGACTTCTCGGACGCCAAACGCAGCGAGCTGTCCGAGCGCACCCGCTTCCTGGCGGAGCGCTATCCGCTCTATCCGCAGCTCGCCGCCGCCGCCGTCTGACGGGTCCAGCTCCGCTCTTCCAGCTCGAGGGGGTCCACCTGGCCCGCGCGGGACGCGCGGTGCTGAACGGGGTCGACCTGGCGATCGCCGAAGGCGCTACCGCCGTCCTCGGCCCCTCGGGCTCGGGCAAGTCGACGCTGCTGCGCCTCCTCGACCGCCTGGCCGATCCCGATCGAGGGACCGTGCGCTTCCGCGGCGAGGACGTTCGCGCGCTGGACCCGCTCGCGCTGCGGCGCCGGGCGGTGCTTGTGCCCCAGCTGCCGGCTCCGACGCCGGGGACCGTGGCCGACAACGTGTGCTACGGCGCGCGCCTTCGGGGCGAAGACACTGACCCCGCGCGTCCGCTGGAGCTGGCCGGGCTCGGCCCCGACTACGCCGGCCGGGAGGCTTCCCGCCTGTCGGTGGGCGAGCAGCAGCGGGTGATGCTGGCCCGCGCGCTGGCCCTCGAGCCCGAGGTGCTGCTGCTGGATGAGCCCACCGCTGCGCTCGACCCGGGCGCACGCGGGGCCGTCGAGGACGCGCTGGCCGGCCTGGCCGGGATGTCGCTGGTCGTGGTGACCCACGACCGGTCCCAGGCCGAGCGGCTCGCGAGCTCCGTCGTGGAGATCGACGCGGGCCGGGTGGTCGGATGAACCGTCGGTGCGCACCCGGCAGAGCCGGGTGCTTCCGCTTGAGAGGTCGGTGCGCACCCGGCAGAGCCGGGTGCTTCCGCTTGAGAGGTCGGTGCTTCCGCTGAGCCCGACCGTGGACGTCACCCTCGGGGAGGTCGCGGCCGCGCTCGTGCTCGTCGCCCTGGCCGCGGCGGTGTCGCTCTGGCGCCGCGCCGACCTGGAGCGCGACCTCGGACTCGCCGTGCTGCGGTCGTTCCTCCAACTCACGGCCGTCGGCTATCTGATCCAGGCGATCTTCGACTCGGACAGCCTCTGGGTGGTAGCCGCCCTGCTGGCCGGGATGGTGGGGGTGGGAACGCTCACCGCGCGCTCGCGGGCGCGGGCCGTGCCCGGGGCCGTCTGGCCGATCGCGCTGGCTCTTTCGGTCTCCGCCGCGGTCACGCTCGGCATCGTGCTGGCTCTGGGCGTGTTCGAGCCCGAGCCGCGTTACCTCGTGCCGGTAGGGGGGATGGTCATCGGCAACGCTATGACTGCCGCGGGGGTCGCGCTCAACCGGCTGGCCGACGAGGTGCGTGATCAGGCCAACCGGATCGAGGCCGCCCTGGCCCTGGGCGCCACCTCACGGCAGGCGGTGGCCGGGCTCCTGACCCGCAGCCTGCGGTCGGGCCTGATCCCGCTCATCGACCAGACCAAGACCACCGGCCTGGTGTCCTTTCCCGGCGTGATGGTCGGAATGCTGGTGGCCGGGGCGGAGCCGCTCGATGCCGTCCGCCTGCAGTTGATCCTGCTCTGGACCCTGCTCGGCAGCGTGGCCCTGGCGGGGCTGATCGCCGTGTCGCTGGGCTACCGGGGGTTCTTCACGCGAGCCCACCAGCTCATCGACCACCAGGCGTGAGCAGGCATCCCGGCGCCCCGATTGGCGGCGGACGCCCGGGCCGCCGGTAGGCTGCGGACGGATGGACGAGCTCGATGCCCTCTGGGCGTTCCTCGTCGCGGCCGCCCTCGCCCTCGTGATCACCCCGGCCACCGCGCGGATGGCGCGCACGCTGGGTGTGCTCCACGAGCCCCGGGAGCGCGACCTCCACCGCCACGCCGTGCCCGGCCTGGGCGGGCTGGCGATCCTCGTCGCCGTCGTGACGTCGGCGCTGTTGTTCCTCCCCAACGAGCCCGCCACCCGGGGGATCGTGGGCGGCGCGGTGGCGATCACGCTGGTGGGAGCGGTGGACGATGCGCTGGACGGTGGCCTGCCTCCGCTGGTCAAGCTGGTCGGCCAGTTCGGCGCCGCGCTGATCCCGGTGGCCTCCGACGTGCGGGTGGAGAACGTGACGCTGCCGTTCGTGGACCCGCTCCAGCTCGGGGATTGGGGCTTCCCGCTGACCCTGGTCGGGATCGTGGCCGTGATGAACGTGGTGAACTTCACCGACGGGGCCGACGGGCTGGCCGCCGGGGTCTGCACGATCGCCGCCGGCACCTTCGCGGTCATCGCACTGTCGCTCAACGACCGGGTGGACGCCGGAGTGCTGGCCGCCCTGACCGCGGGCGCGTCGGTGGGCTTCCTGTGGCACAACTTCCACCCGGCCTCGATCTTCATGGGCGACGCGGGGTCCAACCTGCTGGGTCTGCTGCTGGCCTGCGTGGCGATCCAGGGGGTGCTGAAGACGGCCGCCGTGGTGGCCCTGTTCTTCCCGCTCGTGATCCTCGCGGTGCCCGCCGCGGACGCCACGTTCGTGGTGGCCAAGCGGATCAAGTACGGGCGACCGGTGTACTCGGCCGACCGATGGCACTTCCACCACCGCTTCACCGACATCGGCTTCTCCCAGCGCCGCACCGTGCTTTACCTCTACGGCTGGACGCTGAGCCTGGCCGCGCTCGCGCTCGCGATGCGCTTCGTGCCCTACTCGGACGACGACGGCACGCTCAACCCGGGTTGGACCGCGGTGATCGCGACGTTCGGGCTGGTGGCGCTGGCGGCCAGCCTTTACCTGGTGGTGGTGCTGGAGATCCTGAAGCTCAAGCGCTTCCGCGAGCGTGAGCTGCGCCGTCAGGTGGAGACCGGCGAGCGCCCCGCCCTGACGCGCGCGGAGATCGAGCGCCAGGCCGAGCACGAGGTGGAGACCGGGGAGTTCAAGGCCGTGACGCCGCCCGACACCGGCGAGTTCCAGCCCGTCGGCCGCGACTGAGGGTCAGGCTCAGAACAGAGTCGGCTGCTCCGGCGGCGGCACGGCCGTCGTCGGCTCGGCGTCCTCTGGGTCCTCCTCGGCGGCCGGGTCGCGGCGCAGGCCGGTTGCGCGGCGGCCCGCCCGCACCAGGCGCGAGAGCCGCTCGCGTTCCGCCTTCGGCGCGTAGGCCCCGCGCGCGTAGAGGTGCTCGTAGTGCGACACCAGGTCGGGGCGGTACGAGTACAGCCAGTCCATGAAGATGTCGCGCACCTCGCCGCGCAGGTGCAGGCAGATGCCGCCGATCGACACCGCCCCGGCGTCGGCGCACGCCTCGAGTATCGCCTCGACCTGGTCCGGGGAGTCGTTGATGCCCGGCATCAGCGGCGCGATCAGCACGCCGGTCGGGATGCCGGCCCGGTTGAGCTCGGCCACCGCCTCGATGCGCTTGCGCGGGTGCGGCGTGTGGGGCTCGCTGGCGCGCCAGGCCTTCTCGTCCAGCGTGGGGATCGACAGGTTGGCGGCGAAGCTCGGGATCTGCTTGAACAGCTCGATGTCGCGCAGCAGCAGCGGCGACTTGGTCAGCACCGAGCTGGGCGTGCGCGAGTCGCGCATTGCCTCCCACACGCCCGGCATCAGCTCGTACCTCTTCTCGACCCACTGGTAAGGGTCGGTGTTGGTGCCGAGCGCGACGTGCTCGCGCTTCCAAGACGGCTTCATGAGCTCCGCCCGAGCCACCTCCGGGGTGTTGACCTTGACCACGATCTCGCGCTCGAAATCGCGGCCCGCGTTGAAGCCCAGATAGGTGTGAGTGGGGCGGGCAAAACAGTTGTGGCTGACCACGCCGTTGGCGATGAAGTCACCGGTACCCGTGGTGATGTCATACAAGCGGAGACTGGTCTTGAGCGGCTCGATCGACACTACGTGAAGTCGAGCGGTGCTCTTCAACGCGATGCCCTCTATCGCCCGCTTGCGGGTGATAGCCGGGTCGACGGTGAGAAAAAAGCGCAGCTTCTCCCGAAGCCCGCCGAGGAGTCGCACGACCCTGATCCCGTTCGAGCGTGGGGGATTCTCGATAACGAACCGAAAGCCCAGCAGGTGGAGAGAGCGGGCGATCCAGTCGATGATCTCCGCGTCGGTGTTGGGGATTCGCAGCGAATCGCTGTGAGACCCCTCCGCGTCGAAGATCCCCGCCAGGAACCCTTTGCACCACTCCGCGCGCGTGCTTCGCGGCCAGCAGATGATCTCGGCGATGGCCGCTACGTTGTCGCGCGATGAGGTGCGGATCGCCCTCATCGGGGTCCCAGAGGTCGCGAAGGCGAATTCCTGCGTGACCACGCCGCGCTCCTCTTCGATGTACTGCTTGGCCCGTCGTAGAGCCTCGAAGTCGGTGAGCGCGAGCCGGAAGCGATTCAGCTGGTAGCGCCGACCGGTGGGGGACTCGTAGGGGCGGGAGCACAGATGCCCGTCGCCCCGGATCAAGCCACATAGATATCCGCGCCTGTAGTCGGGCCAGTCCTCAGGCGCCTGAGCGAACTGGCCGACGCCGATCAACTTGTCGTTCAGCGTCAGGTGGGGCCTTTGCTCGGGGCCCCACTGAGAGCCGGTCACGTGCTTCCAGCCGCGCCTCGTGAGAAAGCGGTGATCCCCACTCGCGATCAGCTCGGTGCCGTCCTCGAGCGTGACGCGAAAGGCCGGCTTGATCGTCGACCAGTGCGCTTGCACCTGCGTCAGTTGATAGCGGCGGTAGGCGTCGCGCCTAACGGTGCCGTACACGTGGTCGCCGACCCTGATATTCGCCAGTCGCTCGGTCCGCCCGTCCCTCATGAGGATCGGGGTTTCGCCCCAGGCGCAATAGGCACACGCATGGCTGCATCCGCGATAAGGGTTGATCGTCCACCGGAACGGCATCCGGGACGCCTTCGGGACGCGGTTCAGGATCGACTTGGCCTGCACCTCGTAGAAACGGACGTCCATCGCCTCGGGGGCGTCGAACGTGCGAACGGCGGCCGATTCGCGGTACCCCGGAAGGCGACCCGCCTCGGCATCGACCTTGAGCTCGTCCCAGCGCACGAACACATGTTCGCACACCGATCGGCCGCTACCGCTCCTCGCCAAACGCCGTCACGGTCAGCCTCCGCGCCCCACCCGAGTCGCGGTGCTCGCACAGGTAGATGCCCTGCCAGGTGCCCAGCGCCAGCCGGCCCCCGGACACGGGGACCACCAGCGAGCTGCCCGTGAGCGCCGACTTGATGTGGGCGGGCATGTCGTCGGGGCCCTCGAGCGTGTGACGGAGGTAGGGCGCGCCGTCAGGGACCGCGCGGTCGAACCAGGCCTCGAAGTCCGAGCGCACGTCCGGGCTCGTGTTCTCGTTCAGGCAGAGCGAGGCCGAGGTGTGCCGGATGAAGATGGTGGCGATCCCGACCACGATCCGCTCCAGCTCCGGAATGGCCTCCGCGACCTCGCTCGTGACGAGGTGGAAGCCCCTCGGGCGGGGCTTCAGGTCGATGTCACGTTGTATCCACAATTGAGCCTGGCTCTCGTGGCGGGAAGCGGGGCTCCGACTTATATTGGACCTACGAGGCACCCCCGGCGCAGCCGTGGCGGGAAGCCCGCCTACACGGCCGAGAGGAGGCCCATTGGATCCGCCTCTTCGCGAGCGCCTGCGCTCGCGGGAGACCACCTGGGAAGGTGGCGCGCTGGGCTCTCAGGCCCGAATGGCCCGGACGGGCATGCTGTGCTGCGGGGTGGCGGCCGGATTCGCGCTGCTCGCGGCCGCCCTGCCCGATACGGCGCTCGGCGACGAGCGCGTGCTGCTGGGCGTCACCCTGGCGGTAGCGCTCGCTGCCCTGGCGCTGGCCGCGATTGCGGTGCGGGGCAACGCGGGTGACAGCGGCCTCGGCCGTACTCCCCTCACCGGCCTGCTCGACAAGGCCGCGTTCTCCGTCGCGTTCGACGCCGAGCTGGAGCGCGCCCGCCGCAGCGGCCGGCCGCTCGGCCTGGTACTGGTGGAGGTGGATCCCCGCCATCGCGAGCACGAGCCCCACGGGGGCTACGCGGAGGACGTCGGGCTGCCGCTCGTCACGCAGTCTCTGGAGGGGGCTCGGCGGAGCTTCGACAGCGTGGCGCGTCTGGACGCCGGGGAGTTCGGCCTGCTGGCGCCGGACTGTGACGAGAGCGGTGGGTACGTCCTGGCCGAGCGAGTCCGTGTCGGCCTGTCCTCCGGAACCCTCGCGCCCGGTCCGGGCCTGACCGTGAGCCTCGGCGTGGCCACATGGCCGACCCACGGCAAGTCGCCGGAGAGCCTGCTGGCCTCCGCCGCGCATGCCCTGCGCGTGGCCAAGGGGCTTGGGGGTGACCGGACGGTCATCTCGAGCGCAGAGGTGCCTGGGGCGCCCGCCAGCTTGCCCCGCGCCGAGCGGGGGCCGCGGGTGGGCCTGGCGGCCCTGCTCGGTATCGCCGAGGCGCTGGACGTCCAGGACAACGGCACCACCACCCACTCCCAGCGCGTCGGGCGCTACGCCGAGTTGACCGCACGGGAGCTGGGCCTGGCCCCCGAGTCGATCGAGCGTGTGCGGCTGGCGGGGATCCTCCACGACATCGGGCGGATCGGCATTCCGGAGGCGGTGATGGCCAAGCGCGAGCCGTTGACCGAGGGCGACCGGGCGTGGGTGCGCTCGCACCCCGAGATCGGCGCCCGGATGGTGGGCACGACCGAGTACGACGACATCCGCGGCTGGATCCTCGCCCACCACGAGCGGCCGGACGGACGCGGCTACCCGGCGGGGCTCACCGGCGAAGATCTCCCGTTGGAGGCGCGGATCCTGGCCGCCTCGGACGCCTACGAGGCCATGACGAGCGAGCGGCCCTACCGGCCGGCGATGGCCGCCGAGGACGCGGCGCAGGAGCTGCGGCGTGGCGCCGGGAAGCGATGGGACGAGCAGGTGGTCGAGGCGCTGTTGCGAGCCGTCTGAGCGGTTTCTCATAGGGGGCGGCCGCACTACCGATAAGAGCCATATGACCCCGGCGCAAGGAAGCGCAGGGCGTTCGGCGGCGGGCCACCTGATCGGGCGGCCCGCGATGGCACGGACGCTCGCCTACTTCTACATCGCAGGAGCGACCCTGGTGCTCGGGTCCCTGGCGCCGCCCCTCGGCACCGGAGCCGAGGTGTCCGGCATGGTCGCCGTGGCGGTGGTGGCCTACGCGACGGGCGCCGCGCTGCTCGCGTACGCCAACCAGCTGCCGCGCGGGTCGATCCACGCCGTCCTGACCTTGGGGACGGTCCTGATCAGCGCCTCCATCTACTTCGACGGGCGGGCGTCGAGCGTCTTCGGTGTGCTCTATCTCTGGGTGGCGGTCGAGGCCTTCTACCTGCTCGCCCGGCGCGATGCGACGGTCCAGGTGGCGTTCCTCGGCGCCGGTTACGGCTCGACGCTCGTGCTGCTCCCGGCCGACCAATCCGTGAGCCGCTGGATCGTGACCGTCGGCGCCGCCGCCGTCCTGGGCGCCCTCGTGGCCTATCAGCGCCGCCGCATCCACCAACTGGTGGCCAGCCTGGACGACGCCGCCCGCACGGACCCGCTCACCGGCCTGCTCAACCGGCGGGCCTTCGAGGAGCTGTTCGACTCCGAGCTCGAGCGGGCCTCGCGCTCGGAGGGACGTCTGGCGGTGATGATCGGGGACCTGGACGGCTTCAAGGCGGTCAACGACCGATTCGGGCACCAGGCCGGCGACGCTGCGCTGTGCCTGGTGGCCGACGACATGGTCAAGTGGAAGCGGCGCATCGACACGCCCGCGCGGATCGGGGGCGAGGAGTTCGCCCTGCTGCTACCCGACACCGACCAGCGCGGCGCGTTCCTGGTGGCCGAGCGCCTGCGCCGCGCTGCCCACCGCAGCTTCGCCGACCAGCCGCAGGGGGTGACGATCAGCTTCGGCGTGGCGGTCTACCCCGAGCACGGCGACGACCTCCGCTCGCTGATGCGAGCCGCCGACCGCGCGCTCTACGCGGCCAAGGACCTGGGCAAGGATCGGACGGCGATCTACAGCGCGGACGTGGCCCGTGTGCTGGCCCGGGCCTCCGGCTCGCGCGGCGGCGACATGCACCTCTCGCCCCTGATGGCGCTGGCCGAGTCCCTCGACGTCCGCGACCACGGCGACGCTCTGCACTCCCGCACCGTCGGGCGCTACGCCCGGATGATGGCGGTGGAGCTCGGCCTGACTCCCGAGCGCGTCGAGCGGGTGCGCCTGGCCGGCGTGCTGCACGACATCGGCAAGATCGGCGTGTCCGATCCGCTGCTGGTCAAGACCGGTCCTCTGGACGAGAAGGAATGGGAGGAGCTGCGCACACACCCCGAGATCGGCGCGGCGCTGCTGTCGCGGCCGGAGCTGTCCGACCTCCGGGAGTGGGTGCTGTCGCATCACGAGCGACCGGACGGGACCGGCTACCCGCTTCGCCTCGGCGGGGAGAGCATCCCGCTCGAGGCCAAGATCCTGGCCGTGGCCGATGCCTACGAAGCGATGACCCGCGACCGGGTCTACCGGCGCGCCCTCGGCGACGAGGCCGCTCAGGCGGAGTTGATCGCGGGCTCGGGCTCGCAGTTCGACGGCGCGGTGGTCGCGTCGTTTCTGAAGGCCCTGGAGCGCGAGCGGCAGGCGCAGCTCGAGGCGACGATGGTGGAGGGCGGGTAGCCGGCCAACTCGAGCCGGCGGCCGGGCGCGCGCCGCGAGGTCAGCGCCCGAGCAGCTCGGGATCCGGGTCCACGAACTCGTCGAAGCCGCGAGGAAGGCCCGCCACTCGCGCCGGTATCGGGGTGCGAGCCAGGTGTCACAAAGTAGTCACAAAGTCCCTCGTTCGTGTAGTTTGTGGCTCCCCTGCAGAGGACTCGGCGCACCCGCCCGGTCCGCTCCGAAACAGCCTCCGGCGGGGAGCTCCTCTTGACCACCCATGCCCTGAAGACATCCGATGATCCCCTGGCGCTGCGCGCATTGCGCCACCTGGATCTCGTGGTGCTCGCCCTGGCCCTTCCGGTCTTCCTGCTCGCCGGTTTCCCGCTGCTCGGCTGGGGCGCCGCGGCGGCCGCCTGGCTGGCGCAGCGGCTGATCGCCGACTCGCTCACCCGCCGGGCGCGCCGCTCCGGGGACCCGCGCACGGTGGCCGGCCTGATGACCGGAAGCATGATCGGCCGCGGTTGGCTCGTCGCACTCGGTATCTTCGCCGCCGGGATGGTGGAGAGGGAGGCCGGGCTGACGGCTGCCGTGCTCGCGATCGTGCTGTTCACGATGTGGTTCGCCACGCAAATGGCCACGCGGCCGTTCGAGGTCCTGGACGCCCGCGACAGGAAACCGAGCAGATGACCACCAAGCAGAAGGTCTTCGCCGGCCTGGGCGCCTACCTCGTCCTGCTCGTGGCCGTGGGCATCATCTTCGGCAGCGACGGCAAGAACGAGTCCTTCCAGCCCCAGGAGGAGTTCCGGCTCACGCCCTGGATCGAGCTGAAGGTGGGGGGCATCGACCTGTCCTTCAACAAGGCGGTCCTCTACCTGCTCCTGGCCTGCGGGCTCACCTGCGGCGCGATGGTCTACATCGCCCGGCGAATGCAGGACAAGCCCAACCGCGTCCAGACCGCGGTGGAGGCCGCGTACGACCTCACCTACAACAACATCGCCCGGGGCAACATGGAGCCCAAGGTGGCCGCCAAGTGGTTCCCGTTCGTGGCCACGCTCTTCTTCTTCATCTGGTTCTCCAACATGATCGGGTACATCCCGCTGCCCGTGAACGACCACGAGAAGATCGACATCTTCGGCATCGGCTTCCCGGCCTTCGCGCTCTACGCGGCCACCGCCAACCTCTCGATCCCGTTGGTGCTCAGCCTGACCGTGTTCGTCCTCTACCAGGTGGAGGGCATCCGGGCCAAGGGCATCTCGGGCTACGTCAAGGGCCTGATCCCCCGCGGCACCCCGCCGGCCATGCGCGCCCCGATCTTCTTCATCGAGGTGATCTCCCAGTTCATGCGGATCATCTCGCTCTCGGTGCGACTCTTCGCCAACATCCTGGCCGGCCACCTGCTGATCCTCTTCATGGGCGGCGGGCTGGTGGTTCTGCTCGGCCTGGCGGCCCTCGGCTTCCTGACCCTGCCGATGGCCATCGCCTTCTTCATCCTCGAAGTGGGCCTGGTGGCCACCCTCCAGGCCTTCATCTTCGCGACCCTGACGTCCATCTACTTCGGCGAGGCCACCTCAGCCGAAGGCCATTGAAAAGGAGCGGTCACATGACAGCGTTTCTACAGATCGCGCAGGCCGCCGACCCGACCGACGGGCTCAAGGCCGTCGCGCTCGGCGTGGGCGCGGGTCTAGGCACGATCGGGCCCGGCATCGGCGTCGGGTACATCTTCGGCAAGGTGATCGAGTCGGTCACCCGCCAGCCGGAGATGCGGGAGGAGATAACGAGCATCCAGTGGCTCGGCTTCGCGCTGACCGAGGCGATCGTGTTCTACGCCTTCATCTTCGGCCTGATCGCCTTCTTCCTCTAATGAAGGACCTTCACTCCACGCTCGACCGGAAATGGGCGGCCCCAGGTCGCCGCCCGGCGGTGTCCTCGGTCGCCGCCATGGCGCTGCCATGGCGGCTCCCTGCGTCCTTGCCGGACGACGCCTGGGTCTCGCCATTTCTCGGCGAGCCTTTCGAGAAGGTCCTCTAGGTGACGGCGATCGGCGACATTGCGAGTTTCGTCCTCCTCGCCGCCACCGAGGGCGGTGAGGAGGAGGGCGGCAGCTTCCTCGTCAGCCCGAGCCTCGGGCTGATGATCTGGACGCTGCTGGCCTTCGGGATCACGCTCTACATCCTCAACAAGGTCGCGTTCCCGCGTATCGGGGAGGCGCTGGACCGCCGGCGCAAGGCGATTGAGGACTCGATCGACTCGGCGCAGCAGACCAAGCGCGAGGCCGACGAGCTGCTGAGCGAGTACCGCGCGCGCCTCAAGGAGGCCCGCGAGCAGGCGGAGGACATCGTGACCCGGGCGCGCAAGTCGGCCGACACGCTGGCCGACGAGAGCAAGGCGAAGGCCGTGCAGCAGCGCGAGACGCTGATGGCCGCCACCCGCCGTGACATCGAGTCCGAGACCCGCCGCTCGCTCGAGGAGATCCGCAAGGAGGTGGCCAACCTGACGGTGGTGGCCACCGAGAAGGTCACGCGCAAGACGCTCACGCCCGAGGACCACACGCGCCTGATCCAGGACGCCCTCGGCGAGGTGGACTTCTCGCGCCTGGCCAAGGAGGAGAACGGCGCCAGGTAGCGCCGGATAGCCGATGGAGGAGATCGCCGAGGTCTACGCGCGCGCCCTGTTCGACGCCGCCCAGGAGGGCGACGTGCTGGACCGCGTGCACGATGAGCTCGGGCAGTTCGCCGACGCTCTGGACACCGACGCCAACCTCCAGGTGTTCCTGTTCAGCCCGTACTTCTCCTCGGAGGAGAAGAAGGACGGTGTGGAGAAGGTGGTCACCGACGCGGACTCGCGCACCGTCAACTTCCTCGCCCTGCTGGCCGAGCGCCACCGGATGCCCGCCCTGTTTCGCATCCGGAGGGCCTTCGACGCTCTCTGGGCGGAGGAGAACCGGCTGCTGCCTGTGACGGTCACGAGCGCGGTGGGCCTGGACGAGGGGCTAGTGGAGGACATCGGCGCGAAGATCGAGCAGCAGACCGGACGGCACGTGGACCTGAGCTCCAAGGTGGACCCCGACGTGCTCGGCGGGCTGGTGCTCCAGGTCGGGAACATGGTGATGGACGCCAGCGTGCGCAACAGACTCGAGCAGCTACGCAAACAGGTCACAAAGGCCGCATAAGGAGACCCTGGACGTGCAGATCAAGCCAGACGAGATCACGAGCATCCTCAAGCAGCGCATCGAGGGCCTGGAGGACGGCGGCGCCGACCTCTCCGAGGTGGGCACGGTCCTGTCCGTCGCCGACGGCATCTCGCGCGTGCACGGCCTGGACAACGTCATGTCGATGGAGCTGCTCGAGCTGCCCCACGACGTGACCGGCCTGGCCCTCAACCTCGAGTCCGACAACGTCGGCGCGGTGCTGTTCGGCGCCTGGGACAAGATCGAGGAGGGCAGCCAGGTCAAGCGCACCGGGCGCCTGATGGAGGTGCCGGTGGGTGACGCGCTGCTCGGGCGGATCGTCGATCCCCTCGGCAAGCCGCTGGACGGCAAGGGCGACGTGAACACCAGCGACACCCGCCCCGTCGAGTTCAAGGCCCCCGGAGTGGTCCAGCGCCAGGGCGTGAAGGAGCCGATGCTCACCGGCATCAAGCCGATCGACGCCATGACGAACGTCGGCCGGGGCCAGCGCGAGCTCGTGATCGGCGACCGCCAGACGGGAAAGACCTCGATCTGCCTCGACGCGATCATCAACCAGAAGGACACCGACGTGATCTGCATCTACGTCGCGATCGGGCAGCGGATGTCCACCGTGGTGGACGTGGCCCGCCAGCTGGAGGAGGCCGGGGCGCTGGAGCACACGATCATCGTGGCCGCCCCCGCCGACGAGGCCGCGCCGATCAAGTTCCTCGCGCCCTACGCGGGATGCGCGATGGGTGAGCACTTCCTCTACGAGGGCAAGCACGCCCTGGCCGTCTACGACGACCTGACCAAGCACGCCTACGCCTACCGCCAGATGTCGCTGCTGCTGCGTCGCCCGCCGGGACGTGAGGCCTACCCGGGGGACGTGTTCTACCTGCACTCCCGCCTGCTGGAGCGGGCGGTCAAGCTCAACGACGAGCTGGGCGGCGGCTCGCTCACCGCGCTGCCGATCATCGAGACGCAGGCCAGCGACGTGTCGGCCTACATCCCCACCAACGTCATCTCGATCACGGACGGCCAGATCTTCCTGGAGGCCGACCTCTTCCGGTCCGGCGTGCGCCCCGCGATCAACGTGGGCATCTCGGTGTCCCGCGTCGGCGGGTCGGCCCAGACCAAGCCCATGAAGAAGGTCGCCGGGCGTCTGCGCCTGGAGCTGTCCCAGTACCGCGAGCTGGAGGCCTTCGCCCAGTTCGGCTCTGAGCTGGACGCCGACACCCAGGCCACGCTGGCGCGCGGCGAGCGGCTGGTGGAGTCGCTCAACCAGGACGAGCGCAAGCCGTGGCTGATCGAGGACCAGGTGGCGGCCATCTACGCCGGCACCGGGGGGTTCCTCGACCGGATCAAGACCGAGCGTGTGACCCAGTTCCTCGAGAACATGCTCCAGCGGGTGCGCTCCGAGAAGAGCGAGCTGATGGACAAGATCGCCGAGGGCGAGTGGGACGACGAGATCGAGGAGCAGCTCGGTTCGGAGATCGCCGAGGCGATCGACGACTTCGGGCCCGACTTCGACGCCGAGGGCAACCCTCTCGAGGAGGGCGAGTCGGACCGCATCATGTCCGAGGACGAGCGCTCCCGCGAGGCGCGCACCGACGAGGGTCGCGCCACGGGCGACGACGAGGGCGACCAGGGCGACGATGACGACGAGGGCGGCGAGCACGCCGAGGACGAGCAGGAGGCGGCGACCACCGCCTAGCGTCGCTCATGGCCAGCCTGAAGGACATCCGCGGCCGCATCTCGGCGGTCAAGAACATCCGCCAGATCACGCGTGCGATGGAGATGGTGGCCGCCGCGCGCCTGCGGCGGGCCGAGCAGCGCATCGAGGCGCTCCGGCCGTACGCCGATGCGATCCGGCGGATGACGCGGAGGGCCTCCGAGGCGGCCGAGAACATCCCCAGCCTGCCGATCCTGCAGGAGCGGGAGGACCCCAAGCGGGTGGGGCTGCTGCTGGTGACCGGCGACCGGGGACTGGCCGGGCCCTTCAACTCGCAGATCGTCCGCGCCGGCAACCGGCGCGCGGCCGAGCTGCGGTCGGAGCGGAAGGAGGTGCTCTGGTACGCCGCCGGGCGCCGGGGCGAGTCGTCGCTCAAGTTCCGCGGGCTCGAGACCGGGGCCACCTGGACCGGGTTCACCGACCGGCCGGCGTTCGCCGACGCGCGAGCCATCGCCGACGGGCTGACCGCGGCGTACGTCGACGAAAAGGTCGACCAGGTCGAGATCATCTACAACGGGTTCATCTCCGCAGCGCGCCAGGAGGTGCGCCAGGAGACCCTGCTGCCGTTGCAGCACGCGGACATCCTGGAGGCCGACGGCGGCGAGGAGGGCGACGACGCCGAGGACCAGGCCGACGCCGACGAGCACGCCAACGCGCTCTGGATCTACGAGCCGGACCCAGAGGAGATCCTCGCCCGCCTGGTGCCCGACTACGTCGAGATATCCATCTTCCGGGCGCTGCTGGAGTCCACGGCGTCCGAGCACGGCGCCCGCATGAGCGCCATGCGCAACGCATCCGACAATGCCGCCGAGCTGATCGACGATCTCACGCTCGCGGCCAACCGCCAGCGACAGGCCGAGATCACCCAGGAGATCATGGAGGTCGTCGCGGGGGCCGAGGGCCTGAGATAAGGAGACTGACTTGGAAGCCGGTACGCAGACCCAGCAGCAGGAAGACCGCGCCGACGGGGCGGACAAGGACCAGAACGTCGGGACCGTCGAGGAGGTCCAGGGCGTCGTGGTGGAGGTGGCGTTCGCCGCAGGCGAGCTGCCTGAGATCTACCACGCGCTCGAGGTGGAGCGAGACGAGGAGGACGCCAACCGCCTCGTGCTCGAGGTGCAGCAGCACCTGGGCGATGACCGCGTCCGCACGGTGGCCATGGACGCCACGGACGGACTCGCGCGGGGCGTGAAGGTGCGCGACACCGGCGGGCCGATAACCGTTCCCGTGGGCAAGGCGACGCTCGGCCGCATCTTCAACCTGCTGGGAGAGCCGATCGACGAGGCCGGCGACGTGGACGTGGAGGAGCGCTGGCCGATCCACCGGCCGGCCCCGAGCGTCGAGGACCTGACCACTACGCGGGAGATGCTCGAGACCGGCATAAAGGTCGTGGACCTGCTGGCGCCCTACGCCAAGGGCGGCAAGGTCGGCCTGTTCGGCGGCGCCGGGGTGGGCAAGACGGTCCTGATCCAGGAGCTCATACGCAGCATCGCCGAGGAGCACGAGGGTCTCTCAGCGTTCTGCGGCGTGGGCGAGCGCTCGCGCGAGGGCAACGACCTCTGGGTCGAGATGAAGGAGTCGGGCGTGCTCGACAAGACCATGCTCGTGTTCGGCCAGATGAACGAGCCGCCGGGAGCCCGCATGCGCGTGGCCCTGTCCGGCCTGACCATGGCGGAGTACTTCCGCGAGCAGGGCGGTCAGGACGTGCTGCTCTTCATCGACAACATCTTCCGCTTCGTGCAGGCCGGCTCCGAGGTGTCCGCCCTGCTCGGGCGGATGCCCTCGCAGGTGGGCTATCAGCCCACGCTGGAGACCGAGATGGGCCAGCTCCAGGAGCGGATCACCTCCACCCGCCAGGGCTCGGTCACGTCCGTGCAGGCCATCTACGTGCCCGCCGACGACCTCACCGACCCAGCGCCGGCGTCGGTGTTCGCCCACCTCAACTCCACCACGACGCTGTCGCGCTCGATCTCCGAGAAGGGCATCTACCCCGCGGTGGACCCGCTCGACTCCACCTCCACGATCCTCAAGCCGGACATCGTGGGCGAGGAGCACTTCCAGGTGGCCAACCAGGTGCGGGAGATCCTCCAGCGCTACAAGGAGCTGCAGGACATCATCGCCATTCTCGGCATCGACGAGCTGTCCGACGAGGACAAGCTCACCGTGCAGAGGGCGCGAAAGGTGGAGCGCTTCCTCTCCCAGCCGTTCTTCGTCGCCGAGCAGTTCACCGGGCTTCCCGGCAAGTACGTGAAGGTCGAGGAGACGGTGAGCTCGTTCAAGGAGATCATCGAGGGCAAGCACGACGACGTCCCCGAGCGGGCGTTCCTGATGAAGGGCACTATCGAAGAGGTCGTGCAGTCGGTGCGCGGGGACAAGGACGACGCCGACGACCAGGCCGGCTCCGAGGACGAGCAGGACGACGCCGAGGAGCAGGATGGCGAGAAGTAGCTTCCAGGTGGAGGTCCTGACGCCCGAGGGCCAGGTGTTCTCCGACGAGGTGGAGATGGTGTCCACCCGCACGACCACCGGGTCGATCGGCGTGCTGGCTCACCACGCGCCGCTGATGGCGATCCTGGAGCCGACCGAGCTCCGGCTCTACAAAACCGAGACCGACGTCGTGCGCTTCGCTCAGGGCGAGGGATACCTCCAGGTGGTCGAGAACTCGGCGCTCGTGCTCGTCGAGGAGGCCATCGCCCCCGACGACATTGACCGCGGCGCCTTCGAATCGCGTCTTTCCGAGGCCCGTGACGCCGTGGAGCGCGCCGACGAGGGATCCGAGGAGCGGGCCCGCGCCGAGCGCGAGCTAAAGCGCTACGAGGCCTTCCTGGAGGTCGGCTCCGGCTAGGTGCTGTGGTATCCCGCGCTGTCGCGTTTGCTTTCAGGGGGTGGAAGAGAAACGCGACACTCTCGGGGCGATCGCCAAGCGTGCGCACTTCTCGGCCGTTCTGTCACGGTCGTAAAGCGTCGTGGAGGCGGCCGCGACGACCGAACTCAGACCCTACCCCGCCGCTGTAAGCGTCCGAACAACGGGCCGACGGGAATCAACCGGCGGGCTGAGCTAGCGGTACCCTGCGCCGATGGGCAAGCGCACCGAGCACGCACCGGGGACCTTCTCGTGGGCAGAGCTGATGACGAGCGACGCCGAGGGGGCCAAGGCCTTCTACACCGGGCTCTTCGGCTGGGACATCGAGGACAGCCCGATCGGCGACGGCGAGGTCTACACGATGCTCAGGGTGGGCGACGACTACGTGGCCGCCCTGTTCCAGCCGCCCCCGGAGCGCTCCGGGCAGCCCGCGTGGAACCAGTACGTCACCGTGGAGGACGCCGACGCCGCCGCGGACCGGGCCAAAGAGCTCGGGGCCACCATCCTCGGGGGCCCGTTCGACGTGCTGGAGGCCGGGCGGATGGCGGTGATCCAGGATCCCCAGGGCGCGGTGTTCTCGGTCTGGCAGGCCAAGGAGAGCATCGGCGCCACGCTGGTCAACGACCCTGGGGCAATGTCGCTCAACCAGCTCAACGCCGCCGACGTGGACAAGGCGACCACCTTCTACTCCGAGCTCTTCGGGTGGCGCTTCGAGAGCGCGTCCGAGGAGCCGCCGTACTGGGGGGTCTACAACGGCCCGACCCTGAACGCGGGCATGATGCCGCTCCCGCCGGGATTCCCCGGTCCGTCGCACTGGCTCGTGTACTTCACCACCACCGACCTGGATGCGTCGGCCGCGAAGATCGGCGACCTGGGCGGCCAGATCACGGTGCCGCCGATGCCGATCGAGTCGGGGCGGATCCTCGTGGCGCAAGATCCGCAGGGCGCCTACTTTGCGCTCTTCGAGGGCGAAGTCGATCCCTAGGTCCGCCGAGCCGTCGAGCGCGAACGGCTCGAAATCCGCGGACAGCGGCGACAGTGGAGGCGTGCGCGGGTTCCTGGGCAGAGTGCTGATCGGCGCGCTGGCCGGTGGCCTGCTGGCCGTGGCCGGTGTGGCCTTGTTCGCAGACGAGAACCTGGACGCCCCGCGGCCCGCGGCAGGCCCGACGCGGTTCGTGGTCGAGGACGGCCGCATCCTCTCTCCGGATGGTCGGCGCTTTGTGGTCAAGGGGATCACGATCCCCTACGGCACGTTCGCGGGCGGGGATCGCCAAGGGCTCGGCGCGCTCAACTACGTGATGACGAAGGCCGACTTCCGGCGCCTCGACGGGCTGGACGTGAACACGGTCAAGGTCCTCGTCACTCCACGCCCGCGGGACTCGGCTCAGCTTCCGCGCCTGCGCAAGGTGGTGCGCCGGGCACGTGAGCGGGGCTTCGTCGTGCAGATCGCTCCCGCGTTCACCACCTTCCGCGCGGCCAAGCCGCTGCTGCAACGGTTGGCGCGCACCTACCGTCGCGACCCCTACGTGTGGCTCCAGCCGATGAGCCAGCCCAACTGTCCTGGCGGACCGCCCACGCCGCGGTGCTTCGACTGGGTCCTATGGCAGCGCCAGCAGACCGAATTGATCGAGACGATCCGCGACGAGGGCATGAGGTCGCCGGTGGTGGTCAACACGCCGAACTACTCCAGCGACCTGTCGCGCATCGACACGTACCCGCTCCAGGACGACTCGGTCATCTGGGGAGTGCACCGGTTCGCGAACCTCCGAACCGAGTGGACCGAGGCGGAGCGCCAGGACGAGCGCCGGGCGTGGGCCAACCGCACCCTCGACCAGGCCGTGATCGTGGACGCGGTGGGCAGCCGCGCCGCGCCCGAGTTCCCGGCCCTGACCCCCTGGGTGGAGGGTTTCCTCGACTTCACGACGGAGTGGATCGCCGAGAACGACGGATCGGGAGTCACCGCGTTCGTGTGGCACTGGTACGGCGCGAACTCGATGACCAAGGGGTCCGGCGCCCTCACGGACTGGGGCCAGCTGTTCGTAAACCGCTATTTGCAGCGGATTTCCGGCCGTGGATGAGCTAGTGTGACGGACGGCGCGAGCCTGGCCCAACGCCCAGGTCGGGTTGCGCGTCGTGATTTCCGGGGTACGCTCTGTTGATACCCGCTCGTGCCGGCCGCGCCGTGGCCGACCGAGGGGCGAGTTATGGAACGGAATCTGGCAGGTACAACCAAGCGCTTTGCGCTGAGTTCGCTCAAGCGACGCTGGTGGGTGATCCCGCTGGCGGTCATCGCGACCGCGCTGGCGGGCTACGGGGCCGCGAGCCTCAAGAAGGAGACCTACACGGCCTCCTCTTGGACGATCGCGACGGCCGACACCGGATCGCGCGGCCCTGGCCGGGCGTTCGACGCCAGCCGCCTGGCGCTGAGCTACGCGTCTTCGCTGTCCGAGGACGACCAGCTGATCAGCTACATCGCCGAGGCGATCAACCGTCCGCGCGACGAGGTGGACGACCGTTTCTCCACGCTCAACCAGACCGACACGGCGGTCATTCGCCTGCGCTACCGCGACGAGGACCCGGAGGTGGCGACGCGCGCAGCGCGCGCGGCGGCCGAGGGGTCCGTCGGCTCCCGGCCCGTGGCCACCTCGGTCACGCCCTCGACCATGCAGCTGGTGCAGCTCGCCACCGAGCCCGAGCGCTCCACCGACGTGCTGGCTCTCGGCCTGGCCGTGGGCGCCGCGCTGGGCTTGGGCCTGGGCATCATCCTGATGCTGGCCTGGGAGCGGGCCGACCCGCGGGTGGACGAGCCCGGGGACGTGACCGCGCTCACCGGCATCCCCGCCACGCGGCTGGACGACCTGACCCACAGCCGCGCGGCCGCGCTACTCGAACGCTGGGTTGCCCTATCCGGCAAACGGTCGGCGCGAGTGGCCATAATCCCCACCCCGCGCACCCAACCGGTCGCGGACCAGGTGGCCGGCTGGCTGTACGGCATGCACGTGGACGGGCCCGATCTGGACCGCGGGGGGGCCGCCACGGCCGCGGCGCCCGCCAAAGGACGCTCCGCCAACGGCTCCTCGGACGACCTCGAAGCGGAGGCGGACAAGCGCGGCGGGAACGGCCGGCAGGGGGCCGCAGGCAGCGGCGAGACGTCGGAGCGCGCGGCGGATAGCGACGAGGGTTCGGGCAACGGCCAGGGCGACGGCTCGTCCTCGCCCGAGCGGGTCGAGTACTTTCACCGCCCCGAGCCGGCGGCCGACGACCCATCGCGGGATGCCGCGGACCGCGGCGCGCGCTGGCGGTCTCGCTGGTACCGCCCGGCAACGGCGCCCACCCCCGCGAGCGGCGCGCCTGCCGGCGGTCAGCCCGTGCGGGACATCGGCGCGACGGAGCCCTCTGCGCCGGCTGAGCGCGAGACCGCCGGGAGCGATGCGCCAGTCGGCTCGCCTCTGCGTGAGCCCGAGGGAGAGCCGATCGGGGCTCAGGGCCGCCCGGCGCCCGACCGCGTGGCCACGAGCTCGATGACGGCCGCCGAGGTATCGCGCGACGACCGGCTCACACTTGTGGCCGGAGGATCGGCGGCGTCCGACGCGGCGCCCGAGGTCGAGGCGCTGCGCAGCGACCTGATCGTGCTCCTGGTCGAGAAGGCGGCCACCACCCGCGAGGTCCTCGACCTCGTGGCCACGCTCGAGCAGTTCGGCCGGAGGCCGTCCTGGGTCCTGACCATCGGCTCCCGCCGCAAGGTCGGCAAGAGCATGGACAAGGCTCAGGCGTCGGGCGTGAACCTCATCGGCCACAAGACTTCCAAGACCGCGTCCCGGAACTGACCCGCAGCGATGGAGGGCGCCACAGGCGCACTTGAGCGCTCGGCATCCCCGGCGCTTCGCTCGGGAACAGGGCCCTACAGGCATCCCGGCCTGGTGATCGGCCTGGTCGGCCTGGGGTCGTCGATCGTCCTCGGGGTGGCGGCGAGCTTCGGGCCACTGCTCGGCGTGCTGGTGCTGGCCGGGGTGCCGTTGCTGCTGCTCGTCCTGGCGCGCCCGGCGGCCGGCGCCCTGGTGATGGTGGCGCTCGTCCCGATCACGTCGGGCATCCAGCGGGGCCTGCCCATTCCGGGGCTGCGGGTCTCCGAGATCCTGATCGGAGGGCTGGCGAGCATCATCCTGATCCGCGCCGCCGAGGACGAGGCCCGTCCGTGGAAGGCCGTGGACTGGCTGTTCCTGGCCTACGGCGCGGTGAATTTCGGCCTCGGGCTGACCCAGCTGTTCGGTCGCGGCGAGCCGCTGACGGGCGACACGCTCGGCACGCTGGTCGGTCCCTTCCAGTACCTGCTGCTCTACCGGGCGATCATCGTGGCCCTGCCCGAGGCCGACCAGCAGCGCCGCGCGCTCCGGTACCTGCTCATCGCCAGCGTGCCCGTGTCGCTGTCGGCGATCCTCCAGAACTACCACCTCCTGGGCGTGCGTGAGTTCATCCCCAACATCACGGGCGTCGACGTGGGTCGCGACTACGACGACGCTTACGGCGTCAACGCCCAGGGCTCCGGCGACCGGGCCACGGGCACGTTCCCCCACTGGCAGGTGCTCGGCGCCTACGAGTTCTGGATCCTCCTCATGGGCTCGGCCACCATCCTGTCCAAGCGGCCGGTGATGTCGAGGGGGGTGCTGATCGTGGTCCTGGCCCTGGCCGCCGCCGCCGCCTTCGCCACCGTAACTCTCACGATCATCATGACCGCTGCGGTGGGAGTGGCTCTGCTGGCCGTCTGGTACGGGAGGATCGCCTGGGTTGTGCCGACGGCGGTGATCTTGGGCGCACTCGCCCTCGCGGCCTTCGGCCCGTCCCTGGAGCGCCGGATCAACGAGCAGTTCGAGCCGGCGGTCAACCGCCCCGCGTGGGTGCCCGAGACGATGGACTACCGCTATCGGCTGTGGCGCGACCAGTACCTGCCGATCCTGCGCGACGGACGCTGGGTAACCGGATACGGGCCCGACTCGCCGCCCAACCTGTCGTTCGCCTTCACCGAGTCGCTGTACATCACCCTTCTGATGCGCGGGGGCATCCCGCTCTTGCTGCTCTACCTCGGACTGACCGTTGCCCTGCTGGCCGCCGCGCTCCGGGCCCGGGGGGACCCCGATCCCGCCCGCCAGGCGGCGGCCCGGGTCATGGTGGTGGGCAGCCTGCTGCTCGTGCCCATGCACCTCGTGGAGCCATACTTCGTCATGACCGGTATGGCACCGCTGTTCTGGATAACGGCGGCCATGTACATGGGCCGTCCCGTGCCGGAAACGGCTCCCGCTCGGGAGGCGCAGCCTGCCCCGCGCGCGGCCTTGGCGAGCGGCGTCTAGCGACAAGATGGGCACGGCGCGCCCTCTCGGCGGCCGGACGTTGCGTGCTGTCCTCGGCGGGCGCCTGCGCGGTGAGCTGCGCCCCTTGGCCACGCTCACCTTCGCCGAGGCCTCCGCACGGCTGCTCAGCTTCTGCTTCTACCTGGTCGTCGCGCGCATCCTGACCACCGCGGAGTTCGGCGTGGTGCGCTACACGATCGCCCTCTCGTTGCTCGCGTTCGTAGGCCTCCAGGTCATCGTGACCGGGCTTATGCGCGAACTGGGTGCCTCGCGAGGGGACGACGGCGCGGCCCCAACGGTGATCGGATCGGCGCTGGCCGCCACCCTGGTGGTGCTCGCAGTGTCGCTGGCGGCGTGCCTGGTGGCCGGACTGGCCGGCGCCACCGGCAGTGCCAGCCTGCCCGGCCTGCTCGTATGCCTGGCGGGCCTGGCCGCCTTCCAGCTCTACTACGCCGTCGCGCGGGGGCTCGGCGAGCCCGGACGCGCGGTGGCCACCTACGCCGGTGGTTCGCTCGCGCAGCTGCTCATCAGCGCGGGAGCGCTGGCCGTCAGGCCCACCGCAACGGTGGCGCTGGTGGTGTTCGGCCTCAGCTGCCTCGTGCCGATCGCGGTGTGCGAGATCCGGCGCCCGGTCCTGCGCCGGCTCGGGGTGAGTCGCGCGGTGCTGGCCCGGCTGCGCTCCCTCGCGGGTCCGCTGCTGGTGGCCCAGCTGGGGTTCATGACCTGGCTGACCGCCGACCAGGTGTGGGTCGACCAGACCCTCGGCGACCGCGAGCTGGGCGTGTACGGAGCCGCCAAGACCGTTTCCCAGCTGTTCATCATCCTCCCGACCGGCGTGGTGGGCTGGCTGCTTCCCCGGGTCGCCGAGTTGCGAGCGACGGGGGAGAGTGCCTACGCCCGCCGCCTGTTGTTCGGCGCCGCAGGCGGGCTGCTGCTGGCCACGCTCGCCGTGGCCGGCGTCGTGATCGCCGGCCGCTCGGACCTGCTGCGGCTGCTGTTCGGCTCGGACTACGCGGCCGGCGCGCCGGCGCTCACCGGGCTTGCCCTGGGCATGGTCGCCTACGCCGGCTTCGTCGGCCTGACCGAGGGAGCGGTGGGGTGGGGCCGGCCGAGGGTCTACAGCGCGGGCATCGCCGTGGCCGCCGTTGCCGAGGTCGGCCTGCTTCTGTCCCTGGGCTCCGATGCCGGCGCGTCCGACGCCGCCTGGGCCAGCGCGGCGTCCATGGCGGCCGGACTGACCACGGTGGTGGCGATCCTCCTGGTCAGGCCCCTGCGGGCGGATGCGAGGTGAAGTTCGCGCCCTCCACCGCCGACCTGCCACTGCCCGCCAAGCTGGCCGAGGGAGTGGTTCTGCTCCGTGACTTCGCCGCGCGCCGCCGGCTGGCGCCCGCCGCTCCGGGCGACGTGGCCGACCTGGACGAGTACGACGAACTGCTGCGGCGCCACGGCGGCCCGCCACTGGCCCGGGCGCGGGTGCTGGAGATCGGCTACGGCGCTCGCCCATTCCGGCTGATCGCGATGCGCAGCCTCGGCGTGGACGCCTTGGGGGTGGACGCCGAGGTCCCGATCCTGGCCGGCACTCGGGCCGAGTACCGCCAGGCGTTCCGGCGCAACGGCCTGGAGCGGGTGGTCAAGTCGTTCGTGCGCCGCTCGCTGTTCGACCGCCGCGAGCGCGCCGCCTTTCGCGCCGAGCTGGAGCGGCGCGGCGTCCGCGAGCGGATCGACAGGAAAGCGTTCCTCGTGTCCGACGCGGCTGAGCTCGAGCTCGCGAGCGGCTCGCTGGACCTGATCACCTCCGAGGACGTGTTCGAGCACATCGAGCGTGGCTCGCTCGAGCGCCTGACCGGCCGGATAGCGGAGTGGCTTGCCCCCGGCGGGCTGGCCCTCATCCGGCCCAATGTGTTCACGGGCATCACCGGCGGGCACCTGGTGGAGTGGTACCGCCACTCATTCCAGCTGCCCGGCCGCGGACGGCGCAGCGAGCCCTGGGAGCACCTGCGCCGGAGCCGCTGGCAGCCCAACACCTACCTCAACGAGCTCACCCGGGCCGACTACCGCGAGCTGTTCGGGCGCCACTTCCAGATCCTCGACGAGGTGGTCAAGCTGCCCGACCTGGGCCGCGAGCACCTCACGCCGGACGTGGCCGCCGAGCTGTCAGCCTGGGGACTGGACGAGCTGCTGAGCAACCAGGTGCTGTTCGTGCTCTCCCCCCGCTCCTAGGCGCTAGTACCCCGGCGTGCGGTAGCCCACCCCGACGTCGCGGGCGCGCACGAAGTCCCCGCCGGGCGGCTGGCCGTAGGAGAAACGGGGCCAGGAGGCGCAGGACTGGTCGCTGGAGAGCTCCTCCCAGACACCGCCGTTTGCAGGAATCGTCGCTTTGAACTGGGCGGAGTAGCAGGTGAGGGCGCTGTCGGTCCCCCCGCCCTGATAGCCGGGCTCGGTCCACACGTCGTCGAAAGTCATCGGCCACCACTCCGTGCGGGGGCTCACGCGCGTCCGCCAGAACATGAACCGGGTCAGGTCGTCAGGCCGCCGCCACGGACGAAAGTTCATGTGCCGGAACTCCATCAGGTCCGGCCAGTTATTCTCGTCGTCGGAGTACTGCGTGGGGCTCAGCTGGAGGCCGAAGTAGTCCGTGGAGCAGGTGTATCCGTCCACCCTCAGGACGTTGGGGCCCGACCAGGTCTGGATGCAGTCGGCGTGGAGGGGCCCCCAGTTGGGGTAGTCGGTGAAGATCCGCTCCGCGCGGATCTGCTGGAGCTGGACGGTGGCGCCACGGCCCTGGTTGAGCACGATGGGAACGCTCAGCTCGTCGCCGGACAGGCGCACCCCCTCCACGTGGATCGTGCCGGTCTGGTTGGAGAGGTAGAGGCCGCGATGAAGCTCCGGGTTGCGCGGAGACTCGTTGATGTTGGGAATCCGGATGTCCCCGCCCTTGATGACGACGTTGCGGCCGCCGCGCACATCCAGCGAACACTCAAGCGGGGTCGAGGGCAACTCGATCACGTAGTCCTTCGCGTCGTCCAGGCCACCGTCCCCGCCGGTGGGCGAGCTGTTCTCGCAATAGTCGGGGTGCGAGTCCAGGCTCACCGTCGTAGGGCTGTCGAGCTCGGGGGGTGGGTACCTCAGCCTCGTCTGGAAGCGGCCGGACTCGGCGGACTCCCCGTCGGGTGGGCCGCACTCCGCCGCCGGGCCCCTGCCGGTGCACGCCTCATACACGTAGCGCGTGCCGGGTCGGAGCCCGGAGATCCGCGCCTGCAGGCTGCGCTGCCAGGCGCGGGAGCCCGCTAGCCGGTAGCGGTAGGACGCCTCCGTGCTTCCCGTCAAGAGCGCCGATTCGTGGGTTACCTCGCGCGCCGCACCGGGCGCAGCCTCGTCGTCGTCACCCAGGCAGCCGGTAGCCCACACGCACGCGCTCAGGGCGGCCGCGAGAGACAGCACAGCGCGCGGCGAACGCCTCGGTGGCAGCACCAGCCGCGCCGCTGGACTAGGAGCCGGCCCCGCCGCCGCGGGCCGACGCCTCGAGCTGCTGGAGCCACTGGAGGTTCACGTAGCGCGGATCCTGCAGCGCCTCGGGGTCGTCGATGGGGATGTTTTCCATCATGTGTGTGATCCCGTCCAGGACGGAGTGGGTGGGCACGAACCCGGATCGCTCGGTGAGCTTGACGTTGGACAGCGCGTAGGTGCGGTTGATGGCCGGCGCCGGCACCTCGACCAGCTCCACCTCGCGTCCCACCATGCGCAGCGACCCGGCCACGTCCATCGCGAGCTCGCGAATCTGGTGGTTGGAGTGGAGCACGTTGAAGATCTCCGAGCCCACGGCCTCGGCGGGCGCCTCGAGCACGGAGATGATGGACTCGGCGGCGTCCCGGACGTCCAGCAGCGGACGGGACATCCAGCCTCCCCCGTGGAGGAGGAGCTTGCCGTGCAGGAGCGCGTCGCGGAGAAAGGTGTTGACCACGAGGTCGAACCGCATCCGCGGGCTGTAGCCGTAAAGCGTCCCGTTGCGGAGTATCACGGGCTCCAGGCCGTCCCGGCCGGCTTCGAGCAGCCGATCCTCGGCGTACTTCTTGGCTTTGGCGTAGACGCCGACGGGGGTCACGCTCGCTGTCTCGTCGTGCAGCCCGTCCTCCAGACCGTCGTACACGGACGCCGAGGAGGCGAACACGAAACGGCCGATCCCCCGTTCCACGCACGCACGCCCGAGCTCCTCGGTGGCCACGGCGCCTATCTCCCAGTTAGCGGTGGGGTCGTGCTCTGCCGTCGGGTCGTTGGAGAGGGCGGCCAGGTGCACCACGGCTCCGACGCCTTCGAAGGCCGTTTCCGGCACGTCCCGCACGTCGCCCACGATTAGGTCCACCCGGTCGCGCACGGCGCCCAGGGGCTCCTCGCCCCACCACAGGCGGTCGAGGATGCGCACGGCGTAGCCGCGGTCCAGGAGCCGCTCGGCGAGCACGCAGCCCGTGAAGCCGGCGCCCCCCGTCACGAGGACCGTCGTCTTGGCCATGCTGCCACTCACCTCTTGCTCGAGAGGTACTCGCCCGACTCGCGCCGCAGTAGGTAGAGAACGGTTCGCAGCAGAATCTTGACGTCCCCCCACAGGGACCAGCTCGCACAGTAAAGGTAGTCGAGCTTGACCATCTCCTCGAGCGGAACCCGCGTGGAGCCCAGGATCTGCCAGGGGCCGGTGATGCCCGGACGCAGGTGGTAGCGCCACCTTTGCCAACCCTCGAACAGGCGGTCCTCGTCCTCCACGACGGGCCGGGGCCCCACCAGGCTCATCGTCCCCCGGACCACGTCCAGGAGCTGCACCAGCTCGTCGATGGAGGTCTTGCGCAGCCAGCGGCCGACGGGGGTCACGCGCGGGTCGTTGGCGATCTTGAACAGGCCGGCGGCCTCGTTCCTATCCCGCAGCGCGTCCTTCTCGGCATCCGCGTCGAGCCGCATGGTGCGGAACTTGAACATCCGGAAGGCCCGGCCGTTCTTGCCCGTCCGCTGCTGGCGGAAGAACACGGGACCCCTCGAATCCAGCTTGATCGCCAGTGCCACCACCGCGAAGAGCGGCGAGAGCGCGATCAGCAGGAAGGATCCCGCCAGCAGGTCGAAGGTCCGCTTGACCAGCGCCGAGGAGCGGCTCAGGCCATAGGGCGGCAGGCCGAGCAGGGCGATGCCATCCACGTCGTCGAGCGCCATCGAGGCGCCCACCACCTCGAGCATCCGCGGAGCCACGCTGATCCGGACCCCCACGGACTCCAGGCGACGGATGGCGGCCAGCACGTCCTCGTCGTCGTCGCCCACGTCCGGGGCCACGATCACGCGCTCCACCTCGTGGTCTCTCAGCACCCGCTCGAGGCCGGATCGGGCCACCAGCTTGCCGCGGGGATCTTCGGAGCGCTCTAGCAGCAGGGGCAGCCGCATCACGACAGTGGCGTTGGTGGTGCGACTGGAGTCCAGGCGCTGGCCGAGCGTGTCGGCCACGCTCTCGCTTCCGAGCACGAGACAACGCTCCACCGACAGCGTGCGCCTGAGCACGCCCCGCACGACCAGGCGCGACAACGCCGTGCCGAGCACGACGAGCATCCAGAGCAGGGCCACGTGGCCGGGTCCGAGCCACGAGCCCCAGAGCGGGTCGGTGATGAGCAGCAGGAGGAGCACGGCGATGCCGCCCACCTGGCCCAGGGCGGGCACCTCGTCCAGCACGCCCCGGCGGAGCACCAGCGCGTCGCCGTCGTAGAGGTCGCCGAGCTTGCCGATAGCGAAGAAGGCGGCGCACAGCACGGCCACGCCCGGCAGCACGGGGTCCTCTACGTCGGCCAGCATCGCGGCGCCGGCCGCGGCCACGGCCACGAGGTCCCCCAGCACCAGCCAGCGCCGGTAGACGCGGTCCCTCGGCCGGCTCCGATGAAGCTCGGGAGTCGGAAGGTCCAGCGACGGCAGGTCCTGCGTGGCGGGCCAGTCCGTTGGCCCGTGGAGCGCGCCACGCTCCGTGGATCGGCGACGACTCTCCGGCAAGTTTCCCCTCTTGCTCTTCGGCGGACGGCGGATCGCTCTTAGTAGACCACACGAATGGCTCTCCGGGCTCAGGGGAGTGCCGGCGGGTGAACAATTGTGCGGCGCCCGCGGCCGGCGCGCAGGCCTCGTATGCTCGTGGCCGGGTGTCCGTCTTGCTGGTCGCATCCACCGGGGGCCACCTCAAGCAGCTCCACCGTCTCCGGGATCGCCTTCCGGCCGTGGGCAGCGATCCGCTCTGGGTGACCTTCGACTCGCCTCAGAGCCGTTCGCTGCTGGGGGGCGAGCGGGTGGTGTGGGCGCGCTACGTTGGGTCTCGCGATCCCGTCAACGTGCTCCGAAACGCCGTCCTGGGGGCCCGCGTGCTGCGCGCCGGAGACCACGAGATGATCGTGAGCACGGGTTCGGCCATCGTCCTGTCGTTCATGCCCTTGGGGCGGGCGATGGGCATCGACTGTCACTTCATCGAGAGCGCGGCGCGCGGCGAGGGCCCCTCCATGACGGGGCGGATCATCAGCCGCTGCCCGGGTGTGAAGCTCTACAGCCAGTACCCGACGTGGGCCACCGAGAGGTGGCGCTACGGCGGGTCGGTGATGGACGGCTTTCGTCCAGCGGGCAGCCGGCCCACGCAGGGCATCCGACGCGTGGTGGTGCTTCTCGGAACCATGGAGCACGGCTTCCGGCGCCTCGCCGAGTCGCTCGTCCGAGTGCTGCCGGCTTCCGCCGAGGTGCTGTGGCAGACGGGCTCGACCGACGTGTCCGGGCTCGGCATTCAGGGGAGGCCTTCGGTACCGGGACACGAGGTGGACCGCGCGGTGGCCGAGGCCGACGTGGTGGTGGTCCACGCCGGGGTGGGCGCGGCCCTGACGACCCTCGAAGCGGGCAAGGTGCCGTTGCTGGTGCCCCGTAGAGCCGGCTATTCCGAGCACACCGACGATCATCAGCTGCAGATCGCCGAGGACCTCAGCCGACGTGGACTGGCGGTGAGCCGCGACGCGAGCGAGCTGACGGCGGACGACCTGGAGCACGCGGCGGGGCTGCGTGCCGAGCAGGTGGCCGAGGTGCCGGACTTCAAGCTCTACTAGGGGGGATCAGGGCGCGACGCCCCGCACACCGATCTTGGGCTCGCCCATGACCGAGACGTCGGAGTAGCCCGCACTCAAGAACCACTCGACCACCTCTCGCTCCGTGTGCCGGGCATCGAAGCGCGGAGAGAGGGCATCGTTCCACGTCATCTGGATCTCGGCGAGTGTTCGCGGCCTGACCGTCCGCTCGCCAAACTCGGTCCGAGGACGCAGCGGACGGATCGATCGGATGCCACGGTAGAGGCGATGCAGGAATACCGATGGGTATGCGATCGCCTTCGACAATCTCAAGATCGCGGCAGGCGACAGGCGTCGCAACCCGATCTTGTCGAGAGCGTCCTTCGTGTACCTGAACGGGTTGAAGCGCTTGGGGTAGACCCACACGAACAGCACACCGCCCGACCTGACGTGCTTCGTGAGCGCCTGGAAAGCCGCCCTGGTGTCGGGGGTGTGGTGGATCACGCCGCAGCTCCACACGAGGTCGAAGCCCTGGGGGGCGAACGGGAGGGCGAAGAGGTTTGCCTGCACCACCTGGAGGTGATCCAGGTCTCGCGTCCGCTCGAAGACCTCGTCCACTGCCTCGTTGATGTCGGCCCCGACCACCAGAGCCGCGCCCCGCTCTGCGATCTGGCGCGTCAGCCGCCCGGAGCCGCAACCCACGTCCAGCACCCGCATTCCGGCCAGCTCCGCGTCGCCGATGCGGGTCCCGTCGGTGAAGACCTGCCAATCCTCTTCCTGGGTGCGTCCGAAGACCGTGTCCGACTCGAGTTGGCCGGCGTGGTGAGCCTTCCACTCGTGGGTGAAGCTGTCGGCCACCTCCTCGATCCCGTCCACGTCCATCCCGATCCGCATCCTGGGCACGCCCTTGTGCACCGCGTACTCGGCATGGCATCTCTGGCAGGAGAGCCGTCCGCCGGTGACCTCCGCCTCATCACGGTGCTGGATGTCGAGCAGCGTGTCGCCGCCGCACGCAGGACACACCAACTCAGCGCTGAACCCCTCCCGCACTCGACAGACGTTACCCGTCGCGACCGGTGATGCGCGAAGGATCTAACGGGGGGCTATGAGGGACCGCAGGGTCAGCAGCTGGGCCTGCCATCGATCCTCTTGCAGCACGCGCGCCTGCGGGGCCGTGGAGAGGAGGGCCTCGCCGCGCTGCTCCACCGCACGCAGGCCGGTGGCGATCCCGCCGGCATCGATAGAGACGTGGATCGCGTAGGGAAACAGCTCTCTCAGAGTAGGGCGGTCGAAGGTCACGAGCGGTCGCTCTGCGTAGACCGCCTCGTAGGCGGTTCGCATCACTGAGGACGACTCCGTGCTAAGGGAGAGCACGGCGTCTGCGCCACGAATCGCGTCGGCGAAGTCGTTCAGCGACAGCAGGCCGAGGAACGCGACGTTGGACGGCGCCCCCTCACGCAGCTCTCGCGGGCAGAGCCGCAGATCGCCGGTCATGTTCACGTCCACCTGGGGGACCATGCGCGCGGCCTCGATCACCTCCGCGACCGGCTCATCGCCCGCGAAGCGACCGGGAAACAGGATCAGGGGCCGCTCGCGCGTAGGAGGCCCGCTCGCGTGACCACGGTTCGCGGGGGGCTCGTGCACCACCACGGCGCGGGCGCCCCAGGACTCGGCGATGTCGCGCAGCTCGTCGCCGGTGACCAGTACGGCGCGGACCCGTCGTGCCAGCCAACGATGCACGGGAAGAAGGCACTCCGAGAGCCGGTCGCGAGCGAGCCCGAACGCCGTGGGATGGCTGTCGAGCACGAACGGCGTCCGGGCCACCCTCGCATAGGCATAGCCGATCAGCGCCGGAAACAGCGGGGGGTGGGTCACGATCAGCGCACGGGGGCGCCGGGTGACCAGGTACCACGAGGTGAGCACCGCGTCGACGAGGTACCGGAGCGGCACCAGGCGCTTGTCCACGATGCCGAGCGACTGGAAGGTCCGCGCCTCGCCGCCGAGCGCGTCCGCGATGTCGATGGCGCGGCCCGGTGCCGGCGTCCAGGCGATGAACGCCACCGAAGGGCGGCCCGCGCCCGAAGGGCGAGCCCTCACGCGGCGGTCAGGGACGCGGACGCCCGGGTCCCTTCCGGGAAGGCCCGGTGCCAGTAGGCGAGCTCCAGAAGGCAGTAGAGGACCCGTTTGTGGTCGGCCCGCCCGCGCCTGTGCTCGTCCACCAGACGGTGCACGGTGGTCGGGTCCACGTGCTCGGACACGCCCGCGCCGGGCGTGAAGGCGCGCTCGATCTCTCCGGCCAGCGAGGTCCGCAGCCATTGGTCGTAGGGCGTGGTGAAGGCCCGCTTGGGCCGGGACATCACCTGCGGGGGCACCAGCTCGCGCATGCTACGGCGGTAGAGCCACTTGCGCTGCCCGAATCGCATCCTTGTCTGCCCGGGAATCCGTTCCACCAGGCGCATCAGCTCATGATCGAGGAAGGGGACGCGGTGCTCGAGACCCGAGGCCATCGACATCTTGTCTCCGTAGAGCAGCAGGTGATCGGGCAGGAAAACACGGGTGTCGAGATACAGCGCCTGGTCGAGGAGGTCGCGCCCAGCCACGTCCTCCAGCACTGCCGCCGCGATGCCGCGCCGCTCCTCATGCGCCTCTGCGCCCGGTCCGCGGAGCAGCTGGGCCCGCGTGGCGGCAGAGGAGATCTCGAAGATGCTGACCAGCCGATCCAGGCCGGGCGGGGTTCCGATCACCGCCGCGGCGCGCTTGGCGCGCTCGTTGCGCGGCAGCAGCCCGGCCGCGGCGCCCAGGGGTCCCCCGGCCGCCGCGGGCACCACCTCGAGCAGGCTCAGCGCGGCCGCGGCCTGGGCGCGCCGGTACCCGCCGAGCGGCTCGTCGGCCCCCTGGCCCGAGAGCACCACCTTGACCGATCGCGCGGTGAACCGGCTGAGCTGGAACAGGGCGGGCGCAGCCGCGCTCCCGCAGGGCTCCTCCAGGCGCTCCACCGCGGCCGCGACATCAGCCGGGTAGTCGGTCTCGCCCATTGTGACCAGGTGGTGGTCGGCGCAGAGCACGCGAGCCGAGTCCGCGGCCGCTGCGCTCTCGTCCAGGTCCTCGCCGAACCCGGGGAAGCCGATCGTGAAGGTGGACGGCACGGCGCCGACGCCCCGGCGCAGGGCTGAAACGATTGCCGCGGAGTCGATCCCCCCGCTCAGGAAGGCGGCATACGGCACGTCGGCCATGGTCTGGCGCGTTACGGCGGACACGAACTCGCGCCGCAGTTCGGCGGCCAGCTCGTCGGCCGACGCGCCGTCGATCGGCGGACCGGGCGCCTGGCGGTAGCTGGCGACCAACGGATCGCCCCCCTCGGCCACCAGGTAGGACGCGGGGGCGAGCTTGGACACCGCGCGGAAGAGGGTCCGTGGCGCGGGCACGAAGCGCCACGCCAGGAGGTGATCGAGGCCAATGGGGTCGAGCTCCGGATGCACAAGCCCCGCGGCCATCAGTGCGCCCACCTCAGAGGCCACGCCGATCTGGTCCCCGCGCCGGCACCAGTAGAGCGGCTTGACGCCGAACGGGTCGCGTGCGGCCACGAGGCGCCGTCGGGGACCGTCCCACAGCGCAAACGCGAAGATGCCGTTCAGGCGGGGCAGGCAGTCCACGCCCCATTGCTCGTACGCGTGAACGATCGCCTCCGAGTCCGAGCGGGTGGCGAAGCGGTGTCCCAGCTGCTCCAGTTGCCCGCGCAGCTGCTCGTGGTTGTAGATCTCGCCGTTGACGATCGCGGTGATCGCGCCGTCTTCGGAGGAGAGCGGCTGCCGGCCCCCCTCTACGTCGACGATGGCCAGGCGAGTGTGCACGAGGACGGCCGGTCCCAGACGGCTGACGCCCTCGCCATCGGGTCCCCGGTGGCGCAGCGCCGCGACCATGGCCGAGCCGGCCCGGTCGGGCAATCGGGCCTCTGGGTCGAGCACAGCGGCGATCCCGCACACGGCCCGGCGACCTTAGCGCGAGGCAACGATTCGTCAGTCAGGAATGCGCAACTTCGTTCGTATTGGTTGTTATGTTGCCGACCGTGATTCGCCGCCCTCACATCCCGTTGACCCTGCTCGTCTGCGCCCTCGCGGTGCTGCTTGCAGCACCCGCGACAGGCCAGGCCAAGGCGCCCAAGGGGTTCTTCGGCGCCATCGACTTCGTGCCGCGGAACAACCTGAGCCAGGCGAACTTGGACGCCAGGTACGGGCAGATGAAGCAGGCGGGCGTGGAGTCTCTGCGGACGCTGTTCGTGTGGAGCTCGCTCGAGCCCTCTCAGGGCAACTACGCCTTCGGCGGCTCCGACCGTCAGGTCGGCCTGGCCGCCTCCGCGGGCCTGAGCGTGCTCCCCACCGTGCAGTTCACCCCGCGCTGGGCGTCGCCGCGCCCCGACCGCGGCGACTTCGGCGCTTATGCGCCGAGGAAGTACTCGTACTACACGAGCTTCCTGACTGCCCTGGTGCGCCGTTACGGCCCCAAGGGCACGTACTGGACCGAGAACCCCAGCGTCCCCAAGCGGCCAATCCGCGAGTGGCAGATGTGGAACGAGCCGTCGGCCAGCTACTTCATCAAGGGCAACTACCGCAAGATCTACCCCAAGCTCCTCAAGGCGGGCTACAAGGGCGTCAAGAAGGTCGACAAGCGGGCAAAGGTCGTGCTCGCCGGACTCGCCAGCTTCCAGCAGTCGACGGGCCGGAAGACCTTCAGCTGGGGCGATCACAAGGCCTTCTACCAGCGCGGAATCCGCAAGTACTACGACGTCGCGGCCGTCCATCCGTTCAACAAGACTCCCAAGGCCACGGTGGCTGCGATCGCCGAGCATCGCAAGGTGATGAACCGCTACCGCGACCGCAGGAAGCCGATCTACGTGACCGAATTCACCTTCCTCGGCTCCCGCGGCAAGATCCCGCGCAACCAGTACCTGGGCCTCGAGGTGACGGCTAAGCAGCAGCGCCGGAACCTGACCGCCACGTACAAGGCGTTCGCTAGGAAGCGCAGCCTGCGCGTGAACAAGGCCTTCTGGTACGCATGGGCCTCGGCCTACTCGCCGACGTCGTGCGACGGCGGCGGGACCGACCCGACGTTCCAGTACGCGGGGCTCGTGTCCGCCAACGGCTGCAACGCCACGGTGTTCACGGCCACGCCGCTGCTGAGCGCCTACAGGGCGGCGGCGCGGAAGTTCTAACTGGTAGTCCCAGTCCCCGGCCGCGCCGTCGGGGACAGGCGTCTACTGCGGCGGGGTAGGCTTGGGATTGGAGTGTCGGGGGTGCTTGGCACCTAGTGCATCACATAGATGCAGAACTCGCCAAGCCCCCCGGTATTCTTACCCCGCAGCCGTTGAACCTAGACGGAAGCTCTAGGCCGCCAGCGCGCGCTCGACCACCGCGTCGGCGTCCACGCCGGCGGGGAGGTTGCCGAACACCCGCCCGGGCTCGGCCAGGCGGCCGGCGCAAAAGGCGTCGGCCACGGGGCCGGGTGCGTTTCGGACCAGCAGGCTGGCCTGTAGCGCCACGGCCAGGTCGCCCACCAGGCGCCGGGCCTCGAACTCGGGGTCGGTGGGCGCACGCGCGGCCAGGCGGTCCAGGTGCGCGTCCAGGCGGTGGTCGGCACCCCTGGCCAGCTCGCACTCCGCGAGGAAGGCCGGCAGGCCCTCCGGCTCTCTGAGGGTCGCGCGCAGCACGTCGAGGGCCGCCACGTTACCGGAGCCCTCCCAGATCGAGTTGAGCGGGGAGTCGCGCACCAGCCGCGGCATCCCCGACTCCTCCACGTAGCCGTTGCCGCCCAGGCACTCGGAGGCCTCCAGCGCGTGCTGTGAGGCTCGCTTGCAGACCCAGTACTTCATGACCGCGGTGGCGAAGCGCCGGAAGGCCGCGTCGTCCTCGTCGTAGGAGCGCGCCACCCGCATCGCGGCCGCGGTGGCCGCCTCGGACTCCACGGCCAGGTCGGCCAGGACGTTTGTCATCAGGGGCTGCTCGACCAGGACGCGACCGAACGCGGAGCGGTTGCGCGCGTGGTGTACCGCTTGGGCGACGCCCCAGCGCATCCCCGCGGCCGAGCCGATCAGGCAGTCCAGCCGCGTGTGGTTGACCATGCGGAGGATCGTCCGGACGCCCCGGCCCTCCTCGCCGATCAGCCGGCCGCGCACGCCATGGAACTCCACCTCGGAGGACGGGAGCGAGCGCGTACCGAGCTTGTCCTTCAGGCGCTGGATCCGAAATCCGGGGTCGTCGCCCTCGATCAGGAAGCACGAGAGCCCTGCCGGCGCCTGGGCGAGGGTCAGGAAGACGTCACAGGGCGGGTATGAGCAGAACCACTTGTGGCCCGTGATCTCATAGGCGCCGTCGCCCGCGGGCTCGGCGCGAGAGGTGTTGGCGCGCACGTCGGAGCCGCCCTGCTTCTCGGTCATGGCCATCCCCGACAGCGCGCCGTCCTCGTAGCTCGGGCGGGTCAGGCGCGGCTCCCACTCGGCCGCCAGGTCGGGGTTCTCGCGCAGGGCGGGAATGACGGAGTAGGTCATGGAGACCGGGCACATGACGCCCGAGTTGACCTGGCTCCAGACGAACATCAGCCCGGCGCGCACCACGTGGGCGCCCGGGCGCGGGTCACGCCAGGGCAGGCAATGGATCTCCCGCTCCACGGCCTGGCGCAGGAGCCAATGCCACGACGGGTCGAGCTCCACCTCGTCGATCCGGTGGCCGTAGCGGTCATGCGTGCGCAGCCGGGGCTCGTTGGCCTCGGCGCGCTCGGAGTGGGCCAGAGCCTCGGGCGTGCCGGCCAGCTCGCCGGCGTCGCGCACCCGATCCACGCCCCAGGTGCCCGACTCGCGCTCCAGCGCCTCCCCGAGCGCCAGGTCGGCGTCGAAGACGTTGTAGGGCACGATCGGCGGTGCCTGGTTGGCGACGTCGTGCGTGGACGTCTGCGCGAGCACGGCCACAGCTTGCCACATGGGGCGGGTGCCGGCGACGGCCGGCGGGTTCCGTGGGGGCGCGAGCGTGCCTTCGGGCGCGAGCGTTCACTGCGGCGGGGTAGGGAGGTGGGGGGTTTGCAGGCCACATCGTCGCCGTAGCGCCACCCTGGACGGTCCGCCGTGATTCGCTCCTCTTGCTTGTCGTGCGCACGGAGTGGCCACTCCGCCACAGCACGCGCAAGCCCGTCATGGGCCCCCAGAGTGGTTGGCACCTTTTGCCCCGCCTGGGATGCATAACGCGCCAAGCACTCGGGGCGTGGCGACAACTGCGTCTTTCGACGGTGACGAAGGTCACGGCAGGGCAACAGGACGCCACCGCGTCCTCACCTGCTGCCGTCGACTCGGGGGCCAGGCACTCCCCGACAGGGCCGTCAGCCCGGGTACTGGCCGAGCACCCCCGCAATAGCCGCGTCGGTCTCGCGCGCGGTCCGGTCCCAGGTGAAGGCCGCGGCCCGCTGCAGGCCGGCCCCCACCAGGCGCTCGCCGGTGGCCGGCTCGGTCACGGCGGCCAGGAGCGCGCCGGCCAGCGCCCCGCCGTCGTCGGGATCCACGAGCAGGGCGGCGCCACCGCAGACCTCCGGCAGGGCCGCACGGTCTGCCGCCACGACGGGCGTGCCGGACGCCATGGCCTCCACCACCGGGAGGCCGAAGCCCTCGTAGAGCGAGGGCATCGCCAGCGCCGCGGCGCCGGCGTAGAGCCCGGGCAGCAGCCCCTCGGGCACGTACCCGAGCGCCCGAAGCTCGTGGCCGTCCTCCGCCCGCAGGTGCCCGCGGCCCGACCCGGCCACCACCAGGTCGATCCCGCGCTCGCGCAGGGCGGCGTCCGCGGCGGCCAGGGCGCCCAGGTTCTTGCGCGCTATCCGGCTGCCTACCACCAGCACGTAGGGCCGATCGAGCCCGTACTCGCGCCGCGCACGGGCCGGGTCGGCCGCGGGGGAGAAGCGTGCGTCCACGCCGTTGCCCACCACCGCCACCTGCCCCGGGGAGACGCCCAGGGTTGCCACGATCTCCTCGCGCGAGAAATCGGACACCGTGATTACCAGGCGGGCGCGGCGGGCGATCCGGGGCAGGATCAGCCGCTGGTAGGCCGCGTAGGCGCCGCTGTACCAGCCGGGCTCGCGCAGCGGGGCCACGTCGTGGATCACCACCACGTTGCGGCGGGAGGCGAGGGGAGCGAGGTTGGCCGGGCAGTAGATCAGCGCCGAACCGGCCGTGGCCGGCAGCACGAGCTGCTCCCAGAGATGGCCCGCGCGGTGGGCGAGCACCGGGGGCGGGCGGCGCACCACGTACCTGTCCGGGGCGAGGGCGGGCAGCCGGGCGGCCATCTCCGTGGCCATCCGCTCCACGCCGCTCATCTCCCGTCGTGCCGCGGCGCGGGCGTCGATTGCCACCTGGGCGCTCACCGTGCGAGAATCAGCCGGCGCCGGCTTCCCGCCGGCGTGGCGGCCGCGCCATAGGGGTGGGCGTGCACCGCGACCACATCCGCCGATTCCTACCAGAGCGACCCGGCTTCGGGCGCATCCGGTTGTGCATGGCGGACTGACCCAACCCCTCCTAGACTTGCCGAATGCCGACAATCGTCGGAGTCCAGGACAAAACCAGGCCGCGCGTGGCGCTCGTCCACGACTTCCTACTCGACCTTCGAGGGGCCGAGCGTGTCTTCCTGGCCATGTGCGACATCTGGCCCGAAGCGGACATCTACACCGCGGTCTACCACGAGGAGGGCACCGAGGGACGCTTCTCGCACCGCAGCGTCCACACCTCGTTCCTCCAGCGCCTGGGACCGTCGGCCAAGACCTTCCGGCCGCTCCTGCCGCTCTACCCGGCGGCCATCGAGTCGTTCGACTTCTCCGGCTACGACGTCGTGGTGTCCAGCTCCAGCGCCTGGGCGCACGCCGTGATCTGCGACGAGGGCACCACCCACGTCTGCTACTGCCACAACCCCTTTCGGTACGCCCGGAGTGACCGCGAGCGGGCTCTGGGCTCCCGCAACGCAGCCACACGCGCGGTGCTGGAGACCATCTTCCGCCGCTGGCGCCAGTGGGACTGGATCGCCGCTCAGCGCGTGGATCGATACGTCACCAACTCGCGCACCACGCAGGCGCGCATCCGCAGCTACTGGAACCGGGACTCCAGCGTGGTCTACCCGCCCGTGGAGACCAGCCGATTCCACTCCACGCCGAGCGAGGTGGGCACCCACTACCTGGTGGTGTCCGAGCTGATGCCGCACAAGCGCATCGACATCACCGTCAAGGCCTTCAACAAGCTCGGGTTGCCCCTGGTGGTCTGCGGCGACGGTCCCGAGGCTCGCTCCCTGCGCCGCCTGGCCGGCCCGACGGTCAAGTTCGTCGGCCGCGTCAGCGACCCGGAGGCGGCGCGGCTGCTGCGCACCTGCCGCGCCTTCGTCGTGGCGGCGGTCGAGGAGTTCGGGATCGCCGCGGTGGAGGCTCAGGCCGCGGGCCGGCCTGTCATCGCCGTACGCGGGGGCGGCACCCTCGAGACGGTGATCGACGGCGAGACCGGCTGCTTCTGGGGCGGCGGGGAGGACGAGCTGGCCGCCGCGGTGTCCGGCTTCGACGACGCCGCCATCGACCCCGCGGCCTGCGTCCGCAACGCGGCCCGGTTCGACACCTCGATCTTCAAGCGCGAGCTGCCCCGGCAGGTGGAGAGCGCGCTCGCCCTCACCGAGGAAGAGGCACAGCCCCGGCGTGCCCGCCCGGTGCTGCGCACCGCACGACTCGCCAGGCGCGCGGGTCTCTGATCAACGACACGATGAGCGGCCGGAACGCTAGGGAGGAGCGGAGCGCGATCGCTGATCGCGCGAGCACCGGACCAGGCTGGGAGGAGCGGAGCGCGATCGCTGATCGCGCGAGCACCGGACCAGGCTTTCGTGAATAGGATGATCCGCCCGTGAGCGAAGCCGCCGGCCAGTGCCGAATCTGCTCCGGCCCACTGAAGCTCGCCTTCGCGGGGACGCACGGAGGGGCCTCGTCGGACAACTTCACACCCACCTACCACGGGACGGGGGAGCACGGCGACCTGTTCATCTGCCGCGAGTGCGCGACGGTGCAGCAGCCGTCCCTGCCCGGCGGCGACGCGCTGCACGACCTCTACCGCGACATGAGCGACGACGGCTTCCTGGACGAGGAGGAGGGCCGGCGCGTGACCGCGGGCCGCCTGCTGGACCTGGTGGCCGCGCACAAGCCGCACGGGACGCTGCTCGACGTGGGCTGCGGCCACGGCGTCCTGCTCGACGAGGCACACAAGCGGGGCTACGACGCCACCGGCCTGGAGCTGTCCGCCGTGTCGGCCCGCCACGCCCGCGAGGACTACGGGCTCGACGTGCACGAGGTGGCCCTGGAGAGCTTTGAGCCCGGTGACAGGCGCTTCGACGTGGTGATGCTGGCCGACGTGATCGAGCACCTGGAGAACCCGGTCTCCGCGCTGGACCGTTGCTTCGAGCTGCTGGCCGACGGCGGCGTGCTCTGCGTGGTCACGCCCGACCCGTCCTCGCGCACCGCGCGGCTGGCCGGCTCCAAGTGGTGGGGCTACATCCCCGGCCATATGTGCCTGCTGCCCAGAAAGACGCTGCGCGAGCTGCTGGCCGCCCGGGGCCTCGTGATCTCCGAGGACGTGCCGCTGGTGCGCACCTTCACCGCCGGCTATTGGCTGAACGGCATGGCCGAGCGCAGCGGAGCCGTGGGCTCCGCGGCCAAGCTCGTGGCCGGGGCCCTTGGCAGCAAGCGGTCGTTCACGCTCAGCCTGGGCGACGAGCGGGTGATCCTGGCCCACAAGGTCCGGCCGCGCGAGCCGCAGCACAAGCTCGTGCCCGACCGCGGGGGGGAGAAGAAGATCCATATCGTGCTCCCGGCCTACAAGGCGTCGGCCACGATTCCCACGGTGGCCAAGGAGATACCCGTCGGCGCCGCCGACCGGGCGCTGCTGGTGGACGACTCGAGCCCCGACGACACCACGGGCGTCGCCCTCCAGGAGGGCTTCGACGTGATCCGCCACCCGAGCAACCGCGGCTACGGGGCCAACCAGATGACCTGCTACACCCGCGCCATCCTGGACGGCGCGGACATCGTGGTGATGGTCCACGCCGACAACCAGTACGACCCGTCGCTGGTGCGCAAGATGGTCCAGCCGATCGAGCGCGGCGAGGCCGACGTGGTGATCGGCTCGCGCCTGCTCGAGGACAAGGCCATCGCGGGCGGGATGCCGCGCTGGAAGTGGGTCGGCAATCGCTTCCTCACCTGGGCCGAGAACCGCGCGTTTCGGACCGGGTTCTCGGAGTTCCATACCGGCTACCGGGCCTTCTCCGCCGACATCCTGCGTGAGATCCCCTTCCTGCGCAACTCGGACGGCTTCGTCTTCGACCAGGAGATCTTCGCCCAGCTCGTGGACCGCGGCGCGCGCGTGCAGGAGCTGGCCATCCCCACCCGCTACTTCCTCGAGGCGTCCAGCGTCTCGTTCACCCGCAGCGTGGAGTACGGGCTCCGCACCCTGGTGGTGCTCGCCCGCTTCCGCATCGACGAGCGGCGCAACCGCTGGGCGCTGGTGCGCCGCCCGGCGGCCTCCCTGCGCGCTCCCGGGGGCCCGCCCACCCCGGTTCCGGCGGGCGCCCCGGTCAGCTCTCCGGGGGCGGACCCCGACGGGCATTCCGGACCGCCCGCAGCTGACGGGCCTCCCGGTCCCACGGGCGTCTGAGCAGGCGCTTGAGCGCCATCCGCCCGGCGAACGTGGCCAACTGAGCCGCGTCGTCCACGCGGGCCGCGCGCTCGCCGCGGTTGCGGGCCACCGCCTGGTGGCGCATCCGGGCCAGCATGTCGAACGCCTCCCCTCCGAAGGCCCGCTCGGAGGAATGCGCCCGGTGGTGCAGCACGCGCCCGGCGGGCCAGAACCACGTCTCGATCCCGGACGCTCCGGCGCGCAGGCCCAGGTCCAGGTCCTCGGCATACATGAAGAAGCGCTCGTCGAACGGGCCCAGACGTCGCAGCGTGTCCGTGCGGGCCACGATCGAGCAGCCGACGGCCCACCCAACCCGTCGCGGCTGAGAGGCTCGCCACGGCGCGAGCGGAAGCGCCACCGCGCTTGGGAGCGCCCCGGGTGGCACCAGGGCCCGGGTCAGGTCGGCGGCCGAGGTGGGCAGGGGGTGCACCGAGTCCTGGCGGCGCCCGTCGGGCAGCAGCACGAGCGGAGCCAGCAGCCGCTCCGGGCGCTCGGCCGACGATGCCTCCGCGGCCAGCAGCGCCAGTGAGTCGTCCAGCAGCTCCACGTCGGGGTTCACGAGCGCCGTGACGGGCTCCTGCACCGCCTCCAGGCCCCGGTTGTTGGCCGCGCCGAAGCCCACGTTGGCCCCCAGCTCGATCACCGTCGCCCGGCCGTTCCAGCCGCGTGCCACCGGCACGCTGCGGTCTGCCGACCCCGAGTCCACCACCACCACACGGGCCCCCGGCAGGTGGCGGCCGACCGAATCCAGCAGGGCCCGAAGCTCGGCCTCGGAGTCGTGGGTCACCGTGACGAGCGCCAGTCCGCTGCCCCTCTGCGGCGGCCGCGGAGGCGCGGCCGGTCCCCCCACCGCCGTGCGCCAGAGGTCGCGGGCCTGGTCGGCCCCGTGGCGGGCCTCGGCACGGCGCCGCGCCTGGGCGCCCAGCGCGGCGGCGCCCCCCGGACGCCCCAGCACCTCCACGAGGCGGTCGGCTGCCGCGGACGCCTCACCGGGTGGATAGAGGCGCCCCACGGTGTCATCCACGAGCTCGGCCGGCCCGCCGCCGTCCGGGGCCACCACCGGGCGCCCGGCGGCCATGGCCTCGACCACTACGAGCCCGAACGGCTCGCGGTCGGCGCAGTGCAGCAGGCAGGCCGATCCGGCCAGGGCATCGCGGGCGTCCAGCGCGCCGGCGACCTCCACCCGGCCCGCCAGGTCGGGTTGGGCCGCTCGGGCGCGCAGGCGGTGCATCAGCCGCTCGCCTGCGGCGTCCAGCGGAGCGCCGGCCACCCGCAGGCGGATGGCGGGCAGGCGGGCCGCGGCGCCGGCCACGGCCTCCAGGGCGAGTTCGGGCCGCTTCCAGTCGACGATCGCGCCCATCAGCAGCACGTCGGCCGACCCGGCCGGGACCGGGGGCATGAAGAACCGCGCGAGGTCCACGCCCGGCCGGCACACGTGCAGGCGGGTGCCCAGCGCTCGCTGCGGGTCCAGGTCGCGGGCGATCGCCTCCGACAGCGTGATCACGCAGTCGAAGCCGCCCGCAGCGGCCCGCACGGCGCGGGCCACGGCGGGGCCGGGCAGGAGGTCGTTGTGCTGGAAGACGACCGCCCGCGGGCGCCCGCGACCCCGGGCCACGGCGGCGCAGGACAGCGCGGAGCGCATGCCCCACGCCACGAGCAAGTCGGGCTGGAGGTCCCTCAGCAGACGCCGGATCTCGGCGGCGTGCCCGGCCAGTCGCAGCGTGGCCGCGACGTGGTCGCGTGGGGAGCCGCGTAGCTCGGCCGAGCGCTCGGGCAGAGCCACCACTCGCAGGCCGGCGTCCCGCGCGTGCGCGGCCAGCGGGCCGTTGGGACACGCCACCACGCGCTCGCCGTCGAGAGCGGGGGCGTACTCCACGAGCAGGCGCTCGGCACCGCCGTAGACCCCCGAGTAGCTGACGACCAGCGACAGCACGTCAGCGGGCCACCGCGTGACGGGAGCGGTGCCCCCCGGCCTCGTGGCCCCGGATGGGGCGCGCGGGCACCACCTCGTCGAGCGCCACCCTTGCGTCGCGGCGCAGCGCACGGCGTTCGCGGAGCACCGAGCGCATGGGCCTGAGGGCGGCCGCGGCGCCGCGCAGGTGGGCCCCCAGCCGGCGCTCGCGCAGGGCGTGCCAGGCCCAGCCCAGCTGGCGGTAGGCCACCCAGGGCGCCCAGCGCAGCGGGAACGCCTTGGCCACGAGCAGCAGCGTGTTGCGCTCCACCCAGTAGCCCTGTGGGCGGGAGAGGTGCACGGACGAGCCCTCACCCGCGTGCCGGGCCACGACCGGCTCGTAGCGGCACCGCCAGCCTGCGAGCCGTAGGCGCAGCGCCAGGTCCACGTCCTCCAGGTAGGTGAAGTAGCGCTCGTCGAAGCCACCCAGCGCTATCACCGGGTCACGCCGGTAGAGGGCGGCGCCGGCACAGGCGCCGAACACCTCGCCCGGCTCGTCCCAGCAGGGGTCGTCGTGCTCGAAGCGTCCGCGCTGCTCGCAGGCCCCGTCGCGGCGCAGCACGTCGCCCGCGTCGTACACCAGCGTCGGGTCCTGGAGGTCCAGCATCTTGCACGCCGCCGAGGCCGCCGACGGGTCCGCCTCCAGCGCGCGCTCCATGCGCTCGATCCAGTTGGGCTCCAGCTCGACGTCGGTGTTCACCAGGGCCACCGCCTCTGCGTGCGCCTGCTCGAGGCCCGCATTGGCCGCGCGGGCGAAGCCCGTGTTGTGCCCCATCGCCACGACCCGCACATCGGGATGGTGGCTGCGCAGGTACTCGACCGAGCCGTCGGTGGAGCCGTTGTCCACGATGATCGTTTCGTCCGGCTTGCGGGTCTGCGCGGCGAGCGAGCGCAGGCAACCGGGCAGCCAGCGCCTCCCGTTCCAGTTCGGGATGACGACGGCGATGCGTGGGGCCATCAGTCCCGCAGGCCGGCGCCGGGCTTGCGGGCGCCGTCGTGCTCGATGCGCAGCGCCGGGGCCCGACCGCGACCGGCCCGGCGGTCGAAGCCGGGTCGCTGGTAGTCACCCCGGCTGAGGTGGTCCTCGAGGAAGGCGTACAGGACGATGAAGAGGTAGCGGCTGCCCATCTCCCGCAGCCCCAGCTTGGACTCCCCGGTCGTGCGGTTGGTCCAGGAGATGGGCACGATCGCGTAGCTGTGGCCGCGGATGAAGGCCTTGAGCGGCAGCTCCACCGTGAGGTTGAAGTGGTTGGACAGCAGCGGCTGGATGTTGTTGATCACGTCGCGCCGGTAGGCCTTGAACGCGTTGGTGGTGTCGTTGTAGCCGTGGCGGAACAGCACCCGTATCCCCAGGTTCACGACGCGGTTCATTGCCAGCTTGAGCCGCGGGTAGTCGTGCACCGACGAGCCGGGGAGGAAGCGGGAGCCGAAGGCGCAGTCATAGCCCTCCTCGAGCACGCGCTGGTAGCGCACGAGGTCGCTCGGGTCGTCCGAGCCGTCGGCCATCACGATGGCCACGGTGTCGCCCTCGAAGGCCTCGAGCCCCGCCCGGACGGCGAAGCCGAAGCCCCCTGCGAACGGCGAGGTCAGGCACCGCACCTGCGGCAGGCCGAGCCCCTCCACCACGGCGCGCGTCCCGTCGGTGCTCGCGTCGTCGACCACGATCACCTCGTGCTCGATAGCGGCTCCGTCGAGCGTGGCCACGAGGCTGCGCACCGTCGAGGCGATGGAACCCTCCTCGTTGCGGGCCGGGATGACTACGGAAAGCTTCACGACGCGGCGCTCCAGCGCTCGAGGTTCTGGTCGTGGATCTCCTGGACGGTCGCCCGCAGGTCGTAGTGCGGCTCCCAGTCCGGGTAGTCGGCCTGGAACTCGCTCAGGTCGCTGATCCACCAGCGGTGGTCGCCCATGCGCGACGCGTCGCTCAGTGTCCACCGCAGCCGGCGCCCGGAGATCTCCTCGCAAAGCGCGATCGCCTCGAGCATCGAGCAGTTGCTGTAGCGGCCGCCGCCGATGTTGTAGACGGCCGCCGTCTTGGGTGAGCGATGGACCGCCTCGAACGCGCGCACCAGGTCGGCGCTGTGGATGTTGTCGCGCACCTGCCGCCCGTCGTAGCCGAAGATCGTGTACGAGTCGCCCGTGACGGTGCAGCGCATGAGGTAGGACAGGAAGCCGTGGAGCATCGCCCCGGCGTGGTTGGGCCCGGTCAGGCATCCGGCGCGGAAGCACACCGTGGGCATGTCGAAGTAGCGGCCGTACTCCTGCACCATCAGGTCGGCGGCAACCTTGGAGACGCCGAAGAGCGAGTGCATGCAGTGGTCGATCGACATGGTCGTGTCGATCCCGCCGAAGTACTGATGGTCGGCCGGCAGCTCGAGCCGGGTGTCCAGCTCCAGGAGCGGCAGCCTGTTGGGGGTGTCGCCGTAGACCTTGTTGGTCGAGGTGAAGACGAACGTGGCCGCCGGGCTGTGGTCGCGCACCGCCTGCAGGAGGTTGAGCGTGCCGTTGGCGTTCACGCCGAAGTCGATCAGCGGCGCCGAGGCGGCCCAGTCGTGCGATGGCTGGGCGGCGGCGTGGACCACGAGCTCGATGGCCGGCCCGTGCTCGGCGAACACTGCCTCGACCCCGTCGGCGTCGCGGATGTCCAGGTCCAGGGAGCGGAAGTCGGGGTACTCCCGCCGCAGGCGCTCCGTGACCGGATGGGTGGATGCGCTCGGCCCGAAGAACTCGGCCCTCATGTCGTTCTCGATCCCGATCACGTCGAAGCCGGCCGCCGTGAAGTGGGCCACCGACTCCGAGCCGATGAGCCCCCCCGAGCCCGTGATGATCGCGATGCCCATGCCGGCCTACCCGAGGGCGGAGCGCACGGCGCGCTCGTTGCCGTGCACCCAGTCGAAGATGTCCTCGAGCACCTGGCGCGGCCCGCGGACCGGCCGCCAGTCGGTGTGCTCGGCCAGCTCGCTGCAGTCCGAGAGGTAGATGCGCACGTCACCGAGGCGCGTCTCGTCCGAGCCCTCCACGGGGATCTCGCGCCCGGTCAGCTCGCGGCAGATGCTGGTGGTCTCGGCCAGGGAGAGGCTCACGTCGCGACCTCCGCCGACGTTGGCCGTGACCCCGTCCCAGTGCTCGGGACGAGCCAGCTGGTCCTCGACCAGCGCGACCAGGTCAGCAATGTGCAGCAGGTCACGGACCTGCTTTCCGCGCCCACCGTAGCCGATGTACCGCAGCTCCTGGCCGAAGTAGTGGCTGAGCACCCAGTGGGTGAACACCCCCTGGTCGACCTTGCCCATCTGCCACGGGCCGGCGATCACGCCGCAGCGGTCGATCACCGCGGGCAGCCCGAACGCCGCCGCGTACTCCGTCACGAGCAGCTCCCCGGCGAGCTTGGTGGCGCCGTAGAGCGTGCGCGGCCCGGCGAGCGGAAAGCCCTCCGAGATCCCCGCCGGGCCCACGCCGGGCAGCTCCTGCCGGCTCTCGAGTTCGAACCGGGTGTCGTCCTCTCGGTACGCGGCAGCGTCGAGCGCCCGGAAGGGGTAGACCCGGCTTGTGGAGATGAAGATCACCTGGGCCGAGTCCCGGCGGGCCAGCTCCAGGCAGTTGTGGGCCCCCACAAGGTTCGTGTCCACCACGTAGGAGGTGTCGCCCGCGCTGCCCGCCAGGGCGGAGGGCTCGGCCGAGCACTCGACCAGCGCGTCGATCTGGTCGAGGGCCAGCAGGTCGGCCGGGTCGCGCACGTCGCCGTGCACGAAGCTCACGCCCGCGTCGCGCAGGCGCGGAAGGTTGAGCTCCGAGCCCCGGCGCTTGAGGTTGTCGAGCGCGACGACCTCCCATCCGGGCCGGTGCTCGGCCACGGCCATGGCCAGGCTGGCGCCCACGAAGCCGGCGCCCCCGGTGACCAGCACACGGCGGTCCGCGAGGTCCGTCACGGATGGTGGTCGGCCGGTTCGGGCACGAGTCCGTCGGAGGAGGCTCGTGCACGTGCGGCCGCGGCGCGGACGTGCTTGCGGGCGATGATCAGCTCACGCAACACCGGTCCGAACACGCGAATCATGGACAGGCGTGAGCCCTCGCGGTCATTCCAGATGATCCCGGCCTCGGTGACCCGGTAGCCCAGCCCACGCGCCACGGCCAGCGTCTCGGCGTCGAACACCCACCCGTCGATCGTGGCCTGGGAGAACACGGCGTCCGCGACCGTCCCGCGCCACAGCTTGAAGCCGCAGAACAGATCGCGCGTGGGCTCGCCCAGCATCAGACGGCAGAGCTGCTGGAACGAACGCCCGACAATGCGCCGCCGCAGCGGCTGGCGCCGGCCCACCTCGGCCCCCTCGGCCAGTCGTGAGCCGGTGACCACGTCGGCCCGGTCCAGCAGGTCGAGCATCCGCTGTAGGGAGCTCACCGACGGCGCGCAGTCCGCGTCGCAGTGCAGGCGCAGCTCACCGGAGGTGGCGAGCATCCCCCGCCGCACCGAGAAGCCCTTGCCCATGTTGCGCTCGTTGCGCAGCAGGCGTACGCGCTCGCCGTCGAGCAGCGGCTCCAGTCGCTCCGCGGTGGTGTCCGTGCTCGCGTTGTCCACCACGACGATCTCCCACGGGCGGCCGCTCGCCTCGAGCCACGCCCGCAGGGCCGTCACGGTGCCCGCGACGGCGACCTCCTCGTTAAAGGCCGGTACAACGACCGACATCCACGGCTGGTCCATGTTTCCGAGTCTAAGCGGACCTTCGTCAAGCCGCTACCGGCGCGGTGGTATTTCGCCGTCGTCGGCTCATCCTGCGGGAGGCTGAAGCTACAGTCGGCGATGGGCCGCGGACTCGCTCGTCGTTCCCCATCCCGATGCAACCCTTGAAGAACACTCCGGCGTCCGAAATCAACGGGCCGGCACGACATCCGGGCAGCGGCCGCCGAGTCAGCAGCTCGTTCGCTGCCATCGCGGCCTTGACCTTGGTGGCCCTCGGGCTGCGCCTGGAGGGGATCGACGAGAGCCTCTTCGCCGACGAGATCTACACCTACCGGATAGTCGCCACTTTCGGTCTGCTGGATGTCGTCCCCGAGGTGCACGACACGGCGATTACCCCGCCGCTGCATTACCTGCTGGCCAAGGTCGCCGTACAGTTCGGCGAACCGTCGATCTGGATCCGCATGCCCTCGGTGATCCTCGGCGCCGCGACCGTGCCGATCGCTTACCTGCTTGGGCTCCGGACCGTCGGCAGACAGGCGGCCCTGGTCGGGGCTGCGCTGGCCGCGATCACGCCGTTCGCGGTCTTCTACGGCACAGAGGCTCGGGCGTACGCGACGATGATGTTCCTCTGCGCCCTCTCCACGCTGTGCCTGCTGACGGCGATCGACACCGGGCGCCGCAGGTGGTTTGCGGCCTATGCCCTGAGTGCAGCGCTCGTGCTCTACTCGCACTACTCCGGCGTGTTCGTGGTGGCTGCGCAGGCGGTCTGGGGGCTCGTGGCCCACCGGGGACACCTGCGCGCGTTGCTTCTGGCCAACGCTGCAATCGCGGTCGCCTATCTCCCATGGCTTCCCTCGTTCTTCTTCCAGGGGAGCGAGCATCCTCCCGAGCAGATCTCCCTGGTCGCTCCGGTGACGCTCGACTCATTCGTCGACGCGATTCTGGCCACATTTCCGGGCCGCCCCTTCGTCGTTCTCGGAGACGTCCCAGGACCTACTCTGCTGGTCGCGATCGTGGCCGCTCTGGCGATCGCGCTGGTGGGAATTGCATGGCGGCGCCGGGGCGAACCCCTGTTTCGAGCCTCCGATCGGCCGTCGCGCGAGCTGGTGCTGCTCGTCGTGCTCGCCGTGGCAACGCCCCTGGGAATCGTGGGCTATTCGTTGGTCGAGACGAGCCTTTTCGGCCCGCGCAATCTCGCGGCTTCCCTTCCGTTCGTGTGGTTGCTCATCGGCCGGCTGGTCTCCGCACCGCGAGGCGCTCCCGCACTTGCCGCCTCGGTCCTTCTGGTTGGCGCCGTGGCTGTCACCACCGCGAGATCGCTGGACGACGACTATCGCCGGTCTCCCTTCCGCGACGCAGCCCAGTTCGTGGATGCGCGAGCCGATCGGTGCGACCCGGTGGTGGAGCTACTGTGGCTAAATCCACGTAACGCGCTCAGTAAGGCTCTTCCGCCGCACCTGAAGCAAACTCATCCCGGCGTTCGGATTGGGAAGGACGACCGGTCGGCCTGGCGGGTGGCGGCGCGATCGAAGCGCGTTTTCGTCGTGGCCCCGCAGGTGGATGGCTTTCGCGGGGCCTCGTGGAACGCTCGCCTGGGAGGCCGTTTTACGCTCCGGCAACGAGAGATCTACCCGGGCGCCATACCCGTTGCCGCGTACGAGTACGTGCGGACGGGACCACCGCGCTCGGGGCCGCGAATCGTCCGGCGGGGTGGCGACGCCATCGCCTTTCCCAACGGAGAGACATTGGCCATCGGTACTGCGCAGAGTCCTGGTGCTGTAGAGATCGTGCACGCCCAACAGGAGACGATCAAGGTGGCGGGCTGGGCGGTCGACACGGTAAAGCGCCGCCCAGCTTCTCGAGTGCTGGTGTTCGAGGGCTCGTGTCTGGTCCTATCCGGAAAGCCCTCGATTCAGCGGCGGGACATCGTCGACCTCTACGGCCCCCGCGCCGGCCGCTCGGGCTTCAGACTGACCGCCGTACCTGTTGACCCGGTGGCCCTCTCGCGGTCTTCGCGGCTGCGGGCCTTCGGTGTCTCAGGTCGGCGGGTCTGGGAGCTTCCGCCCTTGAGGACGGCCTTCCGCGAACCCACCACCTGACCTACGCTGGCCCGCTGGGGAGGGGCTTTCCGGTCCTCCTTCCAGCGGGTGCCGCCCCTACTGCCCGTTGCTAAGCTCGCCCGGTGATCGGGCGTACATCCCGAGCCGGTGCCGCGCCGCTCGCCGCCGCGAGGTAGTCACGTGGTCACCCGCTCGGCCGAGCGCGCCCGCACGGGCGCCCCGGCGAACGAGGCTCGCTGGTTGCGCTGGTCCCGAGCGCTCCAGTCGCTCGCTCCGCTCCTGGTCGCCGTGCCGGTGTTCCTGGCCATCGCAGGCGCCCTCGGCAGCCTGCTCACGACCGCCCATCCGGATCTCGGCTTCTCGACCACCGCGAACAGCGACGCCGAGGCGCTGTACCTCGGCACGACCATCCACCAGGACCCTGCGGACGGCCATACCGGACAGGTCTCCACGCCTTTCTTCCCGTTCCTGGTGAGCCTCCTGCACCGGGTCGAGCTCTGGGCGGGCTGGCCGGTGCTCGTGAACATCGCGGCCGCGCTCGCCCTCGTCGCCGTCGCCGCTCGCTTGGCCCACGACGGAAGTGGCTCCACGAGACCGGAGCGCGGGCTCGCGCTCGTCGGCGCGGTCGCCATGGGCGGGTTCGCTTGGTGGCTCGTGAGCGTCCTGCCGGTGAACGTGCTCTACGAGGGGCGCAACGATCACACCGCCTGGTTTCTTGCCCTGACCGGGCTTGTTCTGCTCGCGCGCGCGGTGGACCGCTCGGCGTGGCCCCTCGTGGGCGCGGCGCTGTTGCTGTCGGCGGGGTTCTGGACTAAGCAGACGACCATCGTGGCGACTGCGGCGGCAGTCGTGTGGATCCTCGCTCTCGCTGTGGTGGGAGCGGTGCGTCCGCGGCGAGCCGCCGCCTTCTGCCTGGGTCTTGCCGCCGGCAACCTGGCGCTCCTCGGCTTGCTCAACCTGCTCACCGACGGCTGGGAGTTCTTCTACAACTTCCAGCTGGCCAGCGAACAACCCAAGGTCGCGACCTTCTGGCCCTCGCTGCGGGAGTTCTTCCGCTACGCCGCCCTGGCGCTGGCCTTCCCGGCGCTCCTGGCCGCCGGCATTGCCTTGGCCGCACGCTCCCACGAGCCACGGTCTCGCGCGGCTCCGGACCGCCCGCTCGGCCGTCGTCTCCCCGAGGCTGCGACCGTGCTGTCCCGCTCCCCGGACGCCCGGCTGGCGTCGCTGCTGGTTCTGCTCCTCGTGATCGCGATCCCCGCCACGGTCTACTTCAGGCTCAAGGTCGGCGCGGAGTCGAACCAGTACGTGGGCGTCCTGTGGGCCGTGGGCCTGCTGGCGGCCGTCGCCTACCGCCGGTCACGCGACCGCGTGGGGACCGCGCTGCTCGCGAGCGCCGCCCTGGTCGTCCTGTTCGTAGCCGCCCAGGGTCCCGGCTACGCGATCCGGAGCTACTGGATCGCCCCGCTCAGCCGCAGCACCGACTACAGCGAGATCTCTCCTGAGTTGATCCGGTATGCCCGTTCCCATCTCGTCTGGGAGCAGCTGCACTCGGATCTGAACGTCGAGCCGCAGCGTTCGATCTATCCGAACTTCTACAACTTCGTGGACCTCCTCGCGGCGGGTGAGCAGCCGGAGTACTTCGTGGATGCGCTGCTCGACCGGCGGTTCGACGCCGTCGCGCCGATCCGATTCGCCGAAGGGGGGGTGCGGGCGTACTGGGATCTCTACGCCTCGGGAGCGGGACGCCACGAGGAGGGCTACATCTGGAAGCTCAACCAGGTGATACGGGCCGGGTACGCGCCCGCGGCCGGGCTCCCGGCGGGCTTTCTCGGCCGCCGGCCGGGGCCCTCGCTCGCCCCCTGGATGCGTCGTTGCTTCGGCCCCTTTCGCCTGGCCGGGGCCGAGTTCGCCATTCGCACAGGAGGCGGCCTGTGGTGCCGGGACACGGCCACCAGCCTCCGGCTGCGGGGAACGCCCGCCGCCTCCTCCGAGATCCACGCGCTCGAAGCCGTCGACGCCGTGGGAGGAAGGCTCACCGTGGTGCTTCCCCGCGCGGGAGGTGCCTTCCGTATCTCGCTGCGTGGGGAGAACCGGCGTGGCTGGGAGTTGCGGGGCGCGGCACTGCCCGGAGGGGCACTGCGCGTGGAAGCGTGGTTGGACGGCCGGCGCGTCGACGGCGGAGTGGCTCGCAGGGCGCGGGCGGGGGCGGGCGTGCGAACGACGCTTGCGCTGCGGCGATCCCCTTCCCGGGAGGTCGCGCTCTCGGCCGAGCGGGGCGAGGTCATGGTGGGTCTGCCGGCCATCGGCTCGGGCGATCTCTCGATGAGGGGGTCACGCGGTAGCGACGTGCGACTCGACTTGGGTCGCCTTCGGCTCGATGGCTGACAGCCTGCGCGGTCCGGTGCCGCTCAGGCGGCGGCGCTCAGGCGATGCGCCGCTGCAGCGCGAGCCCGCCCGCGAGCAGGGCCAGTCCGAGGGCCAGCAGGCCGGCGAGGCCGAGGCCGGTATTGGCTAGCTGCTTGCCGTTCGCGGTCGTGGATCCCGACTCCTCCTGCTCTGTTGTCGTCTGGCTCGTCTGAGCGGTGGGAGCGACGGAGTCGTCGGTGGGGGTGACGGGCGCGGTCTGCGCCGGGGATTGGACCGGCTGGTCCGGTGAGGATCCGTTTCCGCCGTTGCCGCCCTGCGACGGGGGCTCGGAGTTGGCGAACGGGTCCCGGTACTGTTGGTCACCCGCGTCCTGCGAGCAGGTGGCGACGGGAGGCTCGCCCGCGGCGGCGGCTTCGGCCTCGGGGGGTGGAGCGGGGACCACCGCCTCCGCCTCCTCGCCGTCCCGCTCCTTCCCGGGAGCTGCACACGCGGCGGCGGCCGGATCTTTCTCGGGCTGCGCGGGAGCGACCTGGGCCAGCGTTTCGGGCGCGGCGCCGGCAGCGGCGCCCGGCGCCTCCTGGGCGAAGGCGGCGGCGGGCAGGAGGGCTGGGCCACCTGCCACTGCGAGAGCGGTAACGGCGACCCCCCGAAGAGACACTACGGAAGTTCTAGCAGCCCCGGGCGACGGCGATGCGTCCGCGCGCTTGTGCGAACGGTCGACGCAGCGAGGATAGGGCGCATCGTGGCCCGGCAGCCGGTCCTGGCCTGCACCTCCCCCTCCCCGGTGTCCAAGTAGGGCCAACCGGCCTCCGCGCGCCGCGCCGCGGCCGGGTACCGTGCCCGGCGCACGATGGGGATCTGGAACCGATGAGCGTCGCCCGGTTCGGACTCGGCCTCCTCCTGGCCGCGATCTGCCTAGTACCACTCTGCGCCGGGGCGGGGGGCCTGCGCCGCACCGTTTTGCCGTCCTGGACGGGCGCGCCCGCCCGCCTGGCCGAGGCGGTGCTCGTGCTGGTGTCCCTGGTCGCTCTGCTCCAGGTCCTCGGGCTGGTGGGACTATTGCAGCTGCTCCCCGTGGCGCTGGCCTGCATGGCCACCGGGGCGGCGATGCTGGTCTTGGCCCGGCGCATCCCGGCGCCCGTGGCATCGGCGCCGCCTCCGGCGCCGGCGGCGAGCCGCGCCCACAACCTCGGGGCGATCGTGACCGGCGCCGTGGTGATGGCGGAGTGGGCCACGCGGGTGATTCCCGCGCTCGACGGCGGCATCGAGGGAGCTGACTCGATCTGGTACCACCTGCCCCAGGCCGCCGGCTTCGTCCAGGACGGCTCGATCACGCACGTGCAGTTCTTCGAGACCGGCGCCGGCACCGCGTTCTACCCGGCGGCGGCGGCGCTGCTGCACGCACTCGGGATGCTCTGGATGGGCAACGACTTTCTGTCGGTCTTCCTTAACCTGGGCTGGCTGGCGGTGACCTTCCTCGCGGCGTGGTGCATCGGCCGCCCCTATGGCCTCGGCCCGCTGTGCCTGGTGGGCGCGGCACTCCTGCTGGCCACCCCGACGATGGTGGAGACCCAGCCGGGCGGGGCCTACAACGACCTGGTGGGCCTGGCGCTCCTGCTCGCCTCGGCGGCGCTGCTGGTCAACGGCGGGTCCACCGGTGCCGCCGGCGTGCTGGCCGCGCTGGCCGCCGGCCCCGCGCTGGGCACCAAGCTGACGATGGCCGTGCCCCTCGCCGTGCTTGCCGTGGGGGTGGTGGCCGTGGCGCACCGGGGGGCGCGCGTACGCACCGCGGCCGTCTGGCTGGGCTCACTGCTGGCGCTCGGAGGCGTCTGGTACGCCCGCAACCTGGTGGCGTTCGGGAACCCGGTGCCCGCGGCCGACATCAGGCTGGGGCCGCTGGACCTGCCGTCGCCCCCCCTCACCGAGCTCACCTACGCGCCGGTCCACTACTTCGGACAGGACGGGGTCTGGCGCGAGACCTTCATCCCGGGGCTGCACGACGCCTTCGGGCCGGCATGGTGGGCGCTGCTGGTCCTCGCCGCGGTGGGGATGGTGGGCGCGGCGATCGCCGGGCGCGGCCGCGTGGAGCGCATGCTCGGCGTGGTCGCGATCGTAAGCGGCGTGGCCGTGATCTTCACCCCGCAGGGACTCGGGACCGAGACCGACCCGCTCTTCTTCAAGTTCAACCTTCGCTATCCCACGCCGGCGCTGATCCTCGGCCTGGTGCTGCTCCCGCTGCTGTCCCGGCTGGCCTCCGCGCGGGCGCGCGGGCTCCTGCTCGGCGCGTACGCCGCCGTGCTGGCCGCGACTCAGCTGGACCCTGCGATCTGGCCGACCGAGCTGCGCGACGGTCGCTTCGCGGAGCCGCCCGGCACGGGCACAGCGCTTGCGGCGCTGGCGGTCGGCGCCGCGGTCCTCGTGGCCGGCGTGGTCACGGCGCCCCCCCCCGCGCGCGCGGCGCTTCGCCGCTGCGCGGTCGCCGGGGTGGTGGTGGCCGCCGGCGCGCTGCTGTTGGGCGGCTCGGCGCTCGCGGACCGGTACATGGACGGCCGCTACGCGGACTTCGAGCCGATGCCGGCCGTGGCCCGCTGGGCCGGCGAGCAGGAGGACGCGCGCATCGGCATCGTGGGCTTCTTCATCCAGTACCCGCTGTACGGGTCGGACCTGTCGAACCGCGTCGACTACGTGGCCCGGCACGGCCCGAACGGGGCGTTCAGCCCGATCCGCAGCTGCCGAGAATGGCGCCGGGCGCTGAACGAGGGGGACTACGACTACGTCGTCACGACTCCGTTCAACTACCCGGGCAGCCTGCGGGGCGATCAGCCCCCCGAGGCCGGTTGGACCGCCTCCGATCCCGCCGCCCGCCTGCTGATCCGCGACCGGGGCGTGGTCTCGCTCTACCGCCTGGATGGACCGCTGGACCCGGGCGGCTGCCGGACTTAGTGGCGGCGGGCGCCTACCCCCTCGCGCGGTACTCGAATACGGCCACCGGCACGAGCCCCGGCCACACCCGGTTCCGCACGAACCGAAAGCGGCGAGCGAACCGCGGCGGCAGGGGTGGGCCCCCCGCCCGGTGGGCGGCGTCCCAGGGCGTGACTACGAACAGCTGGTCGTGGGCGGGGACCTCGTCCCATCCGGGGCTGTCGGGGCTGCGCACCTGAAGCAGCTCGTGGGAGCGCCCGAAGTGATTCTCGAGGTGCCGCCCGAGGGCGATGTCCACGTTCGCGAACGCCGGAAAGAGCGGGTACTCGACGACGGCCGCCCCGCCGCCGTCCCGCTCGTCCACGAGCTCGGCCGCCTGCCGGTAGGGGGGCCGGCCGTTGTCGGGGTCGAGCGTCCTGGTCGCGCCGATCCCGAGTGCCACCACCACCGCCGTGAGGCCGGCTACCACGGCGGCCGGGCGGCGCAGCGCCACCAGCCCCGCGGCGAGCACCAGGGCCAGGGCGGGCAGGGAGGCCGAGAGGTTGCGCGGGATGTAGGCGTTCTGGCCGAGCACGCTGTACACGGCCACGCCGGCCGGCGTGGCTAGGGCCACCAGGGCCACCAGGACCGCGGGAGATCGGACGCCGGGCACCGCTCGCCGCGCGCGAACGTGGACCAGTGCCCCCGCCACCGCCGCGGCCACGCCGAGGCCGAACAGGGCGAGCGCGGCCCGGCCCGGGGCGCTTTCGAGCGAGAGGAACGGGTGTCCGATCACGGAGATGGTGAGCTCGCGGACCGCGCCCTTGGGGGTGAAGTCCTTGAAGGTCGAGATCCGCTGGGCGCTCGTGTCGTCGCTCTGGATCACGAAGGAGGGCAGCCAGGGGAGATAGCCGAGCACCACGGCGGCGTGAGCGAGGGCGAGCTCGCGCCAGCGGTCTCGGTGGGCGACGGTGGCCCAGGCGGCCTGGACGATCACCACGAACACCCCCATGTAGTGGGTGTAGAGCACGAGGCAGGCCGCCACGGCGTACACCACCCACCAGCCCCGCCGACGGGTCTGCAGCGCCAGGACCAGCGCCAGCGTCGAGAGCACGGCAAGGAACGTCATGGTGGCGTAGGCGCGTGACTCGTCGCTGTACCAGATGGCGAACGGGCTGAGGGCCATGAACGCCGCCCCGAGCAACGCCGCCGGCGCTCCGACGGTGCGGCGGCCGAGCAGGTAGGCGAGCGGCACGACCGCGGTGCCGAGCAGAAGCGAGGGCAGCCTCACCGTGACCGTCGGGTCTCCCAGCTTGACGGCCGCCCAGGGCAGGAGAAAGCCGAACGGCGGCGTGCTCTCGGTGTCGACCACCTTCCCCACCATCGCGCCGAGGTCGTCGCGGGCGGCGATCTCGTATAGGTAGAGCTCGTCGCCGAACAGGCCCTGGTTCAGGCCGGCCAGGCGCACGCCCAGGGCGAGCAGGGTGAGGCCGGCCACCACCGGCCACGGCCGCCGCAGTAGTGCGCTCACGCGGTGGCGATCACCGGGGGAGGCCGCACGCGGTGAGTCGTCCGGCGGTGGAGAAGCGCGCCTGCCATGGCCGGGGAGCCGCATCGCGCGCGATGCGCAGAACGGCGGTCTGGCCGCCCGCGAGCTGGAACGTGCGCGCCCGTAGGAGCCCGCGCCCGAAGGCCTGACGGTTGTTCGCGAACAGCGCGGAACCCGGGGTTCCGCCCTCGGGCAGGAAGCCGTCGGCGAAGCGCCTGAGCTGGATCACCGCCGGCCGCCCCTGCGCGGTCACCCGGATCCCCCCCGCGGGCAGGCGCGCGTCGAGCGCCGCCAGGGTTCCGCCGGGAACAAACGAAAGACACCCCCCGCGACGTCTGACCGACCCGGGCGCCGCCTGCGTCGGCTCGGGCGCGGTGCCCGCGGCGCGGGTGGCCGCCGCGGGGCGCAGCTCTAAGCGCAGGGCCTCCACCAGGACCACGTCCGCCGCTTCGCGGGCGCCCTCCGATCGCCGCGCGATCTCCTTCGGAGTGTCCGCCGGCGATCCCCAGCGGTCGACGGCGTCGAAGTAGCGCCCCGCCACGATGTCGGGCGCGCGGTTGGGCTCCGGCTTGAAATCGGCCGCCACCTGGCCTCGCGCCAGCTCGAGCGCCCCCAGCCCGGGCGCCACGTAGTCGGAATAGTCCCTGATCCGGTGGGCCCCGTCGCGCATGTCGTCGAAGTTCGAGGCGACGGCGACCAGCGCCAGCACACCCACCACCGCCACGGTGCGGTGGCCCGCGTGACGGCCGCGGGCGAGCTCGAGCCCGGCGAGCAGCACGAACACGGCGCCGCCGTAGAGGTATCGGCTGGGCTCGTCGTCGGCCACCCACGGGCGGTAGAGGGCCAGCGCCCCCCAGTAGGCGAGAGCCATCGTCACGATCGCCGCCATGCGCCCGCGATCCACTGCGCCCCGGATGAACGCCACCGCCACGAGCAGCGCCAGGGCCGCGCCGGCCACCAGCGCCGGCATCCGCGCGGAGCTGAAGGCGAAGCCCGCCAAGGCGGCGATCGCCGACCCGAGCTGGTCCCACACGAACTGCGGCACCGATCCGTAGGTGCCGAAGCGGGCACGGAACGGGTCGTACTGGCTCAGCCAGACGAGGTAGAGCCCCACGGGCACAGCCAGCACGCGCAGGACGCGCCGCAAGCGGTCGCCCCCGAACAGGATCTCCACCGCCGCGCCCGCGGCCATCGGGATGCCGAGGCTGCCGCTGGCGAATGCGAGTAGCAGCAGCCCGCTGGCCGCGAGGTCGCTGCGCGGATCCCGACGCTCGAGGAAGAGCAGCATGCCCATTCCCGCCGTCACCGGGATCATGAACTGGATCTCGAACGGCCACAGGATGATCTCCCAGGCGGTGCCGAGGAAGAGGAGCACGACGGCGGGCGCCAGGGCCAGCACCGGACCCACCCGGCGCCGGGCGTAGACGTACAGGACGCCCGCACAAAGCAGGTGCAGCCCGACCACCAGCACGCGGAAGACCCAGTATTGGCCAAGGCCGGCGAGCTCCCACGCGCCCTTGAACAACAACACGGTCACCGCGACGTTGTGCTCGTTGTGGGGCTTCAGCAGCGCGTCGGCCGTGAAGGCCTGGCGGTTGATGAGGAAGTTCCACTCGTCGTAGAAGAACGTGAATCCGCGCGTGAGGTACAGCAGCAGCGCCGCCGCGGCGGCCATGGCCAGGACGAGCGCGATGACGGGCCAGCGCGGCATGCCGCCGGTGGGACGGCCGGGCTCGGTCGGCCCGCGCGCGGCTCTCAGCGGAGCGATGGTGGAGGACATGGGCTGCGGAGCGTGATGCTAGTCAGCGGCACGTGACGAGGCCGCCAGTCGCCCGGCGCTCCCGGCAACGCCCACGGCCATAATGTCCCGAGCGCTTTCCGGCGGCCCGCCGGGAGCACCACGCGAATCGGCGAAAGATCAGGGAGGGCCATGAGCACCGTCGGTCTCCGTGCCCCGGGGGCCGCCGCGGACCAACGGGACGGCGAGCGCGGCAGCGGCTCCGGCGCGCCGGCTCTGGTCGTCCTGGCGCTCCTCGGCGGTCTGGCCCTCTTCGTGTACCTCTACCGCCTCGGCGTGCCCACCTGGCTCGGCGACGAGGTGGTCTACCGCGACGCGGGCTACCAGTACGTGCACGGGAACTTCGACCTCGCGCTCGAGAACCCGCCGGTCGTGAAGTACGTCCTCGGCCTCGTCGGTGTGGTGTTCGGCTCCGGACCGACGGCGATCCGCGCCCCGGCCGCCGTGGCCGGGCTGCTGACGGGAGTGGTGCTGCTGCTGTTCGCGCGGCGGGAGGCCGGGCTCTGGGTGGGGGTGTTGGCGTTTGGGCTGTGGGTGCTGTTGCCGCGGCCCGAGCTGGTGGGGGAGTTCGACGTCGGTCAGGTGAAGATCGACCGGTATGCCCGGCAGGAGGTCTTCATGGGCCTGCTGATGGCCGCCGCGCTGCTGGCGTCCTATCGCTGGTCCCAGAGCGGACGCTGGCGCGGGACGGTGCTCGCCGGGGTCGCCCTGGGCCTGGCCACGGCGTGTAAGGCGCCGGCGGTCCTGGTCCTGCCGGCGATGCTCGCGTGCGGGCTCGTGACGCTCGGGATCTCGCGCCGCTCCCTGTTGCAGGCGGCCACGATCGGGGCCACGGCCGCCGCCACAGCCGCCGCCACCTACATCCCGATGCTGGGACGAGCGCCGAGCGCGATCGACTTCATGTTCGGGGCGAGCGACTGGCGCAACGCCATCGGCCATCCGTTCGTGTTCGACGGCACGCTCTACCAGTTCGCTCCGTGGTGGGCGAACTTCTGGTGGCAGTGGAAGGCGCTGGGCACGCCGGCCACGATCGCCGTGGTGGCCTGCCTGGTGCTGGCCCCGTTCCTGCTGCGACGCGGCGTGGCCGTGCTGCTCATGGGCGCGGCCCTCGTGCCGGCCGCGTTCCTCGCTTTCGGCGTCGACTACGCCCTGCCCTACTACTACTTCACCTGGCAGCCCCCCCTGTTGCTGCTCTGCGCGCTCGTGATCGGTGCGCTGGCCCGGCGCGGGATCCCGCTGCGCGTGGCCGCCGCCCTGATCGTGCTTCCGCTGGCCGTGGCCGCGGTCGGGGTGGTACGCGAGGTGGCGCGTATCGACACGCGGGACTACGCCGCCGTGGCGGAGAGCTTCGGGCCCGGGGGGCCCGCTGGGCCGGTGGTCACCTGGGACCTGGACTCGTTCACGGCCATGCGCGCCGAGCTGCCCCGCGGCGATGTCACCTTCGATCCGCGCGGGCAGGAGGCGCCCGCGGCAATCATCGTTGACCCGGCATCCTCGGACCGCAGGTCGAACCCCACGATCACGGCCTACGTCCGCGCCAACCGGTCCGACCTGCGAGAGCTGGCCGTGGACCGGCTGCTCGTGTACGTGCCCCGCTCGGCGGCGGCTCGCCAGCGCCTGGCGGCGGCGTCGCGCAAGGCTCCGGCCGTGGACGCGGGAGTGATATCAATCAGCCGCTGCCTGCGCAGCCGCGGCCTCGATCCGAGCGTCGCGAGCCCGTCGCCCGGCACCCCGTCGCAGGGGGTAAAGACGCTGCTCCCAGGCGGCAGCGGCGCGAACATCTGGGTCTATCGCACGGTGGAGCGAGCGCGCGAGGACGGCCGGGCGATCGACGGCTTCCTGCAGCGGGGTGGTGGGCGGGCGGTGGTCGACGGGCGCGTTGTTGTGGGCTACGCCAAAGAGCCGTCGAGCGGGGACGCCGAGCGCGTTGAGGCCTGTGCCGGCCGCGCTGCGCGGGTCCGGTAGTGGGGGTCCCCGTGGGTAACGCGCCGGCCCGGTCCGCGGCGGGTGGGAGGCGATCGGCCGAGCGCTGGCCCCTCCTCCTCGTGGCCGGGCTCACGGCGGTCGCGCTGGCCGTGCGGCTCACCGGGCTCGGTCAGAGCATCTTCGGCGATGAGTTCCTCCTGCTGACCCGGGTGGACGACCGCAGCCTGGGGGGGATGCTGCGCGAGGTGCACGACACGGAGAGCACCCCGCCGTTCCACTTCCTGCTCGCTTGGGTGGGGACCAAGCTCGCCGCCGACCCGGTCTCCGGCATCCGACTGCCCTCGGTCCTGCTCGGAACAGCCACCGTGGCGGTCACCTACCTTGTGGGGCTGCGGAGCGTCGGACGCAATGCCGGGTTGGTGGGGGCGGCGATCGTCGCCCTCTCGCCCTTCGCGATCTTCTACGGGACCGAAGGCCGCGCCTACGCGACACTCGCGTTCCTGGTCGCGCTCTCGATGCTGGGCCTGGTGCGCGCCGTCGACACCGGCCGCCGGCCCTGGTGGGTGCTCTGGGCGGTATCGGCCTGCCTGGTGCTCTACACCCACTACACCGGGATCTACGTGCTGATCGCGCAGGCGGCCTGGGCGTTCGCAGCCTACCCGCGAAGCCGCCGGGCGCTGGTGGCGGCCGGCGGCGCGGCCGCGCTCGCCTACCTCCCCTGGCTTCCGTCCTTCTTCGTGCAGAGCGACGACAACGCGTCCAACCGGATCGACTCCTTCGCGCCGCTGTCGGTGCAGTCGTACTTCCGGGATGTGCTCAAGTTCCTCGACGGGCACCCGTTCATCCCCCTTCGGGAACTGCCGGGCCGGCTCGCGCTCGCCGTGTTCTGCGCCGCGGTGCTGGCCGCCGGCGTTGCGTCGGTGGCCCGCCTGGTGCGCGAGCGCTCGGCACGGGAGGGCGAGGAGCGCCTCCGGATGGTGCTGCTCGTGGCCGCGGTGGCGCTTGCCACACCCGCCGGGCTGCTGCTCTACTCAGCGGTGGCCAAGAGCATCGTGCTGCCGCGCAACATGAGCGCCTCGCTGCCCGGGGCCGCGCTGATCATGGGATGGGCGCTCACGACAGCCGGGCGCCGGCCCGCCGCGGTGGCCACCGCCGCCGCGATGATCGCGCTCTGCGCCGGAACCGTCCAGGTGCTGGACAAGAGCAACCAGAGGCCCCCCTTCGAGCAGGCGGCCGAGTACATCGACGCCCGTGGACGCTCGGGGGACGGCGTGATCGACTTCTTCTACAACCCGGCGTCCAAAGCCTCCGGACGCGAGCTCGTCGACAACCTCGAGGGCAGCTACGGCCTGTTCCGCGCCGGTGAGGACGACGACGGGGCCTGGCGCCGCGCGGAGGCGAACGGGAGCCGCGTGTTCCTCGTCGTGCCCCAGATCGGGCCGTTGCGGGGCGTGCCGCGACGGTCGGGCCCCGGGCGCCGGTTTCCGCTCAGGGCCTACCGGATCTTCGACGGCTGGATCCCGCTCGGGGTGTTCGAATACACGCGGTAGCCCCCAGCTCCGGTGAGCGCTCGAGCCGCCTGGGGCTGACCCGTGTCGAGCTGGCGATCCTGATCGCCTTCGTGGTGGTCGCGACGGCGCCGCTCGCCCTGCTCGCGTGGCGTGCCTTCGTGAACGGCCGGATGTGGCTCGGGGTGGACGGGGGGCCGGTGATCCAGGACCAGATGCAGTACATCGGGTGGATTCGCGAGACCTCCGAGCAGGTGCTGATCTCGAACCACTACGTCGCCGCGTCCACGCAGAGCAGCTACCTGCACCCGGGGGCGCTCATCTCCGGCCTGGTAGCCCGGATCGGGGTCGCCCCGAGCGCCGGATACCTGCTCTGGAAGCCGGTGGCCACGCTGGCCCTGTTCGGCGCCGTGTGGGCCTACGTGCGGAACCTGGTCGACGCCGGGACCGGCCGCTGGCTGGCCCTGGTGCTGGCGCTGTTCCTCCTCCCGCCGACCACGCTGATCGCCGGGGACAAGTTCAGCCTCGTGCTGGCCGGGGGCGAGGTCTGGCCCGTTGACATGCTCTGGGGCTACTACTTCTCCGCGCTCGGCGTGGCGGGCATCCCGGCCACCCTGCTCGCTTATGCGCGCGACCGAAGGCGCGGGCGCCCGAGCCTCCTCACGGTCCTGCTCGGGATCGGGTCGGGATGGCTGCAGCCCTGGTCCTCGGCGCTGTTGATCGGGGTGATCGTCGCGGCCGAGCTGCTGCTGGTCCTGGCCCGCCGCCGAACCGCGGGGGTGGCTGAGGAGGCGCGGGACCCCGCCCTGGGCCAGGGCGTGCGCGCAATCGTGCCGCTCGTTTCCCTGTCCGCCGTGGCCGCGCCGCTCGCCTACTACACGGTGCTCGCCCAGGTGGACCCGTCCTGGGCCGTCGACAACCGCGTCGATGACTTCCTGAACCCCGCGTGGTGGGCGATCGTGGTCACGCTCGGGCCGCTCGCACTACCCGCGTTGCTGATCGTCCGCCGGCCTTTGGTCAGCTTCCAGGACTCGGCGGTGAGGGTGTGGCCGGGGGTCGCGCTGGCCATGTACGTGCTCCTCTCACAGGTCTACCGGGGCCACTATGCGGTGCACGCGATCCGCGGGCTCAGCATCCCGCTGGCGGTGCTGGCGGTCACCGGGCTCTCGACCGTGGCGTGGGGCTCCCGGCGCAGGCCGGCCCTCGTCGCGGCCGTCCTGGTCGTGCTGGTCCTGACCGTTCCGGCCACGGTCGACCGCCTCGGCCAGGCCCGCGACCGGATCAACGACAACCGCGGCCCCTACTTCCTGACCAGGGGCGAGCGCGACGCGTTCGACTTCCTCGACCGCAGCGATCTTCCCGGGGCCGTCTACTCGCCGCTGCCGATGGGGGCGATGGTGCCCGCGGAGACCGGGCGGCACACCACGATCGGAAACCTGTTCTGGACCCCGGACTTCCTGCGCCGGCGCCTGTTCACGGACCTGGTGTTCGCAGGTCGCACCAAGCCCGCCGAGGCGCGGGAGATCGTGCGGGCGAGCGGCGCCCGCTTCCTGCTCGCCGGGTGCGAGGGCACGGCGGACCTGAGCGAGGTGCTGCGGCCGCTGCTGGCGTCCGTTCGCCGCTACGACTGCGCGACGGTGTACGTCCTGAGGCCCTCCGCGGTGCGCGACGCGGGCGGCTTCTAACTAGGCACAACCCTCCACCCGCCCGGCGGCGGCGCCCGGCGGCGCGCCGGTGTAGGCGATCACCGTGGCCCCGACCCGGGTGGCCCGGCCACCACCGGCCGCGAGAAAGCGCTGGATCGCCGGCAGCTCGTCCGAGGCGCGCGCGGCCGTCGGGTAGACGTAGAGCAGCGAGCGTCCGCCGCCGGCCAGCCGCGCCTCCAGGGTGATCGAGCCCGGCGGCGAGGTTTCCGCGCGCCGCGCGTCCAGCCCGGCGGCCCTGAGGCAGCGGCCCACGGCGTCGGCCCGCCGCTCCCGCCGCCGGGCCAGGCCCTGGGCCTGAGCGAGCGCGCCCGGGTCGAAGCCCCGCGCCGGGTCAGCCGGCTCGTAGACCCGCACCTCGAGTGGGAGAAGGCCGACGAACTCGCGCCTGTCCGCCAGCCGCGCGCCCAGCCCGGGCGGCGGATCGGGCAGCCTCTCGGGCCCCACGAGCAGGAAGCGCGACCGCCGGGCCGCCTGGCCGTAGACGCGCACGATGTCGTTCTCCTCGAAGGCGGAGAAGACGTCGTGGTCACGATCGAAGTTCACGTCCAGGCTGAGCTGGCGCCCGCCGGTGGTGACCTGGGACTTGGTGGCTCCGAGCGTCAGGTCCAGCTGGACCACCGCGTCGCCCGGGCGGGCGGCATCGTCGATGTAGTGGGCCGCGTCCTTGTAGGCCGGGCGCCGGCGCTCGTCCTGGAGGCTCTCGACCGCCCCGAACGCGAGCACGGCCACCACGACCGTGGTGGCGGCGACCGACACCGGCCGCGGGGGCGCGGCCAGGATCGCCCCCACAAGCAGCGCCACGAACGGGAGCGCACCACTGAGGTAGCGGCCGATGAACAGCTCCGGGCCGGCGGCGCTGTAGAGCGTGAACCCCACCGGCGTGGCCACGGCCAGAAGCGCGACCAGCACGAGACGGTCCGAGGGCCGGGGCGGCGACCCGGCGCGACGATCGGCCACCCGGGCGGCGACCAGCGCCGCGAGGATGGCCAGCGCCACCAGCACCACCGCGGCCGTGCCCGGCAGGTCGGAGGGCGCGAAGCTGGGATGCCCGGGAAACAGCCGCAGCAGCTCTCGGCCCGCGCCGCGCAGGGTGAGCGGCGCATAGAACGCCAGGATCGAGATGCTGTTGCCCTTCTGGTCCAAAAAGGCGAGGATCCAGGGCACGTAGCCGATCGCGATGCCCGCGTACACGGCGGCGAGCACGCGCAGTCGCCCGCGGTCGGTCCAGAGCGCCCAGACGCCCTGCGCGATGAGCGGGAAGACCCCGAAGTAGTGTGCGTAGAGCACCGCGCACCCGGCGATCGCGTACAGCACCCACCACCTCGGGCGCCCGCTCTCGATCGCGCGGAGCAGGAGCAGTGTGGACAGCGCCACGCAGAACATCAGCGTGCCGTACGGGCGCGCCTCGCTCGAGTAGTAGATCGCGAAGGGGCTGAGCGCGATCACCGCGGTGGCGATCAGGGCCGCGGTGCGCCCGACCGTGCGCACCCCGATCAGGTAGACGAGCGGCACGGCGGCCGTGCCGAGCACCAGCGACGGGAGTCGGATCAGCACGGTCGGGTCTCCGAGCTGCATCGGCAGCCAGGCCAGCAGGAAGTACAGCGGCGGGCTGTTCTCGCCGCCTTCGCGCACGCGCTCGAGCACGTCGAGCAAGCCGCGGTCGTTGGTTTCCGCGAAGGCGTACATCTCGTCGCCCACGAGGCTCTCGCCCAGGTGGGGCAGGCGCAGGACGAGGGCCAGGAGAGCCAAGACGCCGACCGCCGCCAGCGCAGGGTCGATCCGCTCCGACGCAGACCGTCGCGAGGTCTCCATCGTGGCCAAGCTCAGCGTTCCGCCGCGGCGGAGTCGCGTGGCAGGTAGACCTCGATCCGCCCGATCTTCCTCAGCACGAGCTCATCGCGGTGGTCACGCAGGTACTGGGCGATCCCCGGACTCGGACGGCGGCTGGAGATCGCCGGGTCCACGAGGACGCCCGAGACCTTCTGCACCGCCTGGGGGTCGAAGGCGATCTGCGAGGCCGGCAGCTCGTTCTTGAGGATCCGGCCCGCCTCGAGCCCCCAGGTGAGGACCACCCCGTCGCTCAGCTCGGGACCCACCTCGAGGGCCACCGCCGCGTAGTCCTGGGGGCCGTTGGTGGCCACGTCCCTGATCGTGCCGAGCCCGGCGATCACCAGCGGCACGGCGATGGCCGCCGCCGCCCACCGCATCAGCCCGCCGCGCGCCACCAGCGCGGCCAGCACCAGCGCGCAGCCCAGCATCAGCTGGGGTTGCCACGCGTAGTAGTAGTAGGGCAGCGCGTAGTTCAGGCGGAACATGAAGAAGACCAGCGGCACGGCCAGCGCCACCCCCACGAGGACGAGGACACGGCGCGGCAGCACGAAGGGCGCGGCCAGCGCGCAGGCGGCGACGGCCACGGCGGCGGGTGCTCCCAGGCTCTTCCACTGCCACCAGAGGTTCGCCCACCACGGTGGGTTCTCGTAGAGCGTGCCGAAGAAGATGAAGGGCGTGGTGATGTCGTTGTTGCGCAGGTCGTCCACGTAGAACATGTCGCTGATCGCGTCCAGGCCGTCGGTGCCGAGCGGCACGTAGGTGACGAGCACCGTGCCGAACGCCAGCGCCGCGATGGCGGCGGACTGGAGCAGAGTGCGGCGGTCGAGCGGCCGGCTGACCAGCCCGAGCAGGATCACCGCGGGGAGCACGAGGATCCCGGGCGCCTTGGAGGAGGCCGCGAGTCCCACGGCCACGCCCGCCGCCGCGGCCCACCGCCACCCCCCCTTCTCCGACCAGCGCCACGCGGCCAGCAGGGCCAGGGCCACGAACAGGCCCATGAAGACCTCGAGGCGGAAGTAGCGCTCGATCTTGATGCGCCCGATGTCGAAGGCGCCGATGATCTCCGGCCGCGGGAGAAAGCACCAGAGGGCGAAGGCCGCGATGCCCGCCCACCACCCGCCGATCCGCTTGCCCACCAGCAGGAGGGCCACACCGGTGGCCAGGCCCGCCGCGGCGGCGGGAGCGCGCACGGTGGTCTGCCCGTCGCCCGCCACGAGCTGCACGACGCCGAGCGCGTACTTCGCCAGCAGCGTGTTCTCGCGGTTCAGGCTGAAGTCGCCGTCCAGGTAGGCGCTGGCGGCCTCGCGGTAGTAGAGCTCGTCGCTGAGCCAGCTCGCGGCCCCGAGGCGGTAGAAGTAGACGAACGCGGCCAGCGCGCCCAGGCCGGCCAGGGCGGCCACGGCGACGGGGTTGAGGGCCCCCTCGCGGGCCGGCTGCCTGGGAGACTCGGTGGCCACGGAGGCGAGTGGGGGGTTCGGCATCAGTCCGCCGGCAGCCGGGAATCGAGCTCCGACGCCCGGGCATAGGACCGCCGTGCGGCGGCCAGGTCACCCTCGCGCTGTCGCTTGCGGGTGAGCAGCAGCCACAGGAAGATGTTCTCGGGCTCGCGCCGCGTCAGTCGCTCGAGCATGCGCCCGGCCGCCCGGTTGTCCGGCTCGAGAAAAAGGGCCACCTGCACGTCCACGGCGCTGTCGGGATTGAGTCGCTTGGCTCCCGGCACCAGATCGAGCGCGCGCCGTCGGGCCTCGTCGCGCTCGGCGTCGTCCGCTCCCGCGCGCACGGTCACGAGCGCCAGCCGCTTGACCTCGTCCAAACGCCGCTCCGACCGGTAGGCCACCGCGGCGGCCACCATGCCCGCCGCGCAGAGAACCACGATCAGCGCCCGTACCGCGCGGGTACGGGTCACCGGCTCCCCCAGGGGAGCCGACCTGTCCACTTTTCCGGGGGGCGAAGGCGAATTTCGAGCGCTGGTGGGAGGCCGTCGACCCCCCTCGGGACGAATCAGCGTAACACCAGAAGGACGGGGATTCGCCGCCACCGACGGCGCTCTGTCGGCCGCGGGGTGTCTAGCATCGCGCGCGTGTCGGAGCTGCTGGCCCTCCAGGAGACGCTGTACTCATCGCGGAACCCCACGCGTCGATGGCTGCACGTGACACGCCGCCGGACGGTCGAGTCCATGGTGCGCCGAGCTGCGGCGCGCGGCGGCCGGTCCCGGGCGATCGAGATCGGCCCCGGAAGCGGTGTCTACCTCCCGCTGCTCGCTGAGCTCTACGACGAGGTCGTGGCCTCCGATGTCGAGGAGGCGTTCCTCGATCACGCCCGCGAGCTGGTCAGCGCCCATCCGAACGTCACTGCGGTGGCTGACGACATCACCGCTACACGGCTCCCCGAGGGCGCTTTCGACATGGTGCTTTGCTCCGAGGTGATCGAGCACATCGGCGACTCCTCGCGCGCCCTGGCGTCCATGCGCCGGCTGCTGCGGAGCGGTGGCTTTCTGGTGCTGTCCACTCCCCAGCGCCACAGCCCGCTCGAGTGGGCGGGCCGCGTGGCATTCATGCCCGGCGTGATCAGCGTGGTTCGCGCCATCTACCGCGAGCCGATACTCGCCACCGGCCACATCAACCTGCTCACCCGCTCGCAGGTGCGGCAGCAGCTCGATGCCGCCGGCTTCACGCTACTCGAAACGGCCCAGTCGGGGGTCTATTTGCCGCTGGTTGCGGAGTTCACGGGCCGGGTTGGCCTTAAGCTCGAACGGTGGATGGAACGCCGGATGAGCGGGGGACGGCTGAGCGACCTGCTCTGGATCCAGTACTACCTCGCCCAGGCCTGACCGCTCCGAGCCTCTCCATCGTGGTGCCGGTCTACAACGAGGAGCGGCGTTTGTCCCCTTTTCTCGAGGCGGTGGGGCGCGCGGCCGTTCTGCCCGTCCGCGCGATGGGCCTCGAGCTGCTCGAGGTGCTGGTGGTGGACGACGGCAGCGCTGACCGGACGCCCACGATGGTCAGGGACGCGGCGGCCCGCGACGACACGTTCGTGCCCATCCTGCGCGGCGGCGCCAACGAGGGCAAGGGAGCGGCGCTCCGGGCCGGAGTCGAGGCTGCCCGAGCCGAGTACATCCTGTTCGTGGACGTGGACATGTCCACTCCGCTCGCGGAGCTCGAGAAGCTGTGGGAGCGGGTGCGCGACGGAGACGACGTAGCGATCGGCTCGCGCGACGTGGGCGGGTCGGTGGTGGTCAAGGCGCCGCAGTACCGCAAGAACATCGGGCGTACCTTCAACTTCCTTGTGCGGCGCCTGACCGGTCTGCCCTTCAAGGACACCCAGTGCGGCTTCAAGCTGATGCCCACGGCCACGGCGCGCCTCCTGCTCGAGCACCAGACGGTCAGCGGCTACGCCTTCGACGTGGAGCTGCTCATGCGGGCTCGCGCGTTCGGCCTGGAGGTGGCCGAGGTGCCGGTCACCTACATCCATGACCACGACTCCCGCGTCAACCCGCTGACCGCTGCGCCCCGGATGGCGCTCGACCTGGCGCGGCTGGTGTACCGCCAGCGGCGAGCTCGCCGGACCTAGGCGCGCCGGCACACCATGCCCACCGAGACGCCGGTGGGCAGCGAGGCGCCCCGCCGGATCAGCGCGGCCTCGGCGAGCATCGGGCCCGCGAGCATTCGGTCGAGCCACGGCGGCGTCAGCTCGAGCTCGGGCCGATCGCCGCCGCCGCGCCGCCGCACGAGCCGGGCCAGGGCGATCGGGCCGAGCAGCACCGAGTTGAAGTAGGTGGCCAACAGCGGCTCCCAGCCACCTCGGCGTGCGCCGGCGAGCAGGGCGGGGCGCGAGTAGCGGCGCTTGTGCTGGAGCGCCACGTCGCTCTGGGTCCAGAGCCACATGTGCGCGGGCACGGTGGTCACCATCAGGCCGCCGGGGGCCGAGACCCGCGCCAGCTCGCGCATGGCGCCGAGGTCATCCTGCACGTGCTCGAGCACGTCGGTGGCGAAGGCCAGGTCGAACGACCCGGCCTCGAAGGGCAGCGACTCGACTCCCGCCTGCACCACCTCGGTCAGCCCGCGCCGGTGGCAGAACTCCACCGCGCTGGCGTCGGGCTCGATGCCCGCCGCCGGCCCGAGGCGCCGGTAGTCCTCCAGGTTGCGCCCCGTGCCGCATCCGGCGTCGAGCACCCGGCGCGGCGGCGCCACACCCGCGCGGTCGAGCAGCGCGGCGACTACCGCCCGCCGCCCGCGGAACCACCAGTGGCGATCCTCGACCTCGAAGAGCAGCGGGTAGTACTGCTCGTCCAACTACCGGACTCCGCAGGCCGTGACGGCACCCGCGGGCAGCAACTGCATGTGCCACGGCTGGACGGCCCGGTCGCGCGGTATGCGCAGCGTCGTGGTGCTCCCGGCCTGCAGGACCGCCAGGGGCTCGCGGGGAAAGCGCGCCGCGAAACGGCGGACCGACAGCTCGACTCGCCCACCCCGGCCGGCGGTCAGGACCAGGCCCCGCGGCGGCACCCGGAGGTCCAGCCGCGGCCGGACGAATGACGCCTGCAGCCCGCTGGGGGTGAGGGTCACGCAGGAGCCTCTCGCGACCAGGTCGCCCGCCTCCGCGACCTCCACCTTCGGCGGCGGGCCGCCGGGCCGGGCGCGAGACTCGGACGGCACGGCGATCGAGTAGATCTGGGCGAGCACGAAGTCCGCTCCCGCCCGCGCGTCCTCTTCGGCGACCGCGATCTCGCCCGGGGCGCGGGCGGGAGAGCCCCAATCCTCCGCGGCGGTGAGGAACGGCCGCGCGGTTACGTAGGGCCCGGCGAGGTAGTCATCGGGCACCCGCTCCGCGGCCAGCTCGATCACCCCCAGGTTGGTGGTCAGCACGGCGGCGCTGTTGCGCAGGTAGCGCCCGGCGTCGCGGAAGGCGCCAATGTGGGAGAAGAGCCCGGCCGCCAGGGCGACGCAGAGGAGCGCCCAGGCGGCCGGTCCGAGCCTCACACCCCGCAGCAGCTCGACCGCGATCAGAACCAGGAAGAAGCCGCCCACGTACAGGTAGCGGCTCGAGTACGCAGGCGCCAGGGTAAAGCCCTCGAAGGTCACGCCCGCGCGGCTGATCGCCGTGAGCACCCAGAAGGACATGATGGTGGCGCCCAGGGTCACGACCCTCGGGGGTACCCGCCCGAGCTTGATCAGGCGCCACGCCACCACGGCGACGGCCACCACCGCCAGCGGGCGCCCCCAGGCCAGGCTCGCCCCCTTGTCGGGGATCGTGCGCCCGGCGAGGCCCACCAGCGCCGACACCGAGGACGCCAGGGCGTCGGCGGTGAAGGAAGGCACCTTGGCCAGGCGGTTGAAGGCAAGGTTGGACTCGCCGTAGACGAGGTACCAGGTCGCGTACACGAGGAACGGCGCGGCCACGACCCAGGGCCGCCGAGGACCGCGCAGCAGGACATCCGCGCTGGCCCCGATCAGGATGGCGATGCCCAGCCCGGAGCTCAGGATCGACAGGACGAGTAGCGCCGACGCGGCCACCTCGCCCCGCCGGTCGCCGCGGTCGAGCAGCAGCAGCGCCCCGAGACCGGCGGCCAGCGAGGCCACCCAGGCCATCTCGAACGGCCATACGATCACCTGCCAGGCGGGCCCGAGGAAGAGGATCGGCAGGGCGGCGGCGACGGCGAGCCAGCCGCCCACGCGCCGCTCGGCGTAGAGGTAGATCAAGCCCGAGCACAGCATGTGCAGGACGATCACCACCAGCCGGTAGGGCCAGTAGTGGTCCATCCCGGCCACGCCGAGCAGCGCCTTGTAGAGCACGATCGGCACCAGCGACAGGTGGCCGTTGTGGGGCTCGAGGAACGTTCCGACGCCGCTGCCGCGGCGATCCAGCACGAAGGCCCACTCGTCGTACCAGAACGTCTGGCCGCGGCCGTCGAGGAAGAAAAAGGCCCCGGCGGCCAGCAGCGCGACCGCGAGCACCACGCGAGGGGCGATGGGACGCTGGGCCCACGCCCCCGCCGCACGCAGTGGCGTCTCGAACCGGTTCGTGCCCCTGCCCGTGCGCCGCGCCGGCACGCTCACCTCGGCTTTGGACGCCACGCGGCCAGTCTAGGCGCTGTCCTGCCGCCTGGCTGCACCGCGAACAGACGGCGGCGGATAGGCTGTTTTGTGTGAGCGTGAGTCCACGCCGCCGAGCTTCATGGGCGGGCACGCTGCAGTTGCTGGCACCGCTTCTGATCGCGGTGCCGGTCCTGATCGGGCTGGTCACCATGATCGGCCGCGCGCTGACCGCCGGCCACCCGGATCTCGACTTCGCGACTGCGGTGAACGGCGATGCCGAGGCGTTCTACCTCGGGGAGACGATCTACCGGGATCCGGACGAGGGCTTCACGGGCCAGCTCTACACGCCACTGTTTCCCTTCCTGGTCAGCCTGCTCCACCGGGTGCACCTTTGGGCCTCCTGGCCGCTGCTTGTGAACTACGCGGCCACGCTCGGACTCATCGCGCTGACCGCGTACCTGGCCTGGGACCGCGGTACGCAGGGCGTGAGGCGCGTCCTCGCGCTGCTCGGCGCCGTGGGGATGGGCGCCTTCGCCTGGTGGCTCGTGAGCGCGCTGCCCGTGAACCTGCTCTTCGAGGGTCGCTCCGATCACACCGCCTGGGCGCTGGCGTTCCTCGGGCTGGTAGTGCTCGCCTGGCGTTCGCACGGCTCCACGGCGGCCCTCGTGTTCGCCGGGCTGCTGCTCACGGCGGCGTTCTGGGCCAAGCAGACGACTGCTGTGGTGGCCGCTGCGGCGACGCTCTGGTTCCTCGGCGCCGCGATGCTCGGTGCCGGGCGGGCACGGCCCGCGCTCGCCTTCGCGGCCGGGCTGCTGGCGGCCAACCTCGCCGTGCTCGGCCTGCTGAACCTGGCCACCGACGGCTGGGAGTGGTACTTCGACTTCGAGCTGGCCACCGAGCACCCCAATTTCGCCACCTACGGGGAGTCGCTGCGTGAGGTCCAGCACCTCGCGGGAGGCGCGCTCGCCGTCCCCGCCGTGCTCGCGGTGGGCCTCGCCTGGGTGGGGACCCGCTCGCGTGACCGGGACGGCCCACAACTCCGGCCCGCGCAGCTCCTGCGCGCCGCCGGGGATGGGCTCGGGGCCTCGCGAGACGCGCGGATCGCGTCGGCGCTCCTCCTGTTCGTGGTCATCGGCATCCCGGCCGCCACCTATTTCCGGCTCAAGGTCGGATCGCTCTCCAACCAGTACCTGGGGGTGCTCTGGGCCGCCGGGCTCCTCTCGGCCATAGCCTGGCGTCGGTCCCTCGCACGGCCGGCCACCGCCTTGCTGGCCTGCGCGGTGATCGTGGTGCCCTTCCTGTTCGCCCAGCGCTCCGGCGACACGGTTCGGGGCTATAGGGTGGCTCCGCTGCACCTGACACAGGAGTACCCGGAGGTCCCGGACCCGCTGCTGCGCTACGCCCGCTCGCACCTGGTGTGGGAGCAGGTGCAGTCCGACCTGAATGTGGAGACGCAGCGCTCGCTCTACCCGAACTTCTACAACTTCGTGGACTTGCTGGCGGCCGGCCGCCAGCCGGGATACCTGGTCGACGCCCTGGTCGAGCGCCGCTTCGATGCCGTAGCCCCGCTCCGGTTCCAGGCCGGGGCGGTGCGCTTGTTCTGGGACATCTACGCCTCGGGAGTCGGCGAGAGCGAGGAGAACTACATCTGGAAGCTCAACCAGGTCATTCGCTCGGGCTACGAGCCCTCGCCGGGCGTTCCCGAGGGCTTCCTCGCCCGCCGGCCTGGGCCGCCCCGGGATCCGTGGATCGGCGACTGCTTCGGCCCCTTCGACCTCGCCGGCGCGGAGCTGCGCATCCGTCGCGGAGGGGGCCTCTGGTGCCGCGAGGGAGGCGACGTGCTCGCGCTTCGGCGCACGCCGGCGCGCACCTCGGAGCTCGTGGCCGACCACACGGTGGCCGAGGTGGGCGGTCGCATGGAGCTGACCCTGCCGCGCGACGGGAGCGAGGTGGCTCTGGCGCTGACGGCCGCCAACGGGGCGTCCTGGCGCCTCCAGGTTCGGCGCTCGGGGCGCCTGCTGGCCCTCGACCTGGCGGTCAACGGCCGATCGGTGGCCACCGCCACGGCGCCGAGCCCCGCCGGACGGCGCGTGCTGACGGTCGACCGCAGCGAGGAGGCCGCACTTCGGAGCGGCGTGGACGGCTCACTGCTCGTGCGGGTGCCCGACGTGGGGGAGGGCGAGCTGACGATCACCGCGACCCGCGACAGCGGCGTGCGGCTCGGGATGGCCGAGCTCGAGATCGCCCGCTGAGTCTCGTCCGCTACCCGCGGAGCAGCTTGGCCAGCGCGCCGCTGAGCGGACGCCGGTGCGCGGAGGGGCCGTCGGCCTCGCCGCGGCGGACATAGTCGTCGTACGAGTTGGCCAGCGTCTCGTCGTTGGTGAAGCGGGGGCGCCAGCCCAGGTCCGCCTCGGCGTTGGACAGGTCGAGGTAGAAGTCGGCGGCGGCCGAGCCCCAGTGCCACTGGGTGAAGGGCGAGCGCCCCACCAGCTCCAGCGGCTGGAGCACCGCTCGGATGGCGAGCGTGGGCACGGGCAGGACCTTCGCGCCCGTGCCCGCGTGGGCGATCAGGCGCTCGATGTCCTCGCGAACGGTGCCGTAGCCGGCGCTGCCCACGTTGTAGTTCCCGCTCGCCCGATTCTCGATGGCGCCCAGGGCCGCTCCACAGAGGTCCTGCACGTCGCAGAGCTGGGAGCGGTTGCGACCGCGACCGAAGATCGGCACCCGCTTTCCGGCCCGCACGCGGCCGAAGATCACGTCGAAGAGCCCCAGCCGTCCCGCGCCGACGAGCGTGCGCGGCCGCAGGCTCGCGACGGCCAGGCCGCGCGCGCGGCGCTCGTCCACGATCCGCTCCGCCTCCGCCTTGCTCCGCCCGTAGGGATCGAACGGGGCCAGAGGCGCCGTGACCGGGGTGGGGAGAACCTGGGGCACACCGTAGATGGCGCTCGAGGAGACCCGCACCACGTACGCGCCCTCGGCCTCCGCCGCGTCCAGGGTGATGCGGCACCCGTCGACGTTCACCGAGCGGTACTCGGCCTCGGTGGACCGGGTCACGGGCACCAGCGCGGCGTTCTCGATCACGACGTCGCAGCGACGGGCCGCCTTGCCCATGGCCGCGGTGTCGCGCGTGTCGGCGCGCACGAACTCGTGTCCCGCCATGTCGTCGGGGGGGTTTACGTCCAGGGTGCGAACCGACCATCCCGCGGCGGCAAGCGCGTTGGCGATGTGCGAGCCGGTGAAGCCGGTGCCACCGGTTACGAGAGCGCGGGCCATCGGATCGTCAGGCGGCCAGGGTGATCACGCCGGCGGCCAGGCCCCAGAGGAGGATGGATGCCTGCAGGGGTGGATCCCTCCAGACCAGCTCGGTGGGGTCGTCGGGCAGGCTGGAGTCCGCGTGGTGGGTGAGATACAGCACCCGGAAGACGCCGTAGAGCACGAACGGCATCGTGAGCAGCATCAGCTGCGTCTCGGCCCCGATGACAGCGTAGAGCGAGTAGCTGGCAAGAATCGACGGCGTGACCACGCGCGTGAGCTCGTCGATCAGGTTCACGGAGTAGTCCTCGAGCACCTTGCGCTGGGGGCTGGCCGCGCCTCCGAGGGCCACCGCCTCCCCGCGCCGCTTGCCCAGAGCCAGGTAGAGGGCGATCAGGCCGGTGCAGAGCAGCAGCCAGACCGAGAAGGGAACCTCGATCGAGATCAGGCCGGCGTAGGCCCTGAGCACGAAGAGCGCCGCGATGGCCATGACGTCCACGAGGAGGATGTGCTTCAGAACGTAGGAGTAGGCGGCCTGGAGGACCACGAAGCCGGCCAGCGTGACCAGGGCCTGCCAATTGGTCACAAGCGCCACGACGGCGAACGCCGCGACCACGGAGGCCACGGCGGCCACGATCGCCGTGCGCGGCGCCAGGTCGCCGCGGGCTATGGGCCGCGAGGCCGTGCGCATGCTGTGGCGGTCGGCCTCCCGGTCCACCACGTCGTTGACCAGGTAGGCCGCCCCGCTGGCGAGACAGAAGGCCGCGAAGGTGATCAGGGCGATCCCCACCTTTTCCGCGTTGAACGTCTCGCCCGCGAACACGAGCCCGCCCAGCACGAAGACGTTCTTCACCCACTGACGGGGCCGCATCGTCTCGAGGACGAGGCCCGCCGTGCCGGCCCGCACTCTCGGCACGGTCGCTGACACTAGATCTCCTGACCGGCCTCGAGACACCAGCTGATCGAGCGCCGCATGCCCTCCCGCAGCTCGACCTTGGGCTCGTAGCCCAGCTCCCTCCGTGCCCGCTCGACGGTGCACGCGATCGTCTTGTTCATCTCGCTCAGCACGTGGATCCTCTGCTCGTAGAACCCGATCCGCTGGATCGCGGCGTCCACGGCCAGCGCCACCTCGCTGGCGATCGACGGGAGCCGCATGCGGTCGTGCGCCACCTCCATCCCGAACTCATTCTCGATCAGGTCCTCCACAGTGTCCACGATCTCGTTCATGGAGTAGGGGCGCTCGTCGGCGATCCAATAGGTCCGGCCCGCCGCGCCGGGGCTGGCGGCGGCCAGCAGGAGCCCCAACGACGTGTTATCCACGTAGGACATGCTCCGGCGGGACTCGCCGTCGCCCACGATGGGGGCCTTGCCCTGGCGGATCATCTGGAAGAACTGGCTCTGGCGGGGCGGCTGCTCGGGGCCGTAGAACCAGCACGGGCGAAGGATCGTGGTCTCCACGGCGCCGGAGTCGTTGGCCGCCTGGAGGTCGTCCTCCATCAGCTGCTTTGAGCGCCCGTAGGCCATGTACGGGTTGGGCGGGCTGCTCTCGTCGAAGCGGGTGGCCGGGTCGCGGCTCGCGCCCGCCGGGCTGTTCGAGGAGGTGGCCACCACGCGCCGCACCCCCGCCGCCGAGGCCGCTGCGAGCAGGTGCCGGGTGCCGCGCGTGTTGATGTCGAAGAGGTCGTCGATCCGGCGCGGATGGATGATCCCGGCCAGGTGGAAGACGGTCGCTCCTCCGGCACCGGCGCACAGGCGGCCGACCGCGCTGGGATCGCGCACGTCGCCCTCCACGATCTCCAGGTCGGGGTAGCGCTTCCTGATGGGCTCGACCGGGGTGCCGGGCAGGACGAGCGCCCGCACGCGGCCGAACCGCGGCTGGGAGCGCCCCTCCGGGTAGTCGGGGTGCGGCTCGTGCAGGAAGTGCATCAGCCGGTTGCCGAGCCATCCCGGGAATCCGGTCACTACGGCGAGGGAGGGGTGGTCGCTCACAGCGCGGGAACCCTACCGACGCCGCCCCTGGGGAGAGCCGCTCAGCCGGACCGGTCGAGCGGCTGGAGCTGCATCGCCTTCTCGTCCGCCACCGCGTACACGCGGACGGCGGAGAGGTCCTCCACGCGGCTCGTCGAGCGCAGCTCGAATCCCGCTCCCTCCGCGAAGCGCCCATGGGTCTCGACCAGGTCGGTGCGCAGGACGCTCGGCGGCCCGAACGCCACCAAGCGCTCCCCCTCGAAGGCCAGCAAGCACCCGACCGGGTGCTTGGTGTCGTCGATGGCCCAGCCGCCTGCGGTGACCCGCCGCCCGCGATCGATCTCCAGGCGCTCCAGGAAGCCCTGGAGGCCGCTCGCCACCACCGGTAGCCGGGTGCCCGAGGCGAGCTCCACGGTCTCGGAGCCGCCCGCGGTTAGGAGCCGGGCGGTCCCGGTCTCCGAGCCGACGCGGCCCGGCACGGGCACGGCCTGCTCGTACCGGAACACCGCCACAAATCCGTTGTAGTCGCGCCGGTCGGTGGCGCAGAGGCCAAGCTCCGAGTTGGGGCGCGGCAGCTGCAGGAAGGCTCCGTAGTCAGTGCCGGCCACGAAGGCGCGCCCGTCCACCGGCGCCTCCTTGAACCGGCGCTCCGCGCTGGAGGTCGGCCCGACGATGGCTCTCAGCTCGCCCTTGAAGTTGAGGTCGAGCGGAGTGACCCGCTCCTGCTCGGGCCGCGAGGTGAACGGGAACTCGAGGACCACGTCGCGCGGCGTGACCGAGCTCTCGAGGTACCGCGCCGCCTCCTTGTACCCGGCACGGGCGTAGCGAGACTCGAAGCCCTTGGCCGTCCCGAGCCCGAGCACGGCGAGCACCACCGCGCCGGTGGCGATCGCCGCCGGCACCGGGGCCCGGACCAAGAGCGCGCCCACGAGCAGCATCGCCAGCGGCAGGATGGGGCCGAGGTAGCGGGCCACCCAGACGTTGTCCCCCCCGGCGCTGAACAGGAGCAGGCCGGCGACGCTGACGAGGGCGATGAGCAGCAGCAGGGCGACCGCCCTGGAAGGCGGTGCCGGCCGCCGGCCGAGCCGCCGGAGGCGAAGCACGGCCAGCGCGGCCAGCAGCACCAGGGCCGCGCCGAGCGCGATCACGGCCGCGCTGCCGGGAAGGCCGCTGGCCTGGTCGGCGCCGTTGCCCGGGAAGAAGACGAGGACCTGCTCCCCGAGCCAGCGTGGGGTGAGCGGCACGATCCCGGCGTAGTCGCTGGTGTCGTGCGGCTGGAGGAGGAGGCTGGGAAGCCAGGGCAGGTAGCCCGCGCCGACGGCGGCGTAGGCCAGCAGGGCGCTGCGACGTTGCTCGGGCGCGGCCCAGAGCGCCCATCCTGCCTGGGCGAGCAGTACGAAGGCACCGAAGTAGTGCGTGTACAGCAGGGCGCAGGCCGACACCGCGTACAGCGCCCACCAGCGCCGTCTCCCCGATTCCACGGCCACGAGCAGCGCGAGCGTGGACAGCAGGGCGAAGAACATCAGCGTGGCATAGGGCCTCGCGTCGGCCGCGTAGCGCACGCCGAACGGGCTCACCGCCAGCAGGACAGCCCCGACCGCCGCGGCGGGCCGTCCCACCGACCGCACCCCGATCAGGTAGGTCAGCGGGACGCTGGCCGTGCCCAGCACGAGCGACGGCACGCGCACCCAGACCGTGGGGTCGGCGATCTGTGCCGATGCCCACGCCAGCACGAAGTAGAGGGGGGGATGGATCTCGTAGCCGGCGCGCAGCTCGTCGAACACGTCGCCCAGGCCTCCCGTAGCCATCACCCAGGTGTGGGGCTCGTCCAGCGTGAGGCTCTGGTCCACCAGGGGCAGGCGCAGGACGAAGGCGAGCAGCGTGAGGCCGGCCAGGCCGAGTGCCTCGTAGCGGCGGGAGGCGCTCACCGAGAGGGTGGCATGGACCGCGTGAAGCGGAAGCGCAGCAGCAGGGCGACGGCGGTGACGCCGTCACGCCAGGTGATCTTCTTGCCCTCGGCGTAGGTGCGGCCGTAGTAGGAGACGGGGATCTCGTAGAGGCGCACGTCGCCGCGGCGCAGCAGCTTGGCGGTGATCTCGGGCTCGAAGCCGAAGCCGTCGGACACGAGCGGCACCGACCGGATCAGGTCGCCCTTGAACGCCTTGTAGCCGACCTCCATGTCGGAGATGGTGGTGTTGTAGAGCACGTTGGTAAGCAGCGAGAGGAAGCGGTTGCCGGCGTAGTGCCAGAACAGGTGGGCGCGCTGGGGCTGGCCGCCGCGCAGGCGTGTGCCGTAGACCACGTCGGCGTGCCCTTCGAGGATCGGGGCCAGCAGGCCGGGAATGTCCTGGGGGTCGTACTCGAGGTCGGCGTCCTGGATCAGGACGATGTCCCCGCGCGATTCGCGGATGCCGGTGCGCACGGCGGCGCTCTTTCCCCGGTTGACGTCGTGGCGCAGGTGGCGCAGGCCGGGGACGCCCTCGCGCGCCAGGCGCTCGACGATGGCCGGCGTCGAGTCGGCCGAGCCGTCGTCGACCACGATGATCTCCACGTCCAGCGGCTGGGCCACCACCCGCCGGATCACGTGCTCCAGCGTGGCCTCCTCGTTGTAGGCGGGCACGATCACACTGACCAGCGGGGGAGTCCCACCGCCGGTGGTGGCCGCGGCCCGGGCCGCGGCCGCCGCGGGCGAGGCCGCGCCTGAGCTGGGCGTGGTCACCCGACTACTTGTACCTCACGCAGTCGTCTCACGCGACATCGCCCCGCCCGGGGTGCCACTCAGCGCGCCGCTGACTGGCATCCTCCGGCCGATGCCGGATCGCCCGCCAGTCAGCGAGCGCCCGCCCACCCGCAGGCGCGAGCGCTCGCGCAGCCGGTGGGGGTCGGCCCGCGCCCGCCTGGAGGCCCTGAACCGCACCGTGCTCGCGGCGGCGATCTTCGCCGTCCTGTCGGTCTTGTTCGTGGCCCCCGCCCTGATTCCGGGCCACACGCTGGCGTCCACGGACTACCTCTACTCGCAGCTCCCGTGGTCGGCCCAGGCCCCGCCGGGCTACACCGCGCCGTCCAACACCGAGCTTTACGACCCCGCCTTCCAGTTCGTCCCCTGGCTCCAGCACACCCGCGCTGAGCTGCCCGGGGGAGACCTCCTCTGGAACCCCTACATGGCGGCGGGCAGGCCGTTTCTGGCCAACATGCAGTCCGGCATCTTCTCGCCGTTCAACCTGCTCAGCTACCTGCTGCCCTTCTGGTGGTCACTGGGGCTGGTGGCCGCGCTCAAGCTGTTCCTGGCCGGTTTCGGCACGTACCTGTTCGCGCGGCGCCTGGGCCAGTTCTTCGGAGCCGCGATGCTGGCGGGGGCGGTCTTCGCCTTCGGTCTCTACGTGGTGGTGCATCTGCTCTCCCCCATCGGAGGCGTCTACGCGCTCATCCCGCTCCTGCTCGTGGCCACGGACGAGGTCGTGCGCAGACCGGGGCCCTGGCCCGCGCTGGCGCTTGCCCCGATGGTCGCGCTGTCGATCACGTCGGGACATCCCGAGTCGACCTTCCACGCCGTGGGCCTGGCCCTGGCCTACGCCGCCTTCAGGATCCTCACCCAGGGGTCCGGCGCCTCCTCCCCGCTGCGGGCGGGCGCCTGGTTCGCGGGCGCAGGCGTGGCCGGTGGCGCGCTGGCCGCCGTAACGCTGGTTCCGTTCACCGAGCTGCTGGCGCACTCCGCCGACTTCGGCAACCGCGAGGGAGTCGACATCGAGCTGCCCACCAGCTGGCTGATAGCGATCGCCCTGCCCGAGTACTTCGGCACCCCCACGGACGCCACGGGGGGCTCGGTGGAGCTTGGCGCGGCGGGGCTGTTCATCGCCCGCGCGCTCTATGCGGGTGCGCTGCCGCTGATGCTGGGACTGGTGGCGCTGGCCCCGGCCCTGAGGCGGTCCGGTGGCGGTGTGGGCGCCGTGGGGGACCGGCGCTTCCTCGGCGCGGTGATGGCGGTGTGCCTGGCGCTGGCCTTCGGCATGCCGGGCCTGTTCGACGCCGTCGGGGCGGTGCCCGTCCTGGGCCAAACCAACAACACTCGCCTGATCGTGGTCTACCTCCTGGCCCTGGCGCTGCTCGCGGGCTTCGGGCTCGATGACCTGCGGGACGCGATCGGCCCGGGGCTGAGGCGCACCGCGGTGGCCGTGGCCGTGGTGCTGGTAGCTGTGCCGGTGGTCTACGTCCTGGTGACCCTGCCGCCGCCGGGCACGGTCCTCAAGGGCGCCAGGCTTGCGCTGGGGCTCGTGGACCCGAGCCCGGAGAACGACGTGATCCGCTCCCGGGCGCTCTTCTGGTGGGTCCTCTTCGGCCTCGCAGCGCTCGTCCTGGTGGCGGCCCGCGCGCGCGGGCAGGTCGCGGCCGGAGCGTTCACCGTTCTCGCCGTGGCCCTGGTCTGCGCCGACCTGTTCCGCGCCGGCGCCGGGTTCAACCCGGCGGTGTCCACGGACACGGCCACATTGCCCAGCACGCCGGCCATCCGCTACCTGCAGGAGCAGCGCCCGGCACGCTTCGTGGCCTTCGACCGCGGGCTCGCCCCCAACCACGCCATGCGTTACGGGCTCTACGACGCCCGCAACTACGACTTCCCGATCGTCAAGCGCTACGACGTGCTCTGGCGCCGCTACGTGTTCCCCCTGCCCTACCAGCCCGGCGCGCCCCAGTGGGTTCTCACCGTCACGCCGTCGGCGCTGCGCGTGCTGGGGATGCTCGGCGTGCGGGACATCATGGTTCCGCCCGACGAGCAGGCCTACGCCGATCGGATCGGGATCTCTCGCGCGGACCTCGGCCTCGGTGACCTGAGCGCCGCCTACGACGCCGCCGACGGTCGCATCTACCGCAACCCGGAGGCCCTGCCGCGCGCCTTTGTCGTCCACGCGCAGGTCGTGGTGGGGGGTGCCGATGAGGCGCTGCGGGCGGTGGGGGCGCCGTCGGGGCCCGACCTGCGCCGCGTGGCCGTGACCGAGCGGCCGCTGGACGGGCTTCCCAGGGGGGACGCGCCGCCGCCGTCCCCGGCCCGGATCGTGTCCTACGGCCCGCAGCGGGTGGAGATCGTGACCCGAGCGCGCCGGCCCGGCCTGGCGATCCTGAGCGACGTGGAATACCCGGGGTGGAAGGCCACGGTGGACGGCCGGGAGGCCCCGATCGAGCGCGTGGACTATCTGCTGCGTGGCGTGCCGGTCGGCGCGGGTGCCAGCCGCGTGGTGCTCACCTACGAGCCGGCCAGCGTGCGAGTGGCGGCCTGGCTGAGCGGGCTCTCGGGGCTCGGGCTTGTCGGCGCCGCAGGTGGCCTGCTCTTCGTACGTCGTCGACGCGAGCGCTAACGGCCCGCCCAGGTCAGCTCGGCCGCCTCCCCACCGCTGAGAGCGAGCACCTGCAGGCGCCGCAGGTCTCCGACTGCCGCAGGAGCCGGGCTGCGCCCGGTCACCTCGAACGGAATCACCTCCGAGGGCGCGCCCCCCCTCATCAGCGTGTCGGCGCGCGCGGAATTCGGCACCCCTGCCGCCACCAGGCGCCGGCCGAGGAACACAAGCACCCAGTCGGCGTCTTTTCGTGCCGGGTCCTTGCGAAGGAACCCGGTCACGACGATCCGCCTTCCTTCCGTGGACACTCCGTTCACGGAGCCACGCGGAGCGCCGAGCACGGGGATTCGCCTCCCGAACCAGGGCCCGAAGTATCGGTCTTGCCGCCCGGCGCCGCCAAGGCGGGTACCCGTGCGCTCCACAGCCCCACCCAGTAGCGCCAGCCGAGCGCAGAGTCTCTCCCCGGCCGGCACCGAGTACACCCCAACTGAGAGTGGGGGGGAATCTGAGATCGACTCGCGCGAGTCGAGCCTGAAGCATCTCCCGGGGCCGGCCCGCGCCTCGAGCCCGAGCGGCCGGCCGAACACGACTATCGGCTGGAGCACGAAGAAGACCCGGCCGCCGGTGCGGGCCGCCTGACGCCACGCTGGACGATCGTTCACTTCCAGGGCGCCCACCGGAAGGTCTCCGGGGTCGAAGTACGAGGACACGAATCCCGCCAGCGGGTGGGGCGGATGGTGATAGAACGAGGTGAAGACCACCGCGTCCCCCGGCCGCTCGCGGGCCTCGATGTACCGCGCCGCCGACCGGAAGCCGACGTTGCGTACCGGATCGTCGAGCGTCTGGACGGTGCCGACACCGACCGCGACCAGCGCGGCCGTGGTGAGAGCGACTGCGACCGGAGCCCGCGGTGAGGTGAGCAGCCATCCGACCAGGACAGCCGCCGCCGGCACCGAGGCGCTCAGGCTGCGCGCGAGCAGGATGTTGTGATCACCCGTCGCCGACACGAGCACGACCCCGGCCGGGGTGACGGCAGCCAGCAGCACGAAGAGAGGCAGGTTCCTGCCCAATGGGAAGCCGTTGCCCGGTCGCCGTCCGGCGGCTCTCCGGACGGCGATCGCGCAGCCGGCCAGGAGGATTGCCACGAAGAGGACGAGCACCGGCTCCCCCGGTAGGTCCCGAGAGGGTACGAGGGGATGCCCCGGGAGCACGCGCGTGAGGGTGCTCGCGACGTACCGAATCGACAGGGCGGGGAGCTTCGTGTAGGTCGGATCCTTCGACAGCTCGGTCACGAGCCATGGGGCGTACGCGACGAGCGCCAGGACGTTCGCCGTTACGAGCTGACGTAGATGCCGCCGATGGAACCAGGCGGCCCAAGCAGCCTGGGCGAGAAGGACGAAGACCCCGGTGTAGTGCGTGTACAGGGTCGCGCATGCACACGCCGCGTAGACGAGCCACCAGCGCCCCCGTGGCTGCTCGACCGCATGCAGCAGCACCAGCGTCGAGAGCGCGGATACGAACATCAGGGTGGCGTACGCCCGGGCCTCGCCCCCATAGAACACGGTGAAGGGGCTCAGAGCAACGATCGCCGCGGCGGCGACGCCCGCCCGGCGGTTCGCCGCTCGCGCGCCCAGGGCGTACACGAGCGGCACGAGCGCGGTGCCGAGCACCACCGACGGGAGGCGGATCCAGACGGTCGGGTCCCCCAGCTTGGCCGATGCCCAGGCGAGCACGAAGAAGAGGGGCGGATTGTCCTCGAACCCCTCACGGACGTGCTCGACTACCCCCGGGAGGCTCCGTCCGCGCACGTCGTCGAGCGTGAACAGCTCGTCCGCGAAGAGGTCGTCAGTGAACTGGGCCAGCCGCAGGCCGAGCGCGGCGAGCGAGAGCACAGCGAGCGCGATTCGCGTGGCCCTTCCCCAAGCGTCGTGGCCCCCCACCGGGCGAGCTTAGTTCCGCCGCGGCCCCTGCGCCGAGGCATCGGGGACCGCCCTATCATTCGGGCCAGCCGCGAGGCTGCTGCTCCGCTCGTCCATGCCCACTCTCCGCCGAGACCACGGAAAGCAGTCGTCCGCCCGCGCCCGCGGCCGGCTGACCACCCGAGCGTGGCGGCCGTAGACCAGCGCTCAAGCGGCGGGTCCGCCGCCGCCCCGGGGTCCGTAGGCCGAGGCGCGGCGGCGTTCGGATTGGATCGCTTCGACCTCGCCGTCCTCCTCTCCCTGGCCGGGCTCTCGCTGGCCTTCCTGTTCTGGATCCTCGTGCGCGGCGGCGTCTTCGCCGGATGGGAGGGATTCGTGGTGGCGGACCAGGGCCAATACCTCTCCTGGGTCCGGGAGGCAAGCGAGAACGTGCTGATGGCCAACCGCTTCGACATGCAGCCGGACTCCCACGTCTATCTGCACCCGGCGCTGCTCCTGTCCGGACTGGTGCACGCGGTCGGTGTGTCTACGCCGCTCGCATACCTCCTTTGGAAGCCGGTAGCGGTGGCGGTGCTCTTCGTGGGTGTGCGGGCGTACATCCGGCGGACCCTGGAATCGAAATGGGAGCGCCGGGTGGCCCTGGTACTCGCCCTCTTCTTCGTGTCCCCAGCCGCCGTGCTCTCCCCCCTCTGGGGAGAGGCCGGGCGCGGAACGTTCGACTTCATCTCGGGGGAGATCTCGCCCCCCGGGCAGTTCTGGGGTTACCCGTTCGGCGCGATCGCGATCGGCCTCACACCGCTCGTGTTCCTGTGGGCGGAACGTGCGCTCCACGCGGGGCCCCCCGCGGCCGGCGGGCGCTGGGTCGCCCTTGCCGCCGGCGCGGCGCTCGTGGCGTCGGCCCTGCATCCGTGGCAGGGAGCCATCATTATCGGCGTGCTGGGCGTGGCGGGGCTGTGGCACTCCCTTGCTCACGAGATCACCCCCGCCGAGGTTGCCCGCAAGCTCTGGCCGGTGTTCCTCGCCCCGTTGCTGCCCGCCCTGTACTACTTCGTCCTGGCGCGGGTCGACGCCTCGTGGGAGATCACCGAGTCGAATTACTCGACTCCGCTCAACGCTCTCATGACCGCAAGGGTTGGGGTGGCGCTGGCTCCCCTGGCGCTCGCCGCGGTGCTCGCATACCTTGCCCGCGGGCGGCGCGGGTTCCAGGACCGGATACTGCTCCTGTGGGCTCCGCTCGTGGTGGTCCTGTACCTCATCCCCGCCACCCCGGTGCGCTTCCACGCCTTCAACGGGCTGTCGATCCCGCTGGCCATTCTCGCGGTGCGCGGCCTTTCGCCCTATCTCGGACGCATGGCCGCCCTCGACGGACACCGGCGGAGGCTGGTGGGTGCCGGCGTGGCGGCGGCCTGCGCGTTCCTGATCGTCCCGGGGACCTTCGACCGGGTGCGCTCGGCGCGCGGCGCGGTCTACCTCAACGAGCAGCCCTACCTCCTCGAGCCGGGGGAGCGTGACGCGCTCGACGCGCTCGAGCGGGCGCCGGAAGGCGGGGTGATGGCTCCCGTGAACCTGGCCGCGCTCGTCCCGTACCGCACCGGGCACGAGACCTGGGTCGGCACGCCGTCGTGGTCGCCGGACTTCGGCGAGCGTGCCGCGCACGTGTCGAACCTGTTCGCCGGCCGTCTGTCACCCCAGCAGGGCCGGCGGCTCGTCAGGACGAGCGGCGTGCGCTACGTGCTCGCGGACTGCCGCGTGACGGCGGATCTGCGACCGCTGCTCGCGCCCCTGGCCGATGCCACCCCCCATGGGTGCGCGACGCTGTTCGAACTGAGGCGGCAGCCTCAGACCGCTACGGGCTGAGACTGCCGTTCCGCCTCGGCGCGATGATCGGCCGGGTGATCCGGCCAGTCGCTCAGCAGCACGTGGGCGAGCGCACCCAGGTAGCAGGCCAGCGCGACCAGGGTGGTGATAGCGAAGCCGAAGCTGATGGCCACGAAGATGGCCAGCACCGACGAGACGACGGAGGCGATGCCGTTGATGCCCCAGGCCCAGGGCACGCCCTGCGGGTACAGGGCCTGGAGCCGTATGAGCCCGATCGGCATGGCCATGCCGAGGGTCAGTCCGAGCGGGGCGAGGAGCAGGACGGTGCAGGCCACCCGGAGCGCGAACGGCAGCTCGATGAGTTCCCGCAGCAGCGGCTGCAGCCCGTAGGCGCTCGCCGCGATCAGGCCGCAGGCCACCGAGAGCGTCACGGTGAGAACCCGCTTCGGGTCGGGCCCGGCCCGTGTCGAGAGCAGAGAGCCGACGCCCGTGAACACGAGCAGGGCGAACAGGACGACGGAGAGGGCGTAGGTCGGGAAGCCGAGGAAGAGGACGAAGCGCTGGATCAGTGCGACCTCGAGCAGGAGAAAGCCGAGCCCGATGGCGGCGAAGAACAGCAGCGAGCCCACGGTCGGCCGGCCCTCCCGTCCCACGAGGCCCAGCGGGAGAACGAAGGCGATCGCGGCCAGCACGAGCAGGATGCCGAGGGTGATGACCAGCAGCAGGATCGGGTCGGGGATACCGAGCGTCCCGGCCGTGGACGGGCCTCCCACATCCTCGAGCCGTTTCATGTTGAAGAAGAAGGGCTTGTCATCGGTCGGCGGGCAGACGTCGAGCTCGTAGGACTTGCAGAAGGCGATCGGGCTGGGGGCGCTCGCGAGCTCCCCCCACTCACGGATGTTCGGGCCGCCGGGGGCGAACGCGATCCCGGTGCTCCTGACCTTCGCAAGCCTCCGGATCTGGCTCAGCTCAGCCCTCGTGAACGGCTCGAGCTTGGCAAGCACGGTCCCGTACTCGAAGCCCCTGAACGGGGTCACGTAGTTGGCCAGGATCACCACCACGTTGCGCTCCGGCTGCTCGATCCCGCGCTGCCTGAGGGCGTCCAGCGTCAGGACCGTGGCCCTGAGGGCCTCCTCGCCGTTGTGTTCGACCGGGCGCGCGAGGTTGAGCACGCCACCCGGCTTGAGATGGTCGAAGAACTCGTCGAAGGCCTCGACCGTGTAGATGTTGTGCTCGGTGAGCGCGAAGGCCTGGGCGCCGCTGGGGCTGAAGGTGTCGACGTATCCGATCTGGATCTGGTCGTACAGCCGATCGCGCTCGGCCACTGTCGAGCGGCCGTCTCCGATCGTGGTGTGGACGCGGGGGAGCGAGTAGGGGCCGCCCGAGAAGTCCCGCAGGTCCTCGTCCACGACCTTGCGGATCCCGCGGTTGAGCTCCACCACGTCCACCCGGGACTGCCCGCTGCTCAGGGCGGTGAGCATGTCGCGTCCGCCGCCCCCTCCGATGACGAGCGACTCCCCACCCGGGGTGAGCGAGTAGCCGATGCTCTGCGGTCCCTCCTGGAGCTCACGCCACTCGGGCAGGGGCTCGCCGCGCCGATGGGGAATGATCTCGCCGAAGTTACGGTCGTAGACCACGTTCCCGTTGCGCAGCTGAGGCGCCGGCAGGTAGCCCAGCACCCGGCCGAGCGGCGTCCAGCGCTCCACCGAGGGCTCCT
>Ga0136616_10000008_pt1 | contig 93206 bp, 84 predicted proteins | sample AntDrymUQ2992106_2_FD_106648 | JGI IMG/M metagenome (GOLD analysis project Ga0136616, IMG submission 106648) | Polar desert sand microbial communities from Dry Valleys, Antarctica - metaG UQ299 (21.06) | ecosystem: Environmental > Terrestrial > Soil > Desert | place: Antarctica: Dry Valley... | reverse complement strand
CCGAGCAGGGCCTCCACCATTGCGCAGGCGCCCCCGGCGGCGTGCAGCGCGGCGACGTAGGAGCCTTCGCTCGCCACGGTATCGGCGTCGAAGGACCCTCCCCCGCGCTCGCTCATGGCCTTGACGGCCTCGACGTGGCGATCCGCGTGGACCGTCCTCAGGACGTCGAGACCGACGGCCGGGGCCTCGCGTTGCTCCCACCCCAGCCAGTCGTGCCGGGACAGCTCGCCCTCGATCGCCTCGATGCGGCCCGAGCCCTCGGGGTGGGCACCGGTCTCGTGCTCGAGCGAGGAGGCGTGGCGAAAGAGGATCGGCGGCCCCATCCGGGTACGGTTTCTTCCCCACCGTGGCCGCTCGCACTCCCTCGTCTCCACCGGCAGCCGTCGCGGATGCCGTTGAGGTGGACGTGGCCGTGGTCGGCGCGGGGGCCGCGGGCCTCTACACCGCTCTGTGCGCCGCCCGCGCGGGTGCTCGAGTGGCGCTCGTCTCGCGCTCGCCGCTTCCGGCCTCCGCCAGCTACTGGGCCCAGGGCGGGGTCGCCGCGGCCCTCGCCGCCGACGACTCGCCGGAGCTCCATGCCCGGGACACCCTGGCGGCGGGACGGGGCGCCGCGCGGCCCAGCGCGGTGCGCGTCCTATGCGCCGAAGCGGCCGGATGCGTCCGCGACCTCGACGACCTCGGCGTCCGCTTCGACGCCGACCGCGACGGCGCGCTCGGCCTCGGGCTCGAGGGCGGCCACTCTCGGCGGCGGGTCGCGCACGCGGGCGGAAGCGCGACCGGCCGGCGCATTACCCGCTGCCTGTCGGCGCTCGCGGCGATCGACGAGCGGGTCGAGGTGCTCGAGGAGGCCACCGCGGGCGCCCTGCGAACGCACGACGGCCGTTGCATCGGGCTCGTGGCCGAGCTGGCCGGACCGGGACCGGGTCGGCGCGCGGCGGTCGAGGTCAGTGCCCGCGGCGTCGTCCTGGCCACCGGCGGCGCGGCAGCCCTGTGGGAGCGCACCACGAATCCCCCCGGCGCGGTCGGCGCCGGCCTCGGCCTCGCGGCCGCGGCGGGCGCCGCGCTCGCCGACCTCGAGCTCGTCCAGTTCCATCCCACCGCGCTCGCCTGCGGCGACGGTCGCGACGGGTTCCTGCTCACCGAGGCCCTGCGCGGGGAGGGCGCTCTAATCGTCAACGAGGCCGGAGAGCGCTTCGTCGAGGAGCTTGCTCCGCGCGACGAGGTGGCGCTCGCCATCGAGGCCGAGCTGCGGGCCCGCCCGCACGCGCAGGTGCGACTCGACATGCGCTCGATCGACCCGGAGCGCTTCCCGAACGTGACCGCCGCCGTCGGCGAGTCGGGCCTCGATCCTCGGCGCGAGCCGATCCCGGTCGCGCCGGCCGCCCACTACACGATGGGCGGAGTGGCCACAGATCTCGAGGGACGCTCGGCCGTACCGGGCCTCTTCGCCGTGGGTGAGTGTGCCTGCACGGGGCTTCACGGCGCCAACCGGCTCGCCTCGAACTCACTCGCCGAGTGCCTCGTGTTCGGGCGGCGCGCGGCCGCCGCGGCGCTCGCCGAACCGCCGCCCACGGCGGGGGCACCGGGCGATCCTGACTCCGCCGCGACGTTCGAGGCGCCGCCGGCGACCACCCGGCGCGCGCTGTGGCGCCACGCCGGCCTCGAGCGGACCAAGCACGGCCTCGAGGTCCTGGCCCGGGACTCCTATCCGCTCGCGCAGGCGATCGCCGCGGCGGCGCTCGCCCGGGCCGAGAGCCGCGGCGCCCACCACAGGACCGACCGCCCGTCACCCGACCCCTTGCTCGACGGCCACCACTTCGTCGTGCGGCCCGGGCAGCCGCCGGTACCGGAGGCCTGGGACTGAGCCGGCCGAGCGCCGGGCGATGCCCCCAGTCGGCGAAATCCCCTGCTCGCGCCCTTAACACCACTTAACGCGAGCCACCGAAGAGGCTTCACAACCGCTTGGCACAATCGCCCGGAGTCAAAAAGGACGGCCGAGCGCCGCGAGGAGGAAGAGCCGCTTGTACCAGATCAGCCGCTCGATGTACCGGGAGCTCTGCGACGATGTCGCCCCGGACCGGCGCGGCTCGACCGTCGCGAGCCGGCAACGGCTGCTCCGGGCCTGCGAGGCCTCCGTGACTCGACTCGCCAGCGACCGCCACTACTTCGCCCACCCGACGCGGACGCTGTTCAACGACGTGCGCGTGCTGTTTCCGCTCTCCCGGCAGATGCGCGTGCACGAGGTCATCGACCGCCACATGACGTTCGCCGCGAGCCTGGTCGACCGTTACGCTGAGCAGGGTATGTGCTGCGACGGAACGCCGCTCTGCTGCCACGCGACGACGCGCAAGGGCGGGGCCTGCCAGCGCACGCCGGTGCCCGGCAGCCTCTACTGCCCGTCGCACAAGCACCTCGACGACGACTTCGAGGTCTTCGCGGCGGCGTAGTGCCTCGCGGCGCGGAACTCCGCGCCCCCAAGATGGATCCAACCCGGAACTGGCGAGTATCTCCGTTCGGAGGCCGGGTCAGGCGGCCGGGGCGAGCATCCAGAGGTTCAACCCCCTGGAGTGAGTCCGTGCCGCCTGGTCAGGGCCTTCCGGGGCGGAGATGCCGTTTGGATCGGTGGATCCAGGCGCGGAGGCCGGGCGACGCGTCGCTCGGGGGAGCTCTGGCGGCGCGAGGCGGTGCCGGCCGAGTGAGCGGCGCGCGCACGACGGTTGATCGGAAGCTCCGGCGGGTTCACCTGAATCTCCGGTTTCTCGCTCGCCGGGCTATCCGGCGGATCGATGACCCGGACGTCGGTGTCGACGGGGGGCTGGCGTTTTACCCGGACGTCGGTGTCGGCGGGGGGGTTGCGATTTACCGATACGTCCGTGTCGACGCGGGGCTTGCGGTTCACCGGGACGTCGGGGTCGGCGGGGGGTTTCCGGTTCACCGTGAGGTCAGGGTCGGCGCGAAGCTTCGGCTTCACCGGGACGGCGGGATCGAGGCGGAGGTTCAGCCGGCCCAACAGGTCGTCGGGGACCTTCTCTATGGAGCCATCCGAGGCGGGCAGGCCGGGACGGCGCACGGTTCCGAGCTCGAGCCGAGCGTCGGGGAGCTTCGGCTTCACGGGGACGGCGGGGTCGAGGCGGAGGTTCAGCCGGCCCAACAGGTCGTCGAGGACCTTCTCGATGGAGCCGCCCGAGGCGGGGAGGCCGGGGCGGCCGAGGTTCAGCCGGCCCAACAGGTCGTCGAGGACCTTCTCGATGGAGCCGCCCGAGGCGGGGAGGACGGGGCGGCCGAGGTTCAGCCGGCCCAACAGGTCGTCGATGACCTTCTCGACGGAGCCGGCCAAAGCGGGCAGGCCGGGACGGCGCACGGTTACGAGCTCGAGCTCAGCGTGGTCGCGCGCGGCGCGGCCTGACCCTAACCCTCCGTCCGCGACCGCCGGCTCGACGCGCGAGACGGGACCACGCTGCACAACCGCGGCCTCATCCACCGCGGGCGTCGTCGCCGGCGCGGCGGTGGCGGCGGGAGCCGGCTCCCTCGCGGGAGTCCTCCGCTCGGCACGCTCAGGGCCCGGCATGGGGAGCGGCCGCAGCTCGGGGGCGTCGGGCATCAGGAACCCGGGAGCCTCGGGATTTCCGGGGCCTCCACCGCCGAGCACGCCCGTACCCGCCGCCACGAAGGCGCCCGCAACGACCGCCGTCCCGACCGCGGCGGCGCCCGTCGCGAGCTTCGTCGCCCCCGACGTGCCGACGATCTTCCCGAGCGCGCCCGCTGCGATCCCGCCCCCTGCCGCCAGACCGGCTCCCGAGCCCGGTCCCTCCGCGAGCACGCGGCCGAGGATGTCGGCGCCGGCCCAGGAGACGAGCGGCGGAGCCACCGCGGCGAGTGCCGAGCGCCGGGTCCTGATCGATCCCTGAAAGGCGCGACAGTCCTCGCAGCTCGCGAGGTGGGCGCGCACCCGGCGGTCGCGCGGAGTCTTGCCCTCGGCCTCACTGAGGGCCAGGCGAACGACCTCGCAGTCCACGTCACGGCCGCGGCGCGTCGCGTAGAGCGCCGAGCGAGCCCCGTGCACGAGCTGGCGGGCGTTCCCGGTCGACGTGGCGAACGCGGCGGCTATCTCCGGGTAGGAGAGCCCGGACAACTCGCGCATGATCAGGGCTCCGGCCTGGCGGTCCGGCAGATCCCGGATGTCGGCCACCGCCTGGACGAGCTCGGCGCGGTTCTCAGCCTCGCTCGCGGCGCTCGGCGCGGTAAGGCTCGAGGACTCCGTCTCGGTGAGGTCGTCGAGGTCGACCTGGGGCCGGCGCCCGCGAACGGTGTCGATCGATGTGTTGTGGGCGATGCGAAACAGCCAGGGTCGCACGCCCCTGACGGTCTCTCCACCCTCGAGTGCTGACAGCGCCTTGGCCATCGTCGTCTGGAGCGCGTCGGCGGCGTCCTCGGCGTCGTGGAGTATGGCCAGGCAGTAGCGAAAGAGGCGCTGATGATGGCGCCGGTACAACTCGGCGAATGCAGTCCGGTCACCCTTCGAGGCCCGCGCCGCCAGGCGGTCGTCGCGCAGTCGCGCCAGCGAGCGGGACGCCCGTGGCGGATCGCGCGGCACCGAGATGCCACCGGCCCTCGTCCCTACGGGCAGCGGCCATACGGCCTCGGAGCCCAGCCTTTCCTCCCCTGGCGCGCTCGTCACCTCTGTTTGCTCTGCCTCTCTCGCTCAGTCCGTCGGCCGGTCGGTGTCCATTGTGCCCAATCCGGGTCAAACGTGATCACCACCCAATCCGTTCGTGCTGCCCTTCTCCTCGGCGGTCCCGGCCAGCGCCCGGTTGACGGCGTCGCGGAGGCCTTCGGGCCCACGCAGGGCAAGCCCGAGCGAGGCGGGAACCCCAGCCGCCGCGAGCGCCTCGCGGAGTCGCCCGCAGAGACGCCGCGCCGAGAGCTCGTCGCACTCCACCGCGAGCACGCAGAACTCGTCGCCGCCCCAGCGGGCGACGCTGTCGTGCTCGCGAACGCCCCCGGCGATGGCCGCGGCGGCGCGACGCAGGTGCTCGTCCCCAGCCGCGTGGCCGTAGCGGTCGTTGACCTCCTTGAAGCCATCGAGGTCGATGCCGAGGACGGCGGCGGCGTGACCGAAACGGCGACAGCGCTCCTCCTCGCTCGTCAGGGTCTCCGCCCAGGCGCGGCGGTTCCATAGCCCGGTCAGGGGATCGGTTCGGGCGTCGCGCTCGGCATCCCACAGGCGACCGATGAGAGCGGCGCAGAGCTCCACGAGCGGCACGGCGTCGACGAGGCCGGCGTCCTGGGGCTCACGGTCGAGCCCGGCGAGAGTGCCGAGCACGCTATCGCCGCTCCAGATCGACACGCCGAGGTACGCACGAAGGCCGAGTCGCACGGCCATCGGAGCGTCGGCGTAGGCAGGGACCCCGGCGAGGTCGGGGGCAGCCCGAGGTCCGTCCTGCGAGGCCATCCGGGCGCAGACGGTCTCGAGCCACGGGATGCGGGCGCCGGCCTCGAGATCGAGGCCCTCTCCGTGGCTGGCGACCACGATGAGATCCTCGCCCTCGCAGCGGGTGGCGATCCACCGCTCGAGCCCGAGGCGCCCGTGGAGCGCGGCGAGCACCTCTGCGAGAGCGGGATCCTGAAGCTTCGGCGCGGTCATGACGGTGTTTTTGGTCGCTTACGTGGTTCGGGTTCCGAACCCGGACTGGCCTGCTCCGGGTAGTCCTTCGAAGCTGCGACGAAGCGGTAAAGCGTTTGTGAGGCGCGCCGGTCCGAGGTCGGCGCCTGGATAGGTTTCCCACCATGCTCCTGGGCGTCGACGTCGGCGGTACGTTCACCGACGCCGCGCTCCTGACCGGCGAGGGTGAGCTCGTCACCGCCAAGGCGCCGACCACTCCCGACGACCAGTCGCGCGGGGCGATCGCCTCGGTCGAGGCGGTGCTCGAGCGCGCCGGGGTAAGCGCCCGCGCGGTCGAGCGCTTCGTGCACGGCATGACGGTGGGGACGAACGCCCTGCTCGAGCAGAGGGTCGCGCGCACCGCCCTGCTCGCCACCGAGGGCTTCACCGACCTCGAGGAGCTCGGACGCCAGGCGCGCGCCGAGCTCTACCGCCTGTGCGCCGGGCACCCCCCGCCGCTTGTGCCGGGCGAGCTGAGGGTCGCGGTGGCGGAGCGAACGGGGCCCGACGGCGTGCTGCGCGAGCTCGACGAGGAGCGGCTTCGCGCGCGCCTGGGCGAGCTCGCAGAGGAGCACGGCGGCGGCCCGCTCGAGGCTGCGGCGATCTGCCTGCTGTGGGGCTTTCGCCACCCCGCCCACGAGAGGCGGTGCGCGGAGCTGGTAGCCGAGGTCGCCGAGCAGGTGCACGTCTCGAGCTCGCACGAGACCGCCGGGGTCTTCCGCGAGTACGAGCGCTGCGCCACGACGGTCGTCGACGCCGCGCTCTCTCCCCCGACCCGGCGCTACCTCGGCCGGCTCCTCGACCGCGCGCGCGAGACCGGGCTTCCGGGTCCGGAGGTGATGCTGTCGGGCGGCGGGGTGGTCGACGCCTCCACCGCCGCTCGCCACGGGTCGTGGACGGTCCTCTCCGGGCCCGCAGGGGGCGCCGTCGGAGCCGCCTACCGCGCCGGTCGGGCCGGCGCCCCCGACGCGGTCTGCCTCGACATGGGCGGGACCTCGTGCGACGTTTCGGTCACGCTCGGGGGCGCGGTCGCGACCGCCGGTCTGCGCGAGGTCGGCGGACGAGCGCTCGCCGTGCCGATGGTCGACGTGCACACCGTCGGCGCGGGCGGCGGCTCAATCGCCTGGCGCGACGCCGGCGGCGCGCTGCGGGTCGGGCCGCACTCGGCGGGCGCCGATCCGGGTCCGGCCTGCTACGGGCGTGGCGGCGACCAGCCGACGGTGACCGACGCCAACCTCGTGCTCGGGCTGCTCGACTCGGGCTCGCCGCTCGCCGGCGGCGTCGGGCTCGACGCCGAGGCCGCCGAGCGCGCGCTCGAGCGGCTGCACGACGAGCTCGGGCTCGACTCGATCGAGGAGCTCGCGGCGGGGATCCTGCGCGTCGCGAGCGCCGAGATGGCGGCGGCGGTGAGGGTGATGACCGTCGAGCGCGGCACCGACCCGCGCGAGCTCGCGCTGGTCGCCTTTGGCGGAGCCGGGCCGCTGCACGCCACCGCCATCGCCGATGAGCTCGGCATGGGGCGGGTCGTGGTGCCGCGGGCCTCGGGAGTCCTCTCGGCGCTCGGGTTGATCGTCTCCGAGCGCCGGCGGGAGCTCGTCCAGAGCGTGCTGCTCGCGGGCGACGAGCTCACCCGGGAGGCCGTCTCCGAGGTGGTCGCCCGCCTCGCCGAGCGCGGGCGCGACGAGCTCGAGGGCGGCGAAGGCTCGCCGGAGATCCGCCCGGCGTACGACCTGCGCTACCGCGGCCAGGCCTTCGAGCTGAGCGTGGCCGGCGCCGAGGAGCCCGAGCCCGGCGAGCTGCGCGCCGCCTTCGACGCCGCCCACGAGGAGCGCTACGGGTACGCCGATCCCGACGCCGAGCTCGAGCTCGTCACCGTAAGGGTCGCGGTCGCGCTGCCGGGCACGGAGCCGCGCGCCGCCGCGGTCGGCGAGCCCGAGCCGGCGGCGTCGCGGCGCGCTCACCTCGGCGGGCGGAGCCTCGAGGCCACGGTGTACCGCGGTCGCGTCGACCGGGTCGAGGGACCGGCGATCGTCGAGCTGCCGGAGGCCACGCTGGCGGTGCCGCCGGGATGGTCCGGTGGAGCAGGCGAGGACGGCACCATCGTCTTGGAGCACGACGGGGCGGCCGGGTGAGCGGAATCGACCCCGTCGACCTCCAGGTCATGCTCGGCAGCCTGCGCGCCGCGTGTGACGAGATGGGCGCCGTGCTCGTGCGCTCGGCGCACTCGGCCAACATCAAGGAGCGCCGTGACGCCTCGACCGCCCTCTTCGACCCCGACGGCGAGATGGCCATGCAGGCCGAGCACATCCCGGTTCACCTCGGCGCGATGCCGGCCGCGGTCGCCGCCGTCCTCGATGAGGACCAGGACCCCGGCGACGCGTGGATCCTCAACGACCCGTTCCGGGGCGGCACCCACCTGCCCGACATCACCGTGATCTCGCCGGTCTTCTGCGGCGGCGAGCTAGCCGCGTTCGCTGCGAGCCGGGCCCACCACGCCGACGTCGGCGGGTCGGTGCCGGGCTCGATGCCCGCGGACTCGCGCTCGCTCGAGGACGAGGGCGTGGTGATCGAGCCGTGCCGCCTCGCCCGCGGCGGAGAGCTCGACGAGGACCTGCTCGAGCGGCTAGTGGGCCGGATGCGCGCCCCGGCCCAGCGCCGCGCCGACCTGCGTGCCCAGCTCGCCGCCAACCGCGCGGGAGCGGCGCGCGTCGGCGAGCTCGTCGAGCGCATCGGGCTCGAGGCCCTGCGCGAGGGCATGCGGGAGACCAACGACTACGCGGAGCGGCGCACGCGCGCCCGGCTCGCCGAGCTTTGGGATGGCGAGCGGACCGCCTACGACTTGCTCGAGGCCCGCGACCGCGACATCGAGCTGCGGCTGCGGGCCACGGTCGCCGGCGACTCGCTCACGCTCGACTTCTCGGGCTCGGCTCCCCAGCACGAGGGCAACCTCAACTGCCCGCTCGCCGTCACGACGTCGGCGTGCATCTTCGCCTTGCGAGTCCTCGCCGACCCCGACGTGCCTCCCTGCGCCGGAGCCTACCGCCCGCTCGAGGTCATCGCCCCCGAGGGCACGATCCTCAACGCCCACCCCGGCGCCGCCGTGGTCGCCGGCAACGTCGAGACCTCCTCGCGCGTCGCCGACCTCGTGCTCGCCGCCTTCGGCCGCGCCCTCGGCCAGGGGACGATGAACAACCTGACCCTCGGCAACGCCGACTTCACCTACTACGAGACCCTCGGAGGGGGCCAGGGCGCCTGCCCGGACGCCGACGGCCCGAGCGCCGTACACGTGGCGATGTCGAACACCCTCAACACCCCGATCGAGGCGCTCGAGCTCGAGTTCCCGCTGCGGGCGCTCACCTATGCGCGGCGGCTCGGGTCGGGCGGCGCCGGAGCTCGTCGCGGCGGCGACGGCGTGGTGCGCGAGCTCGAGGCTCTCGCCGAGATGGAGTACTCGCTGCTCAGCGAGCGCCGCCGGCACGGCCCCCGAGGAGCGGCCGGCGGCTCGGCCGGTGCGCCCGGGGAGAATCGCTTGAACGGCGAGCCGCTCGAGCCCAAGGCGAGCGGTACCCTGCGGCCGGGCGACCGGCTGCGGATCGAGACCCCGGGAGGGGGCGGACATGGCGAGCGTTGAGCGAGTGGCCTTCCTGGGCATGGGGATCATGGGCTCGCGGATGGCGGCGAACCTCGCCCGGGCGGGCTTCGAGCTCACCCTGTGGAACCGCACGCGCGAGCGCGCCGACGAGGTCGCGCAGGCCCACGGCGCCCGCGTGGCCGCGACGCCGGCGGAGGCCGCGGGGGGCGCGGACGCCGTCGTGACCATGGTCGTCGACTCGCCGCAGGTCGAGGAGGTGCTGTTCGGACCCGACGGCGCGGTCGAGGGGCTCGATGCAGGCGCGCTCGCCATCGACATGTCGACGATCGCCCCGAGCGCCGCCCGAGCGCTCGCCGAGCGCCTGGCCGAGCGCGGCCTCGACTTCCTCGACGCGCCGGTCTCGGGCTCGAAGCCCAGGGCGCAGGACGGCACGCTGACGATCATGGTCGGCTCAGAGCGCGACGCCTACGAGCGGGCGCTGCCGCTCTTCGAGGCCATGGGCGAGCTCGTCGTGCACGTCGGCCCGGCCGGTCATGGGCAGGTCGTCAAGGTGCTCAACAACACGCTCGCAGCGGTCAACGCCGCCGCCCTGGCCGAGGCCCTGACCGTCGCGCGCGCTGCCGGCGTCGACCTCGACGCGCTGGTCCGGGTGGTCGCAGCGAGCTCGGGAGCATCGAGCATGCTCGAGCTGAAAGCGGCGCCGATGCGCGAGCGCGACTTCGAGCCGCTCTTTCGGCTGGGGCACATGCGCAAGGACGTGCGCCTCGCCCTGGCCGCCGCGGCCGAGCTCGGCATCGAGCCGCGGGTCGCCCGCGCGGCCGAGAGCCTCTACGCGGAGGCGGAGGCCGGCGGCCGAGGCGAGGACGACTTTGCCGCGGTGCTCGAGCCGGTCGAACGGTCGACGACCTGACGTTACGCGGTCAGCCGACTTGGACGTTTAGGTTCGAAGTACCTCGCCCTTGACCTGGGCGCAACTTGTCCGTAACATCTCGATTCCGCGCCCTGGCAGCCCCGCCGGCGCGACACCTAGACCAGTACTCAACGCCATGCCGATTGCTTTCAAAGAGTGGGCTGTCACCGTGCGTGCCCTAGCCGAGGGTGAGCAGCTCATTACCCTGCGCAAGGGCGGGATCCGCGAGGAGAGCAAGCACTTCGAGATCGAGCACGACCGCTTCTTCCTCTACCCCACCTTCGACCACCAGCGGGGCGAGCTCGTGCGTGAGTCGCACCGGCCCGAGCTAGAGCGAGCGCTCGAGGAGGGAGTGTGGCCGGACGGCGACGTCCCGCCGGGAGCGCTCACCCAGGACGGCGAGATCGACCAGCCGGCCCGGGTCCGGATCCGCGCCTTCGCCGAGGTCGCCGCGAGCTACCTGATCACCGATCCGCGCTGCGTCGACTCGCTAACGCCATACCACGTCTGGACGAGCGACTACGCCGAGAAGCGCCTGCAATGGAAGCCGCGCCACCCGCTGCACGTGATGCTCCTGCGCACCTACCGGATCCCCCGTCCGGTGACGGTCAAGGTCCGGCCGGAGTACGGCGGCTGTCGCTCGTGGCTCGAGCTCCACCGCGAGCTGCCCTTCGAGGGCACGCCGGTGCTCGCGGACGAGGAGTTCGAGCGGGCCGCGGCGCAGATCGAGGCGATCGCCTCGGACGCGGTGCCGGTGCCGGCGTGAGCCGGCCCACCGCCCTGCCTGACCGACGATCACCAGCCGGATAGCCCGGCTCGCCGAGTAACCGGCACGCCGACTCGCCCCCGGCTCAGCTCGCCGCGGTCGGGGTGCCCGTCTCGGCGCGCTGGACGCACCCGGCGATGCGGTCGGCGAATCGCTCGTAGAGCTCGACGGGCACGTCGTGACCCATGCCTTCGACCATGTCGAGCTCGGCGTCCACTATGGCCTCCGCGGTCGCCCTTCCACCTTCTGGCTGGACGAGCGGGTCGGAGTCGCCGTGGATCACCACGGTCGGGACGTCGACCGCGCGGAGCGCCTCGGTGCGGTGGCCCGAGGCCAGCATCGCCAGCAGCTGGCGCTCGACGCCCTCGGAGTCGTAGACGGCGTCCCAGGTGCTCCGCGCGAGCTCGCGGAGGCGATCCTCGTCGAACGAGAAGCCCGGCGAGCCGAGTATGCGCGCGGTGTCGACGCTCCGCTGCTCGTGCTCGCCGCGAGTCTGCGCCGGCGGGGCCAGCAGGGCCTCGAGCGCCTCCTGGCGCGGAGATCCGACGGTAAGCGCGACCGTCGACATGATCGACGTCAGGCTGCGCACGCGCTCGGGGTGGCGGATGACAAGGGTCTGAGCGATCATGCCGCCCATCGAGGCGCCGACGACGTGCGCCGACTCGATCCCGAGCGCGTCGACCAGGCTGGCCGTGTCGTCGGCCATGTCCTCGAGCCGGTACGAGGCCGAGGAGGCGTCGCCGGTGAGCGCGGCCCCCAGGTCGGGCGGGGCCGCGCCGCGGATGTGCGTCGACTCGCCGACGTCCCGGTTGTCGAACCGGATGACCCAAAGGCCACGCTCGACGAGCGCCCGGCAGAAGCGGTCGTCCCAGCCAAAGCGTGGCACGCCGAGGCCCATGATCAGGAGCAGCGGCGGATCGGCCTCGTCGCCGAAGGTCTCGTAGACGAGCTCGATCCCGTTGGCACTGACCTTGCCAGTTCCCATGCGCGTGCATGGTCTCAGGGGCGGCGCGCCCGTTTCAGCCGACGACCATGCTCGCGGCGGCCCGCTCCACTCGGAAGTCGGCCGAGCCGTGGCGGACGACCTCCCCGTCCACGTTGTAGGGCTCCTCGCTCGGCACCTCGAGCCGGACCCGACGGCCGCGTCCGTGGCGGGCGCCGCCCGTCGAGGCGATCCTGCCGCGCCGCATGGCGTAGGCGTAGGAGGGCAGCCGGACCCGCGGTCCGGCCGGGACCACCGTGGCATCGAGCAGCCCGTCGGCGGGGTCGGCCTCCTCGACGCTCGACCCCGCGCCGAAGCGCCCGGAGTTGGCGATGATCACCTGCCAGGCCTTGCCGGCGAAGAGCTCCTCCCCGTCGCAGACGACGCGGCAGCGTACGGGCGATGCCGTGAACCCCGCGCGCAGGGCACCGAGCATGTAGGCGAAGCGACCGATCAGCTTCTTGAGGGGCACGGCGCGACCGGCTGCCTGTACCGACAGCCCGACCGAGGCGGTGTTGAGGAACGGCCGGCCGTCCATGCGTGCGAGGTCGAGGACCTTGAGGCGCTCGCCCTGCACGGCCAGCCGGGAGGCGGCGACGTGCTCGAGCGGCAGGCCCATGCCGCGGGCGAAGTCGTTGGCGGTTCCGGTCGGCAGCAGGGCGAGCGGGACGTCGGCTGACCGGGCCGCCTCAAGGGCCGGACCCAGCATGCCGTCCCCACCGGCAACCACGAGCCGGTCGACCCCGCAGGCCGCGGCGTGCTCGAGCTGCTCGAGGTCGAAGCAGATGACCTCCGCTCCGGCGCGGCGAAGCACCTGCTCGAGCTCCGCACGGTTGGTGGCGAGGCCTGACTCCGGATTGGCGACCAGGGCGACGCGCACCGGGGCGGACGTTACCGCTCGGTCTCGGCCTCCCGGCCCTCGCCCTCGAGGTCGAGCTCGAGGCGCAGGTCGCTCGCGAGACGGTGCAGAGGGGAAGCGACCCCCGCCTGAGGGTGGTCGGCGAGCGTGCGCTCGCCTTCCGCTACGGCTGGTTGCAGGACCTGAGCGCCTGGTCGCGAGCCGCACCGCTCGGCACGTTCTCCTTCACGGTCGCCTTACACACCCTCTCCGTGGCCCGACGAACGGCCTGCTCGTCACCCTTGGCCGCGCGCTTGCAGGCCCGCTTGAGCTCCGACCTCACGTCGCTCGACAGCTGCGGCGCTGCCTGGATGGACTGCTCGCACTGGGCCGCGGCCTGGTCGCTCGGCGCACCCGGAGGGACACCCCCGCCCTGCTCGGAGCCGCAGCCGGCGACGAGTCCGCTGACCAGGGCGGCGGCGAGCAGCGATCTCGGCGTCCTCGTCATGTGGCCCTCCTCCTCGGTTGTCGTCCTCGCGACGACGGTACCGACCAGCGGCCTCCCCGCAAGACGGGGCGGTCGCGCCTCTCCGGCGCCTACAGCCCCAGCGTCTTCGCGATGATGTTCTTCTGGATCTCCGAGGTCCCGCCGAAGATCGTCGCCACCACCGCGCCGCGCAGGTAACGCTCCATCGGATACTCGGTCGCATACCCGTAGCCACCCATGATCTGCATACCGTCGAGCGCACAGCGCTTGGCCAGCTCGGTGCAGGCGAGCTTGGCCATCGAGGCCTCCTGGGGGAGCATGCGATGGGGGTCCGAGTCGGTCATCCGCGCCACCAAGCGCACGAGGAGCCGCGCCTGCACGAGCTCGGTCGCGAGGTCGGAGAGCTTGTGCTGGGTCGCTTGAAAGGAGCCGATCGGGCGTCCGAACTGCTTGCGTTCCTTGGCGTAGGCGAGCGCCTCGTCGAAGGCGCGCTGGGCGAGGCCGAGCGCGGAGGCGGCGAGGATCACGCGCTCGTAGTTGAGACCGGCCATGAGCTGCATCCAGCCACCGCCCGGCTCGCCGAGCAGCGCTTGCTCGGGGACGCGGCACTCCTCGAGATGCAGCTCGTTGGTCTCCCTGCCGCCGAGCGTATCGATCGGCCTGACCGTGAGGCCCTCGGTCTCGCGGGGGACGAAGATCATCGACAGCCCCTCGTGCTTGGACTCGCCGCGCTCGGTGCGACAGACGATCAGGATCTCGCGCGCCTTATGCGCGTAGGAGCACCACATCTTCGTCCCGTCGAGCACCCACTCGCCGTTCGAGCGCTCCGCCCGCGTCGGAAGGGCGCCCACGTCCGATCCAGCCTCGGGCTCCGACATGGCGATCGCGAGCGCCCCACCCTCGGCCACGTGCCCGAGCAACCGCCGCTTCTGCTCGTCGGTGCCGAAGCGCGCGAGCGCGCCCGCGACGATCAGCGTGACTGGATAGGCGCCGATCGGGGCTTCGCCGTGCGCGGTCTCCTCGAGGAACAGGCAGGCCTCGAGCAGGCCGCCGCCCGACCCGCCGTACTCCTCGTCGATGGCGACGCCATACCAGCCGAGCTCGGCCATCTGACGGGCGACGTCGTCGTTGTGGAGATCGTCGAAGCCGCGCGTGAGCTCCTTGAGCCGCTCGGGTCCGCACTCGCGCTCGCAGTAGTTGCGCACTGCGCGAGCGAAGTCCTGCTGCTCGTCGGTGAGGTCCGCATCGGCCTGGGCAGTGGGGGCAGGGGTCACAGCCTCGAGACTATCTCGTCACACCGTGCTTCGGCCTGTTACGGACGAGATGCGAGAGAGTGCGCCCGTGCCGCCTTGAGCTCGCGCGGGCGACGAGATGTCGCTTCAAGGGCGTTCAGCGCCAGCCTCAGTTCGCGACCTGACTCAAGCCCCAGGCCACCAGCGCCGCCGTGAGCCCGCCCCCGAGGATCGCCGCGCCCAGACGAACGACGTGAGGCACCGACATCTCGGTGGGACTTGCCCGCTCCGCCACGTGCTCGGGCTGCGGGGAGGCGAGCTCGGCCTCGACCAGCAGCTCACGTGCAGCCGTTGAGCCGGATTCCGGCACGAGGATGTCGCGTGGTCCGGCGGCGAGAAAGTCCGGGACGTCGAAGGCCGCCGATCGGCGCACGAGGCTCGGAATGCCCTCCTCGAGCAGGAAGCCGTGGATCAACTCCGCTTCGGCCTGGTTGCGCCCGCCCGCGACGCGAACGAGGGCGCCACGCGCGTACTCGGGACGGACCTTGCGGGCGCGAGCATGGGCCTCGCTCTCCGGGACCTCGGCCGCGGCGGCATCGCCGGCGACCACGAGCGGCATCCCGCAGCGCGTGCAGAAGCGCTCCTCCCCGAGATGGGAGGCAGCGCAGGCGGGGCAGACGAGCGCGGGGGCCGGCTCCGCCGGCGCGACCGGGCCCGCCCCCCTACTCGACGTCGATCGGCTCTTCCTCGACACGGCCGTCGGCGATCCGCCACGCGCGCACGCTCGCGGCGTCCGGTTGCGCGAGCGAGACGATCAGGTAGGTCCAGTGCGGATAGGTGGCGAGGTTTATGTCGGTCTGCGAGGGCTCGGCCGGGCTGCGCGGGTGCGAGTGGTAGATGCCCACCTCCCAGCCCTCGTCGTCGAGCTCGTTGACCGTGAGCAGCGTCGGACCGTCGAGCTCGTAGCCATAGGGCGAGTTGCGCAGGTTGCCGGCCTCGGCGACCTCCTCGACCCGCCCCTGGCGTGCGCGCACGTACCCGCAGCACTCGTTGGGAGCCTCGCGCGCGGCGTGATCGACCATCCGCTGCCGCTGATCGCTCGTCATTCGCATGCCGAGCAAGCGTAGTCCGCGCCCAGGGGTAGCCGCGGCGGTCCAGGCCGCGTACCCTTCCGCTTGACGCGCTATGCCCAACATCGGACCGCTCGAGATCGTCATCGTGCTGATCATCGCCCTCGTGGTGCTCGGCCCCAAGCGGCTACCCGACTTCGGGCGGTCGGTGGGCCGGGGACTACGCGAGTTCAAGGGCGCGCTCAGCGGCGCCACGAGCTCCGACCGGGGGGATGACGAGGAAGAGCTCGACGACGACGACCAGCGGGAGCGCGAACGCGAGCTCGCCGCGCGCGAGCGCCGGCTCGCGGAGCGCGAGCGGGAGCTTGCCCGGGGCGGCCCCCAGGCGTAGGCACCGTCTGGCCCGGGGGCGACCGAGCCCGCCGAGCCAGGATCTGCACGGCGAAGGGGGCGGCAGAGGGCGAGTTGTGCGGGCGGCTGCCCGCCGCGGCGGCGCGCCGCCCGCCGGCGCTGGTGCCGACGCACTGCTCTCAGGTTCGCCTCAGTTGGCCCTCCTACGGTGCGCTTACGACGGTTACCCGAGCGTCGACAACAGCGCCAAGGTCGTCTTCGTTTCAAGACGGCCGAGAGCCAGGAAGAGGGACCGCCGGCGGCCCTCGTCCTTCCCCTTCCACCTTGAACATAGGAGCCTGCGATGCGAAGCATCCCGACCATCGTCATCCCGATCGCGCTTGCCCTCCTCGCGGCAGGTTGCGGCGGCTCGCGCACCGCCGACGACCGCCCCGGCGACCGCGCCGGCGCGACCGCCACGCCGGCGACCGGCGCGCCCGGCGACCGCCTTCCCCGGGGCAGCGAGCCGGCCAAGCTCGATCCGGCCAACTTCACCACCGAGATCGATAACCCCTACTGGCCGATGAGTCCGGGCAGCAGGTGGGTCTACCGCGAGACCGACACCGAGGGGGCGAAGGAGAAGGTCGTCGTCGAGGTCACGAGCGAGACCAAGAAGATCGCCAACGGGGTCGAGGCCCGTGTGGTCCGCGACACGGTCACCGAGAGCGGCGAGCCCGTCGAGGTCACCGACGACTGGTACGCACAGGACAAGGCCGGAAACATCTGGTACCTCGGCGAGGACACGGCCGAGTACAAGAACGGCAAGATCGACAACCGGGACGGCTCGTTCGAGGCCGGCGTGGACGGCGCCGAGGCCGGGATCGCGCTGCCGGGGAATCCGGAGCCGGGGCTCGCCTACCGGCAGGAGTACTTTAGGGGCGAGGCCGAGGACAGGGGCGAGGTCGTCACCGTCGGCGAAGAGCAGGTCGACGTCCCGTTCGGCTTCTTCGACAAGAACGTGCTCATGACCCGTGACCTGGTGCCGACCGAGCCCAAGGTCCAGGAGCTCAAGTTCTACGCTGCCGACGTCGGCCCGGTGCTGACCCAGCACACCGACGGTGCCGGCGGGCGAGGGGAGCTCGTCAGCTACACGCCGGGCCGCGGCTGAGCCAAGAGCGGTGAGGAGGCGGCGCCGGCTCGAGCGAGTCGGCGCCCGCCACCTCGCGCCTACCAGAAAGCCGTGGTCTCGATCGCCTCTTCGAGCTCTTCGATCGGCTTGGTGTAGACGCCCGAGGACAGGTATCGCCAACCGTCGTCGCAGACCACGAAGACCACGTTGCCCTCGTCGAGCTCTGAGGCCGCACGGACGGCGATCTTGGCGATCGCGCCGCTCGAGACCCCGGCGAAGAGGCCCTCCTCGGCGAGCAGGCGCTTGGTCCAGACCACCGCGTCGTGATTGGAGACGAAGATCTTGCGGTCGATCAGCGAGAGGTCGATGATCGGCGGGATGAAGCCGTCGTCGAGCGAGCGCAGCCCCTGGACGAGCTCGCCCTGGAGCGGCTCGGCGGCGACGATCTTGGTCTCCGGGTCCTCCTCCTTGAAGCGGCGCGCGTTGCCCATCAGGGTCCCGCCCGTCCCGAGGCCGGCCACGAAGACCGTCACCTCGTCGAGCTCCTCGAGGATCTCGACCGCGGTGCCCTCGTAGTGGGCGCGCGGGTTGGCCTCGTTGCCGTACTGGTAGGGCATGTAGTAGGAGGCGTCCGCGCCGGCCATGTCGAGGGCCACCGCGACCGCGCCGTTCGAGCCCTGCTCGCCCGGTGAGTAGACGATCTCGGCGCCGTACATGCGTAGGAGCTGAGCGCGCTCCCCGGTCACGTTCTCGGGCATCACGACCTTCAGCGGGTAGCCCTTGCGTGAGCAGATCATGGCCAGCGAGATCCCGGTGTTGCCCGAGGTCGGCTCGAGGATGGTCTGGCCCGGGGCGATCAGCCCGCGCTCCTCGGCGTCCTCGATCATGGAGCGGGCTACCCGGTCCTTGACCGAACCGGTCGGGTTGTGCGACTCGAGCTTGGCGTAGATGCGCACGCCCGGCTTGGGCGAGAGCCGCTTGAGCTCGACGAGCGGCGTGTGGCCGATCGCCCGCACGATGTCTGAGTAGCGACCCCCACAGGGCCGGTTCTCGAGGTCGGGCCCGAGCGTCACTTCAAAAAGGATAGCGGTGGGATCAGGTCGGCTCGCCTACCCGCAGGAAACGGGCCGCAAACGGCACCACCAGCGCCAGAAGAACGAGCCGCAGCGTCTGGACGGCGACGACGATGGTCACGTCGGCGCCGCTGTCGAAGGCGGCGGCGAACACGCCGCTGATCCCGCCCGGCGTCGTGGCGAGGTAGGCGGTCAAGGGATCGGTGTCGAGCGCGGCGAGCAGGAGCACACCGAGCGCAGCGCATGCCGCGATCACGGCGACGATGCCGCCGGCCATCGCCGGGGCGAGCCGCCCGGCGTGGCGCAGCGACTCCCGGTCGAAGCGCAGGCCGACGCTCGCGCCCACCAGAGCGAAGGCCACATCGGCGACGGGCGGCGGTACGGCGATCGAGACCACGCCGGTCACGCTCGCGGCCGCGCCCAGGAGGAGTGGCCCCACCAGCGCTCCCGCGGGCGCGCGCGCGAGCGTGGCAAGAAGCGCCCCGGCTATCCCGATGCCGACCGCGGACAGGAAGGGCGCGGGCCCGCTCGCGGAGCCGCCGAACGCGGCCGCGCCTGCGCCCCCACCCGCCCCGGTCTCGCTCCCCGAGCCGAGCAGGAGCGCCAGCAGCGGCACCGAGGCGACGACGAGCAACACCCGCCCGAACTGCATGGTCGCCACGAGGCGGCCGTCGGCCCCGACCTCGTCCCCCACCGCGATCAGGGCCGGTGCCGCGCCGGGCAGCATCCCGATCGCCGCGGTCAGCCGGTCGAGGCCGGTCAGACGGGCGAGCACCAGCGCGACCGCGACGCTGATGGCGAGCGTCAGGGCAACGACGACGAGCACGAGCCACCAAGAGCTCCCGACGCCGGTGAGCGCGTCCGGGCGGACCTGGGCGCCGATGGCCACGCCGACCGTGGCCTGGGAGAGGACGGTCAGCGGGCGCGGCACCGCGGGCGCCGCCGATCGCGTCGCGGCGACGGCCAGTCCACCGAGGAGCCCCGCGACCAGCCACGGAGCCGGGAGACCGACCGCCTGGGCGGCCGCCCCCGCGACCCCGCACACCACAACGGCGGCGGACCAGGGTCTGAGGCGCCCGAAAGCGCCGGAGCCCGTGCTCTTGGGAGAAGGGATCGTGTGTGGAGGTCGTCGGTGCGCTGTTGGCCGGCGCACCTAACCCCAGTGGTCCCTGATGTACTCGTCAGCCTCCAGCTCCGGCAGCGCCCGCGTGCTGTTGTTCATCCGGACCCAGAACACGTCGTCGCTATCGCTCATGCGAGCCCTCACCGGCGCCGACGACCGAGCCACGTCCACGCGACAGATCTCGACCGAGTCGAGTTGATCGATCCGCATGCGAGTGCGCATGGTCGCCGGGTGCCTGAGCGCGCCGATCAGGTGGGTCGTCAACCAGTTAACCAGCCCATCGGCGCTCGCCGGCCTGACGAGCACCACGTCGTGGGAGAGCCCGACGGGCTGGCGCTCGTCGCCGACCCCGATGAACAGGGTCCCGCCGTCGGCGTTGAGAAAGCCCGCGATCGTCTTGACCACGGCGTCCTCCATCCGCTTGTCCTTGCGCTGCTCGCGCAGGTTCCACCGCGCGGTCGACTTGAACTCCACCGCGAAGGTCTCGTCTCCGGCGATCAGCTCCTCACTCGGGATGGCGAAGAACGCCTTGGCGCCCCGGAGCCTCTCCGCCACGGCCTCGGCGAACGCCGGGTCGGTCTTGATCTGCTCGACGACGGTGCCGGTGATCGACTCGAGGTCGAGCGCCTGCGCCCGTGGTGACCGCGCCTCGGGCAGCACGGCGAGCGCCCCCTCGTCGTAGGCGCTGCCCCCATCGTCGTAGAAGCTGGCGAAGATGTGGTTGAAGACGATGTCGGCCTTGCGCTGCCACGTGACGGGGTCATAGGCCTCAGGCAGCTCGTCGAGAACATCCTTGACCACCCCGCGCGCCGCCTCGCGGGTCTCGGCCTTCTTGCGCCAGTCGAGCACGAGCCGCTCCTCGATGTGGGCCATCAGCTTCCGTGCGACCGCCTTGACCTCGTCGCACTGCTCGCCCGTGAGAACCGGGTCCGGCTGGGTGAGGAGGTCGAAGACCGCAAGCTCGGGTTCGGTCAGCCCCTCGCGAACGGTGCGCTGCTCCTCTTCAGACAGCTGCCGCGAAAGCGCCTGCAGCCGGCGCAGCATCTCGTCGACGTTCAGGCTCCCCGCGTTGTAGGCGTCGATCAGCCGCCGCAGCGCCTCCACGAGCGTCAGCCGCGTTGGGTTGCGCCGGGCGGCACCCTCGACTCGCTGCGTCAGCTCGGCGGCGATCCGCTTGGCCGACGACTGCTTCCGCCCGGCCAGCCGCGCCGCGAGCGCGTCGAAGTCGATCGCATTGAGGTCGATGAGGCCGTCGGCGTCCGAGCCGTCCGCCGCCGCCCGGATCACGTACTCCTCGGCGCCCACCGAGCGGTCGAGCAGCTCCCGCACCGCTCCTGACACTTCCGAGAGATCGGGGGGCTCGTCCAGCGAGCGGACCTTCTCAGCCAGGTTGCGCGCCACGCCGACGAGGCGGACGTACTCGCTCGCCGCGGGGTCGGGGAGGATCGCGGCGAACAGGCGACGGACGCGGTCCGAGCGCTCGAGGTACGCCCGTCGCGTCACGTCCTCGACCAGCAGCGCCTCCATCGAAGCATCACGGATGGCGATGAACTCGAACCCGTCGGCGCCCGCCAGCGCCTCCAGATCGACGTCCCAGCGCTGCGAGTACTCGACCAGCGCAGCGATCTCCTCTTCGAGCTCCGCCACCAGCGCGGACTTGTCGCGGATGATGTCGTCGCCGCCGGTCCCGCCCGGGCCGGCGGCGTACACCGCGAGTGCCGCCTCGAGGTGGCGGAACACGCCGACGTAGTCGACGATCAGACCGTTCTCCTTCTCGGGGAACACCCGGTTCGCACGGGCGATCGTCTGCATCAGCGTGTGGCCGCGCATCGGGCGGTCGAGGTAGATGGTTGAACACGACGGCACGTCGAAGCCCGTCATCCACATCGCGACGACGAAGACGAGGCGGAAGCGATCCTCCGGGTCCTTGAACCGCTCGCCGAGGTCCTCCTCATTCATGCGCTTGCGATGCGGCGTGATGTCGAGGCCCTCCTCGGCGAGGTCGGCGATCTCGTTCTGGGACTGCGAGAGCACCACCGCCATGTCGGTCTCGCGCATGAAGGCGATCTGCTGGTCGACCCCGGCCCGCTCGAGCTCGGGAAGGCGAGCGGCTCGCTCCTCCAGCTCGCGAAGGTGTCTCTCCCATTCATCCGCGACCAGGTCGTACATCCGGACCGCCGTGGCCTTGTCGATCGCTACGAACATCGCCTTGCCGAGAAAGCCGCGGCCGACGAAGTGGCGAACGAGGTCGGCGGCGATCCGCCGCAGGCGCTCCGGGCGGGTGATCAGCTGGTACTCGGTGGCGAAGCGGCGCGCGAGCGCCTTCTCCTGCGAGTCGTCGAGCTCGGCCTGCTCGAGGATGTCCGACAGCTCCTCGTCGAACCGCTGGTTGATGATCTGCAGCTCGGGGATGCGGTTCTCGTAGAAGAGCGGGACGGTGGCGCCGTCCTCGATCGAGTCGCGGAAGTTGTAGGTCGAGACGTAGTCGCCGAACACCTCGCGCGTGCGCTCGACCTCGCCTTTGATCAGCGGCGTGCCGGTGAAGCCGAGGAAGCCGGCGTTCGGCAGGGCGCGGCGCATGTTGAGCGCGAGCGCCGAGTACTGGCTGCGGTGCGCCTCGTCGGTGATGACGATCACGTCGTCGCGCTCCGAGCAGACCGGCATCTCGTGGCCGCCCTCGGGGCGGAACTTGTGGATCAGGGTGAAGACGTAGCGGTGGTTCTCGCCGAGCAGCCGGCGCAGGTGGCCGGACGAGGTGGCCTGCAGGTGGCCCTCGACCGCGCCCGCGTCCTTGAACTCGTCGTAGAGCTGATCGTCGAGCTCGGCGCGGTCGGTGACCATCACGAACGTCCAGTTGCCCGGCTCGCAGCGGAGCACCTTCTGGGTGAAGAAGAGCATCGAGAGGCTCTTGCCGGACCCCTGGGTGTGCCAGAAGACCCCGAGCCGGCCGTCGCGCGTGCGCTGGTCGCTCAGGGCGCGCATCGCGGCGTTCACGCCGAGCACCTGATGATTTCCGGCGAGCACCTTGATCAGACCGCCCGGCCGCTCCAGGTAGGCGACGAAGTTCTCGACCATGTCGAGCAGCCGAGCCGGTTCGCACAGCCCCTGGATCGCGGTCTCGAGCGACACCACGCCCGACTCGGACTCGTTGTCGATGCGCTTCCACTCGCCGAAGCGCTCCCACGGCGCGAAGGTCGAGCCGATCTTGGTCTCCGAGCCGCTCGAGAGCACGACCAGCGCGTTGGGCGTGAAGAGCTGGGGGATCGCGTCGCGATAGTCGCGCAGGTTGTTCGTGTAGGCGTGCTCGACGGACTTGTGCGAGGCCTTGAGCTCGAGCAGCACGAGCGGAATGCCGTTGACGAAGCAGACGATGTCGGTGCGGCGGGTGTGCAGCGGGCCGACGACCCAGAGCTGGCTGACCGCGAGGAAGTCGTTGCTGGCCGGGTCGCGCCAGTCGACGAAGGCGACGGTCTCGGTTACTCGAGCGCCCTCTTCGTCGGTGACGGTGACCTTGGCGCCGTCGCGGAGGAGCCGCCAGACCTCTTGGTTTGCGCGCGTGGGCTCCATCGTCGAGCGGTAGCGGGTGAGCTCGTCGAGCGCGGCGTCGAGGGCGGTCTGCGGGAGGTCGCGGTTCAGCTCGGCGAGCTTCGGCCGCAGCCGGCGGTGGAGCACGACCTGGGACTGGTCGTCGCGCCCGATTCCGCCGTGCTGGCCGTGCGCGGCTCCAAGCTGCTCGCTGTAGCCATCGATGACCTCGTAACCGAGCTGCTCGAGCATCGCGAGCGTGGGCTTCTCGACGAGGCCCTGCTCGGAGAAGTCTTTGGGGTTCACGCGGCTTCGGTCGAGAGGAGGTCGCCGAGGTCGATGTCGGAGATGTCGAGGCGACCGGTGACGAGGCGCGGGAGGAGCAGGTCGCGGGTGGCGGCGAGGCGGCGATTATGTTCCTCGCAGACATGTAGCTGCTCACCGACGGGCACGATCCGGTCCTTAAACCGGGCTAGCACCTCCCGCGCTGGCAGTAGGAAGGGAAAGCGCGTGAACGCGGTCTTGGTGATCTCCTTGAAGGTGGCTCCAGTAGCGATCGACTCAAGCTGACTCTTCCGAATCGCAAGCCACTCGTAGATGAACTCCGCGGGAATGCCATCGACGGGTGGAATCACGATGAACCCTTGGTTGCAGGTCGCATCCGTCGTCGCTATTCCAAGGACTCCGAGCGTCGCACGGCTCGTCATCAACACGGATCCTGCGGGAAATAGCCGAGCTCCGCTACTCGAGAGCCCAAGAGGCGTGATTCGACTCTTCGACTCCCCCACGTAGCGACTCCCCGACTTGGTCAGGTCGCTAGGTGTGAACCAAGCGATCTGTCCACCATCCCAGTACTCGTCCCGTTTCTTGGAGGGGGTGCCGCCGCCGACCGGACTCAACACCTCTCTCGTTGGCCTCACCCGCCATGCCTCTGGAATCGACCCGAGCTCCGAGTCCACGAAGGTCACGTCGTTGTGCCCCGGGAAGCGGAAACGTACGAACCACTCGCGGTACAGCGACCGAGCCAGATCCTCCAGCACCTCGATTCGCCGCTCGTTGATCTCGATGAGCTCGTCGAAGGCGGAGAGGATGGCGGCGATGCGGCGCTGGGTCGGTGGATCAGGAAGCAGGAGTGGAAGGTCAGAAACGATCTTGGCGTTGAGATTCGGCATCGTCGACCCGACGGACTGTCCGATCAGCCACTCCGCGACGCGCGGTTCGTCCAACGCGTATCTAAGAAAACGCGGAAGGACGACCGTATGGTCGGGAGCATGAACCCGCATCGAGCCCGTGCCGCACAGCCAGCCAGCTTCGTCGTCCTCGACGAACGCAAATCGACCCACATCGCCACGGCGGGCAAAGACCACGTCCCCGCTGGCGAGATAATGGGCCTTCAGCCGCTCGGCCGTTGCGCTATCCACTCGGCTCACTGACCGCCGGTCGACGCGTCCCCGCACCATGTCTTTGGGCATGACGACCGGGATCCCACGGGGTTCCGTCGTGTACTCATGCGCGTGAAGCTGAGACCCGAACGGACCGGTCTTGATGTGCCCACCGGCTGCATCAACGAGCGCTCCCAATCGCCATTCACGCCACTCGCTCACCGCCTCTCTCCCGCCCCCTCCTCCGTGACCGCCGCCATCAACGCCCTCGCAACGTACCGCCGCTGCCCACGAATACCGCTCCTTCCCTCGCTCAGCACCCCGCGCTCCTCGAGCTGCCGCAGCAGGCGCACCGCCGTGGGCCGGCTAACGCCCAGCCGCTCCTCCACGAGTCGCGTGGTGACAAGCGGGTTCTCGCACACGAGATCGACCAACGCGAGGCCGTTCGTGGTCCCCATCGTCGCCGCCGCCTGTCGATAGCGCTCGCGCAGCTCGACGATCCTCTCGGCACGGGAGACGGCATCGCTCGCTTGGGTATCGACGGCCGTGAGGAACAGCTCGAGCCACGGGACGGCGTCGCCGGTCTCTCGGATCGACTGGAGCGCGTGGTAGTAGCGCTGGCGATCGCGCTCGAGGTACGAACTGAGGTACAGAAGCGGTGCGGGGAGCCGCCCGCGGGCGATCAGGAAGAAGACCAGCAGCAGCCGCCCGAGCCGCCCGTTCCCGTCGACGAACGGATGGACCGTCTCGAATTGCGAGTGCAGCAGCGCATTCTGGACGAGCAGCGGCATTTCCACGTCCGCGTTCGCGAATCGCTCCCAGTCGGTGAGGAGGGAAGGCAGCTCCTGGGGAGGCGGGGGCACGAACTCCGCCGTCTCGATCGTCGAGTCCGGGGCTCCGATCCAGTTCTGAGTGGTGCGAAGCTCGCCGGGCGTGCGATCACGTCCGCGCACCCCCGCCATCAGGCGATGGTGCATCCCTCGGATCAGCCGGGCGCCCAAGGGCAGGATGGCGAGCTGCTCGAGCCCCCATACGAGCGCATCGACGTAGGCGATGACCTCCTCCACATCGGCGTTCGGTGCCTCGCCCGAAGCGTCTATCTCGAAGACCTCGCCCATCGTCGCCCGGGTGCCCTCGATGCGCGTCGAGGACAACGCTTCGCGCAGGAGATAGGGCCGCACCAAGAGATTCGGGTTCGGCACGAACCTGCCGACGCCGGCCAGCCGGCCGAGCGAGGCCTCGGCGTCCGCAAGAAGGCGTGTGGTGGACGCCGGCAGCTCGACCGCTCGCGGGATCGGCGCGGGGAAGTACGCGACGTAGCCGTGGGAACCGATGGTCCGGCGCGCTTCGCCGAACGGAGTGGCTTCGTAGCGCTGAGGATCCACTTTGGGAGACCGTACCGTCTCTAACGCTAAGCCGCAACTATATTAGAGACGATCCTCGACCGTTACGCCCGTGCCGTGTATAGACCCCCTGGACAATCCAGTAGCGTCTGAGGCTCGACGGCTCCCGGACAAGGGATTGGCCCTCTTCGGGGCGAAAGGGTTGCGGTGAGCACGCTGACAGACGACTTTCTCCTGACCCGCGGAAATCTCGGGCATGGGGTGTACAGCCTGAAGGACCTTAGGGCCTTCGTCGCCCTGGACGGCGGCAAGCGCAAGGAGGGCGAGCGGGTTCCCGACTGGCTCGCATCGGCGCTCAACCCCGTGCCTCACGAACGATGGCGCCCCGACTACAGCTTCAGCGACCTGATCAGCCTCTTCGTCGTACGAGAACTGCGAAGGAAAGGGCATCTGCCGAGAGCTATTCGCGACGCCGAGGCGTGGCTTCGCGACAAGTGGAAGGTCGATCGACCGTTCCGGAGCGACGAAATACGAAGCGACGGAGTCAACATTTTTGACGGTGACGAGCCGATCCCCGGCCAGATCGAGGCGGCCGACCTACACGGCCAGCAGACGATGCGCGAGATGGTCAAGGACCGCCTCGAGAGCGTGAGCTACAGCGAGGGCCGGGCCGCGTACTGGGTGCCCATGGAGCACGTGTTGGTGGACCCCCGAGTCCAGTTCGGCGAGCCGGTGATAGCCGGTACGCGCCTGTCGACAGACGCCGTCGCGGACGCGGCATCCAACTTCGGGCAACAGGGCACCGCTCAGCGGTTTGGCATCCCCGCCGACGCCGTCCGCGCTGCTCGGGACTTCGAGCGCAGGCGCGCGGCAGCGGTCGCCTAGCGAGTGGTGTCTGCGACCGCTCCTCTTCGACGAGGGCTTGCCCCAACAGGTCGCCCAAGCTCTCAGCGTTCTCGGGTGGCCCGCGAATGCCGTCGGATTGCCCGGCGCACCAGTGACCGGAAGCTCAGACCAAGAGAACTGCCAATGGTGCAAGCGGAATGACGATGCGCTCCTCGTCACCAACGATCGAGGCAAGAACGACAAAGTCATCCTTGACCTTCTCGCGCAGGAGAACGTCGATGCGATTTTCGTCTACAAGAATCTCCGGGACGCTCCGGCCCACGCTCTCGCTCGGGCCGTCCTCTGCTCCGAAGGCAAGATCGACGAGGTGTCCCGCGGGCGACATCCGATCCGCCACGGTCTACGACCGAGCGGCGGCCTGAGCAAGCTGTAGCTACGCCGCTGAGCGCTGGCGGAGACCCCTCCGCGAGCTCTTCCTCGGCGTGAACGGCGACGATCTCCACACCCGCCGGCGGCGCCTCGGGTAGCCCAGACGCAGTCATGCTCTCGAGGAAAACGGGAGTCGGACCCGTGGTGAGCGCGAACCTCGTGACGGTGTTCCATGGGTACCGTCCCTTCCACTCGAAGCCTACGCCCGCTGCGCCCCTCTCTCGAGCAGCTGAGTGAGCACACTGTCGACCCCCGCCTCCAACGTCGCCGCCCGCGCAGCGAGCTCTCGCAACTCAACCTGCGCCGCGGCGAGCTTCTCCTCGAACACCTCGTCCTCGAGATCCTCCACCTCGGTGCCGACATACCGGCCCGGGTTCAGGCTCCATCCTTGGCCCTCGATCTCCTCGATCGTCGCGACCTTGCAGAGGCCGGTCACGTCGGTGTACCTCCCGTCGGGGAAACGCTGCTCGAAGAGCGCGTTCGGTCCGTTCGCGAGCTCCGGCTCCTCCCCCCGGTAGAGGCGAACGATGTTGGCGAGGAACTCGAGCTGCTCCTCGGTGAAGTCCCGATGCGCCCGATCGATCTGGCGGAAGGTCTGGCGGGCGTCGATGAACAGGACCCGGTCGGCGCGATCGGTATCGCGCTTGCCGCGATCGAGGAACCAGAGCGTCACCGGCAAAGTCACCGTGTAGAAGAAGTTCGGGCTCACGGCCACCATCACGTCGACGAGCCGATCCTCGATCAGCCTGCGACGGATCTCGCCCTCGCTGTGGCGCGCGTCGGAGGAGGAGTTGGCCATGACGAAGCCGGCCCGCCCCATCTCGTTGAGCGCGGTCGCGAAGAGCTGGATCCACAGGTAGTTGCCGTTGTCGGCCCTTGGGAGATCGGGAAAGCGCGGATCGCCCTCGAGCTTCGCCTTGTCGATGCGGTCGACGTTGAACGGCGGATTGGCCATCACGAAGTCGAAGCGCCCGAAGCTGTCGTGGCGGTCCTCGTAGTAGCTGTTGCCCTCACGGATCTCGCCGGACAGGCCGTGGACGGCGAGGTTCATTCTCGCGAGGCGCACCGTCTCGCCGGTCTTCTCCTGCCCGTAGATCGAGAGCTCCTCGCCCGGGGAGAAGCGATGGCGTTCGACGAAGCGCGCCGACTGCACGAACATGCCGCCCGAGCCGCACGCGGGGTCGAAGATCCTGCCGTGGAAGGGCTCGAGGATCTCCACAATCAGCCGCACGACCGACATCGGGGTGAAGAACTCGCCGGCGCCCTGGCCCTCGGCCAGCGCGAACTTCGCGAGGAAGTACTCGTAGATGAGGCCGAACGCATCGCCCTCGAGATCCTTGGTGTAGCTGTTGATGTGGCGCAGGAGCGAGGCGATCGTGGAGTTGTCGATCGCGGTGTAGGTACGCGGTAGCACGCCGGCCAGCTCCGGGTTGTGCTCCTCGACCGTGTGCATCGCGTGGTTGACTGCCTGGCCGAGGTTCGTGCCCTCGGGGAGGCCGAGCAGGTACCCAAACCGCGCGGGGTCGGTCAGGTAGATCACGCGCTCCGCGTGGTAGTCCGAGGGCTCGATCTTGCGGCGTGCCGAGGCCTTGGCCTCGACCTGTTTGCGTGCCGCCTCGAATCTGGCGTCGGCGAACCGGAGGAAGATCAGCCCCAGGACGGGAGTGCCGTACTCCGAAGCCTTGAGCCCCGAGTTGGCGCGCAGCTCGTCGGCGGCGTCCCAGAGGCGGTTCTCGAGCTCCGTCAGGTCAGGCTGCATGAGGAGTCCGCGTTTGTTTGCCCTGGTCGCGTCACGGCGCGGGAACCAGGCGGCGGTTGGCCGGTCGGTCTAACCGCCGGCCATCGCCGGCAGGATCACGAGCGTGTCGCGCTCCCCGACCGGCGTCTCGAGCCCGTCGAGCACCCGCACGTCCTCGTCGTTCAGATAGACGTTGACGTAGCGGTTGAGGGTCCCGTCCTGACCGAAGAGCTGGCGCTCGGTGTCGGGGTGCTGCTGGGCGAGCGAGTGCAGGACCTCCCCCACGTTGCCGCCCTCGGCATCGACCTCGCGCTCGCCTCCGGTGGAGGAGCGCAAGACCGGTGGGATCTTCACGGTGGACATGGCCGCGAAAACCCTAGCGGGCCGCGACGCGGGCGCTAGACCTCCGCCCGAGGCGAGTGTGGCCTCAGGCTGCATCTGACCCGCGGTAGCGCTCGACGTAGTCCTCGAAGGACCACCCGTCGAGAAACCGCGTCGCGGCTCGACGCCCGCTGTTGTACAACCGCTCGACGAGCTCGGGTCGAATCCCGAACTCGAACGGACTCACCCCGAACGTGTCGACCTCGATGGTCCGGGCCTTGACCCACGGTTGAGCCAGGTAGCCCTGGTCGCGGCCGACGACGGTGGTGGTCACGAGGGCCTCGAGGAAGCGGATCTGACGCAGCCGCCTCAGCGCGCGCAGTGGCGGCACGAGCGTGCCGGCGGCGGGGAGCTGCGGTAGCAACGTAATCCCGAAAGTCGGCCAGCGCGGCCGCCGGTCGTCGGTGCGGTCGAACGCGTCGATCGGATAGTTCGACAGCAGGCCCCCGTCGACGAGCACGGACTCGCCCCGCGGATGAGCGAGTCGGGCCGGCTCGAACAGGTAGGGCACGGAGATCGACGCCCGCACGGCGTCGACCACCGGCTGGCGGTCGGGATCGAGCTCGTAGCGCTCGTAGTCCCAGGGCAGGCGCAGAAGCTGGCCACGAGTCACATCGGCGGCCATGACGACCAGCCGGTAGCGCTGCTCGGGCCGCCGGTCCGCGCTGCGGTCGTCGATCCGCAGATCGCCGAACGTACGCACGCCCAGCGCGCGAAGCTCGCGGTCGAGCCACTCGACCAAGTAGCGACCCTCGGCGTAGCCGTCCTTGCGAAGGACCGACAGCACGGGGCCGACGAACGGCACCCGGTGGAGCAGGTCGTGATCGAGAAAACGCGCGTACTCGACGCTCTCGATCAGCTCCCGCAGGTGAGAGGTCGAGGCTCCGGCCGCAAGCAGCGCGCCCACGATCGAGCCCGCGGACGTGCCCGCGAGGCGCTCGAACCGAAAGCCGCGCTCCGCGAGCACCGAGACCGCTCCGACGTGCCCGATCCCGAGCACGCCGCCTCCTCCGAGGACGAGGTCCGCCGGCTTCGCTGGTTCGGTCATGGATCCTCTCATCGGTCTTCGCCGCGCATCCCGTAGCGCCTCCCCCCTCACCTCCTCGTCTTGACGCGGTGGCCTACCTGACGCTGGGCGGCAACCGGGCCCTCAGGGGCGCGCGCCGGGCACTCGAGGAGATCGGCGAGCGACGCATCCCCGCGAGGAGGAGGTGGCGACCCGGTCGCGGCCGCCGTGGTGCGCGCTCAGGCCCTCGACGCCCGGCATGCGTGCGTGCGGTACGAGGACGACGAGTACCGAGGCCTACCAGCCGACGAGGATCGTGTCGCGAGGCTGTTTGGACGGCTCGACACAGCCCTCCAAGCGTTCGACCGCGAACCGCCGCCGCCACGCGAAGGGTCGCGGAGGCCTATCGAGCGTAACCGTCGAGAGCGCCCTTTAGCCTGCAGCCGCGCAGAACGCCTCGTAGTCCGGGAACACGCCCATCTCCTCCTCCGAGATCGACTCCGGGTCACGCGAGCAGATCGGGCACTCCGGATCGCGCCTGACCTTCAGGTCGGTGAACGCCGTCGCCAGCGCGTCGTAGAGCACCAGGCGCCCGACCAGCGGATCGCCCGAGCCGGTCACCAGCTTGATGACCTCGGTGGCCTGCAGCAGCCCCATCGTCCCCGGCAGCACGCCGAGCACGCCGTTGGCTCCGCACGATGGCGCGAGCTCGGCGGGGGGCGGCGTCGGATAGAGGCAGCGGTAGCAGGGCCCGTCGTAGGGCTTGAACACCGCCAACTGACCGTCGAAGCCGAGGATCGAGGCCGACACCACGGGGATCTGCAGCCGCACCGTGGCGTCGTTGAGCAGGTACCGCGTCGGGAAGTTGTCGACGCCGTCGACGATCACGTCGTAGCCCTCGATGATCTCCATGATGTTCGAGGCGTCGAGGCGGGTGTTGTACTTGACGACCTCGACGTCGGGGTTGAGGTCGCGGATCGCCTGCTCGGCGGAGTCGACCTTGGGCTCGCCGACGCGCGAGCCGGTGTGGATCACCTGGCGCTGGAGGTTCGAGACGTCGACCACGTCGTCGTCGACGAGGCCGAGCCGCCCCACCCCCGCCGCGGCGAGGTAGAGGGCGACCGGCGAGCCGAGCCCACCGGCGCCCAGGAGCAGCACCTTCGACTCGAGCAGCTTGATCTGGCCCTCGAGACCGACCTCGGGCAGCAGCAGGTGGCGCGAGTAGCGGCTGCGCTGCTCGGTGGTCAGCGCGCGCGGGACCTCGACGTCGTAGCCGCGGTCCTTCCAGAGGGTTATGCCGCCGGTCATCGACTCGACCCTCTCGTAGCCGAGCTGGCGCTCGAGCGTGTCGGCGGCGAGCGCGGAGCGGTTGCCCGAGGCGCAGTAGAGGACGATCGGCCGCGAGCGGTCGGCGCTCGCCCCCTCGATCCTGGACTCGAGGTGGCCGCGCGGGACGTGCACCGCCCCGGGAATATGGCCCTCCTCGAACTCGTGCTGCTCGCGCACGTCTACGACCACGGGGCCCTTGCCGCCGGGGCCGGAGCCGTTGGCGCTCGCGCCGTTCGGCGAGCCGCCGAGGCGCTCGCGCACCTCGCGCGGGTCGACCTCGCTGATGCGCTCCTTGACCTGGCGGATGACCTCTGCGCCGCTTGCCATGCCTCGAAATCTCCTCGATCTGATCGTCTATTGCTTCAGAAAGTATAGCGGGGTGGCGGACGCGCTCGAACCCGCTCGACCGGACTCTTGAACCGCCGATGACGACCCGCTGTGACGATAACCTGGACCGGTGCGTCGTCGCGCCGTGATCGCCCTGTTCGCCGTGGGCCTGGTGTCGTTCGCGGGCATAGCGATTGGCCTCGTGGGCCTGCGCGTGACTAGCCCGGACGCCCGCTCGACCGCCGCCTCCGGCGTCACCCGCACGCCGCGGGCCGAGCGCTTCGAGGGCTCGATCATGCCCCCCGGAGTGCGCGCCCCCGACTTCGCTCTCCGCGATCAGGACGGCAACCGAGTGAGCATGCGCGCGCACCGCGGGCGGCCGGCCATCGTCACCTTCCTGTACACGACCTGCGAGGAGACGTGCCCCGCCCAGGCCCAGCAGATCAAGCTCGGGCTCGACCGCGTCGGAGAGGACCTGCCCGCGCTCGCGGTCGCGGTCAAGCCGGAGACCGACACTCCGGCGAACGCACAGCGCTTCCTGCGCGAGCAGGGCATGGTCGGTCGCATGGACGTCGCACTCGGCTCGCGCGCAGAGCTCGAGCCGGTCTGGAAGGGCTTCGCCATTCAGCCTCAGCTCGCGGGCGTGGAGCACCAGGCGCGCACGGTCCTGATCGACGCGCGCGGCTACCAGCGGATCGGCTTCCCCACCGACCAGCTCACTCCGGAGCGGCTCGCCAAGGACGTTCGCGCGCTGCTCGCCGAGGCGCGCGGCGCACCCGCGGCTGGCTGAGCCTCGCTGAGCGCCGGGCGCGCCAGAGCGGACGCGCAGGCACCCAGACCCCCCTCTTCTCCTTATTATCGATAATGTTCTTTCACTGCATTGAGGAGGGCCGCGCGCGCAGGACCGGTGGGGAGCTGTCGCGCGCGGGGGCCGAGCGGCCCGTCCGCGCCATAGAGCCAACGGAAAGGCGCGGCGTTTCTGTCACCAAGGCAAGGAGACGCTCTTGAGCACCAAGGAGATCCTCGAAACTCGCGAGGGCGCAGGCGACGAAAGCTTCGAGATCCGCTTTCCCGCCCGCAACGGCGCCACCGTCGACCAGGACGAGGAATGGTGTGAGGTTCGGCTCGCGGCCGGGTGGCGCCGCTTCCGGTTCCACGACTACCACGCGCTCTACTCGATTCCCGGCCTCTACGAGCAGCTCTTCTACGACGAGCTCAAGTGCGACTCTCCGCGCACGGTCTGCGGACTGCTGCACGACCAGCTCGAGCAGACCGACGCGGACCCCTCGGATCTGCGAGTGCTCGACGTCGGAGCCGGCAACGGCATGGTCGGCGAGGAGCTGCAGGGCCTCGGCGCGCGCACGCTCGTGGGCGTCGACATCATCGAGGAGGCCGAGATGGCCGCCGAGCGCGACCGTCCCGGCGTCTATGACGCCTACTACACGGTCGACCTCACGGCGATGCCCGCCGGCGTCCGCCGCGACCTGCGCAACCGGCGGCTCAACACCCTGGTCACGGTGGCCGCGCTCGGCTTCGGGGACATCCCGCCGCAAGCCTTCGCCGAGGCCTTCAACCTGATCACCGATCACGGCTGGGTCGCCCTGAACATCAAGGACCGCTTCCTCGAGGAGCAGGAGAGCGTCGAGGAGGAGAGCGGGTTCTCCAAGCTCATCCGGCGCATGCTCGAGGAGGGCATCCTCGAGCACCGCGACGAGACCCACTACCGCCACCGGGTCTCCGTGCACGGCGGTCCCCTCCACTACGTGGCGATGGTGGCCGAGAAGCGCGACGAGGTGCCGCGCGAGTGGGTCGAGGCGGCGGCGGGGTAGCCCTTGCCCCCCATCACGGTTTCGCGGCGGGGCGCAGCGGGAAGGTTGCGCTTCGCACCCGAACCGAGGAGACGCCGAGCCTCCGATGAGCCGGTCCGAGGACATGATCATCCAGTACCTCAACGAGGCGCACGCGACCGAGCTCGCGCTCGTCAGCACGCTGCGCGCGCACATCGCGATGACGCCGGAGGGCGGCTACCGGAGCCTGCTCGAGGAGCATCTCGACGTCACCCGCCGCCAGGCCGACCGGCTCGAGCGACGGCTGTCCGAGCTCGGCGTCGGCAAGAGCCTGATCCAGAGCGGCGTGGGCGCCTTCCAGAGCCTGCTCGGCCAGGTCCTCGCCCTGGGCAAGGGCCCGATCGACCTGCTGCGCGGGGGCGGCGGCGAGGAGAAGCTGCTCAAGAACGCCAAGGACGAGTGCGCGACCGAGGCGCTCGAGATCGCCACCTACGACGCCCTCGAGCAGGTCGCCATCGAGCTCGCGGACGAGGTCACGGCCGATATCGCCGCGGAGCACCGCGCGCAGGAGGAGGAGATGCTCACCGGCCTGCGTGAGCGGATCCCCCAGCTCGCGCGCGACGCCGTCGCGGCGGAGGTGTACGGGCGCAAGGCCTACGACAGCTCCGAGGTCGGAGCCGTCCACGCCGCGCAGGAGGCCGCCGAGTCCGCGTCACGGGCCGCATCGGGCCTTGCCGGCGAAGCCGCCGAGCAGGCCGAGCAGGCCGCGCGGAAAGTCACAGGGACCGCGAAGGAGACCGCCAAGGAGGCTCGCCGCATCCCCGGCGTGGAGGCCGCCGAGGGCGAGGCCCGCGGCACGGTGGCGAGCGAGGACGACCTGCCGATCGCCGACTACGACTCGCGCAAGGCCGGCGAGATCGTCGAGCGGCTGCCTCGCCTCAGCCAGGTCGAGCTCGGCGAGCTTGACGCCTACGAGCGCCGCCACGGCAATCGCAAGACGATCCTCTCGAAGATCGACTCGCTGCAGGGCGACGCTCCGTGGGCCGGCTACGACGAGCAGGGCGCCGAGGAGATCGAGTCGCGGGTCCGGGACGCCGACGACGCCGAGGCGCGCAAGGTGCGTGACTACGAGCGTCGCCACAAGGCCCGCAAGGGCGTGCTCGAGGCGGCGGAGCGCGCGGTGGCGACGAGCTGACGCCAAGAGCGGCGCGGCGCCACGCCGCGCGTCTCGGTGGGGCCGCACTCCCCGGCCGAGTATCCTACCCCCAAGGTAGGTATTCGACCGATGATGTTCTCCACCAAAGCTGAGTACGGCGTGCGCGTGATGGCGCACTTGGCCGCCCGTGACGGAGCCGAGCCGGTGGCGCTCGGGGCGATCGCGACGGCCGAGGGGCTGCCGCTCGCCTATCTCGAGCACCTGATGGCGCGCCTGCGCCGGGCCGAGCTCGTTTCCAGCCGACGCGGCGCCCGCGGCGGCTACAGCCTCGCGCGCCCGGCCGAGGCGATCTCGATGGCGGAGGTCGTCGAGGCGCTCGAGGGCGACATCGCGCCGATCGAGTGCATCTCGGAGGGCGCCGATGGCGACCTCGTGTGCGCGCGCGAGTCGAGCGGCGATGGGACCTGCCCCACGAAGCTCCTGTGGGCGCGCGTGCGCGGCTCGATCGTCGCGACGCTCCGGGAGATGACCTTGTCCGACCTGGCCCAGCCAGCCCCCGAGAGGAAGAAGACCGCGGCATGAGCCTCGATATCCAGAATCTGCACGTCCGCGTCGAGGGCGCCGACGAGATCCTCCACGGCGTCGACCTGCGCGTGGAGAAGGGCCAGACCCACGCCCTCATGGGGCCAAACGGCTCTGGCAAGTCGACGCTCGCGAACACGATCATGGGCAACCCGAACTACGAGATCACCGAGGGCACCATCGTCCTCAACGGCGAGGACCTGACCGAAGCCGACCCGGACGAGCGCGCCCGCGCCGGGATCTTCATGGCCTTCCAGTATCCGGCCACCATTCCGGGTGTCTCGGTGGCGAACTTCATGCGCCTGGCGGTCAACGCCGGGCGCGAGGAGCCGATCAAGGTCAAGGAGTTCGGCGCGCTGCTGCGCAAGAACATGGACATGCTGAAGATCGACCCGCAGTTCACAAAGCGCTACCTGAACGAGGGCTTCTCGGGCGGCGAGAAGAAGCGCGCGGAGATCCTCCAGCTCGCCATGTTGCGACCCGAGTTCGCCGTTCTCGACGAGACCGACTCGGGGCTGGACATCGACGCGCTGCGGATCGTCTCCGACGGAGTGAACGAGCTCCGCGGCCCCGAGCTCGGCACGCTCATCATCACGCACTACACGCGCATCCTGGGCTACGTCCGGCCGGAGTTCGTGCACATCATGCTCGATGGGCGAATCGTCCGCCAGGGCGGCCCCGAGCTCGCCGACCAGCTCGAGGCCGAGGGCTACGAGGGCATCCGCGCGGAGGTGGCGGCGAGTGCCGGCTAGCGCGGGTCGCAACGGAAGCTTCCTCGAGGAGCGCCGTCGGGCGGCGCTCGAGGTCTACGAGCGGGAGCCCGTGCCGACCTGGCGGCGCTCGGGCTTCTGGACGACCTCGCTGAAGCGGCTACGCCTCGACGAGCTCGAGCCGCGCCGCTATCAGCCGGTCGAGTCGCTCGAGGACCTGCACCCGGTGGTGGCCGAGGCTATCGGCGACGACCGGTCCGAGCTCGGCGGTCTGCTCGTCCAGCGCGGGGCGAGCACCGTGCTGTCCTGGCTCGACCCCGAGGTCGCCGAGCAGGGTGTGGTGCTCTCCTCCCTCGAGCGGGCGTTCGAGGAGCGGCCCGAGGCCGTCGAGCAGTGGTACATGCGCCGCCTGTCGGAGGGCGAGGGCAAGTTCCCCGCGGCGACCGCGGCTTTCTGGACCGGCGGCGCGTTCGTCTGGGTGCCGCCCGACGTCGTGGTCGAGAAGCCGCTCCAGATCGTCTACCTGATCGATGAGCCGGGCGTGGCCCAGTACGCGCACACGCTGGGCGTGGTCGGCGAGCTCTCCGAGTGCCGCATCCGCGAGTACGACCTCGCTCCCGCCCTCGACGGCCAGGCCCTGCACTCAGGCGCCTTCGAGCTCTACTGCCGCGCCGGGTCGCAGGTCCGGCTCGCCCACTTCCAGGACTGGGGCTCCGGCGAGGTGCACGACGTCTCGACCAAGCGCGTCGAAATCGCCCGCGACGCCCACTGCGCGTGGACGCCGATCCACCTCGGCGGGCACCTGACCAAGCAGACCCTCGACATCGTCACCGCCGAGTCGGGATCGGACATGCGCCACAAGGGGATCTACTTCACCGAGGGCTCCGAGCACCTCGACCTCTTCACCACCGATCTCAAGGAGCAGCCTCACACCAACGGCGACACGGTGTGGAAGGGCGCCCTGACCGGCGAGTCGCGGGCCTCCTACGAGGGACTGATCCAGATCGTCCGCGGCGCCCAGGAGTCGCACACCTACCTCCAGACCCACTCGATGCTGCTCTCGCCCAAGGCCAAGGGCGACGCGATCCCCTCGCTGATCGTCGAGACCGACAACGTCTCGGCCTCGCACGGCGGCACCGTCGGCGAGCTCGACGACGAGTCGATCTTCTACATGATGACCCGGGGGGTCCCGCGCCCGGTGGCGGTGCGGATCCTCGTCGAGGGCTACTTCGAGGAGGTCGTGCAGGCGCTCGGGGATCCGTCGCTCGAGGCGCTCGTGCGGCGGACGATCACGGGCAAGCTCGAGGCCGCCGAGGAGCAGGTCGTCGAGTTCATAGCCGAGCGGGGCTGAGGGCGGTGGCCACGCCCACGACTCGTGTCGCCGGCTCCTCGCTCGACGTCCGCGACGACTTCCCGATCCTCCGTCGCGAGCGCAACGGGCGTCCGATCACCTACCTCGATTCCGCCTCGACATCCCAGAAGCCTCACGCGGTGATCGACGCGATCACGAGCTACTACGAGCGCTCGAACGCGAACATCCATCGCGGCGTATACGGGCTCGCCCAGGAGGCGACCGACCTCTACGAGGGCGCCCGCGAACGCGTCGCCGCCTTCTGCGGAGGCGAGACCGCGACGACGATCTTCGCCAAGAACGTCACCGAGGCGATCAACCTGGTGGCTTACTCGTGGGGACGCAGGCACCTCGGCCCGGGCGACGAGATCCTGATCACCGAGATGGAGCACCACTCGAACATCGTCCCGTGGCAGCTGGCCTGCCAGGCCACGGGCGCCACGCTTCGGTGGCTGCCGGTGTCAGACGAGGGTGAGCTGTCGCTCGAGGAGCTCGACGCCGCGCTCGACTCCGGGCGTGTGCGCCTCGTCGGGGTCGTTCATGTCTCCAACGTGCTCGGCACCATCAACCCGGTGACGGAGATCTGCGCGCGGGCGCGCACCGCCGGCGCGGTGACGCTCGTCGACGGCGCTCAAGCGGTGCCCCAAATGCCGGTCGACGTCGACGAGATCGGCGCCGACTTCTACGCCTGGACAGGTCACAAGGCGCTCGGCCCGACGGGGATCGGCGTGCTGCACGGACGCCGCGAGCTGCTCGAGGAAATGCCGCCCTTCCTCGGCGGCGGCGACATGATCGCCCACGTCGGCTACGAGAGCTCGACGTGGAACGACCTGCCGTGGAAGTTCGAGGCCGGCACCTCGCCGATCGCCGAGGGCGTCGGGCTCGGCGCCGCGATCGACTACCTGGCTGAGCTCGGGATGGGCCGTGTGCGCGCCCACGAGGCCGAGCTGACGGCCTACGCGCTCGAGCGCCTCGGCGAGGTCCCAGGCCTGCGCGTGCTCGGACCGCTCGAGGTCGAGCGCCGCGGCGGCGCGATCTCGTTCGCGCTCGAGGGCATCCACCCCCATGACATCGCCGAGATATGCGACCGCGAGGGAGTCTGCGTACGGGCGGGCCACCACTGCGCGCAGCCGCTCATGCGGCGCCTGGGAGTGCCGGCGACCGCTCGGGCGTCGTTCCACGTCTACAACACGCGCGAGGATGTGGAGCGGCTCATCGGCGCGCTCGAGCGCGCGCGGACGGTGTTCGGGCTGTAACGGTCGCGGCGGCTCCCGAGGTTACTCACACATCCAGGCGCTACGGCTCCCGAGCCGCAAGCTCGGTCACCGCCAACCGCGCTGCCCCGATCAGCCCCGCGTCGGTCCCGCCGTGCGCCACCGCTACCCGCACCCGCTCTCCGATCGCCGGCAGCACGCGCGAGCGAGCCTCCTGCTCGGCGCGCTCGAGGTAGAGCTCCGCGACCCGCGAGAGCCCGCCGCCCACGGCGAGCAGCTCGGGCTCGAACGCGTTCATGAGGCTCGCCATCCCAACGCCGAGCCAGGTTCCGAAGCGCTCGAAGAGGGCGACCGCCTCCGGATCTTCCTCGCCGGCGGCGGTCACCACGTCGGCTCCCTCGGCGGGCTCGCCGCGCTCGCGCGCGAGCGCCGCTATCCGCGACTGGGGCTGTGCGGCGGCGAGCGCCCGCGCGTCGCGGGCGAGCGCGAGGCCGCTGCAGAGTGCCTCGAGGCAACCGCGGTTGGGGCAGTTGCCCGGGCACTCGGGCCCATCGCTCTGGATCACCATGTGGCCGAGCTCGCCGCCGAGTCCGCTCGCGCCGCGGAGAATGCGACCCTCGCTCACCACGCCACCGCCGACTCCCGTGCCGAGCGTGAGCATGACGAGGTGGCGCACCGGGCCGCCCTCGGCGAGATCGGCCTCGGCGAGGGCGGCGCAGTTGGCGTCATTGTCGAGATAGACGGGCAGGTCGAGGCGCTCGGAGAGCTGGTCGCGCAGCGGCACGCCCTCTACGGGGATGTTGACGCTCGACAGGACGCGGCCGGCGCCGAACTCGATCTGCGACGGCAGTCCGATGCCGACGGCGGCAGGTTGCCCGACGACCTCGGCCAGCCGGCGCACCGCGGCCTCGATCCCAGCGACGACGGCCTCGCCGCTAGAGACCTCGGTCCGCCGCTTGTCGGTCTCGAGCAGTTCGGTCCCGCGCACCGCTCCGGCGAAGATCTTCGTCCCCCCGACGTCGACGCCGACGACGAGCGGCTCCTCTGCGGCTTCGGCGCCCATCGGGCGAGCATCTTTGCGCGTCTGGGGTGGCGGCGGGGCTAGGACGTTTCCGAGGTCACGGCGCTCGGCGCCGACTGGGTAGCCGCAGGGGCACCTACGGCGCGTACGTGATGGTGTCGCTGACGCGCGCCGAGACGTTGCCCACCCGGTCCACGTACTGGACGTAGACCTTCTTCCTCCCGCCGCTCCTGCCGGAGAGCGTCCACGAGTACCTCGACGCGAAGGAGACCCACCGGGACCAGCTGGTGCCGTTGTGGGAGACGCGCATCCGCGCGACGCCGGTACCCCCGGTGTTGTCCGTGGCGGTCAGGTGCAGCCTGACTCGCCGGCTCTTGGTCGTGGCCGCCCTGCCGTTGATGGCGACCGCGCCCCTGGGAGCAACGGAGTCGACGGTCCAGGTGCGACTGGCGGGAGTGGCGTCGGAGTCCTCCGCCTCGCCCGCCGCCCCGACGGCGTAGACCTTGAAGGTGTGCCGGCGGGACGATAGGTTGGAGTACGACTTGCCCGGCGAGCAGTTCTCGACGGGTCCGTCATCGAGCTTGCAGCGGAAGGTCGAGTCGCGCTCGCTGGAGGAGAACCGGAAGGCGGCCGACCTGCTCCTGGTCCTGCTCCCTTCTGCCGGTCCCGCGGTGATCTGCGTGTTGGGATAGGTGTTGTCGAGGATCACCTGCCGATTCGAGGTGGTGGAGTCGTTGTCGGCCCCGTCGTAGGCACGGGCGGCTATGGTCGACCGGCCGTCGGTCAGGGCGAGGGAGTTCAAGCTCACGCTGTAGGAGTTGCCGGTAGGCGTCGGATCGGTGCCCACCACCTGACCGTCCACCAGGAACTCCACTCGATCCACTCCGACGTTGTCCGTGGCGTCGGCCGAGAGCGCGACATCCATGCCCCTGATCACTCCTCCAGACGCAGGTGCGGTGAGCGCCACAGTCGGGTCTTCGTTGTCGGGGGGAGGAGTCGTGTCCGAAGAGAGATTGAGGGTGACGCTCCCGCTCGCACCGTTGTAGCCGTCCACGGCGACCCAGTAGGTCGTACCGGCCGTGACCGGGAGCTCCACCCTGCTCTGCACGACGCCGCCGGAGTCGTCGTTGCTCGCGACCGGGGCCAGCCCGTTCACGGCGCTGCCGGTATAGACCCCGAGCAGCGTGTCGAAGCTGCTCCCGGCCGTCGTGATGGTCGCGTTTCCGCTCCCTTCAGGGGTCCACCTGTACCAAACGGACTTCCCGCCGGAGTTCCCGGCGTGGTTGGGCTCGCCGGTCTCCTTGGTGGCGGCGAGGTTGGTGCCGGTTACCGTCGCCGATGCGCCGCTCAAGAGCTGAGCGCTCGCGAAGCTGTCGTTGCCGACGGCACTCCCCAGACCGGCCGCGGCGGCTACGTCGATCCGCGGTTTTATGACCCCGCCCGTCACCCGGGTATCCGCTACGGCGCGACCGGTGGCCTGCAGCGCGGTAAGGATGCCGGCGACGGAGGCCGACGGGCTCTGCTGCTTGAGCAGCGCCCATGCGCCGGCGACGTGGGGCGCCGCCATGGATGTGCCGTTGAAGGCCGCGAACCCTCCGCCGGGCACGGACGAGTTGATGCTCGACCCCGGTGCGAGGAGCGAGACGAGGGGGGAGGAGTTTGAGAACGAGGAGATGGTGTCCGTCTTCGTCGTCGAGCCGACGCTGACCGCGCTCGATATGCACGCCGGCGACGATATGGAGTCCGTGAAGCCGTTGTTGCCCGAGGCGATCACGGTCGCGATGTCCGCGGATCTCAGGTTGTCGATGATCGCCTTCTGCGAGGCCGTGTCGCAGTTGCTGAAGAAACGGCCACCCCCCAGGCTCATGTTCACCGAAGAGAAGCTGCGGGTGGACCTGAGGGCGTAGACCCGTTCGAGGCCGGCGATCTGATCGCTGATGTAGCTCAGAGTGCAAGGGTCCTCTCCCGCCCCGGTGCAGTTCGAGCCTGTGAATCGAGAGAAGACCTGGACCGCCATGGCGCTCGCGTCCTTGCCTACCCCTGAGAAGGTGGTGCCCCGACCGGCGGCGATGCCCGCGACGTGGGTGCCGTGCTGGCATCCCGAGGAGGCATACGTGCACGCGCCTCCCGCGCCCGCTCCGGTCTGAGTCGTCGTACCGTTCGGACAGTTCGAGTTCCCCGAGTAGCAGGCTTCCTCGACAACCTTGCCGCTCAGGAACGAGTGCGAGGCGTCGACGCCGGTGTCGAGCACCGCGACGACCTTTCCGCTTCCCGTGTGGCCGCTCGCCCATGTCTCCGGAGCCCGAACGAGGGGACCACTGTCGGCGAGCGTCGCCGGGACCGGTCGATCTTCCTCGATCCGGTTAACGAGCGGAGACCGTCGAGCGGCTTCGAGCGCCTTGGGGGAGAGCTCGAGGACGATGTAGGGGATCGTCTGGTACTCGCGGAGGGCCTCGGAGCCGGTGCCTCGGAGGTCTGACTTCAACTTGGCCTGGGCGCTGTCGATCGCGTCTCGCTGGTCCGCGCGTTGGGCACCGCTCAAGCGCCCTTCGGGCGCGAAGTCGGCCTGAAGACGCGCTATGACCCGAACCGATCCCTCTTCCCGGGCCTTGTCGAGTAGCCGGGAGGCATCGGAGCTCGCGCGCGATTCTCGGTCACCGGAAGGCTTGGCCGGTCCGGACGGTACGTCCGACTCCCGCTGGGCGGCGGCGGGCGTGCCCGCGATCGCAGCCAGAGCCAGCAAGGTCAGCAGTAGAAGCCAGTTACCTCTGCCGGTCATGATCCAAGCTCCTTGCCGAGGGACGTCCCTCGCGCTGTGGCGGATGAATGGAGTGACAGTAACGACCTAACGTTGCAAAAACCTTGCACGGGTTTCACCGGGTTCATGGCCCTCTCGTGGAGGCTCATGTCCCCCGAGGCAACACAGCCGAGGCGCTGCCGCGACTCGCCGACGCTAGCCTTGAGCCCTGGAAATGGACGAGCTCTACCGCGACTACATCCTCGACCACTACAAGAACCCGCGCAACTTCGGCGAGCTCGAGCCGCACGACCTCGAGTTCCACGACCACAACCCGCTATGCGGGGACGAGCTCGGCGTCCACTTGGTCGTGGACGACGCCGGCAAGATCGCCGACCTGCGCTTCCACGGGCAGGGTTGCGCGATCTCTCAGGCGGCGGCGTCGATCTCCTCAGAGGAGCTGATCGGGATGCCGGTGGCCGAGATCCCGTCGCTCAGCGCCGACTGGGTGCTCGACCAACTCGGGATCGACATCTCCCCCACCCGGCGCAAGTGCGCCCTGCTGAGCCTGAAGGTCATGCGGGGGGCGACGAGCGGGGACTCGTCCTGGCCGGAGGTCTCCGAGTCGGTGGCGTGAGCTGCCGGGCGCGTGCGGCGTCACGACGCTCGCACTCGGCTATCGCTTGCCGGCCGCCTGCGCCAACGCCGAGCCGGGGCACCGCCTCGGGCCGCCTCCCGCGCCGGCACTAGCGCGCGAGAGGCTGCGGACGGCGGCGAACCCTACGGTCGAAGTAGGGAGCCTCGGGGTTCCTTGGTCGACGAAACGACTAACCGACCGGTCGAGGGTCACGCAAATCGCTGATCCCGTCTCCGTCGGTGTCCCGCTTCAGAGGATCGGTCTCCGAGCGCTCGCGGCGGCCGTTTCGGTTGGCGTCCTCACGGCCGTCCAAGAGTCCGTCGCGGTCGGTGTCCTTCCTGAGCGGGTTGGTCTTCTTGCTGGGGTCGCGGTCGGCGCGGAAGAGCCGGGTGTGCGTTCCCGTGACGGGGCCCGGCGGATCCGCGATCGGCCGTGTGATGCCTCGCTCGAGGCCGTCGGCGAGCAAGTCTTCGTCGCTGTCGCGTCGCCGCGGGTTCGTCCGCGTGGTCCTGACCTCCGTGTTGTCCCCCAGGCCGTCGTCGTCGGTGTCCTTGTCGAGCCGCCCGGTCCGACGGGCGGCCTCGGCCACGTCGGTCAGCCCGTCGTTGTCGTCGTCGGGGTCGCATGCGTCCCCGCCGCCGGAGCGATCGGCGTTGACCTGGGTTGGGTTGGCCACGGTCGGGCAGTTGTCGCGGTGGTCGGGAACACCGTCGCCGTCGGCGTCGGGCGACCCGACCACGTTGAAGCTGAGCTGGCCGGAGTCCCCGCTAAAGCCGCCGACCTGGAAGTAGTAGGTCTGGCCGGCCTGAGCGGTGAAAGAGGTACGCGATTGAAGCTCGCTGTCGGTGTCGTCGTTGCAGGCGACCTGGGCCAAGGCGCCGAGCGAGCTGCCGCGGTAGGCGGCGAGGACGGTGTCGAAGTCACTGCCGACGGTGTCGGCGGTGACCTCGGTATTGCGCGTGGGGGTGTAGCGGTACCAGACGGTCTTGCCCGTGACACACGAGGAGGGCTGCGGCTCGCCGGCCTCGAAGGTCGCGGCGGAACGGGCAAGCATGAGACGTCCTTTCGGTCCTCCATGGGCTCGACTCGGCTCAAACTACAAGCTGCCCGCCGCCCCCGGCGCAGCCCTCAGCACGCTCCTGTCGCGCCTGCGCCGGACCCTCGGCTCCCCCGCCATCGAGGGTCGAGCGCTGGTCTCGCTGAGCCTTCCGCCCGAGAGCTGGATCGACCTCGAGGCGGCGGAGGAGGCCGTCGCGGGCGCAGCGAAGGCGCTCGCCGCAGAGGCACCCGCCGACGCCCACGCGACCGCGCAGGCCGCCTATGAGATCGCATCCCAGCCGCTTCTGCCCGCCATCGACCTACCGTGGGTTGAGAGGCGCCAGCGCTACCTCGAGGACGTGTGCCATCGCGCCCTCGAGATCCTCGCCCGCTCGGGCCTGTCCCTCAGTGGCCCGTCACTCGACTCAGGTGAGCGAGCGGCGCGCCTCCTGATCGAGGCCGACCCCTTTCGCGAGACCGGCTACGCGCTCTTGATGGAGATTTACGCGTCCCGCGGCAGGGTGGCCGAGGCGCTGCAGGTGTTCGAGCTGCTACGGGTCCTCCTGCGCGAAGAGCTCGGCACAGGACCCGCCCCGAACATCATGGCGCTGCACCAACAGCTGCTGGCTGGAGCCGACCCGGAGCTCGAGAGGGTACGGCCCGCACCCGGGAACGAGCCCGCACCTCGAGTCGGCCCGCCGGCACGCTGAGGCAGGTAAGCCCAAGGACCTTGCACGACATCTCCGCTCGCCGGTCGAACCGAGCGCTCAGTCCACGATCGACGCCACCGCCGCCCGCGCGGGCCTCACGCTCACCCGTTCCCCCACCTCGAACAGCTCGAGCGACGGGAGCTGGACCAGCACCGTACCGCCGACCTCGTGACGCAGGCGGTAGAGCACGTCGTGGCCGCGGAACTCGCGCTCGATCACCTCGGCGTTGCCGAGCCGGTCGACGCGGAGGTCGAGCTGCTCTGGGCGGATGGCGAGGTGGACCGTCGCCTTCGACGCGGCCGTCTGCGTGTCACCGCCCCGGGCGTCGAAGCTCCCGAGCCAGGTTTCGACCGACCGATCGCCGCGGGGGACCCCCGAGAGCACGTTGACCTCGCCGAGGAAGCCCGCCGCCCAGCGGTCGGCAGGGCGGCCGTAGACCTCCTCAGGGGCCCCCGTCTGCACGATCCGCCCGGCGCGCATGACCGCCAGCCGGTCGGCCAGCGAGAGCGCCTCCTCCTGGTCGTGGGTGACGAGGATGGCCGTCGCCTCCGCCTCGCGCAGGATCAGCTCCACCTCGCGCCGCAGGTCGGCCCGCAGCGTCGCGTCGAGGCTCGAGAACGGCTCGTCGAGCAGGACGAGCTCGGGCTGGGGCGCGAGCGCGCGGGCGAGCGCCACCCGCTGGCGCTCGCCGCCCGAGAGCTCGTGGGGCAACCGCTCGGCCTTGTGCTGGAGGCCGACGAGCTCGAGCGCGGTACGAGCCTTCGGAGCCGCGCCCCCCCGACCCTCGCGCCGGCGCTCCCGCCGCGGCAGCCCAAAGGCGACGTTGCGCTCGACGGTCAGATGCGGGAAGAGGGCGTACTCCTGAAACACCATTCCGATCCGCCGCTGCTCGGCGGGGACCCACGTGCCCTCGCCGGCCACCAGCCGGTCGCCGACCCGCACCTCGCCCGCGCTCGGTCGCTCGAACCCCGCGACGAGGCGCAGCAGGGTCGTCTTGCCACACCCGCTCGGCCCGAGCACCGTGAAGAGCTCGCCGCGGACGATGTCGAGGCTGACCTCCCGCACCGCCTCGGTGGCCCCGAAGGCCTTCGCCACCCCTCGCAGACAGACGCTCATGGACGGCTGAGCGATCGCCGAAGCCCGATCATGACCGCAGATATAGCCGATCGCGCGCCGATCATCCGGCGCCCAACCCCTCGGCGCCGCTCCGGGCACCCCGGTCTGGGCGCGCGGTCAAGCGGAGCACGATCGGCGCCGCGACGGCCACGAGCAGCAGCGCGGCCGGCGCGGCCCGTGAGTACGCCGACACCGATGTGGCGGTCCAGACCTCTGTGGCCAGGGTGTCGAAGCCGATCGGGCGCAGCAGAAGCGTGGCCGGAAGCTCCTTCATCGTGCTCAGGAAGACGATCGCCGCGCCGGCGAGCAGCCCGGGTGCGGCGAGCGGCAGGGTCACCGCGGCGAACGCGCTCCGAGGGCCGCGGCCGAGCGCCCGGGCGGCCTCCTCGAGCTGGGGGTTGACCGCCAGCAGAGCCGTGCGCGCTCCCGAGAGGGCCTGAGGCAGGAACCGGACGACGTAGGCGAACATAAGCACCGCCAGCGTTCCGTACACCGCGCCGGCGTAGCGGGCGGCGAAGAAGACGAGCGCGAGCGCGATCACCACTCCGGGCAGGGCGTTGGCCCCGTAGGCCAGGCGCTCGAGACCGCGCGTGAGCGCGCGCGGATCGCGCACCACGAGCAGCGCCACCGGCAGGGCGGCGACGGTCGCGACCGCTCCCGCGGCGAGCGAGACCGTCAGCGAGTTGACCGCCGATGTGACCATCTCTGCCGAGAGGCCGGCGCGCGCCGCCCCGCGCACGGTCCACAAGCCCAGCACGCCGAGCGGCAGCACCAGCGCGAGGCCCACGACCACCGCGCAGAAGGCGACCGCCGCCGGTCGCCAGCGCCCGAGGGCCTGGCGCGGCGCCGGCCGCGACGCGGTCGAAGCCGCCCGAGGAGCCGCCCGCCCCCGCGCGCGGGCCTCGAGAACGAGGACGATCACGGTCAGGACCACGAGCACGAGCCCGAGCACCGCCGCCGGCGTGCGGTCGAACAGCGTCCGGTACTGCTGGAAGATCACGCGCGTGAGGGCGTCGAAGCGCATCAGCGATACGACCCCGAAGTCGGAGAGGGCGTAGAGCGCGGCGAGCAGGGCTCCCGCTCCGAGCGCCGGCCGGGCCAGCGGGAGCGTCACCCCGAAGAGCACGGCGCGCGGCGAGCGCCCGAGCCCGCGCGCTGCCTCCTCGAGCGCGGGATCGGCACGACGCAGCGCGGCGGCGGTCAGCAGGTAGACGTAGGGGTAGGTCGATAGGGTCAGGGCGAGCGCGGCGCCCGGGAAGCCGGTGATGTCGACCGCGCCCGCGCCGGGAAGCGCCTGGCTGAGCGCGCCGCCCGGCCCGAGCGTCCCGAGCAGCGCCAGAGCCGCGACGTAGCTCGGGATGGCGAGCGGCAGCGCGGCGGCGACCGCCCACATCCGCCGCAGCGGCAGGTCGGTTCGCTCCACGAGCCAGGCGAGCGTCCCGCCGATGGCGGTCGCGCCGAGGGTGACGACGGACACGAGCGCGACCGTGCGCGCGACGGTCTCGACGGTCTGCGGCCGGCCGAGCACCGACCACGCCGCCGAACCGCCCGAGGCAGCCCGCACGAGGAGATACACGAGCGGCAGCGCGCAGGCCGCGGCCACGAACGCCGCCGCGGCGGTCAGCAGCGGCGAGGGCAGTGGCGGCGGCCGCCCGGCACGCCGCAGCGCCGTCACGGGGTCAGGCCGGCCCCGCGGATGAGCTCGACGGTCGAGGGCAGCTTGGCCCCGAGCTGTCCGAGGCGGACATCGGGCCCCTGGATGTCGGCGAGCGGGCGCAGCGACTCGTCCGGGCGCACGCCGGGGATCAGCGGGTACTCCTCGGTGTCGGTGGCGAAGTAGCGCTGGCCCTCGACATCGAGCAGGAAATCGGCGAACCGGCGGGCCTCGGGGCTGTCCTCGAGCAGGCCGATCCCGGAGACGTTCACGAGCGACCCCGGATCCCCCGGGCGCGTGAAGTGGTTATCGACCGGCAGGTCGGGCCGCTCCGCGCGCAGCTCGTAGAGGTAGTAGTGGTTGACGAAGCCCACCTCGATCTCCTCGCGGGCGATCGCCTCGAGCGTCTGGATGTTGTTCTCGAGCAGCACCGGACGGTTTCGCTCGATCCCCTCCAGCCACGCCCGCGTGCGCGCGTCGCCGACCGAGACGCGCATCGCGCTGACGAAGGCCTGAAAGGAGGCGTTGGTCGGCGCAAGGCCGATGCGCCCGCGCCAGCGGGGGTCGGTGAAGGCGAAGATCGAGTCCGGCAGCTCGCCGGGTCGCAGCTTGCGGGTGTCGTAGGCGACCACGCGCGCCCGCCCGGAGACCCCCACCCAGCGGCCCTCGGGATCGCGGAAGCGGGCGTCGACGCGGCGCAGGAGCTCCTGTGGAAGCGGTTGCAGGCGACCTTCCGCCGCCACCGCCCCGAGCGCGCCCGCATCCTGGGCGAAGAAGGCCTCGGCGGGGCTGCCCGCGCCCTCCTCGCCGATCGTGGCCGCGAGCTCGCCGCTGTCGCCGTAGCGCGCCTCGACCTGGATGCCGCTGGCGCGCTCGAAGCGGTCGAACAACGGCCCGACGAGCTCCTCGGAGCGACCGGAGTAGAGGGTCAGGCGGCGGGTGTCGTCCTCGCCTCCGCCGCCGGCACCGCCGCAGCCCGCACCGGCGAGCGCCGCGACCAGCACGGCTGCGAGTCTCCAGCGTCTCATCGCCCGCCTCCGCCGCCCGCGGCCCGCAGGGCGAGGACCCGGCCGTCGAGGCTCACGGCGTGGAGCTCACCGCTCCGGTCCTCGGCGAAGGAGGTGACGAGCGGCAGCTTCACCGGCTCGCGGCGGACCTCCGGCCGGGCGCCCGGCCGCGGGCGCAGGCTCCAGATCGTCCCCTTGCACAGGTCGCCGTAGAGGTAGCGCCCTCGGAGGCGAGGCAGAGCCCGGCCGCGATACACGTAGCCGCCTGTAACCGAGCATCCGTAGCGGCGCCCATACGCGGTGACCGGGCCGGCAAGTCGCCCCCGGCGGTTGACCGCCCGCGTCCGCCAGCGGTAGGTCCCCTCGTACGCGCTCCAGCCGAAGTTCACGAGCCCTCTCTCGGTCCCGGGCAGCACGTCGATCTCCTCCTGGCGATCCTGTCCCACGTCGGCGATCCAGAGGTCCCCGGTCGCGCGATCGAACGAGAACCGCCACGGGTTGCGCAGTCCGTAGGCCACCTTCTTCCACTTCGCTCGTGAGCGCGCCACCTCGCGCCGCAGGACCTTGCCGAGGGGGGTTCCGAGGTCCTGACCGCGGCGCTCGGGGTCGAACGCCGAGCCGCCGTCGCCGAGTCCGACGTAGAGCCTCCCGCGGCGGTCGAAGGCAAGCTGACCGCCCTTGTGGTTCTCGTAGGGCTGGCGTACCGAGAGCAGCGTCCGCGCCGAGCCGGGATCCACGCGATCGCCACGGGCGCGGTAGCGGACGACCCGCGTGTCGCCGCGCCGATTGGTGTAGTGGACGTACAGGAGGCCGGAGCGCGCGTGGTCGGGCGCAAAGGCGAGGCCGAGCAGGCCCCGCTCACCGCCCGACAGCACCCGCGGTCGCAGGTCGAGGAAGGGGCGAGGAAGGACACGGCCGTCCTCGACGATGCGAATGCGCCCGGTCTGCTCGGTGACGTAGAGCCGGTTGGGGTCGCCCGGGCGAAACGCGAGGCCGCTGGGGCCCTCGAGGCCTTGGGCGACCGTCACGAGGCGCAGCTCGCCTCCCTCCGGGACCGCCCGCCCGTTACCCTCTCGGTCGAGGGCATAGGCAACGCCCGCGGCGACGGGGACCAGCAGAAGCGCCGCACCGATCCGCAGAGACCGCGACCTTCGGGCTCGGTGGGTGTCGGTCGAGCCACCGCTCACCGCCGGCGATCGGTCGAGGCTCCCGGCGGGCGGCCGAGGGGACGCAGACGAGATAAAGCAGACTGGCGCACTAGGGATTAGGGTACCCTAACCCGTCGGCGCGTGCGTCGCCGCGCGCCGGCAGGAGCCGGCGATCTCCCAGCGAGCGGTCCGAACGCGCCGACTAGGGATTAGGGTACCCTAACCCGTCGGCGCGTGCGTCGCCGCGCGCCGGCAGGAGCCGGCGATCTCCCAGCGAGCGGTCCGAACGCGCCATTGCGCCGCAGACGCGAACGGCTCGACGCGGCTCGCAGGCATCAGACGCGAGCGAAAGGCTACCCCCGGCCGCGACGCCGAGAAGTCGACGTCCCCCTTGTGGACGCCGAGCGCCCAGGCGAGCAGCGGACCGCGGTAGTGGCCGACGTACGGAGGGCCGCAGCGCCGGAGCCGGCGCGCTCCACCCGCGCGCTCGATCGCCCGGTCGAGGTCGGCGGCGAGGACCGCCCCGTGCGCCGCGCGCGCGGTCTCCTCGCCGATGGTGTCAGCCCGGTCGAGCGCGGTTAGAGCAAGGACCGTCGCCACCGTGCCCGCGAGCGCGAGGCTCGTGTCCCGTCCGATCCTCTCCCGAGCCGCCGGCGCCACGAGGAAGAGGCCGGCCGTGCCGCCGACGACGACGAGCGCGATCCCGGGCACCAGGTAGCGCACCTCGCCCGAGAAGCCGAGCTCGCTCATGCCGGCGACGAGGAGCGTCCAGGCCACTCCGGCGAGTCCGGCGAGTCCGGCGAGGAGCGCGTCGCGAGCCCGGGGCCGGCCGCGCCCGCCCACCGACCCGGCGAGCGGGAGGAGCACGAGGCCGACGAGGGCAGCCGGGTGCGGCGCGCGAGCCGCTTCGGCCAGCGTCGCCAGCGCGGGACGTGCCGCGAGCGCCGGAGCGCCCGGGTTCGGCACCTGGGCACGGTCGGCGGAGCGCAGCGGGTCGCCGGACGCGAGCCATTCGGGGACGAACCAGAGCGCCAGCACGCCGACGCCCCCGGCGACCAGCAACGGCCGGACCTTCCTCTTCCGCCACCAGAGCGCCGCCGCGAGGACGGCCAGGAACGGCCAGACCTCGACCCGGATCAGCGCCGCGACCGCGAGCATGGCGAGCGCCGTCCGAAGCCTTCCGTCGAGCAGGCCGGCGAGGCCGAGCAGGAGCAGCGCGGTCAGCAGTCCCTCCGAGTTGCCGACCGCCGCATGCTCGATCCAGCCCGGGATCAGCAGGATCCCGCCCGCGGCCGTGAGCCCCGCCGCGATCGACCCCCCGGCGAGCCGCCGGGCCAGCCCGAACGCGACGAGGACGGCGAGGATCGCTCCCGCTCGTGCGACGGTCAGCCACGCCGCGGGCGCAATCTCCTCACCCAGGGGCGCGAGCGCCGCCGTGACCATCACCGGCAGCGGCTTCCACGCCGGTCCCTCGCTCGTGCTCAGCTCCAGGCTCGCAAGCTCGCGACCCCAGATGAGCCACGACCACGGATCGTAGCCCGGTGCGGAGGGCACGGCGAGCGAGGTCAGAGCCAGTACGACGGAGAGACCGACGGCGACCCCGAGGCCGGGACGCGTGAACAGGAGGCTCGGCGTCGAGGGCCGCGCCCCGCCCGGCGACCGCTCGCTCGGTCGGGGGACGTTCGCTGCGCCCACCTACCACACCGTACGCGGCGTCGACCTCGGGCGCTAACGAGCCTCGGTCACACCGTCTCGAAGCGCGCGAAGCGCGTCGCGGTCAGGCATGCCCGACGGCCACCCCGACCGCGGCTACGAGCACACCGCCGACGGTGACCTGGAGCAGCGAGCCAGCCAGCGACACGCGCAGATACCGCTTGCGCAGCCAGGCGATAGCCACCAGCTCGCAGCCCACGACCACGTAGGCGACCTTGAGCGCCTGATCGACGTCTCCGATCAGGAACGGCAGCGTGTGGGCGGCCCCGCCGACGAAGGTCGCGAAGCCGGTGATCAGTCCCCGGGCCAGTGAGCCACCTCGTCCGGTGAGCGTCCCGTCGTCGGAGAGACCCTCGGACATCCCCATGCTGATCGCCGCGCCTACCGCGGCCGCGAGGCCCACGAGCAGGGCACCCTTGGAGCCCACGAGATAAGCGGAGGCGAAGATCGGCGCCAGCGTCGAGATCGTCCCGTCGATCAGCCCGATCAGCGCCGGCTGCACGACGCGCAGGAGGCGTTCGCGCTCGCCGGCCTCACGCCAGCGTCGCCGGGCTCGTGTTAGGGTACCCTTACTCTTATGTTGCGTTTCTGCAACCTTCACGTTTCATCATGGTAGCTGAGCACGTGGACGAAGCCCAGCGGGCGCAAACGGCCGCACCCCCGCCCATCTCGACCCCCTCCCCGCTCGACGACGAGCTCCTCGCCGCCGCGCGTCGGGCCCTCGAGCGCCACGGGGTCGCGCGCGCGACCCTCGAGCGCATCGCCGAGGAGGCGGGGCTCTCGCGCGTCACCCTCTACCGGCGCGGCGTCACCCGCGAGGCCGTGCTCGCCGCGCTCGCGAGCCGGGTGCTCGACGGCTATCGCCGCGCCATGTGGCCGGCGCTGACCGCGCGGGGCTCGGGCGCCGAGCGACTCCGGGGCGCCCTCGGCGCCCTGTGCGACGTGGCCGAGGACGGCCTCGAGCTCCTGCTCGTCCTGGGCGAGCGCATCGGAGGCGCGCTCGGGGAGCCCGCGAGCGACCAGGAGGGCGCCGTCCGCCGCACCTTCACCGAGCCGCTCGAACGGCTCCTGCGTGACGGCGCCGCCGACGGATCGCTGCGCCAGACCGACGCCCCCGAGACCGCGACCGTGCTGCTCCACCTCGTCGGCTGGACCTATGTCCACCTGCGTGCGGGACCCAAGTGGAGCCCGCGCCGAGCCAAGCGGGCGACACTGCAGGTCGCTCTGCAGGGCGTGCTCGCGGATCCGGACGGCGGCGGCTCCGGGTAGGCCCCGTGCAGACTCGCGAGCCGATGGACGCCGCCGAGGTCGTTGAGCGCCTCGATCTTCGGCCCCACCCCGAGGGCGGCCACTTCCGCGAGACATTTCGCCATGCGCCCGCCGGCGGCGGGCGCGGGGCCATGACCGCGATCCTCTACCTGCTCGAGGGCCGGGAGGTCTCGGCCTGGCACCGCGTCGACGCCGCGGAGATCTGGCACTTCCACGCCGGGGCGCCGCTCGCGCTCTCTGTCGCTGAGGACGGTCTCGCCCTGAGAACCCACCGGCTCGGGGCGGACCTGGCGAGCGGCGAGCAGCCGCAGGTCACCGTGCCCGCGGGGGCCTGGCAGTCGGCCGAGAGCCGGGGGGCGTGGACGCTCGTAAGCTGCACGGTGGGCCCGGCCTTCGAGTTCGAGGGCTTCGAGTTGGCGCCGGAAGCGTGGCAACCGGGCGCATGAGGCTCCCCCGTGGCTCGGTGCCGCCCCCGTTCTCGCTAGAATCCCCACTGGATTTCCGACCCCGTAGCGAGGATTTGACACGAATGGCCATCACCGAGAACCCGCGCATCGCCAAGCCGAGCGCGATCGAGGAGGACGAGCAGGGTCAGCTCGTCGCACGCAAGGGCATCTCGCCCGAGGTAGTCGAGGAGCTGTCGAAGGTCAAGGGCGAGCCCGACTGGATGCGTGAGAAGCGCCGCAGGTCGGCCGAGATCTACGAGCGCAAGCCGGTCCCCACCTGGGGCGTCGACCTCTCGGGGCTGGACCTCGACGAGCTCGTCCTCTACTCCCCGCCCACCGCGGGCCGCTACGACTCGTGGGACGACGTTCCGACCGAGATGAAGGAGACATACGAGGCGCTCGGCATCCCCCAGGCCGAGCGCGAGCACCTCGCGGGCGTCGTCGGCGTGTGGCGCCAGGAGCCCGTCTACGAGGGACTCAAGAAGGAGTACGCCGACCTCGGGATCCTCTTCTGCTCGATGGACACGGCGGTCACGGAGTACCCGGAGCTCGTAGAGCCCTACTTCATGTCCAAGTGCGTGCCGCCGCAGGACAACAAGTTCTCGGCGCTGCACGGCGCCGTGTGGTCGGGAGGCTCCTTCCTCTACGTGCCCAAGGGCGTCAAGGTCGACCTGCCGCTGCAGGCGTACTTCCGGATGGAGGGCGCCGGCGAGGGCACCTTCGAGCACACCCTGATCATCGCCGACGAGGGCTCCGAGGTGAACTACATCGAGGGCTGCACCGCGCAGACCTACTCGGTCAACTCGATGCACTCCGCCGTCGTCGAGATCTTCGTCAAGGAGGGCGCCAAGGCGCGCTACACGACCGTCCAGAACTGGTCGAAGGACGTCTACAACCTCAACACCAAGCGCGCCATGGTCGACGCCGAGGGCACCGTCGAATGGGTCGGCGGCTCGATGGGCGCCAAGTTCGTGATGCTCTACCCGGGCTCGTTCCTGATGGGAGAGGGCGCGCGGGCCGACCACCTGAACGTCGGCGTGGCGTCGGGCAACGTCTGGAAGGACACGGGCGCCAAGGTCATGCACCTCGCCCCGAACACGACGTCGAACATCCTCGCCAAGTCGATCTCCATGGACGGCGGGGTGATGGGCTACCGCGGCCTCGTGCGCATGGGCCACAACTCCCAAGGCTCGAAGGCGCGCGTGCAGTGCGACGGCCTCATGATGGACCCGGAGTCGCGCTCCGACACCTGGCCCGACATCCAGATCCAGAACCCGCACGTGACGGTCGCCCACGAGGCCGTAGTCGGCAAGATCTCCGACGAGCAGCTCTTCTACCTCCAGAGCCGCGGTCTGAGCGAGGAGGAGGCGGCCTCGATGATCGTCAACGGCTTCATTGAGCCCGTGACCAAGGAGCTGCCGATGGAGTACGCCGTCGAGCTGAACCGATTGATCCAGCTCGAGATGGAAGGGTCGGTCGGGTAGGAGCCTCGAGCGGCGCCGTCGCGCCGAGAGGGCTGAAACGGCACAATCCGCGCGTGGCACTCGCGTCCCTCTCGCCCGCGGTCCTCGGAGTGGTGGGCGTGGCGGACGCATTCGTCGTCGGCGCCGGGCCAGCCGGGCTCGCGGCCGCCGCCATGCTCGGCCGGGCGGGGCTGCGTGCGGTCGTGCTGGACCGCTCGGCGCGGGTCGGCCAGCGCTGGCGAGAGCGCTGCGATGGGCTCCGGCTCAACTCCGTGCGCTGGATGTCGGGTCTGCCGGGGTACTCGATCGAGCGCAGGCTCGGACGGTGGGTCGGCCGCGACGACTACGTCGCATACCTCGAGCGCTACGCCGAGCGGTATGCGATCGAAGTCCGGGGCGGGACCAGCGTCGACCGGATCGACCGTGACGGCGACCGCGGGGGCTGGCGGCTGAGCACGTCGGCCGGAGAGCTTCGGGCACCGGTCGTGGTAGTCGCCACCGGATGGGACAACGTTCCGACCATCCCGTCGTGGCCCGGCGCGGACGACTTCCCCGGCGAGCTGCTGCATGCCTCGGCCTATCGCCGCCCCGGACCGTTCCGCGGGCGTGAGGTGCTCGTCGCCGGGCTCGGCAGCTCCGGTGCGGACATCGCGGTCGACCTGCTCGAGGGCGGCGTGAGCGGTGTCTCGGTGGCCTGCCGCACCGCTCCCAACATCTTCCCGCGTCAGTGGCTCGGCTTTCCGATCTCGGCGGCGGCCCTGCTCGAGACCGGCTCGGGCGAGCCGGGGCGCGTCCCGCCCGCGGTGGGCGACGCGTGTGGGCGGCTCTTCCAGAGGCTCATCAACGGGCCGCGCAGCTCGTACGGCCTCGATCCCTCCCCGTACGGGGTCGCCACGACCCGCCGCACTCGTGCGCGCACGCCGGTCATCGCCGACGGCGTGATCGACGCACTGCGAGACGGGCGAATCGAGCTGCGGCCCGAGCTCGTCCGCTTCGACGGAGCCGACGTCGTCCTCGGCGACGGCGGTCGCGCCCAGCCCGACGCCGTGATCGCGGCCACCGGCTACCGCCACGGGCTCGAGGAGCTGGTGGGCCACCTCGGCGTGCTCGACACAAACGGCGCGCCCGTGGCGCGAGGTCCCGAGACGAGCCCAAAGGCACCGGGTCTTCACTTCATTGGCTACAAGCTTCCCCACCTCCACGAGATCGCGCGCGACGCGCGCGCGATCGCCGCGGCCGCGACCGTGACTGCGACCGCGTGAGCGCGGCCGACGTCGGAAAGCGCAGGCGCCTCAGGCCCGCGAGGATGCGGTGCTCGCCCGGCCGATCGCCTGCGCCGTCGACAGGCCCGCCGCGCCGCCCACCACCACCGCGAGCGAACCGGCGATGGCCAGCCCGCCGAGCGGTGTGCCGGCCCAGCTCTCGCCGAGGAGGACAGGGGCCAGCAGAACCGCCACGACGATCTGGATGACGAGCACGGTCGGGTAGACGCGCACGGCCTCCGAAGCCTGGAGCGCGGTCATCTCGTTGAGGAGGCCGACCGCCGCCCCGGCCGCGCTCGCCACCAGGGCCGCGGTGAGCAGTAGCCATGCGCCCGAGCTCGCCGCGTCGGCGACGAACTTGCTCGCCTGCGCCGCCCATGCGAAGCCGAGGCCCGCGGCCACCGTGATGAGCCAGTTGCGGCCATGCAGATGCCGGCGGAGGAGGTAGGGCGTGGCCGCGGCGACGGCGAAGCATGCGATCGCCGCGAGCAGGATCCCGCTTGGCGGGGGAGCCGGACCTCCGGCCGGGCTCGACCACGCCAGCCCGGCGATGCCGATCACGATCGCCGATACGCCGACGATCTCTCGCAGGCCGACGCGCTCGTGCGTCAGGTACGCACCGATCGCAAGCAGCACGACGAGGGCGAGCGCAAGCGTCGGCTGCACGAGCGTGAGGGGCGCGAACACGAGCGCCGCGGTCTGCGCGCCCCAGGCCAGGAGGGCGCATGCCGTGCCGACAAGCCAGCGCGGCTGGGAGACGAGGCGCTCCACGAGCTTGGGATGCAAGCGCTCGCGCGCCGGCGCCTCGCGGGCCTCGAGGGCCTGGAGCGCGACGGCTACCGCGTAGAGGATCGCGGCGATGGCCGCGAGGCCGAAGCCGATGACGAGCGCGCTCACGCCCGGGAGTATCGCGTGCGCTCTCGCGCATGGCTGCTCGCCGGGTAGGACTACCCGGCCGTAAGATCAGTCCGTCACGACGGGCGAGACCCGGAGGGCGAGCTGCTCGAACGCCAGTCGTCGAGCCGCCCCGCCTTGGGTCCCTTGACGACCTCGTGAGAGATGCCGGCATCCGCGAGTGCCTTCTGGACCCGCCAGCAGGAGTGCCGGTCGGCTTTTGATCGGAATCGGGCAACGATGGAGCCGGACGGACACGAGAGATGATGCTACGCCGTCACCACCGTGTCCGTCCATCTGCTCGAGTTTGACGCGGGACCGGCGAAGGGTGAGACATCGGGGCTGAGGCGACGGTTCCGGCACGCGGACGAGACAGTCGACTCCCGGATCTAGCCGGCCTCCGCGCTCTGCTCTTCGGGCCAGAAGTCAGCGGGACGCCACGCCAAGGCGCGCGGGCGGTTGCTCGGCACCGCTCGTCGTCCCCTCAGCACTCAGGCGCCGGGTTCGGCCCGCAGATGTCCTCGAGCGAGCTGTCGTCTTCGCTCGTGCCCGGATCGGGGCCGCCACCGGCGTCAGAGCCGCCGCCACCGCCCGAGGCGGAGCCGCCGCCGCCACCGGAGCCGCCGCCACCGGAGCCGGAGCCGCCACCGGAGCCGGAGCCGCCACCGGAGCCGGAGTCGGACGCGCCGCGGGTGCCGCCACCGGCGGCTTCCGGAGTGGAGGCGCCGCCCTGGTCAGGGGCACCATCGGTCGCCGGCTCGTCGCCTCGCCCGCCGCTCGAAGACTGCTCGTCGTCTCCCTGGGACTTGATCTCCTGGCGCAGATCGCGCAGCTGACGCTCGAGCCCGCCGACGCGCTGCTCGAGCACGCGCAGATCGTCGGCCGGCGCCACCTTGGCAGCGGGATCCGGATCGGCCTCGTCGCCGCCGCACGCGGGCAGGATCAGCGCCCCCGCGGTGAGGGCGCAGGCGAGCAAGGCTACGGGCTTGGTGCGCATCGAAACGTGTCTCCTAGCTGAATCGGGCCGGCGGAGGCCGTAGGCTCGGGGCCACCGGACGGCGCCGCAGTCTAGCGGCCACTCCTACGGCACCCTGTACACCGATGCGAGTCCCTGCGGACAGCGAGATCATCGCCCCCGAGTTCGCTCCGCAGCTCGAGTGGCTGAACGTGGCGTTCCTGCGGGTGGACAAGCTGCTCGGTCGCAACGCGATCCTGGTCGAGTTCTGGGACTTCGCGCGCGTCAACTCGCTGCGCACGCTCCCCTACCTGAAGGCGTGGCACGAGCGGTATTCGCCCCTGGGGCTGCGCGTGATCGGCGTCCACACCCCCGGGTACTCGTTCGGGCGCGATTCAACCATCGTGGCTCGGGCCGTCGAGCGCCTCGAGATCCCCTACGCGTTGGTCCTCGACCCCGCAGCCGGGGTGTGGCGGCGCTACGGCAACAAGGGCTGGCCGGGGCGCTTCCTGTTCGATCGCCGCGCGCGCCTGCGCCACGTCCACTTCGGCGAGGGCGAGTACCTCGAGACCGAGCTGGCGATCCATGAGCTCCTGCTCGAGATCGACCTTGAGATCGAGCTGCCGCCGCCGCTCGAACCGATTCGACCCGAAGACGCCCCCGGCGCCCTGCTCGAGCCTCAGACCGCCGACGTCGTCCTGCCCCGCGACCGCGAGCGACTCGAGCTCGTGCGCGACTGGACGGACCGAGAGGACTTCATCGAGGCCCGCGACGCCGGCGCAGCGGCCGAGGTCTCGTTCAGCGCGGGAGCGGCCTACGCCGTGGTCTCGGGCGCCGACCTCGAGCCGGGGACCTACGAGTCGGACGGGCGGGTGGTGGCCGAGACGCCGGGCGTCCGCCTGCACGGCTTCCAGTTCCTGCCCTGGGCACCGGCGGAGGAGTCGTGAGTCACACTGAGGACCGGCATCGCCGCGCGCAACCGACCCCAACGGTCGACGGTCCTCGCCGGGAGCCCCTAGCCCCGCGCCCCGAGCTCCCGCCGGATCTCCTTGGGGAGCATGAACCGCACGTCCTCCTGCACGACCTCGAGCTCCGACACGTCCTCGGTTCCTCGCGCGCGAAAGAACGCGACGAGCTCTGACACGAGCTCCTCGGGCGCGCTCGCCCCCGAGGAGATGCCGACGATCCGCGCGCCTTCGAGCCACTCCTCCTGCACCTGGCCCGAGTTGTCGAGCAGGTGCGCCTCGGCACCGTAGTCGCGCGCGACCTCCACGAGTCGGACCGAGTTTGAGGAGTTGCGCGAGCCGATCACGAGCACGAGGTCGCACTCGCGGGCGAGCTGGCGCACGGCGGCCTGGCGGTTGGTGGTCGCGTAGCAGATGTCGTCGGTGCGGGGGCCGACGATGCCGGGGAAGCGCTCGCGCAGGCGCCCGATGATCCGGCTCGTCTCGTCGACCGAGAGCGTGGTCTGGGTCAGGTAGGCGATGCGCCCGGGATGGTCGACCTCGAGCCGGTCGACGTCCTCCTCGGACTCGACGAGCAGGATCTCGCCCGGCGCCTCCCCCATCGTCCCCTCTACCTCCTCGTGGCCCGAGTGGCCGACGAGCACGATCGTGTAGCCCTGCGCGGCGAACTTCCTGGCCTCGACGTGGACCTTGGTGACGAGCGGGCAGGTCGCGTCGATGGTCACGAGCTCGCGCGCCGCTGCGTTGGCGTGCACGCTCGGGGCGACGCCGTGGGCCGAGAAGACGACGGTCTGTCCCTCGGGGATCTCGTCCTCCTCCTCGACGAAGATCGCTCCGCGCTCGCGCAGCTGCTCGACGACGTGCTTGTTGTGGACGATCTCCTTGCGCACGTAGATCGGCGCGCCGTAGAGATCGAGGGCGTGCTCGACGGTCTGGACGGCACGGTCGACCCCCGCGCAGTAGCCGCGCGGGGCGGCCAGGAGCAGGCGCTCGGGGGTTGTCCTGGCAGCGGGGTCGGCGACAGCGCTCGGCATCACCTCAGAGCCTAGCGAGCAGCTCGTAGACCGTCTCGGAGGAGGCATCGAGGCTGCGCCTCGAGACCGAGGACAGGTCGTCGCAGCGCCGGTGCCAGCACGGATAGCTGAAGTCGATCAGGTCGATCGAGGAGACTCCGGCCTTCAGGAAGGGCACGTGGTCGTCCGTGATCGCAGGCCGGGTCGCCGCCGGGAAGGCGCAACCGACGCCGACCTGCGCGGCGGCGGCGCGCAGCTCCTCCCACAGGGCGGGGGTGGAGTTCGCCTCGCGCGGGATCGAGAGGTTGGGGTCGGCCACGAAGTCGAGCAGGATCATCGCCGCCGCTCCCCGGGCGGCGTAGTCGGGCGCGGCCGCGCGGCTGCCGCGCAGGCCGTAGCGCTCGATATTCTCGCGACGCGGATCCGCCGGAGCCTCCTCGCCGTCGAAGAGGACGAACACCACCGTGGGCGCGAGCTGACCCGGCCGGATCGAGCGCGCCAGGGACACAACGGCCGCCGTGCCGCCTGCACCGTCGTTCGCTCCGACGAACCCGGGCAGGTCCTTGGTGTCGTAATGGGCGCCGACGACCACGAGCCTGATCGGATCGCGCCCGCGCACGGCCCCGATCACGTTGCGCAGCGGCCGGCCGTCGGGGCCGCGGGCTTCGATCTCCTTGAGCTCTCCGTTGGGAATCAGGCGGCGGAGCTTCTCCGCCAGCCGCCGCGAGGTCCGTGATCCCGCGGGACGAGGACCGAGCTTCACCTGGTCCCTGAGCAGCGCGAACGTCCCGTCCTCGTCGACGCGGTCGGCCCTTGGCGCGGGCGGGCGGCCCCGCGGACACGGCGACTCGTCGGGCACGGGCGCGCGCGAGGCACCGCGGAAGCCGAGACGGGGCGGCTCCGACTCCCCGACGAGCGCGAGTGCCGCGAGCACCAGTCCGGTCACGCCCAGGCCGATGAGGACGATGGCCATAGCCCGCACAGGGCCATTGTGACGGTCCCACCGCGGGTCACCGGCTCCCGGCCGGCACCAGCTGCCCTATTCCGCGATCGGGTAGCCTCGCGCCGGCATGGCGACCCTTCACAAGGACCGTCTCAGCGCCCTCGACGCGTCCTTCCTGGCCCAGGAGCGGGAGTCCTCGCACATGCACGTCGGGGCGCTGGTGATCGTAACGGGGCGCCCGCCGACCCACGAGGAGCTCATCGAGCACGTCGAGTCGCGGTTGCCCCTCGTGCCCCGCTATCGCCAGAAGCTCGCCGAGTCGCCGCTCGAGACCGGTCGCCCCTTCTGGGTCGACGATCCACGCCTCAACCTCGAGTACCACGTCCGCCACACCGCCCTCCCGCGGCCCGGCTCGGAGCACCAGCTGCGCCAGCTCGCCGGCCGCCTGTTCTCCCAGCGCCTCGACCGCCATAAGCCGCTGTGGGAGCTGTGGCTCGTGCAGGGCCTCGAGGCCGAGCAGGGCGGCTGCGGCGAGCGCTTCGCGCTGATCTCGAAGACCCACCACTCGATGGTCGATGGCGTCTCGGGGGTGGACATCGCCACCGTGCTCTTCGACCTGACCAGCGAACCCGAGGGTCCGCCGCCCCAGCTGCGGTGGGGCCCGCATCGCGAGCCCTCGGGCGTGGAGCTCGTGGCCCAGAACGTCGTTGACGCAGCGCGGCGCCCGCTGACCCTCGCCGGCGAGGCCGCGCGGGCCCTTACTCGGCCCGGTCGCACCGCCGGAAGGCTCCGCGAGGCCGCCGCGGGCGTCGGCGAGGTCGTCTGGGCGGGGCTCAATCCGGCGCCCTCGACGCCGCTCAACGTGGAGATCGGGCCGCACCGGCGGCTGTTCTGGGTGCGTGGGCAGCTAGCCGACTTCAAGCGGATCAAGGACGCGCTCGGGGGGACGGTCAACGACGTGGTGCTCACAGTGGTCACCGGGGCGCTTCGGGGCTGGCTAGGCGAGCGCGGCGTGCGCACCGAGGGCCTCGAGCTGCGCGCGCTCGTGCCGGTGTCGATCCGCACCGACGAGCAGCAAGGCCAGCTCGGCAACCGGATCGCGGCCATGCGCGCGCCGCTCCCGGTCTACGTCGACGACCCGGTCGAGCGACTCGGAATGGTGCGGGAGGCGATGCGCGACATCAAGGAGTCCAAGCAGGCGCTCGGCGCCGAGCTGATCGCGGGCCTACAGGAGTTCGCCCCACCGACGCTGCTCGCGCAGGCCTCGCGGCTCAACTTCTCGACGCGCCTGTTCAACCTGATCGTACCAACGTGCCGGGCCCGCAGTTCCCGCTCTACCTGCTCGGGCGCGAGCTCCGGGAGATCGTGCCGATCGCCTTTCTGCCCGAGCGTCACGCGCTCGCGATCGCGATCATGAGCTACAACGGCCGGATCGACTTCGGGCTGCTCGCCGACTACGACGCGCTGCCCGACGTCGAGGACCTCGGGGCGATGCTCGGGGAGTCGCTGGGGGAGCTGGTGGCGGCCGCCCGGCCGCGAAAGCGGGCGGCCAAGGGCTCGCGGCGCCCGGCTAGCTCCCGATCTTCCGGTTCCCGAACATGAGCACCTTGCGCTCGAGGTCGAAGTAGACGTTCTCGCTCTCGCGCAGGAGGCTCTTGAGCACGTCGAGGTCGTCGGCGGTGGGCCGGACGACGTACTCCTCGGAGCCGTGGTCGAGGACGAGCTGCACGGTGAAGACGCCGGCAGCGCCGGGCGCGTTCTCGGTCCAGGTGGGCTGGTAGTCGGTTACCTCGCGGACCTTGATCTCGCTCGGGGTGATCTCATGCTCGGCGCTCGCCTCCATCGCTGCCCTTCCTCGCTCGGGGATGATCACGGCCTGCTTCCCCCGCGCCACGGGGGTGAAACCGACGATGCGGCCTGGCGCGTCCCGACTCAGTAGCCGAGCGCGAACCTTGCCTCTTCGCTCATCATCTCGGGCGTCCAGGGCGGGCTGAAGACCATCTTGGGGTAGACCCGCTCGACGCCCTCGAGCTCGCCGACGTACTCCTCCATCTGCTCGGTCACCTGGGGTCCGATCGGGCAGCCCGCAGTGGTCAGCGTGAACTTCACGTAGACCTCGGAGTCCTCGACGGTGACCTCGTAGACGAGGCCGAGCTCCATGAAGTCGAGTCCGAGCTCGGGATCGATGACGTTGGTGAGTGCTTCCTGGACATCTTCTACGGTGGGCATGCCCCAAGGGTAGTGGGTCGGCCGGTGTAGCCTCAGACCATGCGTTGGCTGCTCGTCCTCGTGGCGTTCGTGGTCGTGCCGCTCGCCGAGCTGTGGGCGATCCTCTCGGTCGGCGACGCGATCGGCGTCCTGCCCACGATCCTCATCCTGCTCGCCGACTCGGTGCTCGGGGCGTTGCTCCTGCGCACTCAGGGGCGCGGGGCGTGGCGACGCTTCGTCGAGGCGCTTCGACTGGCTCGGGTTCCGAGCCGGGAGATCGCCGACGGCCTGCTGATCGTCGTCGGCGGGGCGCTCTTGCTGACCCCGGGGTTCCTCACCGACGCGGTCGGGCTGCTGCTGCTCGTGCCGCCCTCGCGGGCCCTCGTGCGGCGGGGGCTCGAGCGCGCGATCGCGCGCCGCATGGCGACCGGGCTCGCAGGCGCCGCGAGCGGGACGGCTTGGGGCGCGTCGGGCCCCCGGAGCGAGCGCTCGCGAGCCGGCGGGAGGGCGTTCGATGTCGAGGGCCAGGCCGTCGAGCAGGAGAACGGCGCTGGCCCTGAGGCACGCCGGCTCGAGCGGTGAGCGAGCCGGCGATCTCCGTCGCCTTCTTCGACCCCGCCCACGGACTTCACGGCAGTGCTCGCTCTGGGGTCGCGATCGTCTTCGAGGGCGACGAGCCGGAGGTGCTCGCCGAGCCCCCGACGCTCGCTCGCGAGGGCGCCGGCTGGCGGGTCGACCTCGCGGGTCGCGCGGAGCTCGTTTTCGAGCCGGTCTCGGCGGAGGCGAAGCTCAGCGGGGCGCGGGCGCGCCTGTGCCGCGTCCGTGGCCGGGCCGGCGAGCGCCAGATCGACTGCCTGGGGACGGTCACCGAGACGCGCCGGCCGCCGGCGTGGCGGGAGCTCGACGCGACGCGCTGGATCTCCGCGCTGTTCGACTCCGCCCACGGACTGCTCGCCTACGCGCGGCGCCCTCGGGGCGCCGCCGGCCACGGAGAGGAGTGGACCGTTGGTTGGTTGCTGGACCACGACGATCTGCTCTCGGTCGACGAGGCTCGTCTCTCGACGGTCTACGACGGCGAGGGGCGCCAGCGCAGCGCTGGGCTCGAGCTGTGGCTGCCGGACGAGGACCTCCCGCGCCGGCTCACCGGCGAGGCGCGCGCCGGAGTGTCGCTCGCGCTCGAGGGCCTGCACGTGCACACCGCCGTGTTCGGCTGGCGCATGGAGGGACGCGAGGGCGCCGGCGCCTACGACCTGACCGTACGCGAGGAGCCGGGCGCCGCGGCATGAGCGCTATCTCGCGGCGGGCGGTGATCTGCGACTTCGGCGGCGTGCTCACCTCGCCGCTCCTCGGCGCCTTCGCCGCCGTCCAGGAGCAGTCGGGAGCGAGCGTCGAGGCGCTGTCGGGCGCAATGGCGGGGATCGCCGAGGCCACCGGCAGCCACCCGCTATCCGAGCTCGAGAAGGGCCTGATCACCGAGTCTGACTTCCTGTCCAGGCTCGAGGCGCAGCTCGACGGCGAGGTGACCCTGCGCGGCTTCCGCGAGACCTACTTCTCGGCGCTCCACCCCAACGAGGCGATGATCGACTACATGGCCGAGCTGCGTGCCCGCGGCCTGCGAACGGCGCTGCTCACCAACAACGTGCGCGAGTGGGAGCCGCTGTGGCGGGCCAAGCTACCCCAGCTCGATCGAACCTTCGAGGTCGTGGTCGACTCGGCGTTCGTCGGGATGCGCAAGCCCGAGCCCGAGATCTACGAGCTGACCGTCGAGCGCCTCGGCCGCGGCGTGACCGCCGACGAGTGCGTGTTCATCGACGACACCGAAGCCAACTGTGCGGCCGCTCGCGAGCTCGGTATGTACGCCGTCCGGTTCGTCGAGACCGAGTCGGCGATCGCGGAGGTGGAGGCGGCACTCGGGGCGGGCTGAGTCAGTCGGCGATGTTCGCTCGAGCGACGATGTTCGCGGGGCGAACACGGACGAGCAGCTCGCCCGCTACCGCGTTGCGCCTGCCGAACTCCTCGGCACGATCCTCGCCCATGTAGCGCCCGCCGAGGCGGGTCGCCCAGCGGAGAAGCTCGTCCCGGTCCTCGCCGACCGTGGCCTCGCCCTCGACCATCACGAACGAGTACGGCGGGCTCTCGTCGTCGACGCACAGCGAGACGCGCCCGTCCCGGCGGATGTTGCGACCCTTGACGGTGTCGGCGCCGGTCGTCAACACGATGTCGTCGCCGTCGAGGACGAACCAGATCGGCACGACGTGCGGACGGCCGTCGTGGCGGACCGTGGCCAGCTTGCCGGTACGCGTGCCCTCGTGCAGGAAGGCGCGGCGCTCGTCGTCGGACATCTCGTGCATGGCTGCTGAGCTTCCCTGCCTCCCCTTCAAGACACGGACGGCCGAGGACAACGCTGAGCTCCGGTTAGCACCCGCCTCAGTTCTCGGAGCCGAGGCGATCCCAGCAGTACAGATCGACCGCCTCCGCGGCCAGCGCGATCGTTCGCTCCGTCGACAGCCACGGAAGCACGGTGTCGAGCGCCTGCTCCTCGCCCATGCCGGAGTCGAAGGCCTCGTCCCCGCGAAAGCCGGCGGCGATCTTGAGGGCCTCGCGGCGATGCTCTCCGAGGCTCGGGAACGCACCGAGCAGGAACTCCTTGCTCGCCACAGGACGGCCGACGTCGAGCGACGCGTGCCATGCGGCGAGCATCGACAGGTCATCGTCATCGAGATCCTCGACCGCCTGGGCGTAGTGGTTTCCCAGCTCGTCCTCGGGGATCTCGTCGGCCCAGGCGTGAACCACGCCGCCGAGGAGCTGTCGACGCGCCTCACGACCTACCGACTCGGCGACGACCCGAATCGCTTGCGTTGGCTCGATGAAGCAGAGAGGCATATGAGGGCTCTGGTCTCCGGTTGGTCGCGGGGAGGGTGCTGACGAAGTCAGCGTACGTCGCAGGGCGGACGGAACCCGCTGGTATCTCGATCGCCTGCACAGTTGCCTCGCAAGCTCGACTGAGACCTGCCGTGGCGCTACGCCGCCGGCGCCCCGGTCCGCTCGAGCGGCCACGAGCACAGGGCGGCACGCCCGGGGCAGCCGGTGCAGAGCCCTGCGTGCGGATCCGGGCTCGGAAGGAAGCGACCCACCCCCAGATCGGCGACCACGGTGGCGAGTCGGCCTTCGAGGTCGCCTCGCTCGCGCGCCTCGTAGCGGGCGAGCACCGGCTCATCCGGGCGCTCGAGGAAGACGTGGGCGACATCGACCACGCCGGCCCCCGCGCGCAGCGCGGCAAGCGCGTAGACCATCCGCTGCGTCGCATAGGCCTCCTCGCACAGCGTTTCCAGGTCCTGCCCAGCCGCGAGCCGGTCGCTCTTGTAGTCGACCACGAGCGCTCCGCCGACCTCGCGACAGTATGCGTCGATCACACCCTCGACGAGCGGCGGACGCGCTCCCTCGTCCGCACGGTCGGTCACAAGCGCGAACGCGAACGGGAGCTCCCGCCGTACCCGGCGAGCGCCGGCCATGCGCTCTCGCAACGACGAACCGAGAAAGCCGGTGAGCAGACGCCGCAGGTCCTCGAGGTTCTCGGGCGTCGCGGGAGCTGCGTGGGCTGCCAGGCGAGCGGAGATCTGTCCGTCGGTGGGCGGCGTAGGGTTGCGGAGGTCTGCCCCCTCGAGCAGCTCGTGGACGATCGTCCCGCGCGTGAGCGCGTCGAGCGAGCCGCGCGCCGCGCGCCCGGGGGGGAGCTCTCGAGTCGCCGGCACGCGGAGGATCCGCTCCAGGTAGAAGCGATAGCCGCAGCGACGGTGGCTGTCGAGCGCCGAGTAGCTGATGCGCGAGAGGGCGGGTGGCGGGCTCGGCACGACCGTCTTCCCCACGACCGCCGCCTGCGTCCTTGACCGGTCGGGATCAGGCGCGCCACCCGCGGAGACGCGGTCGTCGGCCGCAGGCTCCTCCTCGACTGCCTCGGGCACGATCAATCGCCAGGCCACGCGCGCCTGGCGCCCCTCCCAGGGACGCCGGCCGACTCCTGCTCGCCTCCCCTTCTCGGCCGCCTCGGGGAGATCGGGCACGAGCGCCGTCGCCAGCCAGTCCATCGGACCGCAGCCGCGCCCCGACCCGATCTTCTCCACGTCCAGCGCACCGCTCACGATGAGTCCCCGCTCGGCGCGGGTGGCCGCGACCCACAGCAGCCGTCGCTCCTCCTCTCGCTCGGCACGGGCGGCTTCCTCGGCGAGCTCCGGTGCGTCGAGCACGTCCAGCCCCGGGCCGCCGTCCGGGTCGGGTAGCCGCAGCCCGACGCGGCCGTCGGCGGCCAGACGCAGCGCCATCGAGTCGCGCGGCTCGCCGCGACCGAGGTCGGCGACGCACACCAGCGGGAATTCCAGCCCCTTCGCGGCGTGGATGGTCATGAGCCGGACGGCGTCGAGTCCCTCGCCCTCGAGCGGCGCCTCGGCCTCCCGGGCCATTGCCACCTCGCGCCGGCCGAGCGCGTCGAGGAAGCCGCGCAGGTTCCGTCCCTCGGCGGCCTCGAACTCGCGCGCCAGGCGCTTGAGCTTGCGCACGTTGGCCATGCGCCCCTCGCCTCCCGGCAAGGCCAGCACCGCGCGGTCGTAGCCGGAGACCGAGACGGCCCGCTCGACGAGTGCGGCGAGCGAGCGACGCGGAGCCTCGCGCCGCTCGGCGAGAAGCCAGGGGACGAAGGCGGCGAGCCGGGTGCGGTCGGCCGGCGGAAGGACGGCCGCAAGCCCTCCGGTCTCGATCGTCTCGGCGCCAGGCGCATCCTCACTATCGCCGAAGGCCGCGACGAGTGTCGACCACAGTCCGCGCCGGCGTCCTGCGCGCAGGCGGAGCAGGGCGAGCGCGTCGAGCGAGACGCCGGCGAGCGGCGAGGCCAGCGCCGAGACGAGGGCCTCCTCGTCCTCGGGGTTGGCCAGGGCGGCGAGGTACGCGCGGAGGTCGATGACCTGCTGGGCGCTCCAGAGGCCACCGCCCCCCGCCACGTAGGTCGCAATGCCGCGCTCGGCGATCGCCCGCTCGTAGCGCTCGACGTCGCTCCAGGAGCGCAGCAGCACGGCTACCTCCCCGGGGGCGAACTCGCGGCCTGCCAGCAGCTCGTCGATCCGCCGGGCCAGCGCGCGGGCCTCGGCCGCGCGCCAGGGCGGAATGCCGTCGAAGGCCGCCCCTAACGGGTTGCCCTCGGGCGCCAGCACCTCGTTCCAGCGCCCGTTGTCGCGGTCGACCGCCAGCAGCTCGACACGGGGCGGGCCTACCCCAGCGCCACGAGCGTCCTCCTCCGGAGCCCGGAGAGGCGTGAATCCCTCCCCGAACACGACCGCAAAGGCGACGTCGAGCACGTCCAGGATCTCGGCGCGACTGCGGAAGTTGGCCGTCAGGCGCACCTCGCGCCCGATCTGCACCGCGGCCTCGCGACGCGCGGCGAAGACGCCGACCTCCGCCCCCCGGAAGCCGTAGATCGACTGCAGCTCGTCGCCGACCGTGAACAGGTTGCCGTCGGTGACGAGGTCGACGATCTCGTTCTGGAGCCGGTTGGTGTCCTGCAGCTCGTCGACGAGCACGTGCGCGAAGCGCCCACGGACCCGCTCGCCCAGCGCGGGGCGGCGGACGAGCAGGTCGCGAGCGCAGAGCTCGAGGTCGTCGTAGTCGAGCGCCGACCGCTCGGCCTTGAGCTCGGCGTAGCGTCGCCCGTAGCGCTCGAGCAGCTCGCCGAGCAGGCGCAGGTCGGCCACAGCCCGGTCGCGGCCGCACAGCTCGAGACAGGCAGAGTGCGCCCGCTCAAGCTCGTCGAACACGGCTCCGCGCAGCGCCTTGAGGTTGCCGCGCTTGATCGCGAGCCCCCGCAGCTCGAGGGCGTCGAGCATCCCGCCGGGATCGAGGGAGTCGAGCGCGCCGGCGCAGCGCCCGAGTCGATCGAGCGCGGACCGAAGCTGGGCACCCGGCTCGCGCTCGGCGCCGAGACTCGCTCGAGCCGCGCGCACCGCCCGCCCCAGCCGCTCGTGGGCGGCCGCGACCTCGGCCGCTCCGGGGCGAGTGAGCTGTGGCAGCCGGGGCTCCGGCTCGCCCCGCCCGCGCGACAGGGCGTGCACGCTCCGCAGCGCCTGCTCGAGGCGATCGGGGCCGTAGGCCGCGGCGAGCGCGGTCCGCTGTCGGTCGCCCGGTCGCTCGAGGAATTCCTCGAGCGCCGCCTCGAAAGCCTCGGCCGCGAGGCGCTCGGCGTCGTGCTCGTCGAGGACGCGGTACTCGGGATCGATGCCCACCCTGAGCGCGTGCGCTCGCAGCAGCCGGGAGCAGAAGCCGTGGATGGTGGAGATCCACGCCGACTCCGCGGCCCGAGCGTGCTCGCGCTCCCCCGCGGCCAGGAAGCGCTCGCGAATCCGCGCGCGCAGCTCGGCCGCCGCCTTCTCGGTGAACGTGATGGCGAGCATCTGCTCCACTGCCACTCCGTCCTCGAGCACCGCGCGCGCGAAGCGCTCGACGAGCACGCTCGTCTTGCCGCTGCCCGCGCCGGCGTGGACGAACAGCGGTCCGTCGCGCCGCTCGACCGCCTCACGCTGCTCGGGCGTGAGATCGCGCCGGGTCGCCGCGCTTACGGGCTCGTCGGCGAGCGGTAGCTGGACCGGGAGGGTCGTCACGCTTCCTCCGCACGGCAGATCGCCGGGTAGCGACAGCCACCGCTCGCGCCGCAGCGCTCGGGACAGGGACGCACGTCGCCGGCTCGAATCCGCTCGACCACCTCACCGGCTCGGCGCCGGGCCGAGGCGAGCGTCGCTTCGATCGCCGCCTCGTCACGGACGTCCGACCCGCTCAGATCCCCGCCGATCGTCTCGGCGTCGTCGCCGCACACGACGCCGCGGGGCCGGCCTGCTCCGGAGAGCGGCACGTACAGGCCGCCGGCGGGCTCGAGGCCGAGCAGATGGCTCGCCGCGAGCATGTAGAGCGGCACCTGAAGGCGGTCCGCGCCGTCCCACCTGTCCACGCCCTCGACGCGCGAACCCGCCTTGTAGTCGCGCACCAGCGCCCGATCCCCGTGCACGTCGACGCGGTCGATCCGCCCGCGAACCCTCACGCCCTCGGGCTCGAGCGCGAGCGCGGGAAGGGCGTCGCCGGCCTCCTCGCCCTCGCGGTCGAGCCCAAACGCGAGCTCGAGCTCCTGCGGCTCGAACGCGCCGTCCGCCGCGGCCTCGCGGCGCAGGTGGCGGCGTAGATCGTGCTCGAGACGCGCCCGGGCGGCGTGGCGGCGCCCCTCACGCACGGAGATGCGGTGCTCCCCTCCGAGCTCCTCGAGTGACTCGGCGAGGATCGACTCGGCCTCCGGGAGCGTCTCGGGGGTCACGCGTGCCGAGCCCGTGCGCTCGCGCAGGCGCCCGAGCGTGAGCTTGAGGGCTTCGTGGGCGAGGCGGCCGCGCGCGAGTGCCTCGGGATCGGGCTCGAGACCCTCGGGCCGCAGCACCTTCTCGACCAGCCACCTGACGCCGCAGCCGGCGAAGGCCTCGAGCTCCCCCGCCGAGAAGTCGCGGCGGCGCGCCAGCTCGGCCAGCATCGGTGGCGAGCGCAGACCGCCGGGCACGGGTGGCGATCGTCGCGGCCCGCGGGCGGCGAGCGCGCGTCGGTGCTCGAGCTCCGTCGGCACCTGCGCGAGGTCCCATGTGACCTCGCCGAGCAACCGGCGGACCGTCGCCGCCTCGAGCGCTCCCGCCGGGAACAGCTCGACCACGTCGTCGAGGAAGAACGACGGCGCCTCCGGCGCGCCCTCCTCGTCGGTCAGCCGCGAGCTCAGGACGAGTCGCCGCTCGGCGCGCGAGGCGCAGACGTAGAAGAGGTGGCGCTCGCGGTCGAGCTCGTCCTCGCGGATCGGGAGGGCCAGCCCCGCGGCCTCGCTCACCTCGCGTCTCAGCTCGTCGGAGAGGAAGGGCTCGGCGACCGCCCGGCGCGGGAACTCGCGCTCCTGGAGGCCGAGCACGAGCACGATCGCGTACCGGCGGGCGCGCACGGCCTCCGGAGCGGCGACCCGCACCCGCTCGGGAGCCGGGCGCTCGCCCACCGGGACGGGCACGTCGGCCAGGCGATCCGCGAGGGCGGCGGGGTCGAGCGCCGGACCGACGCCGGCCGCAGCGAGCGCGTCGATCTCGGCGAGCGCGGCGCGCGCCGCGCGCAGCGCCGCGGCGTCCTCACGCTCCAGGCCGGCCAGGAGGCGGCCATCGCGCGCGTAGGGCGCGGCGAAGAGCCGCTCGAGCCTGTCGTCGAGCTCCTCGAGCAGCTCGCGTGACCCCGCCGCCCGGGACAGGCGGTCGATCTCCTCGAGCGGCCAGTGACCCTCCTCCCACAGGCGACGGGCTCCGACCGCATCGTCCGTGCCCTCGCGGCGCGCGCGGGCCTCGAGCCGGTCGGCGAGCGAAGGGACGCGCAACCGGCCGGGCGTGCGCAGGTACGCGACGAGGTCGTCGGCCGAGCCGGTTGCGGCGGCGCAGCGCATCAGCGCGAGGAGGCCGCGCCCGAGCGCGGTGTGCCCGAGCGGCAGCGCGCGCTCGACGGAGACCGGGATCCCGTAGGCGTCGAAGACCTCCTCGACGAGGGTCGCGTAGGCCTCCGGGTCGCGCAGGACGACGACGACGTCGCCGGGCACGGCACCGGCTCGCAGCGCTCGCAGCACCTCCGCGCCGGCGAGCTCGACCTCGGCGCGCTTACCGCCCGCCACATGCAGGCCTACGGCCTCTCCCGGCGAGGTGGCCGCGGCCGGGCTCCCGCCGAGCGCCCTGAGGCCCGGCTCGAACAGGCTCCGCTCGATCCGCGAAAGCGCCGCCCGGGCCTTCGGCACGTAGTGGGCCGTGCTCGAACCGAGCTCGACGTGCTCGTCGGCGAGCTCGGAGAGGGCTACGAACGCCGCCGCGCTCGCGCGGAAGGCCACGCGCCCTCGCTCGAAGGGCAGCGAGACCGTCACGTCGGCCTTGGCATGGCGAGCGAGGGTCTCGAGCGCGTCGAGCTCGAGCCTGGTGAAGTCGTCGAAGCCGTAGGCGAACACGGGGGTCGCGCCGAAGCGACCCGGCTCGCGCCGCAGCGCGTCGAGCGCTCGCCGCGCGAAATGCTCGTCGTCCACCAGGCCGACCTCGGCGAGGATGTCGCGGTAGGCCTCGTAGATCGCCGCGAGGTCCTCGGCGTAGGCCCTCCGCGGACCGTCGCCGGCCCAGGCGATGAGCGCTCGGCGCAGCCGCGGCGGGTCGACCATCGCTCGCCCGAGCTCGGCCAGGAAACGCGCCGCCGCCCGCGCGAAGCCCGGCCGTCGGGCCGACTCGCCGATCGTCCGCAGGCCGGCCCGGCGCACCGCCTCGGCGACGAGCAGCTCGCGCGTGAGGGCGCCGGCGCGCGGGGTGGTGGCCAGGCCGGGCTCGGCGCGCTCGGCCACAAGCTCGAAGAGACCGGTGAAGCGCAGCACGCGCACGCCGAAGACCGCACCTCCCTCGGCGAGCTCGCGCCGGGTGTGCTCGACGTCGTCGATCCGGGGGACGACGAGGATCGGGTCGTCGTCGAGGCGCGCGCGATAGGCACGCAGGAGCTCCCCGGCCTTGCCGGAGTTGGCCGGCCCGGTGACGAGTGCGAGAGGCATCCGTCGAGGTATAAAGAGCCCATCCGACGGCAAGGCGCGGAGGCGCCCGCGCCTGCTCCGGCCTCAGCCGAGCACGCCGTGGCGGGCGGCGTCGGCGAGCGCCTCGGCGTAGCGGCGCGCCGGAAGCATGGTCGGCGCGTCGAGCAGGTCCCATCCCGTGCCGGGACGGAGCACCCAGCGGGCCAGCCGCAGGCGGTCGCCCTCGACTCGCTCGACGCGCAGCTCCTCCTGCAGCTCCCCCGAGCGACCCGGGCTCGCGCCGTGGACGTCGGTCGCCGCCGCACCCTCGTCGACCGGCGTGCTGACCGCCTCGGCAAGCGCGTCATGCTCGTCGGCCTCGAGCACTCCCGCCGCGGCGGCCGCCTCGACAAGTGCCGCGAGGTCGCCCGCTGCGAGCACGGGCGCGCGCCGCTCGAGCCGGCCACCCGACCATTCCGCGAGCCGCAGAGCGCCCGGGACCCGCTCGAGGCGAACCTCGTAGCTCGAGCCCTCGCGCTCGTACGGGCCGGCGGTCGCGCCCCGGTAGCTCTTCGCTCCGTGCGGCGCCGCCGCCTTGCGGCGGCTTGCGCGTCGGGCCGGGGCCCGCGCCTCGGCCCGCCGCGCCGGCGCACCCGCCGACCGCTCGGCGCCCGAGTCGAGCACCGTCCCCCTGGAGCAGATCGGGCAGTCGGCGGTGAAGCGGTTGTGACGACAGAAGAGGGAGACCACGTGCTTCGCGAGGCTAGCTCCGCGCGGAGCGAGGTCCGCCGACTGCCACGATCACCGCGTGCGCACCGTCGTCGTCTCCGACCTCCACCTCGGCGTCCGCGCCGACAGCGACGTGGCGCGGCGTCCCGAAGTGCGCCCGCGGCTCGTCGAGGCCGTCCGGGGCGCGGACCGCCTCGTGCTCCTCGGCGACATCTTCGAGCTCCGCGAGCGCTCGCTGGCCGGCGCGCTCGCTCTCGCTCGCCCGCTGCTCGAGGAGCTCGCCGATGCCCTCGCGGGCGAGCGAGAGATCGTGCTCGTGCCCGGAAACCACGACCACGCGCTCGTCGGACCGCTGTGCGCTTCGACCGGCGGGGCGCTCGGGCTGCGGTCGCTCGAGCACCGGCTACGGCCCGCGCCCGGCCATCCCCTCGCTCGCCTCGCCGGCGACCTGGCTCCCGTGCGGCTCGAGTTCGCCTACCCCGGGTTGTGGCTCGCTGACGGCGTCTACGCCACCCATGGCCATTACATGGACGCCCACTCCCCCGTCCCGATGGTCGAGTGCCTGGCCATCGCGCTCTCCGCCCGGCTCAGAGGAGGCCCCCCCGGGCTCGGGAGCACTCCGGTCGACTACGAGCGCGCAGTCTCACCGGTCTACCGGGCCTCGACGACGATCGGGCGGGGCCAGTCGATCGGCCAGGGACGGGCGGGAGGCATCTCGATGGGCCTCTACGAGCGACTGACGAGCCGCGCCCCGAACGGTGAGCACGGCGACGGCATCGGCCGCCCCCAGCGCGCAGGCGCCGACCGAAGCGGCTCCTCGCCGACGCCGACGGCCCCCCGATCGACGCCCTCGCCCGCAGACCTCGGCGACCGCCTGCTGAGGAGGGCCATACCAAGCTCGGTCGCCGCGCTCAACCGCCTCGGCCTCGGCCCGTTCGACCCCGACCTCTCAGGGCACGCACTGCGCCGCGCGGGGCTGCAGGCGATGGCCGAGGTCGTCCGACGCCTGGACATCCAAGCCGAGCACGTGATCTTCGGGCACACGCATCGTCCCGGTCCGCTGCCCGACGACGTGGACGCGTGGACGCTTCCCGCCCTCGGGGGACGGCCTCCCACCCGGCTCATCAACACGGGAAGCTGGGTCTACCAGCCTCTCTTCCTGGCCACGCGCCCGAGCGACAGCCCGTACTGGCCGGGCCGGTGCGTGGTGGTCGAGCAGGGCAGCGCCCCGAGCCTGATCCATCCCCTCGCCGACGCGGGTCACGACGAGCTCGCGCGCACGAGCTGACCTGATCGTCAGCTGAGACCGCCCTCAGCGGCTCGTCGTCCGCCGGCGCCTCGCGCCCTGGCCGTTGGCCGTCCCCGCTGCCTTGCGGGCGCCTCCGCCCTTCCCGTTGCCGGCGCTCGATCGTCCGCCGCCGGCGCGGCTCGTCCGCCTCCCGCGAGCGCCGTCCGCCCCACCGGCCTTGGCCCCGTCCTCGGACTCCACGGCCTCCGACTCTCCCTCGACCCCCGCATCACGTGGCTCGCGGGCCCACTCCTCGTCGAAGTCCGCCCGCCAGCGTCCACTCTCCTCATCCTGCTCGAGCTTGAGCTTGGCGCGGAAGGTTCGCCCGGACCTTCCCTTGAAGCCCGTCACCGGCTTCTCGGTCCGCCCAACGCCCGGCTCCTCACCCGCCTCGCGTGAGCGCCGGACGCTCTCCATGAGCTCCTTGACCACCGCCGGCGGCAGCGTCTTGCCCGCTTTGCGCTTCCAGACCACGAAGCCGCAGCCCGGATCCTCCTTCGACCAGCACGAGTAGCCCTTGCGGTTCTCGATCACGTCGCGGCCGCAGACCGGGCACGGACCGAGATTTGCCCGCTCGATCTTGACGTCCTTGAGCTTGTCGAGCTCGGCGACGGTGTCGGTGGCAAAGCGCGCTATGTCCTGCATGAACGCGGGCCGTGAGTCCTGGCCCTGCTCGATCAGGCGAAGGCGGCGCTCCCAGTCGCCGGTGAGCTCCGCCGAGGTGAGCGCGTGTGCGCCGAGCAGGCCGACGACCTGCATGCCCTTCTCGGTGGCGTGCAGGGCGCGACCCTCCCGCTCGATGTACGCGACGTCGATCAGCCGCTCGATGATCGCCGCGCGCGTCGCCGGGGTGCCGATCCCGGAGTCCTTCATGGCCTCGCGCACCTCGGCGTCCTCGACGTCGCGCCCGGCGGTCTCCATCGCGGCCAGCAGCGAGGCCTCGGAGTAGCGCCGGGGGGGCTGGGTCTCCTTGCGCAGGAACTCGACCGAGCGCGTCTCGACGGACTCGCCCTGGTCGAGCCGGGGCAGCAGCTGGTCACCGCCCGTGTCGTCGTCGGAGGAGCCCTCGCCCGGGCCACGCGCCTCCTCGCCGTAGACCGAGCGCCACCCGGCCTCGAGCATGACCCGCCCGCTCGTACGAAAGACGTGCGCAGCCGCCACCGTGGTCTCGACCCGCGTGCGCTCGTAGACCGCCTCGGGATGGAAGATCGCAAGGAAGCGCTTGGCGACGAGGTCGTAGACGCGGCGCTCGTCCTCGCCCATGCGGCCGACATCGTGCTCGGAGCGGGTCGGGATGATCGCGTGGTGGTCTTGGACCTTGGCGTCGTTGACGACCCGGCCGAGCGGCAGCTTCTCGAGCCCCGCCACGAAGCGTGCACCCGCCGCGTACTCGGGCGCGTCCCGCCCCACGAGCTCGGCGGTCGGCCGGATCTCGGCCACGAGGTCGCCGGTCAGAAAACGCGAGTTGGTGCGCGGGTAGGTGATCGCCTTGTGCTCCTCATAGAGGCGCTGGGCGGCGGCCAGCGTGCGCCGAGCCGAGAAGCCGAACAGCGTGTTGGCGTGGCGCTGGAGCGAGGTCAGGTCGTAGAGGAGCTGCGGACGCTCGCGCTCCTCCTTCTTCTCGAGCTTGGTGATCTCGCCCGGCTGCTCGTGGCAGTCGCGGACGATCGCCGCGGCGTCGTCCTCGCTGCCCAGGCGCTTGCCGCCCAGGTAGCGCCCGTTGTAGAGCCGCTCACCGTTCGCGGCGAAGCGACCCTCGACGAGCCAGTAGGGCTCGGGCGTGAAGTCGCGGATCTCCTGCTCGCGGCGGACCATCAACGCCAGCGTCGGCGTCTGAACTCGACCGAGCGAGACGGCGCCGTCGAACGCCGCGCGCAGCCGGATGGAGGCCGCGCGCGTGGCGTTCATCCCCACGACCCAGTCGGCCTCCGAGCGCGAGCGCGCGGCGGCCTCGAGCAGCTCCATCTCCTCGCCGGGGCGCAGGCGCTCGAAGGCGTCCCGGATCGCTGCGCGCGTCATCGAGGAGAGCCACAGCCGCTGCACCGGCTTGTCGACGTTCGCCGTGTCGCGGACATAGGCGAAGATCAGCTCGCCCTCGCGTCCGGCGTCGCAGGCGTTGACGATCAGGCCGGTGTCCTCGGCGCGCATGAGCCGGTGGAGCACCGAGAGCTGCTTCTTGGCCCGCTCGTCGTTGGGGACGAGCTTGAAGTGCTCGGGCAGGATCGGCAGGTCGGCGAAGCGCCACTTCTTGAGCTTGGGGTCGTAGTCGTCGGGCGGGGCGAGGCCCACGAGGTGCCCGACCGCCCACGAGATCACGTAGTCGTCGCCGGTCAGGTGGGACTTGTCGCGACTGCCCTTGAAGGTGCCGGGAAGCGCGGCCGCGAGGTCGCGACCGACTGACGGCTTCTCGGCGATGACGAGTGTCTTGGCCATGCCCGGATCAGGTTAGAGGCCCGAGGAGGCCGCCCGGCACAGCCGCCCTTCAACCGGACGTGCACGGTCCCGTCCCGACCCGCTCGTCGGCCCGTCGCAACGCGTCGCGGGCGATCGACGCCGGCACCCCGAAGCCGGCGTTCCCGCGGCTTACCGACTGCGCGAAGATCGTCGTCACCACGTCACCGTTGCCGTCCACCATCGGCCCGCCCGAGTTGCCCGAGCGCACCCGCCCGCGCACGGAGGTGATCCGACGCTGCACCGGTCCACCGCCGTAGGCGTCCTGGCTCGGCACGCTCCGCGTCTCCCCGAGCCGGCCTGCGCGGACGGTGAAGGGGCCGTTCTCGGGGAAGCCGAGGATCGCCGCCGAGGTTCCCGCCGGCTGGCCCACGTCGAGCTCGAGGGCCGGCGTGCCGGCGGCGGCCACCCCGCTCGAGCGCAGGACGGCGAGATCGTTGTCCGGGTCGAACCAGATCGCCTCGGCATCGTGCGTGCTGCCGTCGCGCAGCTCGACGCGCGTGTCGTCCTGCCCGCCGACGACGTGCGCGTTGGTGACGACGACCCCGGTGTCGGCGACCCAGCCCGAGCCCTGCACGCCCAGGCCGCACGCCGTCCCGATGATGCGCACGACGCTGCGCCCCGCCGTGCGGACCTGCGGGTCGCGGGCGATCGCACGGTCCGGCGGGCGTACGTCGGGCGCCGGACCCCTGATCTCAGGCAACGGATCGAAGCGCGCGAGCGCGTTCAGGATCGGCCCCGAGGGCGGCAGCGTGTCGTTGAGCGCCCGCAGGATCTGCGAGCGCTGGACGGTCTGGCGCACCTCGCGGACCCCCGCCGTATGGAGCGCGACCGCGCCGGCGATCCACACCAGCAGGAGCGCCAGACAGGCGATCAACCCTGCCCCGCCCACTCCGTCGAGCACGCCGAGCCGCTCCCCTAGTCGCTGGCGCAGGTGGTATCCCGCGAGCTCGAGGGTCATGGCGAGCACTCCGCCCAGGAGCAGAGCCCCGGCGAGCGCGAACAGGGGGGCAAACGGTGACCGGGCGCCCTCCTCGAGCAGCAGCGGGCCGATCCGCGCGCCGAGCAGGGCGCCGCACACGAAGCCCGCCAGCGACATCGCCCCGACGACCAGGCCCTGGGCGAAGCCCCACGTCGCCATGAGCAGCGCGAAGCCGACGATCGCGATGTCGAGCCAGGTCACGGGCCGACTTCTTCTCTGGCGAGCTCGGTGCTACAGATCGAGCTCGAAGTGGGCCACCCGCGGTGGGCGGCGGGGCGCAGGCGGCTCGCCCTCGATCTCGAGCTCGAAGGGACGGTTCTCGGTCTGGCTCACGGGAATGCGGAAGAGGAGCATCGCCCCGCCCGTGGGCCCGTAGGAGGACGCCGACGCGGAGTTCGGAAAGCACTCGCCCTTCCCGAGCGACTCGCGACGGTAGGCGAAGGCGTTGTCGAGCTTGAGCGGAAGCGGCCGGTACTCCTGGCCTCGGATGTCGACGACCTTGATCGCGGTCGAGGTGTTGACCGTTCGCTCCAGTGCATCGAGCGCGCAGGCCCGCAGGAAGACGCCGTAGTAGGCGCTCCCGGGCGGGGCCGGCGGCCCGCGGTAGTACTGCTCGTCCTCGGGATCGAAGGTGTTGAGCTGGCGCGTGACGAAGACCTCGTAGTCGATCCCGTCGAGCTCGGCCGCGATGCCCTCGCGCGCGGCGTCGCCGGGGACGAAGGCGCGATCGTCGCCCGGCTCCCCGCAGGCCGCCGTCCCGAGCAGAAAGGCGACGAGGACGACACTGAGAGCCCGCCGGACTCTGCGGTGACGGCTGGCCATTGGGCGGGCAGTCTACTCGCCGATCCGCCCGGGCCCGGGGCGCTCCGCGGGCAGGGCGGCCCCTTCGAGGTCGCCTCCGAACCGCCGGCCGGAGGACGTGCCGAAGCGGGCCGCCTTGCGCGGCTCGTAACCGGCGATCGTCGCCCGACCAGCCGATTCGTCCCCACCCTCCTCGAGCATCCGGCGCAGGCGATCGAGCGCCTGGCTGGACCGCTTTCGCACGAAGCGACGGAAGCCGACGGCCTCGCGCAGGCGCTCGATCGGGTTCTCGGGCTCGGTCGAGATGGTCAGGTCGACGCGCGTCAGCCCTTGTGCGGGCTCGGTCAGCTCGTACTCCGCTGTCCACCGTGTGCGCCCCAGGCGGCCGGTGCGGCCCTCGTCGACGACGAGGCCCGGCGGGCGGGCGTCGATGATGGAGAACTCGACGTAGCGGGTGCCACCCGGTCCGTCGAGGCGGAAGCGACCGCCCGCGCCGGGCCCTACCGACCGCGGTGTTACGAGGCGATAATCCTTCGCGAAGTGGTCTGACCACGTGGGTCGAGCCGCCACGTCGGCGATCAGCGCGTAGACGTCGCTTCGCGGAGCGGAGATATGGGCGTGCACGGTCACCGGGACCATCGACGGTGATTCTACGGCGGCGAGGGCGGTCGGTCGGCCCGGGAGCGCGCGCTTGCGCCGGTTCGTGGGAGCGGGTACACTCGCCGCTCCTTTCTGGGAGGAGACCCATGAAGACGGTTGTGGCAGGAACCCTCGCGGGCGCCGGAACATTTCGCTGCCGGGAGTGCTCATACCCCGTCGCGCTGCTGGAGCGCGACGAAGTTCCCCCCTGCCCGCGCTGTGGCTCGCGCGAGTTCAAGCGCGCATCGATATTCGGCGACCACCAGTCGGTCGACGCGAGGAGCACGCCCGAGCACGACCGCCCCGAGTGGCTCGCGGAGACACGCGCGGCGCTGACCGAGCACGGTGACTACCTCGCCTTCGACGCGGAAGACCAGGTCCGTGTGCTCGCTCTCCAGGAGGGCATCACACGCATCGGCCGCAGCCTCGCCGCCCACGTTCGCTTCGACGACCCGACGGTCTCGCGGCGCCACGCCGTCGTGCACCGTGAGGACGACCACGCCCGCCTGCTCGACGACCGCAGCCTCAACGGCGTGTTCGTCAACGGCGAGCGCGCGGAGTGGCACGAGCTCTCCGACGGTGACGAGATCGTCATCGGTCGCTTCCACCTCTACTTCATGAGCTTGACCGGAGTTCGGAGCCGCGGTGCGCACGAGGGGGTCTGGACCGCGGTCCGCTAGCGGGCGCCGCCGGGCATGAGCCCGGCCACCCGAGAAGCCGGTCGAGGGAGGAGTCCGGCACCGGGGCCCTACGGGGCCCCGGGTCGGCCCCACCGCGTTCGGACGGGGCCTGCGTGACGAGCCGGTGACGCATCGGCCGGGCGATCTATAGTCGCTCCGCGATGGCCACGACGATCGCCGTGCTGAGCCAGAAGGGCGGGACCGGGAAGACGACGACGGTCCGGACCCTCAGCGACGTGCTCTCGCGCGTGGGACTCGAGACGCTCGCGGTCGACCTCGATCCCCAGGGCAACCTGTCCGACTACTTCGACGTCCCCGCCGACGCCGACCCGACGATCTCCGACGTGCTCGCCGGGCAGGCCAAGGCCGTCGACGCGATCCACGGCGCCATCGTCCCAGCCAACCTCGGCCTCGCCGAGTCGGAGCTCGTCCTGAGCGGCAAGATGGGCCGGGAGATGACGCTGCGCCGGGCGCTGCGCGAGATCAAGCGCCGCTACGACTTCGTGTTCATCGACTGCCCGCCCTCGCTCGGCCTGCTGACCGTCAACGCCGTGGTCGCCGCCGACTACGCGCTCGTAACCACCGAGGCCCAGTACTTCTCCCTCCAGGGGGTCGAGCAGGCCCTCGAGGTGATCGAGCTCGCCAAGGAGAACCTGCACCCCGACCTCGAATGGCTCGGCGTCGTGATGAACATCGCCGACATGCGCCTCGTGCACTCGCGCGAGGCGCTCAACCAGCTCCGCGAGCGCTTCGGCGAGAAGGTGTTCGACTCGATCATCCGCGCCTCGATCCGCTACGCCGAGTCGGCCGAGCGTGGCCTGTCGATCCTCGACTACCGGCCGCAGCTCGGCGCCGACTATCTCGCGCTCGCCGACGAACTGCTCGGTCGCCTCGGGCTCGAGTCCGAGCGGGAGCGTCTCGGGGAGCTGCGGGCGGAGCTCGTTCCGGCCTGAAGGCTTCCCCTCGGCGGCGGACGCTCGCCGGCCTCTGCCTGATCGGCCTGCTGGCCGGGGGGCTTGTGATCGCCGCCGGCGCGGCAGCGGCGCCCTCGGCGGCGCTGACGCCCTCGAGTCGTGGCGGCTTTGCGCCCTGGTTCGCCGGCCCGCTCGCCGCCCTCCCCGGCGTGGGGCTGTCGAAGGCTTCGGCCTGGCTCCTTCTCGCCGCCATGGGAGCCTGCTACCTGGCGGTGCTGGCGCTGGCCGACGGCATCACGGCGCGTGCGGCCGTCGCGGCGATCGCGGCGCTCCACGTGATCTTCGCGCTCGCGCCTCCGCTGCTCAGCACCGACCTGTTCGGATATCTCGCCGCCGCCCGCGTCGGCGCCCTCGAGGGATCGAGCCCCTACTCGGCCGGCGCAGGAGCCCTCGCCGGCGATCCGGTGACTCCGTACCTGGTCTGGCGGTCGAGGCCGAACCCCTACGGGCCCCTTTTCACCGTCGCGACCTACCCGCTCGCGTCGCTCAGCGTGGCCGCCGGGCTCTGGACGATCAAGGCCGTGACGGCGGCCGCGAGCCTCGGGACGGTGGCTCTCGTGTGGTGGGCGGCGCACGGGCTCGCGCGCGACCCCGTGCCGGCGGCGCTGTACGTGGGACTGAACCCGCTGCTCCTCGTGTGGGCGGTCGGCGGCGGCCACAACGACCTCCCGATGATGCTCCTCGTCACCGGCGCGGTCGCCCTCCTGGTCGGCCGGCGCGACGCGCTGGGCGGAGCGACGATGGCGGGCGCGACGGCGATCAAGGCCTCGGCGGGGCTCCTGCTGCCGCTGCTGGTCCTCGGCGCGCACCGGCGAGGCCGGGCGCTCGCCGGCGTGGTGGCCGGCGGGACGGCCGCGCTCCTTCTCGCGCTCGCCGTCGTGGGCCCGGCGGTGGCGGAGCTCCCCACCGAGCTCGGCCGTCAGGCCGAGCTCGTCTCGGTGTATGGCCCGGCCCAGCTCGCCGGCGAGGCGCTCGGTTTGGGAGGAGCGACCCCAGGGGTGCGCCTGGTGAGCATGCTGTTGGTCACGGCGGCTCTCGTGCTGCTGTGCGTCCGCGTCTGGCGCGGAGGCGACCCGGTCGCGGCGGCGGCGTGGGCGGCGCTCGTCGCGCTCGCCACGACCGCGTGGCTGATGCCCTGGTACGTGGTCTGGGTGCTGCCGCTCGCAGCGCTGGCCACCCCCGGGCGGGCGCTGCGCGGCGCGGCGCTGGCCCTGTGCGCCTTCATCGTGGCTTCGCGGGCGCCACTTCCCGTCCTCTGAGCTCACTCGACCGCCAAGCTAAGGTTCTCGCGTCGCTTCCCGAGCCAGGAGGCCGTTCCACTTGTCGAACTCGCTGGACGCCGCGCCGTCGGGCGAGGCGAGCATCCCGCAGCACGGGTTGAGCCCGCGTGCCACCGAGCCCTCCGCCGGCGCGGATCCGCCCGCGGGTGGGCGCGGCTCGTCCCTGCGCGGTCTCGTGCGCGCCGCGCGCCCGCGGCAGTGGACGAAGAACATCCTCGTGCTCGCCGCCCCTGGAGCCGCCGGCGTCCTCACCGAGCCCGAAGCGGCGCTCGCCGTGGCGCTCGCCTTTGTCGCCTTCTGCCTCGTCGCGAGCGGAACGTACCTGCTGAACGACGCGCGCGACATCGACTCCGACCGCCGCCATCCGACCAAGCGACACCGGCCGATCGCCGCCGGGGTGATCTCTTCGCGCACGGCGATCGTCGTAGGCGTCGCTCTGCTCGTCGGCGGCCTCGTCGTCGCCGCCGCGGTCCGCATGGAGCTGCTCGCCGTCATCGCCGGGTATCTCGTGCTGACCACCGCGTACACGCTCAACCTGCGCCACGTCGCGGTGCTCGACATCGTCACGGTGGCCTCGTTCTTCATCGTCCGCGCGGTGGCGGGCGGGGTCGCGGTCGACGTGCCGCTCTCGCGCTGGTTCCTGATCGTCGCCTCGTTCGGCTCCCTGTTCATGGTCGCGGGCAAGCGCGCCGGCGAGCACGCCGAGCTCGGCGATGAGCGTACGGCGACGCGCGCCACGCTCGGCGTCTACTCGCTGACCTACCTGCGCGAGATAAGGGTGATCGCCGCGGCGGTGACCCTGCTCGCCTACTGCCTGTGGGCGTTCGAGCAGGCGCCGTCCGAGGCGGCCCTGCCGTTCTTCGAGCTGTCGATAATCCCCTTCGTGCTCTTCATCCTGCGCTGGGCGCTGCTGCTCGAGGCCGAGCGGGAGCAGGCCCCGGAGGACCTCGTGCTGAGCGATCGCGGGCTCCAGGCGGCCGCAGTCGCGTGGGCGGCGATCTTCGGACTCGGTGTCTACGTCGGGGCCTAGCGTCCGGGATCGGGTCTCGGGGCGCCGCGGGCGGTCGGAGGGCAACGGCGCGCAGCCGCGCGAGGCGCAGCCGGGGCGCGAAGCGGCGGGACGCAGCTTTTCGACGAGTGGCGGCGAGCCTGCGCTCTTGAGCGGTTGGGGTCGAACGGCGCCGACCCTGGCGACCCTGCACCGGCCGGTCGACGCCGACGAGGTCGCCGCGATCCTCGGCGACGGAGGTGCGCGCGGGGCGATCGCCCGGGGCCTCGGCCGCTCCTACGGCGACGCGGCCCAGAACGCCGGCGGCCAGGTCGTCTCGCTCACCGGCCTGAGGAGCGTCCGCGACTTCGACGTCGCGCGCGGGCTGATCACGGTGGGCGCGGGCCTCTCGATCGCCGAGCTGGCGCGGCTCACCCTTCCCTTCGGCTGGTTCCCGCCCGTCCTCCCCGGCACGAGCCAGGTCACCGCGGGAGGAGCGATCGCCGCCGACGTGCACGGCAAGAACCACCACCGCGAGGGCAGCTTCTGCGACCACGTGCGCGCCTTCGAGCTCGTGACTCCGGGCGGCGGCCGCCTGACCGTTGCCCCGAAGGACGAGGCCTTCACCGCCACCGCCGGCGGCATGGGGCTCACGGGCGCCGTCGTCGAGGCGACCATCGAGCTCATCGCCGCGGAGACCGATCGCGTGCGCGTCGACATCGAGCGCGCCCGCGACCTCGACGACGTGCTCGACCGCATGGAGCGCGGCGACGACGGCTATCGCTACTCGGTGGCGTGGATCGACTGCCTGGCACGGGGGCGCGGGCTCGGACGCTCGGTCCTCATGCGCGGCGACCACGCGACCCGCGATGAGCTTGCGCCCGGCGAGCGCGAGGCTACGCTCGGATTCGCGCCCCCCCGCGTGCTCTCGGCTCCCCGCGGCGTGCCGTCGGGCCTCCTCTCCGCACCGGCGGTGCGCGCCTTCAACGAGGCCTACTTCCGCCGCGCGCCACGCCTCGAGCGCGGCCGGCTCGAGCCGCTGCACACCTTCTTCAACCCGCTCGACGGCGTCCGCGACTGGAATCGCCTCTACGGTCCGCGCGGGCTGTTGCAGTATCAGCTCGTGGTCCCCTTCGGCGCCGAGGACGCCCTGCGGACCGTGCTCGAGCGCCTCTCGGGCGAGCGGCGCCCCGCGTTCCTCGCCGTCCTCAAGCGCTTCGGCGCCGGACGCGGCCTGCTCTCCTTTCCGATCCCGGGCTGGACGCTCGCCGTCGACCTCCCCGCCGGTCGCACCGAGCTCGCGCCCTTCCTCGACGAGCTCGACGAGCTCGTAGCCGGGGCGGGCGGGCGCGTCTACCTGGCCAAGGACTCGCGGCTGCGCCCCGAGCTGCTCGGGCACATGTATCCCGAGCTCGAGCGTTGGCGCGAGCTGCGCGCGGAGCTCGACCCCGCTGGGGTACTTCGCTCGGACCTCTCACGGCGCCTCGATCTCGTGGGCGGACGGTGAAGGACGCGCTCGGCAGCGTGGAGTCGGTCCTCGTCCTCGGCGGCGGATCGGAGATCGCGCTCGCAACGGTGCGCGCGCTCGTCGCGCGGCGGGCGCGGACGGTCGTCCTGGCCGCCCGGCGGCCCGGGTCGCTGCGCGCGGCCGCCGAGGAGCTGCGCGCGGCGGGCGCCAGAACGGTCGAGGCCGTGCCCTTCGACACAGGCGACGACGCCGCGGCCCACGTCCGGCTCGTGGACGACGTCTTCGACCGCCACGGCGACGTCGACCTCGTGCTCGTCGCCGCCGGCGTCCTGGGCGACCAGGCCGTCGCCGAGCGCGACGCCGCGGCCGCGCGCGCGATCGTGCACACGAACTTCCTCGGACTCGTCTCGGCGATCGTCCCGTGCGCGGAGCGCATGCGCGCCCAGGGACACGGGACGATCGCCGTCCTGTCGACCGTCGCGGGCGAGCGGCCACGGCGGTCGAACTTCGTCTACGGCTCCTCCAAGGCGGGGCTCGACGCCTTTGCGCAGGGGCTCGGCGACGCGCTCGCCGGGACGGGCGTCAACGTGCTCGTCGTCCGCCCCGGCTTCGTCCACACGCGGATGACGGCCGGGCTCGACGCCGCGCCGCTCGCCACGACACCCGAGAAGGTGGCCGAGGCGACCCTCGAAGGCCTGGCCCGGGGAGCGCACACCGTCTGGGCTCCTCCGGCGCTGCGCTACGTGATGTCGGTCCTGCGCCACCTGCCGCGACCGCTCTTTCGCCGCCTGCCCATGTGAGCGACGGGGGCGCTCAGGCGATCGCCCTGACCGTCGCTCCCTCGGGCTCGAAGGAGACCCGCCCGACCTCCCAGTCCGGCACCTCCTGCGTGAGCTTCGAGACGAGCTGCCCCGTCCCCTCCCAGTGCGACCAGAAGAGCACGGTCGGGCCCGCGCCGGAGATCGACGCTCCGACCGCGCCGAGCTCGCGCGCCCGCCCGACCAGCTCCATCGAGCGCGGATACAGATGCGCGCGGCGCGGTTGGTGCAGGCGGTCGGAGACGCCCCGAGCGACGAGGTCGAGGTCGCCGCGCGAGAGCCCGAGCACGAGCATCGCCGCGTGCGCCGTGTTGTGGACGGCGTCGGCCATCGGGACCTCGGACGGCAGGGCGGCGCGCGCCGCGACCGTCGCCACGCGCTCGGGCGGGATGGCCACCACGGTCTCGAGCCCCGGGCCCGGATCGAAACGCTCTGCCCCGCCGTCGTGGCAGATCACGAAGCCGCCGCGCAGCGAGGCCGCGACGTTGTCGGGATGACCCTCGAGGGCGGTCGCCGCGGCCAGCAGGTCGGCGTCGAGCTCGAAGATGTGGTCGGCGGCGACGAGACCCGCGACGATCGCTGCCGCACTCGACCCGAGACCCGCCTCGAGCGGGATCTGCGAGCGCACGCGGAACGAGAACCCGTCGGCCGGACCCAGCGACTCGAACGCCCGCACGACCAGGTTGGAGCGATCGAGGGGAACGCCGGGCAGGTCGCTCTCGACGGTCAGCTCGCCGGCCTCCTCCACCTCGAGCTGGAGGTGGAGCGCGAGCGCCGCGGCCATGGCGTCGTACCCGGGGCCGAGGTTGGCCGAGGATGCGGGGACGCGGATCATCCAGCGCCCATGTATCAAGCGAGCACCGCCTCCTCCACCTTCGCGAGCTCGGGCTCGCAGGGGATCACCGAGCGGGCCTGGTCGAGCGCCGCCGTCGGATCCTTGAGCCCATGCCCGGTCAGCACGCACACAACCCGGCCCTCGGCGCCGTACTTGAGCAGCCCCGCCACCGACGCCGCCGAGGCCGGCTCGCAGAAGACCCCCTCCTCGGCGGCGACGAAGCGGTAGGCGGCGAGGATCTCGGCGTCCGAGACGATGCGGATCGATCCGCGCGAGGAGGTGACGGCGTTCATGGCCTCCTCCCAGCGCGCCGGATTGCCGATGCGGATGGCCGAGGCCACGGTCTCGGGCTGTGCGACCGGCGCGCCGTGCACGAGCGGCGCGGCGCCCTCGGCCTGGAAGCCGTGCAGGCGCGGGGCGACGCCGTACTCAGCGAACCCCTTGCACCACGAAGTGATGTTGCCCGCGTTCCCGACGGGGATGCACAGCGCGTCGGGCGGCTCCCCGAGGCCGTCACAGACCTCGAAGGCCGCTGTCTTCTGGCCCTCGATCCGGAACTCGTTGACCGAGTTGACGAGCGAGATGGGATGGCGCTCGACGAGCTCGCGCACGAGCCGCAGCGCCTCGTCGAAGTTGCCGCGCAGGGCGACGACGCGCGCGCCGTGCATGAGCGCCTGGGCGAGCTTGCCGGTGGCGATCTTTCCCTCGGGGACGATCACCGCGCCGCGCAGTCCTGCGCGGGCGGCGTAGGCGGCGGCGCTCGCGGCGGTGTTGCCGGTCGAGGCGCAGATCACCGCCTCGGCGCCCTCCCGTATCGCCGCGGAGACCGCCACCGTCATGCCCCGATCCTTGAAGGAGCCGGTCGGGTTCGCGCCCTCGAGCTTGAGCCACACGTCGCAGCCGGTTCGCTCGGAGAGCCGCGGCGCGGCCACGAGCGGAGTCTCGCCCTCCTCGAGCGTGACCAGCGGCTCGACCGGCAGGCGGTCGCGGTAGCGCCAGAGGCTCATGGTCCCTCGCCCCTCACCCGAACACCTCCTCGATCACCCGGATCCAGCGCGGTGCAACGCGCAGGAAGTCGAGCCGGCCGATCAGCGCGACGGCGGCCAGGAAGCGCGACTCACGCACGGAGTGGACGACGATCGTGAGGCGGGCGTCGGGCCCGTGCCCGCGCTGGACCACGGACTTGACCGATACGCCCTGTAGCCCGAGGATCTCGGCGATCTGGGCCAGCACGCCCGGGCGGTCGGCGACCTCGAGGTGGAGGTAGAAGGCCGACTCGACGTCGCCGACGATGGCCACCGGCGCCGCCGGCGCGGGCGGGGTCGCGGGCGGCAGCATCGCCGACACCACGTCCCCGAGCACCGCCGAGGCGGTCTGCGAGCCCCCGGCTCCCGGCCCCGACAGGGTGATCTCGGTGATCGTCGGCGACTCGATGGTCACCGCGTTGAAGGAGCCGTCCACCGAGGCGAGCGGATGCCCGGCGTAGAGGAAGACCGGATGCACCCGCACCGACAGGCCGCCGTCGACCCGCTCCGCCGTGCCGACCAGCTTGAGCGAGAGCCCGAGCTCGCGCGCGTAGGCGATGTCGTCAGCGGTCACGTGCTCGATACCCTCGTAGGTCACCTGGTCAAGGCTCACCGTGGCGCCAAAGGCGAGCCGGGCGAGGATCGCCATCTTGGCCGCGGCGTCCCTGCCGTTGACGTCCTCGCTCGGGTCGGCCTCGGCGTACCCGAGCCGCTGGGCGTCGGCGAGCGCGTCGGAGTAGGAGGCACCGGTGCGCGCCATCTCGGTGAGGATGAAGTTCGTCGTCCCGTTGACGATCCCGTGCACCCGCTCGATGTGAGCCGCGGCGAGGGTTTCGTGCACGACGCGGATCACCGGGACGACACCGCCCACCGCGGCCTCGAAGCGCAGGTCGACACCGGCCTTGCCGGCGGCCTCGAAGAGCTCCTCCCCGTGCTGGGAGAGGAGCTGCTTGTTCGCGGTCACCACGTGACGACCGCTGCGCAGCGCCGCCAGCACGTACTCGCGCGCCGGCTCGACGCCGCCGATCAACTCGACCACGAGGTCGCTGCGCTCGAGGATCTCCTCGAAGTCGCCGCGCGAGCGGGTCAGCGTCCCGCTCAGCTCGGGTCGCCGCCCGGTCGCGGCGGCGACCGCCTCGGCGCGTTCGCCCAGGAGCGCGTCGAAGGCCGCCCCGACCGTCCCGTGACCGAGCAGGCCGACCCTAAACGAGGTCACGGAGCGCGAGGTCCTCGTAGGTCTCGCGGCGGGTCACGAGGCGCGCGTCGCCGTCTCGGCAGAAGACGATCGGCGGGCGCGGAAGCGCGTTGTAGTTGCTGGCCATGGCGTGGCCGTACGCCCCCGTGGCGGGCATGACGAGGACGTCGCCGGGGCGCGGGTCGTCGAGCAGGGCGTCGCTCACGAGGATGTCGCCCGACTCGCAGTGCTTGCCCGCCACGGTGCAAATGCGCTCACCCCCGAATCGGTCGGCGATCGCGGGCTCGTAGCGCGCGCCGTAGAGCATCGGCCGCGGGTTGTCGGACATGCCGCCGTCCACGGCCACGTAGGTCCGCACGCCGGGGATCTCCTTGACCGTGCCGACCGTGTAGAGCGTCACTCCCGCGTTGCCGACAAGCGAGCGGCCGGGCTCGCACAGCACGGTGACCCCCTCCGGCGCCCCCCGCACAAGTGTCTCGACGTAGTCGTCGATCGAGGGGGGCTGCTGATCCGAGGTGTAAGCGATCGCGAGCCCGCTGCCGAAGTTGAGCAGCGGATAGTCGCCCATGGCCGAGAGCACCTCGGTGAGCTTCTCGAAGGGATCGAGGTCGAAGATCTGCGAGCCGATGTGGGCGTGCAGGCCCCGCAGATTTAGCCTCCCGGACCGCTCGATCGCGCGCGGCAGCTCGTCGAGTCCGAAGCCGAACTTCGAGTCCTCCTGGCCGGTGGAGATGAAGGCGTGCGTGGTGGCCTCGATCCCCGGAGTGACGCGCAGCAGGATCGCCTGACCGGGCGCCATCCGCTCGAGCCGGTCGAGCTCGTCGAACGAGTCGACGATGACGTGACCAACTCCCTGCTCGACCGCATAGGCGAGCTCGGCCTCCGACTTGTTGTTGCCGTGCAAATAAATCCGCTGCGGTGCGAATCCGCCGCGCAACGCCATGAAGAGCTCGCCGCCCGAGGAGGCGTCGCAGGCGAGACCCTCCCCGGCGATCAAGCGGTTGGCGGCGACATGCGGAAAGGCCTTGCTCCCGTAAAGGACGTCGAAGCGGTCGGTGCGCGCGGCGAAGGCGTCGCGGTAGGCCCCCGCCCGAGCGCGGATGTGGTCCTCGGCGTAGACGTAGGCGGGCGTGCCGAACTCGCGCGCGAGCTCGATCACGTCGCAGCCGCCGATCTCGAGGCGGCCGGCCGCGTTGAGCCGTGAGCCGAGCGGGTAGACGTGCGAAGGTGTCGCCGCGGGCGGCTTCGGCGCCGAGGCCGCGTCCTCCCCGGCGTGTGCGGTCGGCTCGGCCGGCGCGGCGGCCTCGGTGGTCGAAGGGCGTGCCATGATCCGCGTGATTATGGAGGTCGAGGTCCACTCGGTGCCCGAGCCGCCGGAGCTCGGCACGCGCGACGGGCTTGCCTACGCCCTCTTCCTCCCACCGGAGCCGGCGACCGCCGGCGTGCTGATCCTCCACGGCGCCGGCTCGGCCAAGGAGAGCCACTTCGACTTCGGGCGCGCGGCGCGCGAGCAGGGGCTCGCGGCGCTCGTCTACGACGCGCGCGGCCACGGACATTCGAGCGGTGACTTCGGGCCGACCGCCTTCGGCGACGCGCTCTCGATGCTCGACCTGCTGCGCGAGCACGCTCCCGCGATTGCCCTGCGCGGCTCGTCCATGGGCGGCTTCACCGCCCTCCACGCCGCCGCCCTCGAACCTACGGTCGCCGCGGTGGTGGCGATCTGTCCCGCACCCGAGGACATGCTGCTGCGCAGCCTTTGGGCCGAGGACGAGCTCACCTTTCGGGCCGACCGCGCGGCGCTCGAGCCGTGGCTGCGCTCGATCAGCCTCTACGAGGCCGTGACGCGGCTCAGCCCCCACACCGCCCTCCTGCTAATGCACGCCCAGGGCGACGCCCAGGTGCCCTGGACCGTGTCCGAGGAGCTCCACGCCCGCGCGCGGGTCGAGCGCAAGCGCGTGCTGATCGTGCCGGGCGGCCACCACCGTTCGGTGCAGCACGACGGCGAGCTGCAGGCCGAGTCGCTGCGATTCGTGGAGCAGGCGGCGCAGCGGCGGGCCCGGCGGTAGCTCGCTGCCGAGCTCAGGCCGTCGCCACGCGCGCTACCCGCACCCGCCACGCGATGAACGCCGACCCGGCCACCACCATCGCCACGCTGATCACCTGCGCCAGCGTGAAGCCCGCCACCACCGTCTCGTTGCGCCGGATGAACTCGATCAGGAAGCGCTCGACGCCGGCGATCACGAGATAGAGCCCGAACAGCACGCCGCGCACGAGGCGCCCGCGCAGACGCCACAGCACGATGGTCGCCAACCCCATGGCGAGCGTCTCGTAGATCGGCGTGGGATGGACCTCGACCGTCGTCGGCACCGTCCCGTCGGGGTAGGGCATAGCCCACGGGAGGTCGCTCGGGACGCCGTAGTCGCCGTCGCCCGAGAGCTGGCAGCCGATGCGTCCGATCGCGTAGCCGAGCGGTAGCGCGGGCGCTCCGAGGTCTAAGAGCTGGAGGCCGAGGAAGTCGCGGCGGTAGGCCCATAGGCAGACGGCGATCGCGCCCCCCAGCAGGCCGCCGAAGAACACGAGGCCCGGCCCGAAGATCGCGTCGGCGAGGCTGCCGTCGAAGGCCTGCTCGGGGTTCTGCAGCATCCAGTCGACCTTCGAGCCGACGACGCCGCCGACCCCGGCCGCGAACACGGCCTCATAAGCCCAGTCGACGGGCTTCCCGAGTTCCCCCAACCGCTTGGCGACGATCAGCCCGGCGGCGATCAGAGCCAGCGCGAGCATCAGCCCGAAGGTCTGGATGTCGATCGGCCCGAGGTCGATCTCCGGGATCATCGGCGCGAGCCTATCCACCGCCGGAATCGCGCCCGCGGCCGACTAGAATGTAGGCATGCCCACAAGCCCCCGCACCGCCTTCGCCCGCGACGCCGGCCTCCAGGCCCGCATGGCCCTCACCCTGCTCCTCCTCGGAGCGGTCTACGTCGGCTTCGTGGCCGTCTTCCTGGCCGCCGGGGCGGGCGCCACGCTGATGCTCGTGATCATCGGCGGGATGGTGCTCGCGCAGCTCTTCCTCTCCGACAAGATCGCCCTCAAGGCGATGGGCGCACGCGAGGTCTCGCCGCAGGAGGCGCCGGGCTTCCACGCCCTGATCGAGCGCCTCTGCATCCAGGCCGACCTGCCCAAGCCGAAGGTCGCCGTCGCCGACATCGAGATGCCGAACGCCTTCGCCCTCGGGCGCTCGCAGAAGAAGGCCACGGTGTGCGCGACCACGGGGATCATGAACCTCCTCTCCCCCGCCGAGCTCGAAGGCGTCATGGCGCACGAGCTCGCCCACGTCAAGAATCGCGACGTGCTGATCATGACCATCGCCAGCTTCTTCGCCTCGGTGGCCGCGATGATCACCCAGTTCGGGTTCCTCTTCGGCGGCGGCATGGGCGGCGACAACGACGAGGGGCCCGGCTTCCTGGTGGTCCTGCTCGTCTCGCTCACGGTCTACGTGATCTCGTTCTTCCTTATGCTCGCCCTGTCGCGCTACCGCGAGTTCTCGGCCGACCGCGGCGCGGCGCTCGTCACCGGCCGCCCGAGCGCGCTCTCCTCGGCGCTCATGAAGATCTCGGGCCAGATGAATCGCGTGCCTCAGCAGGACCTCCGCGCCGCCGGGGAGATGAACGCCTTCTTCATCGTCCCGACGGGCGTCAAGGGCACGCTGCAGACGATCTTCGCGACCCACCCGCCGATGGAGAAGCGCATCGAGCGGCTCGGCGAGCTCGAGCGCCAGCTCCAGCTCGGCGCCCGCGCCTAGCGCTCCGCGCACGCCGGTGGGCTTCCTCGACTCTCTGTTCGGCGGAGGCCGCAAGCTCAAGGCGCCCGCCGCCGACCGGCTGTTCGCGATGACCACGGCGCACGTGACGCTCGAGTCGGAGCTCGGGTTGCGTCACCGCGAGGTCGCCGGGATCGTCTTCCAGGCGCTCTCGACCGCCGACTTCACCGGCATCGTGCATGAGGCCGAGGAGCTGCTCCGGGGCGCGGCCGAGGACACGGGCTCGGAGGTCGAGTCGGCCGACGACGCCCACGGCTACCGCTGGATCAGGGTCCGCGACCCCGACTTCGAGGATCTCGTGGTCTCGCTCAACCTCGTCTCGGGCCAGCTCCAGTCGGGCGGGTACGGGGACCGCCTGCTCGCCTGCGTGTTCGCCTTCACCGAGGAGGCCCGCGGGCGACCGGTCTACCTCATCTACAACTTCAAGCGCGGCTCGTTCTACCCGTTCGTGCCGGCGGGGGGCACCCAGCAGCGCGACACCGAGAGCGAGCTGCGCCTCAAGGCCCAGCTCGGCGCCGAGCTGCCGATCGAGCCGGAGCTCGAGCGCTGGTTTCCGCTGTGGGACGTGCCGCTGTAGGTGATGCGGCGGCTTTGACTCCGCAGCACGGGTCGATTAGGGTCACCCGACGATGAGGGCGGCGGGAAGAGGAGTGGCTGTCGTGGCGCGCGCGATAGTGCTGGTCGCCTCGCTCGTCTTTCTCGTGATCGTCCTCGGCATCCTGCTCGTGGTCCTCGACGCCAACCCGCAGAACGCGATCGTTCAGCTCGTGACCGGCGCCGCGCGCTTCCTCGTCGGCCCCTTCGACGGGCTCTTCACGTTCCGCGACGCACAGCTCGAGACCGCGATCAACTGGTCCATCGCCGGCTTATTCTGGCTGATCGTCGGCGCGCTCCTGGCCGGCCTGCTGCGGCGGATCGCGCCGTCGCACCGGGGCAAGAAGCGATGAGCCTGCTCCCGCTCCGTGCGTTCCCGAATCCAGAAGCGCTCCTCTACTCGACTGCTCACAGGAGGTCGACGCTGCTTCGAGGAAAGGTAAGGCGGCTAAGAGGGTCTAGCGAAACTCGCTAGCCCGGTCGTGGTGCGGGGTTGCGGGTGGGGTCGTGGCACGGCTACCTCACTTTTCGGTCGTTTCTACCCCAGTCGGACACTCGAAGCGGTCGAGCGCCTT
>Ga0136616_10000007_pt1 | contig 93377 bp, 85 predicted proteins | sample AntDrymUQ2992106_2_FD_106648 | JGI IMG/M metagenome (GOLD analysis project Ga0136616, IMG submission 106648) | Polar desert sand microbial communities from Dry Valleys, Antarctica - metaG UQ299 (21.06) | ecosystem: Environmental > Terrestrial > Soil > Desert | place: Antarctica: Dry Valley... | reverse complement strand
GCCCGTCGGGCCGCCGACGGGCGACCGGCGGCTGGAGCTTCACTCGTGTCCTTTCAGTCAGCCGTCCTGTGGCCCACTGGGTCCTCGGCGGGCACGCTGCGCCAAGGGTCCCTGCCGGTGCCGGGGTCGACGAGACCGGCGCGGGTGTTTCGTCCCCGGACATCCTCCCGTAGGGCGGTGATCATCTCGCCGACGAGGCCTAGCGTGAGCAGTTGAACTCCCACCACGACGAGCAGGACGCCGAGTATGAGGAGCGGCCGACGTCCGATTGCCTCGCCCCCCGCCCATTGCAGGGAGAGCACCGCGCAAATCACGAGCCCGAGCGTCATGAGGACGAGCCCGACGCCGCCGAAGAGATGAAGCGGGCGGTACTGATACCGGCCGATGAAAAGCACGGTCAGTAGGTCAAGAAAGCCCCGGACATAACGCTCCAGGCCGAACTTCGAACTGCCATGGCGTCGGGGGCGATGATTGACCGGCTTCTCGGTCACCCTCCATCCGCGTTGGAACGCGAGGACCGGAATGAAGCGGTGTTGCTCGCCGTAGAGGGCGAGCGAGCGAGCGCAGTCGCCGCGGTAAGCCTTGAGTCCACAGTTGAAATCGTGAAGCGGAACGCCGGAGAGTCGCGCCGTGGCCTTGTTGAAGAGCCGAGACGCGAGCCGCTTTTCGGCCGGATCGAGGCGGTTGCGTTTCCAACCGCACACCACGTCGTATCCGCTTTCCAGCGCTTCGAGAAGGGCGGGCACCTCACCGGGGTCGTCCTGGCCGTCTCCGTCAATCGTCACGACCACCTCGCCCTTGGTGTGGTCGAACCCGGCTGTCAGCGCAGCTGACTTGCCGAAGTTCCGGCGCAGCCTGACGATCGAGATGTCCGGGCGCTCCGCGAGCCTCTCGAGCACCTCCGTCGAGCCGTCGGTCGATCCGTCGTCGACGAACAGGACCTCCCAGGAGCGCCCCGTTGACTGACACGCGACATCGATCTCCTCGAGCAGTTCCTCGATCGACTCATGCTCGTTGTAGATCGGCACGACGACCGACCCGAAAGGAGGCGGCTTGCCGCCCTCATGCGGAGCTCTGGGCGACTTGGTGCTCAAGTCCATCTTCCCGTCCCCCGGGTGGGAGCAGGGGTGGAGGGGGCGTCATCTCTCATCGCAAGGCACATAGCCGTGTTCGGTCGTATATGAGGACGGCAATGCCCCGTGAGGTCCTCACGGTTGTCCGGCAACGGCGGCTCCACGTCCGGCTGTCCCCGCGTCCGGCCCCCGGCCCCAAGCCCCCGGCCCGGATGACACCATAACTCACGCCGTGACGGTGCGCATGGCGCGGGTGAGCGCGCCGCCGAGCACGTGGCTTCCCTGCCCGAAGCGCACGGTCAGCGGTCCCTCGAACGGCTCGCGGTGCAGCACCTCGAAGCCGTCGCCGGGGGCGATGCCCCGATCGGCGAGGTAGCGCAGCATCGCGGGGTCGGCGTCCGAGACGCGCACGAAGACCCCGGCGTCGCCGCGGTCGAGCTCGGAGAGCGGGCGCGTGGGCGTCTCGTCGATCTCGCCCTCGGAAGTCGGGATCGGGTCGCCGTGTGGGTCGTGGGTGGGGTTGCCGAGCTTCGCCGCGATCAGCTCCGACAGCTCCGGCGAGATCGCGTGCTCGAGTACCTCCGCCTCCTCGTGCACCCGGTCCCAGGACATCCCGAGCGCCTCCGCCAGGTACAGCTCCAGCAGGCGGTGATGGCGCAGCACCTCGAGCGCGACGCGCTCGCCGGCCGGCGTCAGCACCACCCCGCGGTAGGGCTCGCGGGTCACGAGCCCCATCGACTCCAGCCGCTTGACCATGGCGGACGCCGAGGGGGCGGAGACGTCCAGTCGCTCGGCGATGGACGAGGTGGACACCGAATCGGCGCCGCGCTGGGCGAGCGACCAGATCGCCTTCGCGTAGTCCTGAACGGCGTCGGATACCTCGGGGTGCATCGTGCTCACACGCTGATCAGCAGGCCGGTCGTGTACATGACTACGAGTCCGAGCACCAGGCCGCCGGCGGAGAGGGGCTCGAGCCGGCCCCCGTCGCGTTCGCGTAGCTGGCGGGCGATCTGGACGACCACCTGAGCTATGGCCCCCGCCCCGACGCCGAACAGCAGCGCGGCCAGGCTGGGGTTGAAGGCGGAGGCGCCGATCCACGCCCCGAGGATCGCCGGAGCGCCGGCCAGGAGCCCGAGCAGGATCAGGGTGCGCGCGCGCGGACGGCGGTCACGGGCCACGGGGGCCACGATGGCCAGCCCCTCCGTCGTGTTATGCAGCGCGAAGCCCACCACCAGCGCGGCCCCCAGGGCCAGCGATCCGATTGCGTAGGCCGACCCGATGGCCAGGCCCTCGCCGAGGTTGTGCAGGCCGATGCCGAGCGCGACGAGGAACGCGGCACGCTCGCCGGTCCCAGACTCCCCGGCCGGCGTCCCGCGCCGGGCACGCAGCCAGCCGTCCACGCCGGTCAGGCCCAGGTAGGCCGCCACGGCCCCCACCCACACGAGCGTGGCCCCTCCCAGCGCCTGCGCACCCTCGCCCGCGAGCTCGGTGCCCTCCAGCAGAGCATCGATCCCGAGGAACGTCAGAAGACCGACGGTGAACGCCAGCAGGAAGCGCATCCACTTGGGGTCGACCGAGCGGACCCAGGGCAGCCAGAGCATCCCGATCGCCACGGGAATCACGCCCACGTAGAGGCCGATCAGGGCCATGAGGCCATAGAAGCCCACGTCCGCACCAGGGGTCTCGGTGGCCGCGTCGATCGCGTGGTCGACCGTGACGCCCGTGGCGGTGAGCAGGATGACCTCGTAGGCCTGGCCCTCGATCCAGGGGTACTGGATGCGCACCTCGGATGACGCCAGCCGCCCGATCTCCTGGTCGCTCTGTTCGAACGAGACGAACCCGTCGTTGACAATCGCCTGGCGCACCTGCACGGGGTCGGCGCCGTCGTTTCTCAGGTTCAGCTCGATCTCGCCCGGGCGGAGCACGGTGCGCTCGACCACGAGCTCCTCCTGAGGCACGCCGATCCGATCGAGCCCGGGAGCATCGAGAGCGACGAACAGGCCGATCGCGACGGCGAGCACGGCCACCGGCGCCAGGGCGGTGAGCCAGAGGGGCCGTCGGCGGGTGGCGGTGGCGGCCTCCACTCGACCTACCTCACCTTCGAGGTCACCGATGGCGCGGTCATTCGGTCACCTCGAAAAAACCCATCCATCCGAGCTCGGCGAATTCCGACACATGCGCGTGGAACATGTACTTGCCGGCGTACGGGAAGCGCACCTCGAGGATCCCTCGCTCCCCCTGCCCCTGAAGGACGGTGTCCGTGAAGTCGCGCGGCTCGAGGCGCGTGCCGGTCGGGTAGTAGTCGAAGAAGTTGGCGTGGAGGTGGAACGAGTTCACGAGGTCGTACTCGAGGATGTTCACGAGATAGATGCGGACGAGCTCGCCGCGCGTGACCCTGATCGGCTCGTCCATGTAGGCGAAGGCGACCGTGTTGACCGCGTAGACCTCGTTGCTGCGATCGAAGTTCGTGTCGAAGCCGTTCATGACCATCACGAGCTCGTCGGCCTGAGGACGGCCCTTGGCCGGGTCGATCACGAACATGCCGTAGAGCCCCTTGGCGATGTGCTCGGCCAGGGGCGTGGAGTGGCAGTGGTAGTGGTGGAGGCCGAACGGAGTGGCGTCGAACTCGTAGATGGTGGCCTCGCCGGGCGCGATGTTGCCCGGCCCGACTCCCGGGACGCCGTCCATCACGTCGCGGTGCACGCCGTGGAAGTGCATGGTGTGCGGGTGACTGGAGCCGTTGGTGAACCGGACCCGCAGCCGCTCCCCCTCCTTGGCCCTGAGGGTAGGCCCGGGCACGCGGCCGTTGTAGGTCCAGGCTGCATATTTCACGCCGGGCGCCACCTCGATCTCGCGGTCCTGGGCCACGATCTCCCACTCACGCACCCCGCCCCGCACGGTGCCCTCGTCGAAGTCGCGCAGCATCGCCTGCGGATCGAACCCGTTGCGGCGGGCGTCCACCCGCCCGGTGGCGCCCAGGTGGCCGGAGCCGCGGTGCCCTGCGCGTTGGTGCTCGATGGCGGCCTCGGCGTCAGTGGCGCTGCCGTGCAGCGCCCGGTGGGGCACCAGCTCATGGAGCATCGGCAGCGCGGCGCCGCCGGCGGCGGCACCCCCGAGCAGCCTGCGCCGCGAGACTTGCGTGTTCCACAACTTGGACATGAAGGGCTATTGAAGCAGACGTTAGCCTTGCCTAACTCATGCATCGGCAACTGGGCGGAAAAGCTCAAGTGGAGATCAGCACGGTCGTCGGCGCACCGCGTGAAGCGGTGTCGGCCCGGGTGTCTACGCCAGAGGGCGTGAACGGCGAGCTGATGTCCATCGCGCGGATGGCCATTCCCCGCGGCATGACCCCGCGCGACGCTGCCACGGTGCCGATCGGCACACGGGGCCTAGAATCGGCTACGTGATCGCCACGTCAGAGTACGAGTTGCTGCAGGAGTCCGTCGGCCTGGTGGACCGCTGCGACCGAGCCAAGCTCATCCTCCGCGGCGCCGAGACGGTGGAGTTCCTCGACGGTCAGGTGAGCAACGAGGTCTCGTCCCTGGCGCCCGGCAGCGGCTGCTACGCGACGGTTCTCAACCACAAGGGCAAGCTGCGAGCGGACATGCGCATTCTGCGCGGGGAGGACTGGGTCTGGCTCGACGGCGAGTCCATCACCGGGCCGGTGCTGCGGCACATGGTCGAGACCTACAGCCTCGGCCGCGACGTTGCTTACGTCGACGCGACCGGGACGCGAGCGATCCTGTCGCTGGTGGGGCCCGCCGCCGATGGCGCTTTGGACGTAGCGCCCCCGCCCGAGGAGCATTTTTTCGTGGAGGGTCTCCACGGCCTCTACGTTCGCACGGACCTGGGCGTGGACGTGATCTGCGAGGACGCGGGCGCGGCCCGGGCCGCTCTCGGCGTCGAGGACGTGGGCGGCGAGGCCGCGGAGTGCATCCGGATCGAGTCCGGCCGCCCGCGCCTGGGCTACGACATGGACGCGGAGACGATCCCGCAGGAGGCGGGCATCAACGAGCGCGCCGTTAGCTTCACCAAGGGCTGTTACGTCGGGCAGGAGACCGTCGCCCGGCTCCATTACAAGGGCAAGCCCAACCGCCACCTGCGCGGGCTGCAGCTCGGCGTCCCGGCGGAGCGGGGTGCCGAGATCCACCTGGGCGACCGGGTCGTGGGGCGGATCGGATCGGCGTGCGTGTCTCCCGTTCACGGCCCGCTGGCTCTCGCGCTGGTCCGCCGCGAGGCGTCTCCCGGCGACGAGGTGCTGGTGGACGGGGAGCCGGCCACGGTGGTCGAGCTGCCCTTCTCCGGTGGCTGAGCGCCGCCGGGTCCCCACGAGCCGCCGGGGTCTTTCGGGAGACAGCGCGCTGCTGGGGGGTCCGCTCACCGCGGACGCCGGCGCCGAGGAGCCGCGGTCCAGCCGCTCGCCCTTCGACGTGCACAGCGGGACGCTGGACCTGCCGCGTGCCGCCGACCCCGGCCCCGACGTAGCGCCGCGAGACCTGCGCACGCTGATTCCACCGTCCGAGCCGGCGAGGGAGATCGACGACTGGGGCCGCTCGGCGCGCACGTTCGGGCTGGTGGAGCCCGTGCTCGACTTCTATTACCGCTACTGGTTCCGGGTCGACACGGAGGGGGTGGACAACGTGCCGTCCTCCGGTGGCGCGCTGATCGTGGGCAACCACTCGGGGGCGCTCCCGCCGGACGCTCCGATGATCATGCAGGCCATCCGCCACGAGCACCCACGGCCGCGGCCCGTCTACATGCTCGGCGAGCACTGGTTCAAGGGCTACCCCGGGGTTGGGCTGCTGGCCAACAAGATCGGGCTGGTGGGCGCCCACCCGGCCAACGCACAGCGCCTCCTGGCCGACGAGGGGCAGCTGGCGCTGGTGTTCCCCGAGGGCCAGAAGGGATCGCGCAAGCTCTACTGGCAGCGTTACCGCCTGCGCCGCTTCGGTCGCGGCGGGTTCGTGCGCACTGCGATCCGCGCGGGAGTGCCGATCGTTCCGGTCGCCGTGGTGGGAGCGGAGGAGGCCATGCCGATCTTCGCCCACGTCCCCCTCCTGCAGCGCCTGACCGGCCTCATCTACTTCCCCGTCAACCACGCTTTCCCCCACTTCGGGCTGGCGGCCGCCGGGATGTACATGCCGGCCAAGTTCGGCATCCGCTTCCTGGAGCCGGTCGACCTGTCGGCCCACCCGCCCGAGGACGCCGACGACGTGGCTCTGGTACAGGGCCTCGCCGAGGAGGTCCGGGCGCGGATCCAGAGCGAGCTCGACCGCCTCGTGTCTGCGCGCCGGTCGGTGTGGTTCGGTTAGGGTTCCGCGCGGAGGATGAGCGCGACACCGAAGACGCCGTGTGGTGCTGGCGCGTGCCTCGCGGCTCTCGTGCTGGTCGTCTTGGGCTGCGGGAGCGATGACGACTTCGCCAACGATCCGCGTCCTCCGCTGCCCATCGAGCTGACGGGCGTGATCCAGAGCGGGAAGCTCACCGTCTCGCCCACCAAGTTCGGTGCCGGGCCGGTGCTGATCACGATCAGCAACCAGACCGACGACCCGCACACGGTCACCCTCAGCGGCGGTGCCATAAAGGGGGCGCGCGTCGGCCCGGTGGAGCCCGCGAACACCGCGAGCATCCAGCGCACGCTGGAGCCGGGCGACTACGAGGTGAGCGCCGGCGGCGAGGCCGCGGTCGAGCGTGAGATCAAGCCGGCCACGCTGGCCGTCGGCGCGGAGCGCGAGAGCTCCAGCGGCGACCTGTCTTTGCCCTAGAGCTCGAGCTGGTCGTCCGGGGGCACCGCCTGCTCACCGGGGTCCCCGGCGAAGACGAGCGCGTCCACGTCGGCGAGGTGGGCCCGGACGCGAAGCGTCATCTCGTCGACGACCCGGTAGGCGGTGTCGATGTTGGTCTTCGCCCCCGTGAGGTGGCTCTTGACCTTTCGCACGTCCTCCATCGAGGCCAGCGCCCGCTCGACGAGGTCGTGCACGGCCGCGCCGTCCACGCCCTCCCCCCCGCGGGCCATCAGCACCCGGGCGCGCGCCAGCCGGTAGGCCACCTCGAGCGACAGGCCTGTCGCGTCCTCCGCGTCGAGCACCACGAGCAGCTTGTCGCCGTTGTACTCGCGGAGCGGCTGAAGCTTCGCGGGGAGCTCGGCCTCGGTGGGCACCACGAGCACGGCGAAGTCGGCGTCACGGTCGGTTAGCGCCCGGTCGAGTTCGGCCATGGCGGTGGGGCGGCTGAGCTTGCGGTCCTTGGCCTCGAAGACGATGCGGCCACGTGGGGGGCCGTCACAGGCGCCGACGGCTACGACCACGTCCCCCGTCTTGCCGGCGGCGCCCTTCTGGTCGCCCACCGACTCGGCCACGTCGCCCTGACGGAGGGCCAGTGCGTCCACCGACTCGGCCACGAGCTCCTCGAAGTCGCGGCCCTTGGCCGTGCCGCGCTCGCGCTCGGCGTCGATCTCCTCGAGCTTGTCCTTCTCGTCCCGCAGCGCCTGGAGCTCCTTCTGCAGTTCGGCCAGCTTCTCGAGCAGCGCCCGCTGCGTGGCGTGCGACCGATTCGCGGCCTGGTTGATCGACTCGAGCGCGCCGGCCTTGAAGTCGGCTAGAGGGTTGGCGCCGTCGGCGGCCGAGAACTGGCGCACGAGATCCTCGCGCGACTTGACGAGCGCTTCCCCCACCAGCTCGCGCACCCGGTTCTGCACCGACGCCGCGCTGCCGTCGCCGAAGCGCCGCTCCAGGTCGCGAGCGAGCTGTCCGTTCTCGGGCCCGAACACCTCGTCCACCTTCTCCCCGAAGTGCTCGGCCACCAGGCGCGCCTTCTCGGTGAACTGACTCTCGAGCTCGCGGGACGCCCGCTCGAACTCCGTCTTCACGTACTCCGAGTTGGCCGCGGCCTGTTCGCGGTCGAGGACCCGCGTCCCGATCTCCACCGCGTCACGCACGACCTTGGAGGCGTCCTCACCGGCCTGGGTGCGCTCGGACACCACCCGAACGGCGCATTCATCGTCCACCACGAGGTCGTGGACCACGAGGCGATCGCCGACCACGCCGACGCGATCCTGTCTGAGGGGAGTGGCTGCTTCCATGGTGATCTGGTCCTACCGTAGGCGGAGGACCTGACAGAACGGGCGCGATCGGTCGTCGGGAGAGCCGGCGCGGCGGGGAGCCCGTTAGCCTGGATCCGCCGGGACTGGCCGTCAGGAACGGTGGATCCAGCGTTAACTCAGCGCGGCGGGGTCGGCAGCCAGTCGGCCGGGAACACGCGCGGAGTCCGGCCTGGGTAGCGCGGCGCCACCTCGAGGGCGTGCCGTCGTGCCGGGCGGTCCCTCAGCAGCTCGTCGAGGTCCTCAAAGGTCATCAACAGGCGGACGCTCGTGGCGATCTGGAAGTCGGCCACGTTGCGGTCGGGGCTCCCGATCGCGCCCTCGGTCAGCAGGCCGTCCACCCGGTCGATCATTCCCGGCAACGCGGCCAGGTCAAGCCGCACCACTTCGTCGGTCGCGCCGTTGAGGTGGGCGCTGAGGCGAATGACCGGTGGAGCGGTGCGCGCCGCGAGCGGGGGCGGGATACCGAGGCGGGCGTCCTCCAGGTAGGTGATGAGCGTCGAGCGGTCCCGCTTCAGCGCCGCCCAGGCCAGGCGGCGCGGCACCGGCTGGAGCACCTCGTCGCCCCACGCCTCGGCGCGCAGCGCGGCCTGGCGGCGGTCCGGGTCGGAGGGCAGCAGCGTCGGCCCCCCGACCAGGGTGTCGAGCCCGAGCGCGATGGCGCGGGTGCCCTGCAGGCGCTGGCCCTCCATCCGCAGGGCGGGGACGGTCATTCGCCGGAAACCGAGCGCGCGCAGGACGAGGCGGTGCACCCCCGCGACCAGGTCCACCCGCCGGTACGGCACGTCCTTGTGGCGCAGCATCAACTCACCGGCCAGCGAGGGATGAGATCCCGGTACCCCGAAGAGAGTCGCCGCCACGCCGCGATCGTAGGCCGCTTGGCGAATCAGACCATTCGTGCAATAGTTGCTTGCGTGCACGCAACTGTCTCGCAGACGCAACCGCTTGAAGCCCAGGAGCTCGCCAAGGACCTGGGCGCCCTCGTCCGTCATCTCCTGGCGGTGGACGGGCGCAATTTCCTGGAGCTCGTCGAGGAGCTGGACCTCTCCCTCTCCCAGCTCAAGTCACTGCAGGTGCTCTACGACGCTCCCGAGCCCCTCTCGGTGAAGGCCCTGTCCGACCGCCTCGGCCTCTCCCTCCCCGCAGTCAGCCGCGCCGTCGACGCCCTCGTGCGCCGGGGCGAGGTCACCCGCGACGAGGACCCGTCGGACCGCCGGTGCAAGCGCGTGACGCTGTCCGCGGGCGGGCGGCGGACGTTCGAGCGATTGATCGCACTGCGTGCCGCGGGCATCCGGCGCTTTGTGGACCAGCTGGATCCCGAGGATCGGACGCGGCTCGCAGCGGCCATGCACCCCGTGGCCCGCAAGGTGAGCCGATGACCGCGCGAATACGCCTCAACGAGGACAACCGCCGCTGGTGGACGCTCGCGGCCATGTGCTTCGCGCTCTTCATGATCATGCTCGACAACACGGTGGTCAACGTGGCCCTGCCGTCGATCCAGGACGACCTGGGCGCCTCGCTGTCGGGCATCGAATGGACGGTGAACGCGTACACGCTGACATTCGCGGTGCTGCTCGTCACGGGCGGCCGGCTCGGAGACATCTTTGGACGCCGGCGCATGTTCCTTTTCGGGGTCGTGGTGTTCGCGCTGTCGAGCGCGGCGATCGGCTTCGCCCCCGACCAGCAGTGGCTCGTGGGCGGACGCGCCGTCCAGGGCGTCGGGGCCGCGTTCATGATGCCGGGCACCCTCTCGATCATCTCCAACGCGTTCCCGCCCGAGGAGCGAGGCAAGGCGATAGGCACGTGGGCCGGCGTCTCCGCGCTGGCGCTGGCTCTGGGACCGGTGGTGGGAGGCGCGCTGACCGAGTACGTGTCCTGGCGGGCGATCTTCTTCCTCAACCTTCCGGTGGCCGTCGGTGCGGTGGCCGTGACGCTCTTCGCCGCGCGAGAGTCGCGCGACGAGACCACCGAGCACCGCGTGGACGTACCCGGCATCGCTTTGCTGTCGCTCGGGTTGACCTCGCTCGTGCTCGCGCTGGTGGAGGGCAACGCGTGGGGCTGGGCCTCGCCGGAGATCCTTGCCCTGCTAGCCGGCGCGGCGGTGGGCCTGTTGGGCTTCGCGCTACTCGAGCCGCGCGTGCGCGATCCCATGGTGGACTTCCGTTTCTTCGCCTCCCGCACGTTCCTCGGCGCGAACGCGGTGGCCTTCGTCGTTTCCTTCTCGATGCTCGCGATGTTCTTCTTCATCGCGTTGTACATGCAGAACTCGCTCGGCTACACCCCGCTCGAGGCCGGAGTCCGCTTTCTGCCCTCCACCGTCATGATCGTCCTGATCGCCCCGCTGGCCGGCCGCCTCACCGACCGCGTGGGCCCGCGGCCGCTGATGGTCTCCGGGCTGACGCTGACCACGATCGCGCTCTTCCTCCAGACGCGGATCGAGGTGGGCACGGGATACGGCCTGCTGCTCCCGTCGTTCATCATCATGGGCGTAGGGATGGCACTGACCATGTCGCCCATGTCCACCGCGGCCATGAATGCCGTTTCGCCGGACAAGGCGGGCGCGGCCTCGGGGATGCTCTCCATGAGCCGCATGGTGGGTGGCACGTTCGGGGTCGCGACGATCGGCGCCCTCTTCCAGTACCTCGCCCGTTCGCGGATGGACGACACCCTCGCCGGCCTGCCCCTCACGGCGGCGCAGCGCGACCAGCTGGTGGAGAACCTCGGCTCGGGGAGCGGGCGGCTGCCGGGCCTGGACCCCGCCCTGGCCGAGCAGGTCAGCCGCGCGGCCGACGGCGCCTTCGTGCACGCCCTGTCCAGCGGGATGTGGCTGTCCGCCGCGGTGAGCGCGGCCGGAGCGGTGTTGGCGCTGGTGCTGATCGCACCCCGGATCGCAACGCGAACCGAGTCGGTGCGTGGCGACGCCGGGCCCGAGCCGGTCGGGGTCTAGAGAGGGCCGCTATGAACCGGCCCGGCGGCGGGCGAGTGCACGCAGCGGCCCGAGCGTCAGCTTCTGGACCAGCGGGGGTGGCGAGCAGATCACGCTGACCTCCCGGTAGCGGTCCGAGAACTCCGCGAGCCACATGGCTCCGCGGGGGCTCCGGGGCAGTCCGCGCCGCGTGTACAGGCCGGCGCGGGCGCCCTCAGCGGCGTCGGTGAGAAACTCTTGAAGCGACAGGCCGGGCACCACACGGACCCGAAGCCGGCCATCGCCCTGACCCACCTGCTCGAAACGATGCCTGCTGCCCGCCGGTGCTACCGCGCGATCACCGGGCCCCAACTCGGTCCGGCGCCCGTCCACCGTGACCTCGAAGCGACCCGTCACGACCTCGAAGCGCTCCTCCTGCGAGGGGTGAATGTGGGTGGGCACCTCTCCACCCGGCCCCACGCGGACGTCCACCAGAAGATCGTCGCCGTCCCGATGGAAGAGGTACGACATCCGGCGGTGGGGGTCGTGCGGCAGGTCATCGCGCAATCCGCCGCCCAGCTCTTCACCGAACGCGGATACGCCGGCACCACCCTCGACGACGTCGCGGCCGCCGCGGGTGTCACCAAGCCGCTCCTTTACCGGCACTTCGAGTCCAAGCAGGCCCTGCACCTGGAGCTTCTTGAGTCGCATCGCGACGGGCTGCTCGGCGAGTTGGCCGAGACGGTGGCCACCCCCGGTCCGCTCGCTGAGCGCCTGCCGCGCATCGTGAATGCCTGGTTCGCCTGGGTCGAGTCCCGGCCCTACGCGTGGCGAATGCTGTTCCGCGACACCACCGGGGTGCCGCACATCGCGGACTTCCACCGCGAGCTCCAGGCCAGTGCGCGCTCTCTCAACGTCGCCCTGATTCGGGGCGAGCCGGAGATGGACGTGCCCAGCGACCAGGTCGAGCCACTGGCCGAGGCCATCCGCAGCCTGACCACCGGGCTGGCGCTCTGGTGGCTCGACCACCCGGAGGTCCCGCGCGAAACGCTCGTCGCGGTGGTGACGCGGATCGTGCGCGGTCTGGTCGAGCCCTGACGCCCGTCGCCTCCGGACCACCGCGGCGGTACGATGCCGCCCGCAAGCGACCGAGAGGACCGATGGCCCAGATCGACTTGACCGCGCCCAGCTCGCTCTCCGTCGAGCCGGGCGAGCTGCCCGACACCATGTCCGCATGGGTGATCCGCGAGGAGCGCTTCGGCGAGCCGCGCGACGCCTTCCAGCTCGAGGAGATCGAGGTGCCGGAGCCCGGCGCCTTCGAGGTCATCGTCCGGGTCATGGCCGCGGGCGTGAACTACAACAACGTCTGGGCCGCCCTCGCAGAGCCCGTTTCGGTCATGCGCTATGGCGACCACCCCGAGTTCGGCCACCACATCGGCGGCTCCGACGCCTCGGGGGTCGTCTGGAAGGTCGGAGCGGGCGTGACGCGCTGGAAGCCGGGCGACGAGGTCGTGGTCCACTGCAACATGGCCTCCTATGAGGACCCCGAGGTCCACGGCCTCGACCCGCTGGCCGCGCCCAGCCAGAAGATCTGGGGCTACGAGACCACCTGGGGGTCGTTCGCCCAGTTCACCAAGGTCCAGGCCCAGCAGCTGCTGCCCAGGCCCCAGAACCTCACCTGGGAGGAAGCAGCCTCGTACGGCCTCGTGTACTTCACCGCCTACCGAATGCTCATCACGCGCTGCAACATCCAGGCGGGGCAGCGGGTCCTGATCTGGGGCGCCGCCGGCGGGCTCGGCGTGTTCGCCACCCAGCTGTGCAAGATCGCCGGGGCCCACGCCGTGGGCGTGGTGTCGTCGGCAGAGAAGGGCGAGCTGGTCAAGAAGCTCGGCGCCGTGGACTACATCGACCGGGCGGAGTTCGCGGGAATGATGCGCAAGGGGGGCGAGACGGCCGACGAGGAGAAGGCGCGCTTCAAGGTCTCCCGCGCGTTCTCCAAGCGCGTCTCCGAGGTGCTGGGCGACGCCCCGGACATCGTGTTCGAGCACGTGGGCCAAGCCACCTTCCCCACATCGGTGCTGACGGTCAAACCCTTCGGCAAGGTGGTTATCTGCGCCGGCACCACGGGCTTCAACCTCGACTTCGACGTTCGCTACCTGTGGATGCGCCAGAAGGAGATCATCGGCTCTCACTTCGCGAACGCCTATGAGTGCACGAAGGCCAACGAGCTGATCGAGTCCGGGCAGATCCGACCGGTGCTGTGGCAGACCATGGGCTTCGACGGCGTGCCGGAGGCCCACCAGCTCATGCGCGACAATAAGCACCTGGGCAAGATCTCGATTCTCGTCGGAGCCGACGCCGAGGGCGACGGCAGGACCACCGAGGGCGAGGGCGCCATCCGTGCGGAGGTGGGCGCGTGATCTACGTGCACGTCGACTGGGTGGCCAACCCGTTCCGCGGCGACAAATTCGCCGAGGGATGGCGGCCCCACGCCGAGGCCGTGCTGGACTACGGGGCGACGTCGTGGGGGTTCTACCGCGCGATGGACGGGCGCCTGGACTTCCTCCAGGTCGCGGCCTTCGCCACCAAGGCCCAGTGGGAGCGCTACTGGTATTCGGACCGCATCTCGGAAGCCCGCGCCCAGCTCAGCGGCACGTACCAGGTGCCGCTGCTGCCCACCTACCACGAGATGGTGGGACAGGGCGCGGCCGCCAGGCCGGCGGCCGCCGCGGGTTAACCCTAAGCCTGCTCGAGGGGTGCCATGGTGAGCCCCGCGCCCTCGAGCAGCTCCCAGTAGTGCTCTGCGGGCTCGCGCTGCCCGGTCCACACCACCGCCCGCCCGCTGCTGTGGATGCGGTTGGCGAAGGCCATCCCGCCGTCGAAGCTCACCCCGGGGAGGGTCTGCGACAGGGCGCGGGCCACGCCCTCGAAGGTGTTGTGGTCGTCGTTCAGCACGATCACATTCCACTCGCCGCCCAGCCCACTGCCGGGCTCCCCCACCCGCGGCAGCTCGACGGTGCCGCCGCCGCTCACGCCGCGTCGGCCTCCCCGCGCTTGGTCCAGTAGCGGTCGAGACCCTGGTAGAGCTGCTCCGGCGGCGCGGCCTGCTCGAAGCTGAGCGCAGCCTCCGCCCCGATCTCGGCGGACAGCCTCTTTCTCATCTCCCCCACGAACCCGTCCTCGTCCAGGTCGCGGGCCATGGCCGCCTGCCGGCCGAGCCCTTCGCGCACCCGGGCGATCTGCTCGGACACGTCCGTGTAGGGACCGAAATGCGTGAGGCAGAGCGACTCGGGAGCCCAGCCCTCCAGCACCTGGAGCGACTTCTCCCACGCCTCCAGGTCGATGTCCGGCGGCGGGGTGGGCGGCAGGGTGAAGTCGTGCGGAGGCACCCGGACACCGGCGACGTCGCCCACGAAGGCCTCGCCGGAGTCCTCGCGCAGATAGGACACGTGGTGGGAGGCGTGCCCGGGCGTGTAGGCCACGCGGTGGCCCTCCACCGTCTCGCCGCCCGACAGCGCGGTGACCCGCGACCGCTCCACGGGCGCCACCTCGCCCCACAGCGGCTCCATGTCGTCGCCGTAGAGGCGGGAGGCGCTGCGCAGCAGCTTGCCGGGGTCCACGAGATGCGGCGCGCCGCGCTCGTGGACGTAGACCCTCAGAGCGGGAAAGCGGCGGCAGAGGACGCCGGTGGCCCCGGCGTGATCGAGGTGAATGTGCGTGAGCAGCAGCACCCGCGGCTCGACGGGACCCAGCGCCTCGAGCAGGGCGTCCACGCAGGTGGCGGGGCCCGGGTCCACGATCAGCCCGTCGTGCTCGAAGGCGCAGATCACCCGGTCGCGCCCGAGGTGCATTACGTCGATCGGCCTGCTCACTGGGTCCCGACCTTACAATTCCCTGGATGAGCGGGTCCGAACACCGGCTGCCCGAGAGCGACCGGCCGTGGGTCATGCGCACCTACGCGGGCCACTCCAGCGCGCGCGAGTCCAACGCGCTCTACCGCGGGAACCTGGCCAAGGGCCAGACCGGCCTGTCGGTGGCGTTCGACCTGCCCACCCAGACCGGCTACGACCCCGACCACGAGCTGGCCCGCGGCGAGGTCGGGAAGGTCGGTGTCTCCATCTCCCACAAGGGCGACATGCACGCCCTGCTGGACGGGATTCCCCTCGACGCGATGAACACGTCGATGACGATCAACGCCACGGCGGCGTGGCTGCTGGCCCTCTACATGACGGTGGCGGAGGAGAACTCCGTGGACCGCCACGAGCTCCAGGGGACCACCCAGAACGACATCATCAAGGAGTTCCTCTCCCGCGGGACCTACGCCTTCCCCCCAGAGCCCTCGATGCGGCTGATCGCGGACATGATCGCCTTCACCGTCGACGAGGTGCCCAAGTGGAACCCGATCAACATCTGCTCCTATCACCTCCAGGAGGCCGGAGCCACTCCGGTCCAGGAGATCGCCTACGCCCTCTCCACCGCGATGGCCGTGCTGGACCGGGTACGGCCGCTGGTGCCCGACGAGACGTTCCCGCGCGTGTTCGGGCGCATGTCGTTCTTCGTCAACGCCGGCATCCGCTTCGTCGAGGAGCACGCCAAGCTGCGGGCGATGGGCCGGCTCTGGGAGGAGATCGGCCGTGAGCGCTACGCGGTCGAGGACGACAAGCTCTTGCGCTTCCGCTACGGCGTCCAGGTCAACTCGCTCGGCCTGACCGAGTCCCAGCCCGAGAACAACATCATCCGCATCGTCCTGGAGGCGCTCGCCGTCACCATGGGCCGCGACGCCCGCGCTCGCGCGCTTCAGCTGCCCGCGTGGAACGAGGCGCTGGGCCTGCCCCGGCCCTGGGACCAGCAGTGGTCGCTGCGGATCCAGCAGATCCTGGCCTACGAGACCGACGTGCTCGAATACCCCGACCTGTTCGAGGGCTCGCACGTGATGGAGGGTCTGGTGGAGGAGCTGACCGAGGGCGTCCGGTCCGAGATGGCGATCGTTGCGGAGCGCGGCGGAGCGGTCGAGGCCGTGTCCTACATGAAGACCCAGCTGGTCGAGTCCCACCGCGAGCGGGTGCGCCGCATCGAGGCCGGCGAGCTCAAGGTGGTGGGGCAGAACGTGTACACCGAGGCCGAGCCGTCCCCGCTCCAGGACGGCGAGGACGGGGGGATCATGCGGGTGGACCCGGCCGTCGAGCGGTCGGCGATCGACGCCGTGACCGAATGGCGCGCCGCTCGTGACGAGCCCGCCGCGCAGCGGGCGCTCGAGGAGCTGCGCGCCGCCGCGGCCGACGAGTCCAACAACGTGATGCACGCCACGCTCGCCGCGGCCCGTGCCGGGGCCACCACGGGCGAATGGTCCGCGGCGCTGCGCGAGGTGTTCGGGGAGTACCGCGCGCCCACCGGCGTGGCCGATGCGGCGGCGGCGCCGGACGACGACACGCTCGCGGAGCTGCGCGATCGTGTGGAGCGCGTGTCGGAGGCGCTCGGGCGCCGAATCAAGATCCTGGTGGGCAAGCCGGGTCTGGACGGGCATTCGAATGGCGCCGAGCAGATCGCCGTTCGCGCTCGCGACGCCGGCATGGACGTGGTTTACGAGGGCATCAGGCTCACGCCCGCCCGCATCGCCCGCACCGCCGTGGACGAGGGTGTGCACGTGGTGGGGCTGTCCATCCTCTCCGGCTCTCACGCCCAGCTGATCCCCGACGTGATCGGGGAGCTGCGCAAGGCGGGCGCCGACGTGCCCGTGGTGGTCGGCGGGATCATCCCCCCCGCCGACGAGCGTGTGCTGCTCGAGGCCGGGGTCGCCCGGGTCTACACGCCCAAGGACTTCCAGGTGAGCCGGATCATGGAGGACATCGTGGAGCTGGTGGCCCAGCACCACGGCGTGGCCGCCGCCGCCTGAAAGAATCACCCGCAAGCCGGGAGAAATGACCCGTAGGGGTACAGCTGTGAAGGATGGGCGGGCGAAGTGACTGGGGACGACTGATCGCGCTCGCCGGGGGCGTGACCCTGTTGGGGCGGGTACTCGCGGCCCTGGCCACGCGCGAGGTGCTGGACGAGGGCCGCCTGCTGGACTACAGCCGCAGTACGTGCGGCAGTGGCAGGTGTTCGGCTCCTTCGAGCTTTAGGAGGTTCCCTCCTCGGGGATCCTCGTGGCCGGCTTCGCCCTGCTCGCCCTGCATCATCTGCCGCGGCTGCGGGCCACTGCTACTTTGCCGCTCGATGCAGCCGTCACCGAAGGAGATCGGGAGCCGGCTGCGCGAGCGTGACCGCTCGGCGGCCCCCGCAGCGCTGAACCTGATCGAGGACCGCAGCCAGCGGGCGCGGGCCGCCGCCGCCGAGTTGCTCGAGGAGGTCTCCCCCGCCGCGCTGGGCGGCGAGGCGCCCGCCCACCTGGTCGGGGTCACCGGTCCGCCCGGGGCGGGCAAGTCCTCACTGCTGTCGGCCCTCGTGGGCGTGTGGCGTGGGCGCGGGCGCACGGTGGCGGTGCTCGCTGTGGACCCGTCGTCCAAGCGCTCCGGCGGGTCGCTGCTTGGCGACCGCGCCCGCATCGAGCACGATCCCCACGACGACGGCGTCCTGATCCGCTCCACCGCGGCGGGCGGGCGCCTGGGCGGGCTCGCCGCCGCGACACGCGAGACGGTGGACGCGCTGGCCGCCGCCTTCGACGTGGTGGTGGTCGAGACGGTCGGGGTGGGACAGTCCGAGACCGACGTGGAGGAGGTCTGCGACACGGTCGCCGTGGTGGTGCAGCCGGCCTCCGGCGACGTCCTCCAGTTCCTGAAGGCCGGGATCATGGAGGTGCCGGACGTGCTGGTGGTGACCAAGGCCGACCTCGGCGAGCCCGCGGACCGCGCGCGCCGGGACCTTACCCAGGCGCTGGCGGCGGTGGGGTCCAACGGCGTGCCTGTGCTCGCCGTCTCCGCTGTGCCGCCCCCCACCGGGGTCGAGGAGCTGGCGGAGGCGCTGGACGATCACCGCGCGCGGGTCGACGTCGGGCGCCGGCGGACGCGCTCGCGCCGGCTGTCGGCGCTGCGTGAGCTGGTGGCGGAGCACGGCGAGCAGGCTCTGCGTGGGCTGGGCGGTCGCCGCGAGGCCGAACGCGTCTTATCCGAGCAGGACCCCTCTGCGGACACCGCGGCGCTGGTGCGGATGCTCGAGCGGCGGGTGCCCCCGTGAGCCTGCTCGCCCAGTTCGGGCTGCTGGCCGCGGTGTTCGCGATCACGGTGGCCGTCGCGGACCTGGCGGGCGCCGCCAATCTCGGCGTCGCCCTCGGCATCGGCCAGATCGTGTTCATGGCCGCCGCGATGGGGCTGTTGCTCAAGCGCTGAGCGGGCGCTCTCTTGGCGCTGACGGAAGCAGGTGAGGGAGTCTGGGTACGGTCTACCCTGGTCGGCTCCGTCGCTCCGGGTGGGCTCGGATCACCGAGTCTGCGGTTGAGCGCGCCATGCGTGCTCAATCGCAGTTTCGCTGGGCCGGGACGCACAGGACCGTTACAACGCTGACGCAACGGCGCCCGCTGTAACGGGGAAAGGCCACAAACGAGCCACCACCCCCTCCCCACCCCGCGGCCGTCAGCGCGACGACCGACAGACGCTCTCGAGTCAGCCGATCGCTACCGCCCCGCCAGCAGCGCCTCGGCCTCGGCCAGGTCCTCCGCCGTGTCGATGCTGCGCACCAGCGCGGGCGGCAGCGCCACCCGGGCCGGGTCGAGGGACTCGATCGTGCGCGTGAGCGGATCGCCGGACGGGGCGGCCTTCAGCCGCTCCAGCGCCGCCGGCGCGTAGAGGCCCAGCACGGGCTGAAGGACGCCACCCGCGCTGGCCACCACGGCCGGCGTGGACCCCGCCGCCTGCAGCAGCGAGCGGCACGCGTCCGCGGTCACGAAGGGCATGTCGGCCGCGCACACGAGCACGGGCGCACCGGCGGTCTCCAGCGCGTTGACGATCCCCGTGAGCGGGTGCCGCGGCTGGTCGGGCTCGTCCCAGCGCTCCACCCCGGCCAGCGAGGGCACCTCCGAGCTGCGCTTGCACACCACGGCCACGCGCTCGCACACCTGCGCCAGGGCCTCTGCCGAGTACGCCATCAGGGGTCGCCCGGCCAGCAGCGCCGCGGGCTTGGAACCCAACCCCAGGCGGCTGCCCCTCCCACCCGCGAGCACGGCTCCTATCACCCTTCGAGACTAGGCCAATAGGCTGCGAACCAGTGCCATTGGGGGCCTTCATCTCGGTTGGGCGCTCGCTCGAGACCTCCCTGCAGCGGGTCGAGAGCGCCGAGGGGCTCGGCTACCACTCCATCTACACGACCCACGTCGCCGCCCGCGACTCCGTCACCACCCTGATGGCGTATGCCGCCCGCAGCGAGCGCGTGAGGCTCGGCACCGGCGTGATGCCGATCTACTCGCGCACGCCCGTCGCCACCGCGCAGGCGTTCGCCACGCTGGATGAGTTCTCCGGCGGACGCGCCGTGATCGGGCTGGGCGTGTCCCACCGGCCCGTGGTGGAGGGCTGGTACGGCCAGCGGATCGGCAAGCCGGTGACCGAGATGCGTGAGTACGCCACCATCGTCCGAGCGATCATCCGGGGCGAGGATCCCCCAGCGGGCGACACCTTCACCTCCGGCTTCCGGTTCATGGGCTACGGAGCCCGGCCCGATCTGCCGATATACGTCGCAGGCCTCTCGCCGGGCATGGTGCAACTGGCGGGGGAGGTCGCTGACGGCGTGATTCTCTGGCTCTGCAACCCCGACTACATCCGCGACGTGGTGGTCCCCGCCGCGCGAGAGGGACGTGAGCGCGCCGGGCTGAGCCTCGACGGCTTCGACGTCGTCGCGGCGGTCCCGTCGGCCGTCACGTCCGAGCCCGAGGACGCCCGCGCCCGGTTGCGCGAGGAGCTCCTGCCCTACTTCTCCCTGCCGTTCTACCGCACGATGCTCGAGCGCTCGGGCTACGGGGAGGACATCGCCGGCTTCGACCAGGGCCTGGAGTCGGGCGCCGCACCGGCGGCCACGGCGGCGATCTCCGACCGCTTCCTGGCCCGCCTGGCCGCCATCGGCACGCCCGCGGAGGCCGCTGAGTGCGTGCGCTCCTACCGCGACGCCGGCGCCACCTCACCCTGCGTGGGAGCGATCGGCCGTACCGACTTCGACGCAACCCTCGGGAGCCTCGCGGGTTGTCTCGGCGAGTCATGAGCACCTCCGACCGCCTCAGCCACGCCGTGCGCCGCGTCCGGACCGATGGTGTCCGACCGGTGGCGCTCATGGCGCTCGACCGCGCGCGCGGCCGGCTGTACCTGGCGGAGGAGCATGTCTGGTACCAGCTGGACCTGGCCGGCGACCGCCCGCGCCGGGGGCTCCCCGACGACGTGACGCTCGTGCGCGCCGCCGAGGCGGACCTCCAGAGCGCGACCCAGCTCGGCCAGCGGCTGGACGAGGTGCGCGAGCGCCGCGCCGCCGGCAACGACCTCTGGATCGCCCGCGACGAGGGGGGCCCGCTGTTCCGGTGCTGGATCTACCGCGGGCGCGCGCCGGTGCTCGCTGCGCCCGGAGGCTGGCTGGACCTGCCCGACGGCACCGTCTGCCTGGAGGACTCCGCCACCTCCCCCCGGGCCCGCGGCCGGGGGGTGGCACCCGGCTCCTGGTCCGGCATCGCCGACTCGCTGCAGCAGGAGGGCCTGCACAACATGATCACGAAGGTGGGCGTGGACAACGAGCCCTCCCGCCGCGCCGTGACCAAGGCCGGCTTCCGCGAGGTGGGCACGATGCGGCTCGTCAAGACGGGCCCGCGCAAGCGGACCACGATGGACGACGCCGCTTCGGGCCTGGGCCCCGAGCTGGTCAACCGCCTGGCCGGCTGAAGCCGTGCCCAGGCGTCAGCGGGCTCGCACGCGCCGGACCTTCGAGCGCAGGGCGCCCGCGGCCTCGAGCGGATTGTCCGCGAGGGTGTAGAAGCGGTGGCGGTTGCGCTGCGACATGCGCGGCATCGCCGCGACCAGCGGTAGCGCCAGGCGCACCCGCCAGGGGGAGCTCGATCGTCGCCAGTGGCTCCGCCGCTCGGCGAACAGACGCGGATGGCGGGACCGGAGGTTCGCGTAGATCTCGGCGTGGCGCGTGGCGCCGCGGCGGAACTGGCGCTGCCCGTGAACGCGGTAGTGCAGCACCCGCCGGTCGAGGCGCGCCCCACGGTGCCCGCGCTCGGCGAGGGTCATCCAGAGGTCCCAGTCCTGGAAGGACCCCTGAAGCGTCCAGCCACCCCGTCTGCTCCAGGGCCGACCGGCGGAGGAGGCTCGCATAGGGCACGTCGTTGTAGTAGGTGATGCGCCACGGGTCCAGCGCGTGGTTTCTCCGGCGGTCGGGTTGGTCGACCTCGCCGAAGACGTCGAGACGCCCCCACACGGCGGTCAGCTCCGGGCGCTCGTCCAGCGCGTCTGCAAGCGCGGTCAGCGCCTCCGGGACGAGCACGTCGTCGCGGTCCAGCGGAAAGACGTACGGGGCGCGCGTGGCCCGCACTCCGGCCATGCGCGCGGCCGAGGTGCCGCGGTTGGGTTGGTGCACCACTCGGATCCCCTCCTGCTCCAGCCCGTCGAGCAGCCTCAGGGTGGCCGGGTCGGTGGAGCCGTCGTCCACCACCACCAGCTCGCACGGCTCTTGGAGGGCCACCGAGTCCACGGTCTCTCGCAGCGTCTCCGCGTCGTCGAAGCAGGGGATCACAACGGCCACCCGGGCGGCGGCGGTGAGCGGTGCGGTCCTGCGATCGGGGGCGGCGTAGACGGCCATCGGCTCTGCTTCGACGATGTCGCCTGTCCCGACCGGCCCCGTTTCCGAGCTGTGAACTTCCGGAGATCATCCTGCTACCGGGGCGCGGGGAGCATAATGGTGGGCCATGGAAGGCTCGGCACCAGAATCCGTCGGCACACTCTCGAGTTGGCTGCGCTGCTACCGCTGCTGGTCGCGCAACCTCGAGGTGCAGCTCCACTACGAGGGTATCCTCAAGGTCGACGCCGATACGGCGGAGGCGGTCGAGCCGGTAGAGGAGGTCCAGGAGGCGGTGGTCCAGTGCCTGGACTGCCTGCATGACCAGCCGCACCTGAGCCTGTCCTTCTACGAGGAGAAGGGCCGCCGCATCTCCCGGATCGAGCCGGTGGAGGACCGCTGGGAGCGCATGGTGACCGGCACGCCCTGGGTGGCGTCCTGCACGGTGACGGTGGACGCCGGCCAGGTGGAGTCGTGCTCCGGCCCCGAGGCGGCCGACTCGCTGGCCTTCGCCGCCTTCGGCGACCACGGCACGCGCGAGTTCTTCACCCACGTCCGCTTTCACAAGCACGAGGAGGACAGGATCGTGGTGCACATGCTCGTGGAGCTGTATGCGCGCTCCTCCGAGGAGTCGACCGAGGTGCTCGAGAATGCCGCGCGCGGCACGTTGGCCATCACCTCGCTGGCCGAGGAATCGCGCCCGCCGGCCTCAAGCGCCGACGAGCCCCACTAATCGCCGAGCAGCACGGTTCCCCGCTCGGCCAGCACGTCGATCTGCTCCTCGGTTCGCCCCAGCTCGCGCAGCACCGCCCGGGTGTGCTGGCCGAGCAACGGCGGCGCGACGGGGTCGCCCACCGCGGCCTCGGTCCAGATCGGCGACGCCACCAGCTCCAGCGGACCAGCCGTCGGATGGTCCACCCGGAGCGTGGCCGGCCGTCCCGCCGCCTCCGCCGCGGCCAGCGCGTCGGGCACCGATCGGACCTTGCCCACAGGCACTCCGGCCGCGTCCAGGGCGGCGACCCAGTCGTCGGCCTCGCATTCGCGGAAGCGAGCCTCCAACTCGGGTACCAGCTCGGCGCGATGGTCCACGCGACCGGCGTTGCTCGCGTAGCGCGGGTCCTCGGCCAGGTCATCGCGGCCGATGGCACGGCAGAGTGCGCGGAACAGGCCGTCGTTGGGGGCGGCCACGGCCAGCCGGCCGGACGCCGTCTCGAAGTCCTGGTACGGCACGATGTTGGGATGCGCGTTCCCATGGCGCTGCGGCTCGACCCCGGTCACCAGGGCGTTCTGAGCCACGTTGACGAGTCCCGCCAGGCCGCTGTCCAGCAGCGGCACCTCGACGCGTCCTCCTCGCTCGGAGTGCAGCAGCGCGAGCACGCCCGCCGCCGCGTGCAGGCCCGTCAGCACGTCCACCAGCGCCACGCCGGCCTTCGAGGGCTCGCCGCCGGCCGGTCCGGTGATCGACATCAGGCCCGTCTCGGCCTGGGCCACGAAATCGTATCCGGGCCGCCCGGGGGGCTCGCGAACCGAGCCGAAGCCGGAGATCGAGCAGTACACGACCGCCGGGTTGCGCTCGCGGACGTGTTCGTAGCCCACCCCCAGCCGCTCGGCGCCACCCACCTTGAAGTTCTCGACCACCACGTCGGCGCCGGCGCACAGCTCCAGGGCCAGGTCGCGTCCGTCCCGGTCCGACAGGTCGATGGCCACGCTCCTCTTGCCCCGGTTGACCGAGAGGAAGTAGGCCGCTTCGCCGCCGGCGAACGGCGGGCCCCAGCTGCGGGTCTCGTCGCCGCCGGCGGGCCGCTCGACCTTGACCACGTCGGCGCCGAGGTCGGCGAGGACCATGGTGCAGTACGGCCCCGCCAGGACCCGCGACAGGTCTACCACCCGCACGCCGTCGAGGGCGGCCGGCTGCTGTGAGCTCGGCATCGCGGAGCATCCTGACAGGGGCGGGGGCGGCGGTGGAGGCGCTGGAGCGCACCGGCGTGGAGGTGGCGTTCGGACTGCCGGGCGTGCACAACCTCAGCCTCTGGCGGTCGCTGGGTGACTCCTCGATCCGGCTGGTCGGGGTGCGCCACGAGCAGACCGCGGCCTACGCGGCGGACGGCTACGCCCGAGCCCGGGGCGAGCTTGGCGTGGCCCTGACCACCACCGGCCCCGGGGCGGCCAACACGCTGGCCGCCGTCGGCGAGGCGTGGGCCTGCCGCCAACCGATCCTGGTGATCGCCACCGACGTGCCGACCACCGTGCGCCGGGCGGGACAGTGGCGCGGGGCGCTCCACGAGGCCACCGACCAGGCCGCGATGTTCGAGCCGGTGGTCAAGGAGACCATCAGGGTGACCTCGGCCGAGGAGACCGCGAGCGCGGTGGCCCGCGCCGCGACGTCCGCGCTCGCTCCCCCACGGCGTCCGGTCTACCTCGAGATTCCCACCGACCTGCTCGGTGCTCCGGGCCAGAGCGCCGCGGCAACCGCGTCGGCGGGCGCGCCAACCGAGCCGGACGCGGGCCAGATCGAGCGGGCGGCCGGCCTGATCTCCGCGGCAAGCGCCCCCCTGATCTGGGCCGGCGGCGGTGCGGTGGCCGCAGACGCTGGACCCGCCGTGGCGCGGCTGGCCGAGCGCCTGGCCGCCCCCGTGATCCTCACCTACAGCGCCCGCGGACTGCTGGGTGCCGGCCACCCCTGCCTGGTGGACGTGCCCCCGCACGTGCCCGAGGCCGGCGCGCTGTGGGACCAGGCCGACGTGGTGCTCTCGATCGGCAGCGACCTGGACGGGATGATGACCCAAGGGTGGTCGATGCCGCGACCGCCAACGATGATCGCGATCAACGCCGACCCGGCCGACGCGGCAAAGAACTACCCGACCGAGGTCATGCTGGAGGGCGACGCGGCGGCCGTGGCCGGGCGGCTGGCCCAGGCGCTGCCCGGGGGCGAGGGGCTCGACACGGTGGCGGCGAGGATCGCCGAGCTCAACGCCGGCGTCAGGCGTGCCCTGCGGCAGACCGACCCCGAGGCCACCGGCTTCCTGGAGGCGATGGAGCGGGTGCTGCCGCCCGGGGCGGTGGTGGTCTGCGACATGTGCATCCCCGGCTACTGGCTGGGCGGGTTCGCCCGGCCGGCCGCGCCGCGCAAGCTCTCCTACCCGCTGGGGTGGGGCACGCTGGGATGCGCGTTTCCCCAGGGTCTCGGCGCCGCGCTGGCCGGGCGCGGGCCGGCCGTGAGCGTCTCGGGAGACGGAGGGTTCCTGTACGCGGCCGGCGAGCTGGCGACCGCGGTCCAGGAGCGCATCCCGCTCACCGCCGTGGTCGTGGACGACGGCGGCTACGGGATGCTGCGCTACGACCAGGATCTCCGCGGAGATCCACACGACGGCGTAAACCTGGCCACACCGGACTTCGCCGCCCTGGCCGCCTCCTTCGGGGTCCGCGCCGAGGCGGTCGAGGGGCTGGGGGACCATTTCGCCACCGCCCTCGAGCACCACGTATCGCTGGACGAGCCGACGCTGCTGCTGGCCCGCGCACGGATCGGGCCGCCGCCGAACGTGTCCCCGCGCTGGTATCGCACGCTTCCTGCGACCTGAGCCTGGGCTGAGGCCCCACCAGGGTCGCTTGGCTATACGGTGACGCCCGTGAGCTACAGGATCGAGTGGCTCGAAGAGCCGGCTGCCTTCGCCGAGCTCGAGCCGGGCTGGGACGAGATGGCCGGGCCGGGGTCTCGGCCCTTCGACCTGCACTGCTGGTTCAGCGCGTGGTTCGAGGCATTCGGCGAGCCCGGCACCATGCGTGTCTGCGTGGCCTGGGACGGCGAGCGGCTGGCGGCGGCACTGCCCCTCTTCCAGCGCACGCGCCGGGCACTGATGGGCATGGCCAATGTCCACTCCCCTGCCTTCGGACCGGTCGGGCACGATCCCGAGGCGGTGCGCGCGGTGGTGGCCGCCGCCCTGGCGCGCTGCCCGGGGCGGCTCGAGCTGCCCGGGGTGCCGGTCGCCGAGCCCTGGGTGGCGACGCTGGCCGAGGAGGCCGGCCGCGCGGGCCGGGGCCACGTGGCCGCGCCCGGCCACGTGTCTCCGATCGTGATCACCGAGGGCGCGTACGAGGACTGGCGGGCCTCGTCCAAGCCGCGCTGGGGAGCTCCGCTCGAGCGGTTTCGCCGCAAGATGGCGCGCGATCACGAGGCCGAGCTTTCGATCGTCGCCCCGCCCGCCGATCTCGAGGGCGAACTGGCCCGCGGCTTCGCGGTGGAGGCCAGCGGCTGGAAGGGGCAGAGCGGCACCGCGATCCTGTCCGATGAGCGGACCACCGCCTTCTACCGCCGGCTGGCAGCCGGGTTCGCGGCGCGCGACGGGCTGAGGCTGTCGTGGATCGGACTGGATGGCGACTGGGCGGCCTTCGACCTGTGCCTATTGCATGGCGGGCGCCTGTACCTGCTCAAGACCGGCTACGACGAGCGCTTCCGGCGGCTGGCTCCAGGTCTCGTGATGCGGCTGTCAGTCGTCGAGCGGTGCTTCGAGCTCGGCCTGAGGGCGCACGAGCTGCTGGGCGACGAGTCCGAGTGGAAGCGCAAGTTCGCCACCGGCGAGCGGGTGCACTCCACCTTCCACGCCTTCGAGACCGGGGTGCGGGGACGGGCCAGCCGCGCCTACCGCCTCCGCGCCCGCCCGCAGCTCAAGCGCGCGTACGAACGCGCGCTGGACCGCTCGAGGCGCTAGAGGAGTGCTGGGCGATGGTGGCCGGCGGTCGGGGGCTGGCGCCCGCTGGTCGCGACTCGGCGTCCCGAGGCCGGTGCTCTGAGGCGTTTACGGCTTACTGGTGAGAGGGCGACGGGTTCAGGCGCCCGGGTTGGTCCGCCGGGCGTTTCTCTCAGAAATCGAGTCTGCTTCCGGGCCCAATATGCGAGCTCGAATGCAGACTCGCTGAGACCCGGGCGCACGAGACCGCACAACGGTTACAGAACGGCCACGAGGCGCACGCTGACGCAACGAAGTGCACCCACGCCGTGCCAGCCCTGCAGGCGGCCGAGCACCGTCACGAGCCACCGCCGACCGTGACGCGATGGCACAAACGAGCCCACCCTCCCCTACGCCGCAGCCGTAAACGCCGAGACCGCCGGAAGCCTCCTGCCCCGCGGTCCGCGTACGACCCCTGCCCAGGAAGCTACGCCCAAAACACGCCCAAACCCAGCGGCCCACACGTGCACCGCCCCGGATGCAACAAACCGGCCAAAACGAACCACACCCTCCCACCCCCGCAAGCCGTAAGCGCAACGGGCCCGCGAGCCCGCTCAGGGCCGCGAGCCTGCTCGATCCCCGAAATCAGTCCTCAGACAGCCGAAAGCCCGGGTCCCAATCCAGCTCGGCCACGTCCATCTGGGCCTTCTGGAGCTTGCCGGCGTAGTCCCAGTTCAGGGACTGCCAGCGCGTGAACTGGTCCAGCACCCAGATGCCGGACTGCCGGCTGCCGTTGCCCGACTTGCCGTTGCCGCCGAAGGGCAGATGGGCCTCGGCGCCCGAGGTGGAGTTGTTCACGGAAACCATGCCGGCGCTGACGCGCTCGCGGAACCGGAATGCCGCGGCGGGGTCGTCGGTGTAGATCGCCGACGAGAGCCCGTAGCCGTGGCCGTTGGCCAGGGCGATGGCCTCGTCGAAGTCGCCGAAGCGCGCGACACCCACGATCGGACCGAAGGTCTCGGTGGCGTAGAGGTCGTCGTCGGCGGTCACGCCGTCCACGATCGTCGGGTGGCAGAACCAGCCGGCGTCGGGATCGCCCACGAAGCCGGCCCGCGGGCTCTCTGACGTGATCCGGCCCATGGCCGACGAGCCCGAGACCACGTGGTGGTCCTGGATCAGCTCGAGCCAGTCCATGAACCGCTCGTGGAATCGCTCGTGGATCATCGGCCCGTAGAGGACGGCGGCGAAGGGGTCGCCGATGGCCGCGTCCTGGACTGCGGCCGTGAAGCGGGCCAGGAAGTCGTCGTGCACCGAGTCGTGGACCATCACGGTGCCCAGCGACGTGCAGCGCTGGCCCGCGGTGCCGAAGCCGCTGAACAGCGCGCCCTCCACCGCCAGCTCCAGGTCGGCGTCAGGCATCACGACGAGTGGGTTCTTGCCGCCCAGCTCCAGGCAGGGGGATTGGACGTGGCGGCCGCACAGCTCGCCGATCTGCGACCCCACAGACGATGAGCCGGTGAACCCCACCTTGTCCACCAGGCGCTCGTCCAGTGAACGCTCCAGCCCGGCGAACGCCGCGGGCCCGTCGCACTGGACCAGGTTCAGCACGCCCGCCGGCAAGCCCCCGTTGAGGAACAGTCGGGCCAGAGCGTCGCCCAGCGCTGGGCAGTACTCGGCCGGCTTCCACACCACGGCGTTGCCGCAGAGGAGCGCCGGGACCAGGTACCAGGACGGCACGGCGACCGGGAAGTTGCCCGCCGTGATGATCGCGGCCACGCCCACCGGGTTCCGGAAGGTGAAGAGCTGCTTGTCCGGCATCTCGCTCGGCACGGTCTGGCCGTAGAGGCGGCGGCCCTCCGAGAGAAAGAAGTCGCAGGTGTCAACGATCTCCTGAACCTCGCCGAGCGACTCGGGGTAGGGCTTGCCGATCTCGCGCGTAACGAGCCGCGCGAGCGCCTCCTTGTTGTCCTGAACCAGGCGGCCGATCTGCTGGATGGCCCGACCGCGCACCGGGGCCGGCGTGGCGGCCCAGGCGGCCTGGGCTGCGCGCGCGGCGCGGCAGGCCTCCACGAAGGTCGACGCATCGCTCAGCTGCGCCTCACAGACCACCTCCACCAGGTTGGCCGGGTTGCGGGAAGTGACCCGCTCGCCGCCCGCGACGTCCTGGCCGCCGACGATGGACGTGACCGTCCTCGTGCTCGCGATGCTCATAGGCCCACTAGCGTATCCACGCCGTTCGGCTGCGACCGGCGTGATCGGACACGGCCCTCCCTAGAGTCGGTCGTCGGGCCGGTGACGCCCCACCACCGTTCGAAAACGGCAGATCCCATTCCTCGCAGCACGAAAATCGCCCTCGCGACCGCCGTCGCGGTCGCCGTCGCCGTCGCCGCGGTGGCCATCGCGGCCAGCTCGGGCGGCGAGACCGAGCCGGTGGTCACGGCTCCGCCCGCCGAGCGCGGGTTCGGGGTGGGCAACTGGCCGCCGGCCGACTGGCGCCCGTACGCCGACGACTCGCCCTTCAACCAACGCATCCCTGACGACCCGCGGATCGACGAGCGCTCCAAGCAGATCGTGAACCGGCTGACCGAGTCCGGCGGACCCTCGGACCTCCGGGCCGGCCTGGCCGACTCGGAGGCCGACTACCAGCACCCGACCTACTGGTCACAGGCGCGGGACCCGGTGTTCACCGTCGACTGCGAGCGCGACGTGCCCGAGCCCTGCGAGATCGAGGGGATGCGCGTGCGCGTACCCGACAGGGCGCGGCCGGCGGCGGGCAGCGACGGCCACCTCACCGTGGTCGCTCAACAGAGCGGCTGGGAGTACGACTTCTACGGCGTCGAATCCAAGCCGGAGGGCGGAGGCGTCATCGAGATGTCCTACGGCGGTCGCACCCGGATCGACGGCGACGGCCTGGGCTCGGACGCCACCGCCGCGTGGTTCGGCAACCTGGCCGGCATCATCCGCGCCCAGGAGCTTCAGGCTGGGCGCATCGAGCACGCCCTGTTCATCATCGCCGACTGCGACAACGGCGAGTTCGTGTACCCGGCGATGGGCCTCGGGGCCGCCTGCCCGGACACGGCCGACGCCCCGGCCGAGGGTCAGCGCTTCCAGCTCGACATGTCCGAAGGGGAGATCGCCGCGCTGGGCGCACCCCGGTGGAAGCGGGCGATCCTGCGCGCGATGGCCGAGTACGGCATGTACGTGGGCGACACCGGCGGCTCCCCGTGGGACCTGGAGTTCGAGTCCGGCTCGACCTACACGAGCTTCGGCTACCCGGATCCGCTCGTGGCCTACGCACGCCGCGCCGGGCTCCAGCCCCAGGACGGTCGGTACCTGTTCGACGTGGCCTCGGGGATCGACTGGAGCGCCGAGCTGCGCGTGATCGACCCCTGCGTCACCGAGCGGACCTGCTAGCGACGCCGCCCGCGCAGCTGCTCGGCCGCCGCTTCGGCGCGGCGCAGGACGGCCGACGTCTTCAGGCGGACGAACAGCGGGCGGTTGGCGGGGTAGACGCCGACCCGCGGCCACGACAGCGGCGCGGCGACGTGTGCGTGGCGCGTGAGCGTGCCCGCCGCGCGATAGCCCGTCTCGCCCGCGACCGACACCACGCGGGCGTCGAAGTCGCCGTAGGGGTAGGCGATCGAGTCGACGGGACGGCCGAGGTTGGCCTCCATCACCTCGCGCGACCCGGCCAGCTCATCGCGCAGCCGCTCGTCGCCGGCCAGCTGCGACAGATGGGGGTGCGATCGCGTATGTGAGCCCACCTCCCAGCCGGCGTCGGCCAGGGTGCCCAGGCCGCTCCAGTCCAGGCACAGGAGCTCGTCCGCGTGCGGCCCGGGCGACCACTCCTCTATTCCCGGCCAGGTCATCGGCTCGTCGCGGCCAATCCAGTCGGTCGGGGCGAAGACGGTCCCCGGAACCCCGAGGGACGCCAGCACCGGGGCCGCCTGCTCGAGCGTCGACCGGTACGCGTCGTCAAACGTCACGGCCACTGTCCGGCCCCACGGGGGGTCCAGCACCGCCCGCGTGAAGGTCGCGGGACGGTAGCCGCGGCGCCTGACGGCCGTGAGCTGCTCCTCCAGCAGCTCTGGGCTCACGGCGAGCTCCGAGGGCCAGCGGCCGCTCACGGCGTGATAGCAGAGGACCAGAACGTCTCTCATCCGACCCGGCGCGAATCTAACCTAGTGGCGTGGCCAGATGCACGACCTGACCTTCGAGCAGCTTCCCGGCCTGGACGAGGCGGGGTGCGAGTGGAGTGAGCTGGCGCAGCGCGCCGGCAACGTGTTCTCGACCCCCGAGTGGGCCGCCACGTGGTGGCGTCACTTCGGAGCGGACCGCGAGCTGCGCCTGCTGGCCGGACGAGACGCGGCGGCAGCCCCGGTGGCGGTCCTCCCCCTCTATCTCAACCGCGCACGGCCGCTGCGGGTGCTGCGCTTCCTCGGGCACGGCGCGGCGGACCAGCTGGGCCCGGTCTGCCGGCCGGAGGACGCGCCGCGCGTGACGTCCGCGCTGCCCGGCCTGGTGGGCGACCGCCGCTGGCGTGCCGACCTGCTCGTGGGCGACCGGCTGGCCACGCCGCTCGGCTGGGGCCGGCTGCCCGGCGCGCGCGTCCTGCTGGCCGAGCCCAGCCCCACGCTCGGCATCCACGGCCAGTCCTGGGACGCGTTCCTGGCGTCCAAGAGCAAGAACTTCCGCGATCAGGTGCGACGCCGTGAGCGCAAGCTGGCCATGGCCCACGACCTGGCGTTCCGCCTGAGCGACGCCGACCGGCTGGAGGAGGACATGACCACCCTCCTGCGCCTGCACGCGGCCCGCTGGGAGGAGGCATCGGACGCCTTCAGCCCCGAGCTGGAGGCCTTTCACCGCGACTTCGCGGCGGTCGCCCTGGAGCGGGGCTGGCTGCGGCTGTGGCTGGCCGAGGCGGACGGGCAACCGGTGGCCGCCTGGTATGGGCTGCGCTACGCCGACTGCGAGTGCTTCTACCAGTCGGGCCGCGACCCGGCGTGGGACAGCCACTCCGTCGGGTTCGTGCTGCTGGCGCACACGATCCGGTCGGCCTTCGAGGACGGGATGCGCGAGTACCGCTTCCTCCGGGGCGGCGACGCGTACAAGGACCGGTTCGCCGACGGGGACGAGGGCCTCGAGACCCTCGTCGTGGGCCGCGGGCCGCGCGGACGGAGCGTGGTGACCGCCGCGGGAGCCGTCCGCCGGCTGCCCAGGGGCGACCGCCTGCTGGCCCGCGCCAACACCGGCTGACCCCTCGCGGGGAGCGTAACGCTCCGGCCCGGGCCAGCCCGGTCCCTCGCGCACGGCGCCGCTCACCGGCCCGCGGCGGACAGCTGGCGCAGCGGCTCGTGCAGGTTTCCCTCCAGCCACCCCGGACGGTGCGGGACGAGGGACAGCGACCCGAGCTGGCGGGACACGCGGTCAAGCCAGTAGGCGGTGGCCAGGCCCTCGATCGTGGCCAGGTCCACCGTCACGCCGGCGCGCCGGCAGTAGTCGACGGTGCGCTCGTCGCCCCCCGCGCGCGCCAGTGGCAGAAGCACCTCTGTCAATCGCTCCCCCGGCGTGAAGTCCCGCAACCGGCGCCGCGACAGGGCGATCATGTCGAACAGGTCCAGCAGCGGCAGCGCCCCCCGGACCGACCACTCCCAATCCAGCACCGTGGCCAGACGCCCGTCGCGCACCAGCAGGTTCTCGCTCCAGAAGTCGCCGTGGCTCTGCCCGCGCGGTAGATCGCCCAGGCGGCGCTCCAGGCCCTCGACCACCGCTGCGAGCTGCTCGCGCTCGGCGGTGTCCAGGTACTCGAGCATCCGCCCGGCCTGGACCGCGAACGGCAGCGCCTCGGGCACCTCCGAGGCGGACAGGTCCAGGCGCCACAGCTCGACCAGGAACGCGAGGGCGTCCTCCCAGACCTCCGCCGTGAGGCGCCACGGGTGCGAGCCGGGGGCGCTCGGTTCGAGCGAATAGCGCAGCGGGCCGACCCAGCCGTGGGCCAGCGGCACCACGAGGCGATCGCCCACCGAGGCGGGCGGGCCGGCACCGGCCACTCCGGCCACGGCCTCGATCGAGGCGCTCAGCGGACGCTGGGCCGGGCCGGCGGCCAGCCGCATGAACAGGTCCTGTCCGTCGTCGGATCGCACGGCCATCATCACCTTGCCGCTCTCGAACACGGTCGTGGAGCGACGCTCCAGCCCCACGCCCACACTCTCCCCGGCGCGGGCCATCGCCGTTTCCAACAGGCTCGCGGGGCTCGGCCCCCGGCTGCCGGTGAGCACGAAGCCCGTGGGTGTCCGCAGGCGGCGCAGCCAACCCCCGCGTCCCAGGCCGTAGCGGCGCGACCGGTCTCCGGTGGCGATCCGCCGGCTGGTGAGCCCGGCGCCCCTGAGCGCGCGCTCGGCGCGGCGGGCATCACCCAGGGCCTTAAAGGTCTCAACCGGAGAGGCCAGCAGCTGGACGATGCGCACGACGGCGGGCACAGACGCCGGCGGCTCGGGCCGCCCACCGGCCACGGCGATCGACACCACGCCCCCATCGGCCAGAGCGGCCACGGCGCGCTGCACCTCGGCGGGCTCTGGCACCCCGTCGGTGTCGAACAGCACCGCGTCGACCGGCGCCCCATCGGACTCATAGCCGCTGTCCCTCAGCACCTCGGCCAAGGCGGGATCGCCACGGCTCTCCACCCGCGCCGCCCGCTCGGGCAGCACGGCCCAGACCCAGCTCTGTCGCTGAATGATGCTCATCGCTCGGGAGGACCTGCCCCCTAGGCGGCCGGGCGGTCCGCACCGGCTCCGGTCAGGAGCTCGGCCACGCGCTCGGCCTCCGAGTTGAGCGAGAAGCGGCGGACGCTCTCCAGCCCGGCATCCACCAGGTCGGCCCTCAGCTCGGCGTCGGCGACGATACTCCGGGTCGCGCGGACGGCGGCGTCGGGATCGCCGGGCGGGATCAGCACCGAGCGGCCATCGGCCAGCTCAGGCACGCCCCCAACGGCGGTGGCCACCACCGGCAGGCCGGCGGCGAAGCTCTCGAACAGCACCTGCGGCACGCCCTCGGTCCAGGACACATGGAGGAACACATGGCTGTCGGTGTAGACCTCGCGCAGTCCGCCGTCCAGCGACATATAGCCGAGCAGCCGCGCGTGATCGGCCACCCCGAGCTCGGCCAGCCGGGCGGCCAGCTCGTCGCGCATGGAGCCGTCGCCGGCCACGATCAGCTGGTAGCGGGGATCCTCCGCCCGCAGGCGCTGAAGTACGTCCGCCAGCAGCAGCGGGTTCTTCTCGGGGTCCAGGCGGCCGACGCTGAGCACGCGGACCTGCCCGTCATAGTCGCGGCCCAGGGCCGCCTCCCGTGTGGTCACGTGCTCCTCGTCCACCAACGAGATCACTATCGGCAGCACCTGGGACCCACGATAGCGGCGGGCCAGATCGGGCCCCACCGCCACCAGCGGGTGAGTCCGTGCCATCAGCCGCCACAGGCCCTCCAGCACCCACGCCGCGGCCCGGATGTCATAGCGGCGGGGGTGTCGCGTGCGCATATGGCTCGGGAAGTCCTGGCGCACGCCGAGCACCACCCGCTTGCCTTGTAGCCGGGCGGCCACCAGGAACGCCACGGCCAGGGGATGGGGTCCCAGGAGCCAGACCGCGTCCACGTGGCGCAGCAGAAGGCGAAAGCGGCGGACCGAGCGGACCATGGCCCCAACCGCCGCCCAGGGTCGCGAGAGCCGCTCATAGTGGGGCAGGTCGAGGAACCCCACGCCGGGCGGCACCCGGTAATGGGACCGCCCGGGCTCGGGCGCCAGGCGCCCGACCAGCGTCAGCTCGTCGACGAAGGACGACAGCCGGGACATGAAGACGACGAAGGACTCGGGCGCGTACAGGCCGTCGGCGTCGCGCCGATACTCGACATCGCTGTAGGCGGCGACGCGCATCGAGGCGATGCTAGATGTAAAGCAAGACGGGGTGCCGTCGCCGATCGTGGCTATGTTCGGGTGAATGGCCGACGAACCCGGCGCCGGCGACACACCGGGGTCACAGCCCTCCCGCCCGTCGTTCGCGCGATCGGCCGTGCAGACCTACGGGACCAACCTGGCGGTCGCGATGCTGTCGTTCGTCAGCGTGCTGATCACGGCGCGCGCGCTCGGCGCCTCCGGGCGGGGAGACGTGGCGCTGCTGACCACCGTGGCGTTCCTCACCGCCCAGCTGAGCACGATGGGCGTGCAGCAGTCCAACTCCAACTTCGCGGGCGAGAACGCACAGCTGACGCCTTCGCTGGCCGGTACCTCGCTGGTGCTCGCAGCCCTCTTCGGAGGCGGGGCCGTGGTGCTGATGGGTCCCCTGATGGTCGCCTTCCCCGACCTCAGCGGCAACGCCGGCGTGACGCTCGTGCTGCTCGTTCTGGGGTCGATCCCGATGCTGATCCTCCAGCAGTACCTGATGCTCTTGGTCCAGGCCCACTACGGGTTCGGCATCACCAACCTGGCGTGGCTGCTGACCCCAGGGATCAACGTGGCCGCGAACGGAGTGTTCGCCGTGCTCGGCATCCTCACGGTCACCTCGGCGGTGGCCTCCTGGGTGGCGGGGATGTTCCTCGGCACCCTCGTGCTGGTCTGGGCAGTTTCGCGTCAACTTGGCGGGTTCGGTCGCCCCGACCGGGCCCTCGCGCGCCGGATGCTCTCGTTCGGGCTCAAGTCCCACCTTGGGCGGGCCATGCTGTTCGGCAACTACCGCGCCGATCAATGGATCCTCGGAGTCATCGCCGGCTCCACCCAGCTGGGGCTCTACAGCGTGGCCGTGGCCTGGTCGGAGGTGCTCTTCTTCCTTCCCACCACCCTGGTGGCCGTCCAGCGCCCCGACCTCGTGCGGGCGACCACCGACGAGGCGCGGCGCCGTGCCTCGCTCGTGCTGCGCGGTGCGCTGATGCTGACGCTGGTCAGCGCCGGGGCGATGATCGCCCTGGCCCCGATCCTCTGCACCGCGATCTTCGGAGAGAGCTTCCAGGACTCCGAGGGCATGCTGCGGGTGCTCTGCCTGGGCGCCTTCGGTATCGCCGCGCTCAAGCTGCTCGGGAGCGCCCTGACCGCCCAGCGCCGCCCGCTGCTGGAGACGGCGGCGGTCAGCGTGGCCTTCGTAACGGTCCTCGTGCTCGACTTCATCCTCATCCCCGACCACGGGGGGATGGGCGCGGCGGTGGCCTCCGCCGTGTCCTACACGCTCGGCGGGCTGGCGGGTGCCGTGATCTTCTGCCGCGCGCTGGGCGCCCGGATCACGGACCTGCTGCCGCGGCCGAGCGACCTGTCCGCGTTGAACAGGATGGTCCGGGGGCGCTTCAAACCCGCACGGCCGGCAGCGGCAGCGGGCGAGTGAGGGCCGGAATCGGCTCCTCGGCGGGCGGCGGCGTGTCGGTGCCGCGCCTGGTGTAGCGCAGAAGGATCGGGCCGAAGGACAGCAGCACCCAGATCTGGAAACTCTGGCCGTTCGAGATGAAGAACGAAGCCGCCAGCCCGGCCAGCAGCGCGACGAATACGCCGCGGCTGAGCGCCGCCATCACAGGGTCCTGGCGCTGCTCGAAGAACTGCGCCGCGCGCAGCGCCGAGGCCAGGGAGCCCAGGACGATCACAAGGAACAGGGCCAGCGCCACGAGGCCCGACTCCACGAGCATCTGGAGGTAGACGTTGTGCACAACGTGCGGCCGCTCGGCGATGAAGTTGACGAAGGTCAGCTGCCCGGGCCCGCTCACGTAGCGCGGGGCGTAGACGCGGTAGTTGTCCAGCCCCACGCCGATCACGGGATGGTCGGAGAACACGCGCCCGCCCACCTTCCAGAGGCTGCCGCGGCCGTTGCCGTTGTCCGCGGTGGAGGTCACGCGATCCCAGGCGTCGGGAGAGGCCGCGAACCAGACCGCCACGAGGCCGACGACGATCGCGATCCCCGCCACCACGGCGGCGCGCCCGCGCTTGGCGACGACCAGTGCGGCGGCGGTGGCCACCACGGCGGCGATCAGGCCCCCGCGCGACTGCGTGGCCGCGAGTCCGAGGACGAGGATCACCGACGCCACGGCCAACCCGATCCGGCCCAGCACGCTGCGCACGCCGGGCAGCAGCCCCGCGGCGATGGCGATCGACGGGACGATGCCCGCGGCCAGGTAGTTCGGGTCATCGAGCCCTCCCCGCAGGCGGCCGTCGTCGGCGATCGCGCTCTCCGCGGACGGCGCCTCCACGCCTCCGATCAGCCCAAGTGCCACGGAGAAGGTCACGCCGACCAAGAAGGAGAAGGCCAGCATCCGGATCTGCGACTCGTCCAGGTCGATGGTCAGGAGGACCGTGAACATCAGTGCACACGCCACCCACGGCTGCCACGCTGCGAACGACAGGCCCGCGTCCTCGGACCATGCCATGGACACGGTGAGCCAGACCGTGAAGAGCGCGAGCACCACCAGCATCCGGCGCGGGATCGGTGCGTGCTGCTCCTCGGAGCGGTTGCGCAGGGTCCCGAGCCACGCGAACGCGATGAGGAAGCCCGCGGCGTGGGAGGCCGTGTCGACGCCCGGCAGGGCGGTCAGGAAGGTGGTGGGCACCCACAGGACGATCCCCAGCGGCAGGTTCAGGAGCACCACGGGCGCGTAGCAGAGGGCCATCAGCACCCCGATGCCCGTGGCCGGGTCGTAGGCCATGAGTGCGCCGACGCCCACGCAGGCTGCGAACACCCCCACGGAGATCACCGTGGGGTTGAGGATCGGCAGCGGCGTGGCGGACGAGAGGCCGGCCGGCAGCCGCGGGCGGAGAGAGTCGCTGGTCATGGCGCCTCGCGACCCAGTCTAGGCCGCCACGTCACCGCTGGCGCACGGCGGTGCGCGGCTCTCCGAGCCCGGCCGCGGCGGCGGCCTTCTGGGCCGCGCCCTCGATCATCCCGACCCCGTAGCCCAGGTGCATCGCCGAGAAGCATCCGGCCAGGTGCGGCATCAGCGACGGGCGCGACCGGCCGGCCGAGACGGCGGCGGCGGTCGCGGCGGCGGCGTAGGCGCCGGAAACGGCCAGCAGCCCGACGCGCGCCCGCCGGCTGAACGGGCTGGCCACGCCCAGCGCGCCGAGGGCCCCCACGAGCGCCGGGGGCGCCAGGTGGTAGACCTTCAGGAAGTCGGGGTGCGCGGACAGCACCCGCACGCGCGACTGGCCGTAGTTGCGGTGCTGGCGGAACACCGCGCGCCAGGACCCCCGTGTGGTGTAGGTGAAGCGGACGCGCTTGTCGAGCACCAGCCGGTAGCCGGCCTTCTTCAGCCGCCAGTTCAGCTCCTCGTCCTCCCCCACCAGCATGTCGGTGCGGAACAGCCCGACCTCCTCGAGCGCCGAGCGCCGGTAGACGCCGGCCTGGATCGTGTCCACGTCGGCGTGCTCGCGCTCGTCGGCGTACACGCTGCTGCCTACTCCGAAGCCCGATCCGCGGGCCAGCGCGACGGCCTCGCCGAAGGGGGTGTCCCCCACCTGCTCGGGCTGGGCACCGACGCAGCAGACCTGCGGCCCCTCGGCCGAAAGGAGCTCGGCGGCGCGGCGAAGGTACTCGGGATGCAGGTAGGTGTGCGCGTCCACGCGCGCGACCAGCTCGGACCGGCCCTGCTGGGTTCCGAGGTTGCACGCCTGGGCGGCGTTCAGCCGTCCCTGCCCGTTGACGAGCGTCAGGCGGTGGTCGCGGTGGGCGCGCTCGCGCACCACGCGGGCGGTCTCGTCGGTCGATCCGGCGTCGACCACCCACACGCGGTACGCGTCGGACGGGTAGTCCTGGGCGAAGATGTGGTCGAGGCAATCACCCACGTGGCCCTCCTCGTTGAAGGCGGGCACCACCACGTCGACGGCGGGTAGCGGGGTATGGCTCATCGTGGCCCGGTCAGGCGACGGTGCGCTCGCCACTGAGCGCGGCGACGCCGTCGCGAAGCACTCCCACCACGCGGTCCTGGTCCTCCTCGGTGAGGTGCGGATAGAGGGGCAGGGTCAGCTCGGTGCGGGCCGCCAGCTCGCTGCGCGGCAGCTCGCCGGTGTTGAAGTCGGCGTAGGCGGTGAACTCATGCACCGCCGGGTAGAGCACGCTCGTCTGTACCTTGCCCTCGAGCATCCGCGCCCGCAGCGGCTCACGCAGATCGGCGTCGTCGAGCATGATCGGCATCACGTAGCAGGAGGACGTGTCCACCTCGTCGTCGCGGTAGGGCACGGTCACGCCAGCCTGACCGGTCAGCAGCTCGCGGTATCGGCGCACCAGGGCACGGCGCTTGCCGATGTCCGCCTCGAGGCCCTGCAGGCGCGCCTGCAGGAGCGCCGCGCGCGGCTCGTCCATCCGGTAGTTGAAACCCAGGCCGACCACGTCGTATCCGGCCGAGTGGCCGCGGTGGCGGTCCCAGGTGCCGGAGGTCATCGAGTGGGAGCGCAGGCTGCGCACCTCCTGCGCGACGTCGTCGTCGTCGGTGCAGAGCAGTCCGCCCTCGCCACATGACAGGACCTTGTTGGAGAAGAAGGAGAAGCAGCCGGCCAGGCCGTGGGTCCCGAGCTTGGCGTCGCTGCCGACCGGTGTGGCGCTGGGGCTGTGGGCGGCGTCCTCGATCAGGGCCAGGCCGTGCTGGTCACAGAGGACCCGCAGCCGGTCGACATCGGCCGCGTAGCCCCCGTAGTGCACGGCACAGACGGCCTTGGTCCGATCGGTGATGCGTGCGGCCACGTCGTCGGGGTCGAGCCCGAGGTCGTGCTGCCCCACCACGTCGGCCAGCACCGGCGTCGCGCCGCAGTAGCGCGCCGCGTTGGCTGAGGCCACGAAGGTGATGGCGGGCACGATGACCTCGTCACCGGGGCCGACGCCGGCGGCCAGGTAGGCCAGGTGCAGCGCGGCGGTGCAGCTGGACAGCGCGATCGCGTGCCGGCTGCCCAGGTGATCGGCGAAGGCGGCCTCGAAGTCCTGCGTGCGGGGGCCCATCGTGAGCCAGCCGGAGCGCAGCGTGGCCTCTACGGCGGCGATCTCGTGGTCGCCGAGCTCGACGTCGAAGAGCGGGATGAGACGTTCCTCGGCCACCACACTCAGTTGCGGAAGCGACCGTCGTACGGGTCGCCGAAGCGCTCCTGCTCGAGCGCCCCCACGATCTCCGCGATGCCGTCCGGCACGCGGTTGGAGACCTCGAAGCCCAGCGCGGAGCGGATCTTCTCGAACGAGACCTTGTAGTCGCGCGGGTCCTCGTCGCGGTGCACGTATTCCACATCGCCCCTGCCCAGCTGGCCGGTGATGATCTCCACCAGGTCGAGCTTGCGATAGTTCTCGGCCGAGTCGCCCGCGTTGAACACCTGCCCCGCCACCTCCTCGGCCGGAGCCTCGAGCACGGCGCGAACCGCCCGCGCCGCGTCGGCAACGTGGATGTAGGGGCGCCAGAAGCGCTCCCCGAAGACCTCGAGCTTCCTGTCGGCCCACAGGTCGCGGGTGAACTCGTTGACCGTGAGGTCGAAGCGCATGCGGGGGCCTACGCCGTACACCGTGGCGAAGCGCAGGCAGGTTGGGCGCAGGCCACCGCCGCCGTTGACGGAGTGGCCGACGGAGGCGAGCAGAGCCTTCTCGATGCCCACCTTCTGCTCCGCGTAGAGAGACACCGGGCGGAGCTCCCCGCCCTCGTCGATGGGGACGGTCGGATCGGACATGCGGCCGTAGTTGGAGCAGGTGGAGGCGAACACCAGGCGCTCCACGCCCATCTCGCGGGCATCGGCCACCAGCGACCGGCTGCCCTCCACGTTCACCTCCTTGCTCAACTCGGGGTCACGCGCGCAGGCCGGGTCACCCACGATGGCCGCCAGATGCACCACGGCCTCGGCGCCGTCGAGGGCGCGCCGGCGGGCGTCCGCGTCGCGTATGTCGCCGCGGATCAGCTCCACTCCGCGTTCGGTCAGCTCGGTGGCCACATCCTCCTGGCCGTGCAGCAGCACGTCCAGCACGCGCACCTCGCGGCCCGCTTCCAGCAGCTCGTCCACCACGAGCGCACCCACGTATCCGGCCCCGCCGGTGATGGTGATCGTCATCGAACGACGGTATCGGCCGGGGCGGCGCCTGCGGGCTCTTCAGGGGTCGCCTTGGCCGACCGGTCACGGGAGGAAGGCTTGGCGTCCATAAGGAGAGGCTTGACCTGCTCGAACTCCAGGATGGCCTTCTCGTAATCCTCGTGGCGCCCGATGTCCAGCCAGTAGCCGTCGTAGACGTACGCGCCCACCTGGGCGCCCACGCCGAGCAGGCGGGTGACCAGGTCGGGCAGGTCCAGCCGCTGGTTGGGCTTGATGTACTGGAGCCCTTGAGGCTCGAGCACGTATACGCCCATGCTCACGATGTAGGGCAGCTCCGGCTTCTCCTCGAAGCCCGTGACAACGCGCGTCTCGCCGGCGTTGCCGTCCAGGTGGATCACGCCGTACTCCGTGCGCACCACACGGCGGTGGGAAGCGATAGTCAGAATGTTGCCGCTCTCGCGGTGGACGTCCACCAGGTGCGCGTAGTCCAGCGCCGTGAGCACGTCGCCGTTCATCATCAGGAAGCTGTCGTCCAGCCGGTCGATCGTCGCGAGGGCGCCCACCGTGCCCAGGGGCTCGAGCTCCTCGTGGTAGTCGATCGAGACTCCGTGGGTGGAGCCGTCGCCCATCACCGCGCGCACCAGGTGGGACAGGTAGCCCACCGCCAGCGTCAGGTCGTCGAAGCCCGCGTCGCGGAGCTGATGGACGACCACGTCGAGGATCGCCCGGTCGCCCACCGGAAGCAGTGGCTTGGGGAGCACCGTGGTGTAGGGACCCAGTCGAGACCCCTTACCGCCGGCGAGGATGACTGCTCGCCTTCCCATTCTGTTATCCCCTTTCGGCGTTCGGCGACACGACTTGAGTCGTGGAACGGCGGCTGTCGCGCAAGCACCTGGCTCGGCCGGGTGCGCAGCGATGGCTTTTTCGCAAGCGTCCGGCTCGGCCGGGTGCGCAGTGATGCCTATCCGGCCCCCGGCCCGTCCATCCTAAGTTGTACAACGTCGCTGACCGCCCCGTGATTCGGAGTCTGCTCTTCAAGATCGTCTATTGGCTGGCTGTGCTGGCAATATCGCTGGCGCTGCTGGTCCTGCTCGTCCTGTTCTTCGAAGCCCGGGACTCATCGGATGTCGAGGACTCCGGCGCCCGCGCCATGAGGGAGGCGCCGACGCTGATGATCAGTCGCCGCTGACCGTAGCGGCACTTCGCCGCGCGAACCGCGCGAACACGACAATGCGCTGGGCCGCGCTGTAAAGCGGGTGGCAAGCGGTCAGGATCAGGCGGTCGTGGGCGACGCGATCCTTGACCCAGAGCGCCGTGGGCTCCACGATCCGGGTGCGCTCGACGCGGTAGACGAACGTGCCGTAGGGCATCTTCAACTCGATCGGGTCGCCCCTCTCGAGCTGGTCCACCTCGCGGAACGGCGCGCCGTGGGTGGTCCGGTGGCCGGCGATGGCCACCGTGCCCCGGTCGCCCGGCATCGGGGTGTCCTGGTAGTGACCGGGCCCCCGGCGCAGATCCTCGGTCTTGGTGCCCTCGACGATGTACGCGGACTTGTCGATCGCCGGGATGTCGATCTCCCCGATGGCGTCTCCGGGCAGGGGATTGCGGGCGATCACCCGCGGGGGCGGATGGTCGAGCGAGCGGCGAAGCTCGGCCTGCTCCTTCTCCGCCAGGAAGGCCGACACCGGCTCCTGCCAGGCCAGCGTCACGCCGGCGTCGGCAATCAGGAGGAGGCCGCTCACGACCATCACCGAGGCGACGAAACGCAGGACCGCCCTGACCGGGCTACGGCTCGGTCGACCATTGGCGCTCATCCCAAACCTGAGTGTAGGGTGCCGACATGCCCGAAAAAACGAGCTGGGCCGTCGCCGAGGCCCCCACCGCACACGCAGGACTTCTCCGTTGGGTGGAGGAGATGGTCGAGCTGACGACCCCCGATTCCGTCCACTGGTGTGACGGATCAGCCGACGAGTACGACCGCCTCTGCACCGCCCTGGTCGAGGCCGGAACCTTCGAGAAGCTGTCCGACGCCAAGCGCCCGAGCTCCTACCTGGCGCGCTCGGACCCTGGGGACGTGGCCCGGGTAGAGGACCGCACCTTCATCTGCTCCGAGCGCGCGGCCGACGCGGGCCCGACCAACAACTGGCGCGACCCGGCCGAGATGCGCGACAACCTCATCGAGCTGTTCTCGGGCTGTATGCGCGGGCGCGCGATGTACGTGGTGCCGTTCTCGATGGGCCCGCTCGGCTCGCCCATCGCCCACATCGGCGTTCTGCTGACCGACTCGCCCTACGTAGCGGTGAGCATGCGCATCATGACCCGCATGGGCGCGGGCGCCCTGGAGGTGCTGGGGACGGACGGGGAGTTCGTGCCCTGCCTCCACTCCGTCGGCATGCCCCTGGACGACCCCTCCGAGGACGTCCCGTGGCCCTGTGACGCGGAGAACAAGTACATCGTGCACTTCCCCGAGTCGCGCGAGATCTGGTCCTACGGGTCGGGTTACGGAGGCAACGCCCTGCTCGGGAAGAAGTGCTTCGCGCTCCGGATCGCCTCCGCCATGGCCCGCGACGAGGGCTGGATGGCCGAGCACATGCTGATTCTCAAGGTCACCTCGCCCGAGGGCGGCGTCAAGCATCTGGCGGGGGCGTTCCCCTCGGCCTGCGGCAAGACCAACCTGGCCATGCTGATCCCGACCCTGCTCGGCTGGAAGGTCGAGACCATCGGGGACGACATCGCGTGGATGAAGCTCGGCGGCGACGGACGGCTGCACGCGATCAATCCCGAGGCCGGGTTCTTCGGCGTCGCGCCGGGCACGGGCGGCAAGACCAACCCGAACGCGATCGAGACCGTGCGGTCCAACTCGATCTTCACCAACTGCGCCGCCACCGACGACGGCGACGTGTGGTGGGAGGGGCTCACCGACGACGTTCCCGGCCACCTGGTCGACTGGCGTGGCAACGATTGGACGCCCGAGTCCGGGGCCCCGGCGGCGCACCCCAACGCCCGCTTCACCACGCCGGCCGCGCAGTGCCCCTCGATGGCCCCGGAGTGGGAGGATCCGGCCGGCGTGCCGATCGACGCCTTCCTCTTCGGCGGCCGGCGCTCCACGGTAGTGCCGCTGGTCCACGAGGCCTTCGACTGGGATCACGGCGTTTTCCTCGGGTCGATCATGTCGTCGGAGACCACGGCCGCAGCGGCCGGGGACGTCGGCAAGCTCCGCCGCGACCCGATGGCGATGCTGCCGTTCTGCGGCTACGACATGGCCGCCTACTTCGCCCACTGGCTCGACATCGGGCAGCGTGGCGGGGATGGCCTGCCCCGGATCTTCTACGTCAACTGGTTCCGCAAGGACGCCGACGGACGCTTCCTGTGGCCCGGCTTCGGCGAGAACAGCCGCGTGCTGGCCTGGGTCTTCCGCCGCTGCGACGACGCCGCCGCGGCCCAGGACACCGCGATCGGGCGGGTGCCCACCCGCGGCGCCCTCGAGACGGAGGGCCTCGTCGTGTCGGACGCCGAGCTCGAGGAGTTGCTGGAGGTCCGGCCCGAGGAGTGGAAGGTGGAGCTGCCCTCCATCCACGAGCACTTCGAGACCTTCGGCGACGGGCTGCCGCAGCCGCTGCGCGACCAGCTCGACGCGCTCACGCAGCGCCTGGACGAAGCTGGGCGCTAGCCCGTCGCGCGGGTGAACCGCCGGAACGCGGTCCAGGCCGGCTTGGGCTGCCCGGTGATGTCAAACAGCCCGCAGTAGAACTCCCACCCCTGGTCGGCCGACGGCGGCCGGTCGCGCCAAGAGAACCAGATGAGCCGCGACACGCGGTAGCGCTTGCGGGTCTTCACCACGAGACGGAACGATGAGCGAAGGAGGCTCGCCTGCCGGGCGGGCGTCTTGGTGAAGTACTCGTTCGCCCCGCCGGTGGACCAGCCGAGTTCGGTGATCCAGATCGCGCTGCGGCGGTCGCCGGCCCGGTTCATCACCTGGCGGATGCGCATCAGCTCGCCCTCCACGCCGCGGGCGTCCTCGGCGTAGGGATGGATCGACACCGTGTCGAAATAGCGCTTGATCCCGGGTACCCGGTAGAGCGCGCGGAGGTATCTGTAGCCCGTCGGGCCGCGCGTGGAGCTGGCCAGCAACCCGGCGGTCGCGATGGTGGCCTTCCGGTCGTTGCGCCTGATGGTCCGGGCCACCGGCCTGAGAAGCGCGGCGTACTCGGCGGCCACCGACGCGCCCTCGCCCCAGTGGGGTGGGTAGTTAGGCTCGTTCCAGACCTGGTAGGCAGTGACAGGCTTGCGCGGCAGCTCCCGATTCTCCTCCCAGAACGTGCCTCCGCGCCCGTAGCGCTGGACCACGTCCCTGACGAAGACTCGGTACGCCTCCCGGCCTGCCGGGGTGGCCGGCGCGTAGGCGCCGTCGCTGGCGGCGAAGCTCGGCGAGCCCACGAGCACGGCCATGATGCTCAGCCGGGCTCGGGCCGCCTGGGACAGGACGCCGTCGTAGTAGGACCAGTCGCGCGGCGCGCCCGCGGTGGGCTCGATCGCGGCCCAGTTGAAGGTCAGGCGCATCGTCCCGAGCCGCGCCGACCGGGCGCGCGCGAAGTCGGCGTCGGTCAGGGGCTCCACGTTTGACGGGTTGGCCTCGGCACCGAAGAACACGCGGGGCACCTTGGCCTCGGCGGTTCCCGCGGTGAGCGTGAGAAGGGCGGCGGCCAACGCGGCCACGGCCTTGTGGCGGGGACGAACGGCTCGTTGGTGGGCACTGGGGCGGCGCATGAGTTCCCTGCCTCGGGGATCGAAGCTACAAGCTGATACGCACGAGGGCGCCGATTCCCGACCGGTTGCTCAGTTCGGGTTCAGCAGGGCGCCCAGTGCGGGCGAATCGGGCGCCAGCGCCCGGGTGCGTCGCAGCGCGGCCACCGCACCCTTGCGGTCCCCGCTCCGCGAGCGCAGGCGGACGGCCACGAACCAGATACGCCAGTCCTCGGGGGAGCGCTCGATGGCCTCCTCGATCTGGCGGGCCGCGGTGGGCAGGTCGCCTCGGCGCTCCTCGACGAGGGCCAGCTGCAGCCGCGGCTGCGCTGCCCAGGGCTGGATCGACCGCGCCCGGCGGGCCTCGCGGGCGGCACCCCGCAGGTCTCCCTCCGACACGGCCGCTCGGCTGTCCCTGATCTTCACGTCCCCGGCCAGGGAGATGGCCCCGATCGCGATCCCGGCGCACCCAAGGGCGATCAGCGCCACCCGCGTGCCCACGACGGCACCCCGGCTCCACGGCACTCCGGCGCCCAGCGCCGGTCCGGTGAGCAGGGCGGCCATGACGAGAATGGGAAAGAACGCCCCGGGGATCTCCCACGTCCACTCCAGGAGCGCCGCCATGAGGCCCGCGCCCAGCACGGCCAGTGCAGTGGCCGTGGTTGCGCGGTCCACCCCGGGGGCGTGCAGGCGTCGGGCTCCCGCCACGAGGGCCGTGCCGAGGAAGCCCAGCAGCAGGAACAGGCCGATCAGCCCCAGCTCGGCCAGCGTCTCGACGACCAGCGAGTGGGCGTTGCGGACGAAGTAGTCCAGCTGGCCGTTCTGCGCCCACCACGGCTCGTAGCCCGCCGCCCCGATGCCGCGCAAGGGCTCGGTCTTGAAGGCGGCCCACCCGGCCTGCCAGAACTGGTAGCGCCCGGACCCCTCGGCGCTCGACAGGCGGCTGGTCACGAGCCCCTGGGACTGCGTCTGGGCGAGCGTGTCGGGCGGTGCCTTGAGCTCTTCCCAGCGCTCCAGCGGCTCCACGTTGACCACGGCCAGGACCACGAAGGTCGCCAGTCCCAACGCCGCCCCGAAGCGGACGCCGGAGCTCACGCGGACTCGGTCCAGGTAGGGGTCGAGTACGAGACGGAGCGTGAACGCGGCCCCCACCACCACACACGTGAGCACCAGCATCTGCACGCCCTGGGTCTCATATCCCGCGGCCCTCGTCAGGCCGTCGATGAACAGGTCGTTGCGGTTGGCCAGGAGCGCCAGGGCGCCGGTGCCCGCTCCGCCGACCACCGCGCCGCCGAGCATCCGAATGCGGTCCGGGCAGAGGACGAACAGCACGATCAGCCCCACACCCAGGGCGACCAACGCGCCTCGCGACGAGGTGAGGAAGATCGCGAACGTGGGCAGGGCGAGCGCGGCGGCCGCGGCCGCCCGGCCGCCGCGGGAGCGAGCGGCGGCCGACAGCGCCAGCAGGAGGATGGACCCCAGGGCCAGCAGCGCACCGAGCCCGTTCCAGTAGGCCAGCGGATAGCTCAGCCGGCCGCGGGTCTCCGGCAGGGAGCTGAACAGCGACTGCTCCGGAAACAGCGACGGCACCATCCGGCTGCCCAGCGAGAGCACGCTCACCAGGGCCAGCGCCGCGGCCAGCCCGCGCAGCCAGGCGCCGCCGCTGCCGGCGGGTGACGCCACGACCACCAGGGCGAAGATCCCGGCGTAGGCCGCGGCACGCATCGCCTCGTCCACCGCGCCGCCGTTGTCCGACGCCCAGCCGACGGAGAGCAGCGTGAAGCCGGTCAGCCCGACCAGGAACGCGCCGGCGATCGCCGCCGGGGAGGGCACGGGCGAGCGCGGGAAGGCGCCGAGAGCGAGACCGAGTGCCACCACCCACCAGAGGACCACAGTGAGCGCCGACCGCGCCTGGGTGCTGTACAGACCGCTCGGAAGGACAACTGCGACCGATCCCAAAAAGGCCGCTACGATCACTAAATGCTCTTTGGAGACACGCGGAAAGCTCCGACGGCCAAGCCCGAGGCGTGTACGGGACAGGGTCGGCGCCGTCACCAAGCCCACCTTATAGCGGGGCCCCGGAAGCTCGTTCCGGTCGTCCTGGCCGCAATGGCGCTACTCGTGTGTGCGTTCGGCGCCCCCACCGCCGGCGCCCAGACCGGCTCCCCGGGGGAGGATCAATACACCCCCTCGGTGCCGGGTGCGGACGGCAAGAAGGACCCGCGCAAGAAGAAGCAGGACAACCCGTCCCCGCAGGCGAGCTCGGAGGAGGACGAGGCCGTGGACCAGATCGCCACGGAGGAGTCCCTCGGCGCCCCGCCCACCAGCGGCAAGAAGAAGAAGTCGGGCAAGAACGCGAACGTCCAGAAGGACGGCGACGACAAGGAGAAGGAGAGCGTGTCGTCCGCGCCGCTCCCCGACGGGGGCGACGATGATGACGACGAGGGAACGGCCACCACCGTCTCCAACGCCCTCACCGATTGGGACGATCCCATCCTGCCCGGCCTCGTGGCGCTCGTGCTCCTACTGACGCTGGCCGCTTCGGTGACCGCCGTGATCCGGCGCCGTCGAGCGCAAGAGTAGGCCTCCCCGCCCCACCGGCGCGGTTGCTCAGCAGGCGCGCCGGGCCACGCAGGGATCGATCACGCGCAGGTGGCGTCGCCAGTCGACGCCACTCGCGAGGTCGAAGTAGTACCGCCCGTCGGACAACCGCGGGATGCCGGCCCGGCGGGCGAAGCCGACCATCGGGTCGGGCCGACCGAAGCTGGTGTGCGTGGAGCCGGATTCGAACGCGACATTCCAGGGTGTCCCGCCGGTGGTGTCGCCGACGTAGAGCCCGTACTCGGCCATGGCCGTGAGGATCGTCCGCTTCCAGGCGGGCACCCGCAGCGCGGCGATACGCGCCGGCGACAGGTCCAGCTGGAAGCGGGTGCCCTGAGAGGGCGCGGTGCGTCCGTCGTCGCACGGCAGGCCCTTGCCCTGCGCCGGGTAGACCACCCGGCCGGAGTCGCAGCGGACCAACATGAACAGGGCGTGGTCGATGCTCCCGCGCCGCATCTCCTCGGCCCGGATGCTGCCCGCCAGGAGGCCGAAATGGGCGGCCGTCGCGTCCGAACCCAGCCCGTCTCCGTCCACGCGGGTGCGGCCGCCCCAGGACACCACCAGGCGGCCTCCATTCCGCGGTTTCCTCTTTACCTGCCAGAAGTCGTACTCCCATCCGGTCTCCTGGTCGACCACGGCCAGGTGGCCGTCCCCTCCTCCCGCCGGACGGGCGGAGGCCGGGATCCTGACCCGCATGCCCTCCACCTCGCACGTGCCCCAGTCCTTGATGCAGTGGACCTCGTACTCGGGGTCGCGCGGTGACGGGTAGTAGGCGGGGTGCTGCCAGTCGGAGCCCGTGTCCGTCACGCCGGCCCGCAGGTCGGCTGGATCGCCCCAGCCGGTCAGGCGGCGAACGATGCCCGCCGATCCCTCCTGCACGGGTGCCCCGGCGGGGATGCGCTGGTTGAAGGGCGAGTCGTCGGCGTACGGCCGCCAGCATCCGCCGGGAAGCAGGCCGCCGCGAAAGTTCCCGAGGCCCGCGAGCACGGTGGCCCGCCGGCATCCCCGCCGCGAGCGGGCCGGTCCGGCTTGGCGCGCGGCCTGGGACGGCGCCTCGCCATCAGTGGCGCTGCGCGGCGGGACGCGCCGGCCCTGGTCGGCCTGGGCAAGACCGGTCGTGGCCAACGTCAGCACGAGAGCCATGGCGGCTATCCGGCCTGCGGGGAGTCGGCGCGTGTACGGCGGCACCCTGTTCCCTCGACCGTGGGCGGGGACCGCGCTCCCTCCGCCGGGTCGCCTGGACGGATGTTCGACCGGTGCGGGACGCACCGTCCCGCACCACCGATGGCGCCGCTCAAGTAATGGCCCGCGCCGCCGACGAAGTCTGGGACAGGCGAACTACACTCCGCTGCTCTTGAACTCCGCCCTTGACATCTCCGCCGGCCCCCGCGCCTCCGAGGGAGCGCTCGGCCCCTATCTGCGCGCGATCCGCGCGCACCGCACGCTCGTGACGATCGTGGCGCTGGCCGCCATCGTAGCGGCGGTCCTCTGGATCGTGCTGCGCTCGGCCAGCTACGAGGCCACGGCCAACCTGCTTATCAATCCGCTTCCGCAGGAGGACCAGACCTTCCTCGGCCTGCCCCTGCTGCGCGACTCCGGGGATCCCACGCGTACCGCGCAGACGGCGGCCACGCTGGTGCGCTCCTCGGGCGCCGCCGACCGTACGGCACGCGCCCTGGGCGGCGACTGGACTCCCAGGAAGGTCCTCGACTCGATCTCCGTCACCCCTGAGGGCGAGAGCAACATCCTGGCCATCACCGCCAAGGCGGACGGTGCCGACGAGGCCAAGCGGCTGGCCGACACCTTCGCCCGCTCGGCCATCGAGGTCCGGCGCGACAACCTGACGCAGCTGATCCGCCCAGAGCTCACGCGGCTCGAGGCACGCCTGGACACGCTCGCCGAGGGCACCGAGGCCCGGGCCAACGCCACCGAGCGCATCGCAGAGCTCGAGGCGGTGAGGGACGGCGGCGACCCCACCATCGCGCAGTCCCAGAGCGCTCAACGCCCCGATTCCCCCACCGGCCTGCCCGCTCCCGCCATCATTCTGCTTGCCGCACTGGCCGGGTTCACGCTCGGCTCTGGCGGAGCCCTGCTGCTGGAGCTGACCGAGCGGCGGATCCGCAACGAGGAGGAGGCCGTGGCGCTGTACCCGCTGCCCGTTCTCGCGCGCATCCCGCTGCTCAAGTCCAGCCAGCTCCGCGGCCGCCAGGCCTCGGGATGGCACATGCTGCCGGCGGTCAGAGAGGCGTTCCGAACGCTCATGATCCAGCTGGGCCCGCACCCCGAGGGGCGTGCCCACGTGATCATGGTCACCAGCGCCTCGACCGGCGATGGCAAGACCACGTCGGCCGTGAACCTCGCCGCCGCCGCCGCGGCCAGTGGCGACCCGGTCATCCTCCTCGACTTCGACCTTCGCAAGCCCGACGTGGGGCGCACGCTCGGTGTGCAGGCCGGCACCGAGCTCACCGGGCTGCTCCAGCCCGGTACCCAGCTGCGGGACCTGCTGTCCCCGGCTCCCGGTCTTCCGGCGCTGTCCGTGCTCACCACCTCGGTCGCCGAGGGCGACGTGGCCCTGGTGGAGGCGCTCAGCCGCCGCCTGCCGGAGCTGATCGCGGACGCCCGGGAGCTCTGCAACTACGTGGTGCTCGACACGGCGCCCATCGGCGAGATCAGTGACGCGCTGCGCCTGGTCAGCGACGTGGACAACATCGTGGTCGTGACCCGTCCGGGCAACACCAATCGGGCCAACTTCGAGATGATGCGTGACCTCCTCGAGCGCACGGCCTACACACCGGCCGGCTTCCTCGTGATCGGGGACAGCACCCCGCGCACCAGCGCGTACTACGCCTACGGAGCCACCAGCCGTGAGTTGTTCCTGCCCGCGCCCGACGACTCACCGAGACGAGGCGCGAGCCGAACGTCTTCCCCACGCCGTAACAGGGGCCCGGCGCCCGAAACCGTGTCCGAGCAGCGTCCCGGCGATCCGTCGCGGCCCGAAGACCGTGGGTCGCGGCCCGAGCAGTCGGGTAACGGCGGCGACCGAAATCGTGCCCGCAGCGGCTCCTCGAGCGCCCCCGCGCGCGGCCCCGACCGCGACAGCGGACGTGCGAGCGTCAACGGGCCCGCCCGCAGCGAGGGCCAGGGCGAGACCCGCCCCGGCGAGGGCCAGCGCGGCGGCGAGCCCCAGCAGCGCGGCTCGGGCTCAGACGACCGCTCCTGATCCGGCCCCCGGGCCGTCCACCGCAGACTTCCGCCTCCCAGGCCGGCCGTGGCAGACTTCGCGGCCCCAGCGGACCGCTTGGCACGTTGTGCGCATCACATAGATGCATAAGGCGCCAAGGCCCCGGCAAGCCGCCAAGCCCTTCGGCCCGCACGGCCCCGAAACGCAGAGGACGGTGGTTCTCACCACCGTCCTCAAAGCGTTACGAAGACTTCTCTCTGGATCGGCTGCTCGCCGACCCGGAGGTAGCGGTTCGGGTCAGGCCTGCGCGCCGCCTGACCGGACCGAGCGGCGGAGCACCAGACCGGTGCCCAGCAGCGCAACTCCGGCGATCGCGAAGACGCCGAGCTCGAGACCGGTGAACGGAAGCGAGCCACTGTCGGCCGACGCCGTGGGACCGCCACTGTCGTTGTCGCTTCCGCCACCCTGTGCGACGCCGGCGAGTCCGCCGTAGGCGTCCCCGGTCGGAGTCTGGGCCATGGCAGGAGCAGCCACCGTCAATGCCAGCACGCACACGGCGAGCAGCAGGATTTTACGAAGTGTTTGCACGAACATCCCCTTGGACGAGGTTTCCTCCAGCCCGGTCCAACGTACCTCACGTTCCGGACGTTGTAAAGCGGATCCTGGATTTGCGAAGAATCTCGCTATTTACGCGGGCTGGATCCACGCGCCGGCGCTGACGGATGCTCTTGCGGAGATCGCGGAGCACCGGATCGCTCGAGTTTAGCGCCCGGGCCCGGGCCAGCTCCCGAGCGGCCGGCTCGAAGCGCCGTTCACCCGCCGCCAGCAGGGCCAGCTCGAAGTGCGCCAGCCAGTTGTCCTCCACGTCGAGCGAGCTCGCAAAGGCCTTCCGCGCCCTCTCGTAGTCCCGCGTGGAGATCGCGATCCGCCCCTCGGCCAGCCAGGGCTTCATCGAGGCGCCGTTGAGGCCGCGGGCGCGCTCGAGGTCGCGGAAGGCCGCGCCCGGATCGGCGGCCGCGACCTCCTCGGCGCGGTCGGTGTAGCGCACCGCAAGGTACGCGGGCACGAGCGACGCGAGCGCGGCCAGCCCGACGACGGCCGCCGCCACCAGAGCGACTTTGCGCCCGGCCCCCGGCGCCCGTTTCCGCGGTGCGGCCACCGACACGCCCGACGCCGCCACCAGCGCGATCAGCGGCAGGGCGAGGGCGGGTGACGCCACGGCCGGTATCTCCTCGAGCCAGTCGAAGCTCGAGTGGACGACGAAGTACAGAGCGATGGAGAGAGCCATGGCCAGCACCAGCGCGGTCTCGTACTCCTGCCGGCGCCGCAGCCACGCACCGGCGGCGAGGACCCAGGCGAAGAAGGCCACGATCAGCGCGGCGCCGATGATCCCGCCCTCGCCCAGGGCGCGCAGGAAGAGGTTGTGCACGAAGCGCGAGTGCTTGGGCTCGGTGCGACGGGCGGTGTACTCGCGCTCGAAGTTCCCCGTGCCGGCTCCGAGTGCCGGTGACTCCTGGAACAGGTCGATCGCCACGCGCCAGTAGTCCGGTCTCTCGTAGGGGTCGAGGTTCGAGATTCGCGCGCCCTCGACCGAGTCGTACTCCGCACCGGTGAGCGTGGACCACTGGTCGTCGACCGTGTCCCCAATCCGGCCGGCGTTCACCACCCCGAGCGCGATCGCCGCGACCGCGACGAGCGCCACCGCGGCCATGCCCGTCCGCCGGCCGGCGTGCACCACCCGCGCGTGCGGGCGCGCCGCCCGCTCCGCCAGGCCGATCACCAGCCCGGCGATCGCCGCGATCGCCACCGAGGGCACCACGGCGGCCACCGCGTCGTCGAGCAACGGCCCGAGGGCGGCTCCGGCGTCGCCCTTGTCGCGAACGTCCAGGATCGGACCGACGGCGAGCGCCATCGCGCCGGCCAGCGCCGCGAGTCGCGCCGCCAGCCGCAGGCGATCGGGTGCGAGCAGGAACAGGACAGGCAGGGTCACCGCCACACCCGCGAACGAGCCACGGCTCTGCGACAGCAGCGCGAAGTCGCCGAGCAGGGCCGCCGCCCCCAGGAAGACCCCACTGACCACGAAGCTCCCCTCGCGGTGCGAGGAGATCGCGAAGGCCGCGAGCATGCCGATCACTCCGAGGGCCGCGTTCCCGTTGGCGTACCCGACGGGGTCCTGGTAGCGCAGCTCGAACAGGTAGTCGCTGACCTGCGCCGTGCCGGACGCGCCGGCCAGGCTCAGCCCCGCCACCACGGCGAGGGCCAGCGACCACACGCCGATCAGGCACATTGCCGTCCGGGAGGTCCACGGCAGCAGCGACATCGACCACGCGACCGCCAGGAGGAGAAGCAGCTTGTGCGACGCCTCCCAGGAGCTGCCCGTCGACTCGGCCCAGAGCAGCGACGCGAAGGCCCAGGCCACGAAGCCGGCCAAAAGCAGGAGCGCCACGCGCGCCGGTCGGGCTTGAGGGAGCAGGCGCCCCGCCGCGACCGCCACCACCGCGACCAGGACCACGGCCAGGATCGCCGACGGGTACCACTCGGCGGGGAAGTACCCGCCGCTCTCGGGGGCCCAATAGACCCAGAGAGCCAGCACCGGCAGCGCGGGCAGGAGCGGAATCAGGCCCTGGAAGGAACTGCGGGCCGCCTGGTCCTCCGAGCTCCGGGCCATGCCGGAGCGCTCTTGCACCCCTTCGCCTACCGACATCTGGAGGATCCCGGCGAGGGGAAACATCGGCCGGAAGGGCCGGGGGCGTCTGTATACAAGGAATGCACTGGCGTGATGTGGCGAAACGGAAAGACCGAGGGTATGATGAGCCGCGTTAACCGCTCGAGAGTGGCTGGATGCCAAGCCGGGTGAGTTTGTCTTTTCTTCTCGTGTAGGGAGCACCGTCGCGCCCCCGGACACGTTCGCCTGCGCGAAAACAAAAAATGATCCTATTTCTCCTTTCGGCCGATAAGGACCGGAGGACTCGTGGAATCGGCGACCAACACCATTGATACTGCTTCGGCCGCGACGGCCCAGGGCTCTGCGAGCGTCGGCGCTTCCGCCGAGGTCCTCGCGCTCCCCGTCCGGTCCGCTGCGGGCCCGCAGCGATTTCTCGTGCTCACGGATCGGGGCGGCAAGCGCCTGCTCGACATCCTCGTCTCCGGCACGCTGCTTCTCCTGTTGCTGCCGATCATCGCCGTCGCCTGCCTGCTGATCGTGCTCGACTCGCCCGGCGGCGCGTTCTTCCGCTGCGAGCGTGCCGGATTTCGCGGGCGCCGGCTGCGGATGCTCAAGTTCCGCAAGATGCACAACGGCGCCAGCGGCCGCGCCCTGACCACCGACGACGACGAGCGCTTCACCCGTGTCGGTGGCTGGCTCTCCAAGACGAAGCTCGACGAGCTGCCCCAGCTCTGGCACGTGCTGCGCGGCCAGATGAGCCTCGTGGGCCCGCGCCCCGAGGACCCGTCCTTCGTCGAGCGCCACGGGAGCGCATACGACCACATCCTCACCGTACGTCCCGGGATCACGGGCCTGTCGCAACTGGCCTTCGCTGAGGAGAGCCGGATCCTGGACGACGACGACCCGCTCGGGCACTACGTGGACCGGCTGCTGCCGCAGAAGGTGAACCTGGACCGGTTCTACGCCAGCCAGCGCACTCTCTTCCTGGACCTGAAGATCCTGATCTGGACGGTTGCCGCAGTCATTTTGCGCCGTCAGGTCGCCGTCCACCGCGGCTCCGGCCGCATGAACCTCCGCAAGCGCTAGAGCGGCCTTCTTCGGCCTTCCGTCCGAAGGCGGCTCTAGCTTGCCGCTCCGTTAAACGCCGAGTCGCCGCGGCGCACGTGTCGCGGCGAGCGGGGGAACCACTTCGTTGGGGCCAATCGCGCTCTCCCAGGCGCGACGCGCGACTCTTTCCGCGCGAGCCCGTCAGCTAACCCCGTAGGCCGCAGAGAGAGGAGTCGCTTGCCGTCGCGGACTCACGTACTGGTCCAGTTCGTCTCCATCCTTGCCCTGCTCGCCGTGGCTGCCCCGGCCGGCGCGCGGCGAACCACGGCCTCGGACCTGGTCCACCGCCTCAACGTCCAGCGCGAGCGCGCGGGGCTGGATCCGCTCAGGACCGATCCCAGACTGCGGGCCAGCGCCGCCCGCCAGTCTCGGCGCCAGCTGCGTCACGGGTACTTCGGCCACGGGTCGAGCGTGCTCGCCTCGCCCCGCTTCCGGCGGCTGGGCGAGCTCCTGGCGCGCGAGCCGGGGTGGCACCTGCGCACGGGACCCATCGCGCGGGGCTGGCGGGGGTCGCCGAGCCACAACGCACTGGTCCACAGCGCGGGCTTCCAGCTGGTCGGAGTCGGCTGGGCCCGCGGATGGCTGAACGGAGCCCAGATCACCATCTGGACCGTCCACCTCGGGGCGCGCTAGCTGTCGCCCTCCTGGCGTCGCGGCACCAGCACAGAGCGCTTGAACTCGGCCACTAGCGTCCCGTCCTGCTTGTAGACCCGAGTGTGCACCCGCACGACGCCGCGGTCGGGCTTGGACTGTGAGGGTTTCACGTCCAGCACCTCGCTCTCGGCGAACAGCGTGTCGCCATGGAACACCGGTGCCGGGTGCAACAGCTCGTCTGTGGCCAAGTTGGCGATCGCCTTGCCCGACACGTCCGCCACCGACATGCCCAGGGCCAGCGAGTAGACGAGGGGTCCCACCACGACGTTGCGGCCCTGCTGGGACGCGGCCGCGTAGACGTCGTTGATGTGCAGCGGATGGTGGTTCATCGTGATCAGGCAGAACATGTGGTCGTCCGCCTCGGTCACGGTCTTTGCCGGCCAATGCTTGTAGGTGGCGCCGACGTCGAAATCCTCGAGATAGCGTCCGTAGGGGCGCGCCCCGGATGCCTCCCGCTCGGCCTGGCCGGTTTCGATTCCTCTCGTTGACGTGTCGCTCATAGGGCGCGGAAGCCTACTTGCCGTCGTGCCCCAGTGGGTAACCTGCCGTGCCCATGCGCAACCCCCGTGACTTCTTCAAGGCGCTCGCCGTAGAGGCGCCCGAACCGCTCCGCGAGATCCCCTTCCCGCCCTCGCGGATGATCCACTTCCTGGACTTCTCGAACGAGAAGATGGCCGCCAAGGCCCCCGACATCGCCGCCAAGACGGACATCCTGCTCGGAAACCTCGAGGACGCCGTGCCGGTGGACCGCAAGCTGGCGGCTCGTCGCGGCCTGATCGAGACGGCACGGGACGCGGACTTCGGTGAGACCGCGCTCTGGACGCGGGTCAACTCCCTGGAATCCCCCTGGGTGCTGGACGACCTCACCGAGCTCGTGACCGAGATCGGGGACAAGCTCGACGTGATCATGGTGCCGAAGGTCGAGGGAGCCTGGGACATCCATTACGTGGACCGGCTCCTGGCCCAGCTCGAGGCCAAGGCCGGCGCCCGGAAGCCGATCCTGGTGCACGCCATCCTGGAGACGGCTCTGGGCGTCACCAACCTCGAGGAGATCGCCATGGCCAGCCCCCGCATGCAGGGAATGAGCTTCGGGCCCGCCGACCTGGCCGCCTCGCGGCGCATGAAGACCACGCGCGTGGGCGGCGGACATCCGGGCTACCGGGTGATCGAGGATCCCGACGCCGACGATCCCGAGGCCTCCCGGGCCACGGCCCAGCAGGACCCGTGGCACTACTCAATCGCGCGTATGGTCGACGCCTGCGCGTCGGCGGGCATTCTGCCCTTCTACGGTCCCTACGGAGACATCCGCGACACCGAGGGGTGCGAGGCGCAGTTCCGGGCCGCGTTCCTGCTCGGTTGCGTGGGCGCGTGGTCCCTGCACCCGGCCCAGATAGACATCGCGAAGAAGGTCTTCTCACCCGATCCGGACGAGGTGCGGTTCGCGCGCAAGGTGATCGAGGCCATCCCCGACGGGCGCGGCGTGCACATGATCGACGGCAAGATGCAGGACGACGCCACGTGGAAGCAGTGCAAGGTCATGGTGGACCTGGCCGAGCAGCTGGCCGTCCGCGACCCGGAGCTGGCCGAGTCCTACGGGTTCACCCCCGCCGGCGCGGCGTAACGGCGAGTACTAAGAGTCGTCCCTGCGCGCGGTGGCGCGCAGCTGGCCGACCCCGCGCCGGCGACGTCCGTTCTTGTCCTGCGCCGGCCGGTAGACGCCCGACTCGATGCCCGAGGAGTAGTAGCCACGATAGTCCTCGGCGGGGAGCAGCACCGGGGCGCGGTTGAGCACCACGCCGACGATCCTGGCTCCCGCCGTGCGCAGCTGCTCGACCGCCGCAGTGAGGATGTCGCGGTCCACGTCGTTCAGGTCCACCACGAGCAGCACGCCGTCCGCGTCGGCGGCCACCACGGACGTGAGCGCGCCGATCGTGACCGGCGCGGTGTCGAGCAGCACGTGGTCGGCCTTCAGTCGGAAGCCCGTGATCACCTCCTTCAGCGCTCCCGCGCTGGAGATCGCGGGCGCCGTGGCGGGCAGGAACGGGCCGGCGGTGAGCACCTTCACCCCCTCGGAGGTGTCCTGAAGCAGCTCGTCGGCGGTCTCGTGGAGCAGCCCGGCGTCGCGCCCGGCCACCACCACGTCCATGACGCCGCCCTCTCCGCTCACGTTGAAGTACTCGTGGAGCCTCGGCTTGCGCAGGTCGCAGTCCACGGCGATGACGCGGGAGCCGCTGAGTGCGAAGGCCTCGGCCAGGCGCGCGACCACCGAGCTCTTGCCCACCCCGGGCGCGGCGCCGGTCACGGCCAGCACCTGCTGCCGCTCACCCCGGAGCCCGAGCTCCAGGTTGGCCCGCAGGAACTGGTACGCCTCGCGGAACAGCTCCCCCTCCCAGCCGCTGTCGCGCTCCACGGGGATGCGCCCCACGATCGGCGCTCCGACCAGCTCGGCCAGCTCCGGCTCGTCCTCCAGCCGCCGGTCGAAGCGCTGGAGGACCACGGCCAGGAGGCCGCCCAGCAGCAACCCCAGCACGCCCCCGATCAACGTGTTGCGCACCGGCTTCGGGGCCGCCGGGTCCAGCGGCGGGACCGCTTCTTCGGCGATCTCCACGTCACCGCTCTCCAGGCGCTTCTCCACCTCGAGCTGCTCGGCGCGCTCGGACAGCCGGCGCGCGAGCGAGCCCCTTGGTGGAACTGAGGACAGCTGGCCACGGATGGCGTCGATTACGCGCTGCACCCCTTCCTGGGCGCGTTCGGCGCGGAAACGGACGACCTCCTCGGCGAAGACGTTCGCCCTCAGCGAGGCCGCCTCGGGAGTGCCGGCGCTGGCCCTCACCTCCACGATGTCCGCCTGCCCCGCCGGCTCCAGGTCGACCTTTCCGCGCAGCTCCTCGACGCTCAGCGGGCTGTTCAGGCGCCGCCGGGCACGCGCGGTGACCGTCTCGAGCGATGCGAGCGCGAGGTTCGTGGCCGCCACGCGCTCCGGTGAGTTGGCCAGGTCGGGCGGCGGCTCGTCGGGATCGATCCGGGGCGGCGGCTCGGCCTGCCGGAAGAGCAGGCTGGCCACGGCCTCGTAGCGCTCGGCCTGGAGGCTCGACAGTCCGAACGCCAGGGCGGCCGCGAGGGTCGCCGTCCCGAGGATCAGCCACTTGCGCCGGCGGAGGATGCCCACCAGGGCCGTCAGGTCGAGCGGGGGGCGGTCCGTCATCTGGCGGCCGCGGCCGGTTTTCTGTTGTCGGAGATCATCGCGCTCGGGTGTAGGGCCAGCAGCCAGGCCAGGCCGAACATAGCCCAGAAGGTGCGATTGTCGTTGATGTCGCCGGAGAACTGCACGGCGAAGAGGTTGAAGAGGAAGAGTCCCACGAAGATCAGGAAGAAGCGGCGTTCGCGATCTTCGCGGATGGCCCACGCGCGGCTGAACAGTGCGATCAGCAGTGAGAGCACCGACAGGGCGAGCGCCACCGCGGGCACCAGCCCGACCTCTGACGACAGCTCGAGGAACACGTTGTGCGGGTAGCGCTCCTCCTGATCGGCCAGCACGTAGCTGTAGAGGAAGAAGCCGCCGGTGCCGATGCCGCGGAACGGATGCTCGGCAGTGAGCTCCAGGGCCTTGTCGTAGAGCAGCGAGCGGCCGTCCTCGTCCACGCTGGCGTACGGGTTCTGGACCGTCCGCTCGAGCCGGTCCCTGGACGTCTCGGGCAGGGACACGAACGGGAAGACCGCGACGCCGGCCGCCACCACGAGCAGGATGCCGAGGAGCTGCCGCGGGCTGCGTGCCACGGACGCCGCCGTCACGCACAGCAGTGCGAGCACAAGGCTGAGAAGCGGGCCGCGTGAGCCCACCCCGGCGGCCACCGCGACCAGGCCCAGCGCCAGCGCCGGCCCGGCCATCCGCATCGCGCGGGACCGCAGGAGCCCCGAGCCGAGCACGAGGACCAGCGCCCCGAGACAGATCAGGCGCGAGGTCAGGATCGTGTTGTCCCGGCCGCCGAACTCGTAGCGGCCGGTGCTCTCGGTGACCACGGAGCCCACGCCGGCGATCAGGGCCAGACCCACCAGGGCCAGCAGCAGCTCCACGAGGTCGCGGCGACCCTCGACGATGACGAACGGCGAGACGGCGGACAGCAGGGTCAGGGTCAGGAACTTGGCCGCCTTCTCGGTCCCGTAGTCGGAGACCGGGGTCCACAGCAGGCCCAGGGCCAGGGCCACGCCGATGATCAGCACCGGGGCGGCCAAGCCGAGTGCCGGGGCCCGTGAACGAACCTCCAGGATCCGGTGCACGCAGACGCCGGCCAGCAGCAAGCCCAGGGCGGCCGTAATGTCGAAGGGCAGAGCCCGCAGGACCGCCTCGCCCTTGAAGATCCCCACATGGAGGAACGCGGCCAGCAGCACCGGCGGGTGGCGCAGCAGCCACGCCACGGCCACGAGAGCGAACGGAAGCACCAGGGCCGCGGGGCCGAGCGCCACCGCCGCGCCCGCGGAGAGCGCGGCCAGCCCCGCCGCCAGGACCGAGGCGCCCACGGCGCCGGGCGGGCGGAGCACGGTCGCGTTCACCCGGCCATCCTATGAGCCGGCCCGGCCCTGGACCGGTCCATCGGCTCGCCCGCGGACGAGTTCGGAGTACCATCTCTCAGCTTCCGGGGAAAGCCGAGAAGGCCAGCGCCGGGGACAGACACTCCAAGTCGTCGCACCGCCACGCCGGCCCCTTCTGTTGTGCGGGACGACGGTTTGATCACTAGGCCAAGCACACAAGAGCCAGACGTCGGCGCGGGCCGTTTTGCCCGCGCACGGCCCGATGGCGAGGCCCGCGCGCCCGAAGGCCGCCCTGTGAACGACCACCCGGCGCCCGGGATGGACAGCCGGGTGGTGTTCGTGCAGAGCAGCCGTATGGGCCACCACCCGCGCCACCACTATCGGCTCGCCGCGGCCCTGCGCTCGCAGGGTTACGCCGCCGTGACGATGGCCCAGCCCGACCTGACCCCCGGCCACGCCGACGCCGTGCCCATGGAGTACCTGCCGCTGCGCCGCAACCGGCCGCTACGGATGCTCAGCGGGCCGGCCACCATGGTTCGCGCGCTGCGTTCGGGCCCGGCGGTGGTGCACGTCGTGTGCCTGGACATGCTGCCCTGGGCGGTCCTTGCGCGATGGCTGCGGCGTGACGTGGTGGTGCTCTACGACAGCAACGAGGAGTACGACACCTTCATGCTGATCAAGGAGTGGCTGCCGCGGCGGATGAGACGGCCGTTGAAGCTGCTCGTCCGCTGGCTGGAGCCGTGGCTGGCGCGGCGCCTGGACGCCGCCACCACCGCGCTCCCGGCCACGCACGAGAAGTTCACACGCGCCGGGGTGCGGTCGGTGCTCGTCCGCAACTTCCCCCCCGCTTCGATCATCGGCGGCCAGCCGCGCCGGGAGCCGTTCGATCACGACATCCTCATAGGTGGCACCCTCGGCCAGGAGCAGATTCCGCTGCTGGCGGCCACCGCGGGACACCTGGCCCGCTTGCGCGCGGAGCCTGTGCGATGGCTCGTGGTGGCCCGTGACGCGAGCGATGCGGATCGCCGCCTGCTCGAGGAGAGCCTTACCGCCGCGGGCGTGCGCGAGAGCTTCGAGATCCGCTACGACCTCCCCTTCCCCGAGATGAACCGCGTGATGCGCGCGAGCCGGACCGCGTTTATCCCGTACGCGGCCGACGCCAACTACGGGACTCGCGTCCCGATCCGGATCTTCGAGTACATGGCCGCCGGCGTCCCGTTCGTGGCCGGCGACCTCCTGACCACGGCCGAGTTCGTGAAGGGCCGCGGCGTGGCGGTGATCGCGCCCGCCGGCGACGCCCTGGGCTACGCGGAGGCGCTGCAGGAGTTGCTGAGCGCCCCGGCCCGGCAGGAGGAGATGGCCGCCCGCGGTCCGGGTCTGGTCCGCGAGCTCTTCAACTGGGACGTGGAGTCCCGCAAGCTCCTCTCTCTCTACGAGGAGCTGGTGGGGCCCCCCGTCAGCCGGTCTGGCCCCCCGCGAACGTCAGTCGCAGACCCTCCTCGGAGCTGAGCGGAGGCGCCCAGCCCAGCACTCGTCTCGGCTTGGTCGTGTCGAACTCAAAGCGCCGGAAGGTGGGCTCCATCACGTAGGGGTCGAGGAAGAGCGGCGGTCCCCAGCGGCCCTGGGTGCGCCGCCCGGCGAGGCTCAGGGCGGCGCCCGCGCCACGCATGACCCAGAGCGGAACGGGCACCACCGCCGGCCCCTGGCCCCCGGCCCGCCACCGGCGCAGATACTCGCGCTGGGTCACGGGAGCCGGGTCGACGCAGTTGAACACCTGCCCAGCGGCCCGGGGGTGGTGGCCGCACTCCCCCACGAGGCTCGCCGCATTGACCACGTGGGTGAGCGGCATCGGGTTGCCACCCCCCAGCATGAGCACGCGTTGCTCTCCCAGGGGTCGGCCGAGCCGGTACTGGAACCGCCGCTCCCGCCCGTAGATCGCGCCCGGCCGCACGATCACGAGCTCCGGCCCGGTCCCCTCGACGCGTCGCACCACGCGCTCCTGCCAGAGCTTGGTCCAGGCGTAGTCGTCGCGCCGTCCCGGCTCCGGCTCCAGCGGCGTGGACTCGTCGACCGTCGCCCCGCGAGGGAGCTGGTTGAAGCCGTAGACGGCAAGGCTGCTCACGTGCACCAGGCGGCCACGCCAGCCGGCGTCGGCCAGGGCCCGCACCAGGTTCTCCGTGGTCGTCACGTTGGCGTCGAACAGGGCGCGCCAGGTGGGACCGCCGCCGGCGGCGAGGTGATATACGGCGTCAAAGGCCGCGAGCCGGGACGCCAGGTCGGGGGGTGGACGCCGCAGGTCGGCCACCAGCGCCTCGGCGCCCGCGTCGGCCAGCTCGGCCGGAAGCGTGCTCGAGGGGCGTACCATGGCCGTGACCCGGTCCCCCCTCCCGGCCAGGTCGGTCACGACGTGGCGGCCGACGAAGCCCGTCGCTCCGGTAACCAGCGTCCTCACCGGTCGTTCTCCGGATCCAGCAGCGTCTCCACCAGCAGGTTCGTGGCATCCATCTCGGCCACGGGGATCGGCGGCGCGGAGCCGTGCCTTACCGCATCGTAGAACGCGGTCAGCAGGTGCCCGATGCCCTCGTAGTAGTCGTGGCGCGAGGTCAGGGTGCGCGACACGACCCCCGCGCTGGCCGACAGTTGCCCCGCCCCTCGGCGCAGGCCGCCGGTGATGCGGGCCAGCGGCGATCCGCCGGTGTCGACGTGCAGCCGGCCCTCGATCAGGTCGGCCTCCACCGTCCCCCCGTCGGCCTGGAGGCACAGCCCGATCCCGAAGCGCTTGGCGGAGCCCGTGACCGTGAGAACGGCGGAGGCGCCGTCGCCCGTGGTGATGAGCGCGCGCAGCTCGTCGGGGCCCGGGAAGCCGGAGATGAGGGTGCGACGGGCCACCCGAACGCGCTCGTGCGGTCCCACAAACGCCACGACGAGCGAGGCCGGATGGCTGACGAAGTTGTGCAGCGCCCCCCCGGGCAGATCGTGCCCGAAGTGCGGCACGTCAGGGTCCGCATACGCGCCGCCGGCCAGCGGTATGCCCATGGTCACGTCGACGTTGAGCACCCGTCCGAGCGTGCCGGCCGCCAGCATGTCCAGGACCCGGGTGACCACGGGCATGAAGCGGTAGTTGTAGTTCTCGATCAGCAGGAGCCCCTGGTCGCGCGCGGCGTCGCGCATCTCGGCGTACTCGCGAAAGGTGGGGGCCGCCGGCTTCTCGACGAGCACATGCGCGCCCGCCGCGAGCGCGGCCAGGGTCAGGTCGCGGTGGGTGCGCGGCGGCGTGAGCACGTGCACGGCATCCGGGGCCGACTCGGCGAGCATCCGCCGGTGGTCGGTGAACCCCGGCCCCACGCCGAAGCGCTCGCACACCGCTGCCACCAAAGTCTCCGACAGGTCGCAGACACCGACCACCTCGACGGCCTCGATCCGGCGCAGCTTGAGCAGGTGCTCCTCGGCGATCCCGCCGAGCCCGAGCACCGCCACTCGCGTCACACGCCCGCCCCACGCGGCAGCATGTGTCCATGGGCGACGACCGGCAAGGCGGGAGCGAGTCTACCCCGCGGCGCCTGGCTCCCTTCTTCCGCAACCTCGGCTTCACGGTGCTGGCGCAGGTGGTGGTCGCCGCCGGCGGGCTGCTGCTGGCGAGGTTGCTGGCCCGCGAGACCGGCACGGCCGGGTTCGCGTCGTACTCGCTGGTCAAGCAGGCCGTGAACCTGTTCTTCCCGATCGTGACCGTCGGCCTGGTGGGCGGCCTGCCGCGCTACCTTGCACTCCCCGCAGAGGCAGACGACCCCGGGCCGAGCGCCTATCTGGAGGCCGCGGTCCTGATCTGCGGCGCGGCCACGATGGTAGCCTGCGGCCTGGTGCTGGCCCTGCCCGGCCCCACAGCGGCGGCGTTCTTCGGGGACGAGGACGCCACGGACCTGGTGTGGGCGTTCGCGGGCCTGCTCGGCGCGACGTCGGTCTTCTACCTGGCGTTCGGCTGGTTTCGCGGACGGGTTCGCATGCGCGCCGCGGGCCTGCTTCAGATGGCCGGCTTCGGGATCGTGCCCCCCGGGGTGGTGCTCGCCTTTCCGGAGCGCCCCGTGGACGAGCTGATCGGCCTGATGGCCCTGGGGCTTGCCGTCCCCTCCCTCGCCGTGGTGGCCTGGCCCCTGGTTCGCTCGCCGGCCGGCCGCGGCCGCCGGCGCCGGGCCACCGCCCGGCGGTCGCTGTTCGGCTACGGCCACCGCCGCGTGCCCGGCGAGCTTGCCCAGCTGGGCCTGTTCGCGCTCGTGGCGCCGCTCGCGGCCCACGTGGGGTCGTCGACGGACGTGGCGTTCCTCGCCGCCGGACAGCAGGTCCTGGCCATGCTGTCCCTCGCGGTGCTGCCCGTGGGCCTCCTCCTGCTGCCGGCCCTGACCCGGATCTGGGTCACCGACCGCGAGGCCGCCTCGCGCCACGTGGCCAGTCTGTCGGCTCTGTCGGTGCACATGGCCCTGTTCGTGAGCCTGCAGACGGTGCTCTACGCGGACATCGCGGTCCGTGCATGGCTCGGGCCGGGATTCGACGGAGCGGGCGCCGTGGTCCGGGTGACCGTGGCGCCGGCCGCAGCGTTCGCCGTGTACCTGATGCTGCGCAGCGTGCTGGACGCGGTGGCGGTGACGTCGTACAACTCCCGCAGCAACCTGGTGGCCGTCGCGGTGTTCGGCCTCACCGCCTGCGTCTCATTGGGACTCGACCTCGGCCGCCCGGTGATGTGCGTAGCCTGGTCCTTCGCCCTCGGGGTGGCCACTCAGGGGGCGCTTACCCTCGCGACCGTCCATCGCATGTTCGGGCTCAGGATCGCGGACTACGGGCTGCGGATGGCGGTCCCCGCCGCCCTGGCCGCCGGCGTGGTGGGTGCCGCACTGCGCCCGTCGATCGACGGCTCGAGCGCCGAGCTGCCCCTGCTCGTCGCGCTCCAGCTCGTACTCGCAACCGCCTTCGTCGGGAGCCAGTTCGCGGCCGGGGCCGGGTGGACCCGGCTGGTGTCCGAGCGAATGTTCGCGCCTCGCTAGAAACGGCCCGGTAGGGTTCCGCGCCGCCATGCGCTTCTACGAGTACGAGTCCCGCGCCATCGTCCGCGATGCGGGCATTCCCGTCACCGACTACGGCTTGGCGAAGACCGCCTCCGAGGCTCGGGAGATCGCCGAGCGCATCGGAGGCCCGACGGTGGTCAAGTCGCAGGTCCTGACCGGCGGGCGCATGAAGGCCGGCGGCGTCCAGTTCGCCGACACCCCCGATCAGGCGGCCGAGCACGCCGAGACCATCTTGAAGCTGGAGATCGGCGGGCACATGCCGCGCGGGGTGCTGGTGGATCCGCGCGCCCAGGTCAAGCACGAGTACTACGCCGGCGTGGTCTGGGACGGAACCAGGAAACGGCCGCTGATGCTGTTCAGCGACATGGGCGGCATCGACATCGAACAGGTGGCCGAGGAGCACCCAGACCACGTGGGGCGCGGCCACTTCTCGAACGTCCTCCCCTTCTCGGACTTCCAGGCCAAGCAGGTGATCGCCGCGGCCGGCGTCACGGGAGGCCAGCTCAATCGCCTCACTCCGATCGTGGCCCGGCTGGCACGTCTGTTCCGTGAGCGCGACATGACCCTGGCCGAGATCAACCCGCTTGCGCAGCTCGAGGACGGGGCGTTCGTGGCGCTCGACGCCCACATGGAGATGGAGAACGAGGCACTGCCTCGCCAGAAGGCCGTGATCGCCGGGCTCGGGATCGAGGACGACGAGGGCACCCGGGAGGGTCATGAGGCCACCCCGTTCGAGTCTGCAGTCAAGGCGATCGACGCGGGCGACCACCGCGGCGTCATCCAGGGCAAGGACACGGGATTCCACGGCAACCTCGGCCTGGTGATCGGCGCCGGGGGCGGCTCGCTGACCCTGACCGACGCGGTGCGGTCACAGGGCGGCAGCCCGGCCAACTACTCGGAGATCGGCGGCAATCCCTCCGTGGCCAAGGCCTGCGGCCTGGCCAAGGAGGTGCTCGGCAAGGAGGGCGTCGAGAAGATCGCCGTGATGATGTCGATCGTCTCCAACACGCGGGTGGACATCGTTGCCCGCGGGGTCATCAAGGCCTGTCTGGAGCTGGGCAAGGACCCCGGCGAGACGATCGCGATCTTCCGCATCCCCGGCGCCTGGGAGGAGGAGGGGTTCAAGATCCTCGACCGCTACGGGGTGGAGTACTGCGACCGCTCGGTCTCGATGCACGAGGCCGCCGGCCGCGCCGTGGCCAAAATCCAGGGTGGGGCGGCCTGATGTCCATCCTGATCGACGCCGACACCAGCTTCATCGTCCAGGGCATCACCGGCCGCGAGGCGGTCAACCTCACCCGGGAGTGCCTGGACTACGGCTCCAAGATCGTCGGGGGCGTCACACCGGGCCGCAAGGGCCGCGACGTCCACGGCGTGCCGGTGTTCGACACCGTCCGCCAGGTGGTCGAGCACAACGACGGCCGCGTGCCGGACGGCGCGGTGGTCACCGTTCCGCCGGCGTTCACCAAGGACGCGGTACTGGAGGCGATCGACGCCGGGATACAGCTCATCGTGATCGTCACCGAGCGCATCCCGCGCGGGGACGTGGCGCAGATGGTCGAGATGGCCGACCTGCACGGGGCACGGATCATCGGGCCCAACTGCCTGGGCCTGGTGGTGCCCGGCGTGGCCAAGATGGGAGGCATCGGCGGCCCGGCGAAGAACACCGAGCAGGCCTACCAGCCCGGCAGCATCGGCGTGATGTCGCGCTCAGGCGGAATGACCACGGAGATCTCCTCGACCCTCACGGCAGCCGGGCTGGGCGTGTCCACCGCGATCTCGATCGGCGGCGACGCGATCATCGGCTCCACCTACGCCGAGCTGATGCCGCTGTTCGAGGCCGACGAGCAGACCGAGGCGATAGTGATCTACACCGAGCCCGGCGGGCGCATGGAGGCCCAGCTGGCCGAGTGGATGGCGGCCCACCGGTCCCGTCTGCCGATCGTGGCCTTCATGGCGGGCCGCTTCATGGACGACGAGGAGATGAAGGGCATGTCCTTCGGCCACGCCGGCACGATCGTGGAAGGCAAGGAGGACACCGCGACCGAGAAGATCGCGCGGCTGGAGGCGGCCGGAATCCCTGTGGTGGAGCGGATCGACGCCATCCCGGACGCCGTTCGGGCTAAGCTCGGGGATGAGAGCTAGAGGCTCACCAATGGCCGGGATCTTCATCGACGTCGAGGTATCCGACGAGGTCCGCGCCGACGCCGCGCTGGCCAAGAAGCTGGCCGAGGTATGCCCGGTGGACATCTACGCGGCCACCGACACGGGGGTAGAGATCGTGCAGGAGCAGCTGGACGAGTGCGTGCTCTGCGGGCTCTGCCTGGACGCTGCGCCGGCCGGCGCCGTGCGGGTGATCAAGCTCTACGACGACGGCGCCACGCTGGAACGTTAGATCCGCCCGGTGTACGGGTAGACCTGGCTTGACGGTCGGAGACGGCCGCCAGAGGGGAATCGGGGCGCGGGAGCCCCGAGCCCCGCTCTGGGGAGGAGCGGACCACGGCCACACGTAGAGTGCCGGGTCGTGGAAGGCCGCGTCGTCGACCCGTCTCTCTACCGCGAGCGGATCGCGGGCAGTTTCCCCGGGCGCCTGGGCGTGGAGGTGGTCCGGATCGAGGCCGACGAGGTCGAGGGCCGCCTCGAGATCGACGAGCGTCACCTGCACCCCGGCGGCTTCGTGCACGGCGGGGTCTGGGTGGCCTTCGCGGACACCGTGGCGGCGTGGGGCACCCTGCGCAACCTGCCTCCGGGCCACGACTTCACCACGATCGAGCTGAAGACCAACGTGTTCGCCCCCGCGCGGGCGGGAGACGTGCTTACGGCGATCGGCTCGCCACTGCACCGTGGGCGGCGAACTCAGGTCTGGCAGGTGCGATGCAGCAGCAACGAGCGCAGCGCCGCGTTCTTCACCTGCACCCAGATGGTGCTGCAGCCATAAGGCCTACGCCCGCGCCCGCTGACGGTCGATGACGTTGCCCAGCAGCTTGATGACGGCGGACTCCCCCGTGACCTTTACCTGTCCGCGCTCGTAGGCGTCCACCCAGTGGCTCAGCCGGCCGTCGGCCGCGAGCTCGTTGAAGTGCGAGCGCGACACGGACACGTCCACACGCGCGTCGCCGGCGGGATCCTTTGAGATCTGCGGGCCTGGCACCTCGACGCGCCAGACGGGCACGTCACCCCGGGAGCGCAGCTCCAGCCGGATCACGAGCTTGACCTGGCGCAGGGCGGGCACCTCCTGGCCGAGCCGCTCCACGGCCTGGGCGATCAGCGCCCTGGTGTCGCCCGAGGACATGGCGCGATTCTGACAGACCCTGCGCGGACGTCAGCAAGCGCCACCTGGACCGTCGGGGGCCAAGTTGGACAATTGTTTGACGAATTTGTAAACCGCACCTACTTTGGATCGCAGCCCTGCTGCATGACGCAGCCGAAGGGGCTACCCCGCCGACCCCTATCGCCTTAAGGATGACCATGCGCGATCTATACCGCCGACGTAACCGCCGTTCTGTCGTTGCCGCGAGCCTCGTGGCCGTCCTCGCCGCCCTGGTGGCGGTGGCCGTGCCGGCCACCGGCCAGGTCGTGGTGGGCCAGGAGATGCTGCCCGACCTCGAGGCCGATGCTCCGGCCAAGGTCGATCAGCGACCGGTGATGTACAGCAGCGTCAACCAGCCGGGCGTCAACCAGGGTGCTCCGGGCAACCGCCTGCTCCTCAGGTTCGAGGGATACATCGTCAACCGCGGTGCGGGTGCCGCAGAGGTCGTGGGCACCACCCCGGTCGACGGCGACATGGCCACGGTGGTCCAGCGCATCGCGCAGGACACGAGCACTCCGCCCGACGGTGTGGCCGACACCACCCTCGACGAGCCGATGCCCGATGCCCAGGTCAAGTACGAGCGCAGCGACGGGCACAGCCACTGGCATCTGCAGAAGGCCGCGCGCTACTCGCTCGTGAGCGTGGTCAACGGCGTCCCTGGCTCCCAGCCGGTCGGACTGTCGAACAAGGTCGGCTTCTGCCTCCTCGACATCAACCCGGTCCGACCGGATGCCCCCCCGAGGACCTTCTTCCATGACGACGTCATGCACCCGGCGTACCCGTGTCTCAACTACAACGACGAGCCGCTGCCTACCGAGCAGGTCGACATGGGCATCACCCCGGGATGGCGTGACGTCTACGAGCGCTACCTCGCGCAGCAGTGGGTGGACGTCTCGAACCTCCAGCCCGGCGTGTACCGTCTCCGGTCCGAGGTCGACCCCGACGACGTCGTCAGGGAGTCCGGGAGCAACGAGAGTCCACGGCTGGCCAGCGTGAACTCCGTGATCCCCGGTCATATCGCCGAGGACACGGGCGAGGTCGACGTTCCCGGCAGAGCCCTGTACCAGATCCCGCTCAAGACTCAGAAGGTCAATCCGCCCACCGGCGTCGGAGCGCCGCTGGCCGCGGCGAAGTACCAAGTAACCGCCCTCCCCGAGCACGGCACTCTGTTCAAGTCCGACGGAGTGACCCCGGTCGTCGAGGACGAGTGGTTCACGGGTCTTCCCCGCTACAAGTCGGACACGGGCTACAACGGGCCGGATGCCTTCACGTTTGCAGCACGCGAGAACGGTAGCGAGTTTCCGCTCAGCCCCACGAGCGCGGTGGCGAACCTGACGGTCGGCACCGGCTCCGGACAGACGATGGTCACGGTCTCGGGCGCGCCTACGGCCGGGACTTACACCGGCACGACGGTGAACCTGTCGGCCGTGGTGAACCCGGGGCCCTCAGACAACGTGACGTGGTCGGTGGAGGGCGGGTCCGCCAACGGGTCTGTCGTCGCCACCGGAACGTCCACGGCCAGGTACACCGCCCCGGCCTCCGCTCGTAGCAGCGTCACGGTCGTGGCGAGCGCGGCAGACGGAGTCAAGGGCAAGGTGTCCTTCCCGGTGCTGGCGCGGCCCGTGCCGACGCCCGCGCCCGACGTCCCGACGCCTCCGGTGAGGCCCGGGAAGATCCCGCCGAACCTCTCCAAGCCGGTCATCGCGCGCCAGCGGCGTCAGCTGGTGGTCAAGCTGGTCCCCGGCAAGACCGGCCGGCTGAGGGTGAAGGTGTCGCGCAAGGGCCGCAAGCTGGCCACCTGCTCGGTGAAGGCCCAGAAGGGTCTTCCGGTCACCTGCAGGTTCAGCCTCAAGAAGTCCAAGGTGCCCAAGCTCAAGGGCAAGCTGACGGTGTACGCCAAGCTCACGGTGAATGGCAAGACCGTGGCCACGCGCCGGATGACCGTCTGGCTCAGGGTGACGTCCAAGAGCGCCCGAATCGGACCCCTCTACATCCTCACTCCAGTCAAGAAGTGAGAATGTTGCGGGCCCCCGCCGCACGGCGGGGGCCCGCGCCGCAGTGCAGGGAGGCGAAGCGGCCCCGGCGGGGGCCGCTTCGTCGTTCTGCGATGGCACTGGGGTCTAGATCCGGTTGCGGTCCAGCAGCTTCTTGCCGATCACCATGCGCTGGATCTCGGACGTGCCCTCGCCGATCAGCAGGAGCGGAGCGTCGCGGTACAGCCGCTCGATCTCGTACTCCTTCGAGTAGCCGTAGCCGCCGTGGATGCGAAAGGACTCCTCTACGACCTCCTTGCCCGCCTCCGAGGCGAACAGCTTGGCCATTCCCGCCTCGAGGTCCGAACGCTCACCCGCATCCTTCATGCGCGCCGCCTTGAGCGTCAACAGGCGCGCCGCCTCGATCTTGGTCGCCATGTCGGCGAGCTTGAACTGGATCGCCTGGTGCTTGGCGATCTCGCGGCCGAAGGTCTTGCGCTCCTGCGAGTAGCGCAGGGCGAGCTCGAGCGCGCGCTGGGCGATGCCGACGCCCCGGGCGGCCACGTTGACCCGGCCCACCTCGAGCGCGTCCATCATCTGCGCGAAGCCCTTGCCGAGGCCGTCCTGCTCCCCGCCGAGAATCCGGTCTGCGGGGCAGCGGTAGCCGCGGTAGACGAGCTCGGTGGACTCGACGCCCTTGTAGCCCATCTTCTTGATCGGCGGCGGCACGGTCAGCCCCTTGTACTCCTCCGCGCCGGGCTCCTTCTCCGTGATGAAGCAGGTCATGCCGGTGTGGGGCGGGTCCGCCTTCGGGTCGTTCTTCATGAGGACGAACACGAGCCCGGAGCGCAGGCCGTTGGTGACCCACATCTTCTGGCCGTTCAGCTCCCAGTCGCCGTCGTCGGTCTTCTTGGCGACCGACTTGATGCCCTGCACGTCCGAGCCGCACTCGGGCTCGGACAGCGAGAACGCGGCGCGGATCTCCCCCGTGGCCATCCGCGGGAGGAACTCCTGGCGCTGCTCGTCCGTGCCGAACTTCATCAGCAGGTACGAGCCGATGAAGTGGGTGTTGACGATCCCGGAGACCGAGATCCAGCCCCGCGACAGCTCCTCGACGATCATGGCGTAGGTGGTCAGGTCGAGGCCCATCCCCCCGTACTCCTCGGGGATGGTGACGCCGAACAGGCCAAGCTCCTTCATCTGCTCGACCAGCGCCTCGGGGAACTTGTCCTCGTGGTCGTGCTCCTCGGCGATGGGCAAGACCTCGTTGTCCACGAACTGGCGGACCATCTCGGTGATCGCCCTCTGATCGTCGGTCTTGTCGGTGTACGGGTTGGTGGCTACAGCCATGGAATCGGTGCTCCGGGCGGTCGAAGTCTCGTCGTGCGCACCGACGGAGGATACCCGGGGGAACTGCCGGGCCAGCCCGGCCCCTCGCGCACGGCTACGGCCGGGACCGCACCCTGATGCGCCAGGTGCCGCCCGTCGGGCGGGCCTTCAGGTAGCGGCCCCCGCCGGGTGCCCGCACGGTCCGCAGCCCCGCGAGCCCGCTGCTTCGCACCCCCGGACACTGGCGCACGGTGCGGCACGCCGAGGGCAGGTACTGGTCGCGCCCGCCGCTGCGCCCCGGGCGGTAGCGGGGGACGAAGGCCAGCAGGGAGCCGTCCGCGCGGCGCGCGATCCCCGACGCGACCAGGGTGCCCCGGGAGGTCCAGCGCGTGGAGCGCAGCCGGCCCGGAGCCGCGCGGACGTATCCGCGGGTGAGCGCTCCCACCAGGGCGCGGCGCACTCCTCGGACGCGGTTGGTCTGGCAATCCACCTCGAAGGCTCCCCACACCTCGGGCAGGCGGCCTGCCCGCAGGTCGCCCACCTTGTGGGGGTCGCCGCAGCTCTCGCGCCAGGTCCACAGCGTCGCCCCGAAGCGGAAGCTGTCCTGGAAGGCCTGATGGCGGCCGAAGTACCCGCCGCCGGGCTGGCGGGCGCGGTCCGGGTCCGCGCCCCACTCGCCCGAGAGGACCGGCGCGCCCCCGAACATGGCGGCTTCCTGCCGCGCTACGGCGAAGGCCTCGCGCCCGATCGGCCCGCCGTTGAAGGCGCCCGTGTACACGTGCGGCGCGTAGACCACGTCCCTATCGCGACGGAAGTCGGGCGGCGGGCCGCTGCCGACCGCGGACCAGATGACCGACGGCTCGAAGAGCACGAGGTGGCGGCGCCCCCGCCCGGCCCTTTCGCCACGGCGGATGGCCGCTCGGGCCCGCGCGTACAAGCGCGCGAGGGCCGCCTGCTCCGAGTCTCCGATCGCGTTGGGCTCGTTGACGACATCGAAACCGGCGACGGTGCGCGAGCGCGCGAACCGCCGAGCCACGTGGCCGAGCATTCGCACGTAGCGGGTCTGGATCCCCGTATCACCCGGGCCGGGCCGGTCCTCGAAGAACGCCCCCCACGCCGCGCGGACAGCGGGACTGAACTCGCGTACGTCGGTGTAGCAGCGGGCTGCGCCATCGTCGAAAGTCGCCCACGCCGGTGCACCGTCCCAGCCCAGGGCCGGCAGCGTCGGCGCCGCGCAGCTTCCCGCGCTGCCGACCAGGGACGGCCCCCACGCGTCCTGGTGCAGGTCGATGATGGTGTAGATCCCGTAGCGGGACAGCCGCCGCACCACGGCATCCACACGATCGAGGTATCGCCGGTCATAGCGCCCGGGCCGCGGCTCCACCCGCGACCAGGACAGCAGCAGGCGCACGGTGTTCCAGCCGATGCCGGCCATCCGCTGCGGATCCCGCCGGGCGAGACGAAACACGGTGGGAAACCGCGTCCCCTTCCAGTACTCCGCAAGGGCGTTGACATTGACCCCCCGCAGCAGCACCTCGCGCCCGCGGGCGTCGACGATACGCCCGCCCGCCCGCCGGTCGGGCTCGGCGTGCAGCGGAGGTAGCTCCAGCCGCGGCGGCGCTCCAGAGGCCCCGGCGGGCAGGGCGCAGAGAACCGTAAGGCTTACGATGAGTAGCCGGAACCCGGTTACGCCACGCACCGCCATGTCCGGCAGGCTAGTAGCTGCGGGGGTGGCGGGCGACGAACGCCGATGACTTGCGCAGCGACTTGCTCCAGCGCGGCCCGGTGCCCGGTCCCGGCGCATCGGGGTCGCGCATCGACGTGTCGAAGCGCAGGCCCGCGACCACCACGTAAGCGTGGCCGCCGTGGGCGTAGACGGTGATCCACCGGCCCGGCCCGCTCTGACCCCAGTTCATCAGCGCGCCTGAGGGCAGCGGGGAGAGCAGGAAGCGCCCGCCATAGAGCGCGTAGCTGACCGCGCCCGAGCAGTCGTAGCCGTTGTCCAGGCGCCGCCCGAAGCGCTTGTGGCCGCCGCCGTAGCGATAGGGCTTCTCCACCAGGCGGTTGGCCGCCTCGATCACGCGCCGGACGCGGCTGGGGGCGCCCGCGGGGACCAATGCGCGGCCGTCCACGATCTTCGCCTTCTTGGGCGGCGGCGGGGGCGGCAGGAACACGGCCCCGCCCGACGAGGCGGGCGTGTCGGCGGTCGCCGTGCCCCCGAGTGCGAGCGCACCGAGGACCACACAGACGAAGGCCACGTACGACAGCTTGTTTGAGGAAGCGGGAGGCATTCTCTTTCGAACGCCTGCGGGGTTAGCTGACGGGCTCGCGCTGAAAGAGCTTGCGCGCCTCCGTTAAGGAAGTTAGCCCCAGTGGCCGAAGCCACCTTGGTTCCCCCGCTCCACGCGTCGCGTGGATTCGGCGTTCCGGCAAGCTAGCAGATTATTTCGACGTGCGGGGTCCGCAGCGCATGTGCCAAGCTCGCTGGAGGGATGAACTTCGCCCGGGACGTGGTGGAGGCGGCTGATCCCGGCGCAACCGCCCTCGTGACGCTCGGGGGAGACGGAGAACGCGCCGAGGTGAGCTTCGCCGAGGTGGCCGACCGGTCCGCGCGGCTGGGGGGCGCCCTGGGCGCCCGCGGCGTGGAGCGCGGCGACGTGGTCATGACGCTGGTGGGAAACCGCGCCGACTGGGCGTACGCCATGGTGGCCTGCTGGCGGATCGGCGCCGTGGCCCAACCGTGCATCGAGCAGCTCCGAGCCAAGGACCTGCGCGCTCGGATGGACATGGCGCACCCGCGCGCGGTGGTGGCCGACGAGCGCAACGCCGGTGTCGTGGGTGAGGCCGGATTCGACGGTGCGCTGGTCGTGGTCGGTGATCCGGGCCTGTACGCGGCCGACGCCGCGCCCGCCGCGGAACTCGGCGCCGAGGACCCGGCCCTGATCGTCTTCACGTCCGGCACGGCGGGCGAGCCCAAGCCCATCCGCCACGCGCAGCGCTACCTGACCGGGCAGGACGTCCAGGCCCGCCACTGGTACGGGGCCGCCCCGGGTGACCTGTGCTGGTGCACGGCGGCGAGCGGCTGGTCCAAGTCGGCTCGCAACGCGTTCGTCGCGCCGTGGCTGCGCGGGGCCTCCGCTCTCCTCCACGACGGCCGCTTCGATCCCGAGGAGCGGCTGGACATCATCGAGCGAGAGCGCGTGGACGTGCTCTGCATGGCACCGACCGAGTACCGGGCGATCGCCAAGCGAGCCGCGCTGCGTCCCCTCTCGCACCTGCGGCACGCTGTGGCCGCCGGCGAGCCGCTCAACCCGGAGGTGGTGCACGCCTGGCGCGAGGGCGCCGGCCTGGAGGTGCACGACGGCTACGGTCAGACCGAGACCGGTGCCCTCACCGGCATGCCGATCGGCCCGCCGGTGCGCCCCGGCTCGATGGGCCTGGCCCTGCCCGGCTTCCGGGTCTGGATCGACGACGGCGAGCTGTGCGTGGATCCGGCGACTCTTCCCACCTTTCACCTGGACGGACCGCGCGACCGCCCCTGGCGCACCGGCGACCGCGTGACCCAGGACGAGGACGGCTACCTCTGGTTCGAGGGCCGCACGGACGACGTGATCATCAGCGCCGGATACCGCATCGGACCGTTCGAGGTGGAGTCGGCCCTGGTCTCCCACCCCGCCGTCGCCGAGGCCGCGGCGGTCGCCGCTCCCGACGAGGTGCGCGGGCAGGTGGTGCGGGCCGTGGTGGTGCTGCGCGAGGGACACGCGGCCGGAGACACCCTGGCGGCGGAGCTCCAGGCGCACGTGCGGGAGCTGACCGCGCCGTACAAGTACCCGCGCATCGTCGAGTTCTCCGACGCCCTGCCGAAGACCGCGAGCGGCAAGATCAAGCGGGCCGAGCTGCGCGGATAGGAGAGGACCGACGGCCCCGCCCACCCAAAGGCGGGCGGAGCCACAGTCCCGGCTTGCCTCCCTGGCAAGTTGTAGGCCGCCCGCCGACGGGGCTGCAGACGGCCTGCGATGTTCCTTTCGCGGCCGCGGCCCATTTGGTTCACTCCGCATGCAGCTTTGCGGCCGTCCGGCGACGGGTAGCCTGGGGGCATGCCCAACCGCCTGGCCGGCGAGACCTCGCCCTACCTCCTGCAGCACAAGGACAACCCGGTGGACTGGCATCCGTGGGGCGAGGACGCCCTCGCGCGGGCGCGCGAAAAGGAGCGCCCGATCCTGCTGTCCATCGGCTACTCGGCCTGCCACTGGTGCCACGTGATGGAACGCGAGTCGTTCGAGGATGAGGCCACCGCCAAGGTGATGAACGAGCGCTTCGTGTGCATCAAGCTCGACCGCGAGGAGCGGCCGGACCTCGACTCCATCTACATGGAGGCCTGCCAGGCGATGACCGGGTCGGGCGGGTGGCCCCTGAACGTCTTCCTCACCCCGGAGCAGGTCCCGTTCTACGCCGGCACCTACTTCCCCCCCGTCGCGCGTACCGGCATGCCGAGCTGGCGCGACGTGCTCGGCGCAGTGGCCGACGCGTGGGAGGAACGGGCCGACGAGATCCGGGCCGGCGGCGGCCGGATCGCCGAGCGCCTGCGCGGTGGTGCTCTGCTGCGCCCCTCGGCCGAGCCGATGGACCCGCGCGCCCTCGGCGAAGCGGTGGGCGCGCTGCGCGGCCTTCACGACCCGGTTCATGGCGGCTTCGGCGGAGCGCCCAAGTTCCCGGCCGCCTCGGCACTCGAGTTCCTGCTCCGGCGTGGGGAGCACGAGATCGCCGCCCAGACGCTCCACGCCATGGCCTCCGGAGGGATCTACGACCAGGTGGGCGGCGGCTTCGCGCGCTACTCGGTGGACGCGCACTGGCTCGTGCCGCACTTCGAGAAGATGCTCTACGACAACGCACTGCTGGCACGGGCCTACCTCCACGGCTGGCAGGTCACGGGCGATGCACTCCTTCGGACGGTCTGCGAGGAGACGCTGGATTGGGCGATCGCCGAGATGCGCGGCCCCGAAGGCGGCTTCCTGTCCGCTCTCGATGCGGACTCGGAAGGCGAGGAGGGCCGCTTCTACGTCTGGTCGCTTCACGAGCTGCAGCAGGTTCTCGGCCAGGAGTCCGGCGAAGCGGTCGCATGGTTCGGCGCCAGCGAGCGCGGCAACTTCGAGGGGTCCAACATCCTGGTGCGGGGCGAGGGGGAGCCGCCCGGGCGAGCCGGCTGGCGGCGGCTCTTGTACGAGGCACGCGAACGCCGGGTGCCCCCGGGTCTGGACGACAAGCGACTGGCGGCCTGGAACGGCCTCATGATCTCTGCCCTGGCCGACGCGGGGGCGGTGCTCGACCGGTCCGACTACCGCGACGCGGCGGCACGGTGTGCGGACTTCGTGCTCACCGAGCTTCGCGACGAGCAGGGCAGGCTGCTGCGCACCTGGAAGGACGGCCGGGCCAAGCTGAACGCCTACCTCGAGGACCATGCCTTCCTGCTCGAGGGCCTGCTGAGCCTCTACGAGGCGACGTTCGACCCGCGTTGGTTCTCCGAGGCACGGGCGCTGGCCGACACGATGATCGAGCGGTTCGCCGACGACGACAACGGCGGGTTCTTCGAGACCTCGACCGACCACGAGCGGCTGGTGGCCCGGCGCAAGGACCTGGAGGACCACCCCATCCCGTCGGGCAACGCGAGCGCGGCCTACGGGCTGCTTCGACTGGCCGCCCTGACAGGCGAGGCGGAGTACGAGCGGCGGGCGGTGTCGGTGCTGCGCCTGGTACACGAGGTGGCGGTCAAGCATCCGCAGGCCTTCGCCCACCTGCTCCAGGCGCTGGACTTCCATCTCTCGCCGGTACGGGAGGTTGCGCTGGTCGGCCCAGGGCGCGAACGGCTCGAGCGGGTCGTGCGCGGCGCCTTCCGGCCGCATCTGGTCCTGGCAGGAGGCGAGCCCGACGGCGTGCCGTTGCTGGAGCATCGCCCGGCCGTCGAGGGCCGCGCCACGGCCTACGTCTGCGAGCACTTCACCTGCCGGGCGCCGGTGACCGAGCCCGAGGAGCTCGAACGGCTTCTCTCCTAGCCAGCCTCTTGCTCGGCCTGGCACCGGGGATCACCGCCCACGAGACCGCCGTGCGGGTGTCGTCCTGGGGACCGCGGCCCGCCGCGAGCGCGGCCGAGAGGCGCGTTCACCGCCACATCGCCGGGGTCTTCCGTCGGGCCTCGCTCGACGTAGTCGTGCAGCGCTTTGCCGTCCCGGGGAGGGGTGGCTCGCGCAACGTGACCGGCGTGTACGACGGGCCCCGCTCCTGTCTGCACGTGGTCATGGCGCATGCTGATACGACACCCGGCGCGCCTGGGGCCAACGACAACGCTTCGGGCCTCGGCGTGCTCGCTGCGCTGGCGGGCAGGCTCGGCCGCTATGCGAAACGCTGCGACGTCTGGCTCGTGGCCACGGGCGCCGAGGAACGGATCTACACGGGCTCCCCCGACCACCTCGGGGCGCTCGCGCTCGCGCGCCGCGTGCGCGCCAGTCCCTATGCGCGCCGGTTCGGGTGGGCGCTCTCCCTCGACGAGGTTGGTCGCGATCGCCCCTTCTGGCTGCGCTCGCCGGTCGCCGCTCCGCGCCGGCGCGTCGAGGGCGCGCTGCTGCGCGCCGCCGGCCGCGCCGGCGTGCCGCTGAGCTGGGTGCGCGACGAGAGCACCGGCAACTCCGACCACCGGGAGTTCGAGCTGCTGGGCCTGCCGGGACTGAAGCTCGGCGTGGGCGCCGCAGGCGAGCCCTGCCGGCACATGGCGTGCGACCGGCCGTCGCGGCTGGACCCGGTGTCCCTGAGGCTGGCCCGGCGGATCACCGAACGCGCGCTGACCGCGCGTTGAACAGCGACTACGCCGGCGCGCGGCCCGGGTCGGCCACCGCGCGGCGTGCGGCGCCGTCATCGGCGCGCCCGTCGGAGCCGGGCCCGACCTGCCCGTCGGTCTCGGCCAGCTTGGACGGCCACCACACCTTCGGCCCTATCTTCAGCACCAGCGCCGGCACGAGCACGCTACGCACGAGGAAGGTGTCGAGCAGCACGCCAAAGGCGACCACGAAGCCGATCTCGGTCAGGAACACGAGCGGCAGCGAGGCCAGAACCAGGAAGGTGCCGGCCAGCACGATTCCCGCGCTCGTGATCACGCCGCCCGTAACGGCGAGAGCGCGCACCATCCCCTGTTCGGTGCCGTGCTTCTCCGCTTCCTCGCGTGCCCGGGCGACGAGGAAGATGTTGTAGTCGACCCCGAGTGCCACCAGGAACACAAAGGCGAACAGCGGCAGCGACGGGTCAGAGCCCGGGAAGTCGAAGAGCAGGTCAAAGACGAAGTACCCGACGCCCAGCGCAGCGAGGAAAGAGATGATCACGGTGCCGATCAGGATCAGCGGGGCGACCACTGCGCGCAGCAGCAGCACGAGGATCAGGAACACCACCACGAGCACGATCGGCGGAATCACCGTCGAGTCCCAGCCCGCCGCGTCGCGGACGTCGAACTCGACCGCCGACGCGCCGCCGACGATCGTGCCCTCCGCCGCTCCGTTCGCGGCCTCGCGGATCGGCTCGATCAGGTCGAAGGCCTCGGTCGAGTAGGGCGGCGGTACGAGCGTGGCTTGGACCAGCACACCGTCGTCGCCCTCCGCCACCGGCGGCGAAACGGCCTCGATCCCGTCGGTCTCCTCGAGCGCGCTCGTGACCGCCTCGACGTCGCCGTCGGGAGGCACGATCACGTCGGCGGGCGCCCCGGCGCCGGCGGGGAAGCTCTGGGCCAGGATGTCTTGGCCTTGGACCGACTCGACCTCTGTGCGGTAGCTGTCGTTGGTGGTGAGATCGGTGGAGAAGAACGCGAGGCCGGCGCACATGACCAGCAGCACGGCGGTCGACCCGATGAGCACCCGCGTCGGATTGCCCGCCACCCGGTTCCCCACCCCCGCCCAGAAACCATGCGTGGCGTCGGCCGCGCGCTCGCGGCGGAAGCGGCGCAGCTCGTAGGGTTTGAAGACGGCCCGGTTGGCCGGGGCCAGCGCCAGATTGGGAATCCGTACCTTGCCGAACGTCACCAGGAAGATCAGCGTCTTCACGATCCAGCCCAAGAGGAAGAACGGGAACAGCAGGCACGCGGCGATCGCCGGCAGCAGAGCGCCGATGCGTGAGCCCTCGACGATGCGCCGGCCGAGGCCCCCCGAGGGCTCCTCGCGTGCGCCCGCCCATTCCTGCGTGTGCGGCACGAAGGGCCAGAAAGCGCGCCGCCCGTAGATCGTGAGCAGCGCGGGCAGCAGCGTGAGCATCGATATCGCCGCGCAGGCCACGCCGATTGCGCCGATCGGACCAAGGCCGGCTGTGCCGTTGACCTTGGCGATCGTGAGGCAGAGCAGCGCCGCGATAACCGTCGCCGCCGAGGCCAGCACGGCAGGGCCGGCCGAGCGCATGGCGGCGGCCATCGCCTCGTGGCGGTCCTCGAAGTTGTGCAGCTCTTCGCGGTATCTGGCCACGATCAGCAGGGCGTAATCGGTGCCCGCGCCGAGCACGAGCACGGACATGATCGAGCTCGACTGACCGTTGATGGTCACCCCGAACTCCGACACCCCGTAGCCCACCGAGCGCGACAGGATCTCGGCGAACATCACTGCCGTCAGCGGGATCAGGAAGAAGATCGGCGAGCGATAGATGAGGATGAGCAGGATGATCACCAGCAGTGCCGCCGCCAGCAGCAGCGTGCCGTTGATGTTCTCGAAGACCTCGATCGCGTCCGCCGCGTAGCCCGCTCCGCCCGTGAGCTTTACATCCAGGCCCTCGCCCGGGTCGGAAACGGTGTCGCGCCAGAACTGGACGGGGTCGAGCAGCGACTCGGACTCACCGTCGCCCTTGAGGTAGGCGGTCACGATCGCCGCCTTGCCGTCCTCGGAGCAGATCGGCCCGACGAACGGGGCGTACTCGCTCGGCTGACCCGGTACCGGACTGGTCGGTCCGGCGCAGCCCGTGGGCGGATTGCCTGCGGGCGCTCCGCTCCCACCGCTCGAACCCCTCGCCGAATCTCCGGACTGCCCACCCGACGCCGCCGTAGCACCGTCGGCCACCACTGCCGGGAACCTCTTCTCGGTCAGCCCCCCCGCGTCCTCGGTGATCTTCTGGCGATCGGCGTCCGTCAACCCGGCCTCGCGGCGGTAGACGATCACCGCCGGCGCGAGCTCGCCTCCCTGAAGCGTCTCCGCCTTGGCCAGGACCTCCGTCGACTCGGCGTCGCCGGGGAGGAACGAGGTCGACTCGTTGTCCTCGGCGTCGCTGAACTTGCCCGGCAGGTTGGCCGGACCCGCAGCGATGAAGATGGCGGCCAGCCAGATGAGGAACACCACCCACTTGGAGCGGCGTCCGGCGGGGCAGGGTGAAGATGGAGCGGCGTTCGGAGTTCATCGGGGGGGGCTTTCTATCGTTCGAAGGCTTGCTAGTCAAGATACTTAGTGGTTAAGATTCAGTGTCCGGTCATGGCGACTCCTGCTGAATTGCTTAAGGCCCTACGCCGCTTCGGGTTGGAGAACGATCGACTGGACGCGATGGTTGCACGTCGGCTCGGCGCACCGCCGGTCGAGTTCAAGGCCATGGACCACTTGCAGGAAGCAGGCCAGCTCACGCCGGGCCAGCTGGCCGATCGGCTTGCCCTGTCCTCAGGCGCCGTGACCGCTCTGATCGATCGGCTCGAACGCCTCGGCTGGGCCGAGCGGGGCCCCCATCCCCGCGACCGTCGGTCGCTGATCGTGCGCAAGGCCGCCGGCGCGGACACCGAGGCGATGAAGCTGTACGGGCCGTTGGCCCGAGGGCTCTCCGCAGCGGCGGGACAGATGTCACCCGCCGAGCGCGACGCCGCCTCCCGCTTTCTCGAAGAGGCAGCGGCAGTCGCGCGCAGTAAGGCCGACGAGCTGAAGGAGTCGCCTAGAGCACAGCGAGGTAGCGGTCCAGCTCCCACTGAGAGACCTGGACCCGGTAGTCCTCCCACTCCTGCCGCTTGATCTCCACGTAGCGGTTGAAGATGTGCTCGCCGAACGTGCGGAGCACGAGCTCGGACTCGGCGGTCAGCTCGATCGCCTCGCCCAGCGTCTCGGGCAGCTGATCGATGCCCAGCCGTCTCCGTTCCTCGGGACTGATGTGGTAGAGGTTCTTCTCCATCGGCTCAGGCAGCTCGTAGCCCTTCTCGATGCCCTCCAGCCCGGCGGCCAGCAGGATCGAGAACGTCAGGTAAGGGTTGCAGGCGGGGTCGGGGCACCGCAGCTCCATCCGGGTGGCCTTCTCCTTGCCCGGGTGGTAAAGCGGCACCCGCACGAGCGCGGAGCGGTTGCGCCGTGACCAGGCGCAGTAGACGGGTGCCTCGTAGCCGGGCACGAGCCGCTTGTAGGAGTTGACCCACTGTGCGAACACCGAGGTGATCTCGCGCGCGTGCTTGAGCTGTCCCGCGATGAAGGCCTTGCCGACATCGGAGAGGAAGTACTGGTCGTCCGCGTCGTAGAACGCGTTGCTGTCGTCGCGGAACAACGACTGGTGGGTGTGCATTCCCGACCCGTTCTCGCCGAAGAGGGGCTTGGGCATGAAGGTCGCATGCCACCCGTACTTCATGGCGTACTCCTTGACCGTGATGCGGTAGGTCATGCAGTCGTCGGCCATCTTCAGCGCGTCGGCGTAGCGCATGTCGATCTCGTGCTGCGACGGCCCCACCTCGTGGTGGGTGTACTCGACGTGGATGCCCAGCTCCTCGAGCGCCAGCACGGTCTCGCGACGGACGTCGGAGCCCGCGTCGAGCGTGGTCAGGTCGAAGTAGCCGCCCTCGTCGAGGATCTCGGGAATGCCGCCCTCGGGACGCGCGTTCCTGAAGTAGAAGAACTCGAGCTCCGGGCCCACGTAGAAGTTCGTGAAGCCGAGCTGCTCGGCGCGCTCGAGCGTGCGTCGCAGCACGTGGCGCGGATCGCCCTCGTACGGCTCCCGGCTGGGCGTGACGACGTCGCAGAACATGCGGGCCACTCCGCGGTCCTCCGGGCGCCACGGCAGCACGGCGAAGGTCGACGGGTCGGGCATGGCGATCATGTCCGACTCCTCGATGGCGTTGAAGCCGGTGATCGACGATCCGTCGAAGCCCATGCCCCCCTCGAAGGCGTCGTCCAGCTCCAGGGCGTTGACGGAGAAGCTCTTCAGCTGTCCGAGGATGTCCGTGAACCAGAGCCGGACGAACCGGATGTCGCGGTCCTCAACAAACGACTTGACGTCCTCGGCGGTCTTCGGCTGATCGGCCATCGGGCTCCTATGGGGTGGAAAGGGCGCTGAGCAGCCCGTCACCCTAACGCCGAGCCGCCGCGGGCGTGGCCCCGCGAGAACTAGAGCCAGCTGCGGGCCCAAACCCTCAGGGCCCGGACCGCGGGCTCCAGGGCCTCGCCCTTGGCGGTCAGGGCGTACTCCACCCGGACCGGCATCGTGTCGATCACGCGGCGCCGTACGATGCCCTCGGCCTCAAGCTCCTTCATCCGTTCGGAGAGGAGGCGGTCAGACAGGTCGGGCACGAGCTGCTTGACCTCGGTGAACCGCGCCGGGCCGTCCATCAGGACGAAGAGGATCGCACCGGTCCAGCGCTTGCCCACCAGCTCGACGGCATGGTGATAGTGCGAGCAGCACGCCTCGCGATCCGAGACGGTCTCCCCCTCCGCGCTCGCGGAGCCGTAGACCATGCCCATAATCGTAGTCGCGCTCGGGGCCATCGACCATCAGGCGGCCTGCAGCAGCCGCGAGCCCTCCGGTGAGCCGTCGACGGGCACGTCGCCGGCCCGGGTCACGAGGTTCCCGAACGAGGCCAGCGACACCTGGGCCACCGCCTCGAGGATCTGCTCGTCGGTCCATCCCGCCTCGCGGGCCTCCTCGTGCACGTGCATCGCGGGCGGGCCGTCGCACTCCAGCAAGGCCTTGACGTAGCGCAGGAGCATCGCCTCCCGCTCGTCGTGGGAGTCGAATTCGCGTGCGAGCGCGATCTCGTCCAGGCCGAGCCCCGCCTCACGGGCGGTGCGCGGAAGGGTGGAAAGGGCGTACTCGCTGCCCTGATGCTCGGCCACCGCAAGTGCGATCCGCTGCTGCGTTGCCCATTGCAGCGTGCCGTTGCGCAGCTCCGAACGGAACCGGGCATACGCACGCAGCACTGCCGGGGCGCCTCCGAGCACGCCCAGGAAGTTGGGCAGTTGGCCGCCGCCCGCGAGCGCGCCCTTTAACACCGGTGCACTCCGCTCGGGGGCGGTGACCTCGTCGTGAACTTGGAACCTGCTCTCCTTGGTCTTCATCCTGCTTCACTTTCTGCACGCCGCTTACGTGCCGTAAGTATAAAGGTAAATGGCGTACTCGCCACTCCAAAACGGAGTACGTCGCGCGAGCGGCAACGGATGATCCGAGGCGCCCATCGGCGCCGGCATTCGGCGAGATGGGGCGCGAGCGGCGGAAGCGTTTACTGGGCCTGGGCGGTCCCGGCAGCCACGGCCACCAGGAAGAGGCACAGCAGGAACGCCCAGAGGGCGACCCGGTCGGGCTGCGCCAGCTGGCGCTCCGCGACGGCGCTACGGCGTCGTACGGGCACGGGGTGCCCGGTGATGCTGATGGTCCGGCGTTCGGTCAGCGCGGGCGCGCCGGCGGCGGCGGCCTGTGATGCGTGGTCAAAGCGGCGGAGCGGCCCGGCACCCGGTTCGGGTTGAGTGGACGCGGCGGCGGCACGGTCGAAGCGGCCCGGCTTGGCCTCGGCGGCCTCGATCTTGCGCTCCCACTGAAGCAGGACCGCTTCGCGACTCAGATCCTCTTCCCCTCCGCGCACGGCGCGGGCACCGGATGACGACATTTTTGGTCTCTCTCTTCTCGCCTACGGGGTTAGCTGACGGGCTCGCGCTGAAAGAGCTGCGCTTCGCGGCTGGCCGCGATTCGCCCCGGGCTCCTGTGGTTCCCCCGCGCCCCTGCGCCTGCGGGGCCTCGGCTTGATGGACGCGGGCATGCTACCAGCAGATCGCAGGCGTCGGACGGAAAAACGCCCGTGGTTGCGGGGTTCCTTCCGGTGTCTACTGGCCGACCACGCGCTGCACGTAGAGCGCCACATCGCGGGCATCCTCGCCGAGCAGCAGCTGCGCCGGCATGCGTCCGTCACCGGTGCCTCCCCGCTTGATGGCGTTGAGCACCCGCTGCCGGTCCACGCCGCCCAGCTCGTCCAGGTCCGGGCCGGTGACCCCGCGCGCGTTGACGGCGTCGAGGTTGTGACAGCTCGAGCACGTCTGTAGGAAGAGCTTCTTGCCCGACTCCCCCTGGCTCGTCAGGGACGCGGTGCGAAGCTTGCCCACGGCGCCCTCCGACTCCCCGCGGGCGGCGATCACGGCCACGGGCACGACGATCCCGAGCCCGATGTAGAGCACCGGAATCACGAAACGGAATACCGGGCCCCCGCGCGTGAGGTAGGCCTCGCGCGCCGCGGCCGGGCCGCCCGAGAAGGCGATGAAGGCGACGGCGATCCCGATCACCATGAACGGGACGAGGACGATCAGGGTCTCCATGGCGGCCGGGACTCTACCTCCCGCGCGCGACGCGCCATACGGTCAGGCTGAAGTCGCAGCGGCGCGCCGGGCGCGCTTCCAGCTCCCGAAAGCGGAGAAGACGTCACTGAGCGAGGGAAGGCTCCGGTCGTCGGCCGCGTGCTGCTGGTAGTCCACCATCAGCAGGCGGTCGGGGCGGGCGCCGGTTTCGCTCGCCACCTCGCGAATCGCCCGGCAGATGTCCACCTCGGACACGTGAGGGTCGGCCCCGGAGCGCTTGGCCTCATGCGCGAACACCCCGGCAGCGCTGCCGCGGGCACCGGGCTCGGCCGAGGGCTCCGTCCGCGCCCGTCCCGTGCCCACCAGCAGGCGGCAGTGCGGGCAACGATGGGGCTCATGCGGCCAGTCGTCCCCCACCCCCCGGTCCATCAACAGATGGCAGTGCGGGCAGTACGCGTTGGTGTCGGCCAAGCGCTTACGGCGTCCCGCCATGCGGCTCCTTCTCGTCCGTCGGTCCGGCGTGCGTAACTACTGACCTATTCGCCGGTTCGGCGGCCGTCCAAACGCGAGAGGCGAGCCGTGCGGCGCCCGCCTGGAAGTGGAAATAGGAGGGCCCCGCCGGGCGGGGCCCTCCCGTAGCCGACCTCTAAGCCGGATTCTGTCTCGAGCAGCCATCCATCTCACCCCGGCGCTCGCGCGCCGGGAGGGGCCCTTCGGCCCTGCGGCCTACCTGGAGCTCGGCGGGCAGCGTCGGCGCTCCTGCTTGGCCTTGCACCGGGTGGGGTTTGCCTGGCCGGCGTGTCGCCACGCCGCCGGTGCGCTCTTACCGCACCTTTTCAACCTTGCCGGCACCGGGCCGCTCAGAGCGAGCCTCCGGTCTTCGGAGGCGCGCTATTCGCTTTCGTGTGGCCCGGCACGTAGGCGGTGTGTTTCTGTGGCACTTTCCCGCGGGTTTCCCCGGGTCGGTGTCAGCGACCACCCTGCCCTGCGGTGTCCGGACTTTCCTCGAGGACCCGGTTGTCTCTCCGGGCTCCCGCGGCTGCTTTGGCCAGCCCTCGGATTCTACGGCGGCCCGGCCGCCTTGACCACCGCTGCACCCGCTGGGGCAACCACGGGGGTGAAGAGTCGGTCGGCTCAGCTCAGAACGGAGCCGCAGTCTCCGCACCGCGCCGCCGAGCCCACCGGCCCCATCGGACCACGGCAGACCGGGCACTCCGCCGGCTCGCCGGACTGGGCGGCGCCCAGCGCTACGCCGAGGCGCTGCTCGAGGGTGAGCCCGCGGCCGCGGTCGGCGTCACACCGCTCGCCCGGCGCCAGCCGGGCCGGCCGGTCCAGCGTGAGCGGGCTCACGAGACCCTCCGGCAGACGCCCACAACGCGACCCAGGACCTCGACCTCGCGCGTGCGGATGGGTTCCATGGCCTGGTTCTCGGGCTGCAGCCGCACATGGTCTCCATCCCGGAAGAACCGCTTGACCGTGGCCTCTTCACCGACCAGCGCAACGACGATCTCGCCGTCGGCAGCGGTGTCCTGGCGCCGGACCACGACGTGGTCGCCCTCGAGGATCCCGACCTCCTTCATCGAGTCTCCCTTGACCTTCAGCAGGAACTCACCCTCATCGCCGCCCGCGATGCCCGGCACCTCGACGTACTCCTCGATGTTCTCGTCGGCGAGCATGGGGGCGCCGGCGGCCACCTGGCCCACGAGCGGGAGCCCGCCCGGCGACACGGCCTGCTTGGCTTTGTCCACCAGGATCTCCAGCGCCCGCGGCTTGGTGGGATCACGCCGAAGGAGGCCGACCTTCTCCAGGTTGGACAGATGGGCGTGCACCGTGGAGGACGAGGTGAGGCCGATGGCCTTGCCGATGTCCCTGACGGTGGGCGGGTAGCCGTGCTCCGCCCCGTAGCGCTTGATGAAGTCGAAGATCTCCTGCTGACGCTTGGTGAGATTCAGCTCGACCATCCAGGGCCTCCCCTCGAGGCGTTGGCGAATGGGTGTCCGAACATGTGTTCGTAAGGTACACCCCCCTGCGGACAGCCTCAAGGGGATCCCACGATCTCGGGTGTGCAACGCGTCCCCGGCCTTAGCGAATACGCCCGGCAGACCAGCCTGACGGGCCCCAGGGCGCCTCTATACTCGGCGGGTCACGCGCCTGTGGCGGAATTGGTAGACGCGCAAGGTTGAGGGCCTTGTCCTGCGTATGCGGGGTGGGAGTTCGAGTCTCCCTGGGCGCATTGAGAAGTGCCCGTCTTGGCGGCTGCAGATGGAGCGCCTAACGTCATGGCCTTGGACGAACTGCCGTTGATCTCACGCCCCGTCGCCCCGCTTTCGTCTCCGCTAACAGCGCCGGGACCCCCGACCGTGAACGGGTAGCCGATGGCCGAGCGCACGGTGCTCATAACCGGCGGCACAAGCGGCCTGGGGCTGCGCGCCGCCGCAGAGCTTGCTTCCGATCCCTCGTGGCACGTGGTTGTGACCGGCCGGGACGCGGCACGCACCCGCACCGCTGCCGCCCGCGTAGACGCCGAGCCCGAATTGCTCGACCTCGCCTCGTTGGAGGACGTGCGCTCGTTCGCCGGCCGACTTGCGGCGGGGACCCGCCCGCCACTGCACGCCCTCGTGTGCAACGCCGGCATCCAGATCGTGAGCGGCCTGACCTTCACCCCGGACGGCTTTGAGAGGACCTTCGCGGTCAACCACCTCGGCCATTTCCTACTGGTCAACCTGCTCCTCGGTCGCCTCACCGAGCCCGCCCGGATCGTGTTCGTGACGAGCGGCACCCATGACCCGGCGCGTAGGACCGGCATGCCGTCGCCGCGCTACACGGATGCCCGCTCGCTCGCCCATCCCGAAGCGGAGGGTCGCGACACCTCCGGCGACGGTCGGCTGCGCTACACGACTTCGAAGCTTTGCAACGTGCTGACGGCCTACGAGCTGGCGCGCCGACTCGAGGGCCGCGAGTCCGGAAAAACCACCGTCAACGCGTTTGACCCCGGACTGATGCCCGGCTCCGGCCTCGCGCGCGACTCCGGTCCCGTGCAGCGCTTCGCTTGGCGATACCTGATGCCGGCCCTCACCCTGCTGCCAATCAACGCCCACACGACCCGCAGTTCCGGCAAGGCGCTCGCGCGACTGGTCGCCGACCCCGCACTAGAAGGCGTCAGCGGGAAATACTTCGAGGGTACGCGAGACGCCCGCTCCTCAATCGACTCCTACAACACCGAAATCGCCCGCGAGCTATGGAAAACCAGCGCCGAGCTGGTCCATCTGGATAGCCACTAGCGGGCACCAACGGGGCTTGAGGCGAGTCCCGGCGCCGTCCGGCGCAGGACGAGGCGGTGAAATGCCTGCAAAACGAAGACGGGCTACCGCCCGCCAACGGCCGAGAAGTCAGAATTCAGGGTCGATCCGGGTGACCGTGTCGCTCTCGTTGTTGCTCACCCAAAGCGAGCCGGCCCCGGCGGCGATTCCCACCGGAGTGCTCCCCACCGAAATCGGCGCGCCCGAGACCTTGGCGGTCTGGGGATCGATGCGACTCACGGAGTTGCTGCCCTCGTTGACGACCCACACGAAGCCGCCCGCGATCGCCATCTCCTTGGGACGATCTCCCACCTGGATCGGGGCGCCGACCACCTTGCCGGACGTCAGGGCGAGCCGCGTGACCGTGTCCTCGTCGACGCTCGAGACCCACGCGAAGCCGAGTCCCTCGATCACGGCGCGGATGTTCTTGCCCACGCGTATCGGCTGGCCTTTGACCTCCGCGGTCGACGGATCGATTCGTGTCACCGTCCTGCTGAAGCTGTTGGTGACCCAGACGTTGTTCTCGCCCACGAAGACGCCGATCGGCTTGTTGCCCACCCCGATCGGCCCGCCCACCACGGTCGCAGAGGCGCGATCGAGGCGGCTCACGCTGTCGTCGCCGCCGTTGGCGACCCAGACGAGCTGCTTGCCGAGCGAGACGCCCTCGGGCTCAGAGCCGACCTGGACGGTGGCCGACTCGCGCGGCTGCGGGTCTGTCTCTACGCGGCTGACCGTCCCGTCGTCGGTGTTGGTCACCCACACGACGCCCTTCGACGCTGCGACCTGGTCCGGGTTGGTGCCGACCTTCAGCGGCTTGCCGATCGGCTTGCTCGTCTTGGTGTCGAGCCGGGTCAGCGTGTTCCCTCTCGAGTTCGAGACCCACACGGTGGTGCCGTCGACGACGATGCCATCGGGACCCTTACCGGCGGGAATGGTCGCAACCGCCTTCGGAGCCGCGCTCTCGTCCGAGTCACTTCCGGTCGAGTCGCTGGAGTTCCCGGGATCTCCAGCGGTCGATGCGGAGTCTTTGCTGTCGCCGGAGAAGACACCGGCCACCGCGAGGGCGCCGCCCAGCACAGCGAGGGCCAGGACCCCAGCCAGCGCGATCGGCAGCGCGCGCCGGCGCGGACGCTCGGCGGAAGGAGCGGGCGGGGCGGCCGTCGCCCTGGGAGCCAACGGCGGCGCGGGCGCCGGCGGTGGGGTTGGCGAAACCGTGGGGGCGGGCGCCGGCGCGGTTGGAGCCGGCCCGGGACTTGGCGCCGTCGGCGCCACCTCGGGAGCTCCGGGGGCGGCGAGGCCGGTGGCCAGGCTGCGTTCCGGCTGTGACGGGTCGTCGCCCGTGAGCGCAGCGCGGGCGCCGCGGCCGAGGTCGCCCGGAGAGGGGTAGCGCTGGTCGGGCTCCTTCGCGAGCGCCCGACTGATCACCGCGTCGAGCCCCGGCGGTGTACCCGGCACGGCTTCGACGGCACTCGGCGGCGGGTCGTGAAGGTGCGCGTACATCTTCGCGACCTCGGTGTCCCGGTCGAAGGGCGTTCGGCCGGTGATCGTGTGGAACAACAGACAGCCGAGCGCGTAGACGTCCGCGCGGGCGTCGGCGCGCTCACCCTTGATCTGCTCCGGCGGCGTGTAGTCCGGGGTGCCGAGGAAATGTCCTGTCTTCGTGAGCCCGGTGCTGGAAGAGGTCTTCTTGGTCAGGCCGAAGTCGGTGAGATAGGCGTGCTCCTGGCCGTGCGAGGACGTGAGCAGCACGTTCGCGGGCTTCACGTCACGGTGCACGAGCCCACCGCTGTGCGCGGCGTCGAGAGCCGCGGCGATCTGTTCGACGATCGCGACCGCCCGGCCGGCGTCCAACCCGCCCTCGCTCAGGATCAGGGAGCGCAGGTCGGTGCCCTCGACCCAGCGCATGGCGATGAACAGCCGCCCGTCAGCCTCGCCCGCCTGGTAGACCGGGATCACGTTGGGGTGGTCGATCGACGCCGAGAGGTAGGACTCGCGCTCGAAGCGGGCGCGGAAGTCCGGGTCGTCGGCCAGCGCCGGCACGATGACCTTCAGTGCGACCGGCCGGTTGAGTCCCACCTGAGTCGCCCGGTACACCCGGCCCATCCCACCCTCGCCGGCCACTCCCTCGATCCGGTAGCCGGCGAGGACCGAGCCAATCGAGATCTCGGTCACGGGCTGAATATATGCCTCTCGGCTCGCGCCTCCCGGCCTCGGCCGTTTTTTCTGCCGGGGCGCTTTACCGCCGCGTAGCATCGTCATGCGGTGGCCCATTAGGGTCGCGTCCGCGTGAGAGGAGGCGTCGACCCCGAGACCGAGAAGCTGGTTCGGCGATGGCGCGAGAGCGAACGGCGCTCTCGCCTGAGACGGCTTTCAACTCGCCGCCCACGTCGCGGGCCCCTCGTCTGGGCCGGGTCCGGGACGGTGGTCATGTTGTCGGCGGCCCTGGTGCTCGCGAGCGCGGATACAGGGGACGGCCCAGGAACCGTCACCGGCGCCGGGGCCTCGTCAGGACAACCAAAGCTGAGCGCCGGCCTGGAGCGCCAGCGATGGGGTTCCCGCGCGAGCATTCCGAGCGCGGCCGCAGTGCGCGGGGCTTGGAGCTACGCGCGCCATCGCGGCGGCGCGGTCTCGTTTGCAGTGGTGGACACCGCGGGGCGCTTGCGGGCGCGCAGAGGGAACAGGCGGTTCGTGTCGGCGAGCGTGGTCAAGGCGATGCTCTTGGCAGCAGAGCTAGGTCGGCTCGAGCGAAACGGCCTGGCGCTGGATCCCGCCACCGAGGGGCTGCTGGGGGCGATGATCAGGTTCAGCGACAACGACGCCGCCGACTCGATTTACCTCCGAGTCGGCGATGCCGGCCTGATCGAGGTCGCGCGATTGGCCGGGATGCGGCGCTTCGCCGTATCCGGCTACTGGGCGAACGCGCAGGTCACCGCGGCGGACATGGCCCGCTGCTTCTCGCGTCTATCTCGTTTGCTGGCCGGCCCTCACCGCGACTGGGCGCTCGCTCTACTTGGCTCTGTGGTGAAGGACCAGCGATGGGGGGTGCCTAGAGCGGCGGGCAAGGACTGGAGGGTGTTCTTCAAGGGAGGCTGGCGCGCCACTGAGCGAGGCCAGCTCGTGCATCAGGTCGCCCTCCTGCGTACCGGCGACCGACAGCTCGTGATCGCCGTGCTGACCGATGGGCAGCCTTCGCGGCTGTACGGAATCCACACGGTGCGTGGGGTTGCCGACCGTCTGCTCGCTCCTGTCGCCGCGGGCCAAACCGTGTTTCCCCCACGGTGAGGTCCGCGGCCGCCCGTGGCCAGCACGCCGCCGTCCGACTAGCTGGAGCCCTCCAGCGTGTCGAGCTCCGCGCGCTCCAGTCGGCCGTCGGGGAAGCGTAGGTGCGCATCGTCGCCGACGCAGACGACGCTCTCGGTCTCGCGTCCCAGTGCCATCGCCGCCAGCAGCGCGGCCGCGATCCTGTGCACGTCGCGGACCAGGCCGAGCCCCAGCAGGGACCGCGTCTCGTTGGCGACCTCACCGTCGCCCACTCGCAGCACCACGTGCATCTGGTCGTGGACCGCGCGGGCAGCCATGGCCACGGAGATGTTCTCGAGGTCGTTGGCGGTGACCGCGGCCACGGCCCTGGCCCTGTGCAGCGACAGTCGACCCAGCAGCGACTGGTCGGCGCCGCGGCCGAGCACCACCGGCACGCCGAGCTGCTTGGCGCGGCCGACGTTCTCGCCCTCGCCGTCCCGCTCTACGGCGACCACGGGGATCCCACAGGTGCGCAGGAGCGTGCACAACCGAAGCCCGACCTGGCCGAGCCCGACCACCACCACGTGGTCGCGCCTGGGCACCGCCCGCCGTCCGGCGAGCCCGGTCAGGCGCCGGTCGATCACCCGGTTCACGAGGCCCGCCGTAAAGCCGGCAGCGAAGACGAGCGCGACGAGCATCGTTGCCGAGGTGAACAGCTTGTACCAGTCGGGTCCCTTGGCGACCTCGGGGTTCGGGTCGACCGTCACCAGCGTCTTCGCCGACCCGTAGGTCGCGTCGACGACCGGCTGGTCGAGCACGAGCACCGCCGTCACGGTCTCCAGGGCAAGCACGGCCAGCAGCCCGAGGGCGCCGAACAGCAGTAGCCCGGCGCTCTTGTCGTACGGCGTGACGAGGTCGCGCACGAGGGCCCGGACCCGCTGCGGCTTGTGTGACGGGAGGGGCTGCTCGCGAACTCCGCCGTCGGACTCGACGAGCCCGACCGGACGATCGTCGTCCAGGTCGACGCCGGTGAAGCCCGAGTCGATGCAGGGCCCGGCAAGAGACGGCGCCACGATGTCCGCGAGCGAGGTCACCTGCGTGTTGGGCCACTTGCGGACCACCTCATCGGCCATCGTCGCGTCGTAGATCGTGAGCAGCAGGGGCACGTCCTCGGATACGGCTCGGACCATCAGGGCCATCCGTAGCGCGATCGCATCCGCCCGCGCCACGACCGCGACCGAGTCGACATCGTCGCTGAGCGCCTCTCGGACGTCGCCCTCCGTCGATTCGCAGAGGCGGGAGACCCGAGACCCTGCGGCCTCCACCGCGCGTGCCGTCTCCTCGCTCAGGTCGTCGTCGCCGATCACGAGGACGGTGCGCCGGTCGCCGGCATCCCCGGCTTGGTCAGCACTCGCTCGCGGCACGCACAGCCGTTTTCGCGGCCGTGCGCATGAGTCCTTCGGAGCAGACTGCTAGAGCAGGGGCACTGCTATGGCAGGCTGCCCCCGGGCGCTGCTCGAGGAGTCGAGAGTGCTTCTCAGCTTCCTCTTAGGGCCTATGCCGGTTGGACGGCGAGTCGGGCGGTGTGGGCCTTCTTGAAGGCGATCAGGCCGGAGGCGAGTTGGAGCAGGGCGAGGTGGTTGTCGTCCTTTTTGGACCAGCGGATGAGG